>Ga0209979_1000115_pt1 | contig 130362 bp, 117 predicted proteins | sample AnhtaG_FD_183114 | JGI IMG/M metagenome (GOLD analysis project Ga0209979, IMG submission 183114) | Deep subsurface microbial communities from Anholt, Denmark to uncover new lineages of life (NeLLi) - Anholt_01485 metaG (SPAdes) (version 2) | ecosystem: Environmental > Aquatic > Marine >...
GCGATGTTGCTCGTTCTTTCGAAACATGGGTCTTCTCCCATCGCAGCTGTCTCGACCGATCTACTACCTCTATTCTCACTGATATCGCCAGAAATGCAACTTCTATGACCTTTTTTCAGTGGAGTCAACAATAATTCATTGGTTATTGGTGGATCTGTAGTTCCCGCTATCATTTCCTCTAGCGTCCCCGGCCCCAAAAATGTCACCACATCCCCCTGTAAACCACTTAACATTCGAGCTGCCCATAATGCTGAAAGCTTTATCTTCACATTTATCTTCACATCTTCCATAATTCAATCTCCTCCTTTATGAATGAAAATAAACAGTGTTACATATTTGCTACTTGTTTTTGTCACTAGTGGAGCGCGCAACCCTGCGACTCTTGCATAAATAGGTGGCGATGTTTCTGCGATACGGGTTGTCATTTGCTATTATGCTCCAAAGTTATTACTACTTTTCCTCTGAGTGGTTTAAGAAAAGATGGAATCGACTCATGCTTCCTGTTTAGGCCACTTCCATGCATTCCAAACAATCAGTGCAATAAGCACACCTTCTACAATTGAAGAAAATGCATAAGAAACGGAAAGTTCTCCTATAAAAAGGGCGCCTACTAGTACACCAAAATAGACTATACCTACGATGATGTTTGCCCAGCGATTCACTTTAGCCGGCAATACCAGGGACAGGAAAACCATAACACTCGGAATCGCCATTAATATTGTACTTCCCAACAAAAATACTGGAGTTATTTGAATACCTGCTACTTCTCCCGATATTACTGCCTCTATATGCCCCGGCTCCATGGTACCCAGAATATCCGCATATATATATAAAAACATTAGAGTTGCCCATAATGCTGAAAGGATTATCCTCACATTTATCTTCACATCTCCTGAAATCCTTGCGGCCTTTTTGTTTGAGTTCATTTTTCTACTCCTTTTTTTGGGTCGATATTGACAAGTTCCATTTTGCCATCGCGCGGAATCAAACTTCCGCGCCAGCCACGTTATCCTCTACTGCCAGGTGCTAACCATCATAACACATACTATCTCCCTTGTCAATTGTGAATCGTGCTTCGCCTGTGGCTTGCGTACCGCCTGGACAGCCAAGAAGGCAAATGGAGGTAATGTACTTGCTCTTCAAAGATTGTTGGGTCACAGTTCCTTGCAGATGGTCAATGTGTATGCTCACATGACTCTTACTTCTCTACAGAACCAATACAAGAGGTCTTCTCCTGGGGACTTCTTGCTCTAGAACATGTTGAGAAGAAGGGGGCTAAGAAATCATCCCCTTTTCGCTATCCAACCGATAACACAAGTCGCAAGAGGAAGTCAAGCCAACGGTATCTCTCATCTCAAATGTCACAGGGTAGGCAGGAGAACAAGTCCGCATATCGACCGCCAGATAGAGCCGCTGATAGCCCATTGCGGGGCAAAATGAAGGTGCAGGGAAAGCTCGACATCTCAGGGTATCCAGACAAGAAAGGCCAATAGAGAATGACCTTTGGGATTTTGCCCGATACCTACGGGTTACTCTAAACACAACGGGGAGGCTTCTCAGCCTCCCCTTCTCCCTCCTTCTTGATAGCGGTCAGCAGGTGTTCAAGGTCTTGCTGACCATTCAAGTTTATCTAGTTTAGGCAGCCCCGGAATCGACTCATGCTTCCTGCGTAGGCCACCTCCACGCGTACCAGGCGATGAGTCCCGTGGCCACGACCGTAGAAGCGACGATCAGGATCCCATGAGCAGTCGGGAACCCGAAATGCAGCACCAGGTGGCCGATGTTCAACAGGGTGAAAACTACCCCCAGAACCAAGTTCACCCAGCGGTTTGCCACGTCCTTCAGGATGAACGTGACGAAAGCCATGGCCAGGGGTATCAGCCACTGGAGAGTGTAGAGCATGAGCACTCCTGGACTTTGGAACTGCGCCCATGTCCCGGTCAGAAGCTCTTCGGTTAGGCCCGGCTCCAAGTAGGACGTACACCTGTACGTAGCCACCGCTGCGAGAATCCACAACGTCGCGATCTTGAGCTTCAAAGCCAAGGGCTCCATGATGTACTACCTCCTTTCTTCATTGGCGCGTTCACGCCTGTTGGTGTTCGGGCCACCGAGGCTTCATCTCGAGGTACCACTTCTTTCCCTCACCGTGGGCTGTACAGAACTCACACATCTTTGCTCCTCCTCGCACAACCTACATTTTGCGGATAGACGCCCAACTCTGAACCCTCTCCGTTTCACCGCCAGTGTACCCCATAGCCAAGACACCGTCAAGCCAGACAGCACCGCTTTCAGTCTCCTTCCTATCTCAACCCGACCGGAAGCTCTTCCCTTGAACAGTTCCCCGGGGGTAGCTATTCCAATCTTCTGAAGCCCTCCGAGGGCCTCCGGAGGGTCAGGGGAGACTGGGAGAGGTATCGGAGAGGAGAATCTGCGGGTCCCTCGCAAGAAGGAAGGAGACAGAAGTGAGGGACAAGTGGGCGAGTGTGGCAGAGGCCCGGCAGGGGAAACCGAGCGTACAAAGGAGGGCAGTAATGGAGCTCACGACTGATGAGTTCAAGCGCTGCAACCTGGTCAAGACCACGGACTCGATTGATAGCCAAACTGCGCTGCAACTAGAGGAGGCTTTTCGCGCGATTACTGAGCATAGTAATAGTCAGATCTTTTTCGGAATCGCTGTTACGTCACTTTTTTCCTTGACACAGAGACCACTTTTCCCTACACTTGACACATCGAAAAGCGAGTTCTTATCACTCACTCATCGGGAGGTTCGACACCGTGATCAGTCGACTTTGGCGGGGCTGGACGACCTTTGACAACGCGGACGCCTACGAGGAACTCTTGCGGACAAGGATTCTTCCCGGAATCCACAGGGTAGATGGATACAAGGGAACCTACTTATTGCGTAGGGATATAGAGGATGGTGTCGAATTCGCTACGCTGACGCTCTGGGAGTCGATGGACGCTGTTCGGGCGTTTGCCGGAGAGGATTTCGAAGTTGCGGTAGTCCCGCCCGAAGCAAGAGAGCTCCTCTCCAAGTTCGACCAGACGTCCAAGCACTACGAAACCGTCATCGAGCCGGATTGAAGTCCAACCACCCTGGGCCGCAAGTTGCTCTGCCCTTTCTCTCTGCCGGAGACACCTCGGGTGGAGCTGTGTCTGCTACCTCAGCCACACCCTCATACTGCTTCTCTCACGTTGGCACCAGATGATGGGGTTTGCCCAAGTGCAATAGTAGATACTGATTGCACCCTCTAGTCCAACACGCGTGAACGGCAGGTGCAAGGGGCCAGGCTTGAGCGCTTAGAAAAGCTCTCTCCATTCCTACTCGAACGCCTACAAACCAACCACAGCCCCCGCTCAGCCCCTCTCTCCCCCGTTCTCTCAGGCGATTCACGGGGTGTTGGGGTCAACATAGGGCCAGGTTTGATCTCAAGGGTCTAAGCGGGTCTTTTGGATGATCTTATACCTAGAAAGATGGTGGAAATCGGGGGCTCAGGGGGGGGGAGGATAATGATGGTCAAACTGGGTTTTGTGCCGGAATTGACGTGGTACTAGGGCAAATTGTGCTGAAAAGCCGCTTCCATCCTCATGGGGAAAGGGCTGTTGCTACTAGGGTATCGTCGTTAGGGTCCAGTCATCGGCAAGAGTGGCCGAATCGTCACAATGCTTCTACCCTATGGGAGCCAGACAGAGTGCCGTGATACTCGCGCTTCCTTGCCTCGTAGAAAGCCACGTGCTCCTCAATCATCTCCCGAATGGGCAGATCGTAAGGACATTTCTCCTCGCACTCACCGCACTGAGTGCAAGCCCCGGCCTTCTCCGTGACTTCCGCTAGCCAGTCGGTGAAGAACATTTCTGGCGGCACCCGCTTCCAGTCGCTTTCGATGAGCATGAGCGCGCAGATGGGCACCTCGTGGGGACAGGGCTGGCAATACTGGCAGCGCCGACAGAAGCGGGTGTCCAATTCTCGGCGCAGGTGTTCCACCTCTTGCCATTCCACCTCGCTCAGCCCTTTCCCTTCCTCCACTATCGTGACGATCTCCTCGATCTCCTCGGCTTTCTCGATGCCCGGAATTGGCACGACACTGGGAAATTCCAACAGATACTTGATGGATAAGTCAGCCCTTTCCAGCATCCCTCCGGCGAATGGCTTCATGGCGATGAACCCCACGTTCTCGGCTTCGGCCAGGGGGATCAACTCCTCGGTCGGCTCTCTGGCCACGAAGTTGAAAGGGAACATCAGCGTCTCAAAGTGGTCGGAGCGGATCGCCTCCCTGGCAACCTCGGGAGAATGGGAGGTGATGCCGATATGGCCGATGATACCAGCCTCCAAGGCTTCCTGGAAGGTTTCCATCGCTCCACCGCGGGCCAGGATCTGCTCGTAGGAGGCAAAATCGTTCACACCGTGGAACTGATATAGATCAATGTAATCCACTCCGAGTCGCTCAAGGCTCAGCTCCAGGTGTTCCCTGGCCCCCTCTCGATCTCGAGCTCCCGTCTTGGTGGCCAGGATCACCTCTTCCCGGCGCCCACGAATGGCCCGCCCAAGACGTTGCTCACTGGTCGTATAGCCGTTGGCTGTGTCCAAGAAAGTCACGCCAAGGTCCAGACAGCGCCGCACTACGGCGACTGCCTCTTCCTCCGAGAGCCGCTGAATAGGGATGCTCCCAAAGCCAACGCGAGAAACCGTCAGCCTGGTCTTGCCTAGTCTGATTTCTTTCACAGGATGCTCCCTTCGCTCCCACCGTACGGATAGACGGCAAATCTTTAACCCTATCTAGCAGCTAATGTACTCCTGACTCGAAATGCTGTCAACCCAGGCACCACCGCTTGGAGTCATGTTCCCCATCCCCAGGGTCTTCTTGAGGTAGTCTGTCAGGCCCGTTCTCTTCCCTAGTATGCATGGTACATGGCAAATAGCGGCTTCCATCCTCACATGGAAGGGAGTGTTCTTGCTGGGATGGGATCGTAGGGCACAATGCAGCTTCAAGCCCACGGGAAGGCTTCCCTTGGGCTTTGCTGATCATATGGCCACTGCATATCTGGAGTGCCTCGGGGGTATTCAAGCATACGACGGGTGAATCGCAGGTGCGGACCGTCCTCCCAGGCACGCAGCTTCTGCTTCCCAATTGTCGCAGTCGAAATGACGGGTGGCAGCCCCTTGACAGAGGCATATCCAGGTGGTATAATGTAAGCGAACGTTCGCGCGAACGTTCGCTTATGGCCCGAGAGAATCCATTCCAGTTCATCGATTGGACGAGTGATGGCAAGAACGAAACACGTAACTCTCAAGGACGTAGCGGCTCATGTAGGTGTGAGCTATCAAACGGTTTCCAAGGTCCTCACCGGGAGCGGCGAGGTATCTGAGGAAACTCGACAACGCATTCTTCAGGCTGTGGAGGAAACAGGCTATCGCCCCAATGCCATTGCGCGCAGCCTGAAGACTAAGAGCACCGAAATCATCGGTCTTATTGTCCCCAATGTCTTGAGCCCGGCTTGGTCAGTAATGACTCGCGGTGTGGAGGATGCAGCAGCGGAGAGCGGTTTTCAAACGATGATTTGCGACACCGATGAGCAGTGGGAGGTGGAGAAGGAAAGCATAACAGCTTTCTTGGAGAGGCGTGTCGATGGGCTGATCCTGGCAAGCTGTCCAAAACCGAGCGAAGACCAGCTTGCATCCCTACTTCAGATAGGCCCGCCGGTGGTGCTACTCGACCGGCGCGCTGCAGGACTAAGAACGGATACAGTGGTATCGGATAACTGGACTGGTGCCTATGAAGCGACGCAGCACCTCTTGCGTGCAGGGCGCGAGCGTATCGGTATGATCACGCTCTCGCTAGACATTAGTACTGGTAGGGAGAGATTGGAGGGGTACAAAGCAGCATTGCGAGATTCTGGTGCCGCAGTCGACGAGGATTTGACAGCCGTAGGTGGCTCGTTGTTCAGGGACGGGTACTCAGGTGTTTTCACGCTGTGGAAGAGGGGATCCCGTCCTGATGCCCTGTTGATTTGCAGCCATGGCATGACCATCGGGGTCCTGGCGGCCTTGAAAGAGATAAAGGTGAAGGTCCCCCGGGACGTCGCCATCGTAGGCTTCGACGATACCCCCTGGGCAGAATTCCTTGACCCTCCGCTTACCGTGGTGGCCCAGCCGCTCTATGAGATGGCTACCACTGCCACTAGGCTGCTGTTGGAACGCATACAAGGGCCAGAAAGGGATGGAGAAGCCAAGGAGGTGGTGCTAAAAAGTAGACTGGTGGTGAGGAAATCGTGTGGCGTGCAGTAGCTATTCCAATCAACGGGTTCAGTGCTATCAACCTTGTGAGGAAAGGAGGTGAGAAGGCAGAGAAGGGGAAGAGCGACGTCAAGCAAGCGATCGCTTATTGACGAAGAGGGTGAGTCGTGGGAGCACGTACCGTTTTGCTCCCACCGAACAAGCTGAAAAAAGGAGGCAAGTAGGGTGGGCAAAGGAACGAAATCCTATGGCAAGGTGCTTACCAGAAGAGAGCTCCTGGAACTCGCGGGGAAGGCTGCCCTAGGGCTTGGTGTGGGAGGAGGCTTGGCTGCTTGCGCCGCGCCGACACCGACGCCGGGGGTTGTCGAGGTAACTAAGATCGTCCCGGGTACCCCGGAGGTCATCACAGAAATCATTACCCCGACGCCGCCGGAGCTCGTAACCGTTGATTTGTGGCAAAACTGGGCTGGAATCTTGGGGAAAGCGGTAGATCGGCTATGCGAGCGATTTGACGATGCAGAGCCGTATATCGATGTCAATTGCCTTGTGACCGAGATCGGTGTACACCCTGAGAAGCTCGTAACAGCGGTGGCTGGCGGTAACCCGCCCGATGGGGTCACTCTCTCCGGCGATCTCGTGGTGGGCTTTGTCACCAAGGAAATGCTTCTTCCTCTCGATGACCTCATTGATGCAAGCGAAGTGATATCGAGAGACAACTATGCTGATGCGATGTGGGAGCCCCTTATGTCGGAGGGGAAGACTTATGGCGTTCCAGCACTCGAAAGTGCTCCCAGATGTGGTCTGGGGTGGAATAAGACACTCTTCGAGGAAGCCGGAATGGACCCGGAGAGGCCGCCCACCACGTTAGAGGAACTCTCTGCATATGCCGAACAGCTGACCAAGTTCGACGCGGCGGGGAATCTGATCCAAGTGGGATTCGACCCTCTCGACGCCGTGGGTGGTGGGCCAGCGCTTCACACCTGGACTAGGGCCTTTGGTGCTGAGTGGTATGACGCCGAGGCCCAGAAAGTCTACCTCAACTCGCCCGAGATGGTGGAGATGGTGGACTACATAGCCTCATTCCACAAGAAGCACGGGCCTGAGAAGATGGCGGCGTATCGCACGAGCTATTCCAAGTGGTGCGGTCGGCCGGAATCCAGTTTCCCGCGCGGGGTGGAGGCCATGATCCTGGAAGGCTACTGGGCTCCAGGTGAGTTGAAGGTGACAGCCCAACCAGGATTGGAGTTCGGATGGACATGGATGCCCACAAAGACGGGCGAGACCTTCCAACTCGTCGGCGGATGGAACGTATGCATCCCGAAGGGCGCCAAGGATATCGACGAGATCTTCAAGTTGTTTGAGTTCCTAGGTACCGATGACTCCAACTTGACGATTCTGGAGATGGCTGGATCGTTCTGTGCCACTAACTCTTTCGCGGAGAAGACCGACTTCGCCAGATTCGGCGGGTTGGCCTGGTTCATGGAGTCGGTGGTCAAGGCTGACAAGACCTATGGCAATGTGCTCTGTCCCGTATTCGCTGAGGCTAGGGATAGGCTCCTAAGCGGTATCGACGAGGTAAGCTTTGGGCTAAAGACTACTCAAGAGATGCTGGACGAGTTGCAGGAGGCAGTCCAGCAGGCTGTCGATGCGGTCTGAGGATCAGAAGCACCCGCGACAGGAACAGCCTAGGGCAGGCGCGTCGACGGGACTTCGGTTGTCAGATGTGGAAGGGCACCCTCTGCAAGGTTAGGTCATCAACCTGAAAGGGGGTGCCCTCACCATGGTTGGTGCCCGAGCTTTGTCTTGCAGGAGTGAGCAGGGGTTACTAGCCTCCCGGAGGCTTAGGCTGGGAAAGCCGATGGTGAGGCGATAAGTGCGTATCCGCTCGGCAGTTACGTAGGCAATGGGGCGTGAGGCAAGCCAGATGATCGTTTTCAAGCGAGCTCCCCTGATGAGAAGATTGACACCCCGTACCAGAAGGGGCCTTTTGTTGGGGTTGCTGTTCATCTCCCCCTGGTTGATCAGACTTGTTTGTCTTACCGCCTATCCGCTCCTGGCTTCTCTATACTACAGCTTCACCTCCTACGACATCATCAGAGCGCCCAGGTGGGTGGGGTTGGAAAACTATGTCGGGCTGATGAGGGATAGCGTCTTTCGCCAGACGGTCTACAATACCCTTTATTATATGGTCTTCGGTGTACCAGCACAGGTTCTGACAGGTTTCTTTCTGGCTGTTCTGCTCAATCGGGGCATTCGATTTCGTTCCTTGTTCCGCACTATCTTCTTTATGCCCAGCATCATACCACAAGTAAGTGCTGCTGTGCTGTGGCTCTGGCTCCTACAACCTCAATTTGGCCCTTTCAATTATCTCCTGATCAAACTAGGTCTCCCATCTCAGCCATGGTTGTCAAGCTTGACCCTGGTCAAGCCCACTCTGATTATGATCAGCTTGTGGGGAAGTGGTCAGGTCATGGTAATTTTCCTGGCTGCACTCCAAGATGTGCCCCAGCATCTTTACGATGCTGCCAAGATAGACGGCGCTAACTGGTGGCAAGAGCTTCGTCACGTTACTATCCCTATTGTGACGCCTGCGATCTTGTTCACGCTTCTGACAGGGTCGATCCATGCCTTTGAGTACTTTACCTATCCCTATGTCATGACCAGAGGTGGTCCTGCCTATGCCTCTACTTTCTACCCCCATTATCTTTACGAGAATGCCTTCCACTGGTTCAAAATGGGCTATTCTTCCGCGATGGCGTGGGTAATGTTTGTCGTTGTTGTCGTGTTTGCGCTGCTACTGTTTGGCAGCTCCGCTCGCTGGGTCTACTATGCTCATGAAGGCTGACGGAGCTCTTTGTCAGGAGAAGGAAGTGCAAGGTTGATGAAGCAGCAACAATGGAAGGCGGAAAAGTATCCAGTCCAAGAACACATCTCCCCCCTGGTTCGGTTATGGGGTCGCCGACCCAGGGGACAGGCGACTATTCAGGTTGTGCAGAAGAGCATCATTTACATCATACTACTGACCCTGGGCGCGATTTCTCTCCTCCCCTTTTTTTGGCTTGTTTCCACCTCGCTGAAAAGTAATCAGCAGATCGGTGCCATACCGCCGCAGTGGATACCAAATCCGCCGCATTGGTCTAACTACCCAGAAGCCATGGCCTTTGTCCCTGTATTTCGCTACATTAGGAATACTGTGTTTATCGCCGCTGGCAGAGTCACCGGAGTCCTCATCTCCTCCACCCTGGTCGCTTATGGCTTCTCGCGTATCCGTTGGCCGGGTCGAGACGTGGTTTTCTTCATCGTCCTAGCTACCATGATGCTCCCTTACCAAGTAACGATGGTGCCTCTATATGTCCTGTTTACCAAGCTGGGTTGGGTGGGCTCCTATAAGCCCCTAATTGTGCCTGCTTTCTTTGGACTGCCTTTCTTTATCTTCCTCCTGCGCCAGTTTTTCATGACCATCCCGGAGGAACTCTGTGATGCCGCCAGAATTGATGGTTGTTCGGAGTTTGGTATCTTTACCAGGATAATTCTACCGCTGTCCAAACCGGCTCTGTTGGCGGTAGCGCTCTTTGAGATTCTATGGGACTGGAACGACTTCATCCGCCCCTTGATCTATATCAATGAGATGGAGAAGTTTACCATCTCTCTCGGCCTCAGCCTTTTCAGTGACCAACATCACTGGCAATGGGGCTTACTCATGGCAGCTACGACGGTAAGCATCCTGCCCATCGTCGGATTCTTCTTCGTTGCACAGAGAGCCTTCATTGAGGGCATTACTCTGACCGGCATGAAGGGCTAAGTGCGCCGATCATAGCACGATGGAGGGTTGAGACATGTACCTTGGTGTTTGCTACTATCCCGAGCTCTGGCCAGAGGAACGATGGGCAAAGGACGCAGTCTTGATGCGAGAGGCAGGCCTCAACGTAGCACGCTTGGCAGAGTTCGCCTGGGCCAAACTCGAGCCAGAGGAGGGGACCTATGATTTCACTTGGCTGGATAGGGTGATAGATCTCCTTAGCCAAAGCGAGATCAGCGTGGTATTAGGTACCCCCACAGCATCTCCCCCATCGTGGCTTACCCATAAGCATCCTTCTATCTTGCCGGTTGACCAAAACAAGATGGTTAGAAATCCCGGCAGCCGGCGACACTACTGCGCTAACAACCCCATTTACCAGGATTATTCACGGCGGATCGTTGAAGCCATGGCGGATCACTACCGCAATATCTCTTCTGTGATCGGGTGGCAGGTGGATAACGAATTTGGGGGACACAACAGCGCTCGCTGTTATTGTGACATATGTGCTCAGAGATTTAGGGAATGGCTAATGGATAGATACCAAAGCTTAGACAATCTAAATGAGGCATGGGGCACCAGTTTTTGGAGTCACACATATACCGCTTGGGAGCAAGTGCCACTACCTTGGAAAACGCCTGGCCGGCACAACCCCAGCCTTCTCCTAGACTTTTACCGTTTCTCCTCCGATTCTGTGGTGGCCTACCAGCAGTTGCAGATAGACATTCTGAGGCGCGTTGCTCCACACCAGTTCATCACTCACAATATGGTGGCCTTGCAGTTTGACCAAATAGACTACTGTGATCTAGCAAGGACTTTAGATTTCGTTTCCTTGGACATCTATGATTTTCCCGGCATAACAACACCTGCGATCAGGGCTTTCAACCACGACCTGATGCAAGGCTTGAAGGGCAAGAACTATTGGGTCATGGAGCAGCAATGCGCACAAGATAGCGTACGTCCCTACAATCCAACCTTGTCCCCCGGCGAGGTTCGCTTGAGAAGCTACCAGGACATCGCTCACGGCGCCGACGGTGTGGTTTACTTCCAATGGCGCTCTGCGCGGAGTGGCCCTGAGCAATACGAGGGAGGGCTGCTTACTCACGCTGGTGAGCCCACTCGTGCTTATCAGGAGATCAAGCGCGTTGGTGACGACCTCAAAAGTTTGGCCGCCATGGTGGAGGACGCCAAACCTTCGGCGGAAGTGGGAATGTTCTTTTCCTGCGAGAATCTGTGGGCTCTGGAACTACCGCCTCATAACCAGCAATTAACGGGGATCGATGGTATATGCTCATACTATATTGACTACTACGAGGTCTTGTACGATCTTAATGTTCCCGTGGCCTTTCTCCATCCAGAAATGGATCTGTCCGCCTACCCGTTGATCATTGCGCCCTCTCTCATTCTCGTGGACGACGATATAGCGAGCACCCTCTGCAACTACGTAGATAACGGTGGAACGCTCCTCCTCACCATTCGATCAGGGGTCAAGAGCTGGAACAATCTTGTTACAGACAAGCCTCTACCAGGCGCGCTTCGAGAACTAGTGGGTATGCATATCACCGAATTCGACTCCTTGACACCAGATAGTGCCAATGCGGTTGTGATCGTTCACCCCGAATTGCAGGGAAATGAATTCCCTGTCAGAATCTGGTGCGAGATTGTCGAGCCTGAAACGGCCCGAGTAGTGGCCAAGTACGTCCATGGATATTATGCAGGCAAGGCTGCGATAACCATCAATGAGTACGGGAAGGGGCACGCAGTATACATTGGAACAGTAGGTGCTAAAGAGCTCTATCGAGAAGTCCTCAAATGGCTGCTAATCAAGGCCGGGGTGAGATCAATATTGGAAACCCCGCCGGGAGTTGAGGCCTGCGTCAGACTCGGCGGAAGCATGGCATTGTTGTTCCTGCTGAACTACACTACCCAAGTGCAGAGAGTCGAACTCGATGAAAGATACGCGGACGCAATCGCCAACTTCGTGGTCGGTGATACGATTGACTTGCAGCCAAGAGAGGTGAGGGTTTTGAAGAGGTGCTTGGCTTGAGGTTGCTGAACCATTGTGGTAGTGGGGCAGCCCTGTGCAATCTGCGAGCCCCAGTTGATTTGCAGGGGGAACGTGCTTGCAGAAAAGACGGAGAGTGAGCGATGCTAGCGGACAGGTTTGGCATTTCAACCCATTTCTTACCGGCGACGCATGGCGAGAGCCTGTTTGATGCCATTGATATGGTTCTAGCGGCGGGTTTCCAAGGGTTTGAGTTGGTGCCTGCCGATTATCAGGGTACGATCGGATATCCGTACACAATCAAGAATGTGGGGCTCTGGCCGCGAACCTTTGACAGCGAGGCGAGGGCTGAACTGCGCGACCAACTGAACCCCTTTGCCTTCGTCACCGTGCATTCCCCAAATGTGGGAGTCAACATCGGCAGCGTTAACCCTGGGATTCGAGAAGAATCGGTGCGCCAATACATGGAGATCATGGAACTGGCTGTGGATCTGGGTGTTGAGCTTGTGACCTTCCACTGTGGTAAGCGGACATCAGGGTTTGTATCGCCTCTGGAGGAGTTGATTGCCCATGACGTTGCCTTTGGGCGCAAGGCCCTGGCGTACGCCAGGAGGCACCAACTGACCATAGGTTATGAGGTCACTGCGCCCTTTGAGCGGATGAGTCCTGTGCTAGATGAACTGGGGCCAGAGTTCGGTCTGAATCTAGACCTGGGGCATGCCGCCATGGAAGGAGTTCCGCCTGAGGAGTGGATTGATCGCTACGGCGACCGAATTATCGAGGTACACTTCAATAGCGTCTTTCAGCTTTGGGATCCGGGATTGTTCGTTGAGCATCAACCCATGGAACGAAATAACGTCATCGACTATGCAACGGTATTCAGCAGGCTCAAAGCGCGGAACTACCAAGGCCCGATCGTGTTGGAGCTACTAGGTAATGACATCACACAGGCCTTGGATGTTTGCAAGCGAGCACGAGAAGAGATTATGCGCATTTGGGAAGAGGTATGAGGAGCTTGCCCCCCTGCTCCCTGACACGAGATGCAAGCACAACAAGCTAGATTTGGGCACGAAAAGAACACCGTTCTTTGGCATTCAAGACGCCTGGGACGAGCATGAGGATCATCTTAATCGTTTCCGATACCTTTCGCCGAGATCACCTTGGGTGTTACGGAAACAACTGGATCTCTACACCCCATTTGGACCGACTTGCGGAATCCTCTTTCATCTTCGACCACGCTTACACCGGTTCCTTTCCGACGGTGCCGCACCGTGCGGAACTGATGACCGGGCGCTTTGTATTCTCCTATTATGACTGGGCACCACTCCCAGTGAACGAGGTGGTCCTGGCTGAAGTATTAGGAGAAGCAGGATATATCACCATGATGATTGCCGATACCCCGCACATTCTCCAAGATGGGTACCACTTTGATCGTGGATTCTCTGGGTGGCAATGGATCCGGGGACAGGAGAACGATCGCTATATGACCGATCCGATAGAGGTGGAGTTGCCATGCGCCGCTCAGAAGCTCCGCCAACCGGACCGAACCGTTCGTCAATACCTGCGGAACGTCTCGCAGCGTGCTGAGGAGAGTGACTACTTTGTGGCGCAGACCATGTCTGCGGCTGCTCGTTGGCTTGAGCGCAATTACAAATGCGAGAAATTCTTCTTGTATGTGGACACATTCGATCCGCACGAGCCATGGGACCCACCCCGGTGGTACGTCGATCTTTATGACAAAGGATACGAGGGAGAGGAAATCATATATCCGGCCTACGGGCCCTGCAATTACCTAAGCGCGGCGGAGCTCAAACATATACGCGCCCTCTACGCGGGCGAGGTGACATTGGTAGATCGCTGGGTTGGGCATCTCTTGTGGAAGGCTGAGGATCTGGGTATTTTGGAGGACACCATCATTATCTTTACCTCAGATCACGGGTTCTACTTTGGCGAACATGACCTCATAGGGAAAGGCATCATCGATGAGAACGGCTTCGAAGCCGTTCCCCTTTACATGGAGATGGTTCGCATCCCGTTGCTTATCCATCTCCCTCATGCTCAGAAGTTTCGCAGAATCGATGCTATCGTGCAGCCAGCGGATCTGATGCCCACAATTCTCGAATTAGTGAGTGCGGAGGATCCGGGTACCATGCATGGAGAATCGCTCCTATCGCTCCTAAGGGGAGAGAAGCGTTCCCTTCGTGAGCATGCCGTCTCCTCGTGGCCGATCATACATGGGCCTGGGGCTCGGCGAAGCACGATCACCACTAGGGAGTGGACGCTGATCTATGGTGGTCGTTGGGTAGGCTCAGGAGAGACCGCGGAGACAGCTCTGGTGGATAGCATACGGCGGAGGGAGCGGCTGAAAGGTGGTAGCGATGTCAGACCTGAGCTCTATCACCTGCCCTCCGACCCGGAGCAGTGCGAGAACGTATTTGACAAACACCGAGGGGTTGCTGAGCAACTTCATCGTGAGTATGTCCAATTTCTGGAAAGCATTGGTACCCCAGAGGAGCACTTGAGGTATCGACGAGAGCTTTGAGGTTTAGGTTGTGGGGTGGACAGTGGGCTACCCGGATGCTGACCCTGAGAGGGCTTTCTGTATCCGGTGACTGCATTGGGCGATACTTTCGTAGAGTTCGGAGGAGAGAGCAATGAATATCATAGTCATCATGATTGACAGCCTGCGTCCAGATCATCTCGGCTGTTATGGGAATGATTGGATAGAAACACCCAATATCGACAGGCTTGCTGAAGAGAGCGTCCTCTTCGAGAATGCATACCCAGAAGGGCTGCCTACCATTCCAGTTCGTACGGCCCTCTTCACTGGCCAACATACGCTTCCCCACCGCCCATGGCAGCCGCTGGTAGACGAAGACCTTACGGCAGCCGAAATCCTCCTTGAGCACGGGTATAAGTCAGCCCTGATCACTGACGCTTATCACCTCTTCAAGCCAGGGATGAACTTCCACCGTGGCTTTCACGCCTTCAGGTGGATCCGCGGCCAGGAAGCGGATGCCTATGAATCGGCGCCCCATGGGAAAGATCTAAATGAGTTCACAAAACCGGCCATGAAAGGTAGTGGTGCTGAGAAACTACTTGAACAATACCTCAGGAATACCAGCCGTCGAACACGAGAGGAGGATTACTTCGTTGCTCAGGTCGCCCTTGAAACTATCGATTGGCTTGAGCGTAACTACATGCACGAGAAATTCTTCCTCTGGGTCGATTCGTTTGATCCCCACGAACCTTGGGACCCACCCCCGCCCTATGATGCAAAGTATACAGACCCTGACTACAAGGGCCCCAGGCTACTTCACCCCAAATATGGTCCAGTAGACTGGATGAGCGAGCAAGAGCTCGAATATGTGCGGGGGCTATATGCGGGCGAGGTCAGCTTCGTGGATAAGTGGGTGGGACGCCTACTCGAGGAGATCGAAAAACTGGGGCTGTGGCAAAAGTCGCTGATTATCCTCTTAGCCGATCACGGGCTTCCCCTTGGAGAGCACGGGACGATCCTGAAATCGGATATTAACCTCTATAACGAGCTATTGCGCATCCCTTTACTCATTAGGCATCCGCAAGGTCTTCATGCCGGCAAGAGGATGGACGCGTTGGTGCAGACACATGACATCCTGCCTACGATTCTAGATATCGTGGGCTTGCCGGAGGAGGCGATCGCTATGCACGGCCAGAGCGTGTGGCCGGTGGTAGAGGGTCGGCGGGAGAAACTCCGTGACTATATTGTGGTAGGGTACCATGAGTCGGCTCATCGTTGCGTGCGAGACAGAGAATGGAGCTATGTCCACAGGCCAGAGGGCTGGCAGTGTGAGCTCTATAACCTTGTGGAGGATCCAGAAGAACAACGCAACCTTATCGACCAATATCCGGAGAAGGCTGAGGAACTAGCCAGCCAACTTCCCAGGAGTTTTCATGTTGGGACTCCGGAGATTCGTTCTATCCAATTGAGACATGAAATTGCAGGATCTCCGATAAAATTTTGAGAGTCGCTACCCCAGATCGCATGACCCGGTGAGGCAGTGCGATACTGAACATGGTCAAGCATTGAGCGTCCGCGGGAGGGGCAAGATGGCTAGGGGATATATCGGGCAAATCCTAAATGTGGATCTCGCAAAACGAAAGGTCGTCGAGGAGCCTTTAGATGAGCGGCTTTGTCGCAATTTCGTCGGAGGCTACGGGATAGGCGCTAGAATCCTGTACAATCGGATGAGGCCAGGCGTTGATCCACTAGGTCCCAATAATATCTTGGCCTTCATGACGGGTCCCCTTACCGGGACTTCAGCCCTTATTGGGTCTCGGTTCCAAGTGATGTCGAAATCTCCTCTGACAGGGGTGTGGGGCGATGCGAACTGTGGAGGACAGTTTGGTCCGCACATGAAATTCGCTGGGATAGATGGAGCTTTCTTCATCGGCGCATGCGCGGAGCCGGTCTACCTTCTCGTGGATGAGGGAACGGCCGAGTTGCGAGACGCGAGACATCTGTGGGGCAAGGATTGCTATGAAACACAGGATACTATTAGGGAGGAATTGGGAAGCGATGTGGAGGTGGCGTGTATAGGTCCAGCGGGTGAGCAGCGTTCGCTCATCGCGGCGATCATCACTGATAAGGGACGCGCGGCAGGGCGCTCTGGGCTTGGTGCCGTAATGGGCTCCAAGAAGCTTAAAGCCATCGCCGTGAAAGGAAACATGAAGGTACCGGTGGTTGATGAAAAGAGGGTGAAGGAGATAAGACGGGAAGTACTTGGAAGAAAGGGCAGGTGGTGGGCAGACGGCACAAAGTACGGGACTTGTGCAGCCACCGCTGCCAACGCATTGATCGGCGACTCGCCCGTCAAGAACTGGACAGGTGTGAGCTCTGTGGATTTCCCGATGGAGATAGCTGAGAAAATCAGCGATGATGCGGTGATAGCTTATCAGGTGAAGAGGTATGGTTGTTGGGGTTGTCCTGTGCGGTGCGGAGGGATAGTCAGATTGGATAGGGGCAAGTATGCTCTGAGCAAGCGTGAAGGTTACCTAGGGCATAAGCCCGAATATGAGACCCTCGCCATGTTCGGCACGTTAGCCTTGAATGACAACCTAGAATCCATAATGAAGATCAACGAAATCTGCAACAGATATGGTGTAGACACTATCTCCGCCGGGGCCGTTATCGCTTTTGCCATTGAATGCTACGAGAGCGGTTTGATCGACAGAAGCGCAACCGATGGCATCGAGCTAACCTGGGGAAACCATGAAGCCATCGTCACTATGACTGAGAGACTGGCCAAGCGCGTAGGTTTTGGTGACGTGCTGGCCGATGGCGTCAAGGTAGCAGCTGACAAGATCGGCAGACGAGCGGAGGAATATGCCGTGCACGTCCATGGACAGGAGGTGCCGGCTCACGATCCAAAATACCTTCCAGGTTTAGCGACTACCTACTTTGCCGACGCGGCGCCTGCTCGCCATACTGCATGTCTGTCTGAGGAATGGGTGCCGGACGGATGGAAGGAACCGGTTCCTGACAAGTATGCGTACGCTGGCAAAGGGGAGCACCACAAAACCTTGACCTGTCTACTGCAACTTGAGCAGGCAGCGGGTCTGTGCATCATGGCTAACGATGCCTTCGTTGATTACCATGAAGCTGTACCTGAGTTTCTGAGTGCGGTAACGGGATGGGAGTTCACTTTGGGTGATTGCCTGAAGATAGGGGAGCGAATTGCTAATATTCGCCACGCCGTCAACTTGCGTGAAGGCGAGAACCCTCTCACTTGGAAGGTGTCCGGGCGGCTGATTGGTGCCCCGCCTCTTAGGGGAGGTAATACCGAAGGTATCACTGTCGACCTGAAGACGCAACTTAGAGATTTCTTCGAGGCTATGGGTTGGGATGCGACCACTGGCCTGCCTAGGGCACAGAGGTTGGTTGAACTAGGGCTGGAAGACATAGCGAACGACTTTGCGCTCACTGGATGAAGAATGGCAAGACCAAGAGATGCTCCTCTTCCCAACCGTCGAATGAGGCTGTAGATATGTAGTTTCATATGTAAGCCCTTAGGAGTGTGCAAGGAGGGAAAGATGTTAGCAGCCGTATTGGAAGCGGTTGAAGATTTGCAACTGCGAGATGTGCCCACGCCGAGAGCCAAGCCTGGTCAAGTGGTAGTGCGCGTGGAAGCCTGTGGCATATGTCAGACCGACTACTCTGCCTTCACGGGCCGACGGATGAACTGGGAGCCTCCGATGATCATGGGACACGAGATGGCCGGAGTGATCCACGAGGTGGGCGAGGAGGTGACAGGGTGGGCAGTGGGAGACAAGGTGATTATCAGTCCCGTCATCACCTGCGGCAAGTGCCGCTGGTGTCGGCTGGGTATGTCTAACCACTGCAGGGACGGCATCGTTCTGGGCGGTGATGGACAGGACACAGTTTGGGATGGCGGCTTTGCTCAGTACATCGCCGTGCCTGCCCAAGTGCTCTTTCGCAAACCAGAGGACGTCTCCTTCCCTGCAGCGGCCCTGACTGAGCCCTTGGCCGGTTCGTACAAGGGTATGATCGAGTACTCACAGCTTCGCCTGGGGGAGGACGTGGTGATCATTGGTGCTGGGGCTATAGGCCTGCTATTGGCCCAAGTGGCGATGGCGGGAGGCGCGGGGCGCTGCCTCGTCATCGATCTGGAGGAGCCTAGACTGCAGAAGGCGCTGGAGCTGGGTGTTGACTTTGCCATCAACGCCAAGAGCGAAAAGGCGCGCGAGCGGGTCTACGAGTTGCTAGAGAACGGGCCAGACATCGTCTTCGAGGCGGCCGGCACGCTCCCCGCTGCTCAACTAGCCTTTGAGTTAGTGCGGGAGGCGACGAGGGTGAACATGTTCGGCGTGATCACTCCCGGTGAGATCATGGTTTCGCCGATGCGCATCCATTGGCTGGAAACCCGAATGGATGCCTCCTTCTCCATCACTCCACGGGTGATGGAGAAGGCGCTCAAGTTGCTGAGGACAGGCAAGGTGGATACTGAGGCCATCATTACCCACGAGTTCCCACTGGCGGAGATCCAGGAGGCCATGGCCGCGATGGAGAGGCCAGAGCGCATCAAGATAGTGATCCGCCCGTGGGACTAGAATCGAACTCCTGAGCTGGCGTTGGCTGAGAGCGACCCGGGGGAAGAGGCAGAATAGCGAAATCCTGAGAACATTGCCTCACACATGAAACAGGGGGGCACCTTAATGTACTTGATCGCGAGATCCAGTGAGTTATTTGCAGAGTCGTGCAAATATTTGGCAGGGGGGTTGGGCTCCAACGCACGCATGGCAGTGGAACCACATCCCATCTTTGTGGCTCACGGGCAGGGGTCCAGATTCTATGATGTTGACGGTAACGAGTATATCGATTACGCACTGGGTTTGGGTCCCCTTATCCTCGGTCACTGCCCGCGACCGATAATTGAAGCTGTGGGAGCTCAATTGGAGCGGGGCAGCCACTTCGGTGCCCCGCACGAGTTGGAGATCAAGGTCTCAAAGAGGTTGACCGAATTGATACGCTCTCTTGAACTCGTGCGCTACAACCAATCCGGAACGGAGGCGGTCCAAGCTGCGCTACGTGTCGCACGCGCCTACACCGGTAAGAACAAGATCATCAAGTTCGAGGGGCACTATCATGGTTGGGCGGACAATCTCTACGTTAGTTATGCACCACCTTCTGTGGAAGCAATGGGGCCAGCGGATGCTCCCAATAGATTCCTCCACTCTGCTGGACAAGTCGAGAGCGTGCTGGAGGACCTGATCGTGCTGCCCTGGAACGATCTGGATCTCGCTAAGAAGGCCGTTCAAGCGCACAGAGACGAGGTGGCAGCCGTACTCACGGAGCCGATCATGTGCAACGCCAGCGTTATCCTGCCCAAACGAGGCTATCTCGAAGGGCTTCGCCAGCTAACCGCGGAAAATGACATCCTGCTTATCTTCGATGAGGTCATCACGGGATTCCGGGTAGGCTTGAGTGGTGCTCAGGGGTATCTGGGCATATCACCAGACCTGAGTGTCTTCGCTAAGGCTATGGGCGCAGGCTACCCGGTGAGCTGCTTCGGTGGCAAGCGAGAGATCATGGAGCTGATCGCGACGGAGAAAGTAGCTCACGCCGGCACCTATAATACCAATCCATTAGTTCTTGCCGCCGTAGATGCGACCTTGACAGAGCTGGCTAGGGACGATGGGGCTGTGTACCGGCATATCGGGCGGTTGGCCGCACGGCTTCGGCATGGATTACGAGAGGTCTTTCAGCGCGCCGGTATCCCAGTTCGGATTCAGGGCCCTGAGACCGTCTTTTCTATGATGTTCACAGATCATGAGATCACCGACTTTAGAGAGGCTTTCCGAGCCGATGCGCAACGGCTTATGCATTTTCGAAAGGAGCTCCGCCTGCGGGGAGTCTACACTAAGCCTTCTCCGCGGGACATCTGGTACGTATCTGCCGCTCATACGGATGAAGACATCGACCGTACCCTCGAGGTTGTAGCCGAAGTCGTGCCGTTGATCAAGTGATGGAGAACCCGCTTCATGCTCGGGCGATGAGGAGAGAATGTCCAGCTACATGATTTTTTCGCCCCGCAAGGCTATTGTCGGCGCGGGAACTGTCCAATATCTTGGGAGCGAGACCCTGGCTCTAGGCCACCGCGCCTTTCTGGTGACCTATCGCCCAGGGCGTTTCACTGCCACCGGTATACCAGAAGAGGTAAGAAATCTGCTAAAGGTGGTTGGGGTAGATGTCGTCTGCTACGGTGTTGAGCCTGAACCCGGTATCGCGACAATTGATGAGGGTGCCCAGCGGTGTCGGGAGGCCGGATGCGACCTCGTCATCGGCTTGGGCGGAGGGAGCGCACTGGACGCGGCCAAGGCGATAGCCTTATTGACCAAACACGATGGCTCCATTCGGGATTACCAGATGGGGGAGATGAAGTTCGAACATCCTGGCTTGCCCGTTATCGCGGTGCCGACTACCGCAGGGACAGGTTCTGAAGCGACAAAGGTCTCGGTTATCACTAACAAGGACGCGGGGGTGAAGAAGTCGGTCTCCCATCCCCTCATGGTGCCAGAGGTAGTTCTCTTGGATGCCGAATTGAGCTTTCACCTTCCACCGCAACTGACGGCCAGCACGGGTTTCGATGCACTAAGCCATGCTCTAGAGTCATATGTCTCGCTGAATGCCACCCCCTTCTCCGAGGGTTTGGCTTTAAGGGCCCTGGAGCTGATCGGTGAGAACTTGCCTCGGGCTGTGATCCACGGTGCTGATTTGATAGCGCGTAGCAATATGCTGATAGCCAGTTACTTGGCCGGATTGAGTCTCAACGCCGGAGTGGGTGCGGCGCACATCCTGGCTCAGCCTATCGGAGCGGTCACTGGCTTATCTCATTCGGATAGTATAGGCATCTTGTTGCCACACGTGGTGCGTGCGAACCTGGACTACTCTCCGGAGGCATATCGGCGTGCGGCTGCAGCCCTCGGGGAGAAAGTTCACGGCCTAGATGTGAATGCGGGTGCGGCGAGGATAGTTAGGGCCCTGGAAAGGCTGCTAGCAGAGATAGGCCAATTGCGGCGGTTGCGCGACCGCGGGGTGACTGAAGCCGACTTGGACGATATCTTGGAAGTCACCCTCCGTTCACAGATGCATATCAAAACCAACCCTCGCCCGGTAGACATTGACCTCTTGAGGTGTTTGTTGCAGGAGGCATTTTGAGGATGGCTAGGCATGACGGCCAGCCATGCCTGAGGGCCTTGGCAGTGAATGGAGGACGAAAAAATGGCAGAGAGACTGAAGAATAGCGTAGGTATTTGGGCTTTCAGCGATATGCCCACGCGATTCTTAGCCGCGGGCTACCATCCTGAAGCCAAGGGCGAGGAGATGGTCGAGCGCACGAAGCGAGTAGTTGACGGCTTGGGCGATCTGGTGGACGGCTACGAGTACCATTACCCCGGCGAGGTCAACGAGCGAAACGTAGAAGCCATCCAAAGAGCGCTGGGCGAACACGACATCTATTGTGTGGCCAGCGGCTTGCATACCGATCCCCGTCATGCGCTGGGGGCCTTCACCAACCCGAACGAGCAAACACGCCGGAATGCTATCGAGCTGACTCGAGCAGCCATCGACTTGGCCGCTGATGTCGGGGCGAAGTTCATCATCTGGCCGGGGATAGAGGGTTACAACTACCCCTTCCAGGTGGACTACGAAGAGGTTTGGGGTTGGCTCATCGACGGCATCCAGGCGGCAGTGGAGCACGCCAATGAGAAGGGCGTGACGGTGCTTCTGGAGCACAAGAATAGCGAGCCAGCCATGAAGGTCCTGATGCGGAACATCGGGATCACGATGTTCATCATCAATAAGCTGAAAGCGATGGGCACCGATGTCGCTAACGTCAAGATCAACATGGACTGGCAGCATTTGATCATGAATGGGGAACACCTGGCCGAGTACGCAGCGCTCCTGGCCAGTGAGGGGCTCTTGGGCCACCAGCACGCCAACTCTGGTTGGGGCGTCTTTGACGATGACAACATGGTTGGGGCAACCTACTTCATGGCCACCTTGGAGATAGCCAAAGTGCTGCAAAAGGTCGGCTATGGCAAGGGCGGTGAGCGGGTCGGCTTTGACCTTTTCGCCTATACGGAAGACCCGATCGAGGCCACTAAGCAAAGCGTGCTGCAATGGGAGTTCATCTGGCAGTTGGCCCAGAAGATCGACGATGAGCTTCTGGCCGAGGCCCAGCACGCCAATGACGCTGTGCGAGCTTATCAAATCGTCTATGCCGCCCTGGGACTGAAGCGAGAGTTCGTCGAGAAGATCTACGCCGGTCGCAAGAAGTAGACGGTAAGGAGTGCGTGAGTTAGACCAGGGGACCCTCCATCGTCTACTTGTCTATCGTTTTGGGCAAGGAGAGACTATGGCTTATCTATTGGGTATCGATGTGGGAACAACGGGTAGTAAAGCGCTCCTCATCGACGAAGGCGGGGGCATAGTGACGATATATACTGAGGAATACCCCTTGAATACTCCTCAGCCTCAGTGGGCGGAGCAAGACCCAGAGGACTGGTGGCGAGCCGTGACCGAGAGTATCCGAGCCGCTTTGGAGATCAGCCGCATTGATCCGGGCGATGTGAAAGGGGTTGGTCTTACTGGGCAGATGCACGGTCTGGTTCTATTGGACCGAGAAGGCAACCCCCTGCGGCCTTGCATCATGTGGAACGATCAGCGTAGTGGTGTCCAGTGCGCCTGGATCACGGAGAGAGTCGGAGCAAACCGGCTGTTGGAGTTAACAGGTAGCCCGGTCTTTGCAGGCTTTACCGCCCCCAAGATAGTGTGGGTCCGAGAGCATGAGCCCCAAATCTATGAGCAAGTTACCAAGGTTCTTCTCCCTAAGGATTACATCCGCTTTCGACTGACTGGTGAGTTTGCCACCGAGGTATCTGATGCGTCCGGAACTAGCCTCTTCGATGTAGGCGGTCGCCGCTGGTCTAAGGAAATGGTGGAGAAGTTAGAGATCCCCTCGGAATGGCTGCCCGACTGTTATGAATCCCCGGTGGTCAGTGGGTTGATCTCGCCAGCGGCTGCTGAGTCCACAGGGCTCAAAGCAGGTACTCCGGTGGTGGGGGGTGCGGGCGACCAAGCAGCCCAAGCGGTGGGAAGTGGCATTATCCAGACAGGCTTGGTCTCGGTCACCGTAGGCACCTCGGGCGTGATATTCATCTCCTCCGATGATTTCGTGGTGGAACCCGAAGGACGGCTCCATGCCTTCTGCCATGCCGTGCCAGACAAGTGGCATCTGATGGGGGTGATGCTCTCAGCCGGAGGTTCTCTGCGTTGGTTTCGGGACACCCTAGGGTGGATGGAGAAGGGAGTGGCCGCCCTCGTTGGCCGAGACCCCTATGAACTCCTCACCTCAGAAGCTGCTCTGGTGCCAGTGGGCAGCGAAGGTTTGCTTTTTCTTCCATACCTAGCCGGCGAACGAACGCCTTATCCCGATCCTGATGCTCGGGGGGTATTCGTAGGTCTGACCTTGCGTCATCGGAAACCACATCTGGTGAGGGCACTCTTGGAGGGCGTAGCCTACGGGTTGCGAGACTCTATGGAGTTGGTAAAAAGGCTAGGGTTGGAGATTCGGCAGGTGCGGGTCTCGGGCGGTGGGGCGCGTAGCGAATTATGGCGGCAGATTCTTGCCGATGTTTTCGGAGTGGAGCTGGCTATCATTAACGTAGCTGAAGGCGCAGCCTATGGCGCGGCTTTGCTGGCGGGGGTGGGCACCGGTATTTACAAGAACGTGGATGAGGCCTGCTCCGCAACCATTGAGATTCTGCAACGGATAGCGCCCACTCAAAAGAACGTACCCATCTATGATGACTACTACTCGATCTACAGCTCCCTCTATGGAGTTTTGAAGCCGAGCTTCGATCGGCTAGCGAAGGTGGTCACCGAGCACATCGAGTAGCGAGAAATGGAGTGCACCCTTAGAGTTCTTGGTTGGACCATGCGAGCCCTCTGGGAACAATCCGACCCTCTAGTGGCAGTAAACCGTCTGTATGGGCTCCGTGTTCCCCCTGGGCACAAGCGCACGGGAAGCCCTAGGAGTGATGCAGCTTTGATGGAGATATGCAAGAGATTGGTCTGTTACTAGGGGTGACCGCACACGAGTTCCGTGTTTGCCATCCTCTGCGCCTACAGGTGAGTGATCAACAACAGGACTATTAGTCTGGGACATGGGAAACGCCAGTGAAAGTGCTATCGTCATAGCCACTCTATTTGTGGCTTTGTTTGGGTTTGTTTCACAGCGATTCCGGGTTGAGATAGTGGCTATGAGCGTCCTCGTGATCTTGACCCTTACAGGGCTTGTAACTGTACCGGAGGCTCTCTCGGGGTTCAGCAACCCGGCGGTGGTCACGGTGGGTGCAGTGCTTGTCGTGAGCGGAGGGCTGCTTCATACTGGAGTGGCGGGATCGATGGCGCGAGGGATCCTGCGAGTTGCTGGCTCGAGCGAAGCGCCCATCGTTGCTCTTCTCATGGCCACTGCAGGGCTCCTTTCAGCCTTCATAAACGATGTGGGGGCTCTTGCCGTATTGATGCCAGCAGCCATGGAGATAGCGCGTAGAGTCAGGATGAGTCCTTCGAAACTGCTCATTCCTCTCTCCTTCGGCTGCTTGCTGGGAGGTATGACAACCCTCATCGGGACACCAACCCACATTCTCGCCAACCAGTACTTATTAGATCGGGGCTTGGAGCCTTTCTCCTTCTTCGATTTCACGCCGGTGGGCGTAGCGGCCATGGTGGTGGGGATACTCTACATGAGCCTAGTGGGCAGGAGGCTGATCCCCAGTCGTCGCTCCGCGGATGATCTACGATGGGGCCTTGAGCAGCCCCTGGCCCGGCCCGAAGCCTATGGTCTGGAAGAGAGCCTCTTCGAGGTACGCATACCTGAGGGGTCCTCTCTGGACGGGAAGAGCCTCGGCCAGACCCACTTTCGGCAGGTTCTTCATCTAACGATCCTGGGTATCGTTCGCAACGGAAAAACCAAGCTGGCGCCAGATGTTGGGGAGACACTACGCTCGGGGGATGTACTGATGGTGAAAGGCAGGCCTGAGGAGGTTGCCAGGCTTGAGAGTGCACACGGTCTGGAGCTTGAGGTAGGTGTTCAGGTTAGCGTCCAAGATCTGGAATCTAGGGATGCGGGAGTGGTTGAAGTAGTCTTAGCACCTCACAGCAATCTAGTGGGAAGAAGCCTGCGCCAGATCCGATTTCGGGAGAAGTTTGGGTTGACTGGGCTAGCCATCTGGAGGCGAGGGCTGGTGATTCCCACGGGGGTGGCTAATACACCCCTGGAGTTCGGTGATGCACTTCTTATGCAAGGGCCACGCTCAAGTTTTGAGCTACTGCGGACCAACGGTGATTTCCTGATCCTCGAAGCGGGCTATGAGCGGGAGGAGCGGAAGAATAGAGCACCCTATGCGGTGCTGATCCTTCTGGCGGTGGTAGGGGTGGCTATCTTTGGCTTACTTCCTATCTCCATGGCTATGGTCATCGGCGCAGGCTTGATGATAGTTACCGGCTGTCTCAGCTCCGAGGAGGCGTACGAGTCGATAGACTGGCGAGTGATCTTACTCCTAGTAGGCATGCTCCCAGCAGGCATCGCCATGGACAAGAGTGGGGCCGCTCAACTTTTGGGTGATCTGATGATGCGTCTGAGCCACGGCCAAACTTTTGTCACTCTCCTGGGCCTGCTAGCCGTCACCATGTTGCTCAGTCAGATCATAAACAATGCAGCCACCATAGTTTTGATGGCACCCATCGCTCTTAGCGTGGCCCAAGGGGTTGGTGCTGACCCACGCATCTTTCTCTTGGGGTCAAGTATCGCTTCCTCCATGGCTTTTCTGACACCCATCAGCCACCAAGCCAACATGCTGGTTATGGGGCCAGGAGGCTATCACTTTACTGACTACACCAGGGTAGGCTTGGTTCTAAGCGTGCTGGCACTTGCCGCCATTGGTGCCGTTCTTTTCCTGGCGTATCAGTGACCGATTCCTAATAGAGACTACCCATATCCCAACCTGACATTTTCTTCTGAAGCAACGATCCTTCCCGTAGAGTCTCCTGATCCGCATCGACGCGACATCTACGGTTTCCCTCCTTACGACTCGATCAGTCCCAGGATCTGCACCTCCTTCGACCTCAAAGCGATGGGCTCGGCTCCCAGTCGCAACAGACGCGGCCCCCCTCCACCCCCACTCGAACCGACAACAACCAACCTCAGCCCCCGATCAGACCCTCTCTCACCCGTTCTCTCAGGCGATTCTTGTGGTGTAGGATCCAACATAGGGCCAGGGTGATTTAGCCCGGCCTAAGATGGGTCTGCTGGATCCAAACCTTCTTCCATCTCACTAGAGCGCCCAACAACCAACCTGGCCACACGATTCCACAGTCTAATAGGCGTTTTGAGCGCCGATTCTTCCCGTCTATATATCGACATAGGGGTAGGTCGATTTTAAGCGCTTAAAACGGCTGGTCAACATAATCCTATATTCAAAAATGAGCCAAAATCGGGGTCTGGATGGGGTTGGGGGAATGATGGTGGGGAAAATGGGTGGGAAAGCCATCAAGAGAGGGGGTTTGTGGAGAAAGTGGGGTGGGGAGGCGATAAGAGTGGCGAAGGGGGTCATGAGTAGTTACATGTGGAGCGTCGAGATCTCAATCTCACGCGATGATGTGCAAGGAAGACCCCGCCATTGTGCGAGCCCTCAAATTCAAATATGCGAGATGCAATTGTCTGGCATAGGCCCTTAGCAAGAAAGGAGGACAGGTGAGCGAAGACGACCTAAAGATAGTTAGGGAACTCTTCGACAAGGCAAAGGAGAACTTTGAGCGGGACGGCTACCTGGCACCAGGTTTGCTTGCCTGGGCACCCGATCGGCCTCCGACAATCAGCAACGCCGATGACCATCTTCATGAGCCAGGTCTCATCCTCGAACATCCAAGTGAAGGACTTGCCAGTATTGAGAGTCGTTCTGACCTTACCTCCTTTCGATTGAGTTCATCACCAGAACTATGAGCCTCTCCGAACGCTGATGGCCCTGCCCACGATGCCACCAAGCGCGCCCAGCCCAGCAGCTATCGCGATGGTGCCAGCGATAAGGATGGGGATAAAGATGGGGATAACGGGCGCCGCCGTCGGAGCCCCCGGCGGTTCGGTCAAGAACGGTGCGAAGAAGATGAAGTTCATCACCATGCCTGCGATTTGGCTGATTATCTGGGCTATTGCTCCGGCTAGGGCTCCTGCTCCAGCCGCGCCTCCAGTGGTTAGCGCTGCCGCGGCGCCAAAGCGAGCGGCCAATATGCCAGAGGCGAACTGAGGCACCAGGGTCAGCAGGAGCCCGAGCAACATTTGTGCCATGAGTGTCACGTCACCTAGGGCCTCAGGACGCATCTCAAGAGCTGACAACGGAATCACACCAACCACGATCGCGACTATGCCCATGATGATCCCAGCTTTCAAACCCGCGCGAAACATCCTAATCTCCTTTCTCCTGAGTCTTCGGTGTCTCGATTTCTTCCCCACCATTCCCTAAACTGTTGCACCCAAGACAGCTGCTCAGGCTTGCTTCTATCAACGATGAAACACAAAGCCGACCACTTCCCGGTCCGAGCCGGGAGCGCAGTCGGCCTCAATTTCTCATGCTGCCACCTCCGCCACCGCGCTACTGCGACGATGCTGCGACGTGGGTGCTTATCTAATCTTACCTGCTGATTCTATCATGGCCCTAGAGAGAGGTCAATAGCCATACAGTGGCAAGACTCCCTTCCATCCTCCCTCGAACGCCTAGCAACAACCTCAGCCCCCGATCACACCCTCTCTCACCCGTTCTCTCAGGCGATTCTTGTGGTGTAAGTATCAACATAGGGCCTGGGTGATCTTAAATGGTCTAAGCGGGTCTTTCGGTTGAGGTTGTACCTAAAAACACACCGGAAATCGGGGTCTCAGGGGGGCCTGGGGGAAGAATGATGGCGAAACAGAGTGGAAAGGCCATCAAAACGGGGGGTGATAGCCACCATCACTGGGAAGGCGCTGTTCTTGCTGGGATGGGGTCCTAAGGCGCAAGTGATCAGTAAGCCCGTCACGCCCCCACATTCCTTCTCCCGCTTTGCCACTAGGTGGTGAGCCCTGTGGGAGTGTAGTGTCGGATAACCTTTGCAAGCTTACGCCGCCGCCCCATTTTGGCACGCTGTCCGGGAAATCTGCGATCCTTACGGTCCACCTCCAACAAATGCCTGTAACCGCTGGACAGAGGGGCTAAGCTGGTCGCGGTCAACTTCCCCCAGAGCCCAGAGGATATAGCGTTCCACCCGCACCCAAACTTCCCCCTGGCGGGCAAAAGATTGGTCTCCCAGGTCTATCCAAACGGGCGTGTCACCCATACCCTGATAGTCGTAGAATAGCTGAGCGGTGAAGCGTCCAGCGTCATCGGGGTTGGCGAAGACTATCAAGTCCACGATCTTGGTCTGATCTGAGTCAAAAACTCGGTAATCTGTCAGGTCACCATACCCCTCGCCTTGGTCGGCTATGACGGTTTCCATGAATGCCAGCTGGTCAACGCCGAGTTCGTCCGCAGAGGGCAGGATGGCCTGGGCGGTTTCGGCGCCCAACTCCACCTGTCCGCCAGGGGCGGTAACGTTGACTGTCGTCTCCCATTGGTCGGTCAAATTTGGGCTAGTTACCGAGTACCCATAAGCCTCAACCACAAACGTGTGTGGGCCGGGAGTATCCGGGGCTAGCACGGGAAGGCCATGAGTGAACTCCCCTTCCCCAGTGACTTCAGTCGGCGAGCCGGGCATTCCTTGGTACCCTCCACCTCCCTCAGCGCGGATGCCCACAGTACCCTGGTCCTGGAAGGACCAAGCATAGCGAATCGTCACCACAAAGAGTTCGCCAGCAATCACCTGATCCGGCACATCCACTGCCAGGATACGAAGGTACTCAGCCTCGGCCTCCGCTACGCTTATCTCCAACGCTTCTTCAGAGGATAGGGTGCTCCATTGCCAGAAGGGTGTCCCTTCGTACCCGACTTCCGGGCCCACTTGGAATTCGAAGTTGACAGAAGCCTGCAGCGTTACCTTTCCTGGACGGAGAGCCTCGAAGACGAACTCGGCCATGTCAGTTTCTCCCGGTTCAACGGCGAGTGGGTGCACCACCGGCTCTGCCCGTGCTGGCTCCAGGACCGCCGAGTCATCCTCGTACTCACACAACAGCGAAAACTGCGGCTGTCCGACCATCACGGGGCCTGTGTTGTGTAAGGTCACTCTGACTGTAACGACCTCGCCCACCATCAACTCTGTGGAGGTGGCTGTGATACTGACCGTTCCCCCAACTGGCATCGGTGTGGATGTTGGTGATGCGGTTGGTGTTGATGTGGGCGCAGGTGCAGCTCTGGCCGTTCCTGTTATAGTGGGGATGGCGGCAGGCTCGAGCCCCAAATTTGGTGGGGTGGCGGTAGGCCCGAGCCCAGAAGTCGGTCGCCTCAGCAAGCCCATGAGGAGGGTGCTGAGGGGCTTGGTGGGGGAGAGATATTCATAGGCGCCAAGGGCAGCACTGCTCAGGAAACAGAGGAAGAGTAGCCCGATGACGCCGATGAGCAGGCCCCGATGAGGCCTCTTGGCCACGGGAGGTGTGGTCGTAACAGTGGGCTTTGGCGTGGGCGGGGGTGGAGGGACGTATGGGGGTGGGGCAGGCTTCTCCACCAGCCTGTAGCTACAACTTCCGCAGAAGAGGGCACCCTCCTCCATCGGAGCACCGCACTGGGGGCAAACCCTCTCAGCCCCTGGTGGCTCGGCCTCTACCCATTCCCCCTCCCGGGAGAGATACCATTTGCCGCTCTTGGCCCCTATCATCCACCAGCGCCCCTCGGAGTCCTGCAGGGTCAACTTATCCACCGCCGCTTGAAACTCCTCGTCGCTCAACAGCCCAGCGGAATGCTTTCCCTTGAGTACGTAGTATCTATTTTCCAATTCCTCGAAGGTCATACTCTTCCTCCTTCGCGGCCAACCTTAATCGTAGTCCGCCGCCACCCTCTTCCGGGCTTGGATGGCCGCTCGGACATCTTTCATCAACTGGGCGTAGATCCCCTGGTTGGCTATCCTGAAAGATTCTATCATGTTCCTCACCGGCTCCACCTGCCCCTGGAGGGCCGCGATGCGCTGACAGTCGGGCTGTAGTTTCCTTCCCAGTACGAACTTGGCCACCCTGCCTCGTCCAGCCTCCACAAAATATCCCTGCTCGAGCAGCCCTTCCCTGACACGCCAGATCACCTCGGCCCAGGGATCCTCACTTTCAGGCACTAGGCCCTTGAGGATGTCCACCGCGTTGTTCAGGCCTTGGCGGTCGCTCAGGAGGCCCAGGATCCTTCCTTCAAACCCATGAGGCAGGGTGGCACCGCGCCCGAGCGGTTGCAAGAAGACCGCTTTATGCTTACGGAGGCCTAGGGTGCCCCTGCGCTGATCGATATAGAGCCTGGCATATCCCCCTTGAGCAAGGCCGATGAAGGCGGTGGCTGCGGCCATCTCCGCCAACTCATCCTTCTTCACCTTGACCCCTCGACAGGGCAACTCAATCCTACCCTTCAGAAATCCACCTCCCACGAAGTGATCGCCGTAGAGATAGACAACGCCGCTAGGGCTGACGGGCAGGGCCCCCTCTCCTGTAACTTGGGTTCCCTCAGGCAGCGAACTTCCGCACTTGATGCAAAACCTGTTCTCTGGCTTGTTTTGATGGCCACAATGGGAACAAATCTTGAGAGTCATAGCCCCCTCCTCAATCCAAACTCTCGGGTGGGCCAGGCGGCTCTCGGTCGACGAATTCCTCAGGGCGTCCCCGCGGCCTAGGCAGCCTGGCAGGCGGCGTGACCGGAGGTGGTTGCCGGTAGGCCGGAGCCGCCGCCGGGGCCAGCCTTCTCCTTCTGGCCAGGAAGAAAAGGAGAAGGACGAAGGCGGCCAGCCCTGCCATCCCGGCCGTGCCGAAGAGGCAAAGCAGTACGATAGGGTCGATCAGCCCTGTCAGCGGCTCTCCCTCAACGGCAAATATTACCTCTGCCCGGCCGGTCTGCCCGGCGGAGTCCTCAGCCAGGAGGATGATTCGGTGTTCGCCGGGAGAAAGCCCGGTAAGCTGCAGTTGCGCTCCCTGGCCCAGAGATTGACCCGTCTCATCCTGCCACTGAAGTTGAGCCGAGGGAATGTCCCCATCTTCCAGGTCGTAGCCGTAGCCCTGGAGGATGACCGGCTCGTCCGCCGCAAAGGTGTCACCCCATGGAAGTTCAACGTAAGCGCTCGGAGGCCGATCAGGGACGATGATGGGGGGTGTAAGAATTTCGGACTCATTCAGCCCGTCACTGACAATTGCCCGGAATTGGGCCTCGCCTCCGGGTAGTGTCAGAGGATCTATCTCCAGGCGAGTATCCGGCAGATCTAGACCCAAAACGTGCCATGTCTGGCCACCATCGGAACTGTAGAATAGAGATGACCGCAGTTCGTCACCGTCGGCATCCTGGGTATTCCAACTGATGGTAAGGGTATCGCCATCAAAGTCGGGCAAGAGATCGAAGGCCACCGTGGGGGGGGTTGGAGAACGGACTGCCGTGGAGTGAGTGGAACCTGCGTGGCTAAGCCGAACTTGTGCTATCTGGGTTGGATCATCAACCGGCAACGTGACGAGGAAAGGCACCTGCTCATCGATGTCCAGAGGATAGGTATCAAAGTGGACCTCGCTCATAGCAGTTCCTGCTATGTCGAGAGTCTCAAGGAGCCATTCCCCTTCTGTGGTTGGCAATTCCTCATAACGGTTCAGGCGATCAATGGTGTGGATGGTTCCTTCACCCTGTTGATCAACCAAACCCATCACCAGCAGGGCTGGCCCTTCGATTTCGGTGATTTCCTCTTGGGCAGGGTGCCAACTCAGGCTCGCCAGTTGATGGGGCATCATTGCAAAGCCGCGGCGATTGATCTCCCCTAGAATCTTGTTCCAGGTATTCGCGTCTACCCAATACTGGGTGCCCGGATAACCTAGTCCGGCATTTCCCATGAAATTATAGTACTCCGGACAGAACTCTCCAGAGCAATTAGAAGGGTTTAGAAGTCTCCCGTCTTGCCAAATAATGACATCCTGTATACGCCTGCCGAGATCGCCAGTACTACTGTACTCGTCCTCCAGATTGAAATGATGTCCGATCTCATGAGCTGTGTTTATGAAATTGGTGGCAGAGGTTATGGCTGCCCGGTCGACCCTTGATCCTCCTCCTGATAGCCATCCCACACCTTGGGCTGTGGCATCCATCCACTTCCCCCAGGTAGAGGAACCGCGACCATAAAGCCAACCTTCGACCTCCGCACCGTAGTAATGGCCGGGAAATACACCGACCGCAAGGTCCGCTCTCGGTACATTGCAGGGGGCATTGGAGCGACAACGATTGCTGTTGTGTAGCGAGAGAGTTCTGGCAACGTTAACGCTCACAGACCATCGTGAGTCCACCAGACCAAAAACATAGTAACCACCGGGAACACGGTGAACTCGGGGAACAGGGTAGACTTGCCTCAAGTAGGGGACTGCCTCCCGGGCGAATTGATCGAGTCTCGAAGCGCTGATAGCCGGAGCTTTATGGGGGCGGATTCTGACAAAAAGTAGCCGCATGGGTCGGGAGGCATAGCTTGTGAAAGTTTCGTCGAACCGGTTGCTGTCTGGGTAGGGATCCACGCAAGGTTCTCCCACCACTTCGGCTTCAACCAGGATATGATGCTCGGTGGTGACCCCGGCCGGGAAGAGGCTGGCTGGAAGGATGAACTCGAACGCCTCGCCTATGCCACCCGTCTTTGGCGGGACCTGGTTTCCGTCTACATCCACTGACACCTTGATTTGAAGCCCGGATGGCAACCGCTCGGGGTGATATTCCGCCCAGTGGGCTCTCACCAGTACGGCCACGTCCCGCCCACCCACCAGGTTTCCACCTGCTACCGCCTGTAGCACCACTACACCGTCCTGGATGGATAGATCACAGAGGATGACGGTGGGTGTGGGACCAGGTGTAGGCGGGAGCACGGCGGTTGCCTCGACAACTGTTGGTTCTGTGGTTGGGGGAGGGGTGATTGCTGTAACGTCAATCGGCCCATACACGTCCCAAAGGTATTGTCGCGCGTCCCAGTAACAAGCCCCGCATGTGTAGGTGTGCTCGAATCGAACAACCACCCGCATTTGATCCGCTCCCTCGGGTGGTTGCACATCTGCCTCAAATGAGAATGGCTTGCCATCATCACTATCGGAGAGAGTTTGCGCGAAAATAGACGACGCACTGACGTTCAGCCCAGAGAATTCCTCCTCGGTTGCGCAGCGCTCAACACCTATCGTGTAGCATGTGTCAGCATGGCTCCACCACTCGTAGAACACAGGCCATGACCCTGCCCCGGCCATGAACTCCACATGGACATCAACTTCGTTGGTCACGATTTCCTGGCCTTCAGGATGAAGTCCTGTCACCACCACGCTACCGCGGATATGATAGGTGCCGTCTGCGTTGGGAGTGACTTCAACCTGAAGGGAGATGCTCTGTTGGGGAGGCCGGGCATTGGCAGATTGTGCCAGGATCAAAGGCAGCACTAGCAACAAAAGCAAGAGAAGCGGTTTTTTCACTTTCATCATCTCAACCTCCAATAGTTTCTAACGAACTAGACAGAAAGACCGATTACCCATTTACCATGATCCTATCCAATGGGCTCTCTTTCCCTTGATAGCGGCTAGGGGAGTGCTCTCGAGGAAGACTTGTTCGCTCCCCGCTGTGACGATAGGGTCTGGCCAAGCGATAGCGCTGAGCCTATCAACCCACCTTCTCCTCTCCTTACAGGATCCCGTGGGAAGACTCACCTCTGAACTCCTTCCCTTCATCGGTTTGCAATACCTCACAAGAGCCGGAATACGTCGTCACTAACTCCAGTGCGGTCAGCTTGACTGGGTCAAGCCTGGAAGTAGAGTCTCTAGCCCTGATTTGATCGCTCTGCTTCCCACTCCCTATCCATTAGTGTCGGACATTTCCTGTGGAATAGCCACGCCTCATCGCTTTTGGAAGGATGCTGCGCAGCAAACGAAGCCTAAACAAATGCCTGCCTTCCAGGCTCTGGCGAAAGGAGGCAGAAAGAATCCTCGCTTTCGGCGGCCTGGCAATCATGGCTCCCTCAGGAGCCTTAGACCCATGGCTTTGCGTCCCCACCTTTCGATGGGTTTGCCATTATCGATCCAAAAAGTGAGACCGAACATTCTTTTTGTTTGTTAGATTCTTTGTTATTCTATCACGCGGCGCTCTTGGGGGTCAATGGCCAATAGGTACTGTCCACATCTTGCAGATTGCTTGCCCTTGGCCGCCATAAGAGAGAGCCCCTTCCATCCTCACTCGGGAAGGGGCTGGTCTTGCTGGGATGTGCTCGTAGGCGGTAGGTGAAGTTGCGGCTTAGTCAGCAAAGCAAAGGACTACTTCATCCCTCCGTAATAGTTTGTCACGCAGTACAGAGCAGATCTTCTCGGGACTTCCTTTGACAAAGGTCAGCATTCCTATTTGATCCATGAATCCTCTATCCCTTGACACGAGTAGCTTGTCAGCATCTTGCTCTACGCTAGATTTGAAGATCTCAATTCCCTTCTCTCTATCTGTGCCTCTAGAATATCTCAGAGGATCCCTTCTGTACATGAACTCCAAGCCGTAGACAATCGGCGGGCCATAGGTGTCAACTTCGGAGGCTACTTTCTCCTTGAACAACTGGTAATCCTGGGCCCTGATCACCTCGTGGGGATGTCGACCGACGAAATCGGGGTCTAGGACGACAATGTCGTAGTGCCCACGTCGATACTTCCCGCCTCCTTCGGTTCGCGCATCATCATCCTTTACCTCGAATTTCCCATCGCTCATATCACATCTAAAGGGGGTAGGATATTCTCTGTGAACCAGGAAGTGTTGGTGACCATCCTTGTCAAGAGCTTTGCGCACTGGCAGGTCCTCTTGCAGGATGGAATAGAAACGGCACACTATGTCATTCTCGGTGAAGAAGCGTGTAGGATGGGAACGGAATTCACTGCATATCATACCAATGGATTTGACTACGGCTTCGATTATGGTTTGGTGACTCATGTCTAGTCCCTCACGACAGAATTCGGCCTGACTCGCCATATCCATACCCGCTTTGGACCGGATCGACAACCTTCCCCTACAGCCTCACCTCCACAATTGCTGCCATCCCTACTCCAGCCTCACCCTCCCCCAGAAGACCTGGGTGAGGCTGGAAACGCGGTTGGAGCCCTCTGGGGCTCAAGTGCGAGGCTTGTCCTCCTCCAATAGCATCATCACAATGGCATGTTCATTACCCTGGACGAGGTCGAGAGCTCGCGTCTCAGAATAGCCGAGCTCGACCACTAGATAGCCTACGAGAAAGTCACAGAATTCTTCGTCTCTACCTTCGAAAGGCAAGGAAAGCACTTGCTGTAGATCGTCCTTCATCTTGAGATATGCCTCTCGCGGATCAGTCATGAGCTTCCCTGTGCAGCAATGTGTTCTTGTGTGATTCACGAGAATCCCATGGTGATGACATTGCAGTCGGGGACAAGTCCCAGATCGGGTATGGCTAACCTCTCCCCATTGTGATATCTTACCGCCGTCGGTGTATCCTTCCTTCTGACGGATTCCTAGCCCCTGATCGACTGGATTCTCTCAGCGAGTGCGATGCACTGATGTCCTCTTTCCACCACTTTCACGACCCAACCGTTGCACTATCAAAGTTGGCGGTTCACGATCCGTCGTTTCTCGCCGCCTTCAATGCGGCCGGACGCATCTTTCAACTCTACTAGGATGACGGCGCGAGGTTTGATGACCATGAGGTCGATCTGCTCGCCGGCACAGAAGAAGTTCGCACACACCAGGCGGAAGTCATCCCGATCTTGTTCTTGCAGGTTTGTGAGCAGGGCTTGCAGGGCGCGCGCTTCGTGCGTGTGTTCGAATTCCTGCGATTGCCACAATTCGACCGTCATCTCATCACCCTTGTTGATTCACTATCTATCAGGCTTCGGCCTTGCCTGCCAGAAGCGCGAACTCGTACCAGTCGCCTACACCTGTTTCTCCAGCGGTCTGTCCCACACCCAAAGGGCGAACTGTCCACCTATCTCATGTCGTTTGGGTGGACCCCAGATTGGTCTGTCCCGCGGCACCCGGGTCTCCAAGTCCGTGGTGCCGCAGAGAATACAAACGCCCCGATGCGTCGAACGCACAAGTGACGCTGATCTCTTGGTGAGGTACCTCGACTGCTTTCCCGTGTAGTGCTCCCACAGGCGGACCGTCTCCTGCAAAGAGAATAGGTCAAGGCAAGTCATGTCTTCCTCGATAGAAGCGACCTTTGCGCTGGGCACGGTCTTGAGCTCAACCCAGAGGTATTCCTGGTCCTTCGGAGCATGCAACACCCAGTCGGCCCATTTCACCGCCGCCTTCACTCGGCGCTTGCAGGGCCGAGTGAGCCCACACGGCGCATCAATCCACATCTCGAGATAGTCGGGATGCAGCCCCGCGTCGGTCAAGGCGTTCAGCACTTCAATCTGCAGCCAGTTCTCGTAGCCCAGCCACTTATCCAGACACCGCTCCAGCGTTGCCAAGTTCCCTGGCTTCCCCAGATGCTCGGCGATGAATCGGGATACTTCCTCAAGGATTCCCGTCTTGACAACCATTTCCGCCTCCATTCATATGTTTGTCGAGCGTATCTGGATGGAGCTCATGGCACACACTATCCGTATCGGATCGATACACTCGTACTGTTGTCGGCCGTTCTCTCAGCTGCGTACCTCCTCTGTCGCATGCCGGCATCTTTGCCACGCCGGGTACTTCTCCACCAGCCGCACCTCTACGCGATTTCGCTACCTCGGAGCGAAAGAGCAAGCATCTGGTTGGCTATTCGAGACTAAGACGCCCTGACAAGAGCGACCCAAAAAGCTGACAAGGAAGTCTCGCTATTCCTGAGGTGGGCTCAGATCAATCCGGCATTCCAGAATGTCCTCGATCTTGATACCACTCGCTGGCCTTGATCTCAAGAATTCGAGCAGATCCTCTTGCCTCGGCTGCCCAAAGACCATGCGATAGGCTGCAAGAGCGCTCTTCAGCTCCTTGAGCTGCTCCAGTTCGCGACTCAGAGGCAAAGCGGGAACGCGCCGTTCGATCCTGAAGGGCCCCTGTTCATAGATCCAGTACGGAATCAAATCGGTGTTTTCGCGGCGATCTTGCTTGGCCTGGGCAAACAGGTAGGCCCAGGGATCATCCAATGGTTGGACTCCATGCGATAGTACCGACAGTCCATAGTGCTCAGCGAGGTTCTTGCGAATCACGTGCCCCTTGTAACGATGAATCCGTCCTTCGCGTTGCTCCAAATCGACCGGGTTTGATGGCAAGTTCCAGTGATAAATGGCATGGCAGTATTGGTGGAAGTCCAGCCCTTCCTGTCCAACCGAGGTGGTTGCCAGAATAAAGGGCCTGAAAGGCGAGTTGAAGGCTGTGCGCACCTGATCGGCACGGGTGACCTCGTTGTCGTCGTAGTTACGCCATTGGCCAAAAGGAACCGCGTACCGACAACGTATTCGGTAATCGTGGCGCACGATCTCACTACCTTTGAGCTGTATTTCATCAAAACTCAAGCTGATAGTGCGCAGGGCGACAGCATCCCGTATCGCGTCTGCCAGCGCTTGTGCGGCCTCCTCTGGGCAACTGTCCATTAACCCCAATGACTCGTGCAATACGTGCACGTACTCATCCATCACGGCCTGCAGATTACCGTCAACCGCATAGTCGAGAGCCCGTTCCCAATAAGGCTTGGCGCTGCCGCCATTCTCTTGCTCAACATCGTCAGAATCATCAGGGCTACGGATCAGAGTGATGGATTCAGGTAAGTTGAACATTGTCCGAAAGCCCATGGCGGCCCGGGCTGCGGCACTGAGAACCTGCCAAGTCGAGGTCTCTTCAATGTCATTCCACTGCCGGCAGAACGCACGCAGTGTTACCACGGCAGGCGACGCCAGAGCCATCTTGGTCAACACGTCGCTTAGGTTGTCGGGGCGAGGGCCGAGTTCAAGGTCTGCGGCGTCGCGCAACTGGTCAACATGCTCTGAGAAGTAAGTGTCTTCCTCGCCGGAACGACTGCGCACCATCGCCTCCCAGGCGAACGAATCGTCCTGCTCTTCCAGCCAGCGAGTGACGGGTAGGGGATTGAATCGCCGATCGAGTAGTATCGGTGCAGCCCAGTACCAGCGCTGATCGGTCGGACCACCCCGGCGATGACCTTCGACCTCGATATGCTCCAGCAAATGCTCGATCTGTTTGCGTACAGCTTCGTAGACCGCTTCGTAGGAAGGTGTCTGGCCGTCGCAGGCCAGACGCGCCCCGACTGCCATTGGGTCAATCCGTTTTGCCAAGGTCAGGCAGGGATATAGCAGAGTGAAGACCGGCATACCCGTCAGGCGGTCGTGCTGACGGCTAAAGCGTAGCAAGGGCCGGCGCCTACTTGTGAGATCGCTATAGTCCACCCCCTCTTGGTGGGCGTAACCGCTGACCATGCGCCGTTCAACCTCATAGCTGCACAACATCGAGATAGCCTTGGGCACGACCCTCCACGCCGAGAAGATCAATTGCTTGGTTGGGCCGTGCTCGTCTAGCTCGTCGTAGACCCCTTGAGGCTGATAGTATGGCAGAGAAGGCGGAATCCAAAGTAGCTTCCATCCGCCAGGCTCCACGGCGCCCTCGATAAGGGTTCGTAGCTTGGCATTGGCAGGATCAATCCGCTGATACCTGCCGACTGCCTGGCTCCGCAGTAGAGTATTCGTCCCCCGCCGGATGCTCTCTCCAAGTTGGCCGCATGCCGTCGCAGACTCGGCTTTCTTGAGCCTGCGCTTCAGAACATAGTCGTCCATCAGGTTGAGAAGATATGGAGCGGATTTCCAGTATTCGACGTGGTCGCCCGCGTCCAATACCTGAGCCACTCTGTCTACGGTCTCAAAGGCAGCCAAGTCTTGCGGTCGTAGTCGGCCTCGATCATCTCCGGATTCCGCGACCATGCCGTTTCGATCCTCGGTCATCGCCAAGCGCTCGGTGCGGATCATCACGCTGCGCAATGATTGCTCGATCCGATCCCTGATCCGCTTCAAGCGGTGCAGGCTTTCGTCATCTCGATTGCCTAGCCGATAAAGCTCGAGCCTGTAGGCTCTCAGCAATTCGCGGACGGATCTTGTTTTCTCTCCTGAGTCAAACAGAAACCCAAGGGTTTCAATGAAGTCCCTATGATGATCGTCTTCCCCAGCTTCGTGATACATAGTGTACATCTTGTACGGCGTTGCCGAGAGGAGAATCACTTTGGCTTCGTGATGAGCTATGCTCGTGTCCTGGTACTCAAAGAGCTGGTGCGCGAGTTGGCCCATTCGATCCTGGCCACGGAGTAGGTGCTTGAACCGCTGAAACTCGTCGAGAACAATCAGATCCGGCTCCAACGCCTTGACACAACTTGCAGCCAAGATGAAGCGCAGCTCGCCAATTAGACCGTTGCGGGCATTGCGATCCCGCCACGGGACATGCTTCCGATAATGGGCGAAACGCCCGACCAGCTCCTCAAAGCGCGCACGGACATCGGTCTGGCCTGAGCGACGACACTCTTGGATCTGATCGTACAACTCTTTGACGAAAGCCTGGGCGAGATCCTCATCGATCTGATTCCAATCTCGGAATCGTTTCAAGTACTTTCGCCAAGAATCCTTGCCAGCCTGACACTGAAGCAGGTTTTTCGGGCCGGCTACGTTCCCGAACCCCCACGCCTCTCTCAAGACATGATAGAGCAAAGCCCTCTCGCGCATCACACCGCCGCTGGAACGAAGGTCGAATGATGTCCCTGGTGTGAAAGAGACAAAGTTCAGATGCTTCAAGTCGCCAATGGTGACCGGCAACAGAGTTATCCGCGAGGCAAGAGAGAAGCCTTCTTGCCCGGGGATTCTCAGCCGATTGATGTTCTGGCGAGCGATGTTTGCGTTAGAGCAAATGTAGATCACGTCAATGCGATCTACACCCTGGCTCCACAGGTGATTGACAGCTTTGGCGATAACCCCGCGGGCGACCAGAGTCTTTCCCAAGCCCACCTCATCAGCGATCAGGAAGCGTTTCACAGGCTCTTTGTCTGTGTAGAGACGACTGAAAACGTAGTCCACGGAACGTCGCTGGAAATCTTTCAGCCCGTTGAGCACTGGTTCAAGAGGAATGGTGCGGTGACTCATTCCTTGGCCTCCAGTCTACTTTCCCAGATCACCTGCCACAACTCCTCAAAACCTTCAGGCAGCGATCGTCTTCCCTCGGGTGTCCTGCACAAAGCGTCGACAACGACAGCGATGCGGTCAAGCTTCTCTGGTGCCCTACTGTAAGCACGCACGAGCTTTTCCATCAAGACAGTTTCGCCCAAATTCAGGCCGGGTGGGCTGCCACCGCCACCACTGATGTGGCCTCGCGGATCCGTCATCCAGGTAGGTTCCATGTCATCCTCTGACAGAAGGAACAGGAGATAGCGCAGAAAGCGGTTGGGGTCTGACAGGATGCTTCGCAGAATGCAGTCGTTCCTGTCCTCTGGCATACCCTCGATGGGCAGGTTCAGCACGAAGCGGACCGAGTTCCTCTTCTCTCCCAATCTGGCCGTCAGCTCAAAGGCTATGAATCTGGTGACAGAAACGGTGGACATATCGGCGAAGGCAACCTCTCTCGCATTGAATAGCGACCTCAGATCCTTGGCGTAGCCCCTCTGAAGCGTGATCGGCCAACATCGCCCCTCGACTCCGCTCAAGGGAGGGCAAGTCTTGTCGGGGTCGAACGACAAGAGGAGATCATAGGTACTCTTGGCTACGACTTGCCGCACAGACAGTTGCAGGTCCAGAGTCAACAGTCCTCTGCGGATTGACTCAACTCGCTCCTCCAATTGACGCAGTTCAGGATCAGGTGGTGGCCTCTCCTTGGGCGGCACATAGCTCTTGAGCAGATCACGAAAGGTTGTCCTATTGTCATCGTGGGCCAGAATCTTGTCAATGCCTATTTTACTGTGCTTGCCATGCAGTTCAACCATGAACTCGATGTTGCGGCCGCCAAAGGCTGCGTTAGTAGCGTTGGCCGACCCAGTCCATAGACGCGCATCCCGACCAGCTTTGGCCACAAACAGCTTGGCGTGCAGACCAAATAGTCCAGAGACACCGCCTGACTCTACGTCTTCTGCCTCGCTGACTTCCGCCTCCTCAGTGTTTTGTTCGTCCAACTCTCCCAATCTTGCAGCTGCCTCGTCCATCACCAGGATTTCACCGAAACGCGCGCTCTCATTCTCTCGCAGCTCATCGAGGCTTTCTACTCGAGAGACCAGTACGTGCCTGGGTGGACTCTTGGTCAGGCGTGTCAAGAGACTGCCAGACAGGAAGGGAGAAACAATCAGAAGCCGGTCAACACGGCCCTTGATGGAAAACCTTTGGTAACCAGGAATCCCCACCGGTCGGAAGGCGATTTTGTCCCCGAATCCCAACGGAGGTTTGAAGTCGACCCGCCTGACTTCCTCCGATAACAGCTTTGTGTCTCTCACAATCCTGTCACTGACTTGCACAAGACTGTCGTTGCCCCGTGCCGCTAGGTTGGGCAAGTAGGCGATGAAATCCGACAAAGGCCGATTGCGACCATATCCGATCTTCCGCTGCTGAACCGTGCCCTCCAGCGCCAGTACGGTATCCCAAGACTCGTCGAAGGTCAGATTGCGAGACAGACACAACAACCGATGAACAACGGGCTTACCCTCAGCAACGAATCTCATTAGCCAGATCTTGGGATGAAAGAAGCCAGAAGGGTTTTCTGGCATGACATCCACCACCATCGGTTCCAAGTAGCTGTAGGGCAATTGATCTGCAGACGGGACTGCAATTCGTCCCTTCTGACAGAATACTGAGAGTTTCTTCGTCGTTTGTTGTAGTGCGTCCAACAAGGCAACAGGATTCTGGAACGCCTGATCCCTGCTCTCACACTCAAACATCACGAAAGACAAGGGCGCCATCAAAAGCGTGAACAGATCCAAAGTAAATGTAGTCGCCACCGCCCGATCAAGATGATAACCCTCTGGGGGTCGCAACGCTTCCAGGTAAAGGAGGCGAGCGTTTGGATCAAGCATTGTTCTCCATCCCCAGCAGAATGTCGTTGGTGATTGCCTGGACCGCACTCCACCGATAGTTGAGCTGACTGGCACCAGCAGCACCGCTCCAAAGCTCAAGGGCTCGTTGGTTTTCCAAGCGGGCCCTGTTACGTTTCAGAGCCACCTCACGGTCGTAGAGTAGGCTTCGGGCCATCTCGTCGGTGGCCAGAGTGGCCACGTCCCTGCCTTCCAATACCAGACTGATCCAACGATCAGCAAAGTGACAAGTTCGCACGGGTACCTTCGCTCCCTCAGACACCACTGTCCTCCAGAAACCCTCGAGGTCCCACCCCGCCAATGCTGCCTGGCGAGATTGGATGTTTTCGCTCCACTTGACAAGGCTGCCCCTATACTTTGTGACCTCGTCTTGCCGATTGCTCTTTTCACCCAACATCAGATTGTAGAGCAGTGCCGCGCCATGCATCACCTCCGAGAAATTGCGTGCGTGCTCCACCTGAGTCCGCAGCCTCTGGGGAAATCGCGCCATCTCAGGGTGCCTCCAGACAAAGGAAACCTCGGTAGGTGCTGTCCGGTCAACGAGGAAAGCGAGCAGGCTCTGTCCACAGTTCGTCATGATCCGATCGTGAAGGTATTCCGCCTCCCGCTTGGCGAGGGCGAGACTGGCCTGACGAGGAAAGCCGGCCGGTGGCTTCGACAGTCCAGGATCCCAGTTCTCACCTATCCTGGGGGCTAAAGACTCCTCCCCATCGGATTTCCGTTGCCGATACTGCTTGCGACGGCGATAGAAGACATCCAGATATCGATGATACTGAGGCTGGGAGCCGTGAAACAACCGGATGCCCCACGTTCTCGTCCCCAACCAGTAGATGTTGCTGGGCAGCCGTTGGAGCTTTCTGCGTGCATCTTTGCCGATGACACCCTCCGTGTCACCGGAGTCGAGCAGGCCCTCGATGAGATCCAGTTCGTCGCGACGAGCTCTCCGAGCAATATCCATCGAGGATGTCTGTCGCTTCTCGTGTCTCAGGTAGATCCAGGGTACAAAGAGCATATATTTGGCCCTGGTCTGGATTGTGCTCGTGCCGGGAAAGAGAAGATTAGCGAAAGCATCTCGCACCGAGCCTAGTCCCAGTTCGTCTCGAGTGTCTTGCTCACGAAACAGGTGAATCACGTCCGCCATTCTCTGCCGGTCTTGTTCAGCAAAGTCTACCCAACCAAAGGTGGATGGCATCCTCTCACTGTCCTTTCACATCCTGCCCAGAGGCTGGCCGCGAGCGCGCTGCGAAACGGACGGCCAACAAGGCCCTAAAAGGGGATCTCGTCCTCCTCTTCAGGGGGCTGCACAGGCCCTGGGTAGAGCTGTGTCCCAAACATCTTGGCATAGCCAGTCCACCCGCCCGGCGAGACGGGTTCACTTTCAACGTGGTCGAGAAAGCCACGCACAGATCCATCGAGCCAGTCGGCGTGATGCAGTGCCAGGGCCTCCACCGTCTTGGGCACAACGGGAGACCCTCTCTCGAGCGCTCCATGGTGAGCGAGGATGGCGTGCAGGAGACGATTGCGCAGCTCCCGCGGGAATCCGTCGACGCTCTCAATGGCGCTTTGGACCCTCAGTGCCCCCTCGACCACATGGTCGATCAGCCTTCCCTCGTCGGTGAGATCTAGAACCGGACGCGCCGTGTATGCGGTAACCTTGCCTACATCATGCAGTATCGCACCGGTCAGAAGAAGGTCGCGATCAATCTCGGGGTGCTCGTCTGCAACGAAAGAGCACAGCCTGACCACCGCCAGGGAGTGTTCAAGTAGCCCGCCGATGCAAGCGTGATGGTACATCTTGGCGGCTGGTGCCATGCTGAATGCAGCATCGAACTCCTGGTCTGAGAATACGTGGCCTAGCAGCCGAGAGAGATGGAGATTCCCAATGTCTTCATGCACCTGCTGCAATTCCGTTCGCATCTCGCCCATGTCTCGCTTTGCCTTCGGCAGGAAATCCTCGAGATTCAGGATCTCCTCACCGACAAGGCGGTCAATCCGAACCTGGGGTTGGCCGGAGTCAGGAGGCCATTCGTCCACGACGCCGTCTACGCGGACGCCAGAACCCACTCTTAGCTGGTTCGCAAGCTGGGTAGGCACGTCCCAGTAGCGGGCCTCGATCCGCCCCGTCTTGTCTGCCAGGCTTGCCCTCAGGTAAGGGGATCCATCGCGTGTCTTGTCGATCCTCGACTCGGCGAGAAGGTAGACTTCCCTGTTGATGGTCATCCCGATCTTCAGGTCTTTGATGAATCGCTTGGTCATTGAATCCCCCAGACTGGGTCAAGAGACCCAGGGCGAGAAAGGGCTACGGTGCGGGGACATCGATGGCTCAAGCATTGAATCTCTTGCATAGGTCGTAGAACTCCTGCAGGTTGTCGCTGCCAATGTCTGCCAGCACCTGCTCCCATGTGTGGAAATGGATTCACAGGTTGTCGAGAACATCCCTCCACCCCCTGGCAAACCGTTCGACTGCCTTTCCAGGCTCACTCGTCTTGACGAAATCCTGTAGTCTCTTGGTGATCTGCTTCTCAACGTACTCCTTGGTGTATAGATTGGGGTCGATATGGGAATTGTCTTCGGCATACAAGACTGCGAGATGCGCGGCATAGCTTCCTCTTGGGTTCGCAAGTAGTATCGAGTTGCTCAGGCACGCTGCAGTGCGGGATACCTGATCGTACCAGGGGGCGTTCTTCGTGCCGGCGGCGATCGGGGCGTATAGCTTTGCCTCGAAGACGGCGATGTACCTGGAATCAGACTTCAGCATGATGCCCGACTTGCTGTCGCTGATCGAATAGTCACCTACTATGCCATCAACGCGAGTGTTAGTTTCGGCCTGATTGTCTCCTCTGAAGCGGGCCTTGAATGGTGTGTACAGTTGACCCTCGGAATAGACTGTGACACCTACTGGGAACGGCAAGAAGCCAAGCTCGGCGCTTCGCCCACCAAGTAGCCACTCCCTCAGCACCGATCTCAACAGCCAGCCTTCGTTGAAGATGAGTGTTTCGGCAAAGAGGCACTTGGGTGCTCCCTCGTTGACAAGGCTGGAATGGTAGATCTTAAGCAGTTCCTGGAACATCGTTCATATCCTCTCACATCTACCATAGGCGGCTGTCGTTCAACCGCTGACATGTGCTTCTGATGGATCTCGAACTGTCGTCGAACCTACTCTAGCAGCCTAAGACGAAACCTGATAGCTCTCCGATCCTTCCCCTCAACGTCCGGACCTACCCACCACTCGTGGTCCACACGCTCCATTTCGCCAATGTACTGCACATATCCCTTACTCTCTATCTCGAAGAGATGCAACTCCTTGCGATTCTCCTTGTGGTCGCAGATAGCGCGATTGCCTCTGACCAATTCCATATCGCCCACTTGCCCCTCGCCCGTGTAGAGGAAGGTCGCATGGTCAATCCACCTATCCTTGTAGCCGAACTCCTCGCCGGGAGGGCCGGTGAAGATCAGAATCGACGGTACGCTCTTCGGCGTGGAGATGCCCCCAAACTGTTGGCCGCCGACGCAATCGTGTATCAGCCGACGCCTATAGCGACCTCCGGGCGCGAGATCGATCCCGCAGGAATGCATGCTAGTTGCCAAAGACGACGCTCGCTTCACTTCTTCTCACCTCCTCGTTGTACCTCTAGATCCTCGGGTGATAGTTGTGCTCGAAGATGGCTCGCCAGGTGATGGTCCCGATGATGGCGATGGAAAGGAGGACGGCCCGGAAGGATCTATCGAACATGCCTCCTTCACCATTTGTGGAGTCATCACCTTGGAAAGATCGACGCGGGCCAAGTGGCTCGCAGGAGCGTCATGTCGATGTGTGCTTGAGGTCTCGTACCACTTCCGCGTAGATGGTGCAGATGGCGGCCACGAAGATGTCCACGTTGCCCGCGGTGAAAGCGAGCCGCAGGTCTTTCTCAGCACCACCCTCATCCAGCCTGGAGTGAGCTAGACGCTCCAACAGCTCCCACCTGAGCGTCTCAAGAACGCGGTTCCGAGGAATGTCCCAGGTGTAGAAGGGGAATAGAATCGCCACCCCTCCAGAGCCTTTTTGGTGAGTTCCCAGTCTGAAGACAGTCTTGTACTTCCACCTAGCCGGAAGCGCGAATGGGACGCTACCGGTCGTCTGCTGGACCGGGTGAAGTTGCAGCGCTTCAGCCAGAGATAGAACTCGTTCCAGCTCGCTATGAATTCCTTGCTGACTCGCGGCGCCTCGAATCCTCTCAATAGTCATTCTCTCGCTCATCTCGTCCACTGGGAGTGTTGGCTCTACCTGACCGAGCCACCTATCTATTATGTTCTTACCTTCCTGCACTGTGACATAGTGCATGAAGTTGTCCAGTATGAAGAGATCGAGGTCGTCTCGAAGAGCGGCCAACGCCAACTGCGCCCTTTGGACAGCTACGTACACCTGCCCGGGACTGTCACCGGCTTTCCAATAACGCATCCCGAGGTTATCCAGCGCTCGCTCAGCCTTGTCGTTCCAGCGAGGGTTACCCGCCGGGTCTAGAGGTTGAAAGAAGGTGCTCCAAAATGACTTGGCGATGCCGAAGACCTTGTAGCGCCCATTCTCGTCTATGACCTGATCCACTCTTGTCTGCAGGCTGTCCTCCGACTCGAGCAGGTATAGGAGGCCCGCTCTCACCTTGTCTACATTCTGTTCAATGGATCGGTAGTACAGCGGCACTCGCACCGCCCATCGATAGTGTTCAATCAGGTCCGGCGCTAGCTCCTCGTCAGTCGCGCTCTTCAAGTGGTCCACATTGAAAAGGTCTGCCTTCGTTTTCTGCACTCTGGCTCTGTGCCGGTTGATCCACGGATCAGCCACTGGGATGCCTTCTTTCAGATAGGTGTCAAGAAGCTCCTTCAACTGTCCATCCGTGAGTTTGGTGGAAAGGCTATCCTCGTTTGGCATCACTTGCCTCCTACTCTTAGGCCATCCGCGTACAGACGGTTTGGCAATCGCTGAATCCAGGGGCAGGGATTCTACTCAACTTCGAACTCCTCCACATCCGCTCCGACCTGCCGGAGTGTTTCGCGCACTTTGAGGTCGATCACGTTGGGATCTATCGGCTCGTCGGATTGCGCCGTCAACTGCACTCTCAGGGCTATCTCTGCTCCCGCGCTCTGCAGTGGTAGGAGCACACCGCTGACGAAGTCCGACAGTTTGTCCCACGGTATCCTGGTGATGATCTTGAGGACGTGCTTACCCTTCTCCTCTTCCTCCGCACCCTTCGGTTCCTCGTCTTCTTCCTCCCCCGGCTCCCCCTCTTCCTCCACTTCCTCCTCTTGCTCCGCGCGCTTCCACTCTTCTGCCACCTCCTTGCTCACGATCTGCGCTTCTGGGGTGACAATGCTCGGAAGGACGCCCTCATCAAAATAGACTTGCTCGCCGACTCTTAGGCCAAAGAACCTCTGACGTACGCCGTCCACGATGGCCTTCTTGAGCACCTCTTCGCTTTCCAGGATAGGGTTGTCCGGGGAGGTGAAGAAGGCATCGGCAATAGTTTGGTACTCCATTTCTTCACGCCCGCCCAGGAGTCGCTCCTGCACGTATCGTGGAGAGATCTGACGGAGCAGCTTAACGAACTAAGAGGGCTCGAACCCAGCCCGCGCAAGGCCACTAGTCTCTTCTACGGAATCGGCGTCTTGCTTAGATTGTACGAGACCTTGGTCCTCGACAGGAGGCTCACTGAGATCGAGGCTTTCTTGGGCGTGGAAGTCCAAAGCTGGCTCTGGACTCGGGAGCGGCTCCCCTAGGTAGCTCCATAGGCGGGTCCGGCAGAGCGATGTAGCTCCATCCCAGAGGCTATGACACAGCGGGCTCGTGGCGAACGACAAGGGATCCTGTCGCTGTGGGAGATTCGAGCTGTGGGAAGAGGTGTGGCCGTGTGGCATGAGTGCCAGGGTGGGAGCGACAGCCTTGGCATGGTCAACAAAGGAGAGCGCAATGGCTAGGAGGGATCTGCTCAGACGCCTGGAGAAGGTGTGGGGTCTGTACAGAAGAGAATTGGACTGGGCTATCCAGCGGGTGAACCGCAAACTGGGGGATGACGAGTTCTGCAAGGAGAAAAAGAAGGTGTTCTCCCAAGCTGTCGAGAAGGGTGACTACTCCTCCCCGGTGGTACAAGAATGGGTTGAGCTGGCGGAGAAGCACCACCCCATCAAGCCCTGGCGACGCATTTTTGGCCCCAATGCAAGCGACGAGGCTGGGTTGGCACTAGGAAGGCGCTTTCAAGGTGAGACCTGGTCTATCTACCGGCAGCACGGGCAAGGTTCCTAGAGGGCAAAAACAGGATCACATGTTGTGTCGAGATTGTCGCAGTTCGATTCTTGTGTCGAGATAAGGATGGATCCCGATGGGGAAGTCGGGGAAGCTAAGCAGGTCTGGGAGGTGGATTGGCACGTACCGAGCGTGAAAGGGGGTGATTGGCCTCAAATTCTTGCGAAAACGGTAGGCAAACTACCGCGTTGATCTTGACAAGTTGGGCAGATTACCACGTAGGCTACTAGGAGGTACCAGAAGATAATGGCTACGAAGAAGAGGGGCAAGCTCGAGGAGGTCGGCCCTGAGTCCATAGTCAACGAGACCCTCCAGAAGCTCCGTGATTCGCATAGCGTAATCTCCAAGCGAGCTCATCGGAGGCTGAGGGAAGTCAGCGATGGGATTGTTCGGGTACAAGAACTGATTGCTGAGGTCGATGAACAGCTCCGGGACCCAGGGCAACCCCTGAATAGGAGAGGTGAACTTATCTACCAGAGAGACAGACTGGTGAGGCTAGCCAGCAAACTTCGAAGCGAGGCTAGGGCTGAAACGCGCGTCATCATTTCGATAAATAGGACGCTGGCAGATATGCCCAAGAAACTGGGACTTATCATTGATAAGGCGCAGGTCGGTTACCGCGACGAGACCAAAGAGGCGATGCTCAAGGCGATTGAGAATGCACCCACCTCGGAAGCAAGGAAGGAACTCATCAGGGCGCTCGAACTCTTCAAGAGGGCTATCGCTTGACGGGATCCTGCTGAAGGGTTATTTCATCGACGGCCTCCAGACCGACGAGGATTTGGCCGAGTTCCTGAAAGAGTATCTGGACATAAAGATCCCAGACAAAAAGATCTGTCCGGACCACTCTTCCCCGTTCTCGTTCGTGGCGGACGTCTTCTTCGGCCGGACCCTCGACGCCATCGTCTGGGCCTGCAGGTCGGGGGGCAAGTCGTTCAACGAGGCCCTCCTGACGTTCCTGGATTCCCACTTCCATAAGAAGTGTGACACCACGGTTCTAGCCGGTTCCTTCTATCAAGGCAAGCAGGTCTACGGCGCGACGCTCGACCTCTGGGACCGACCAGGCTGGAGCGAGTTCCTCGTCGGTGACCCCACGAAGTCCGAAACGCTTTTGACCAACGGTTCGGGCTACGAAGTCCTCACCGCCTCGCAGAAATCGGTGAGGGGCCCCCATCCCCAGAGGCTGAAGTTGGACGAGATAGACGAGTTGGCCCCGGACCTCTACGACGCCGCGCTCTCCCAGCCCCTGTCGAAACACGGGGTCAAGGCCTCGGTCATCATGACCTCCACGATGCACCGGGTCTACGGCCTCATGCAGACGATCATAGAGGACCGGCACAGGATGGGACTGGAACTCTACAAGTGGTGTTGGCTGGAAGTCGTCGAGAGGTGCGACGACGCGTGCGAGAACGTTGGGGATGAGAAGAGCAAGTGGTTCGGCCGGCAATGCAATCTCTGGGAGGAATGCCAGGGGCGGGCCCACGATTCGGTTGGCTACTATCCGGTCGAGGACGTTCGGAAGAAGTGTGCCCAACTCGATACCGAGACCTGGAAGAGCGAGTGGGGTGTCGTCCGACCCAGCGCGAAGGATATGGTCTACGACCCGGAGGACCTCGAAGCCGCGACGATCGAGGAGATTCCGGGTGAATCTTCCTATCCGGCTTTCGGCGCGGTCGACCCAGGCTTCGTCAAACCCACTGCCTTCGTCGTGGCGGAGGAGAGGTTTGATGAGGTCGCGATCGTGAAGGAGTGGTACTGGGAGAGGGTTCTCCTCTCCCAGCGAGTCCAGTCGATCAAGGGCATCTACCAGGACCATGGGTTGAAGGGCATCTACGCAGACGCCGAGAACAGGGACTTCATCGAGGAGATGCGGGCCGAAGGCATGAAGGTTGAGAGCGTGAACTTCGCCCGCCACAAGGACAGGGCCGTTTCGCAGATAAGGCAATATCTCCGTGACCGCCGGTTGAAGATCTCGACCACGTGCCCGATGCTGATAAGGGAGATGTTCAGGCTCCACTACAAGAAGCAGAAGGAGGAGATAGCCAAAGAGGACGACCACGGGCCGGACGCCCTGGTCGCCCTCTTCAAGCGGTACGTCGAGGTGACGGCGCAACGGAAGAAGACCGTGAAGACGGTCAGGTTGGCGAGACGGTGACCATGTGGGCGGCCGACTTCGATATGTCGAGAACGAACGCAAGGATCTATGCGGACGAGGCCGCCCTCGTCAACGTCTTCCACCGGCTCAAGCGGAACCTGCTTAATATGCCGAAGAAGTCGGGACTTATCTATGAGAAGAAGGAAGTTGGCGTTCACGACATTACCAAAGAGAAGATGATCGAGGCAATCAAGAATGAGAAGGATCCCGAACGAAAAGAGAAACTCATCCAGGCCATCGAACTCTTCGCCGGAATCATTTAGAGAGTTGCTCTCGCTAGGATAACAGATGCAGGTCTAAACTCCGATGAGGAGCTGGCCCAGCCTCTCAGTACGCGGAACTATGACCTGGCAAGAGCGATGAGCGACCAAGAAAAGGGATTCGCGGGGAAGGAGTTACGGTTGAGAGAAGCCTCTCCCCGAAACCCTCGAGAAGGTCGACTACTCGTCGCCCGTGATCCGAGAATGGATCTGACTGGCCAAGACAGATAGTGGGGCGGAGAACTTTTCCCCCGGGATCCTGTAAGGAAACTGGTTGTGGATGGTGAAGGAGAATGCGAGGAAGCGAGGCCAGGACTGGCTTTGGGAGGTTATGAGCTGAGGAAAGGGCAGAGGTGAGCACTCCTTTCCCACGGGACCCTGCAAGGGAAGTTAGATACTTCTGGAAAACCCCGACTAAACGTGACGCGACCCGTGACAAGTTAGGGGTTGACATCTCCCCCAAAAGTATGCTATAATTTCATATACCGTTCCTGTTACGCATCACTATCTTCCGACATATTAAGGAGTCCGGTGGCTCGTTCTCAGGATCTGGTTTTCACTCTGTACGGTGACTACCTCCGTCATCGGGGCGGTGAAGCCTGGACTGGAAGCCTCATCGAACTCCTAGGGCCCTTAGGGCTCTCGGAGCAGGCTGTCCGCTCGACGCTTTCGCGTATGTCACGCAAGGGTTGGCTCCAAGGGCGGCGGGTGGGCAACAAGAGTTGTTATTCTCTAACCCCTCAGAGTATCGACCTCCTCGAAGAAGGCGCAGAGCGCATCTTTCAACCCCGATCCGATGTTTGGGATGGCAGGTGGTACCTCCTCGTTTACTCTATCCCTGAGAAGGAGCGTCCCCTACGCCATAGGCTGCGGAGAAGGTTAACCTGGTTGGGTTTTGGCTGGCTGAGTAACGCCACCTGGATCTCGCCTCGTGATCGGCGTAAGGAGGTGGAAGGGATAGTCAACTCCTTGGGTATCCGGGGCCACGTGGAGATCTTCACCGCCGAGCACCTCGGTTTCGCGAGCGACCAGGAACTGGTGGAGCGGTGCTGGAATCTGGAAGAGCTCAACGCCGCCTATGCGGCCTTCATCGGTAGTTACGAGCCCGGCTTCCTCGACTACAAGAAGAGGGTAGTCGAGGGCGACGGTCTCGAACCCAGCGAATGCTTCGTGCGCCGTTTCATGTTGGTCCATGAATACCGCTTCTTCCCCTATGTGGATCCCAATCTACCCTCGGAACTGTTGCCTGAAGATTGGCTGGGCAACAAGGCCGCTCAACTCTTACAAGAGTATCATGGGCTATTGACCGACGAGGCCAACGCTTTTGTGGATAGCGTCCTGGCCAAGGCGCCCATTCCTCCGCCCTAGCATCGGGCAAAGAGGGGGCTGTCCTAGTCTAAGAAATCATGCAGAGGAGAGAGGTATGAAGGATGTAGCGATCATAGGCGTGGGACAGAGTACCTTTGTCCGCGGATATCAAGGCTCCATAAGGGAGCTCGCTTTTGAGGGCTTTAACGAGGCTATGGAGGATGCCCAGATCACGCCGAAAGAGATCGATGCCTCCATAATCTGCTCGGCGCCCGAATACGACAAACAGAGGACGCCATCCGCGGTCATGGCCGAGTATCTGGGTTTGAACCCCCAGCCTACCTTCTATGTGGAAAGCGTCTGTTCATCCAGCAGCGTGGGGTTGAGGGTGGCCTACTCCATGATAAGAGCCGGGCTTCATGATGTGGCTCTGGTATTGGGTTTCCAGAAGATGACGGAGATAAGTTCCGCGGATTCCCAGGAGAGGATGGGAAGAGGGGCGGATGTGATGTGGGAATCACCCTTTGGGACGATGATGCCCGCCTACTACGCCATGTATGCCCGAGCCCACTTCGCCAAGTATGGAACCACCGAGGAGGATCTGGCCCACATAAGGGTGAAAGCAGCCACCTATGGGATCTTCAACCGAAAGGCGGTATTCCGCAAGCCCGTCGCCATTGAGCAGGTCCTGACCTCCGATGTCATATCCAGCCCTCTGAAGAAGTTCGATTGCTGTGCTAATGCCGATGGATCATCTTGCCTCATCGTGGCCAAAGGAGAGGTGGCAAGAGAGGTATCTAAGAAGCCGGTCTGGGTATTGGGACTGGGAGCGGCATCCGCGTCGCTGAACATGTCTGGCCGAGACGATTTCACAGGCCTCGCTTGTGCCCGGGAGGCCGCCAGGCAGGCCTACGAGATGGCCGGAGTCGGCCCGACGGATATAGATGTGGCGGAAGTCCACGATTGCTTCACCATCGCCGAGTTGATGGCTTATGAAGATCTCGGCTTCGCAGAGCCAGGGGATGGCGGAAGACTGATCAGGGAAAGGGAGAGCTACATCGGGGGAAGGATACCCGTCAACGTGGATGGGGGCTTGCTCTCCAAGGGCCACCCCATCGGCGCAACCGGGGGCTCTCAGATCCGTACTGTGGTATTGCAGCTCAGGGGAGAGGGAGGAGAGACCCAGGTGGAGGATGCGGAGATCGGTCTGGTGCACAACATAGGCGGGGTGGGGATATACGGGAACGTTACCATCTTGGGGAGGTGACGATATGGGGTTCGAGAGGTTTGGCACGGTTAGCTACACGGCCCAGACAAAGGTGGACAAGTTCGTAGACCTCTTGGATGAAGGGAAGGTGGCTGGGACAAGGTGCAAGAAGTGTGGAACCGCCTTCTTTCCTCCCAGGGCCGACTGCTACGGGTGCCTTGCTAGCGACATGGAATGGTTTGAGATCTCAGGACCTGGGAAACTCCTCTCCTTCTCCACCTTGTTCTACGCCCCCACCGGCTTCGAAGGTGACCTCCCCTATACCATCGCCGTGGTTCGATTTGGAGAGGTGCAGATATTCGGTCGCCTGAGTAAGGAGATGAAAGAGGAAGAGATGGAGATCGGCATGGCCTTGGAGGTGGCACCGGTGAGGTTAGAGGGAGGTAAGGTCTCATACGAGTTTAGAAAGGCATAATAAGCCCATCGCTCCACGAGCCAGAGAGGCGATGGGGTAAGAACGCGGATAGGGAGGGAGCATGGTGCTAGAGGGAAAGAGAGCCATCGTCACGGGGGGCAGCCTGGGTATCGGGCGAGCTATCGCCTTGGATCTAGCGGCCAACGGAGCAGATGTAGCTTTCACCTATCGCCGCCACGGTGAGGAGGCAAAGCAGGTAGCCCAAGAGATCCAGGAGATGGGGCGAGGAGCCTTGGTGCTCCAGGCGGATGTGGCCTCCTTCGAGGGTGCCCAGGAGATAGCGAACAAGGTGGTGGAGGAGTTCGGAGGTCTGGATATCCTGGTGAACAACGCGGGGATGAACTGGGATGGCGTCATCTGGAAGATGACCGAAGAGCAGTGGGATCGGGTCATCGAGGTAAACCTGAAGGGCTTCTTCAACTATATAAGGGCCGTGGCTCCCATCTTGAAAGAGCAGGGTTCGGGCAAGATCGTCAACATCACCTCCATCAACGGCCTGCGAGGCAAGTTTGGCCAGACCAACTACTCGGCCTCCAAGGCGGGGATCATCGGCCTGACCAAGGCTGTGGCTCGAGAGATGGGCCGATATAGCGTCAACGTCAACGCCGTGGCTCCGGGGCTGATCGAGACGGAGATGGTGAAAGAGGCCCCGGACTCGGTGAAAGAGCTGGCCCTCTCGGAGATCGTCTTGGGGAGGCTCGGCCAGCCGGAGGAGGTGGCCTCGGTGGTCACCTTCCTCTGCAGCGATAAGGCTCGTCATATCACAGGCGAAGTGATTCAGGTGGACGGAGGCCAATATATCTAGAGGAGTTCGCAGGGGGTGCGGAGATGAGTTCCCATTTTGAGCATATACTCTTCGAGAAGAAGAACGGCGTAGCAACTCTGACTCTCAACCGCCCACCCCTCAATATCTTGAACATCGCCATGATGAGGGAGATGAACGAGGCGCTTGAGGAGTTGGAAGGGGACGCCAAGACGAAACTGCTGGTCATCGCCGCCCAAGGGAAGGCTTTCTCCGCCGGGGTTGACATAAAGGACCATACCCCGGACAAGGTAGAGGAGATGATAGAGGTTTTCCATGGGATCTTCAGAAGGCTTCTCTCCTTGGAGATGGCCACCTTGGCGGTAGTGCAGGGGGCTTGTCTGGGGGGTGGCTGTGAGTTGGCTTCCTTCTGCGACTTCATCATCGCCTCGGAAGAGGCGACCTTCGGTCAACCGGAGATACAGGTGGGCGTCTTCCCGCCCATAGCCGTCATTCTCTTCCCCTACTTGATGGGCCAGAGGAAGGCTTTCGAACTCCTGCTCACCGGGGAGGTCGTGGATGCCCGGGAGGCGGAGCGGATAGGGTTGATAACGAGAGTCGTTCCCCCAGGGGAACTGGAGAAGGCCACGGAGAAGTTGGTCGCCAAGTTGACCGGCCTAAGCGGCGTCGTCCTCAGGCTCACCAAGCGAGCCATCTACGAGGCGGCCGGTCTGCCCTTCGAGAAAGCGATGGTGCATACAGAAAGGCTCTATCTGGAGAGGCTGATGGGCACCGAGGACGCGAAAGAGGGGCTCCAGGCCTTCTTGGAGAAGAGAAAGCCGGTATGGCGCGATCGATGAATCATCGGAGGCCATAAGATGGCCATGCCCGAGAAGTTTCGAGAGTGGCAGGAGAACCGCCACCAGTACGCCAAGGAGTGGAAGGCCAGGACGGGTGGCAAGGTACTGGGGTATTTCTGCACCTACGTGCCCGAGGAGATAGTCTATGCCTCTGGGGTCCTCCCGGTGCGGATCCTGGGAAGCCATGAACCGCAGGATGTCACCGAGCCCTATATCTTCGGCATGTTCTGTCCTTTCTGTCGTGATTGCTTGGCTCAAGGGCTGAAAGGGAGGTACGACTATCTGGACGGGATCATGATAGCCCAATCCTGCTTGCATATCCGCCAGACCTTTGCCAGTTGGCAACTCCACATCCCGATCGACTACAGTTATTACCTCTATATGCCCTCTAACCTCCAGACTCCGGCCGCCAAGCCCTACCTGAGGGGGGAGTTGGCCACCTTCAAGGAGTCGCTCGAAGAGTGGACGGGGAAAGCCATCACCGATGAGGATCTCGACCGGGCCACAGAGGTCTATAACACGAACCGGCGTTTGATGAACGAGATCTACCACTTGCGGAAGGGCGAGAAACCACCCCTCACCGGACTGGAAGCGATGCAGATGGTCGTCTCTAGCCAACTGGTGGATAAAGCGGATCACAACATTTGGCTCCAGGAAGCGTTAGAGAGGCTATCGGAAGATGATGGCCGCGATCCGGGGATGAGGCTGATGATCGTAGGCAGCGAAGACGACGATACCAAGTTCATCGAGATGGTGGAGTCGTTGGGAGCCACCTTCGTGGTCGATGATCACTGCACGGGAAGCAGATATTTCTGGAACGAGGTCATCCCTCAGGAGGATCGATTGGCAGCCATCGCCGCTCGCTATGTGGACCGGCCGCCTTGCCCCAGCAAGGATTGGCCGGAGCGGACGAGACGGGACCATGTTCTGCAACTCGCTCGCGACTACGATGTTCAAGGGGCGATCCTCATCCAGCAGAAGTTCTGCGACCCCCATGAATGCGATATACCGCCCCTTACCTGGGCCCTCAACGAGTCGGGCATCCCCACGCTATTCTTGGAGTTCGACGTCACCGTTCCTCTGGGGCAGTTTAGGACTCGTGTGGAGGCTTTCCTGGAGATGATCGACGAAGAGGATCTCTTCTAGATTGGGAGGTCGAAAGGTGACTCAGAAGTACGAGACCAAGCCCTTAGACTGCTGGGGCAAGGCCAAGGAACTGAGAAGGAACTACTACGAAGAGTACGCCACTATAAAGGAGAAGGGCGGACTCCGCTGGACCGGGGGGGCTTGGGCCTTTGATGCTATCCCCGCAGGACTGGGAGACGATGTGGTGCATATCACCGGCGAGCCCTACGGAGCCACTATCGCTTGGGATAAGGACTTCGCCCTGGAATGCATGGAGGCCGCCGAAGCCAAAGGGTGGGCTCGGGATCTCTGTGCCTACATGCGGAACTATTGGGGCTCCATGTACCTAAACAAGTACGCCTGGGGTGGTGAGTACCCTAAGCCAGATTTCGCTTTTCAAGACCATATCTGTTGCAGCCACGCCAAATGGTATCAGCATGTGGCCGAGTATGAGGGCATCCCCTTCTATTGCATCGATGTGAGCGTCGGCCCCTACAACGAACTGAACGAGAACAGGCTTAACTATGTTGTAACCCAGATGCACGAAGCCATCGAATGGATGGAGAAGATCACCGGCCGGACCTACGATGACGAGAAGTTGATCGAGGCGGTCTGCAACGAATGCCGCTCCACCTCCACTTGGGCCGAGATCTGTACCTTGAATAAAGCGATCCCCGCTCCCCTCGATGAGAAGACCATGTACTCCCTATATGTCTTGGGCACCTTGGAGAAGCACAAGAAAGAGGTGGCCGATTTCTACGAGGAGTTGAGGGATGAAGTGAAGGACCGGGTGGAGAAGGGGATCGCTGCCCTGGGCACGGAGAGGTGCAGACTCATCAGCGATACCCAGCCGCCTTGGGGATTCCTCCGGGTCTTCAGATACCTAGAAAAGTTCGGGGCCCTCTCTATCGGTTCGTTATATACCTTCGCCCTCATCGGCATGTGGGAGGTGAAGGAGGACGGGAGTTGGGGGCCCAGGACCACCCCTCAGGAGAGGGGGATAGAGATAAAGAGTAGGGACCAGGCCCTCCGCATTCTGGCCGACTGGAACCTGAGCAAACCCGAATGGCAACATTTCTATTTCCCTCAGTTGAAGAGCGAGATGATGATCCGTATCGTGAAGGAATGGAGCGTGGACGGGGTTATGCTCCACTACAACCGGGGTTGCGAAGGGTTGAGCCTGGGCATAGCGGAGAACAGGCTAGCCCTTCTGGAAGCCGGGATGCCGGTGATGACCTTTGAGGGCAATATGGGCGACGAGAGGGAGTTCGACGAGAGCCGCACTATGACTCGCATAGATGCCTTTATGGAGAGTCTGGAGTTAGAGAGGTTGGAGGAGTGAACGGGACTGACTCGTAATCTCAAGGGGGAAAATGATTGAGACCACAAGCCCAACAGTGGCACTCCTCAAGATGGAGATGGACGATGCCTGGGAGGAACTCCAAGGGACCTTGGATGGACTCACCGAGGACGAGTTCAACTGGAGGCCGGCCCAGGATAGTTGGCATCTCAAGCGTGTTGGGGAGCGATGGACCCTCGACTACGCTGTCCCCGCGCCCGACCCTCCACCCGTGGCCACTATCGCCTGGCGGATCGGTCATATCGCCACTTGTAAGGTGATGTACGTGGAGTATGCGTTCGGGGAGAGGAAACTCACCTGGGATGATCTAGATCTCCCACCCACTGTAACGCGCATGGTGGAATATCTGCGAGAAAGCCACGCCCCTCTTCGGGCGGCGCTGGAGGGGCTGGCCGATGGGGGTCTTCCAGAGATGCGCCATACCAATTGGGGTGAATTATGGCCCACGGAGAAGATCTTCTGGGTCATGATCCATCACGATGCTCACCACGGGGCTCAGATAGCCACTTTGAGAGAACTGTACAGGGTGTTGGCGAGGGAGGAATAGTATGAATATGAGTCTCTCTATCCTTTTCCCTTTGATCGTCCTTCTGGGCTTTGTCTCCTTTGTAGTGGCTGCTGTGGCCTATTTCAGGAGCGAGAGGGAGCCAGAAGCGCTTCAACGTCGCTTCCTGCCTCGTTTCTATACCTACGCCATGCTTTTTGTCTCCTCTCTCATACTTTTTGTGGGTGGTGGGCTTCTGCTTAGGGCTGGCCTCTCTTACCCTGTGGGCTTGGAGTTCAGTTATCGTGGGCAGCCGATCTATGCCCAGGTGGAACCGGAGAAGGTGCCGCTGGGGCCGCCATTGTTGCAGAGGATAGAGTACCGCCCAGAGGATCGCACAAGAGACCTCTTAAACGGGGGCGCCTTCGTAGGCATGGGGGTGCTCTTTTTAGCCCTCCACTCGGCCCTTCGCAACCGGATCGAGACGCCGGAGGAGAGGGGCCTTTCCTTCCTCAACAAGGGCTATCTCGTGATGAGCGGGGTAGTCTATGGTGGTATCTCCCTGGTGCTCATCCCCATGGGGGTCTATCGGGTTATCGAATACTTCTTCCTTCCCCGAGGTGATTCCAGGGAGACCTTTTGGATGCGGCCGGTTCCGGGCGAGATCCTGGGTTTCGCCATTCTAGCCCTCGCCCTCTGGCTCTGGACCCTTCCCCAACTCTTCAAGAGCCTGGGAGCCAGCGAGGGTTCATCTTGAAAGAAGATCGTTTGGCTGTGGGAAGGGTAGGGAGGTTGGAATGATAACCGCCGGGATAGATATGGGAGCCAAGACCATCAAGGTGGTCATTTTGAACGATAGCCAAGTGGCGTCGAAAAGCATACTCATGGGTGGGCTCGATGCTAGGCAGTCCGCCGAGCGGGCGTTCGATGAGGCTCTCAAGAGCGCAAAGTTGTCTTTCGACGAGATCGAGCATATCACCGCTACCGGCGCTGGTAGGCGAGGGGTTCCCTTGGCCCATGATGAGGTCACGGACGTGGGGGCCGACGCCAAGGGAGCCACTTTCCTTTTCCCTGCTGCCAGGACGGTGATCGATGTGGGTGCCGAGGAGGGGCGGGGGATAAGGTGTGACGGCAACGGCAAAGTGGTAGATTTCGTCATCAATGAGAAATGTGCCGCTGGGGCCGGCGCTTTTGCCGAAGCGATGGCCAGAGCCCTGGAGTTGAGACTGGAGGAGATGGGAGAACTATCCCTCCAATCCACGAAAGCCGTGCCCATGAACGCTCAGTGCACCGTCTTCGCTGAATCCGAGGTAGTCTCCCTGGTCCACGCTAAGACGCCCAAGGCGGACATCGTCCGCGCTGTCCACGACGCCATAGCCAGCCGCATCATCTCCATGGTGCGCCGGGTAGGGGTGGAGAAGGAGGTGGTCCTCATCGGCGGGATGGCCAAGAACATCGGCTTCGTCGATTCTCTGAAGAGGGGCCTAGAGATGGACCTCGCGGTGCCCGAGGAACCGGAGTTCGTGGGCGCGCTGGGGGCTGCCTTGGTCGCGGCGGAGAGAGCCTGATATATACTCGGAGGTTCTGAGCCATGACGGAAGAGTATTGGCGTTGGAGGGAGTACAACTGGAAGGCGCCAGACATAGAGTGGCGCGAGGCGGATATCATCAGCGGGGGGGTCGATGTCGGTTCGGTGAGTTCCCAGGCGGTGATCATGACCGATGGGCAACTCTTCTCTTATAGCAACATGCGGACTGGCTCCGATAGCCCCGATAGCGCCCGCAAGGCGATGGGTTGGGCGCTGGAAGAGACGGGGTTGACATTGGAGGATATCCAATACGTGGTGGGCACAGGCTATGGAAGGGTGAACGTCCCCTTCTCCAACCGAGCCATCACCGAGATCGCCTGCCATGCTAGGGGGGCTAACTACATCTATGGGCCCACGGTGCGCACGGTGTTGGACATGGGAGGCCAGGACTGTAAAGCCATCCATTGCGACGAGCGGGGCAAGGTAACCGCTTTCTTGATGAACGACAAGTGCGCTGCCGGGACGGGGCGAGGCATGGAGGTCTTCGCCGATCTCTTGGCTGTGCCCATCGAGGAGATCGGCGAGAGATCGCTAGACGTGGATGAGGAGCCACCGCCGGTGAGCAGCACTTGCGTGGTCTTCGCCAAATCCGAGGCCACGTCGCTCCTGCGAGAGGGGTGGCCTAAGAACAAGGTGCTGGCTGCCTACTGTTCGGCCATGGCGCACCGGGTGGTTACCCTCTTGGAACGGATCGGCGTGGAAGAGGATTTCGCCATCACTGGGGGGATCTCCAAGAATATCGGCGTGGTGAAGCGGTTAGAGGATGAGTTGGGCGTCAAGTCTCTGGCCACGGATTATGACCCCCAGATCGCAGGGGCCATCGGAGCGGCCCTCTTCGCTGAGGCGCTGGTGAAGAAGCAGCGCTCCAAGGGAGGATAAACTGTTAGCGAACTACGGCTATAAAGACGGCTCCGGGGAGTATTTCATCACCATCGACACAGGTAAATGCGATGGCTGCGGGGAATGTGTCGCCGCTTGTCCCTACGATGTCTTGGAAGTGGCACCCAACGATATGGAGCCCCTGGCCGATACCATGGTAGCGGCGGTGACGGAGGAAGAGCGGAAGAAGATCAAATACACCTGTGCCCCTTGCAAGCCGGTCACGGGAGAGCGGAACCTGCCTTGTGTATTGGCCTGCGAGCCTGGAGCCATTACCCATTCTTGGTAGGAGAGTATGCTGAAGTTGACCATCGATCATATCGAGGTCAAGGTGGATGAAGGGGCCACGGTACTGGAGGCGGCCCGGAGCGCCGGCATCTACATCCCTGCTCTCTGTCACCACCCCGATTTGCCGCCCGCGCCGGGGGTGAAAGCTGGCGAGTTCATCTACCGTGCTGGGGAACTGGTGGAGAACGCCGACTCCGAAACGGAGTACGAGGGCTGCCGTCTCTGCCTAGTGAAGATCGAGGGTAGAGAGAGGTTCCCTACCGCTTGCGATACTCCCGTGGCTGAGGGCATGGTAGTCTACACCGATACCTCGGAGGTAGAAGCCCTCAGGCGCGATAACCTGATGCCCATCTTAGCCCAGCACCCCCACGCCTGTCTCACCTGTGCTCAGCAGGAGGGTTGCAGCCGCGAGCCTTGCTCGACCAACGTGCCCCTGGAGGAGAGGTGTTGCCCCAAGTTTGGCCGCTGCGAACTGCAGAAGGTGGCGCAGTACGTCGGCATCAAGGAGGAGACCCCTCGCTGGGTGCCTACCCAGATGCCCATCTTCAAAGATGAGCCCCTCTTTGATCGGGACTACAACCTCTGCATCGGCTGCACCCGTTGTGTGAGGGCCTGCCGCGACCTGCGGGGGGTGAACGCCTTGGATTTCGTCTTCAATGAGAGAGGTGGGGTTGTCGTGGGCAGCGTAAGCCCCTCTCTGAGGGAATCGGCTTGCAGATTCTGCACCGCCTGTGTCGAGGTCTGCCCCACAGGTGCTTTGATGGATAGAGACCTGGCGGCGGGAGACCGCCAGGCCCTTCTACCTTGTGTCCAAGGTTGTCCAGTGGGCATGGATGTCCCGACTTATGTGCGACTTGTAGCCGAGGGGAGGTTCGAAGAGGCGGCAACCGTCATCCGCCAAAAGATCCCCTTTCCTTCTCTGCTGGGGCATATCTGTTTCCACCCTTGCGAGGGTCTCTGTCGCCGAGGCGAGGTGAACGAACCTGTGGCCATATGTGCGCTGAAGCGGTTCGCTGCGGAGTATGATACCGGACCCGAGAGGGCCGAGAAGGTGCCTTCCGGCAAAAGAGTGGCCATTGTTGGCTCTGGCCCAGCGGGGTTGACCGCCGCCTACTATTTGGCCAGGATGGGACACGGAGTGACCCTTTTTGAAGCAGAAGCGGAACTGGGGGGTATGATGTGGGCCGCCATACCGGAGTACCGCCTCCCCCAGGAGGTACTAGAACGAGAGATCGCAGAGGTGACCCAAGGGGTAGAGGTGGTGACCGGAACCCGCGTCGGGGAAGATCTCTCTTTGGAGGATCTAAGGGGTGAGTACGACGCTATCTTCTTAGCCCTGGGAGCCCAATTAAGTCGTAAACTGGCTATCGAGGGGATAGAGTTAGAAGATGTGCTCTGGGGGCTAGATTTCCTACGGGCTGTTAAGCAGGGTCAACGACCGAGGGTTAAAGAGAGGGTTCTGGTCATCGGCGGTGGAGATGTGGCCATAGATGTGGCTTTGACTGCGCTCCGTCTGGGAGCAAGAGAGGTGCAACTGGCTTGCTTGGAGTGCCGGGAGGAGATGCCCGCCCACGAGTGGGAGGTTGAAGAGGCGATAGCGGAGGGCGTGGTTCTCAACCCCTCTTGGGGACCGAGAAAGATCCTGGGCCATGGCCGGGTCAGGGGGGTGGAACTGATCCGTTGCAGTTCGATCTTCGATGAGGAGGGGAGATTCAAGCCTTGCTATGACGACTCGGTCACCAGCACCATAGAGACAGACATGGTGATTCTGGCCATTGGACAAGCCTCAGACCTCTCCTTCCTGGGCCGCCACCTCCAGACGACCGGGGCAAGCACTATCTCTGTGGGTGCCGAGAGCGTCCAGACCAGTCTGCCTGGCATCTTCGCCGGCTGGGAGGTGGTGAGCGGCCCGGCCTCGGTCATCGAGGCTATCGCCTCCGGTCGGCAGGCGGCCATCTCCATAGATAGGTACCTGGGGGGTGAAGGGGTGCTCGATGAGCCGTCCCTGGAGGTCGATAGGGACCCTTGGCTGGGTCGGGAGGAGGGGTTTGCCGACCGGCACCGGGTTCAGATGCCTCGCCTCGCCTTGGAGCGGAGGGTGACGAGCTTTGAAGAGATAGAGTTGGGCTTCGATGAGACCCAGGCCAGGGAGGAGGCCAGCCGCTGCTTGAGGTGTGATCTGAGGCTTGAGATCTCGCCGGTACTCTTCCCGCCGGAAAGGTGGCTGCCTTTTGACGCCGATAACGTGAGTGCGGTCCCGGGGATGGAAGGCGTCTTCCAGTTGCTGGATGAGGGAAAGAAAGTCATCTATATCCAGGGCGTCATGAACCTTCGCCAGCATCTGGAGGAACAACTGCTTACCCAGGAAAGTGCCCACTACTTCATCTATGAAGAGGATCCCATGTATACTAAGCGAGAGAGCGAGTTGCTTCAAAAGTTCCTAGGGCAACACGGTCGCTTGCCGGAGGGCAACGACGAACTAGAGGATCTCTTCTGAGGAGGAGCCTTATGCCCAAGATCGATCCAGAGAAACTGATCATCCGGGTCATGAGGGAGGACGACTTAGAGCCCATCGTGGAGATAGATGCCCAGGTTTTGGGCCAGAGACGGCCCGAATACTACGGGCGAAAATGCGCCTTGGCTTTGGATGATACCCAGCAACTGGTTACCTCTTTGGTAGCCGAATACGATGGCCAGGTGGTGGGGTTCATCATGGGCAACGTCTACCTGGGAGAGTTCGGCATCCCAGAGACCACGGCCTCCTTAGATACCATCGGTGTACACCCCGATTATCAAAAACAGGGGATCGCCACTCAGTTGATGGAAGAGTTCATCACCCACGCCAGGGCGGCTGGGGTAGATACCGTCTACACCTTAGTGAGCTGGAACGATTGGGCCCTATTGCGGTTCTTCGAGGCTGTGGGGTTCGCCCCAGCCAAGACGGTGAATCTGGAGTTAAAGATCAGGCGATAGAATGGCTATCTTGAACTTCGGCTGGATGATCGAAGGGGAGTTGGCTGGCAGCGGGAGGCCTTGCACAAAAGGGGAACTGGTGTGGCTGAGGGAGCAAGGCATCGGGGCCATCGTCTCCCTTACCGAGACTTCCCTCCGGAGAGACAAGATGCTCTTGCCTTGGCTGGATGAGTTGGGGTTCGAATACCACCACATACCGATCGTGGATCATACCGCTCCTGAGGAGTCTCAGATCGATGAATTCACAGGCTTCATAAAGATGATGCAGGGGCAAAAGAAGCCCATACTGGTACACTGCGCGGGGGGATATGGGAGGACAGGGACTATGCTCGCCTGCTTTTTGGTGAGCATCGGCCACCGACCGAGGGCTGCGGTGGATGAGGTGAGGAAGAAAAGGCCCTACTCCATCGAGGAGAACGCCCAGGAGGAAAGCGTATTCGAATATGGGCGCCAACTGGGGAGAGGATGATAGAGAGCTCAAGGCAGAAAGAGTTGGAGAGAGAGGGGTGGGTCAGGCAGTTCACCGCCGATGAGCCACGTTTGAGCGAAGCGGTGGAGTTGTACGAGTCCTTGGGTTTCGCGGTGCATCTGGAGCCCGTGACGCCTGATGAATCTGTGGTAGAATGTCAAATCTGCTTCGAGGAGGAGAGTGAGAGGTACAAGACGATCTACACCAGGCCAAGCGAGGAGATATCAAGTAGGCACGAGTCGATTCATGGGAGGGGAGATGGCGAGGGCGCCTGAGGTGATTCAGACCTGGCAGATGGCAGAGCCCTGGAGCGTCGATAAGGAGACGGGAGAGAAGAGGCCGGGGAAACTGGTGCAGACGACCATACCCCTTCCGGAGTTGAAACCCGGCGAGGTTCTGGTCGAAGTTGCGGGGTGCGGGGTTTGCCATACCGATTTAGGCTACTTCTATGATGGGGTGCCCACGGTGACCAAGCCCCCTTTGACTTTGGGCCATGAGATCAGTGGCAATGTGGTGGCAGGGGAGGAGAAATGGGTAGGGAAAGAAGTGATCATACCCGCCGTGATGCCTTGCACCAACTGTCCCATCTGCGCTGCCGGTCGGGGCAACCGCTGCTTGGCTCAGAAGATGCCGGGCAACAGTCTGGGGATCTACGGGGGTTTCTCTAGCCACATTCCCGTCCCCTCTCAGGACCTATGCCTAGTCGAGGAACGAGGGGAGATACCTTTGGAGTGGCTGGCGGTGGTGGCCGACGCGGTGACCACGCCCTACCAGGCTGCGGTTCGAGCGGATCTGAAAGAGGGAGATATGGTGGTCATCACTGGGGTAGGGGGAGGCGTGGGTAGTTACATGACCCAGATGGCCAGGGCTCTTGGCGCTAAGGTAGTGGTGGGGATCGATATAGACTCGAGAAAGTTGGAAAGAGCCCTACAGTATGGTGCTCATATCGTGATCAACTCCGCCGGCAAGAGCGCTAAAGAGGTGCGAGGGGAGTTTCGAGAGATCTGCAAGGCGCACGGCTTTCCATATAATTATGGCTGGAAGATATTCGAGGTGACCGGCGTGAAGGCCGGCCAAGAGATCGCCCTTTCGCTCCTCTCTTTCATCGGTAAAGTGATCATAATCGGATATGCTACAGCGAGCATCGAATATATGTTCTCCAAACTGATGGCCTATGACGCAGAGATCATCGGCACCTGGGGCTGCTTGCCTGAATATTACCCCAAAGTGTTGGAGATGGTTCTTGAGGGGAGGATAGAGATGGAACCGTTCGTTGAAACCCGACCTATGAGCCAGATCCAAGAGGTATTCGAGGAGGCCCACGCGGGGAAACTGATGAGGAGAGTGGTTCTGACCCCCGATTTCTGAACTAGCGGCCTGGACGGAGGTCCCTTGAAGAGGGGATAGATGTAGAAAGGAGGTGGAGAGTGGCGCTGGATTGGCTACCCAGAGATGACGAAATGAAAGATCATGACCTATGGGGCGATGAGTTCTTCGGCACCGACCCCCCTTGTGTCATCTATGAGAAGAGGTCGGTCGTCGATCCTGAGGGCAAGCTTGTTGAAGGGTTATATTCCGCTTGGCTGATCTTGAATAACCCGGGGCAGTATAACTCCTACACCACGCAGATGGTGAAAGGGGTTATCGCGGGCATGAACCGGGCCTCCATGGATCGGAGCGTAGTAGCCGTGGTTTTCACCGGAGTGGGCGATAGGGCCTTCTGCACCGGTGGTAACACCAAGGAGTACGCCGAGTATTACAGCGGTAGGCCCACCGAGTATGCCCTCTATATGGACCTCTTCAACGGGATGGTGGACAGCATCCTCAATTGCAAAAAGCCGGTCATCTGCCGGGTCAACGGGATGAGGGTAGCCGGCGGCCAGGAGATCGGCGGGGCTTGTGACCTGGCTATCGCCTCGGATTTGGCTGTCTTCGGCCAAGCCGGGCCTAGGCATGGTTCTGCGCCGGTGGGGGGCTCCTCCGACTTCCTCCCCTGGTTCCTGGGGATAGAGGATGCCATGTGGAACTGTATCTCCTGCGAACTTTGGAGCGCCTACAAGTTGTATAGAAAGGGCTACCTCAGCAAGGTCGTTCCGGTCATGGAGCAGGATGGGAAGTGGATCAGGAACCCCCTGATCATCACCGACAAGTACGTTGAAGATGGGGAGATAGTCTATGGTGAGTTCAAGACCGGCGAGGAGTACAGGAAGGCTCGCGACTTCGTAAAAGAGGCCACCACCGATTTCCAACTCCTGGACAAGGCGGTCAACGAGATGGTATGGACCTTCACCAACCTCTTCCCCCACTGTTTGCAGATGTCCATCGACTCCATTAGGGCCAAGAAGAAGTTCTTCTGGGATATGGGCAAAGACTACTATCGCCATTGGCTGGCGGCCAATATGGCTAACGAGGCCTTCTTGGGTTTCCACGCCTTCAATACCCGGAAGACGACAGGGAAGGACACCATCGACTTCATCAAGTATCGACAACTTTTGGCCGAAGGGCATCTCGTCAATGAGGAGTTGTTCGAGGCGGTGCTGCCCAGGCCTAGGGAGGAGTAGAACACGCTTCCGCTCTGGTGTGGGCTTCAACCCGGCGGAATGGCTCCCCCCAAAAAAGTGGAACATATTGATGGGGAGGTGACCTCCCCAACTGTGGAGACAGAGATTGTGGGTGTGGTGCGGGAGTTATAGGCTGGCACCTGGGTTCGAGGGAAGCCTGGCGGGAGGAAGAGAAAGGCGGGGAAGATGCCTTGGCTGAACATGGGTGAGATCCTGAAGGTTAACGCCGTCAAGTTTCCTCACAAGACGGCAGTGAAGAGCGCGGTGAGAGAGCTGTCCTTCAAAGAGTACAATGAGAGGGCCTGCAGGTTGGCCAACGCCTGGTTGGGGATGGGCCTCAAGAAGGGCGATAGGATCGCCACCCTCCTCTACAACATCATCGAGTATATGGAGATCTACGCGGCGGCGGCCAAAGCGGGTGTGGTCGTAGTGCCGGTCAATTTCAGATGGGTGGGTCCCGAGATCGAATATGTGGTCAACAACTCCGATTCCAAAGCCTTCATCTGTACCGAGGAGTTCCTCCCAGAGGTGGAGCCGATAAAAAACAGTTTCGAGAAGGTGGGGTCGGACAAGTTCATCTTCGTGGGTCCCGAGGATAGGACCCCTCCTGGCTATCTCAACTACGAGAAGATGATAGGGGAGGCTTCGCCCACGGAGCCTGAGGCCAAGGTTGACCCCCAAGATACCTGGATACAACTCTATACCTCCGGCACCACCGGCCGTCCCAAGGGGGTCATCAGGTCCCACGAATCCTACATAGCCTTTTACCTCATCAACGAGGTTGATTTCGGCTTCAATGAGAACGATATCGGCCTGATCGTGATGCCCCTTTGTCATGTGAACTCCACTTTCTACTCCTTCGTTTTCACTTATGTCGGCGGAGGGGTTTACGTCCATCGAGCAAGGGGCTTCGATCCCCAGGAACTCTTGCAAATCATCGACTGGGAGAAGGCGACCTATACCTCCCTAGTCCCCACTCACTACATCTTGATGTTGAACCTCCCGCAGGAGGTGAAGGCCAAATACGACACCAGTTCTATACGCAAGCTCCTCATATCCTCGGCGCCAGCGCGACGGGACACCAAACTGGGGATCATGGAGATGTTCCCCAACGCAGAACTCTATGAGGCCTACGGTTCCACCGAAGCGGGGATGGTCACCCTCCTCAAGCCCCATGAGCAGTTGATCAAACTGGGGTCGATAGGCAGGGAATGCGCGGGGACGGATTTGATCAAACTCTTGGATGAGGAGGGTAACGAGGTCCCCGTGGGCGAGGTGGGCGAACTCTATTCCCGGGGTCCCATGATGTTCGACGAATACTGGAAGATGCCGGAGAAGACCGCCCAATCGTTCCGCGGCGACTATTTCACCGCTGGCGATATGGCCCGAAAGGATGAAGATGGCTATTTCTATATCGTCGATAGGAAGGACAACATGATCATCACCGGGGGTGAGAAGGTCTACCCCTCCCAGGTGGAGGAGGTTGTGGCCAAGCACCCCAAGGTCTTGGACGTGGCGGTGATCGGCACTCCCCATGAGAAGTGGGGTGAAGCGGTCACAGCGGTGGTGATCCCCAAGGACCCCAACGACCCGCCTGCCGAGGAGGAGATCATCGAGTTCTGCCGGGGGAAGATGGCCGGCTACAAGAGGCCCAAGAGGGTAGATCTCATCGCCCCCGAGGAGATGGCCCGCACGGCGACGGGGAAGGTACTGCACAGGGTGTTGCGAGAGCGGTACAAAGGGAGATACTCCTATAGGAGTGTTTATGCTCGTTAGTCATAGGGGATTGGCGATTCTGAGCGGGCTGGAGCCAGCCGTTGGTTATTAGATGAACTTCAAAGGAGGGTGAGCCTATGGCGAAGAGGCCGAAGTTTGCCATCATCGGAGTGGGGCCGGTCGGCGGGATCTTTGGTGGACACCTGGCTAACGCCGGACACTATGTCGTGTTGGTCGATATATTGAAGAGCCATTTGGACGCTATCAGGGAGAGGGGACTGATCATAACCGGCGTCGCGGAGATGAAGGTGAGATGCGAGAGGATAGCCTACGATATCTCCCAGTTGCCTAACTTCCCAGAGGTAGATACTATCGTTATCTCTACCAAGACGTCTGTGATGCCTTCCATCCTTCCCCAGATCGAGAAGGTGGCCAAGCCTGGGACCCATTTCATCAGCCTCCAGAACGGGCTCGACAACGAGGATTTTCTCGCCGAAACCTTCGGGCGCGACGACGTCATGCGGATTGTGGTGAACTACGCTGGGAACCGCGTGGCGGATGGGGAGATCTGGATGTCCTTCTTCAACAAGCCCAATTACATCGGCGTCCTGACGCCCAAGGCTGAACCCCTGGCCAGAGAGGTAGCAGAGATGATGACGGAGGCTAAACTCGACACCGACTTCGCCAGCGATATCAAGAGGCATGAGTGGGAGAAGACCATCCTCAACGCCGCCCTTAGCCCGATATGCGCTTTGACTCGTAAGACCATGAAGGAGATGATGGACTTCGAGCCCACCCGATCCTTGGTCGAGGAGACCCTTCGGGAGGGGATCGAAGTAGCCGCGGCGGATGGGGTGACCTTCGACGAGGGGTTCTTTGAACATGGCGTCCAGTACCTGAAGAAGGCGGGTTATCACAAAACCTCGATGCATGTGGACATAGAACACCGGTCTCCTACCGAGATCGACTGGCTCAACGGGAAGATAGCTGAGCGGGGCCTCAAGCATGGTCTTAGGACGCCCTATAATACTACCCTTACGGCGCTGATCAAGGGCCTGGAAAGGAGTTCTGAGGCGCCGGAGCACTGAACAGTCGGAGGCTCGTCAACCAAGTTGGTACGTATTTGGCCCCCCGGGAAGAGGCTTATGTCAGAGAAGGAACTGAGACGCAAAGAAATCAAGGCCGCTCGTGACCTCAAGCGGGTGATGAGCGATTACTACTATCGGCTGGATAGGATCTCCAGGGGGGAGGAGGAGGGAAAGATAGCCTGGTGTACCAGCGTGGGGCCAGCCGAGTTGCTCAGGGCCTTCGGCTTTGAGATCCATTACCCCGAAAATCATAGTGCCATCTTGGGGGCTGCCAGGACAGCCATGGACTACATCCCCTTGGCTAACGCTATAGGCTATTCGCCGGAGATATGCTCCTATCTCACTAGTGACGTGGGTTCGTATCTGAAGGGGGAGACCCCCCTTTCTCGGCTCTATCCGGGCATTGAGAGTGTCCCCAAGCCTGATCTCTTGGCCTATAACACCAACCAGTGTCGGGATGTTCAGGAGTGGTTCGAGTTCTATGGGAGAGAGTTCGACGTCCCCGTGGTGGGCATAAATAGTCCCCGTGCCCTGGTGGAGGTGAGGGATATAGATATCGCTAACGTGGTAGGGCAATTGAAGGCCATGATACCCACCTTGGAAGAAGTGTCAGGAGAGAAGTTCGATATAGAGAGATTCAAGGAGAGCCTTCGCCTCTCCCGCCGGTGCAGCGAACTCTGGGGAGAGCTGCTCGGCCTGGCAAAGCATCTGCCCTCCCCCTGGACCTTCTTCGATGGGACGATCCATATGGGGCCGGCGGTTTGCTTGAGGGGGACCCAGGAGGCGATCGACTACTATGAGGTCCTGAAGCGGGAGTTGAAAGAGCGGATAGAGAGTGGCGTGGCAGCAGTAGATGGGGAGCGTTTCAGGCTCTACTGGGAAGGGATGCCCATCTGGGGGAAACTGAGAGCCCTTTCTGAACAGTTCTCCGAACTGCGTGCCTGTGTCGTGGTATCCACCTACTGCAACAGTTGGATATTTAGCGCCTTCGACGAGAAGAACCCCTTCGAGAGCATGGCCCAAGCCTACACCGAGATATTCATCAATCGAGCGGAGAGGGTCAAAGAGGAATACATCGCAAAGATGGTGAAGGAGTACCAGGTGGACGGGATCATATTCCACGATTCCAGAACCTGTCCCAATAACTCCAACGCCAGGTACAGCATGCCTCAGCGGTTGGAGAGGAGACTCGGCATACCTTGCCTAGTCATCGACGCCGATCTAAACGACCTGAGGTGTTACTCTGAGGAACAGACGAGGACCAACATCGAGGCCTTCATCGAGCAACTGGAGGAGATAAAGGGTTAGGTGTGGCGATGGGAGATGATGCTTATTTTGCCGGCTTGGATGTAGGGACGGTGACCACTAAAGCGGTGATCGTAGACACCGCTAAAGGTATCCTTGCCTCGTTCGTCAAGAAGACGGGAGCAGACCTCGAAGGCTCGGCCACTGAGGCTTTTGAAGAAGCGCTGAAACGCGCGGGACTCTCGCGGGGAGAGATAGGGTCGATTACGGCCACCGGCTTCGGGAGAAAGAGCGTTCCCTTCGCTCAGGAGACGGTGACGGAGATAGGTTGTCACTCCAGAGGTTGCTACCATTACTTCCGCGAGGAGATCACCATCGTAGATATCGGAGGCCAAGATAACAAGATCATCAGGCTCGATGCGGAGGGCAAAAGGGTAGGTTTCAAGATAAACCGCAAGTGCGCCGCTGGCACAGGGGCTTTTTTGGAAGAGATGGCCTATAGGCTCGATATCCCCCGGGATGACCTCGACGGGTTGGCTAGGCGTGCTAGTAGCGCGGCGGAGATCGGTAGTTATTGCACGGTCTTCACCGCCACTGAGGTGTTGGATAGGATCAGGCGGGGCGAGAAGATAGAGGAGATCGTGAGAGGGTTGTTCGTCTCGGTCGTAAAGCGGGTATTGGAGATGGGGGTGTTGAGCGGTCGGGTGATCTTGACCGGCGGAGTTGTGGCTTTTAACCCCATAGTGGCTGAACTTTTGAGCCTGCGGTCGGGAGAGGAGGTAGAGATCGCCCCCCATCCTCAGGAGATGGGTGCCTTTGGAGCGGCGCTCTTCGCCTTGGAGAGAGCTCAAAAGATGCCCCTATCTTGACCTGCCAGGAGCACCTTTGTAAAGAGTTCGAGGAACTGAGTATCTCTGCGGTATAAAGAGGAGGTCTACGATGCCTTTTCAAAAAGCCTTCATCCCCTACGGCGGGTACTGGAGCACACCTTTTTGTCGGTGGCAAGGTAGTTTCGCCCATCTCAACGCCATCCCCTTCGCGGCGGAGATCGCTACGCGAGCCCTCGAGGAGAGGGGGATTTCACCAGAGGTTTTCGATCTTCTCCTCTTGGGGATGACGGTGCCCCAGAAGCACAGTTTCTATGGAGGCCCCTGGCTGGCCGGACTCATCGGGGCTGAAGCGATCACCGGCCCCGTCATAAGTCAGGCCTGCGCCACAGGAGCCCGGGTGCTGGCTACCGCCGCCTTCGAGATGGAAAGCGGAGAGGATCGGGTCATCCTGACCATCACTTGCGACCGCTGCAGTAACGGCCCACACGTCTATTACCCCAACCCGCTTGGCCCCGGCGGGACTGGTGATGCGGAAGATTGGGTCTGGGACAACTTCTCCTTCGATCCCTTCGCCAGAAACGCCATGATCGAGACGGGGGAGAATGTGGCCCAGGAGGCGGGCATCACCAAGGAGGAGCAGGACGAGATGACGCTCCTCCGCTACCGCCAGTACGATGACGCGCTGAAGGACGATGCCGCCTTCCTCCGTGGCTTCATGGTGGTGCCCATCGAAGTGAAGGACCCGTCGGGGCGCAAGGTCATGGCTACTGTCGAGGGCGACGAAGGGGTCTACCCCACTACAGCCGAGGGGTTGGCTAGGCTCAAGCCCGTCTTGGAGGGGGGCACGGTCACCTATGGGACCCAGACCCACCCTGCTGATGGCAACTGTGGGATAATCGTCACCACGCCAGAGAAGGCACGGGAACTGAGCAGGGATCCGGAGATCGAGGTTCAGATAGTCTCCTTTGGGGAGGGAAGGGCGAAGAAAGGCTACATGGCTCAAGCGATTATCCCCGCCACGCGACAGGCGCTCTCCCGAGCGGGCATCACCATCGAAGATGTGCGGGTGATCAAGACCCACAACCCCTTCGCGGTGAACGATATCTACTTCGCGCGCGAGATGGGGGTGAAAAAAGAGGCGATGAACAACTACGGCTCCTCCATCGTCTGGGGCCACCCCCAAGGGCCCACCGGCTCCCGGCTGGTGATCGAGGTGATCGAGGAACTCGTCCTGGTGGGGGGAGGATACGGCCTATTTGTGGGCTGCGCGGCTGGGGATTCGTCCGCGGCGGTCGTCCTCAAGGTCACGGGCTGACGCCAGAGCCTTGGCGAGCGCAACCAAAGAGGTGTGAGGGATGATCCTCTCTTCAAGGTGCACCCCAGAATGGCAAGGCTAGATAGAGCGCTCTGTGGGGAGGGATTTTAGATGAAAGAGACCAAAAAGGGAAAAGAAAGACTGGGGAAAGTGAGGTGTTTGAACTGCTTTGAGCGGTTTGAGGTCGCTCCCCGAGCGGAGATAGCCACTTGTCCCTCCTGTGGGTGGGAGTGGCGGATATCTTGGCCCAACCCCAAACTGGCGAAGATCAGGGGGCCGGTCTGGGAAACCTGGGAGAAACTCCAAACTCGAGGGGAATAGGGCGTCTCTTTGTCATTAGTGGCAGGCTAGCGAGTTATCGTCGCCCCCTTCCCCCAGCAAGAGAATGAGGAGGTGGAAACTAGGATGGCTCTCAATCGGAAGATCGCATATATAGACCTATCCACTGGCGAGGTCGAAACCGCCCCCATACCGGTTATGATGCGGAAGTTGTATCTGGGCGGTCGGGGCTTGGACATCTATCTTCTCTATAACCACCTGGAGCCAGGCGTTGACCCCCTGGGCCCCGATAACGTGCTTCTCGTAAGCGCGGGGCTTTTGGCTGGTACCTTAGCCTCAGCCTCGGCTAGGAGCCATCTGGCAGCCAAATCCCCCCTGACGGACTTTGTGGGCAGCACGAACATGGGTGGCTTCTTCGCCCCAGAACTAAGGTGGGCCGGCTTCGACCATTTGGTCATCAGGGGAAAGGCCGAAAGCCCGGTCTACCTCTGGGTCCACGACGGGGAGATAGAGATAAAAGAGGCCTCCCACCTCTGGGGCGAGGATACCTTCGAGACCCAGGATCTCATAAGGCAAGAGTGGGGGGACCCGGAGATAAAGGTGGTCTGCATCGGCCTGGCTGGGGAGAGGCTGGTCCGGTTCGCTAACGTGCGGACGGGGTTCAAGAACTCTGGTGGCCGGACGGGCATAGGGGCGGTGATGGGCTCTAAGAACCTGAAGGCGGTAGCCGTGCGGGGCACCATGGACATCGAGATCGAGTATCCCGAAGAGGCCCTGAAGTACAATAAAGAGGTCATCGATAAGATATGCTCCACAAAATTCGCTCAGATAATGCAGAGATGGGGCACCATGTTCATCTATGGCGCGACCAACAGTACGGGCCTCATCAGGTGCCGGAACTTCCAGTTGAATCAACTGGTGGGGGGCAACATCGAGTGTGAGCATATCGATGAATACTCCATCGGCACGGAGGGCTGCTTCGGCTGTAGCATTCACTGTCGCCACAAGTACATCATCAAGGATGGGCCTTACGCCGGCGTCTACGCCCAGGGGCCGGAATATACCAGCCAAGGCGCTTTCGGTATGGAGGTAGGGTGCAACAACTTTGAGACCATCCTGGCCGGTAACTACCTGGTGAACAAGTACGGCCTGGATACCTTGGAGACGGGTAGCATGATCGCTTGGGCCATGGAACTCTATGAGAAGGGGATCCTCACCGATAGGGATACCGAGGGGTTGAAACTAGAGTGGGGAAACGATGAAGCGGTGCTGGAGATGGTGGAGAGGATCGCCAAACGAAAGGGACTAGGAGACATCTTGGCCGAGGGACCGTTACGGGCCATCGAGAGGATCGGCGAGGAGTCTCGCCCCTACTGCATCCAGGTGAAGGGGATGAGCAACCTTCACTCCGATGAGAGGCCCACGCCTTCTTTGGCTTTGGGTATCGCTACCGCCTCCCGGGGCTCCGACCATCTCAGAAGCCGACCGGCCATAGACCTCTATCACCTGCCCGAAGCGCTCCTCAATAAGATATATCGTTACCCCACCCCCTACGATGGCCCTCTCTCTTCCGACTACGCCACCTATGAGGGGAAGCCCCGCCAGGTGCAATGGCATGAGATGTGTTACGAAGCGGTCGATTGCCTGGGCATATGCAAATTCCACACCATTTTCTTGAGCCCCAACCTTTTGGGCTTTGACGAGTTCTCAAAACTGATCTACTACAACACCGGATTAGAGATATCGCCCCAGGAGGTATGGGAGATCGCAGATCGAGCCTATACTTTGGAGCGGCTATTCAACATCCGGGAGGGGTTGGGGCGGGAGGACGATTGGCTGGTAGATCGGTATTTCGACGAGCCAACCCCCCTGGGCCTGGAGATCGCCAGGAACAAGGTGCTCGACCGCGAGAAGTTTAAGCAGATGATAGATGAATATTACGCGCTGCACGGCTGGGATGAAAACGGCGTCCCCCGTTCGGAGACCCTCAAAAGGCTAGGTTTGGATAAAGAGCCATCCCATATGCTGTGAGGAGATCACCATGCAAAAGATCCTGATAGTGGACCACGAAAGGTGCACCGGCTGCCGACTATGCGAGTTGGTTTGCTCGGTGAAGAACGCCGGGGTGAGCAACCCCAGCCGGGCCAGGATCCACGTCATCAAGTGGGAGATGGAGGGGTTCGAGTTGCCCATGGTCTGCCCACAGTGCGAATCGGCCCCTTGCATGGCTGTCTGCCCTGTGGACGCCCTCTCTCGCGACGGTGATCTGGAAAGGGTGGTTATCGACTACGATCTTTGCATCGGCTGCAAGCTCTGCGTGGCCGCTTGTCCCTTCGGTGGTATGGGGATCGACACTGTGGCGAAGAAAGTGATCAAGTGCGAACTTTGCGACGGCGACCCCACTTGCGTCGATTTCTGTCAGCCGCAAGCGCTTCAATACGTGCCCGCCGGCACCGTTAACCTCCGCAAGAAGCGGGAGGCGGGGCTGAAGTTCTCCGAGTTGATGAGGAGGTTCGCGGGCGTCTGAATGTAGGGAGCCGTTCTGGCGGCATGCGCATTAAGCAAATCAAGAAGTTCGCATGCTAAAGTCATATGAAATTGCGCTCTACTCCATGAAAGAGATGGACATTGGTTTCTTGCTTAGAGGGCTCATCATGGGCTTCTCAATTGCTGCCCCTGTCGGGCCCATCGGTGTGTTGTGCATACGCCGCACATTGGCGGAAGGTCGCGCCTCTGGTCTCGTCTCTGGTCTGGGGGCTGCTACTGCGGATGCCATCTATGGCTGCATTGCTGGATTCGGGCTGACCTTCATTTCAAGCATCTTGATCGGTCAACAAGTATGGCTTCGCCTTATTGGCGGTGCGTTTCTCTGCTATCTGGGCCTCAAGACCTTCCTGGCCAGACCTGCCAAAGAGGTGGCCTCAGCCGAAGGAAATGGCCTCGTTGGTGCTTATGCCTCAACGTTTTTCCTGACGCTCACAAATCCAATGACCATTCTCTCTTTTGCGGCGATATTTGCCGGGTTGGGGGTGGCAAGCGTAAGTGGGAACTATATCTCTGCGGCGGTATTGGTCTTGGGCGTATTTATCGGCTCAGCCCTATGGTGGCTTATCCTGAGCGGTGTTGTCGGCGTGTTTCGGGCAAAGTTCAGCCCTCACGGGTTGCGATGGGCAAACAGAATTTCAGGCGTAATCATCACAGGGTTTGGTCTGCTTGCCCTCCTGAGTCTGAGAGGATGAGAGCGCACCTTCGTAAGAGCGTGTTTGCGACTCGCTTCGCAAAGACGCGAACGTTAAGCGAAATGTGCCCACAAATTTCAAATATTGCTTGCGGGGTATCAAACAGACAATTTCATGGATAAAACAAGGAGGAATAATAATGAAAAAGAATTTCGACAAGGTATATCAATTTAAGGTTACCTTGAAAGGTACCAAACCACCGGTTTGGCGAAGAATACGAGTGCCGGAAACTTATACATTTTGGGATCTACATGTTGCCATTCAAGATGCAATGGGTTGGTGGGATTATCATCTTCATCAATTTGAATTAGTCAATCCTTCTACCGGGATAAAAACGGGGGTAGGAATTCCAGATGATGAATTTGATGGGGAAATCCTTCCGGGATGGAAACAAAAGATTGCCGAATGGTTTTCTATGGAAAATAGGTTGGCAGAGTACATATATGATTTTGGCGATGGTTGGCAACATACGGTGAAATTGGAAAAAATCCTACCCAGAGAAGAGGGTATCAGTTACCCAATATGTATCGCTGGGAAACGAGCATGTCCGCCCGAGGATTGCGGAGGTATCTGGGGGTATGAAGGGATATGCCGCGGTGAAAGTGAATTTCAGGAGGAATATAGCGACTATGATCCAGAACACTTTGATGTAGAAGAGGTCAGTTTTGATGATCCTGCTAAACGTCGAAAAATCGCATTTGAGTAGAAGACACACGCTGCCTAATAGCACGTATATGGCTTCGACAACTTCTTTTATCCGCGAACCGTCATACAACAGAGGTAGATGTAGTGGTCAGCAGTTACTAGGGGCATGACTTTGAATAACCAAGTGGTTATGGTCATCGGCGGCGGTATAGCCGGGATTCAGGCCTCCATAGACCTGGCCAATATGGGCTTCCAGGTTCATCTGGTGGAGAGGACGCCCTCTATCGGGGGGCGCATGGCCCAACTGGATAAGACCTTCCCCACCAACGACTGCTCCATCTGCATCCTGGCTCCTAAGATGATCGAGTGCGCCGGACACAAAAACATCGATCTCCTCACCTACTCTGAGGTTGTGGAAGTCGAAGGCCAGGTAGGCGATTTCAGGGTGAAAGTCCTCAAGAAGCCCAGGTTTGTGGATATGAGCAAGTGCACCGGTTGCGGCGAATGCGTGGAGAGGTGCCCCCGGAGGGTTCCCAACGAGTTCAACCTCTTTTTGGATAAGAGGAAGGCGATATATCTCCCCTTCCCCCAGGCTGTGCCCCGCAAGATGACCATCGACGCCCAAAACTGTCTCTATTTCCTTAAGGGGAGATGCCGCCTCTGCGAGGAGCCTTGCCAGGCGGGAGCGATAGAGTTTGAGCAAGAAGAGGAGATGGTCGAACTGAGCGTGGGTGCTATCATCTTGGCCACGGGGTTCGACCCCTACGACGTTTCGGCCTTGAAAGAGTACGGGTATGGGGAGATAGAAAATGTCATCACCGGCCTGGAGTTCGAGCGGCTCATCTCCGCCTCTGGCCCCACCTCTGGAGAACTAGAGCGCCCCTCCGACAAGAAGCCCCCCCAGGTCATCGCTTTCATCCAGTGTGTCGGCTCCCGGGATGTGAACTATAACCCCTACTGCTCCACCGTTTGCTGTATGCACGCCACCAAGGAGGCTATTCTGGCCGGCGAACACTACCCAGATTTGAGATCTTTCGTCTTCTATACCGACCTGCGGGCGGTGGGAAAGAGGTTTCAAGAGTACGTCACCAGGGCCAGGGAAGAGTATGGCGTGACTTATATCAGGGCCCGTCCAGGCAGGGTCACGGGGAAGAATGGCCACCCCATCGTTTGGTACGAGGAGACGGTCTTCAAAGAGGGAGAGGAGCGCAAGGTGAGGAAGATGGAGGTCGATCTGGTAATCCTTTGCCCGGCGCTGGTTCCCCATCGCAGTCAGGAGGAGGTCGCTCGCAAACTAGGGGTGGAGTTGGACGAGGCGGGGTTCTTCCGCATCCCAGATAGGCTCTCTCGACCGTTGGATACGAGCGTGGAAGGTATCTTCGCTTGCGGCTTCTGCCAGGGCCCCCAGGACATCCCCGATTCGGTGATTCAAGCCTCGGGAGCCGCAGCCAGAGTTGCTGAACTCTTAGTGCCAGAGCGAGCGGATAGAGATGCCTAGAAGACGTATCGGGGTCTTCGTCTGCCACTGTGGCAATAATATCGGGGGGGTAGTGCGGGTCCCTGAAGTTGTGGAGTACGCCCGCCGCCTCCCCAACGTGGTCTATGCCGAAGGGAGCCTTTATGCCTGCTCTGAGGAGGGGCTCTCCTCCATAAGGGAGAAGATCACGGCCTACGGTCTGAATCGGGTGGTAGTGGCCTCCTGTACCCCCCGGACGCACGAGACCCTGTTCAGGAACGCCTGTGAGGAGGCAGGCCTCAATCGGTACCTCTTCGAGTTCGTCAATATCCGTGAGCATTGTTCCTGGATACATATGCGCGCTCCGGACCAGGCGACGGAGAAGGCTAAGAGCCTCATCAAAATGGGGGTGGCCAAATCCTACCATCTTGAGCCCCAGGAGGAACTGGAAAGCGAGGTATACCCAGAAGCCTTGGTGATCGGCGCCGGCGTGACGGGCATGACAGCAGCCCTTAATCTAGCCCACCAGGGCCTGAAAGTGCATTTGGTCGAGCGGGAGAAGGAACTAGGGGGCTTGCTCTCGGAGGTGAATAAACTCTTTCCTACCCACCGGGATGCCAAGGAGATCCTCGACCCCTTGGTGGAAGGGGTCAAAAACCACTCTCTAGTCACCATCTACCTGGGGAGCGAGGTGGAGGGCGTCGAGGGGTTCATCGGCAACTTCAAGGTCCGCATAACGAAAGTTGAGGAGGAAATCAAGGTCGGGACGATCATCGTCGCTACCGGCGCCAGGGAACTGAAGCCCATAGGCCAATATGGTTACCCCGCGATGGCCAACGTTCTCACCCAGTTGGAACTGGAGGAGAGGCTGAAAGAGGGGGTAGATGAGTGGCAGAGCGTGGTGATGATCAACTGCGTGGGGGCCAGGGGCGCTGATCGATCCTATTGTGGTCGCTTCTGCTGCCATACGGCCATGAAAAACGCCATCCTGATCAAGGAAGGTAACCCTGCAGCCAAGATATATATCCTACATCAGGATGTGATGGCCTCCGGGGTGGAGGCGGAGAGATACTATAGAGGGGCTATGGAATTGGGGGTCAGGTTCATTCGGTATGACCCTACAAACCCTCCCCAAATCCTGGGAGAGCGCCAGGCCGAGGAGATCAAGGTCTATCACGCCTTGATAGGGAGGGAGGTCATCCTGCCGGCCCAACTGGTCGTCCTCACCACGCCGCTTGTCCCTCAAGCCGACAACGAGAGGCTATCTAAGATGTTGAAAGTCCCCTTGGGGAGCGAGGGGTTCTTCTTGGAGGCTCACCTTAAGTTAAGGCCCGTAGAGTTCGCTACCGATGGAGTCTACCTTTGTGGTTCGGCCAGACACCCCTCTGATATCAGGGAGAGCGTCTCTCAAGCCTATGCTGCCTCGGCTAAGGCGGCTATCCCCATGCGGGAGGGGGTGGTGAGGGTGGAAGCGATCACCGCTTTCTCCCAGGAGCGTTTATGCAACGGCTGTGGGAACTGTCTCTTGGTCTGTCCCTTCGGGGCTGTCGAACTCAAGGATTGCGAAAGAGGGGCCCAGGTAGCATGGGTAAGCGTCGCTCAGTGCAAGGGTTGTGGTTGCTGCGTGGCCGCCTGTCCTAACGGAGCAATGCAGCAGAGGGGTTTCAGCGATCAACAGTTAATGATCATGATTGAAGCCCTGGCGGAGGGGGTATCGAGTGGTCTCAGATAAGGAACCCACCATCCTCGTCTTCGCCTGTAACTGGTGCTCTTATGCCGGAGCGGATCTAGCGGGGGTCTCTCGTCTAGAGATGCCTCCCCATTGTCGAGTGGTGCGGGTGATGTGTTCCGCCCGGGTGAGGCCGGAGTTCGTCATCGCCGCTTTGTCTCGGGGGCTCGACGGCGTGGTGATCCTCGGCTGTCACCCCGGAGATTGCCACTATTCGGAAGGGAACCACTATACCCGGCGGAGGGCCCTTTTACTCAAGGAACTTTTGGAACATGTGGGTATTGAGCCGGAGAGGTTCCAATTACGATGGATATCGGCCTCAGAGGGCGCTAAATTCGCCCAGACTATCACCGAGATCACGGGAGAGATCGAGGCTCTAGACAGGCGGAGGGAGCCGCCACCGGAGGGATAATGGAGCAGGAACTGCGGGAAATAGTGCGGAAATTGTTAGAAGAGGGAGCCATCGAGTATTTCATCGGCTATGCGGAGGGGGTCGAGCCACTCCACACCACCCCCTGTTTCATCGAGAGAGGGGAGCAAGTCCAGGCGTTGGTTTGGAGTCCCCTCTGTCCCTACAACCTAGCCAGGTATCTTCATCAGATGAAGGATGGGGCAGGAAAGGTTGGCTTGGTGGTCAAGGGGTGCGATGCCCGGGCCATCGTGGAACTCGTGAAAGGGAACCAGATCCAGCGGGAGAGGGTGGTCGTCGTCGGGATACCATGCCAGGGTCAGGTCGATCTGGCCAAACTTGAGGATGCTTTCGAGGGTGTGGAGGCGGTAGAGGGGAAGGGCGACACCTTTCTGGTGACCGTGGGGGAGAAGGTGCACAGCGTGGAGAAGGAGCGACTGTTACGCGAAAAGTGCTTCTCCTGTAGGCATCCCATCTCTTTCGAATATGATTTCGTCTTGGGCGAGATGAGTCCCCTCGTTTACGGGAGCGAATCGGAGTTCGCTGCGGTGGAGGAACTGGAGAGGCTTCCCGTGGAGGAGAGGAGGGCTTTCTGGAGAGCCCAGTTCGAGCGGTGCATCCGCTGTTATGCCTGCCGAGATATCTGCTACGCTTGTTATTGTCAGGAGTGCATCTTCGAAAGCAAAGCCCCCCGTTGGCTGGAGAAGACCACCACCCCGCTCGACAACCAGACATACCACCTCATCAGGGCCTGGCATATGGTTGGAAGATGCATCGATTGTGGCGAGTGTGAGAGGGTCTGCCCCGTGGGCATCCCCTTACGCCGACTCTATAAGAAGGTGGAGAAGGAGGTGGAGCAACTCTTCGACTATCAGGCTGGGATGCGAGTCGAGGAGGTGCCTCCCCTCGTCAGTTTCCAGATCGATGATCTGGTCATTGAGGAGTCAAGTTGAAGACGATCAAGAAATCCCATCTGGCCGAGTGGCTGAATAGGGTAGCGCAAGGGTATGATGTCTTCGGCCCTGCGCTGGATGGCGTCGTTCAGTTCAAGCGGGTCAACTCCAGTGACCAGTTGGTTTTTGATTACGCTAACTCCGTGGTCCCACCCAAGAACCTCTTCCTACCCCAGACGGAGTGCCTCTTCGCCTTCCGAAGGGAGGAAGGCTTAGTTATCCTTGAGCCGAGGGGAGGTTTGGAGAGGGAGCGGGTGCTCTTCGGCATCCGCCCCTGCGATGCTCGCAGCCTGCTTCTCTTGGATAAGGTTTTCAACGGCGATCTAGAGGATACCTACTATCAGGAGAAGCGGAGAGGAACGATCTTGATAGGACTGGCCTGCCCCAGCCCTCCCCAAAGAACCTGCTTCTGCACCTCTTTGGGGATAGACCCCCTCTCGCCGGAGGGTGTCGATATCTTGCTCACCGGTCTAGGCGATAGATACTTAGTCGAGGTGACGACAGAGAAGGGGGAGGAGTTAGTGGGCCCCTCCCAGGAACTCTTCTTCCCCAGCGCTGAAGGTGAGAAACCGAAGGGGGAGAAGGGGAAGAGCCTGGAAGGGATCGGGGAGAAGATAGGCTCTCTCTGGGAGGATGGTTACTGGCGGGAACTCAGCCGCCGATGCTTGGGCTGTGGGGTCTGCACCTATCTCTGCCCCACGTGTCACTGCTTCGATTTGACCGATGTGGGTTCCACTCTAAGCGGGAAGAGGTTTCGCTGTTGGGATTCTTGTATGTTCGCCGACTTCACCCGCATGGCTGGCGGGGTGAACCCGCGACCGACAGGAAAGGAGAGGGTACGCCAGCGGTATTTTGACAAGTTCAGTTATTTCCCAGAACAATACGGGGTTCTGGGTTGTGTAGGCTGTGGAAGGTGCTCCCAGTACTGCCCTATGGGCATCGACATCAGGACGATCATCAACGAAGTCATGGCCAGGGGTGCCAAATGAGTAGCAATATCTACCTCCCCCACCTAGCGACGATAATCGAGATAGAGGCCCAAACCCCCGACACAACGATGCTCCGTGTGACCCTCGACGACCCAACGCTTGCTCTGTCGTTCACTTACCGGCCTGGGCAGTTCGCTGAACTTTCGATCTTTGGGGTAGGGGAATGCCCTATCTCCATTGCCTCTACACCGACGCGAAAGGGCTTCTTGGAGTTCTGTGTCCGGGCTGTGGGCCAGGTGACCAACGCTCTCCACGAACTCGATGTGGGGAGCAAGATCGGGGTCAGAGGGCCCTACGGCAACCCCTTTCCCCTTCCGGAACTCGAAGGACGGAATCTACTCTTCATCGGTGGAGGGATCGGCTTAGCCCCCTTGCGCTCTTTGATCAACTACGTACTCGATAACCGAGCCCACTACGGGGAGGTGGAACTGATCTATGGTGCTCGCAGCCCCCAGGACCTGGCCTTCAAGGACGAACTCAAGTTATGGGGTGAGCAGGAAGGTGTAACCATCTACCTCACCGTTGATCGGGGCGACGAGAGATGGAGAGGGCCGGTGGGGTTCGTGCCCTCTTTCCTGCGGGAGATCGCCCCTTCGCCTCAGGAGAAGGTGGCCTTCACCTGCGGCCCACCCATCATGATCAAGTTGGTCATGGAAGCCTTAGAGGAGATGGGGTTTCCACCGGACCATATAGTCACCACTTTGGAGATGAAGATGAAATGCGGGGTGGGCAAGTGCGGTCGCTGCAATATCGGGAGCAGGTATATCTGCCGTGATGGCCCTGTTTTTACCTTGGAGCAGTTGAAGGCGTTGCCGGGCGGATTGGAGCTCTGATCTATGGAAGAGGCGATGGAGGCGGTGGTAGAGGAGACCGCTCTTTCCCTCTGCGTGGAATGTGGGAAGTGCGTGGCCGCCTGTCCCATGGCTGAGATCTTCGAGGATTTCTCCTACCCGGTCTCCCCTCGCGGGGTTGTGGAGAAGGTGCTCTTGGACCTCGACGTCCTAGAAGAGGCAGGCATCTGGTTCTGCCTGACCTGCGACATCTGTACCCAGATCTGCCCCGCCGGGGTGAGATACCGCGACTTCGTAGAGGGGGCTCGCCTCCTGGCTATGGAGAAGGGGGTTACGGAGCATGGCCTCTTCTGTCAAACCTGCGGCAACTACTTCTTGCCCCTGCACACCTTGGAGCACCTCAGGGAGAAGTTGGGGGAGAGAGCCAACGGATATCTAAACCTCTGCCCCCAATGCCGGCCCTACTGCTTTGGAGAGAAGGTGAAGGAGACCCTCCCCGGAAGCCGAAGGGTGGGGGCTAAGAAGAGGTAGGCTTATCGATAGGGGATTCGGATATGAAGGTGACCTTGAAGATCCTGGCTCTACCGATGCTCTCCCAGGCGGTAGGGGCGAAAGAACTGGCTATAGATTTTGAGGGAGAGACGGTCAACGATCTGATCGAAGATCTGGTCGAACGGTTTGGCCCCAAGGCTAAGCAAGCCCTCTACGATGAGAAGGGGGAACTGGATCTGATTATTCAGATCCTCCTCAATGAGAAGGAATGGGTAACCCGCGACCGCCTCGATAACCCCCTCGAAGAGGGCGATACCCTGGCTTTCATGTACCTTGCCGCTGGAGGATAAAGGCCCTATTCAAGACGGGAGGTCAAAATGGCTAAGGTGGTGAAAAGACCCTTCATACCCCCCTATCCTGTCCCCGCCGTTCTGGTCACCTGCGGCCACGGAGAAGGGGCGAACATCATTACCATCGCCTGGACGGGAACCCTATCTTCCAAACCTCCTCAGTTGGGCATCGGCGTCCGTCCCCAGCGTCATTCCTACTCCCTCATCCGCGAGACAGGGGAATTCGTGGTCAACGTCCCCCCTGAAGGGCTCTTAGAGAAGGTCGATTACTGTGGAATGGTGTCGGGGAGGGAGGTAGACAAGTTTGAAGCCGCAGGCTTGACCGCAGCCCCGGCTTCCGTGCTGGAGACGCCGATCATCGTCGAGTGTCCCATCAACATCGAGTGTCGAGTGGCTCAGATCATCGCCCTGGGCAGCCACGACCTCTTCATCGGGGAGGTGGTGGCGGTGCAGATCGACGAAGAGGTATTGAACGTGAAGGGTCGAATCGACTATGGGAAAGCCAGGCCCTTCGCCTTTACCGGAGACGAGTACTGGAGCCTGGGTAGCCTTTTGGGGAAATACGGGTTTACGGGCGATAGATGACGAAGAGATGCAACCGTTGATGCACATCTCTTGGGTTAGCCGCGGAATCCCAGGGGCACCTCACTCTAAGACTTCCACCACCCCCCTGTCGCCGTCCACGCAAAGGGTTTGTCCGTCCCGGAAGTTCTTAGAAAGCGGCACGCATCCGAGAGGCGAATGAAGGTGCTTGTACTCTTTTCGAAGAAGGGTAGCAGATGAGGACTTTGGGAAAGAGGGAACTTCTCTATTCGAGGATGGAACTAGTCTATGGGGAAAGCAACTCTGTTGAAGAGGTATGCATCGCCTGAACAAGTAATGGTGGTTATATGGCGGCTTTCACTCTTCTCGAAAACGCTTTCCCGAATTCAAAGGCCCTCTTTATCTCCTCGTTATGGGGAGCGAACTTGAAGGATAAGCCCGCCTCCACTACATCAATGCCCGCCTCCTGGAGATCTTCCTCCATCTGTTGCACAGCCTTAGCAGCCCATCCATAGGAACCGAAGGCCGCACCGATTTTGCCAGTTGGTTTCAGACCCTTTAAGTGCTCTAGAAAGGCGGCCATATTAAGCAACATCCGCTGATTGTGGGTTGATGATCCTACTAAGATGCCCTTGGCTTCCAGAAGTTCTTTGATCACCTCGCTGCGATCGGCCATGGGAAGACCATATAGACCTGTTTCCACCCCTTCGCTTGCGACCCCCTCCACGAGCGCCCGGGCGATCTTCTCCGTGCTCCCCCACATCGTCTCGTAGACGACCAAAACCTTCTGCCTGGCTTCGCCCTTTGCCCACCGCGTGTAGGCCCCGATGATTTTCCCAGGGTTGTTACGCCAGATGACGCCGTGGCTGGGTGCGACGGTCGAGATTTCTACCCCCATCTTTTGGACCTCTTCTATTTTCTTAAGAACCAGCGGGCTGAAGGGCCAAAGGATATTGGCGTAGTAGCGTGCAGCCTCATCGAAGACAACCCACTCATTCACTTCGTCGGCGAATCTCTGGGAAGTGGCCAAATGTTGCCCAAAGGCATCATTGGGTAAAAGTAGGGCCTCCTCTTTGATATAGGTGAACATGCTGTCTGGCCAGTGGAGCATGGGAGCCTCAATGAAGGTGAGTGTTTTTCGTCCCAGGCTGATTTCGTCCCCCGTTCCCACTACCATGAAATCCCAGTCGCCTGGAATATACCTGCCCAGACTCTCCACCCCTCTCCTACTACACACCAGCCTCGCTTGAGGGGCCAACTTCATCACCTCAGGGATAGCCCCGGAGTGATCGATTTCTCCATGGTTAGCGATGATATAGTCGATTCGCTCCGGGTCAACGAGTTCCCTGATCCGCCCCAACATCTCTCCCGCGAACTGCGAGGCGACTGTGTCCACCAATGCGATCTTCTCGTCCCTGACCAGGTAAGCGTTATATGTTGTGCCCCGAGGGGTGGCATAGGTGTAGCCGTGAAAGTTTCGCACGTTCCAGTCGATTGCCCCTACCCAGTAGACTTCTTCCGCGACCCTTATCTGCATCGTTTAACCTCCCTTCTTGATCGCTCTCTTTCCGAGATGCGGACATGTTTCGCCTGGGTGTAGTATAGCATAGAGTGGTTCCTCTTTCCATATGTTTATCGAAAATCAACGGGGCCAGATGACAGAACCGCCCACCCTCGTTAAGTAAGCCATCTGTTCGTGGCCTGCTCTTGGGCACCGTCCGGCTCGCTGAGGAGAACAGCGCAGAGTGCCAGGCTTAACAGCCACCATCGAATTGGACACCACGCACCTTGAATGGTAGACTGTTTTTGCCGGAGATCTGTGGAGGTGCCCTTGGAACTCCTGCGATCTATCTCTTATTTGTCGGGGCTAGATGAAGCAACTCTAAAAGCCCTCGCTCGCGTCGCTGTCCGGCGACGGTATGATGCTGGGCAGATGATATTTGTGGAAGGGGAACCTTGTGCTGGCCTCTTCATAGTCGAGCGCGGGCGGGTGAAGATATTCAAACTCTCTCCCGGAGGGCGGGAACAGATACTACATATATTCGGGGCGGGCGAAGGTTTCAACGATGTGGCCGTCCTCGACGGCGGACCAAACCCGGTGAATGTCATGGCTCTCGAGCCCACTTCGGTGCTGGTCATCGATCGTCCCTCGATGGTGGATCTCCTGGAGCGTTATCCGGCCCTCTCCAGGGCCGTTATCGAGAACCTAGCCAGTCGTGCCCGCCATCTCGTCTCCTTGGTGGAGGACCTCTCCCTTCGCACTGTCGTGGGACGGTTAGCCAAACTCTTGCTCGAGCAGGCCAGTGAGGAGGTCGACCTGGAGAGGGTTCCTCGGGGCCTCACCCATGCACAGATGGCGGCCAGGTTAGGCACGGTGCGGGAGGTGATCACTCGTTCCCTGCATAAACTAGAGGATGAGGGGATCATCAAGATCGAACGCCACAGGATCGTGATTCTGGATCGGGAAGCGCTCGAAGTTAAGGCCATCTCTTAGACTAACGGCGTGACAAAAGTCACAGACAGAAGAGCGTTGAACTGCTAAGGTGAGAGGGGTTCAACGCTCCTCTTTTTTCACCGTCGCCCGTCAGAGAGAAAGAGATCTCGGGTCATTACTATTCTTGGCCCTCCTTTGATTGAAGCGAGATATGCTGCTGGTGAGGAGGTATCACCTTGGTGTACGAGGCGAGAGGGACTGAATGCAATAATCGTCATGTGATTGAGGAGTCATGGGGTCATGGGAGAGAAAAAGGGTAGGCTCATAGCACCTATCATCGATGAAAGTAGGTGTGATGGCTGTGGCCTCTGTGTGGAGTTATGTTCCACAGGGGCCCTAGCGCTGAGAGATGGAAAGGCGGTGGTGGTCAACCCTGGGGCTTGCTTGTATGAAGGGGTATGTGAGGATATATGCCCCAGGGGTGCCATCGGTCGCCCCTTTGAGGTGGTCTTCGCTACTTAGAAGCATGGGTATATGGTGACAGAAAGGGAAATAGCAACCCCTGGCTACATAATCCTCGAATGTGGCACAAATCTAGTTTTTGAAGACTGTCGTTTGGTCGCTCTCATCGAGGGAGGAGGTCTGTATGTCTCTTTATAAAGGATGCCCCGGAGCCATCCGCTTTAAGGAAGCGGTGCCCGAATACGTCGATTGCCCCGAGTGTGGGGAAGAGACGGAAATCTGGTCGGACGAGCTAGTTGCCCGCTGTCACCATTGCCAAGCCCTAGTAAGAAGGGATCGAGGACCATCCTGCATCGACTGGTGCCAGTACGCCGAGGAGTGCATCGGCGTGGAAGCCTATAAGCGTCTGCGGTATCCTCCTCCATCCGAAGGAAAAAGGCCCAATGAGAAGAGTGAGGGGAAGGCGTGATGGCTGAGTCGCCCCTCTGGCAAGGGTTGTAGCCCAAGCCGACCCCAGACTATCAGTGCCCTAACTACCTCACTTATCCTCCAGAGCCGCCACCCCAGGCAGGCTCTTGCCCTCCAAGAACTCCAGGCTAGCCCCCCCACCGGTTGAGATGTGGCTCATCTTATCGGCCAGGCCGGCTTGCCTCACCGCCGCTGCCGTGTCCCCGCCCCCGATGATAGTCATGGCCTCTATCTGGGCTAACTTCTGGGCTATAGCCACCGTGCCCTGGGCGAAGCGGGGGAACTCGAAGACGCCCATGGGCCCGTTCCAGACCACCGTCTTGGCCGAGGCCAACCTCTCCCCAAAGAGCTCAACGGTCTTGGGGCCGATATCCAGAATACGCCAGCCAGCGGGCACCTCGTCCACACTCACCGTCTTCGCCGGCGCCTGGGCCTCGAAGGCATCGGCCACCACGACGTCTTCGGGCAACACCAGTCTCTTGCCGGCCTTCGACACTATCTCCCGGGCCAAAGGAAGGCTCTCCTCCTCCACCAACGACTCCCCCACTTCGTACCTCTGAGCCTTGAGGAAGGTATTGGCCAACCCTCCGCCGATGAGCAGCGCATCCACCTTGCTCAGCAGGTTCTCGACAACGCCGATCTTATCGGAGATCTTGGCCCCACCCAGGATGGCCACGAAGGGGTGTTCCGGCCTCTCCAGGGCCACCCCCAGAAAGTTCAGTTCCTTCTCCATCAGGAGACCGGCCACGGCTGGCAGGTGGGCCGGCATGCCAGAGACCGAGGCATGGGCCCGATGGGCCGCACCGAAGGCGTCGTTCACGTAGAGTTCGGCTAAAGCAGCCAACTTAGCAGCAAAAGTCGGATCGTTCTCCCTCTCCTCCTTGTGGAAGCGCAGGTTCTCCAGAAGAAGCACCTCGCCGGAGTTCAATCTGGCTGCGGCCGCCTCCACTTCGGGGCCAATAGAGTCGTCTACTTTGACCACTTCTTGACCCAAAAGTTCGGAGAGACGCCGGGCCACAGGGTCCATCCGCAGATCTTCCCTCACCTCGCCCTTGGGCCGGCCCAGGTGAGAGATCAGAATGACCGCCGCCCCCTGGTTCAAGAGATACCGGATGGTGGGGAGGGCAGCCCGGATGCGTGTGTCATCGGCCACTTTCCCCCCGGCTAGGGGCACGTTGAAATCCACCCGCACCAGGACCCGCTTACCCTTGACGTCAATATCCTTGACCGTCTTCTTATCCATATTCCATCTCCCTTTACATGGAGATAAGCTGGTCACACCAACCCTGGGACTGGCCCGACCAACCCTGGGCGAGGCCCACCATCATATTGTCCCCAGTGTGCGCCGGTACTAATCAGTAGAAGACCTGAGCCAGATCATACAGTTCGAGATCGACCTCCTTCACTCCTCCAGTCACCTCAGCTAGGGGCAGAGCCACGATTTCGTTGCCTCTTAGAGCCACCATGCAGCCGAACCGTCCCTCCTTGATCAGATCGACCGCCTTCACCCCGAAGCGAGTGGCCAACACCCGGTCGAAGACCGTGGGCGAGCCGCCTCGCTGTATGTGGCCTAAGACCACGGCTCGACTCTCGAAGCCGGTCCTTTCTTCTATCCCTCGGGCTAGACTCTTGCCTATGTCCCGGCGGTCTAGGCGCACATGGCCGAACTCGTCGGTCTCGCCTAACTCTTCTTCCCCCTTCACCTCATAGATCTCGGCTCCCTCGGAAGCCACGATGATGCTGAAACTCTTGCCTTGCTCTTCCCACCGCCGTTTGACGTGCTCGCAGATGAGGTCAAGACTGCAAGGCCGCTCAGGTACGAGGATGAAGTCTGCTCCGCCGGCCAAGCCGCCAACGGTGGCTACCCATCCAGTGTGTCGTCCCATCACTTCTACCACTATCACTCGATGATGGGCACTAGCTGTCGTATGGAGCCGGTCGCAAGCCTCGGCTACCACCGTTACCGCCGTGTTGAAGCCGATGCAATAGTCTGTCCCAGGCAGATCGTTATCCATCGTTTTGGGGATACCCACTATCTTAACTCCAGCCTCCCATAAGGCTTGGGCCACCCCCAGGGTGTCATCGCCCCCGATCACCACCAGGGCGTCCAGGCCCCCCTGTCGCACATGGGCTACACAGTCCGCCAAATCGGCCGGCGACTTGCAGGGGTTAGTGCGGGAGGTACCCAAGATAGTTCCGCCCACGTGCAGTATCCCAGAGACGCTGCGCAGCGTTAGGGGCTCCAGATCCCCCTCCACCAAGCCAGCCCATCCGTTTTTGACGGCGAATACCCCGTAGCCGTATTGAAAAGCCCGCCTAGCCACGGCCCGGATAGCCGCGTTTAAGCCCGGGACATCACCACCGCCAGTGAGAACCCCGATTCGCATCCTGACACCTCATTATATGGTATAGCAAACCCCTCCTGGCCAGCCATTGACTCTGGCAAGGCTCAGCCGTAGGTAGCCTGAGAAAAGAGGGCTTATCGCCCCCTTGCGATAGTTTCTCTATCCTGGCAGAACGAGCAGGCAGAGCGTGCCCGCCTAGGAAACCAAACAGCGAATTACAGCCCCTTCTCCACCAGGTAGTTGGCTAGATCGGCCACGCGCACCGAGTAGGCCCACTCGTTGTCATACCAGGCGACGACCTTGACCATGTCGCCACCCAAGGTCCGGGTGAACTGGGCGTCGATGATGCCAGAGCGAGGGTCGCCTTTATAGTCCACCGAGACCAGGGGTTCCTCGCTGTAGCCCAGAATGCCCTTCATCGGCCCCTCAGCCGCCGCCTTGAAAGCCTCCAGTAGCTCTTCCGTGCTTGTCTGGCGCTCTATCTCCACGGTGAGGTCAATGAGGGAGACCGTTGAAGTGGGAACCCGTATCGCGAAAGCGTCCAATTTCCCTGCCAACTCTGGAATAACCACCCCTATGGCGCGGGCTGCTCCAGTGGTGGTAGGGACGATATTGATCGCCGCCGCCCGCGCACGCCGCAGGTCCCTATGCCCCATATCCAAGAGGCGCTGACCGCTGGTGTAGGCGTGGATGGTGGTCATCAGGCCTTTGACGATGCCGAACTCATCATTCACGATCTTCGCCACGGGCGCCAGGCAGTTAGTTGTACAGGAGGCGTTGGAGATGATATGGTGCTTCGCCGGGTCGTACATCCCCTCGTTGACCCCCAGGACGATGGTGATATCCTCCTCCTTGGCTGGGGCGGTGATGATCACCTTCTTGGCCCCGGCCTGGAGGTGCCTGGCTGCCTGAGGACCGGTGCGGAAGACGCCGGTTGACTCCACAACGATCTCGACACCCAGATCTCTCCAAGGGAGTTGGCTGGGGTCGCGCTGGGCGAAACTCTTGACCTGGTGGCCGTTGACCACTAAAACTTCGCCCCTTACCTCCACCCGGCCCGGGAAGTGGCCATAGTTGGAGTCGTATTTGAAGAGGTGCGCGTTGGTGTTGACATCGAATAGGTCGTTGATGGCCACCACTTCCAGGGTTTCGGAATACTCCTCCAGAACGGCCTTCAAAACCTGTCGCCCGACGCGGCCGAACCCGTTAATGCCCACTTTCACCGTCATCACAGACCCTCCCTCTATAATCATTATAAGTGGCTCGCAACACGGCCACCGTGGTGGCGTCTACCACATCCACATCATCGCCCGACTCCGCTAGATACTCTCACCGCCGATGACGTTCTGGTCGCCGGTCTCCTTGGCGCCAGCCCAGTCGGCTATCTCTCTTGATCTGGTTGCCGATCTCCTCCCCTTCGCCCTTGGCCGACTTCTGTCTTGTCTCGCTGACATCGGTCTGCGGAAACCCCACCCCTGGCTAGCGTTAGAGATTATGCCACATGCACCTTGATCATGTTGGTGCGACCGGGCCCGCCGTGGGGGATGCCCGCGGTGATGATGAGGATGTCGCCGGGCGAAGCCAACCCCCGCTCCTGCATAGCATCGACCGACAACTCGATCACCTCGTCCGTGTCGGTGGGCTGGCGAACCACCACTGTTTCCACTCCCCAGACCAGGGCCAGGCGACGGCGGACCTCCTCTCGGGAGGTGACAGCGATGATGGGCGTCCCAGGGCGATAGCGAGCCACCATGCGCGCCGTGTAGCCAGAGGCGGTGGTAGTGATGATAGCCTTGGCATTCAAATCCCGAGCCATCTCACAGGAGGCCTGACTGACGGCGTCAGTGACGCTGAGACAGGGCTTCGCTTCGAGATCGCCCAGGATGGTGTAGGAAGCGTTGCGGTCCGCCGTTTCAGCGATGGTGGCCATCGTCTCCACTGATTTGACGGGATAGGCGCCCACCGCCGTCTCGCCGGAGAGCATCACCGCGTCGGTGCCGTCGAAGATGGCGTTGGCTACATCCGAAGCCTCGGCGCGGGTTGGACGCGGGTGCTCCATCATCGACTCCAGCATCTGGGTGGCGGTGATCACGGGGACGGCCGATAGGTTCGATTTGCGGATGATCTCCTTCTGTAAGATGGGCACCCCGGCCGCTGGAGTCTCCACGCCCAGGTCACCGCGGGCTACCATGATGCCATCGCTGACTTCCAAGATTTGGTCGAAGGCCTCCACCGCCTCGGCTTTCTCGATCTTAGCGATGATGGGGATATCGGCGCCTTTTTCCTTGATCCGCTGACGCAGAGTCTGGATGTCCTCGGCCTTCCTCACAAAGGAGAGGGCCACATAGTCCACTCCTTGCTCGATGCCGAAGGCCAGGTCCTTCTCGTCTTTGACCGTCAAGGAGGGAAAATCCAACTCTACACCAGGGACGTTCACCCCCTGTCGCGATCTGAGTTTCCCCCCGGTGACCACTCGAGTGAGGAGGCGATCTTTCTGGGCTTCTAATAGTTGCAGTTCGATCTCTCCATCGGAAAGGAAGATGCGGTCGCCTGGGGCAGCATGGGCCATCAGTTCTGGACAGGGGAGGTGTAGTTCCCTGGGACTTCCGGGAACGGGCTCAAGGGTTAGAATCAACTCGCTATCAGGGACCAGTTCCACGCTGCCAGCGGTGATCTCCCCCAAGCGGATCTTTGGCCCTTGCAGATCTTGGATGATGGCGATGGCCCGGTTCATCTCCTGAGCCAGACGGCGGACGGTAGCGATGCGCAGAGCGTGGCCCCGGTGGTCGCCATGGGAGAAGTTTAGGCGGGCCACATCCATCCCCGCGTGGATCATACCCCGCAAAGTCTCCTCATCCTCTGAGGCAGGGCCGATAGTGCACACAATCTTCGTACGCAACATGATCCTCATCATACCAGGCACAACACCTGTGGCCCAGATCTTACCCCTCTAGGATAAGCGTCCCCCTGATGATCTCGGTAGGCGATGAAGTCCGATGATACCCGTCTCAGAGAAGATCCCCACCGCTTGCCCTTCCCTATCTACCACCGGCATGCCGCTGATCCCCTGTTTGTCGAGAAGTTGACTAACCTCTTCCACGCTCATCTCTGGAGCGGCGGTAATCACGTCTTCCGTCATGGGCTGTCTGGCGTTCAGAGTGACACCCCTTCTTTATGAAACCACTCAGTCTCTCATCGCAAACTCAAGAAGAGCCCTAGATAGTCCTTCAGGTGGCGGGTGATGAGGAAATTCTGCCGCACCCGGTCCCGGGCCTTAGTCCCCATCTCCTTGGCTCGCCTGGGGTTTTGGAGGAGGTAGAGGACCCTATCGGCACACTCCTCGACGTCGTTCACTAAGAGGCCGGTTTCCCCATCGATGATCTGTTCAGGGATGCCCCCCACGTTGCCTCCTACCACCGCTTGACCCTTCCACATCGCTTCTGTGACCACCAGCCCGAAGCCCTCTCGGACGGACTTTTGAATCACCACATCGGAGAGGCACTGTAAGGCGTTCACCTCCAGATCGTTGTTCCGCTCGAAGTGGAGGAGGAAGATATCGGGGTCGTCGCCGGCGTACTGCTTGGTTCGCCTCAGGTATTCCCACCCCTCTGGATCGTCTTTGGCCATGGAAGCCATCAGGACCAATTGTACCTTGGGCACTTTCTTCTTCACCAAGCGGTATACCTCTATCACCCCCAAGGGGTCTTTCCAAGGGTCGTAGCGGGAGATTTGGCTTATGAGGGGACGGTGGAGGTCGATGCCCAGGCCGGCCAGGATCTTCTTGGCGTGCCCTAGGGGTAGGGGGCCGTTCTTGGGGGATAGAGGGTCGATGGAGGGGCGCATGATCGCTATGCGGGGTAGTTTGAGCCCTGCCCCCACATATTGCTCCCTAGTGAAGATGGCGGCGTCATAAGGTTGCAGGAAGGGGGTGATGAACTCCCAAAAGGCTGGGTTGGGGTGGGAGGTATCGATATGGGAGCGCCAGACCCAGCGGTTGACCCTTCTCGGGCCAGGGTAATAACACAACCCCGCCGGTTGGGGATCATGCACCACTGCGAAATCGTATTCCCCCTCAAAGGCTTCACCATTTTTCCGATTATACCTTCGCCAAATCTCCTTCATCTCCTCGGTCAAGGGGAGGTCCATCCCCTGGAGGCCGTTGTGGAACGCCTTGGTGATCTTGAAGAACTCTTCTTCCCCGGCGATGACCTGCCATTGGGCATCCAGTCCCACGTGGCACATCAGAGGCACCAAAGTCTGAAGGATCTCCGCCACACCGCCGCCGAAAGTGGTGGCGTTCACATGCAACACCCGCGCTCCTCTCAACGGCTCAGCCAACGCCCCAATGGCTGTAATCTCCTCATCCCCCACGATCGTCTGGTACTCATCTAGCGCTTTCGGCTCTACGTTCACCCTATGTAACATCTTGCTCCTTCCTGTCTTTCTGGCGACCCATCATTGACCAGTCATCTTCCTCTGCAGAGAAGTACAAAGAAATTCGGCGTACGCTGGTGAGACAACCTCTTTGCGGCAGCAGGATGACAACCTCCGGGTCGCTTTCCTCGGCGCCCCATCTCATTTTTCCCTTCAGCGGACCTAGAGGCCTATACGTGCATCCTGTAATCGGGAAAACCCAGCCTCTTTGGAAAATCTCGAGGGTATACCCGGCCTTGAGCGAAGCAGGGTTGCCTAGATATGACATACCGAGGCGAATTGCTAACGCGCGTTACAATCCCATCATACTACCATCGCTTACCCCTGTCAACGAAGAGGCACTTTGAGAGCGCGAAGATCCTTCCACCTTCCCAAGTAGTTATAGGAGTAGATGGGGGCTACGCGGACTACTGCCACGGGAGGATTCCTTGAGATGAATAGATAAACGAGCCATCTCTTCATGCTCTGAGCCGAGGCCGTGTGAGGCTCGATCGTTTCCTCAGGGCTGTGAAACGGTACCAACGCGCTGGTTTCAATCTCTAGCGTGGGTGTGAGCGACCACGCTCTCTGTGATCTTCCCAAAGAGAAGATTGACGACGTAGTAAGACGATCCTTTTCCTGTGGCGCCCTCGGTGACACCCTGCTCTTCTACACTAGAGAAGCTATCAAATTGCAAAGCCGCGGCATCAGGAATAGACTATATCGCGGGAGTGCAGAGGGAAAAATTTGATGGGGGAGAGAGGAGGGGCGGCCTTGCACATCGATATCCCCTACGGGGAGAGTAATAAGAGTTTCGATTTGCCAGAGAGTCAGCTGAGTTGGATCATCTCACCCAAGGAGGTGGCCGGGGTACCTGATGAGGAGGCCGAGATATTGCACGCCATCCGAAACCCCATCGGCTCGCCGACGCTAGCTGAGTTGGTTGCCCAAAAGGGCAGGGGAACAGTAATCCTGGTGGATGATGAGACTAGGGCTACGCCACAAAAGAGGGTGCTCCCTCTCTTGCTGAACGAACTCAATAGGGCAGGCGTGGCTGACGAGGAGATCACGATCCTCATCGCTCTGGGGACCCATCGCTACATGACCGAAGAGGAGTGCCTTCTAAGGTTCGGGGCGGAGGTGATGGACCGGGTGGAGGTTATCAATCACGCCTTTGACGATCCTAGCCAGTTAGTCACCGTGGGGGAGACCGCCTCCGGCATCCCTATCTCTGTGAGCAGGCGATACCACGAGAGCGACATCAGCATAGCCGTGGGCAATATCATACCCCATATCTACGCTGGATGGGCAGGCGGGGGAAAGATGGTTCAACCCGGGGTATGCGGCCCGGAGACGACATCAGCGACGCATCTGGCCGCAGCGAGTGTGGTTCCTCAGATCCTAGCCACCCTCGACAACCCTATCAGGAAGGAGATCGATGAGGTTGCTCAGCGTTCGGGATTGACCATGATCGTCAACACGGTCCTTAACTCTCAGAGTCGCATCGTGAAAGTCGTTGCTGGCCACGTTGTTGAGGCCTTCAGGGCAGGGGTCAGGGAAGCGGAACGGATTTACACCGTCGAGATCAGAGAGTATCCCGATATTGTGATTGCCAGTTCCTATCCGGCAGATCTCGATCTGTGGCAGGCGGCGAAGGCCTTGATCCATGGGGCGTTGATGACGAGGGAGGGCGGCACGCTGATCCTGGTCACCCCTTGTCCGGAGGGGGTTGCAAGTCAGCACCCCATCGTCTTGCGGCTAGGCGACGCTTCTCCTGCCGAAGTCCAACGGAAGATGAAGCAGATGGACCCCGCGGACTTGATTGGAGCGGCTACCCACATGGCTATAGGAGCCGTCCGAGACAGGGTGAAAGTGGTCATCGTTAGCGACGGCCTGAAAGAGGAAGAGATGCGGAGGCTAGGCCTTCAATATGCTCCCGATCTGGAAGAGGCGCTGAAGGCGGCACTTGCTAGGCATGGTGCAGGGGCAAAGGTTGGCGTCCTTACCCATGGCGGCGATGTGGCTCCTCTGGGTACAGTGTAATTCTTGGGCTGAAAATCTCTCAGCGGCTGGCACTCTACTAGGCACCTTGATTTTGCCAAGAGGTTAATCGCATTCGGACACCCCTGCCATGACACCAAGATCGATCCCCCGGTCGAGAGAGGAAGGCAGGACCCTTCAGAAGATAGCCGTTGGCACATCCATACAGATAGTATAGTATGCCGCGATCGTGCTCAATAGGGGGATTTCTCAAGCCCCCTGACTCTGCTCTAAGCGTTGTCCCAATTGATCATTCGCTGGCCGCGTGGAGTGGGCAGCCCAGCAGAGCTCGCGTGTACGCTCAGAGGCGCAAGCTTTGAAGGAAAGGCTCTCCAATCGATATCAGCGTCTAGTCTGGGTTAGCGTAGACGAGGGGTTGTTTCTCTCTTGGAGAGGGTCCAGGTTTGAAGGGTCTGGTGGACGAATTTGCCAAGTCTAAGGAATGTTGGCATGAAAAGGCAGAAGTTCTCTCTTCGTACAGAGCTTCTCACCACAAAGTCTGGTAGTTCAAAAGGCACTACAAATGGGGCGGGCGGGATTCCCTGGCCTGCCTGGTGGCAGCTAGCTTGTCCCCTGGCCCAAGTCGTACCAGGACGGGCCGGCGATAACAGCCCGTCCTGGCATCAGCGGGCCAGGGGCCGGGGGACAGGCGAACCGTCACGGAGTATTACTCCAGCGGATCTTAAGTCATCTGAGGTATTCCAAAAGGTCTACCACAACATGTGGGCATGAGCAACAGCACTAGCTATAGTATGCCGTCGACTTCCTCCGGATACCGTTTCCTGCAAGTCCTCTGAGGTTTTCTCGCAAGAAGTCCATTGAGGTTTCAGTCCGCACTTTCGAAAGATCTATCAGGCTACTCCTTCCGCTGAGGCCAGCGAGGCCGTCTGTGGTCCTTGCATCAGTCCGTGTGGGACATTCGTGTCATGCGCAGGCCTGACCCTTTGTCAAGCACGAGATGCCGGAGCCTTTTAAAGAATCAAGGGATGAAGTATGTCGGTCCCTTTACAGAATGCTTCTTCTTTTGTAAGAACTCTTTTGTTTGGGTTAAGCGGGCAGGAGCCAGGTCGTTGCAGGTTGGCTCCCTGGGCCAGGATCGAACCAAGGCCTAACATTTGGATCCCTCCACATACTTATTCCGGAAGTTTGCGTGGCTCCTCTGAGAGCCGCCTGCCGCATTTCTCGCCAGTTCAGCGAAGACGGCCACAAATATGTCGAGATCTGCGCCTGCCGAACGCTCGACCACATCCCGCCACGGATCCGACAACGGGTGCGCCTGCCGTGCGTAGGTGGTCAGCATCACCAGCATAGGACGGACACAACCGCAAAGTCGGCTTCTCTCGTGCTGACGATGTCCTCCCGCCGCGGCGTAACCACAGGCCACAAAAGGTCACATAGCAAGGTGGCCGACGTAGGCCACGCCGCGGCTGTAGGTAGGGGTGTTTTGAGCGGTTCAGGTCGTCCGGTCGGCAAGGGAAGCAGTTCCGACTGTCAGCCACGTGCCACGTTAAGGCTGGCGAGACGAGGGCGACATCTGGTACAGAAATGTGAGTTTGTGATATGATAGAACCCAAAGAAAAGCTTTGCACAGGCAGTTTCCGCCGAGGCTATGAGCAGGGCGCATCTGGCAAAGATGGTGTTCGCAAGCGCTCACCTCGTGTAAACCGCCGAGAGTGGGGCCTTGCCCTTTCAGATAATGATGCTGAAACTAGCAGAGACATTGAAAGACCAATGGAGGAACAAAGCATGAACGAGGAACAATCAACTGTTTATCCCTATATCCCCAATTCTGTGCCCGCAGTAAAGGAGCAGATGCTCAAAGAGGTCGGAGCAGAGAGCGTGGATGATCTCTTCGAGGATATCCCGGAGAAACTCAGGCTCAAGGAAAAGCTGAATTTGCCCCAACCCCTCTTGTCCGAATATGCTTTGAGGAGGCACGTAGAAGGCATTCTGGCGAAAAACAAGACCTCTCGAGAGTACCTTAGCTTTTTGGGAGCGGGGTGCTGGCAACATCATGTTCCAGCCGTATGCGATGAGGTGAACCAGCGAGGCGAGTTCTTGACCGCCTACGCAGGCGAACCTTATGATGATCACGGCAGGTTTCAGGCGCTTTTTGAGTACACCAGTATGATGGGCGAGCTTCTGAATATGGATGTCGTCAATGTCCCAACGTATGACGGCTTCCAAGCCGCGGCCACATCGATCCGCATGGCATCGCGGATTACAGGCCGGCGCGAAGTGTTGGTATCCAGAACCACCAGCGCTGATAAGCTATCGAAAATCAGGGACTATTGCGAGCCCGGGATAGAGATCAAGCTGATAGGCTACGATTTCGAGAGGGGACAACTGGATCTCGATGCCCTCGAGGCTGAAATCTCTTCAAAGACGGCCGCCGTCTATTTGGAGAATCCGTCCTACCTCGGTTTCATCGAGACTCGTGGAGATGAGATTTCCAGGAGAGCCCATGATCACGGTGCACTCTGCATCGTAGGCGTCGACCCGATTTCGTTGGGCATCTTGACTCCGCCGGTTGAGTATGGTGCGGACATTGTCTGCGGCGACATACAGCCGCTCGGTATGCACATGCAATTTGGTGGCGGCCAGGCTGGATTCATCGCCACCCGGGATGAAGAAAAGTATGTGATGGAATATCCTTCCCGCCTGTTTGGAATCGCCCCCACATCCGTCGAAGGAGAATATGGGTTCGGCGACGTGGCTTATGAAAGAACCTCTTTTGCAGTCAGGGAGGAGGGCAAAGAGTGGGTAGGTACGGCTGCTGCTTTGTGGGGCATTACGGCCGGTGTTTATCTGGCGCTTATGGGGCCTCGGGGCATGGTGGAAATCGGAGAAGGCATCATGTCTAGATCGCGTTACGCCATGATGCAGATAGCCAAGGTAAAGGGTGTCAAGGCTCCTGTTTTCCAGTCGCCCCATTTCAAGGAATTTGTGGTCAAGTTTGATGGTACGGGCAAGACAGTTGCGGAAATCAACCAGGCCCTATTGGCGCGGGCAATCTTTGGTGGAAAAGACCTGACAAAGGAATTCCCGGAACTGAGCCATAGCGCCCTCTACTGTGTGACCGAGGTTCACACCAAGGATGACATTGATAGGCTGGTGAATGCGCTGAAGGAGGTCGTCGAATAAGATGAGTCAACAAGATATAACCAAGCAAAGGCATACAAAGGGAAAGCCGAATCTCAGACGGTTTCATCAAGCCAAGTGGGATGAACCGATAATCTTTGAACTGAGCCGTGAGGGACAACGGGGCATCCTTATACCCGAGGTGGAAGAGGAGATAAGAAACGAGGTTGGAGATGTCCTGGCCACTCTGCCCGAAACTATGCGCAGGAAGCAGCCCCCCAAACTACCCGAACTGTCCCAGCCCCAGGTACTCAGGCACTATGTGAGACTGTCACAGGAAACCCTGGGGACTGATTTGAACATTGACGTGGGGCAGGGAACCTGCACGATGAAGTACAGCCCCAAGGTCAACGACCAACTGGCCAGAATGCCAAAAATGACAGAAGTTCATCCCTTGCAAGACGAAGAGACGGTTCAGGGCATCCTGGAGGTGATGTACAGGTTCGAGCAGATCCTCAAGGAGATTTCGGGGATGGACCAGTTCTCACTGCAACCCGGCGCTGGTTCCGCCGCTATATACACCAATGCCTCGATCTTACGAGCCTATCACGAGGCACGTGGGGAAGCAGGTCAGCGAGATGAGATCATCACCACCATCTTCTCTCACCCTTCCAATGCGGCGTGCGCCAAGACAGCCGGTTTTAAGGTCATCACCCTCTATCCTGACGAGGACGGCTATCCCGATCTGGAGGCGTTGAAAGCGGCGGTTTCAGAACGGACCGCCGGATTGATGATCACAAACCCGGAAGACACAGGGGTCTTTAATCCAAAGATTGAGGAGTTCGTGAAGGTCGTTCACGAGGCAGGCGGGCTTTGCGCCTACGACCAGGCAAACGCCAACGGAATATTGGGGAAAACCAGGGCCAGGGAGGCTGGCTTTGACCTTTGTCACTTTAATCTGCACAAGACCTTTTCGTCGCCTCACGGATGTGGTGGGCCGGCGGTCGGCGCTGTCGGCGTCACCCAAGAATTGGCCAGGTTCCTACCGGTTCCTGTCCTCGAGTTTGATGGTAGTAAGTATCACTTGAACTATGACCGGCCGGAGAGTATTGGAAAGATAGGACCATTTTATGGAGTTGCCCCCGTCGTTCTAAGAGCGTATGCCTGGGTCATGAGCCTCGGCGCAGAGGGCTTGAGGGAGGTGGCTGAAATCGCCGTTCTCAACAACAACTATCTGCTCAAGAAAATGGTGGAAATCCCGGGAGTGAGCGCACCGTATGCCAAGGGCAAGCGCCGAATTGAACAGGTCCGGTATAGCTGGGAAGCATTGGCGAAAGAGACGGGAGTTCATTCTGAGGAAATCGGGCTTCGAGCGGTGGACTTTGGCGTCCATTATTGGACTAGCCACCACCCGTTCATCGTTCCGGAGCCCTGCACCCTGGAACCGACCGAGTCGTATTCCAAGGACGAACTCGAGGAATACGTGGCGATCCTTACTCACGTGGCCGACGAGGCGTACACGAACCCGGAGTTGGTCAAGACTGCTCCTCACAACAGTACCATTCACACCATTGACCACGCACCCCTGGACGATCCGTCGCAGTGGGCGATGACCTGGAGGGCCTATCTGAGAAAAGTGCGCAGAGAGGCAAGGTAGAGAACCGCTGGCTGCTTATTGCAGGTAGAAGCGATGAAAGTGGTAGCAAAGCGATTAGGCCTGATCGTCAATCCAGTGGCAGGGATAGGCGGCAGAGTCGGGCTTAAGGGAAGCGACGGAGCGGAGATACAAAAGAGGGCTCTGGAGTTGGGTGCTGTGCCTCAATCGCTCAACCGAGCTATCCAGGCTTTGGAAAGGATCAAGTCTATGAAGGGTGCTTTTGAGGTCATCACCTACCCCGGTGAAATGGGAGAAGACGCGGCCAGAGAGTGTGGTTTTGAGCCCATGGTCATTGGCTCAATCAAGCAGGGTGAAACGACCCCGGAAGACACCAGGAATGCAGCCCAGGAAATGGTGCGGCTGAAGGTGAATCTTTTGCTCTTTGCCGGCGGAGATGGCACTGCCCGGGACATCTACAACGCCGTTGGAGAAGGAATCCCAGTTCTGGGAATCCCTGCCGGGGTCAAGATCCATTCGGCGGTCTTTGCCACAAGCCCGAGAAGCGCAGGAGATCTCGCTGAGTTGTATCTGCAGGAAAGGGTATCCAGCCTCAGGGAGGCCGAGGTTATGGATATAGACGAGGAGGCTTTTCGACAAGGCATCGTTTCGGCGAAGCTGTACGGTTACCTCAAGATCCCGTTTCGGAGAAGACTGGTCCAGAGTCTAAAGATCGCAAGTAGACCCGGAGAAAAGGCATCCTTAGAAGCAATCGCCTGTGAAGTCGTAGATAGAATGGGGGATGACTGTCTTTACATCATCGGGCCTGGGAGCACAACCAGAGCCATCACCTCCAAGCTAGGATTGAACAAGACGCTAATAGGCGTGGATGTAGTCTTCAAAGGAAAACTGCTCGCTACTGACGTTAACGAGTCTCAACTTCTGAATCTTCTTGAAGGACGTGACGCGAAGATAATCGTTACCCCCATCGGTGGTCAAGGCTATATCTTTGGCAGGGGGAATCAGGAGATAAGCCCAGAAGTCATCAAAAGAGTGGGGAAGGACAACATCATCGTGGTGAGCACTACTGAAAAGATCAATTCACTGGGTGGACGGCCTCTTTGGGTTGACACCGGTGATCGGGCAGTGGATAGGATGCTCAGTGGCTACATGAGGGTAGTAACCGGCTACAACGAGCAAGTTGTTTGCAGGGTGTCGTGTTAAGGAGGGGGAGTATCACATCATGGCTGATTTAGTAGGTAAACGGGCTCTCATCACCGGTGGGGCGTCGGGCATCGGGCGGGCGACGGCGTTGCTTTTCGCCCGCGAAGGCGCGGCGCTCTCCGTTGTGGATCTGGATGAGACAGGTGGCCAGGCCGTCGCCCAGATGATTGTGGACGACGGTGGACAGGCCATCTTTATGCGCTGCGACGTGAGCTGCGCGGCCGACTGCCAGCGCGCGGTGCAGCAGACTGTCAGCGAATTGGGCGGTCTCGACATCCTCTTTAACAACGCGGGCATCATCCGGCGGGCCACTGTCTTGGAGACAACCGAGGCGGAATGGGATCGGGTGATGGCGGTTAACGTCAAGTCGATATTTTTGCTCAGCAAGTACGCCATTCCCGTTATGGAGCAGGTAGGTGGCGGGGTGATCATCAATACAGCGTCGGCTTGGGGACTGGTCGGTGGGCGCAAGGCGGCTGCATACTGCGCCTCGAAGGGGGCCGTGGTGCTGCTGACCAAGGCCATGGCGCTCGACCACGGCGAGCGGAACATCCGCGTCAACTGCATCTGCCCTGGCGATACCGACACGCCCATGCTGCGGGATGAGGCAGAGCAGCTTGGCGAACCGACGGAGGGCTTGCTGGCGGAAGCGGCTCAGCGGCCTCTGAAACGGATCGGCAGACCAGAAGAGATCGCCCAGGCGGCGCTCTATCTGGCCAGTGACGCCTCTTCTTTCGTCACCGGTACAGCCCTGGTGGTGGACGGCGGCGGTCTGGCAGGATAAGGAGGAGATGATGCGTGGTCTGAAAGACAAACGAGTGCTTATCACTGGCGGGGCGGGTGGCATCGGCACCGCGACAGCGGCGCGTTTCCTGGAAGAGGGTGCGCGCGTCGTCGTGCTGGATCGCGACGATGCGGCGCTCAAGCGCCTTGAACGCGAATCCCCGGCGATGAGTGGCTTCATCAACGCCGACGTCTCGGATCCCGACGATGTCGCCCGTGCCTTTGAAGAACTGGACGACCTATTGGGAGCGTTAGACGTTCTCATTAACAACGCCGGGATCAGCATTCGACACCGCTTTATGGACATCTCTTCCCAGGAGTGGCGTGAGGTGATAGACGTCAACCTCAACGGCGTATTCTTTGCAGCGCAACAAGCAGCGCGACGAATGTTGGCGGGAGAAGGCGGAGTCATTCTGAATATGGGCTCGACCAACGGCTTGATGGGCTACCCTTTCTACGCCGATTACAATGCCTCTAAAGCGGGGGTCATCGAGTTGACACGCTCCATGGCGCTGGAGCTGGCCCCCAACGTGCGCGTCAACGCCGTATGTCCAGGTTTTATTCTGACGCCGATGCAGGAAGCGGAATACCCGCTGGAAATGCAGCGTGCCTTTGCGAGCAAGGTGCCCCTGGGGAGGCTGGGGCGGCCGGAAGAGGTGGCTGCCCTCTTTGCCTTTCTCGCTTCCGACGACGCGAGCTTTATCACCGGGCAATACTTCGTCATTGACGGTGGAGAGATAGCGGGAGGGCTGGCTAGCCAGCGGTAAGCAGTTTGATAGTTGCTTGCGTCTGCCAAGGAGCATGTTGAGCCGAATCTTAACAGGTAGGTTCAACCATGGATGATTTCTGAGTGCAGATTGTAGCCAACGTCCCGCTGGCCCCCGCAGGTTTGCTTAGGTCAGCCTGGAACATGTGACTGAGCTGGGGGATGCCAGCCCCCGTCGTGGCTTTGCTGCCTGACGAAACCCAAGCGGCCGATGCTCGTGGTGTTTTCTGACTATAATTATCCTGCCAGACACTCTTGAGGCCGCGATTTCCGGGGTGTTTTTTGAATATAAGATCATCCAAGGGACACGTTTTAACCATTCAAAATCACCCTCCCGGTATATATTTGCCCCTAAGCCCGAAAGTCACCGGTCAAGACGTGCATAAGACGGTTGGGTCTTATCCTGAGTTTGTGATGTATTCCGAGTGAGGATGGACGGGGACTGTTGGTTGATGTATAGGACGTACCGAGGAAGCGAAAGTGATTAGTAGAGGCGATGAGAGGAGCTCAAGCCTGAGGGATATGCTCAAGGTGCTGCTCTTCGGGTTGACGGCGTCTTCGTTTGGCAATACACTGACAGTCAAACCAAAGGAGGTTGCTCGCCTCAATATCTTAGGTCACGACAAGGGTTATCCTCCAAAACCCAAAAGACGTATCGCTCAGCCAACTCGACCAGTATCTCCCTCTTGGCTAACGAAGTTGCAACTCCGGTTGGGTTCTGGAAGTCGGGAATGATGTAGAAGAACCTAGGCTTCTCCTTCTCCAGCAATCTCTCAAAGGTCTTCCCCGCAAAGCCATCGGGCTCCAACGGTACCCCGACGACCCGCACCCCGGCCCGGCGAAAGATGGTAATGGCCTGATCGTAGGAAGGTTTCTCTACAAGAACGACGTCTCCGGGCGAAGTCAGTAGTTGGGTCAAGAACTCTCGAATCTGCAGGGAGCAGTTGCTGATCAGCGCGGCCGCAGGGGCCACACCATATCTTTGCGCCAGTCATTCCCTGAGAGGGATAAAGCCCGCTGAAGGATGGCGCTGAAGCACAACCGACCCTCTCGTTCAAGCACGGCCGTAACACACTCCTGGAGTCGATGCGTTGGAAAGGCCTGCGGTGGCGGCACACCTCGTGTGAAGCTAATGGTCTGGATCTCTCCATCCCTGCTCACGTCAACCACCCCAGTCAATTAGATGACCAACCCTGAGCCTTGCCTGCTCAGACCTCGATCTGTATCCCGAATCCCTTTTCCACTGCCTTTCGATAAGCCAGCAAGGCTATGGCCGTATCCTGCACACCCACACCAGTCAGATCACATATAGTGATCTCTTCATCGTATCTCCGGCCGGGCTTCCGGCCGGAGGTCAGCTCTCCCAGCTCGATAATCTCGTCATCCTGGGAGATAATGCCTCCCTCCAGTCCGTGGTGCAACTCGCCCAGGCGGAAACACTGCGATTTCAGGTCGCAGACCAGAAGGTCGGCGTGTCGCAGTGCGTCAGCGTATAGCTCCTGCTTCTCCTCAGCATCAGAACCCATAGCTGTGATGTGTAGCCCAGGGTGTAACCATTCGGCCCTTAGATAGGGGTCTCGCGATGGCGTGGCTGTTACCACGATATTACTACCTCCGACAACAGCTTCTGCATCCTCCGCTTTCACGATCTCGACGCCCAGCACCGGCGCCATCTCTGAGGCGTACTGCTCAACTTCGTCGGGGATTATGCCGTAGATCATCAGCCTGTGAAAGTCGCGCACTAGCTTTAGGGCCATCATCTGGAAGCGAGCCTGCGTACCAGACCCGATAACTCCAGCTGTATCGATCCTCTCGCGAGCCAGATAACTGGCTGCCAACGCCCCCGCTGCACCAGTGCGCACATTCGTCAGGTAGCCGTTATCCAACAAGACTGCCTCAGGGACGCCTGTCTTGGCGCTCACGATCACCATCATACCACTACCACTAGGCAAGCCCAAGAGGTAGTTTTCGTAGAACCCCGAGGCTATCTTGATGGCAAAACTGTCGCGCCCTCGTATATAGGCGGTCTTGACGTCCACCTCCCCTTTGTTCTCTGGGATATCAACCCGTATTATGGGCGGTATGGTGACCTCGCCATCCGCCAAGCGAGTGAAGCCATCCTCGACCACCGCAATCGCCTCCTGATCCATCCCTACGCATTTCCGAATCTCGGCCTCTGTCAATATGGTGACTTCCATCTCACCTCCTTCGCAGCGTCCAGAAGCTGTCTCTGTAAAGTGCCTATCCATTCGACCTCCCTGGTGCAATTGAAGACACCCGGTTTCTTCTCGCGAGAAATTCTGTGTCTTCAACTGCTGCTTAACCCTGCAATTCAACGATCAACTCATGGATACGATCCAGCCCTGCCTGGAGGTAGTCGGGCGGTAGGCCGAAACTGATCCGGAGGTAGTGATCCAGGCCGAAGTGGTCCCCCGGCACGATGAAGACGCTCTTTTCGTGGATCAACCTCTGCACCAATTCGGTCGAGTTGACGTCGAGGTGATAACGGGCGAAGGCGATGGCCGCCGCTTGCGGCGGGACTAGGGTAAAGATCCCCTCGTGGCTCTCCAACCACCCGTCGAGGATGGGGAAGCCTCGGCGGATGTAATCGCGGGCCCGCTGAATAAGGTGCGGCCTCACCTGGGGCGACAAGGCAATGGCCGCCAGCCTATTGGCCAGTATGGTAGCACTGATGGTGGTGTACTCGTGGCGAGCCCAGATCTCGTCCACAACGTCGGTCGGACCCACCACCCAGCCGATCCGCAGCCCCGGTAGGCCGTACGCTTTGCTCAGGCTACCCATAGCCAGCACTCTGTCATATCGACCCCAGAAGGAGGGCGTCTGGATGTCAGTCAGCCGCTCTGCGCCCCTGTATACCTCGTCGGCCAGGAGCCAGGCCCCGCCCCGCCCAGCAGCGGCCACGATGGCATCCATCTCCGCGTCATTGAGGATATAGCCCGTGGGGTTGTTTGGGTTGCAGACGGCGATCAGTTTCGTCCTCCCCGAGACGACGTCGTTCAACTCGGCCAGGTCAGGAGCCCAGCCCCGGTCCTCTTTGAGATGAAAGGCCCTGACCCGCACACCGAAATTGTGGGCGATACCCCAGATCTGCATGTAGTTGGGCAGCATCATCGCCATCTCGTCCCCCACCGCGAGAAGGGTCTGGAGGGTGATAGAATTGGCCTCGGCGCATCCCACGGTCACCAAGACGTTGTCGGGGGTGGCACCGGGATAGAGGGCAGCGATATGCTTCCGCAGCTCAATGATGCCGTTGGCCTGAGGGTAGTTCAGCCCGGTCGTCAGCAGTTCCTCGACCACCGCTGGGTCGTCAACAAGTTCACGGACGGTCATGGGATGAACACCGCTCTCCGAGAGGTTATAGTCGACGACGTTCTCCCATTTGGACATCAGGCGTTCCATGTCGAACGGTCGAAATGTGGCCATGCGATTCATCCTTTCTCCTTTTTGAAATTCGCTCATAGGTAGCAGAATGTTAAGTAGCCTGATAGAGACAAAGTTTGTACAATGTGGTTGTCCAAAAAGAACTTGATACGGCGGGCAACCAGATGAAACACTTGATACCGTACTTGCAGAATAGTCACAAGGCCGCTGATTATATGCAGCAACCGCGTTGGCCGGACGGGGTGACCTGTCCGCGCTGTGGGAGCCGCTCTATCGAGAAGCGCGAACGTTGCAGCAACGGCTTACGGTGTTACAACTGCCTCGACTGTGCTGCGTGTTTGGGTCAGCAGTTCGCCACCTTCAATGACCGGACAAGCACAATCTTAGAGAGCAGCAAATTGGAGCCCACAGAATGGCTGTTGGTGATCGGACTGCGGCAATTGAAACTAAACGTGACCGAGATTGCCAAGTCAGTCGAGATCAACGAGCGAACAGCGCAACGCTGCACTAACTTGCTGGATGGTGGAATCTACCAGGCTTCAATACCGTCCGGATACGGAGTGACTATCAAGCCTGACAGTAGGCCGTGCACAACGATCTCCGTTTCCTCATCGGCCATGGCTCGGGTATGAGCCTCTAGGGGGCGACAGTCTGTGGGCAACACGACGACGTCCCAGAAATTCTGATGCCAAATCCTGATCTTCATCGAGCCTCATCGCGCTATCGAGTGTCGCCGCCGGTCGGCAAAATCTTTGCAGGCTACGCACCTATATCAAAACGGGGTATGGGGTGCAGACTCGCCTATTGTCCATGCGCAGGACATTGAGTCAACACCAGAAGGCGTTGGATTTCGCGGACGACGATGTGACTTCACGCCCCAGGCCCTTCTTTGTTGTGAAGGGATTCCAATCTGAGCTTATGATCAGCGTTTTCTTCACCCAGTTTCTCGAATACTCTGGTCAGCTCGGGCAAGTTCACCCTTCCGACTCCGTCGAAGTAGAATCTTCGGCTGTTCTCCTCCAATTCGATGGCTAACCGCAGCGCGTCGTAGTGGCTCATTTTCGAAGACAATTCCGTCTCGATTAGGTAGTCGCTTCCCCTCAAGCCCGCGATGGGTTCGAGAAGCATCTCGTTGATGTACTCTCGCCGGCTCCTTTCCAAGAGTTCCTTGCGCTTTCTCTTTGCCTCGGCGAGGGCCAAGAGAACCCCTTCAGCGAGCGAATGTTTCGCCAGGGAAGCTGCCTCTTGGTAGAATTCTGCACTCCGACCTTCGAGTTCGATAGCGAATCTTAGGACAGCGCCCAACGTACCCAACTCCATTTCCGATCTCCTTCGCATGCCCAGGGGCTCTGCTCACGGCAAGTAGGCTGGTCAAGGGTCACTACCCGCTTGCTGGAAACCGACTTCGGCATCAGGCACCCCAATCGCCGGTGCCTTCTTCACTTGTCACTTCCTCGTTCCTGCCCTAACGTTCTTTCAGAACCATCTGGAAATCACGATCTTATTCTCGGTGAAGAAGTCAATAGCATCCCTGCCTTGGCCGTGTAGGTCTCCGAAGAAGGAATCTTTGTATCCGCTAAAGGGGAAGAAGGCCATGGGAGCGACTATTCCGATGTTAATGCCGATGTTGCCGCATTGGACTCTATAGTTGAACTCTCGGGCCCATTTGCCGCTCGAGGTGTAGATGGAGGCCGCGTTGCCGTAGGGGTTGGCATGAATGATATCTATGGCCTCATCGAGATCCCTCGTCTTGATTATGCAGGCCACGGGACCGAAGATCTCCTCGTTGGCGATGGTCATCTGGGGTCTCACTTGGTCGAAGATGGTGGGGCCGATGAAGAATCCGTTCGGATACTCTTCCACCTCTGTAGTTCTCCCGTCGAGTACGAGTTTCGCGCCCTCCTCTAGTCCTTTTTCGATGTGTCCCAAAACGCGCTCCATGTGCCTCTTGGAGATGACAGGGCCCATCTGAACCGTTTCGTCAAGGCCATAGCCCACCTTGAGCCTGGAGGCGGCGTCAACAAACCTCTCCTTTAGGGGCTCATAGATATCGCCGACGGCGAGAAGAACTGCTCCCGATAAACACCGTTCTCCAGCACAACCAAAGAAGGAAGTCAGGAGCGAAGCCACCGTCCTATCCAGATTCGCGTCCGGCATCACCACTAGAAAGTTCTTGGCTCCAGTCTGGCATTGGGCCCTCTTGCCATTCTCCGCGGCTTTTTGGTAGATATATCTGCCTACCCTGGTGGAGCCGACAAAGGAAACCCCTTCTACATCAGGGCTTTCCAAAAGTGTATCGACTACCTCTTTGGCGCCATTAACCAGGTTCACCACCCCCTCGGGAAAGCCGGCCTCATCCATCAGTTCAAAGAGTCTGTTTTGACTGAGAGGCACTTGCTCCGACGGCTTCACGATGTAGGTATTGCCACAGGCCACGGCATAGGGTAGAAACCAGAGAGAAACCATGAGTGGAAAGTTGAAGGGGGCGATCGCGCAGAAGACGCCGAGAGGCTGCCGCACACAATACTCGTCTATGCCCATGGCAATATCCTCTAGGTTGTAGCCCATCATCAGGGAAGGGATACCAGTGGCCACCTCCACCTGTTCGATAGCGCGCCTCACCTCGCCTCGGGCTTCGTCGATACATTTTCCCTCCTCCTGGACGATAACCCTGGAGAGTTCCTCAAAATGTTCCTCCATCAGATCTTTCAATCTGAACATATATCTTACCCTGGAGAGCGGGGGCGTCTCCCTCCATTCCCAAAAGGCATCTTTGGCCGCCTCTATCGCTGTTCTCACCTCATCAGGGGTTGAAAGAGGAACTCGGGCTATGATCTCAGTGGTGGCCGGGTTGACAACGTCTAGAATCTGAGTCGACTTCGAATCGACCCATTGTCCGTTGATGTAGTTCTTAATCGCTTTCATCTCTGCCCTCCTTATTTGGTTGTCTGCCTTTCACGAGCGTGCTTCTTTGTCCGTCATCTCCAGAACCTCGTCGATGATGCTCAGCCCCTCCCTCAGCTCCTCTTCGGTGACACATAAGGGAGGCACCACGAAGATCCAGTTCCACTTGACGAAGGTGCTCAACCCTCGCTCCCGTAAGGCGGGCAATACCTCGGCCATCACCCCCATCTCCTCAGGCTTGGCGTTCCAGGGAGCGAGGGGTTCCCTGGTCTTTTTGTCCTTCACCAACTCGATGACCGAGAAGAGCCCTATGTAGCGCACATCGCCCACCGAGGTATGCTTCGCTTTGAGAGCCTCCAGGCTCCGCCCCAGAGTTTGGCCCATCCGCTTGGCGTTCTCGATGAGCCCATCCTCTTGGTAGGCTTTGATCGTTGCCACCCCAGCGGCACAGGCCAAGGTATGAGCGCTATAAGTCAGCCCCAAGGGTAGATAGCGATCCTCAAAGTGATCGGCGATGGATTGAGAGACGATAACCGCGCCCAAGGGTATGTGACCCGAGGTGAGGCCCTTGGCCATAACCATGATGTCGGGGACCACTTGCCAGTTGTCCACCGCAAACCACTTGCCTGTGCGCCCAAAGCCGCTCATGACCTCATCGGAGATGAGCAAGATGCCATACTTATCGCACATCTCTCGCAAGCGAGGCCAATAATCATCTGGAGGGATGAAGATGCCGCTGGAGCCAGTCACGCCCTCAAAGAGCAAAGCCGCCACCTTGTCCGGGCCCTCGAATTTGATCACCTCCTCGATGTGGGTGATGCACTCCCGATGGCAGGTCGCGCGCTCCTGGCCGAAGACGCAGCGGTAGCAGTAGGGATCAAAGACCCGCACGATGCCTGGTATGCCTGGCTCCACCGGGAGGCGACGGGGATCCCCCGTGGCGCTTATGGCCCCATAGGTAGCGCCATGATAGGAACGATAGCGGGTTATTATCTTTTGCCGACCAGTGTAAAGCCGGGCCAATTTGATGGCGTTCTCCACCGCCTCTGCACCCCCCAAAGTGAAGAAAGTCTTGCTCAGATCGCCAGGCGTCACCTCGGCCAGCAGCCTTCCTAACTCCCCACGAGGCTGGGTGGCCATTCCAGGGTAGGCGTAACAGAGCCTCTCCGCCTGCTCCTTGATGGCTGCCACCACCTTGGGATGCTGATGGCCCGTATTAACGTTCATCAACTGGGAGGCAAAGTCCAAATACCTCTTGCCCTCAGCGTCCCAAAAGTAAGGACCCTTAGCCCCCACCACAACCAGCGGCTTGACCGCCGACTGCACTGACCAGGAGAAGAAGGTATAACGACGGTTTAGATCGATTAACTCTTGGGCTCTAGTTTCGGCAGGCATCTAAATCCTCCTCTCTGTGGTGCCTTTTCGAGTGACTTGGCCCCAGGGTTGTCCTCTTGGAGATTGCCCCCCAGGGCACTACGCTAGCCACGCCTCCCCGGCTAGGCGCAGGCCGGTGGCGCCCTTTTCTATATCTCTATGCGCCTCCGTTTCAGAAACTGGCCAGCCCCCACCTGGCCCATAAAGTGGCCATCTTTGACGATGATCTTGCCCCTCTGCATGGTCAGCACTGGATACCCTCTTACGGTGATGTGATCATAGGGGCTGTGGTCTACATTCATGTGCAGGTTTTCCACACTGAGGCGAACCTCTTTTTGGGAGTCGAAGATGACCAGATCCGCGTCCGCCCCTATGGAGATGGTGCCCTTCTGAGGAGCCAGGCCGAATAGACGAGCTGGGTTGGTGGAGACCAGTTCTACGAACCTGTTGATGGAGAAGCGCCCTTCGTTCACCCCGAAGTGGTAGAGCAAGGGCACTCTTGTCTCTACACCGGGCATGCCATTGGGGATCTTGGAGAAGTCGTCTCTACCCATATCTTTCTGACCCAGGAAGTTGAAGGGGCAATGGTCGGTGCTTACCACCTGCAGATGGCCAGAGGTTAGCCCTTGCCAGAGCGACTCCTCGTTCCCCTTGTCTCGCAGCGGCGGAGACATCACGTATTTCGCCCCCTCGAAATTGGGCAACTTGTAGTGCTCGGTGTTGAAGAAGAGATATTGAGGGCAGGTCTCGGCCAGAACAGGCTGCCCTTCATCCCGGGCCTCCTTCACCTCCTCCAGAGCCTGAGCCGCGCTCAAATGGACGATATAGATAGGGGCTCCAGCCAGAGCGGCCAAGATGATGGCCCGGCCAGCAGCCTCGGCCTCAGCTTCGGGAGGGTGACTTCGAGCGTGCCAGATCGGCTCCCTCTTGCCCTCGGCCACGTGCTTGTTTATGAGGTAATGCAAAACATCGCCGTTCTCGGCGTGCACCATGATGAGCGCTCCCAGTTCCTTAGCCTTGAGGAGAGACTTGAAAAGGGTTTCATCATCCACCATGAAGGTACCCTTATAAGCCATAAAGAGTTTGAAACTGCTAATACCTTGCTCTGCCATTTCGGCCATCTCTATCTTCATCACCTCGTCGGTCATATCTCCTATGGCCACATGGAAGCCATAATCGATGGCCGCCTTCCCCTTGGCCCTCTCCATCCAAATCTCCAGAGCCTGGTGCAGGGTCTCTCCCTGCCCCTGAATGGCGAAGTCTATAAAGGTGGTCGTGCCGCCGCACGCTGCGGCGATGCTCCCGGTCTCGAAATCATCGGCGGAGACGGTGCCCATGAAGGGCAGTTCGAAGTGGGTGTGGACGTCAATGGCTCCGGGGAAGACGTAGTTGCCCTGGGCATCGATGGTCTCTACGCCCACTAGACCTCGGCCGAGCGCAGCGATCTTCCCCTTCTCGATACCTATATCCGCCTGATAGGTTTCTGTAGCCGTGACAACGGTTCCATTGGTTACCACAGTGTCCATTCTCGCCCTCCTAAGAATGGTGGCTCGCTTCAAGCGGGCACCAAGGCAATACACCCCTCCACCGGGCAGATGTGCAGGCAAAGGGAGCAGCCATCGCACTTCTCGCCCACCACTCGGGGGTAGAGCTGGCGGCTCTCCATCTCGATAGCCTGCCAGCCGCCGTCCATGCAAGCGGTGTAGCAGAGTCCGCACTTACTGCAAAGGGCCTGGTCGATAGCGGCTACCACCTTATAGCCGAAGTTCAACTCTTCGTGGGCAGTGATCTTGGGCAAGATATATCCTCTCATCCTGGCCACAGACTCAAAGCCCTTCTCATCCATATAGGCAGAAAGCCCCTTCTTCATCTTTTCCACGATCTCATAGCCCTGGAACATGACGGCTGTACCCACCTGCACCGCGGAGGCGCCTACCAGAATGTACTCCGCCGCATCTCGCCACCTGGCGATACCTCCCACGCCTGAAAGGGGAAGGCTGGTCCCCTTTGCCAACTGAGCGATACAACGCAGACCTATGGGCTTGATCGCCGGCCCTGAGTAGCCGCCGAAGGCTGAGGTTCCTCCCACCGAGGGCAGGGGTTCCAGGCGGTCGAGATCTACGCCGATGAACGCTGGAACCGTGTTTATGGCCGAGATAGCATCGGCTCCGGCCTCCTCGCAGGCTTTACCTATCTCTACAATGTCGGTAACATTTGGGGTGAGCTTGACCATCAGCGGCACGGTAGCCACCTCCTTTGCCCAACGTGTGATCTCCCCGGCGATGGTGGGGTCTTGGCCTTGGACGGAGCCCATCCCCTTCTCCGGCATACCATGAGGGCAACTGAAGTTGAGTTCCAGGCCATCCACACCCGCTTCTTCAACCTGCTTGATCAAGAAATGCCACTCCTCTTTCACCACGGCGGCCATCAGGCTGGCGAAGAGGATATGATCGGGATAGTGGCGCTTGATCTCCTCGATATCCTTGACCCAGACCTCCAGGTTTCGCTGGGTGGTCAGTTCTATGTTCTCCAGGCCGATAGTCTTATTGCCCATGGCCAAGCGCGCCAGACGAGGCTGGGCATCGATGGCTGGTTCTAAGGCGATACTCTTGGTCACCGCCCCGGCCCACCCCGCCTCAAAGGCCCGCTGGATCATCTCCCCCGTCGCTGTAGGAGGGGCTGAGGTCAACATAAAGGGGTTCATCAACTTGAGACCCGAAAGTTCAACGCTCAGATCAGCCATCCCTCACCTCCTTGAGAACTAAGGGGCGATGATCTCCTCGTAGGCATCTGGCCTACGATCACGGTAGAACTGCCAAGCGTTACGCACCTCCCTAACGAGGTCCAGATCCAAGTCGGCCACCAGGACCTCCTCCTTATCGGAGGCTTGGGCGATGATCTGGCCCCGGGGATCGCAGAAGTAGCTAGAGCCGTAATAATCATTGGGCCCCAATTCCTTCTCCTGCCCTACACGGTTAATGGTGCCCACGAAGTAGCCATTGGCGATGGCGTGAGAGGTCTGTTCAATATGCCAAAGGTGCACCGAGATCCCTCGCGAGGTAGCAGAAGGGATATATACGATTTCGGCGCCGTGTAACCCGAGGATGCGCGCGCCCTCGGGAAAGTGGCGATCGTAGCAGATGTAGACGCCCACCCGGCCATAGTTGGTCTTGAAAACAGGGTAGCCAAGGTTCCCAGGGCGGAAGTAGAACTTCTCCCAGAAACGAGGGAGGTGAGGGACATGGGTCTTCCGGTACTTGCCCAAGAGCGTCCCATCGCTGTCAATGACCACGGCGGTATTATAGTAGATACCTGGTGCTTCCTCCTCGTAGAGAGGCACCACTAGAACCATGGAGTGCCTCTTGGCCACCTCTTGCATCCGTCTCGTCGTGGGTCCGGGGATCGGTTCGGCTTGGCTATACCATTTGGCATCTTGCACCTGGCAAAAGTATGGGGAGAAGAATAGTTCCTGTAGGCAGGTGATCTGGGAGCCTTGGCTTGCCGCCTCTTCGAGGAGTTCGAGGTGCTTGACGATATTCTCCTCCTTGTCCATGCTGCCCGTAGTCTGGATCAGAGCGCTCCGCACGATCATCTTACCCCCCACCGCTTCTTGGATCAATATGATATATTCTAGAACAAAAACCTTCCTTGGTCAACAATAACTTGTGGGATCTGACGAGGCGCTATCGCTAGCCGAGTCAGAGATGACCGACCCTGACGGACTCCTCTGGCCATGGCCGCAACCTCAAAGCGTAGCCGTGACGCCATAGACAGGGTGAGTTTGCGAGGAGCCCAATACAGTTTCATCATCAAATGGTATTATGCCAGTGTGGCCACAATCTCTCGGCCGCTCCGCTGTCCCTGGACTAGGACAAAGGAGAGCCCACCACGAGACTCTCACGAGCAGCCTATTCTCGCACCTTGGCTGCCGCTACTTGAACCTCCTCAACCCGCCGATCTATGATAAAGCCTACCTGCAGCCGCCTTGGCTACTAACTCCGCCACCTCGCTGGGGTGGCGCCGCCCGGCCAGCGCTCTTGCCAACTCTTTGCCGATACCTCGTCCCGCCCCCGCAATAATTGCCACTTTTCTGTCAAGAGCGGTACGGGACAAGCCCCTCTTTTCAATTGGCATTTCTAATCATCCTCAATCGGATATTGCGCCTAACTTGTTAGTACGCGCAGCCGACCAAACCGGCGATTCTACCTCCTCAACTTCACACACGGCCTTCCACTTAGTGCTGAATGAGGTTCGCTTTCCCATAAAACCCACATTCTGCAGAGGGACGACAACGCCTGAACTCCATCTCTTTGACTGCCAGTTTACTCCCAAACCAAAACGCCGTCAACCCAAACCACAGCGCTTGAAGCTCTATCGCCCAAGGCCCTAAGACCCTCCTGCAACCTCTATTGGCTCCTTTCTCTTCCTGGGCATCGCCCATACGCCAACCAACCACCCCCTCCATCCTCACGCGGAAGGGATTGTTTCACTCGGACGGCCTCGTAGCGAACAAGTGATCGGTCATAGCGTGGCCACGAGTTCACGGTCATGCCCCCACGCTGCCACGAGATTGTGAGCCCCATGCGTGGCAGATAGCGTCTTGCGTGTTTGCAAAGCCGCCGCAGGCGGTTTGTCGAGCGAGGTGTCGAAGGAATGGACAACGGGGCTAGCAAGCTGGAACAACCGCCACACAATGCATAGCTTCCTGGCAGGACAGTTAGCCTGGGGTTGTTTTACGGGACTGACTAACCATCTTCGAACTTTTCAATTTGCGGATACCATGGCAGAAACAGAAAATCAACTTCTTCATCCCACAGTTTCGTCAGTGTATGCCTTGAGTCAATAGTAGAGTGGGAGGTGCACCCCAAAAGTTGCACCGATTTACCCCCTCGGATTTGTCATGATCAAGGGCCAGACTGCAGCATCTCCACATACCTCAATGGTGCCAGATACTCGGTTCGGGAGTGTCGACGTTCGTTATTGTAGTAGGCCATCCTATCGCTTACCACGGCGTGCAGCTCATCTAGGGTCTGGGCGTCGAGCAGCAGGGAGCGGTTCTCCTCCTTTCCTGAGCCAACGATCTCAGGATCCTGTACGGAGAAGCGGCTGATGAAGGCCTCCATCTCCGGGTTGTCTTGGGCGCCCCGCAGAGCGTAGGAGAGGCGCACCTGGTCATCCAGCAGGAGTTGGGCCGTCCAGCCGTAACCCGTGAATACCGGATCCTGGTCATGGTGCACGATCATCCCCCGGTAATTGATGCCCTGGGCTTGAAAGGTCTGCTTGGCCTGCCCCCAGGCCTGCAAGGCCAGGTTCGTCGCCGCTCGCTCACCCACCGCCCAGCCAGAAACCACCTTGGTGGTGTGGTCCAGGATAGGGATGAGGTGGGCCCTGCGCCTCCCGTCGGCGTACACCAGCCTAGTGAAGTCGGTGTAGGTCACTTCAAAGAGGCCGATCGTCTCCAGCCCGTCCTGGCATCAACGGGCCAGGGGCCGGCCACCAGGTTGGCCCGTTCCCCCGTGGCGGTGATGGCCTGAGGGATCCCGCTGGGCTTGGGCCGCCGGGTACCCCGGATAAGGGGCAAATCCCACAGTTTGTGCAGCCGTTGGACAACTTTGTGGTTCACAACACAGCTGTAGGCCTGGCGCAACTCGACTGTCGTACGCCGATACCCGTACTCCGGGTGCTGCCGGGCGATCCTCTCCAGCGGCCCCCGCAAGTGTCGGTACTTGTCGACGTAGGCCCTCCGCCGCTTGTGGTGATAGTACCAGGTCGACTTGGGCAGCCTGATCGCCGCCAGCCCGTCCTGGCATCACCGGGCCAGGGGGCCGGAGCCAGCCCGTAGGTCTCCCGGACACTCTCGACCAGGGCGACTTTCTGAGCTGTCGTCATCTCGTCCGCCCCAAGAAGTTATTTAGAAGCGCGATCTCCACCTCCTTCTTGCCCAGAAGTTGCTCCAGTTCGCCGAGCCGTCGCTCGTATTCGGCCAGGGTGGTGTCACGGGCGAAGATCTCCGGGCCTCGCTCCAGGAAGATCTTCCTCCACATCCCCACCGAATTGGGGTGTACACCGTACGCCCTGGCGATCTGGCCAGGAGTCTTCTCCCCGGATAGCGCCTCTCCCACAGGGATCCTTGACGGACCGACTTGAAACTTTAGCTTCGATGAGTAGCGTCTCGTAGCTTTGCCCATGGCGGTTCCCTCCTCTTGGCGCAGTTTCATCCTATGCACCACGGCCCGAGAGGGTCAACCTCTCACAATACTACCGAGTCCAACTTTTTGGGGTCAGCACCGGAAGCCTACAAGAGCCACTTGGAAGCCACAGGGTACGCCGCATCGACCATCTACCAGCGGATCAGCATCATCTCTCAGTTCTTTGAGTATGCGTTGACCAAGGCGATCATCCGAGACAACCCTGTCCCCAAGGGGAGATGGCGCAATTCTTTCAGGCCCAAGCCCTACTCCTCGGAAAAGGTGAAGGCGCTCACTCCCCAAGACGTCAAGAAGTTCTTGGAGGCCATAGATAGAGACACCATCCAGGGAGCCAGGCTCTATGCTATGTCTCTGGTCATGTTGCATACTGGTATGAGGGCTTCTGAGGTTTGCGGGATCCTGTGGAAGAATACTAACCTGGATGGTGATCCCCCCACAGTGAGAACCAGGGTCAAAGGTGGGGAGTACGTGACCTTTGAACTCACCGAGCAAGCGGGCCAGGCCATAAGGGAGTATCTCAGAATCTCCAGGAGACGGCCCAGGGGTCCACACGCGCTCTTTGCCCCGGTCACAAAACGAAGGAAGGGGAAGTCCGACAGGGATCCCCGAAGAAGGGGAAAACTCTATCAGCCCTTGGATCCATATTACCTCTGGAAGCAAGTCAAGAGGATCGCGGTGAAGGTGGGGCTGGACATGAACGTCCATACCTTCCGGCATACCTTTGCCCAACTCTATCACGAAACCGGGGCTAGCCAGCCGGAGGTACAAGGAGCCCTGGGCCACAAGAGCGCCGCCACCACCAGGATCTACCTGGACAAACTGGCACCGAGGAGTGCTAAGGCAGGCAAAGCGGTCCAGAGGGCCATAGAAGAGGCGCAGTAAGAACCAAGGAGGAGAAGATGCGCTATCGAGTATCGGTTGACTTCCAAGACTGGGAGATCGAACTGGAGGCCGCGGGCCCAGGTGACGCACTCGAGGAGGCTTCCAGACGCCTGGACGACCACCTGGAAAACGTGGTCCTCGAAGCGATAATCATCGTGGAACCCATCGAGGCATCCCAGCAAGACCAGGCAGAGCAAGAAGATTGATCCACCTATAATGACATGATCCCCAAAGGGTTCATAGCCCCAATCAGCATGAAGTTGGCCGGAAAGGTCATGGTGGTCCTGGCCCGACTGATGGTCACTACTCGGTCCTCCATCGGCTGCCTCATCACTTCCAATACTCGATGTCCAAACTCCGGTAACTCGTCTAGAAATAATACCCCATGATGGGCCAGACTTATCTCCCCCGGCTTGGGCCAGCTCCCTCCCCCTACTAAACCAACGTGACTGATGGTGTGATGAGGAGACCGGAAAGGCCTCTGAATGATAAGTGGCGTCCCCTCTGGCAATAGCCCCCGCACACTGTAGACCTTGGTAACCTCCAAAGCCTCTTCGATACTCATCTGGGGAAGGATGGTAGGTAGAGCACGGGCCAGAAGCGTCTTGCCCGCACTAAGAGGACCACTCATCAGCAGGTGATACCCAAAGACCACTGTTTGGTTGTCTTTCTCGCACGAAGGTTGGGATGTCTCTGAGCTGAGCTGCAACAAATTGTGGCCACCGCTCGCGTATGGCTATCGACCGTGCCGCCGGTCCCTCACATTACCTCGTCGCAGATCCGGCCTGTCACCCTCACATCCCGCTCGCGCAGGGCTTGGAGGAACGGTTGGGCTGGTAGATCGCACAGAGGCGATAGGACCCCCCGTTTGTTGATGGTTCCATCGAGGATCATCTGAGCCACTATGCTAGCTGTGAACCCTGTGGTGCGGTTCATAGCAAAGAAGCCCGTCTCCGGATCCCGGAAGTCCACCACGTCATAGATTACCTCGCGCTGTTTTCCCTCTTTCAGACCCCGAACCTCAACGTGAATCCAGGCCACGTCCCGTTCGTCCTCACGGTATTGCATCTGAGGCTGCGATCCCACATGGCGGGTCAGAAACTCCAGGGGCGAAATGGACCCGCATATCCCCGGGACAGGCGCATCGCTCAGTAACTTGAGATCCACGATCTTCTTCCAAAACGCGCAGTGTCCTGGCCAGCGTGTGACATAGCGGGCTACGTTCTTAACGGTATTCAGGATCCCCACTTGCTCGGCATACCTAATTGCATCTCCATTAGGAAACGCCTCCAGTGTGCCAACCCCCTCCAGGGTGACTGTGTGGATGTACTCGTTGGCGAATTGATCTTTGGCTGGGATTCGGGCCTCGTCACCGTCTACCAGGAGACGGGCCGACCGATAATACGATCGCAAGACGCCCTCCCAGGTCCAGGTAATCTTATACTTTATGGGGTTGTCCGCCGCTTTGGCCTCCGGGAACCCAGAGCCATAGGTGATTAGATCGTGTACCTCGTCCACTTGGCTCACTGCCAGGCCCGCCAGCACCAGATCGATACCTGGGTCCATGCCCGACTCAGGGAGAAGGGTCACCCCAGCAGCCTCAGCCGCGTCGTTCAAGTCCTCGATTTCATGGGCATAACAGGCGTTAACGAGTGGAACCCGTGCCTCAACAGCGGCTTTGGCTGTCACATGACACAGGCTGGATGGCAGGAGGTCGATCACAATGTCCACCCCCAGCCCCATGAGATCGATCAACCGAGCCCGATCAGTCGCGTCGACGGGCACCGTCTGGACAGCATCCGAATCCAGCGTGTCGACATACGCCTGGAGCATCTTCAAATCTCGATCGGCGGCGATGACTTGGGAGATCCCTTTACTGTGCATCAGGTCATATAGAGCGGCCTTGCCCTGGAGGCCGACACCCAACAATAACACCGTTGCCATTTGCTCATATCTCCTTTCTCACGTCCTTTTCTCACTGCGATTGGTGACATAAAAGTGGAGCCATCGGGGGGAAAGATAGGTAACCGAACATATTCGCAGGGCAGGCAGTAAAATGAGCATACATCCGGCACCCAAAGTATCCAGCATTCGGCGCGCGTTGGCCAAATCGCCTCCACATCAGGGCGCTGGGGCTTGATCCCTATAACCAGGCTGAAGATCAGATGCACCTCATGAGACTGCCACACTAACTGCCGCGCATATCTCAACGCCACTGTAAACCGGTGCTTATAAAATAAAGAGGCCATCAGAGATGGCGCGTACGATGTCGGTCGCCTCCATGGAGATCACCTTGAGACCACCAACTCACAGCAGTCGTCGCCCTTGGCCAAAGACTTGATGAGTTCCATTTTGAATCCGTAGGCAGCCATCTCGCCATAGTCTCCCAGCATAGCGATGTCACAGAGAATGGCGCATTCCTCATCTGTGGCACCCAGTTTGCGCCAAGCCTCGAGGTGTGGGCAATGGGTGAACTTGACCCTGCCGCTGTCCTCTTCAGCTTCCAGATATTCCTTCTCTAGAATCTCCTGCGAGGTGCCACCCTTGATCCACTCGCCCACGGTCTTAACAGGATTGGCTCTTCCCTTGGCCAAACCGTACTCATAGATCGCGCCACGCAGGAGCGTTTCCGGATCCACGCGGCCGTCCCGCTTTAGCGCCTTGTAGATCATATATAAATAGGCGGCTCGATCGGCGATCGCACCTCGCATGGCTGTTATAAAGTCGTTTGCCATCATCATCTCCTCTGGTTAATTCGGTGATCTGCTCGAGGTGGCAGCCCTTGCTGTAACCATGTTTTCAGATCGTCCATCGATTGCATTTCAACCACGAAATCGGCGGCGACAACTGCAGCGAAGTTCAAAGACATCATCAGTTCGTGCAAGAAAATATGAAGGACGAAGTTGCTATCGGCCAGCAACGCCCCCACCTTGCCCGGTTGCTGCGCCAGGCAAGCACAGACTCACTGTTTCTGTAGCCCGCTCCCCACATGTGGTTGAGATGGTATCTATTGCAAACATCTGCTTTGACACCATGTTTCCTCGGTGGAACGTATGTGGGCTTCGTGAGCACTTATGAACTGATCTTTGGGCCGCATCCGTCGGAATCGAGGGGATGAAAAGCTACCAGCCTTGAGGGCTCTATCCATCGGGAACTCCGAGATGCATCGGCATCAAGGAGCGCACTAATAGCCCCCCCACATAAGATGGCAAGCCACGAAGCGTCTCGCTTCTGCCTCGACCATCTCTGGCTGTTCGCGACTACATCCATCAGTTGCCGTCTCACAGCAAGAAGGAAATCGACAACCCGAACAAAGTTCAAGAGTAGTCAGTGGTTCATCGTTGATTGTTGCGCCCCATAGCCTCCGTACCGGGTCGACCTTGGGAGCAGCTAGCAATAGCGCATGTGTATGAGGATAAACAGGATGGTTCAAATGGGATATCGAGGAGTGAGATCTCTAAGAATTTTGTATATTTGTGAACCTTATCCCCGGCTGAGGAGGGAGTGACAACGAAACCACTTCCTGGCTAATCCCTGTCGGTTTTTTCTGCGTATGGCGACCCCTGCGTGAACGCCGTGACGCGTGGCTAGCCTGACTCACTTCCTCAGCAGTAGTACCCCTTGATAGCCTGCGTCTCTCCCGTTTTCTGAAGAACTCTATCCTCCAATACTATCTCGACTTGGCTGAAGTAGAGCCATCTCTCGACGGGATCCACAATAGACGTTGTCTAATCAGGCACCCACCGCTAGGAGAGGGTCTCCCTGGTTGATGGCCAGGGAAGTGACCAAGAACAGAATGCGACCGCTCAGCGGAGCCTCCAGGGTCTGGAGAACGTTGTTCAGATGGTCACCGATGTAGCCCAAATCTCGCCCCTTTGCCACCACGTCACCGACCTTCGTCTTCGGATAGTAGAACCCATTGTGCTCCGACCGCAACCAAGCGAATGTTCTTAGTAATTGGGTCGGCACCTCTTCGGGCTGCCCGCCCTCTACCATGCCGAGATGACGCAACGCCCGCAGCAAACCGGTAGTGTGAGCCCCGACAACCACTTCGTCCCAGATGCCTTGTCCACCCGACTCAGCCAGCATAGATGGAATGCCCCTTGCTGCCGCGGCACTGGTCGCCGCACCCTTGGTTTTGCTTTCAACCAGGTAGCGAAATCCATAGCTTCGTGCCAGAGCGTCCGAGGCCTTGTCCACCTTATCATCGCCCGAGAGACGATATATCACGAAAGGCACTAGAGCCTCGATCATGTCTCCGCCATGCAGATCGATGTAATAGTCACCACGACTGATCAGGTTCTGGAAGAGCCAGTGAGCCAGGATCTCGCTAGGGCTTCCCTGAGGATCGCCAGGGAAAACCCTGTTTAAGTTCTTACCGTCAAGCGGGCAGACATAGATGGAACGAGCCCAAAAGGCGGGCGGATTGGCCATAGGAGCCACGATGACCTGACCCTGTAAGGAAGTGGGATCAACTAAGCGGGCAAATCGTAGTGCCGCTTCGATACCAGCATATTCTGCCCCGTGGATACCTGCAGTTACTGCCAGCGTGGGTCCCTCCTCCGCCCCGTTGATCAAGAACAAAGGGATTTGGACATCTTGATCGGCGATGTGAAGGGTGAGCAAGTCGAATACTCGCTCTCCTGGTTTTGCTGCTAGACTAGCTACTTCGAGTGATTTCTTGGGCACTCGCATCTCCTTTCAGAGCAGTGACTCATCTTGCACGAGCAAATTATCGACGAGAGGCAGAGAAACCTTCTCGAATTCTTTTACGAAGTCCTCCAGATAGTCGGCCAGTGCATTGAGCATAGCGTCTCCTCGCTCTTTGCTAGCCATGGTGGTAGGAATGGTGTAGTCTGCTCCGGGTGACAGACCGTATTCTATCATGTCCCCCCTGTCCACCATGTCTCGGGTCCGCAGATTGACTTCAATGATCCCATCTCGGAAGCGAGCATTCTTGGGAGTATCGAGGGAGATATTATCGGTGAGTGGCTTGGCTTGTGGGAACTTATATCTTTCCATGCGTACCAGCGACTGGTCAATGGACAGTATGGCAGACGCTTCCACATAGTCACCATGGCCGATCGCTTTCCACTCCGGGTTCAAAGCACCGACCATCTTCCACCAAGAGGCGATGGCCATGAGAACGCCCCTTCGGCGCAGGTAGGCTCCCACCCGATGGAGAGAGGGCAAATTACCTCCATGGCCGTTGATCACTAGAATGCGCTTGGCCCCATAGCGAAGAAGGTCATCGCAGATATCCATTAGCACCTGGGCAAGGGTGGTCTGCTCGATTGCGAGGGTGCCGGGGAAATCGGTATGGTACTTCGCGTACCCGAAGGGGAGGGTAGGGATAACAATCACGTTAGCCCTCTCGCCCACCATCTTGGCCAACCTGGAAGCGACCATGAAGTCGGTGCCCAGAGGCATGTGAGGGCCATGTTGCTCCGTTGACCCTGTGGGAATCACAACCGTTTGCGTCTCCTTGAACGCCCGGAGAGCATCCACCCAGGTCATTCTTTCCAACTGAAATTCCTTCAATTCTTCCTCCTTTCCGCGATGTACGCAGCCACAAATTTGATAGATAGATGGAAGAATAGCGCGGACACGCTATTCCCCATCAGACAACTTCCAAACCGAAGTGGTACTTCACTACTGTACGCTCACTTCGGTCGGGATACCTCGCCGTGACCAAGCCCGAGCAACATAATAGGAGCAGATTCACTGTTGCTCCGCCACTGCCTGCGCCTTCCACATAAGGCATGGGACAAGGCTGCTCCACTCACGTGCTCTACGAAGTTCGTTCCTCCTGAGATAGGCAGACGGTTCAACGCATCGGTCCAACTTGCGGCACTTGTGCTTCCCTAACCGCGACCACGCATATACGGGTCCAAGGCATCTCTCAGCCCATCACCCAGAAGGTTAAAGCCAACGACCGTAACAAAGATGGCTACGCCGGGGCACACGGCGAGCCAATAGGCACTCAACATATAGGTACGCCCCCTGGAAAGCATCGCCCCCCACTCGGGCCGCGGAGGCTGGGCCCCCAGCCCCAAGAAGGAGAGCCCTGCCGTCTCCACAATGGCCCATCCCACGGCAAGAGTGGCCATGACGATGATGGGGGCAATGCAGTTCCTCAGCACATGAAGGAATGCGATCCGTATCGGGGAAGCGCCAACTGCGCGCGCTGCCATGACGTAATCCGTCTCCTTGACAGATAGGACGGAGGCACGCACCAGTCGTGCATATTGGGGCATGTAGACCACACCGATGGCGATCATAGCATTGGTTAGGCTGGGACCCAGCACCGCGACCACCATCATGGCCAGGAGTAGGTACGGAAAGGCCAACATTATGTCTATGAAACGCATTATCAGAACACCCACCCACCGGCCGCCGTACCCGGCAATTAGGCCTAGCGCCACCCCGAGGCTCAATCCGATGCTATTGGTCAGGATACCCACCATCAAGGCGGTTCGAGAACCATATAGTAAGCGGCTGAGGGTATCCCTACCGAACTCATCGGTCCCCAGAAGATGCGTTCGACCTGGGGGCAACAACTGCTCCCTAAAGTTTTGATCGATGGGATCATAGGGGGCTAGCAGCGGCCCGAAGATTGCGAAGACCACCAAAAGGAAGATTATGAATGTCCCCACCAGCGCTGAACGCTGTCGGCTGAGAAGTTGGAAGAAAGAGGGGGGCCTTCTGATCTCGATCGACTCATAGGCCACCCCTTCCGAAGTCAAAGCACGACTTTCTGTCGCTTCCATAAATGGCTCGTCCTTGGCATTTAGTCATATGTGATACGCGGGTCGAGGAAAGCATAGGTCAGATCGACCAGCAGATTGATGGACACGATGAAGAGGGCGCTGACCATAACCACAGCCTGAACAACCGAATAGTCTCGAGCCATGATGGAGGTAACCGCCAGCCGTCCTAACCCTGGCAGAGCGAAGACCGTTTCGGTGAGCACCGCTCCAGAGAGAAATAATCCTAATCGAAGGCCGACGATCGTTACCACGGGGATGAGGGCGTTACGGAAAGCGTGTCGGAAAACCACCACCCTCTCGGCCAGCCCTTTGGCTCTGGCGGTACGAACATAGTTCATGTGCAGAATTTCCAGCATCGTGGAGCGGGTCATACGCGCAATAGTAGCAATCGCGATGCTAGCCAGCGCCACGGCAGGGAGGATCAGGTGTCTGAGGGCAGAGACCGTTACTCTAATATCACCCCCAAATAGCCCATCGATCACGTGGATCCCGGTTATCCTATGGTAGATAATCCCTTCATCTAGGATCCCGCCGATGGGCAACCACCGCACCATGCTACCAAAGATCATCATCAAGATGAGTCCAGTCCAGAAGATGGGCATCGATACCCCGAACAGCACAAAAACAGTGACCGCGTTGTCAAAAAGGGAATATTGCCTGGTCGCCGCCATGACTCCCAGGGGGATGCCGAGCATAGTAGCCATCAACATGGCAGCGACAGAGAGTTCCGCCGTCATGGGGAGGGCCTCCCACACGTCGCTAATGGCCGGTCTTTGGGTGCGTAGAGATTTACCGAAATCACCTCGCACGACGCGGCTCAAGAAACGCCAATACTGAACATATAGGGGCTGATCCAGGCCCAATTCGGCTCTCAGTCGCTCGAGATCTTCCTTAGTGCCTTTTTCTCCCAGGAGCATCTGGGCAACGTCCCCTGGAATCATCTGCATCCCCACGAATACGAAGATGCTGACCCCTAAGAGGACCGGAATTAGTAAGGCTAAACGCCTAGCAACATATCGGGGCATATCGTCCTCCGTCTACGAGCAATACCTGCTAGCCCCGGGCTTCAGGCCAAGATAGCAAACCGCTTCCACCTGTACTAACCATGCCAAAAGGGTAGGGTGAAGATGCCTTTGGCATCTCCACCCTACAGGACGACGACCTTAATCCTCTAGCGAGACCAGGTGCATGTGGAAGAACATCTGCAACGGGTTGAGGAGGAAGCCTTTGACCTCTTTTCTGGTGGCACGCACGTGCAGGGTGTGGTTTATGAAGATGCCGGTCGCGTCATCATGGATGATGCGGCAGGCCTGCTTGTAGAGTTCAACCCGGGTGTCGAAGTCGGTTGTAACTCTCGCCTGGCGGAGGATCTGGTCGAGTTCCGGGTTTGTGTGGTGGCTGCTGTTCCCGATGGGGATGGTGTCAGAACTGAAGAGCTCCCATAGGAAGTTATCGGGGTCGCCGTTGTCGCCAGACCAGCCTCGCATATGCATCTGCCGTTGGTCTGGAGAACGCATAGCGTCGAGGAAGGCACCCCACTCCAGCGCCTGGAGCTCCACCGTGACCCCGATGTCTTTGAGGTACTCCTGAACGGCCTCTGACACCTTGATGCCCACGGGGTTGTAACCTCGCGGGTTCTCATAGCAGAGCATCGTCCCCGCGTCGAAACCGTCGGGGTAGCCAGCCTCAGCCAGCAACTCCTTGGCCTTCTCTGGATCGTAGGGGTAGGGCTCGACCGAGTCGTCATAGCCCCACAGGATGGGGGGCATGCCGGTGGCCATGGTGACAGCCGCACCCTTGTAGAGGAACTCGTTTATCTCCTCCTTGTCTACGGCGTAGTTCAGCGCCTGGCGCACTCGCACGTCGTCGAAGGGCTTGAGCTCGGTAGGCATACCGAGGAAGTTGATGGTCAGGCCGGGCTGCTCCAAGAGGACCAGATCAGGGTTGCTCTTGATCCGCGCATAGTCCTCGGGGTTGACATCGGCCATGATGTGGATCTCCTCCTCCTCCAGTTTGAGCAGCCGCACGGAGGGCTCGGGCACCACCCGGAAGATGAGTTTGTCAACCCCGGGAGCGCCACCCCAATAGTCCTTGTTCGCTTCCAGGGTGATATGGTCGTTACGTACCCACTCCACGAACTTGAAGGGGCCGGTGCCGACCGGGTTGTAGTTGACGTCGAAGCCATACTCCTCCACGGCGGCTGGGCTCATGATACCGGTCCAGGCCATGGCCAGGCTGGCCAGGAAGGGAGCGTGGGGCTCAGAGAGGGTGATCTTGACAGTGTAGTCATCGGTTTTCTTGTATTCGGTGACCAGCCCCCAAGTGAAGTTGGCAAAACTATGGATACCCTCCTGCTTGTGAATATAATAGGGATGGGCCTCGTCCAGGATACGATCCATCTCCGCGAGCACCGCATCGGCGTTGAAAGGTGTGCCGTCATGGAACTTAACCCCCTGACGCAAGTGGAAGGTATACTCTTTGCCGTCTTCGGAGACCTCCCAGCTCTCCGCCAGGCCCGGGCCGGGCACCGAGGTCCCAGGCTCGTAGTATGTCAAACCGTCGAATATGGTGGACATCACAAAGCCTGACTCGTTGTTCATCACCGACTCAGGATCGAGGAAAGTGGGGTCGGCGCCCAGGGCCACTACCAAGATCTTCTCCTCCTCAGGAGGAGGCGGAGGCGGAACCTCAGTGGGCGTAGCCGTCGGGGCCGCTGCTGGCGTTGTTGGAGTTGCCTCGGGTGCTGGTGTGGCCGCCGGAGCACAACTGGTCACGGCAATCGACACTAACAAGCACATAACCAGCACAAACTTAGCGTAGTGAAGCACTTTGTACCTCCTTCTCACTCATTTGATTCGAGATCAAACCGGGTGTCTCAAAGGACGCATGTCAAATGCCCACATCACGTGCCGCGAATCACCTCCTTTCTAGGTTAACTGGGATGTCTCGTAAGTTGTTGGTATTGTGGTACATGATACCACATCACCATGGCCTAAGCCAATCCGAATGTCCGAGGCTGTGTCCCGCACAGAAGGTAACTTTTCCCCCTCCAAAACCTCCCCGCAGAGGAGGGATGCTCTATTTGTGCCTCAAGTGATAGATAGAGGGAAATCTCGATTTCCCCATCGAGGGAGAGTTCCATCGCTACACTACACTTGCTTGGAGATTGTGATAATCTAATGCAACAGTATAACATATCCCTGGCTAGATGTCAATGCCGCGTATTCACTCACGTAAAATGTTACCGAAGTGGTATAGTTCACTCAAATGATAATGTTACCGGAGGAACTATGCCCAATGACGACGAGATGACCATTGATGAACGACGAAAGTATCTGCGCAAGATG
>Ga0209979_1000116_pt1 | contig 129557 bp, 97 predicted proteins | sample AnhtaG_FD_183114 | JGI IMG/M metagenome (GOLD analysis project Ga0209979, IMG submission 183114) | Deep subsurface microbial communities from Anholt, Denmark to uncover new lineages of life (NeLLi) - Anholt_01485 metaG (SPAdes) (version 2) | ecosystem: Environmental > Aquatic > Marine > Oceanic...
GGTTTTGCCTCGGGCTTCCTCCAGACCCCACCTCACGGTGACGCCCTTGCCTTCGGCTAACGGTTAGGGGGACCACCCCCCGTAGAGGACTTTCACCTCCAAGTCTGCGCCCGTGCCGGGCGCACGAATGGCAAGGCCCGCCCCGGCAACCGGGGCGGGCCTCGTTGTCTCGGTGGAACAGGCCCCTAGTAAGTGACCGGCAACGCGATCAGGGTGCCGGGCACCAGCTTTCGGTGGTCGTTCTCGCGGGCGATCGCCGCCCCCATCGCCGGGGAATCGTAGAAGTCGTCGCCGAGCGATTCGTAGGTGTCGCCCGGCCGGACCGTGTGGACCTGGACGGTCGGGTCGTAGCCGTCCGGCACCGGTTTGGGATGGTAAGCCGGCATGTTCTGGCCATCCAGGATGGCCTGTGCCGCCTTGAGGACGTAGGCCTCGTCGAAGTTGTCGGAGGTGTCCTTCTTGCGGCCGGCGGGCAGGGCGATGTCGCGGTGGCGGGCCACCCGGGTGAGCGGGACTTGATAGGTGCTCGCGAGCCAGGCCACCAGGCGCACGACCGACTTGACCTGGGCGGAGGGATAGGGCTCGACGCCGTCCCCCACGTTGCTGATCTCGATGCCCACCGAGTAGGTGTTGACGTCGCCCTGCCCGTCGAAGCTGCTCACGCCCGCGTGCCAGGCCCGCTGGGCGTCGGGGACGCAGCGCACGATCTCGCCGGTCCGGTCGACCACGTAGTGGGAGCTGACCTTGACCTTGGGATCCTGGAAGAAGCGGGCGGTCTGCTCGGCCGTCGAGAGGACGGCCGTATGGTGCAGGACGATGGCCGTGACCGGGGAGCCTTTACGGTCATCGAAGTTGGGGGATAGGATCTGAGCCGAGATGACGGGCGGTTGGACGCTCTGGGCCCTGACGGCCCCGACTCCGGGGGTGCGAATCGCGCTCGGGGCCCCGCAGGCCCCGAGGATCACCACCGTCGTCGCCACCCCCAACCAGGTCGTCAGCCTCATCGCCACGCCCCCCTTTCGAACGGGTCAAGTTTAACGGAAGGTTAAGTCAATGTCAACAAGGACTACGGAAGAGGGCCCCGTGCTCGAGAGCGCGCGGCTCAGGCTGCGCATGGCGAACCGGGCCGACGTGCCCGAGATCATCCGATTCTACCGGGAGAATGCCCAGCACCTGAGCCCGTTCGAGCCCGAACGCAGCGAAGAGTTCTACACGGAACTCTACTGGGAGGCGCAGGTCGACCGGCACCGGCAAGACTTCGAGGACGATCGGGCGCTCCGCATGTGGCTGTTTCGCCGGGACGACGACCGGACCATCCAGGGCAACGTCCACCTCAGCAACTTCATCCGCGGGGTCAAGCAGTCCTGCACCCTGGGCTACGCCCTCGCGGCCACGGCGCAAGGTCACGGCTACATGACCGAGATCCTCCGGGTGGCGATCGGCTATGCGTTCGGCGATCTCGCCTTTCACCGCATCGAGGCCAACTACATGCCGCACAACGTGCGAAGCGGCCAGGTGCTCAAGCGACTTGGATTCCGGATCGAGGGCTATGCCTACGACTACCTCTGCATTGGGGGGCAGTGGCGGGATCACCTGCTAACCAGCCTCACGGCCCAGTGTGATCCCCTCTTCCAGGCGCCAGGCTCGCCTTTCCCGACCCCGCCCCACCCATGACCCTCTCGGCGCGCGCCGGATCCGATCATGTCTTCCCGTTGGGTATAGGGGAGACATGCCGACCGACGTCGTTCACTTCGTCCCAGAAACCGAATGCCGCGCCAAGGCCGAGGCCCTGTTCGCCACGCAGTCGAGGCGGCTGGGCGACCTGTTGCCGTCGGCCGAGATCCACCACATCGGCAGCACCTCGATTCCCGACAGCCTGACCAAGGGCGACCTCGACATCCTGGTCCGGGTCCACCTGCCCGAGTTTCGCGCCGCCGAAGCGATCCTCGCCTCGCACTACCAGCGCAACCTCGGTAGCGATCGGACGCCCGAGTTCGCCACCTTCAAGGACGACTCGCTCGATCCGCCCCTGGGCATCCAGCTGGCGGCCATCGGGGGCCCTCACGATCACTTCCTCGCCTTCCGGGATGCCTTGCTGGCCAATCCCGAGCTCTTGACCCACTACAACCAGCTCAAGCGTGACTTCTACGGCAAGCCGATGGACGAATACCGGGCCGCCAAATCCGCCTTCGTCGAGCAGGTCCTCAAGCAGCGCCACGCCATGCCGTGACGGTCACGGCCACGGGTGCTTGGGGTACCGGCGCCGCAGCTCCTTCTTGACCTCCGGATAGGTGTTTTGCCAGAAGCCCGTCATGTCGAAGGTCTTCTGGACGGTACGGAAGTTGGGCGCGAGGATGTCGAACAGGACGGGCACCCGCCCCTCGTAAAGGGCCATGGTTCCCGTGAGGCCGATCATGTCCCCGAGGCGCGCCGAGAGCTCGGGGGGAGCCCCGTCGAAGTAGGTGATACGGCCGTTGCGGCCTCCAGGCAACTTCCATGTCCGGGGGGCGGCTCGCTCGAGGCGCTGCATGGCCTCCCACCCGACGTATTCCCGTAGCAGCGCCATGACCTCGTCGGGGGTCACGTCTGAAGTCGCGCTCTTGCCGCGCGCCAGTTCGTGAAAGAGCACGAGCCAGTCCTCGTCGTCGAGAGTCGGCATGCCCGATTCCGGCCAGGCCTGGGCGGCCGCCCGGATCCGGACCACGAGTTGCTCGGTATCCTCGTCCAGTGGCAGCTTGTCCTCGCCCGAGACCCAGCGTTGCACGAGGCAGGACTCGGCCGCGGCCCAATCCCACTCGGCCGGAGGCAGGGCCTGCCGGCGAACGGTCAGCCCGGCAACCCGCCAGTGGCGCTCCTGGACGAGCCGGGAGCGCGCCGGATCCCAGTCGCAGACCGTCACGACCTCGGTGGGGTCCTCCAACCACTCGGGCTCGCAGGGCAGGTAGAGGGGGATGTTCACCTGCCGACCGGCCTGCCCCCCGACCTCGCGCAGTTCGAGCGCGACGAGCAAGGACGCGTCAGGCGAGCCTGCGGTCACCAGGCCCTTTCGCCCGTCGGCCAGCTCGAAGGCCTTGTCCCGCCGGGCGGCAAGGCGGTGGGAGTAGCCCGTGAGCCAGCAGGTCGTGATCGCCTGGCGCCGGGCGCGATCGCCCTCCGAATCCGGGTCGAGTGCCTCGACGTCGGGTTGGGCCCCGACCTGTCGCGCGAGCTGCCGGAAGGTCTCCGTCACCTCGCGGTCCCAGGCCCGCGGATCGCGACCCGAGGCGAGATCGAGGCCCAGGTGGTACAGGTCTCCGTCGTCTCTCGTCCGCTGGCGATCACCCGCTTCGACGATCGCGACCATGGCCGCCGCGAGCGTCCCGAGTCCCCGCTCTCGAGCCGACTCGAGCACCCGCGCGAGGGCCGGGGGCAAGGGATAGCGCAGGAGCCTTCTTCCCAGAGGGGCGATCTGGCCGTCATTCGAAACGGCTCCCAGGGCGACGAGACGGTCCTGGGCCTGTTTCCAGCGGTCGACGGGAGGGGGAGTCAACCACTCCAGGTCCGCGGGCAACGCATGGCTCGCGAGGGCCAGGCGACCGAGATCGAGCCGCTCGATCTCGGGGGGCCACGCCTCGGGCATGCTGGTTTCCAGGCTGCGCGCCCAGAGCCTCACGCAGCGGCCCAGCCCCAGGCGCCCCGCCCGGCCGGCTCGCTGGACGGCGTTCTGTCGGCTGATGAGCCCCACGTGCAGGGTATCGAGGTCGCGCAGGGGATCGTAGGCGGCATGTCGCGCGAGGCCGGAATCAATCACGGCCGAGACCCCCGGGATGGTCAGCGAGGTCTCGGCCACGTTCGTCGCGACCACCACGCACGGGACCGAGGCGGGCCGGCTCAGGGCGCGCTGCTGCTCTTCCGGGGACTGGGATCCGCTGAGCTCCAGCACCTCGAAGCCACGCTCCCGCGCCAGGGGGCCGATCGCCTCTACCGTCCGACGGATCTCACGCTGGCCCGGCATGAAGACCAGGACGGAGCCGTCGAGGCCCTGCGCGAGCAGATGGCGGAAGCCCCGCTGAGCCAGACTCCAGACGGGTTCCTGCGAAGAGGCGGGCAGGTAGTCGAGATCGACTGGAAACGTCCGGGCCTCGACCTCCACCTGCGGAGCATCATCCAGGAAGCGGGCGATCGCCTCCCGCCCGAGGGTCGCCGACATGACGACGACAGCGAGGTCGGGCCGCTCGGTGGCCCGGAGGCGCTTCAGCCAGGCGAGGCAGGCGTCGGCCTCGAGGGAGCGCTCGTGGAACTCGTCGAGCACCACGGCCGATACGTCGGGAATCCGCGGGTCTTGCAGGATCCGTTGCCAGAAGACGCCGTAGGTGGCGAACAGGAGCCGGGTCGAGACCTGGCGGGCCGCTTCGAAGCGGACCTGGAACCCCACCGTTTCCCCGACCGGCTCCCCCCGTTCGGCCGCCACGCGCATGGCGAGGCTGCGGGCCGCGATCCGGCGGGGCTGCAGGACGACGACCCGGCCAGGACGATCGAGCAGCATGGGCGGGACCCGGGTCGATTTGCCGGTCCCGGGAGGGGCGGTCAGCACGAGGCGGCCGTGGGCGGAAACCGCCTCCCGGATCGCTTCCGCGTGAGCCAGGATGGGCAGATCGACCATGGAAGCCGCAGCTAGCCTTCCGCCAGGGCTGGCACGACCAGGCCCTCACCGTGATCAGCCGGCTGGCGAAGCAACAGAGAAGCCCCGACCCCGATGAGCGAGGTGAGGGCCAGGTAACCCGCGATCGCCAGGGATGAGTGCGTCGCCTGGAACAGGGCGAGGGCGATGAACGGGGCCGGCCCGCCCGAGAAGATCGAGGCCACCTGGAAGCCCAGGGACGCCCCGCTGTAGCGTAGCCGGCCGGGAAACACCTCGGCGATGTAGGCGGCGAGCGGACCGTACTGGATGTCGTGGATGGGCAGGGCGAGGGCGATCGCGACGAAGACCCAGACCCCCGCCCGGGTGTCCAGCATCCAGTAGTACGGCACCGCCCACAGGGCCATTGCGAGCCCGCCCAGGATGTGCATCCGACGCCGGCCGATGCGGTCGGAGAGGTGGCCGAACAGCGGAATGGTCACGAGCGAAAGGGCCGAGCCGACCAGGACGTCGGTGAGCAAGGTCCCGCGGCTCAGGCTCAAGGGCCCGGTCCCGTAGGTCAGCACGAACACCGTGAAGAGGTAGAAGGACGTCTGTTGCCCAGTGCGCGCCAGGGCCGTCAGCATGACCTCGCGCCCGTGCTCCCTCAGGACGGCGAGCACGGGCAGGCGCTCGATGCGGTCCTCGGCGCGCAGCTGACGGAACTCCGGGGTCTCCAGGATGCCTAGGCGGATGTAGAGCCCGACCATGACGAGTACGGCGCTCAGCAAGAAGGGCACGCGCCATCCCCAGGTCAAAAAGGACGACCCCGCGAGGCCATTGACCAGGGCGAGCGCCCCGTTGGACAGGATAAGGCCGACCGGCACCCCGAACTGAGGCCAGCTCGCGAAGAAGCCGCGGCGCCCCTTGGGGCCCCATTCGAGGGCGAGCAGGACGGATCCGCCCCACTCCCCGCCCACTCCGATCCCTTGAAAGGTGCGGAGCACGGTGAGGCCGATGGCCCCCCACACCCCGATCCGCGTGTAGGTCGGCATGAGGCCCACCAGGACGGTCGAGACCCCCATGAGCATCAACGACGCAATCAGGGTGGACTTGCGCCCGATTCGATCCCCGAAGTGGCCGAAGATGGCCGCCCCCACGGGCCGGGCCACGAAGCCGACGAAGTAGGTCGAAAATGAGAGCAGGATGCCGACGAACGGATCGGCCTGCGGGAAGAACAGCTTCGGAAAGGCCAGGGCGGCCACGAACCCGTAAAGAAAGAAGTCGTACCACTCGATCGCGGTGCCGACGGCCGAGGCGACGACGGCCCGGCGAAGTTGGTGCGAGGCCTCGTCGGCCGCGATGGGGGCGGTCAGGGAGCTCATGGGGATCCTGCCTGAAACATCGGGGGCGTTTGCCATGACAAGCAATCCCCCGTGGAAAGTCAAGCTCGGGCGAGCCACATGGCGGGCGTGCGGGTGTTGAGGACTTGCCCGGGACCGGCCCAGGCACGGCGGGCGATCGCCACGGCCACCCGCATGCCGTCGAGCCCTTCCACGGAGTGCGCGTCCGATCCGAGGCTCAGCGTCACCCCGCGGGCCAAGGCCGCTCGCGCCGCCAGGTCGGAGAGGTCCATGCGGTCCGATCCGTTGAGTTCGAGCGCCTTGCCGAGTCGGCGCGCCTCGGCGAACACCCGCGCCTGGTCGAATTCGTAGCCGTCCCGCTTGCCGACCACGCGGCCACTCGGGTGGTTGAGAATCCGCACGGCTGGATCTTGCAAGGCCTTCAGCATCCGTTCGGTCAGTTGCCAGGAGGGCTGCTTGAAGCCGCTGTGGACGGACGCCGTGACGCAATCGAACTCCCTCCGCAACTCGGGGGTGAAGTCGAGGCGGCCGTCGGGGTGGACCTCGAGCTCGACCCCCTTGAGGATCCGGAAGGGCGCGACCCGACGGTTCAGGGCCTCGATCGCCCGCCACTGTTCGCGAGCCTTCTCCGGGGTGAGGCCCCGGGTCACCCGCAGCCCCTGGGAATGGTCGTTGACCAGGAGGAAGTCGTAGCCGCGGGCGATCGCGGCCGCCACCATCTCCTCGAGCGAATTCCGGCCGTCCGAGGCCGTCGTGTGGACGTGGCAATCGCCCCGCACCTCGTCGAGCGAGATCAGGCGGGGCAGGTGACCGCGCTCGGCCGCCTCGATCTCTCCCGAGTCCTCGCGCAGCTCGGGTGGGATCCAGGGGAGGCCCAGGGCCTCGTACACGCCGGCCTCCGAGCGCGAGGCGATCTTGCGACCGTCTGCGAGGCGGAACACGCCGTACTCGTTGACCTTGCACCCGCGCCGGATGGCCCGCTCCCGCAGGGCGATGTTGTGGGCCTTCGAGCCCGTGAAGTAGACGAGTGCCGCCCCCCACGCCTCGGGGGTCACCAGGCGCACGTCGACCTGCCAGTCGTCTCGGGTCAGGAAGCTGACCTTGGCGGGTCCGCGGACCAGGACCTCGCGCACGAGGTCAAGCTGGGCGATCGCCTGCGCAATCCGCTCCGGGGACCGGGTCGCCACCAAGAGATCGAGGTCTCCCACCGTCTCGCAGCGCCGGCGCAGGCTGCCCGCCGCCTCGGCCTGCTCGACCCCCGGCCAGTCGCGCATGAGGGCCGCGAGCTCGTCGCCCAGGCGCCAGGCGGCGGGAAGCGGCACGCGGTGGCCGCGCCGCTCCAGGCGTTCCAGCTCGGTCAGGATGTCGCGCTCGGTGCGCTCTCCCAATCCCGCGAGCGACTGGATCCGGTGCTCGCGCGCGGCCTGCGCCAGGTCCGCGAGCGAGGTCACCCGAAGCTCCTGGACGAGGCGCTGGGCCCTCTTGGGGCCGATGCCGGGAATCCTCAGGAGGTCGAAGGCAGCCGGGGGGATGTCGCGGACCAGCTGCTCGAGGTAGGGACTGGAATCCTGGACCAGGTAGGTCGCGATCTTGTCCGCGATGGACGGCCCGATGCCGGGCAGGGTCTCGAGCTGGTGCTGGCGGGCGAGCTCGGCCACGTCGACGGACAGGTTCCGGACCGTCCGGGCGGCCTCGAGGTAGGCGCGGCAGCGGAAGGGGCTGTCACCGCGGACCTCGAGCGCCGCCGCGATGTCTTCGAGCAACCGCGCCACGTCGGCATTCCGCATGACCTCACCCTCCCCTCGGGGCGCATCTTAGGCCGGGGTCGGAGGCCGATCAACCCCAGCTCGCTAAACACGTTCCCAACAAAGATTTAACAGGCATTTTAAACGAGTGCCTGCCCCCTTCTTCCTATAATGGGAATAGCTCGATCGGAAAGGCGGGAGCAATGTCGCGGTCTCGGTTCTGGCTGGCCATGACGCTCGGTGGTCTCGTGCCCCTCGCGGGGTGCGTGGGCTTTCCCGGGACGACGGCCGTTCAGGCCGATCAGCGGTTCGTCCAGACCAACGCGGCGAGCACGGCGGCCACCTTGGAAGGCAACGCCACCGTCCCGGCCTCGCTGGTCGCCAACAACTCGGCGGGGCTCGTCGCCAACAACTCGGCCGGTCTCGTGGCCAACAATTCCGCCGGCTTCCGGGTGGCCGCGCTCAGCGTGGCCCCGTTGGCGCAGGCCGTCGTCTACCTGACGGACGCCGCCGATCGCTTCTACAGCGGCAGCGACCTCAAGCCCATCAGCGCCTCGACCGACGCCAACGGGCACTACACCTTCGATCACGGGGTGCCGGTGGGGCTGCCCACCATCGTCAGCGTGGTCATGAGCCAGAATCGGCGCGAGGTGGGCTACACGATTCCGCAGGCGGGCAGGAACTCCCTCGACGTGAGCCTCGCCTCGACCTACGTGACCGAGTTCCTGCGCTACCGGGCGCAGGTCGACGGCAAGCCGATGTCGGCCTACCCCTTGGGCAAGCTCGCCGACCTCACGGCCCGCACCGACTCCCTGATCGCCTCGGGCGACCTACCGGTACCCACCCTCAAGATCGCCGACATCGCGGCCATGAACATGACCTACGCCCTGGCCGTGGGCCGCAACCAGGCCGGCCTCGGCGACGCCTGGGCCGGGTTGCTCGGCCACCGGGTGATCGCGGTCGACACCTTCGCGGGCAAGGGAGACTACGCCTCGGACGGCGACGGCAAGAACGCGCTTGTCGCCGACCTCTACACACCCAAGGGCCTCGCGGCCGATGCCGCGGGCAACGTCTACATCGCCGAAGAGGGCGGCAACCGGATCCGCCGGGTCGGCCCCGACGGGACCATGGCGACCGTGGCCGGCACCGGCGAGAAGGGCTTCGGCGGCGACGGAGGGGCGGCCACCTCGGCCAAGCTCAACTGGCCGCGGGCCGTGGCCGTCGGCCCCGACGGCAACCTCTACGTCTGCGACACCCTCAACATGGCCATCCGGGCGATCGCCACTCGCCCCGGCACCTTCTTCGGGGTGTCGATGGCGAGCGGCAGCATCTACACGATCGCGGGCACCCCCAACGCGGCCCAGATCGGGGCGGGGTCCGCTCCCAACGGATGGAGCGGTGACGGCGGTCCCGCCACCCAGGCCCAGCTGGCCGGCCCTCGCAGCATCGCCTTCGACTCGCAGGGGGCCCTCTACTTCTCCGACTCGTGGGGCTGGCCCAAGCCCGGCGGGGACCTGACCCAGAGCTGGCACTTCGTCCGCAAGATTTCGCCTTCCGGCATCATCTCGACCGCACTTGGCGCGCCCTCGACGACGACCGTGCCCAGCTTCGGCCTGAGCCCGGACGGAACCTTCGCCACCCAGGCCCACATCGACTACCCGCAGCAGATTGCGATCGACGAGCAGGATCGCCTCTACGTGACCGAGCAGGACAACAACGTGATCCAGCGCATCGATCTGCGGGCGGCCATCCCGGTGGTCACGACCGTGGTCGGGGGTGGGTCGGTCGATCAGGACGGCCTCGCCGGTCCCGCCACCCAGCTCAGCCGCCCGATGGGCGTGGTTGCCCGGAACGGGCTCCTCTACTTCACCGAGCGGGGCCTTCCGCGGGTCCGCGTCGTCCAGGCCGACGGCACCGTCCGGACGCTGGCCGGAGGCGGCCCCCTCACAGGCGACGGCGACGGGTCGATGCTGACCTTCACCCAGCCGCATGACGTGTGCCTCTTGCCTGGCGGCGACCTGCTCTTCGCCGACGCCCGCTCCAACAAGATCCGCCGTCTTTCGCTGCGCTTCGGCCTGTAGGGCGCCCGAGGGGCCAGCAAGTCCTAGGGGGTTTGATTTTTCCAGGGTCGACCCGTATGATGCCAACCGTGGTGCCGCTTTCGGGCGCCCGACGGGTGGACCTAGGATGAGCGTTCGGCAATTGGGTCGGTTCAACCCCCTGGGGTCCCTCGGCGAGGGGGGCGGCGGCCAGGTATGGCGCGTGCACGACCCGGTGCGGAACCGCGAGGTCGCCCTCAAGGTACTGGCCGAGCCCCTGCGCACCCCGGACGGCCTCCTGCGCTTCCAGCAAGAATTCCAGCTCATGACCCGGCTGCGCCACCCGGGGCTGGTCGAGGCCTTCGACTTCGGCCGCTTCGAGGACGGGGTCCCGTTCTACACGATGGAGATCGTGAGCGGCACGGACCTCACCGAGGCCCGCCTCGACGCCGCTCAGACCCGCGTCGTGCTGGCCGATCTGGCCCAGGTCCTCGGCTACTTGCACGCGAGGGGCTACGTCCACGCTGACGTTTCACCGGGCAACGTCCGGCGCCTCGCCGATGGCCGCCTCAAGCTCATGGACTTCGGCCTCATGACACCTGCGGGCGTGGCCGCTGGCTCGCCCCGCGGCACCCCCGCCTTCATGGCCCCCGAGGCCGTGCGGGGTGGCCGCCTGGATGCCCGGACCGATCTCTACTCGCTCGGCGCGCTCGCCTACCACCTGCTGACGGGGCGATCGCCCTTCCCCGAGACCGATCCGATCGCCCTGATGAGGGCCCACCTCGATCGGGCCCCCATCCCCCCGTCTACCTACCGACCGGACCTGGATACCGAACTCGAGCAGGTGATCCTCATGCTGCTCGCCAAGGACCCGCGCACGCGCTTCCAGTCGGCCGAGTCCCTCTTGCGGGCGCTCGAGGTCGAGTCGACCTTCGCGGAAGAGGCGCAGCTCCTCGTGAGCCACTTCGTCGGCCGGCAAGACGTCATGGGCGACGTGCACCGGCGGCTCGCGGATCTGGCCGCTGGAAAGGGCGGCGCGCTCTGGTTCACGGGCCCCTCGGGGACCGGTAAGAGCCGCCTGCTCGAAGAGGTACGGCTCCAGGCCCAGCTAGCCGGAGCGATCGTCCTCGCGGGGACGGCCACCGAGACCCCGGTGCCCTACGGGCCGCTGCATGCCCCCTTGCGGACCGCGCTATCGCTGATCGGTCCGAAGGGGCTGAGCATCGAGCGATCCGCCCTCGCGGGCCTGTTGCCCGAGCTGGGTGCCGACCACGTGGCCCTCGACCCGAAGAAGGAGCGGTTGAGGCTGCAGCACGCCATCCTCGCCGTGCTGACGACCCTCACCGAGCGCTCCCCGCTCGTGTTGCTGCTCGATGACTGGCAGTGGGCGGACTCGGCCAGCCTGGATCTGCTTGCGGTCCTGTCCGATCTCGCCCTGGACCGCCCGCTCCTCCTCGTCGGGGCGAGCCGTTCCCAGGTACCGGAAGGGCGCCCCTTGCCTCCCCTGGGGCCGAGCGAGGTGGCCGAGCTCGCAGGCTCGATGCTCGGGGCCTCGTCGCCTCCCTCGAACCTGGTCGATTGGCTGGTCGAGCGTTCGGCCGGCCTGCCCCTGGCCGTCGAACGCCTCATGCGCCATCTGGCCCACGAGTCGGTGTTGCGACCGACCCGGGAGGGGTGGCGGTACGACGTCGAGGCGATCGCCGCCTCCTCCCTGCCCACAGACTGGCATGCCGTCTTCGATCGGCAGATCCAGGGCCTGTCGGAGGGCGCCCGCCGGGTCGCGCAGGCAGCGGCAGCGATCGGGCGGCCCTTCGCCCCCGCGCGGCTGGAGGCGGCCCTCCCCGACTTCGACCTGCTCGCGGGCCTCGCCGAGCTCGAACACGAGGCGCTGCTCGTGAGGTCGGGCGATCGCGTTTGGTTCGTCAGCGCCCAGCAGGTCGAGGCCGTCCAACGCGCCACCCTCCCCGACGAGTCGGTGCGGCTGCACACGGCCCTCGCCCGCGCCCTCGCGGGCGCCACCGACCTCGAGGCCCTCAACGACCTCGCGCGCCACGCCCTGAGCGGTGAACGGCCCGAAACCGGCGTGGCCCCGTCCCTCGAGGCGGCCCGGCGGGACCTGGCGGTGTTCGCCCTGCAGGAAGCGCGGTGGCTCCTGGCGGCTGCCTTGCCGCATGCCCGCGACCGGGAGAGCCAGCTCGCAGCCTGGCACCTCTTGGGGGACATCGAGCGGGTGGACTCCCACCTGGAGCAGGCCGAGCGCTGCTACGAGTCCTCCCTGGAGCTCGGGCCCGATCGCGTTACCGAGGGGGTGATCCGGACCAACTACGGGGTCTGTGCCCAGATCCGTCAGGATTACAAGACGGCCCTCGAGCGCTACGGTAGCGCCCGGCAGGCCCTCGCCGGCCTCGATGACCTCGAGTGGCTCCGCTGCGTGACCTTCGAGGCCCGGACCCGTTACTTCAAGGGCGACCTGAGCGAGGCCATGGCCCTCTGCGAGGGAGCCCTCCCCAAGGCCCGCTCGGTCGGGGATCCGCTCCGGCTCGCCGGTTGTCTGGGGTTGCTCGGCATGCTCTACGCCCTCGCGAGCGATCGCCCGCGAGAAGGCGTGGCCTTGCTGCAGGAAGCCCTCGCCGTCTCGGAGCCCCTGGGGGACAAGATCGGGCTCAACGACACCCTCAACCTGCTCGGCAATGCGCAGCTGGCCCTGGGAGACTACCGCGGCGCCGAAGAGTCGTTCGGCCGCACCCTCGTCCTCAGCCAGGAGACCGCGGCCAAGAGCGAGCTCGTGGCCGCACGCATCAACCTCGCTCAGGTGGCCCTCGAGCGCGGCCACGCCGAGCGGGCCGCCCAGATCGCCAAACAGGCGAGCGAAGAGGCCGCTCAGCAAGGAAACCGGCTGTACGCCGGCCTCGCGTCCCTGGTCGGAGCCGTCGCCGCCACTCAAGCCGGGCGCATTGGTGCGGCCCTGGAGGCCCTCGAGGCCATCCGCAAGGACCTCGCCCAGGCGGCGGACGGTTACCTGGAGCTCGCCTGGCGCAGCCACGGCGCCGAGGTCCACCTGCTGACCGGTCGCCTGATCGAGGCGACCCAGTGGGGGGAGCTCGCGCTCGCGGCGGGTCGACAGTCGGGGAACCTCGAGTACGAGGCCCGCACGACCCTCGTCGTCGCCGAAGCCGAGGGACGTCTGGGCGAGGGTTCCACTGCCCGCCGCACGATCAAGGCCCTCTTGCCGCGCACGACGAACCTGGGGCGCGAGGCCGCGGCTCAGTACCTCCTGGCCTGGTTGGCCTATCGGGCGGGACAGGTGGACGAGGCCAACCGGATGGCGGCCGAGGCCCTGGAGAAGGCGGAGGAGGCTGGGCTGGACGGAATCGGGGCGCAGATCCATCTGCTCCTCGGGGAACTGTCCCTCCAGGTGGATGACCGATCCGGAGCGTTGAACCAATTTGCCGAGGCCCACACCCGCGCTTCGACCGGGGGGTTGCCACTCCTCGATTGCCAGGCGCAGTTCGGACGGGCTCTGGCGCTCGGGCACAGCCCCGACGGACAGTGGGCCCTCAAGGAGGCCCGCACCAGCCTCGGGGCCATCCTGGCCAGCCTGGATCCCGACCAGCGGGCCGACCTGTTGAGCCTCGCCGAGTTGTGGCGCATCCAGCAGGGCGATCTCGAGCTGCCACGGTACGGAGGTCGGGCCGAACAGACCGTCTCCGAGCGCCGATACCTGGAAGCCCTCGAGCGGGAGCGGAAGCTCGCCGCCGAATTGCAAGAGCTCCAGGCCGTCCGGCGCCGCGCCGATGTCCTGACCCGCTTCACGAGCGAGATCCAGGCCACCATGGACCTGGAGGCGCTCAAGGAGGGCCTGGTCGGCCTGATCGCCCAGCTCCTGGATGCCAAGGGGGGGCATCTGCTCCTCGCAGACGACTCGGGCGAGTTGCACTCGGCCTCGTCCTACGGCCCGGTGGACACGGTCGGCGGGACCTACAGCCGCGGCATCACACGGGACACGCTTTCAGCCGGCGAGACCATCTTCGTGCCGGACGTCCAGGAAGAGTCCCGCTACGCCGTGCTGCGCAGCGTCACGACCGAGCAGTTCCGGAGCGTCCTGAGCCTGCCCCTGCGGGTCCAGGACCGCATGATCGGGGTCATCTTCGTCGGGCGGACCGAGGTCGCCCACGATTTCTCGGATGAGGACCGGCTCCTGGCCGAGGCGATCGCCCACCTGGCCGCCCAGGCCATCGAGAACGCTCGGCTCTACACCGAGAGCCGCAACCAGGCCCGCCAGCTCCAGATTTCTAATCACTTGGCCCGCAAGGTCTCGACCTCGCTCGTTCGCAGCGAGGTGCTGGACGTGGCCGTCTCGTCCGCCCTCGAGCTCACGGGGGCCGACCGGGCCATGATCGTCTTGCGCCAGGCAGACGGATCCTTGAGCTGCGAGATGGCCCGGGACGCCCAAGGGCCGCTCGATCCGAGCACCATCGCCTATTCCCAGAGCCTGTGCCAAAAGGTCCTCGCGACCGAAGAGCCCATCATCCACCTGGACACGGCCCAGCACGAGGACCTCAAGGCCCAGCGCAGCATCATGGCGAACGAGCTGCGGACGGTCATGGGGGTGCCCCTCATGGGCCGTACCGAGCCGATGGGCGTGCTTTACGTCGACAGCCAGAAGGTCGTGAACGCCTTCGGTCCCGCCGAACTCGACCTGCTCGGGGCCATCGGCAGCCAGGCGGCGATCGCCATTACCAACGCCCAGCTCTACGAAAAGGCGACGGTCGATGCCCTGACTCGGCTGTACGTGCGCTCCTTCTTCGAGCAGCGCCTCCTGCACGAGGTCAACCGGGCCCTGCGTTACGGGTCCTCGGTGTCCGTGCTCATGATGGACATCGACCACTTCAAGAAGTTCAACGACACCTACGGGCACGCGGTCGGGGACCAGGTGCTGAGGCACGTCGCAGGGGTGATCAAGGGGGCGATCCGGCAGGACCTCGACGTGGCGGCCCGGTTTGGCGGCGAGGAGATGCTCGTCCTGATGCCGGACACCGGACCCGACGGGGCCGTCGCCACAGCGGAACGGCTCAGGCAGGCAATTGCGAGCTCGGGCCTCGAGCAGGCCGCAGGGGACCCGCTGCAGGTGATGGTCAGCATCGGGGTCTCGAGCCTGAGCCCAGAGCTTTCGACTCCCGTGGAGCTCATCGAGGCGGCCGACGCCGCCCTCTACCAGTCCAAGCGCAACGGCCGAAACCGGGTCACCGCCTTCGAGCCGGGGATGACGGCCAAGATCTAGGCATTTTGCTCCTCTGGAAAGGATTCGACCCGGCCGAGGCGGCCGGGTCGACGGGGTGGGCTCAGTAGCCGGCTGGAAGCCAGCCCATGAGCTCTCCGGGCAGGAAGATCGCGAGCGTCCCCAGGTCGCCTGACGGATCGTCCTGATCCGTCCCGGACACCGGGCGCTCGGCCCCGAGGGGCAGCTCAGAATCGGGTGCGAACTGCCGAGTCTTGACCACGAGACCTCCAGTCAAACGCCCCCAGCCAGGGGGCACCGCAGGGGACCACAGCCGATCGAGATGAGTTGAGGATGAGTTCGGGAAGCAAGGGTCAAACCAACCTCTTGCTTCGTAAAGCGTAACAAAGTTTGGTTACTTCGTCAAGCCGGATGGGCCTCGTCGGCCGGGGTCAGAACCAGCTCGAGACCGAGGCGGTCAAGCTGTTGATGTTGGACAGCCCGAGGCGCAGCTCGGCCCCCAGCAAGATGGACTCGACCCCCGCCCGGAGGCCGATCACGGCATCCGGCGACAGGGTCCCGGCCACTCCCAAACCGGTGGTGGGGCTCGCCCCCAGATAGGTGAGACCGAGCCCCGCGTAGACGGGCGTCGCGAGCATGAGCGCCCCTTTGATGCGGTAAAGCGAGGCCGCCGGGAACGCGGGGTAGGCGGTGTCGACGCCAACCTTCCAGGCGAGCGTATTGGTCCACTCGCGCCGGTAGCTGAGGCCGACGATCGGGGCGATGCCTTGCGACTGGTGGAGGCCGCCCTCCAGGGCGAACTCCCCGACCTCCTCGATCCAAGGCGCCGGCATGTCATCCGCCCTGGAGGGCAGTGCGGCGAAAGCCTCGAACGACATGGCCAGGCCCGCCGCGAGGAGCACCCTGGTCGCCCATGCGTGTTTCAACGTCTTTGCCGCCCTCTTGCTCATTCGTGGATTGCGCTCGATGGTATCACGCGTCCGGATTTCAAACAACCATTCACCCTTGACGAGGCAGCCCTTGGCCTCGCCGAGGGGTGGAAGGGCACGTGGCTTCTTGACGAAAGCCTCAGCTCGACCGGCGAGCCCTCACGGTTCCTTCACCATCGACCCAGTGCGGCCGGGGAATGGAACGAATAGCTGACATGGATATGAAAGGATCGATGTCGCTTATTAAATCGGGGTTTGGCCTTCTTTTTGGGACGAAGCAGGGAGGCTTCGCCGAAAGATTGGGCGGGAGGCACGCCGGGGCGTGCTCCGAGCTGTTAGCTTCAAAGGCCGTGTCGTCCGTCCGAAGAGGAGGCCACCGTGACCTTTGAGTCCGTCGAAGGAACGTCTTACACCTGTCCGAACTGTCCGGGAATCCTCGCCAAGGAGCACGAGACCCTGGTGGGGCTGGTTTGCCCCCAGTGCGGCGCGGTCGTGCAGCCGGTCGACCAGTTCATGGCTTACTTCACGTTGCCGGGCTCGCGACGCCAGCTGCGTTTTTGCCGCCTATCGCATGTCAAGCCATGACGGCGAGCTGGTGGAGGTGACGGGGACGAGATCGGCTAGACGCTGACCCGCTCGACCTCGGCCCCCATCCGCCGCAGCCACATGAGGCGGTACATCCGCCAATCTCCGCGAAGCGAATAAAGGGGGTAGGTGAAAGTCGCTGGGCGGTTCTTCTCGAAGCCGAAGTGCCCGATCCAGGCGAAGCCGTAGCCGGCGAGGGGAGAGGCCAAGAGCCACCAGGGCGAGCGGGCGATCGCGAGGCCCACGCAGGCCAGCACGAGCGTCGTGCCGACGAAGTGCAGGGCGCGGCACACCGGATCGCGGTGCTGGGAGACGTAGAAGGGCCAGAAGGCCTCGAAGGTCTGGTAGCGCTCGCTCATACCGCGCAGTCTACCCCGTGGTCGAGGCCTCCGTCCAGCCGACCGCCTCCGACAGGTCCAAGACCAGCTTTCGCGGGTCGAAGGGCTTGGGAATGAGGCCGCGGGCGCCCAGTTGCAGGTACTCTTCGCGGGCCTGCTCATGGTGTCGGGCCGTCATCATGACGATTCGGAATGTGGCGGGTCCGCGGGTTGGCCTGCAGGTGCCCCACCGTCGTCGGTCCGTCCATCTCGGGCATCATGACGTCCATGAGGATGGCGTCGGGCTGGACCGACTCGGCCTGCACGAGGGCCTCCGAGCCCGACGCGACCGCGAGCACCCGCCAACCCCCGACCCGTTCGAGCACGAACCGGACGAGCGCGCGGATGCTGTCTTCGTCATCCACGACGAGGATGAGCCTGGACATGGGTCGCCTTCCCGAGATTACCAGCCCGCCACCGGCGCATGGTGGCTTCATACCCACGCCTGGACGTTTCGACGCGGCCCTTCGGTGGATCTGGTCGGCATGGCCAACCATTTTCTCCCCGAGGGCTCAAGAGCGGGTTCCGCGATCCGATGGGACTCCTGTGGCCATCCCGTATCCCGGTCGCGCTTTCAGGGGGTCTCGATGACGTACATCATTACGCTCAACGGTAAGGAGTACTTCTCAAACAACCTGGAGCAGGCCCAGCTGATCCAGCAGGCCCTGCGACTCATCGGCGAAGAGGCGAAGATCGTCACACGCTGAGGGAGACACGGGCCTGGCTCCGCACGGAGCCAGGCCCTTCCTTTTTTCACGCCATGTCGAACAGGCGGATCCGCCAGTCCTGGCCGAGAGCCGCCACGGCCCCGACGAAGCCGGGGCCCGGGGCGATCGCCCGGATCCCCCAGCGGGCTGCCTCGTCCGGGAACCCGGCCCGCGCCCGCAGCTCAGCCCCCTGGCGGGGATCCAGCGATACCTCGAGGTCGGACATCGACACCGATAGGCCCGCCCCGATCGCCTTGAGATAGGCCTCCTTTTGCGTCCACGCGAAGAAGAAGGCCTCCAGGCGCCGCTCCTCTGGCACTTGCGACCACCTGGCCTTCTCGGTAGGCGACAGGACGCGGCGCACCATCCCGTCGAAATGGCTCAGATCCCGCACGGCCTCGAGGTCGACGCCCACCGGGCGGTCCGGGGCGATCGCGACGAGGCCCAAACCGCCCGAGTGCGAGACGTTGAACTCGAGAGCCTCCCCGAGCAGGAACGGTTTGCCGTGCGGACCTCGGCGAAAGCGGAGCTCGCGGGGATCCCGTCGCAGGAAACTCCCCAGGAGGCCGCGCAGGGCCCCGCGGGTCAGCCGATAGGCGTTGCGGTCCCGATCGAAGTGGAACCGGTTGGCGCGCGCCTGCTCCTCATCCGACAGGGTATCCGCCCACTCGATCGCCCGTGCCGGGGGGGCCGTGAGCGACAGGCGCCAGACGTGGACCTCCGCGGGATCCAATCGCCAATCGGGCGGCCTGGGGCTCCAGGCCGCCTCCTGCCCGGTCAATCGGCCTCCAGGCGGGCGATGGCTTCCTCGTCCGACATCGCTTCCAGCTCGGCGAGGGCCCGGGCCAGTTCGTCCTCGTCCACCCCGTCCACCAACTCGCGCAGGTCCGCAGACCCGTCCGGCAGGTCGCTCACGAGGAGCTCGGCGAGCTGACGGATCGAGGGGCCCTCGAGCAGCCTCACCATGGGCAGCGTGATCCCGAGGTCGGACGCGAGGCGATTCTTGAGCTCCATCGCCTTGAGGGAGTCCAGACCCAGCGCGACCAGGGAGGTGTCAGTCGAAACGCCGGTCAGCTCGCCCCCCAGGGCCCGGGCCACCAGCTCGCGCAGATAGACCTGCACCGCATCCGCACGCTCGGCCGATGGAAGAGCGAGGATCCGGGCCCGGACTGCCGTCGACGAGCGTTCGACGGTCATGACCTGCTCGGCCCGCGCGGCCACCAGGTCGCGCAGGAGGGGCCACTCGCGCGCCACCTCGCCGAAGCGCGACCAGTCGACGGGCAGGATGGCCGTCGTGCCGGGTAGGGCGATCGCCCGCTCTAGCACCTCGGCCCCCTGGGCCGGGGTGAGGCTCATGATCCCGAGCGCCGCCGCGCGTCCGCCACGATTGGCCGCCTGGGCCGCCATGCCGATCTCGGCCCAGGGCCCCCAGGCAAGACTCGTCGCGGGCAGCCCCCGCGCGGCGCGATACTCGGCGAGCGCATCGAGGAAGGCGTTGCCCGCCGCGTAGTTTCCCTGACCGGGCGCCCCGAGCACTCCCACGGCCGACGAGTACGTCACGAAGAACGAGAGAGGGTGCTCACGGGTCGCCCGATGGAGGTTCCAGGCGCCCAGGAGCTTGGGCTCGACGACTCGGCGCCATCGCGCGACGTCGAGCTGGGCGAGCACCCCGTCGTCGACCACCCCGGCCGCGTGGACAAGGCCGCTCAGCGGGGGCATGGTTTCGTCGATCTCGGCGATCGCCCGGTCCACGTCGCCCTCATCGGCCACGTCGCCCGCGATCACCTTAACCTGGACGCCCGAGCGGCGCAGCTCGGCGATCGCCCGAGCGGCCTCGGGACCAGGGGTCGATCGGCCCATCAGCGCCAGGTGGCGGAACCCCCTGGAGGCAAGCCAGGTGGCGACGTAGATCCCCAGGGCTCCCAGTCCTCCCGTGAGGAGCACCGTCCCGTCAGTCTGGAGGGGCGCAGGATCCGGCAGCGGTCGCGCGGCGAGGCGTGCCACGTAGCGCGTTCCCCCTCGCCACGCGATCTGGTCCTCGGTGGGCCGCACCCGCAACTCGGTCACGATCGCCGGAACGGGGTCGTCCTCGGGATCGAGGTCGAGACAGCAGGGCGACCACTCGACGTGCTCGAAGGAGAGCGCCCTGCCCAGTCCCCAGACAGGGGCATGGACCGGAGAATCCCCTCGACCCGCGACGCGCCGGGTCCCCTGGGTGACCAGCACGACCCGATCCAGCTGGGTGAGGCCACTCGACGCCAATGCCCCCACCATCGCGAGAATCGACTCGGCCCCATGGCGTTGCGCCTCCTGGATCGGAGAATCGCTCGGGTCCAGCTGGGTCGGGGGATTGAGCGATCCCAGGTGGACGACTCCCCGCAGTGGGGTCGTTGCCGCCAAGCGGGACAGCGCCGCGCCGAGGGGCGCGGGGTCATGTCCGGCCAGCACGACTTCCGATCGGCCTCCGAGCTCGTCGATGGCCCGCCCGAGGCGCTGCGCGAGCCCTTCCGCGCCTCCCATGAGGAGCCACCCGCCCTCAAGGCCCTCGCGCGGGTCGTTTGGCGCGGCCTCGCGCCACTCGGTCGCATATCCCCAGGTCCCGACGTCCGCGCCCAGGAGCGCCGCCAGGCGACGGATGACCAGGCCGCGGGCGGCCAGCAGGCAGCGGCCCTTCTCGTCCCGCAGAAGCAGGTCTCCCACGATCCGGTCGGTTCCTCGCCCTTCGCGCATGATCGCCTGGCCCCAGACCGGCCGGGTCTCATGGTCAAAGACCTCGAGCGAGGCAAGGTGCACGGGCAGGTAGGTGCTTCGATCGGACGGCAACAAGGATTGCAACACCTGGGCACAGGCATCCAGCAGGGTGCGGTGGGCCAGGTAATGGGCCGCCTCGGTGCGGGCGACACCTCCGAGCGAGAGCCTTGTCAGGCCTTCCGTGGGGCCGCGCCAGAGCTCCTCGACTCCACGGAAGCTCGGGCCATAGTCAAGACCACGGGCCCGCATGGCCGCCTCGTGATCGGATCCGGACACCCGTTCAGAGCAGCGGGATCGGACGGTTTCCAGGTCTTCGACCGCCACCGGGGCGAGAACGGTCTGCAAGGTCAGGATCCCCGAGGCATGCCGGTTCCAGCCCGCCTCCTCGGGCAGACGGCTGTAGAACGCGAAGCGGGCCCGGTCGGCGTCCTCCTGGACGATCTGGAGTTGCACGGGGCGGCCCTCTCCATCGGGCAGGACGAGCGCGCGCTGGATCTCAACCTCTCCGAGTGCGTGCGGCCCCGGGCCGAAGGCCTCGGTGGCGGCCGCGAGCACCATCTCGACGTAGTCCGTGGCCGGGAGGACGGCGCGGCCCTGCACCCGGTGGTCGCTCAGCGTGGGAACGAGGTCGGGGCCGAGCTCCATCGACCAGGTGTGAAGCGTCGGATCGGTCGCGGACGGCACGTAGGCCCCCAAGAGCGGGTGGCGCAGCGTTCCCGCGGGGACGGGAGCTCGGCCATTCGGAGTCCGTCCCGCGTCGCGCGGGGCGTCGACCCAGTAGCGGGACCGCTGCCACGGGTAGTTGGGCAGGTCGACCGGCGGGCGGTTGCCAGGATAGAGCCGGCTCCAGTCGAGGGGATACCCGGCGACGTAAAGCTCCGCGAGGGTCATGAGCATCCGGTGCCGCTCGGGCTCGCGGCGCACGAGCGACGGCAAGACCCGGCCCGTCTGGCGGTGGGCCTCCAGGATCTCGCTGATCGGGCCCGCCAGCACCGGGTGCGGCCCGACCTCCACGAAGGTGTCGAACCCCTCGGCCATGAGGGTCTCGATGGCGGCTGCGAACCGGACGGGATCCCTCAGCTGGCGGCCCCAGTAGGCGCCCGTGAGGTCGCGGCCATCGGCCTCGGATCCGGTCAGGGTCGAGATCAGGGGAAGCCGGCCCGGGGATGCGTCCATGCCGGCCAGGGCCTCGGTCAGCTGCGATGAAAAGGGTGCCATGACCTGGCTGTGGAAGGCATACTGGACCCCCATCACCTTGGCGAACCGGCCACGCGCCTGGAGGCTGGCAATCATCTCGTCGAGCGCTTCGCCCTCACCGGACAGCGTGAGGGAGCAAGGGCCGTTGATGGCGCCGATCGCGAGGCGATCGCCGTACCTAGCGAGCTCCCGCTGGGCCTCGTCGAGCGGCCAGTCCACGGCGGCCATCTTGCCAAGCCCCGTCGCCTGCTGCATGAATCGGCCGCGCAGCGCGACCAGGCGCGCAGCCGTCGGGCGGTCCAGGATTCCGGCGACGCACGCCGCCGCGATCTCCCCGACGCTGTGGCCAACCACCGCTGCGGGCATCACGCCCCACGCCTGCCACAGGTCCGCGAGGGCCAGCTGCAGGGCGAACAAGGCCGGCTGCGCCACTTCGGTGTCGGCCAAGCGCGACTGGGCCTCGTCGGCCATCAGCTCCGACACGATCGACCAGCCCGTGTGGAGGCGCACCAGGCCGTCCAGCTCGTCGATCGTGGCTCGGTAGACCGCTTCTCGCTCGTAGAGTTCACGGCCCATCGCCCACCACTGGGGGCCCTGTCCAGAAAAGACGAACACGGGCCGGATCCGCCGGCCCGGAACCGTCACCCCGTGCGCGACTCCAACGGGAGAGGCCCCGGAGAGGAACTCCTCCAGGCGATCGCCCAGCTCCGACGTGGTCTCGGCCAGCACGACGAGCCGATGGTCGAGGTGGCTGCGCCGCCGGGCCTCGGTGCGCGCCAGGTCGGCGAGCGGGGTGGTGGGGGCGATCGCCTCCCGCCAGCTCCGAGCCTGGTCGCGCAGGGCCGAGTCCGATTTGGCCGAGAGGGGGACGAGGAGCACCTCTCCCCCACCGTCGGCGGGGGCCTCCGGTTCGGGCGGGGCCTCTTCGAGGATGACGTGGGCGTTGGTGCCGCTCCAGCCGAACGAGCTGACGCCCGCCCGGCGGGGCACTTCCCCGCGGGGCCATGGGACCGGCTCGGTGGGCAGGACGAAGGGGGTCGCCTCGAGGTGGAGGTTGGGGTTCACGGCCTGCAGGTGCAGGTTGGGGGGGATTTCCTGGTGGCGCAGGGCCAGCACGGCCTTGATAAGCGCGGCCGCGCCCGCCGCAGCCTCCAGGTGTCCGACGTTGGTCTTCACGGAGCCCAGGACCAGCGGCTCGGCCGAGGTACGCCCGTCTCCCAGCACAGCCTGCAGGCTCTCCACCTCGATCGGATCCCCGAGCGGGGTCCCCGTGCCGTGGGTTTCGACGTAGGACAGGTCCGCGGGCGAAAGGCGCGCGTTGGCGAGGGCCTCGCGAATGACGGCCTGCTGAGCGAGGCCGTTTGGGGCCGTCATCCCGGCACTTCGGCCATCCTGGTTGATCGCCGAGCCTCGGATGACCGCGAGCACCCGGTCCCCGTCCGCACGGGCGTCCGCCAGGCGCTTGAGTACGACGACGCCGCACCCCTCGCCCCGGCCGTACCCATCAGCGCGCGAGTCGAAGGTCTTGCAACGGCCGTCCGGGGCCAGCATGCGCAGCATCGACGTGACGAGAGTGGGCTCGGGGGAGGCCATGACGTTGACTCCAGCCGCCAGGGCGAGTCGGCACTCATGGGACCGCAGGCTCTGGACGGCCAGGTGGAGGGCGACCAGGGAAGACGAGCAGGCCGTGTCGACTGAGACGCACGGGCCATGAAAGTCGAACAGGTACGAGATTCGCCCGGCCGCCACGTTGTTCGAGGCCCCGGTCCCGGTGTAGAGGTCGTAGCGCGAAGGATCGCGCAGGGTGATCCGCCCGTAGTCCTGATTGCCGATGCCCACGAACACCCCGACCTGGGTTCCGGCCAGGCGATCGATGGGCTGCCCCGCGTGCTCGAGGGCTTCCCACACGACCTCCAACAGCAGGCGCTGCTGGGGATCCATGTAGGCCGCCTCTCGTTCCGGGATCCCGAAGAAGGCGGGATCGAAGCGATCGACCTGGTCGAGAAACGCCCCCAGCTTGGTGTAGGACTTGCCCGGCACCCCGGGCTCGGGGTCGTAGTAGGCGTCCGCGTCCCACCGATCCGCCGGAACCTCACGGACCGCATCGACCCCCTGCCGCAACGCCTCCCAGAACGCCTCGGGTGAGGTCGCTCCCCCGGGGAAGCGGCAACCCAGGCCGACGATGGCGATCGGCTCCGATTTCTCCCGCTCGGCGGCCTCCAGCTTGGCGCGCAGGTCCTGCAGGGCCGCGAGGGCGCGGGCGGCTACGTCGCTCACCGGGTCGTTCCTTTCTCCAGGGCCTCGAGTTCGGCCAGCAAGAGCTCCTCAGCGTTGCCCGCGAGGGGCGGGGTCACGACGGCCCCGAGGGAGTCCAGTTCAGCCTCGAGGGCCCGCACCGCGTCGGATGGGGCGAGGCTTACCGAAGGGGTCGACGGGGTGCCGAGACGGTCGGCCAAATGGCCGGAAATCGCCTCGAGGGTCGGGTAGCTCCAGACGAGCGTCGCCGACAGCTTCAGGTCCAGCAAGCCCTCCAGGCGGTTACGCAGCTCGACGGCCATCATGGACTGCAACCCCAGCTCGGGCAAGGGTCTAGTCGGATCGATCCGGTCCGGATCCCCGCCCAGCACGGCCGCAAGCTGCTCGCGCAAGAGCGCGTCGAGGCGGATCCGGCGGCGCTCGGGATCCAGGCCACGAAGCGTCTGGCCGGGCCCCTCAGCGGCCGGGACGGGCTCGGCCACCGGTGGAAGGTCGACCGGGGCGATCGCCCGAGAAATGGCCTGGGGAACCACGTCCAGCCAACACCGCTCCCATTGCCACGGGTACAAGGGCAGGCGAGTGGCCAGGCCGTCCGATCCTTGGGCGCGGGGCCAATCCACGGGATAACCCCGGGTGTACAGGGCCCCGAGGCTCTCCAGCATGACGAGGTGCTCGTCCTCGTCGCGCCTCATCGACGGGGCGCACAGTCCCGAGACGCTTCGATCCGCCAAGATCTCCGCCAAGGGGACGCCCAGGACGGGGTGCGGCCCGATCTCGAGAAAGAGTCGCGCGCCGTCCGCGATCATCGCCTCGACCGTCCGGTGAAAGCGCACGGGTTCGCGGAGGTTGGCGGCCCAGTAGGGCCCGTGACAGCCCGAGCCGTCCTCCCGACCGGCCGATACCGTCGAGTAGAAGGGGACGAGGGCCGAGCGGGGACTCAGGTCGGTCAAGAAGGGGGCGAGCTCGTCGAGCAGGGGATCGACCTGGGCACTGTGGGACGCCACGTCCACCTTGACCGGCTGGCAAAAGACCCCGCGGGCCTGCAGGGCCTCGGTGACGGCCGCGAGCGCGGCTGGATCACCCGACAGGACGCTCGAGCGTGGCCCGTTGCTCACGCCCACGCTGAGGCGACCGCCGTGGGAGGCGATGGCCTCCTGGGCCTCTTCAAAAGAGAGCTCGACGACGGCCATGGCCCCCAGGCCGCTCAGCTGGCCCAGGAGGCGGCTGCGCTCGCAGATGATACGGGCCGCGTCGTCCAGGGACAGGATTCCCGCCACGTGGGCGGCCGCCACCTCCCCCATGCTGTGGCCGACAACCATATCGGGCTCTACGCCCCAGGAGCGCCACAAGGCGCTCAAGGCCACCTGGATGGCGAAGAGCGCCGGCTGCAGGACCCCCATCTCGCCCAGCCGGTCCTCGGCGTCGAGCTGCCGAAGTTGACGGGCGAGCGACCAGTCGACGTAGGGCAAGAAAGCGTGGTCGCATCGCTCGAGCGTGTTACGGAACACCGGCTCGCGGTCGATCAAACGCCGGGCCATGCCCAGCCACTGGCCCCCCTGCCCCGGAAAGACGAACGCGAGGCCCGGAGGCCGCTGGCCCGTTCGGTGGCCGGTCTTGAGGCCAGGGGTCTCCCGACCCTGGGCGAGCGCGGTGAGCCTCTCGCGAAGCTCGGCAAAGTCCCGGAAGACGAGTGCGGCCCGGTGGTCGTGATGGGCCCGCCGCAAGGTCGCCGTGACCACCAGGTCATCCGGTCGTGGGGCATCGTCGCTCGCGAGGAGATCGAGGTACCCCCTGGCGAGCTGCCGCATGGCCTCGGGCCGATGCGCCGAGATCGGGATCACCCGCGGCCAATCGCGGCACGGGGGGCGCTCGGGGTTGGCTGGGGGCTCGGCGAGTACGGCGTGGGCGTTGGTCCCCCCGAATCCGAAGCCGCTCACCCCGGCGAGCCTAGGCCCCTCGGCGGGTACGGGCCACGGGGCACCCGTCGATTGGACCGTCAATGGCAAGCGGTCGAACGGGATCAGGGGATTGGGCGACTGGAAGTGCAGCGACGCTGGCAACCAGCGGTGGCACAGCGAGAGGGCCACCTTGACGAGCCCCGCGACCCCGGCAGCGGCCTCGAGGTGCCCGATGTTCGTCTTGACCGACCCGATGGCGCAGGGCGAGCCGTCGGGGCGATCGCGCCCCAGTACGGCCCCCAGGCTCTTGGCCTCGATCGGGTCCCCGAGGGCCGTGCCGGTCCCGTGGGCCTCGACGTACTGGATCCGGCCGGGCGAGACTCCGGCGCGGTCGTAGGCTTCCTGCAGGACCGCTTCCTGGGCCTGCGGGTTGGGGGCCATCAGGCCGTTCGATCTCCCGTCCTGGTTGACCGCGGTCCCCAGGACGAGGGCATAAATGGGATCTCCATCGGCCTGCGCCTTGGAGAGGGGCTTCAACACGAGCGCCCCAGCCCCCTCGGCGCGCACGTAGCCGTCGGCCCGGGCATCGAAGGTCTTGCACCGGCCGTCGGGGGCCATGACCCTTGCCTTGGTGAACGACACCCCCAGGGCGGGCGAGAGCAGGACGTTGACGCCGCCCACGACCGCGACCGCGCTCTCCCCGTCCCGCAGGCTCCGGACGGCCTGATGCAGGGCCACCAGGGACGATGAGCAGGCGGTGTCGATCACCATGCTCGGGCCCCTCAAGTCGAGCAGGTAGGACAGGCGGTTGGCCGTGACACTGAGGGCGCTCCCGGTGCTGGTGAAGGCGTCGACGGCGTGCGGGTCGCCAAGCGCGCGCTGGCTGTAGTCGTAGCTCGCCATCCCGACGAAGACGCCGGTGCGGCTGCCCGCGAGGGCCTGAGGGGCGAGCCCTGCGTCTTCGAGGGCCTCATAGGCCACCTCGAGCCAGAGGCGCTGCTGCGGATCCATGCGCGCGGCCTCGCGGCGCGAGATCCCGAAGAAGTCGGGGTCGAACTGGTCGACCGAGGGAAGAAAGCCCCCCCACCGGGTACAGAGCTTGCCCGGAACCTGGGGATCGGCGGCGTAGTAGGCGTCGGCCTCCCAGCGATCGGCCGGCACCTCCGAGATAGCGTCCACCCCGTCCTTCAAGAGGCGCCAGAACGCCTCGGGGCCGCGCGCTCCCGGAAAGCGGCATCCCACCCCGATGATGGCGATGGGCTCGTCCAGCGATCGCCCCGGGGCGACGCTCGCCAGGGTCCGGTGCGAGACCTCGGCCAGGTGGGCCGCGAGGGACTCGATGGTCGGGTGCTCCCAGGCGGCGGTCGGGCTCACCTCGCGGCCGAGCCAGTCCGACAGGTCGCCCAGCATCTCGATCGCGCGCGCCGAGTCGAGACCATAGGCGGCGAAGGGCCGCCGCAAATCGACCTGCTCGGGCGCCAACCCGAAGGTCCGAGCCAGGCGGTCGACGAACCAGGCCTGCAGGCCCGTGAGGCTCGGGCGGGTCGCCGGATCGGCCTGGCTGATGGGGCGAGACGGCAGCGGGACCTCGGCCTCGAGCCGGGCGACCACCTCGAGCCGGCCCTCCTGGTAGGCGTCGCGGCAGGCCCGGCGCTGGATCTTGCCGCTCGACGTCTTGGGGATGGTGCTCGCGCGGATGAGCACCACATCGTGCACGGCCAGGTCGTGATGCAGGCCGACGGCCCGAGCGATCGCTGCCGGCAGCTCCTCGGGCCGCGTCTCGTCGGGCACGGATGAGAAGGTGTCGAACCGCTCGATCATGGCCTCGAAGCCCTTGGCATCCAGGCGATCGCCCTTACGCCGGCGCTCGACCTCGGCCACGATCACGAGACCGTCCCCCTGCGGGGTTTCCACGGCGAAGGCCGCGAGACAGCCCGCTCGCAGGACGGGGTGGACCTGCTCGACGGTGCGTTCGATGTCCTGGGGGTAGTGGTTCTTGCCGCGCAGGATGATCAGGTCCTTGAGGCGGCCCGTGACGAACAGCTCGCCGTCTCGCAGGAAGCCGAGATCCCCGGTCCTGAGGAAGGGGCCCTCTCCGGTGTCGGCGAGGTAGGCCTGGAAGGTCTCGGCCGTGGCCTCCGGCCGCTGCCAGTAGCCACCGGCGACGGTGGGCCCCGACACCCAGATCTCGCCGACTTCATGGGGGGCCGCGCGGGTCTGGGACTCGGGGCGCGCGATGACGACCCGGTTCTCGAGCCAGGTCTTACCTGAGCTGACCAGAGCACGCGCCTCGGGGCGATCGTCCGGGCAGGGCACGGCTAGGCCTTGTTCCAGGGCCTTGCCGTCCACGACGAGGATCGACGGCTCCGCCTGGGTCTCGCCGCCCGTGACCATGAGGGTCCCTTCCGCCAGACCGTAGCATGGGTAGTGGTAGCGGGCCTGAAAGCCACTCGACCGGAAGGCCTCGCTGAACCGCCTCAGGGTCTCGGCCCGGACGGGCTCGGCGCCGTTATAGGCCGTTTCCCACGAGCTCAGATCCAGTTGCGTGCGGACCTCGGGCGGGATCTTGTCGACGCAGAGGTCGTAGGCGAAGTTGGGGCCCCCGCTGTGCGTGCCCCGAAAGCGGGAGATCGCCTGCAGCCAGCGGACCGGTCGCTGCAGGAACGGGACCGGTGACATGAGGTAGGTCGGGAAGCCCGAGTAGAGGGGCTGCAGGATCCCGTCGATGAGCCCCATGTCGTGAAACACGGGCAGCCAGGACACCCCAACGCTTCGCTCCGACAGGCCGAAGCCGTGCCGGATGATCGCCGAGTTGGTGAGCAGGTTGCGGTGGCTGACCATCACCCCCTTCGGGGTCGAGGTCGAGCCTGAGGTGTACTGCAGAAACGCCAGAGATCGCCCATCGAGCGCGGGCTCGTCCCAGTATTCGGCCAACCCCGTGGGCACGCGGTCGGTCGCGAGGCATGGCAAGGCCGCGCCGCCCTCTGGCCGGAAGAAGCTCGTGGCGAGCTTGGAGAGCTGGGCATGGGTGGTCAGGATGGCTTCGGCCCGGGCATCGTCGGCGATCGCCTGCAGCCTCCCTATCCCGCGGGCGTTGAGGGGCGGGTAGGCCGGCACCGCCACCACGCCCGCGAACAGGCACGCCAGGTAGGAGACGATGAAGTCGAGGCCCGACGGGTACAGCAGGAGAGCCCGATCGCCCGGCTTGAGCCGGGCCTGCAGGGCGGCCGAGACGGCCCGGACCTCCCGCTCGAGCCGGCCGTAGGTCAGCTCGCCGCCGTTGTGTTCGCCCTCGCCCAGGTGGGTGTAGGCGAGCCGGTCGGGCTGCTCGTCGGCCCTCCGGCGCAGCAGCTCGACGATCGTCTCGGATTCCAGCGGGGATACAAGGCTCATCGGGCGTCTTGGGACAGGGGGCGCGGGCACTATACCCCCCGGCAACCGAGCGCTAACCCCTCGTGACCGAGGGCTCGGCAGATGAGAGGTTCCGCCGCTCCCACGTGGCCCCCATGCGCTCGAACAGGGTCGCCGCCCGCTCGGAGTGCCGCGCCCGCTCGGCCGAGGTCGGGGGCAAGCGGCGGGCCAGCTCGGAAGCGAGCAGGCCTTCCTCGTAGGGCAGGGAGAGGGTTCGGGCGATCGCGAGCCCCTGGCGCCAATGTCGCAAGGCTTCCCGCCGCTTGCCCTGCAGCCAGGCCAGGCGGCCGAGCTGAAGGAGCTTGCGCGGTCTGGCGACCGGAAACACCCGGGCGAGCTTCGTCAGGGCAGTGCATGCCGCGCGCGAGAGCGGGAGAGCCAGCTCGTTGGCCGGCACCGCCCCGGCCTCCCAGAGGGTGAGGAACACCTCCGAGATCCCAGCGATACCTTCCAGCGCGGACGATCGCAGGGTGTTCTGTTTGGCGAGCAGCTGCAGGGTCGCCCAGGCCTGGTGCCAGGCGCGCTCCGATTCCCCATGCCGCAGCAACACGAGCCCCGTGATCCCCTGCAGGTTGACCTTGATCATCGAGTCGGTGAGCTCGGAGGCGTGGGGAGCCGCCTCGTCGAGGATCGACAAGGCCTGCGCCGGGTCCCCGAGCCTCAGGCGGCTGAGGGCCCTGAACAGGGCTCCCCAGACCTGCTGCTGCGCGTCCCCGGTCCGCAAGGCGGCCTCGTAGAGCTCCTCGCTCAATCGGCCGCTCGTCTCGAACTCGCCCCGGAAGTGCAGCGCCACGGCGCGCAGGAACACGGCATCGCCCCAGAGACGCCGATCCCCCAGCTGGTCGCAGATCTCGGCCGAGGCCGCGAGGTCGCTCTGGGCTCGGTCGAGATCGGCGACCCCCATGGCGTAGAGGCTCAGGACGCGCAGCACGAGGGCCTTCGTCGGCCGATCGCCAGCCCGCCTCATGAGTTCGGAGGCCCTTTGGGCGTAGGATCGGGCGAGGCCATGGAGCGGGATGAGGCCCGCGATCAGGCACATCCCGGCGTAGACCCGAGCGAGCTCGGGCGAGGGTCCCGCGGCCTCGGCCTGGTTGACCGCGCTCAGGGTCGCGTACAGGATCCGGCGCGAGTCGCTCTCGTAGAAGAAGATCTCGATCAGGCTGGCCAGGACCCTCACGGGCTCCAGCCGCGCCTCGGCCTCAGGGACCGGATCCGAGGGCACGCGTGCGCCCCAGCGTCTCCGGATCTGGGTGGTCGCCTCGACGAGGAGGCGGATCCCCATGGCCCGCCCCGGGGCCGGAAAGGGTTGATCCATGAGGTCCAGGGCCTTCATGAGGTGCTCCCGGCTATCCGCCAGGCGCCCGAAGCCCAGGTAGGCCTCCCCCAAGAGGCGCTCCCAGCGGGCAACTCGTGGCCGATCCCTCCCCGGGCTCGAGCGGTCATGCCAGGCGATCGCCTTGCGAAAGAAGCGCGCCGCCTCCTGGTAGGCCCCGCTCTTGAGGGCGTGTTCACCCGCCTTCTCGAGGTAGTCGATCGCCCGATCGGGGACCTCGGCCTTGCTCCAGTGATGGGCCAGGAGCGGCAAGTAGGCCGAGAGGTCGTCACGGTGGTCCGCCTCGAACCATTCGGCGACCGCCCGGTGAAGTTGCTGTCGCTGGGCGAACAGCATCAGGTTGTAGACCACCTCCTGGGTGATGATGTGCTTGAAGATGTAAGCGAGCTCGGGCTCAGGGGTCTCGAGCGGCGTCAGATCGAGGCGCTCCATCGCCTTGAGGTGGTGAAGCAGCATGGGGCGATCGCCCGCGATGGGAAAGACCCCCTCGAGAGTCCGCAGGCGGAACACCCGTCCGATCACGCTCGCCACCTTGATGGCGAGCTGCTGCGACGCCGTGAGCCGATCGACCCGGCTCGTGATCACCCCCTCGATCGTGGTGGGCAGATCGATGGTCTCGAGGTCCTCAGCCCCGGGTGCCAGGCGGCAGACCCCATCCGAGACGACGAGGAGGCCCGAGTCTCTCAGCGAGTAGGCGAGCTCTTCGCTGTAGAAGGGGTGACCTTCGGCTCGCTCCCGGATGAGTCGGGCCACCGGGACCGGCAGCGAGCGGACCTCCAAGCGCTGGCAGACCAGCTCCAGGGTTTCCTCGGGGCTGAGCAACTCCAGCCGCATGACCTGGGTGGTCGAGCTGTCGAGGAGCTGGCGGTACTCGCTCGGAAGGGGTTCGCCAAGAGGCCGGGTCGTGATCACGAGCAGCACGGGCCGGACCCGCTGGGCCACCGTGAGCGCGAGGGCCCAGGACGACGAGTCGAGCCAGTGGGCGTCGTCGAGGATCAGCACCAATGGGGATCGGATCGCCTGTTCGTGAAGCAGGCGAGCGAACAGCTCGCGGGCGTTGTCAGCCCTCACCTTCCCCGTGAGCTGGGAGGTCAGGTCGTTGTCCGGCAGATCGAGGGAGAGGGCGTCATTGAGCAGCGGGGCCTGCGCCGGCACCTCGCCCCCCCGCTGCAGACGCGACAAGACGAACTGGCGGCGCTCCGCCGGATCCTCCGGGGCCTCCTCCAGCTGCAGCAGCCGGGAAAGGATGGGGCGCCAGGCGTGGTAGGCCGTCGACTTCTCGATGGCGTCCCCTCCGCCCTTCAGGACCGTCATGTCGAGGGAGCGCGCCTGGCGGACCAGATCGCCTATCAGGCGGGACTTACCGATCCCGGCCTCCCCTTCGATCAAGAGGACGTGGCCGCGGCCCCGCTTGAGCGCCTGCAGGCATTCCTGAAGGCGCGCCCGTTCGGCCTGTCGCCCCACCATGCCCGTCTCGGGCAGCTCCGCCCGCGAGACCCCTCCGTGGGGACGAAAGACCGGCAGCGCCCCGGTCTTGCCCTTGACCGTCACGGGGCCGAGGGTCTCGAAGTCGATCCGGTCGTGCACGGCGAGGTAGGTCGCGGCGTCGCAGTAGAGATCGTCGGCCGCGGCCTGCATGAGGCGGGCGGCCATGTTAACCGGGTCGCCGATGATCGTGTACTCGCGCCGCAAGACGTTTCCGACCTCGCCGCAGAAGACGCGCCCGGTCGTCACCCCGATCGACGAGCGTAGTCCGAGGCGGCCCAGCTCGTCCCGGATGGTCAGGGCGGCCTGGACGGCGCGCCGGGCATCGTCCTCGTGGGCGAGCGGAGGGAGGCCGAACGCCGCCAGCATGGTGACGCCCTTCTCATCGACCGAGATCTTGTTGAGGGTGCCTTCGAACCGCTCGAGTGCCAGTTGCAGGGTCTGCATGAGCGACTGAGCCTGATCCAAGGGGGTCTCGTGCGAGAAATCGGGCAGCTTGACGAAGATCACGGTGAGCTGCCGCAGCTCGGCGAGCCACTCGGTCTGACCGGCGAGCAGGCGCGAGCGGATGGCGGGCGGGATCTGGGCCCGCAGCAGGGAGTCGAGGTCGCCGTCCACGTCGAGGGGAGGGGCGATCGCCGCGGGCGGGTCCGGGTCGACGGTCGTAAGCCTGACGCCGCCCTCGGCGAGGATCTCGCCGGTCGCGTGGTCGCGGAGCCGGTCCCAGGCGCGCGGCGTCAGGACCACTTCGCCCGCCCGGGCGGTCCCGAACGTCGCTCCCATTTCGAGCAAGGGGACGCCCGTCACCACCAGATCCCAGCGCCCGTTGACGCCTCCGACGTAGGACGTGACGAGCTCGCCCAAGCCGACCGCGACCTTGAGGTAGAGGCGGTGGCCTTCTTTTGGCTCGTGTTGACTGAGGGTTTCCTGCATGGCCATGGCGCAGGCCGCCGTCCGCCATGCGACGTGCGGGTCGGCCGGATCGTCCGATGGCCAGACGGCGAGCAGGGCATCGCCCGCGAACTTGATGATGTCCCCGCCATACGAGACGACGAGGCCGATCAGCTCGCCGAAGTACTCGTTCAGGATCCGGTTGAGCTCTTCGGCGCCGGCGGGGCCCCGGGCGGCCAAGCGCTCGGCGAGGGCCGTGAAGCCCGAGATATCCGCCAAGAGGATGCCGGCTTGAAAGCGTTCCGCAAAGGGAGCCGCAATCCCGTCCGGGCGTTCGACCAGGTGCCGCAGGGTCAGGGTGGGGGCGTAGCTGACGAGCGTATCGTGCAGGGTGGACATCGAGCTTCCTTGCGCAGGCCCAGCCAAGGCTTCCACTCCGCTTCATGCCCGGATCGCCGGCAACCTATCCATCCGCGCGAACTCCCGGGGCGACTCCGGGTATACGAGCGGAATCCGACGGCCGACCGTTCATCCTCCCCGAGGGGCCATGAGTGACCTGTTGAAACGGCTAGAAGCCCTGACGCCAGAGAAGCGAGCGCTTCTGCTGCGAAAGCTGGGCAAGGCCCCTGAGGAATCCGTCGGGATCCGGCGGGTAGAAAGGGGGGCGGCCAGCTTCCCGGTCACCCTGGCCCAGCGCCGCCTGTTCCTGCTCGACGAGCTCGACCCCGGCAACCCGGCCCGCCACATCTCCGGGCTGATCCGGCTCAGGGGCGAGCTCCAGGTCGAGCGGCTACGCGAGAGCCTTTCGGACCTGGTTGCTCGACATGAGGCGTTCCGGACGACCTTCCGCCGCGAAGGCGACGAGGTCGTGCAGGTCTTGCACCCCGCGATGCCGCTCGAGCTCGAGACCGTCTCGATCGAGGGGGGCGAAGAGAACCTTGCCGACCGTGCCGCCTGTTACGCGCGCCAGCCGTTCGACCTCGCCCGCGGACCGCTGTTCCGCTTCGCGCTCCTGCGCCTCGCCTCCGACGATCACGCCCTGAGCGTCACCCTGCATCACCTGGTGTCGGATCAGGCTTCCTTCGGGGTGATCCTCCGGGACCTCGTGGCCCGCTACGAGGCCCGCCGGGGCGATCGCCCCGCCGAACCGCTTCCCCTGCCGGTGCAGGGGATCGATCACGCGGTCTGGCAGGCCGCATGGGCCCGATCCGTCGATCGAGAATCGCTTCGCACCTACTGGCTAACCGCCCTGGGGAACCGCCTGCCCGAAATCGACCTGCAGACCGATCGCCCGCGCCCGCCTCGCCCCTCGACCCGCGGGGGGACCCACCGCTTCCGCCTCGAGCCCGACCTCGTCTCGGGGCTCAGGCGGCTCGCGCAGAGCGCCGGCGCCACGCTGTACATGGCAGCCCAGGCATGCTGCCACTTGTGGCTGCATGCCCTGAGCGACCAGACGGACCTCGCGATCGCAACCCCGGTCTCGTCCCGCCAGCAGGCCGACCTCGAAGCGGTGGTGGGCCTGTTCACCAACATCCTGTTGTTGAAAGCGCCCCTGGAGGGGGATCCGACCGCTCGCGACCTGCTCGCGCGGGTTCGCGACCGCACATTGGACGCCTATCAGCACCAGGAGTACCCGTTCGAGTGGCTGCTCGAGGACCTCTCCGAGGCGGGCCAACCGCCCTGTATCCAGGTCATGTTCAACCTCCTGCCGGCAATGCCGGACGTCGAGGTGCCGGGCCTCCTCATGCAGCCCCGGCCGGTCGACTGGGGCTCGGCCAACTTCGACCTGCACCTGTTTCTCGGCGAGGAAGCCGATGGCCTTACTGGCCGCCTGGAGTTCGCTCGGGACCTGTTTGACGACGAGACGGCAGCCTGGATGGCCGAGCAGTTCGTCTCGATTGCCCGGGCCATGCTGGGCGGGGCCGACGAGCCCATCTCGAACGTCGTGCGGAAGGCCATGGGGCCACGGCCGGCGATCGCCGTCGCCGCAACCTTCACGGCCGAGCCGGTGGAGGCGAGCCTGCGCTTCTGGCGGCGGGAGCTCGGGCTGCCCTTTGGGATCCGCTTTGCGGGTTACAACCAGGTCTACCAGGAGCTGCTCGATCCTGCAGGCCTGCTCGCACGCAACGAGGCGGGGCTGAACGTCCTCCTGGTCCGACTCGAGGACCTGGTACCCGCCGAGGATCGCCCCGACCGCTTCGAGGTCGCGGAGCTGAATCTCGCCGACCTGACCCGGGCCCTCTCGTCGACGGCCGCACGGGCCCGTAGCCCCTTTTTGGCCTGCGTGACGGCGCCATCGACCCCGGCCCTCGCGGACCCGAGGACGCGCCAGTGGCTCGCCGAACATGAGGCGTCCTGGCTCGAGCGCTTGCAGGCGATTCCCGGGGTCCATGCGGTCTCGAGTCGGGCGATCGCCGACCTCTATCCCGTCGACGACTACGACGACCGGCATGGCGAGCGCCTCGGAAGCGTTCCCTACACACCCCTCTACTTCACGGCGCTGGGCAGTGTGATCGCGCGCCGCCTCGCGGTCCTACGCGGTGCCCCCCACAAGGTGATCGTGCTTGATGCGGACCAGACCCTGTGGGCGGGGGTGTGCGCCGAGGATGGTCCCGCGGGGGTCCGGCTGGACGCGGGGCGGCGGGCCCTCCAGGAGTTCATGGTGGCCCAGCAAGCGGCCGGCATGCTGCTTGGCCTCGCGAGCAAGAACGAAGAAACGGACGTACTCAGGGTCTTTCGAGAGCGGCCGGACTTCCCGTTGCGGCTCGATCACCTGGCCTCCTGGCGCATCAACTGGGAGCCCAAGTCCGCCAACCTGAACGCTCTCGCGGCCGAGCTGAACGTCGGGCTCGACAGCCTGATCTTCCTTGACGACAACCCGGTCGAGTGCGCCGAGGTGAGGGCCAATTGCCCGGAGGTCCTCACCCTCCAGCTCCCGACCGACCCGGGAGAGATTCCCGGCTTTCTGGCAAGCGTCTGGGCCTTCGATCGCCTGGTCGTGAGCGCCGAGGATCGCGATCGCACGGCCATGATCCGGCAGAACCTCGAGCGAGAGCGGCTCCGGACCGAGGCCATGACGCTCGACGACTTCCTCCTGAGCCTCGGCCTCGAGGTCACCCTGGCGGCTCCCGAACCGGACGACTGGCCCCGCCTGGCCCAGCTGACCGCCCGGACCAACCAGTTCAACCTGACCACCCGCCGTCGCTCGGAAGCCGAGCTGCGCCTGGCCGTCCGGACCGACGGCATGGACGCGCTCGCCGTGCGGGTCCGGGATCGCTTCGGCGACTACGGCCTGGTCGGCCTGGTCTTGTATCGCCCCCTCGACGGGGCCCTCGTGGTCGAGACCTTCCTGCTGAGCTGCCGAGTGCTAGGCCGGAGGGTCGAGCACCGGATCGTCGAGCATCTGGCGGGCCTCGCCGCGGCGCAGGGGGCCACCCGCCTCGACCTGCCGTTCCGGCCCACCGAGAAGAACCGTCCGGCCCACAACTTCCTGGCGAGCTTCGGGCCCGAGGTCCAGCACGCGGGCCCGGATGGCGAGGTGTTCCGCCTTCCCCTAGCCGTGGCGACCCAGGCGACGGCGATCGCCCCTTCCGACGATGCGCAAACCCCCTCGGCGCCGGTCGTCTCCTCGGGGCTTCCGACCTGGCACGACCTGTACGAACGGATTCCGATAGAGCTTGCGACGGTCGAGCAGATCGAGCGGGCGATCGCCCAGACGTCGCCTGTCACAGCGACCTCCGGGGCCCCATTCGTGGCCCCACGCTCGGACACCGAGCGAGGGTTGGCGGTCATCTGGTCAGAGGTCTTGCGCCGCGAGCCGATCGGGATGGACGATTCCTTCTTCGACCTCGGGGGCCATTCACTCTTGGCCGTCCAGTTGCTGTCGCGGGTTCGGAACCAGTTCGGTACCGATCTGTCCCTGCAGGCCCTGTTCGAGGCCCCTACCCTCGCCGGAATGGCGAGCCGCCTCGATGCCTCGAAAGGCTCAAGGCGATCGCTGCCGCCGCTCGTGCGTTCGGAGGAGCGTGGGCAACACCCTCTGTCCTTCGCGCAGGAACGGCTCTGGTTCCTCAACCGGCTGGAGGGGCAGAGCCCGTTCTACAACGTCCCGGTGGCCGTGCGGCTCACCGGGCGGATCGACCTGCCCGCCTTCGAGGCCGGCTTCCGAAGCCTCATCCAGCGCCACGAGTCCCTACGAACGGCTTTCATCGAAAGCGACGGCGGCGGGGTCCAGCGCATCAAGCCCACGTGTGACTTTTCGATCCCCCTGGTCGACCTCAGTCCACTGCCAGCCCTCGAGCAGCAAGCGAACCTCGAACGTTTGATCCGCGAGCAGGCCGCTCAGCCCTTCGACCTCTCGTCCCCGCCGCTGTTTCGGGTGGTCCTCGCCCGATTATCAACGGAGCAGCATGTTGCTGTGGTGATCATGCACCATATCATCACGGACGGCTGGTCCATGGGGGTCCTGGTCCGGGAGCTTGCCGCCTGCTACGCCGCCCATGTGACGGCGTCGGGGGCCGAGCTCCCCCCCATGCCGGCGCAGGTTGGGGACGTGGCCCGCTGGCAGCGCGCCTGGCTGCAAGGAGAGACGCTCGCCGAGCTCCTCTCCTACTGGCGCGATCGCCTCGCGGGCGCCCCGGCCCTGCTCGCGCTGCCGTCAGATCGGCCCAGGCCGGCTATCCAAAGCTACCGCGGGGCCACGTTGCAGGTGATCTATCCGCGAGAGCTGCTGGGCGCCTTGCAGCGCCTCGCCCAGCGCGAGGGCGTCACCCTGTTCATGGTCCTCCTCGCGGCGTACCAGGCCTGGCTGTACCGCCACACGGGAGAGCCCGACGTCATTGTCGGGACCCCCGTCGCCAATCGACGGCTGCCGGAATCGGAAGGACTCATCGGGGTCTTCGTCAACAGCCTGGCCTTGCGGGCCGATTGCTCCGGCCGGCCTCGTTTCCTCGACCAGCTGCACCAGGTGAAGCAGGTAACCCTGGGGGCCTTCGAGCACCAGGACATGCCGTTCGAGAAGCTCGTCGAGGCGTTGCAGCCCGAACGCAGCCTCAGCCACTCCCCGATCTTCCAGGTCATGTTCGTCCTGCAAAACGCCCCCCTGGACCTGAGCTTGCCAGGGCTCGAGCTTTCCGTGCTCCCGACCCGGAGCGACGCCGCCAAATTCGACCTGACCCTCACGATGCGCGAGACGGCCGATGGCCTCGAGGCCGCGTTCGAGTACAACACCGACCTCTTCGACCCCGGCACGATGGAGCGGTACGTCGAGCGATTCAGGGTGCTCCTCGAAGGCGTGGCGGCCGATCCCGGGCGCCCCGTGCCGGAGCTGCCCCTCTTGACCGCCGCGGAGCGCGAACAGGTCACGGTCGGGTGGAATGCGACCCGGCGCGACTATCCGCTCGATCGGTGCCTGCACGAGTGGATCGAGGACCAGGTGGATCGCACACCCGAGGCGATCGCCGTCTCGTTCGAGCAGGAGACCCTGACCTACCGCGAGCTCGACGAGCGTGCCAATCGGCTCGCTCACCACCTGCGGGGTTTCGGGGTGGAGCCCGGCGTCCTCGTCGGGGTCGCGATGGAGCGCTGCGTGGCGCTCGTCGTCGCGCTGCTCGGCATCTTGAAGGCCGGCGGGGCCTACGTCCCAATGGACCCTGGGTATCCGGCCGATCGCCTGCGCTTCATGGCCGAGGACGCCGACGTGGCCGTCCTCTTGAGTCAAGAGCACCTCGTCGACCGGATTCCGGCGGGGCGGGCCCACGCGATCTGTTTGGACCGGGACTGGGAGGCGATCGCCCGCGAGCCCGGCGATCGCCCGGAATCGCTCGCCGGTCCCGACGACCTCGCCTACGTCATCTTCACCTCGGGATCGACCGGCCGCCCGAAGGGCGCGATGAACCATCATCGGGGGATCGGCAACCGCCTGCTCTGGATGCAAGAAGCCTACCGGCTCGACGAGAGCGATCGGGTGCTCCAGAAGACCCCGTTCAGCTTCGACGTGTCCGTCTGGGAATTCTTCTGGCCCCTCATGACCGGCGCGCGGCTCATCGTGGCCCGCCCGGGCGGTCACCAGGACAGCCGGTACCTGGTCGATCTGATCGCTTCCGAAGGGATCACGACCCTTCACTTCGTGCCGCCCATGCTCGCGATCTTCCTCGCCGAGCCGGACGTGGCGCGGTGCGTCAGCCTGCGTCGAGTGGTCTGCAGCGGCGAGGCCCTACCGTTCGAGCTGTCCGAACGCTTCTTCTCGTTGCTCAAGGCCGAGCTCCACAACCTCTACGGCCCGACCGAAGCGGCCGTCGACGTCTCGCACTGGACCTGCGTTCCCCACGACCCCCGGGGCCTCGTGCCGATCGGCCGACCCATCGCCAACATGCAGCTCCACGTCCTCGACGAGCGGCTCGAGCCCGTGCCGATCGGGGTGGCGGGAGAGCTCTACCTAGGCGGGGTCGGGGTAGGTCGGGGCTACCTGAAGCGCGACGCGCTAACGGCCGAACGCTTCATCCCCGATCCCTTCGGAGCCGGGAGGCTCTACCGCACGGGCGACCTCGCCCGCTGGCTGCCGGACGGGACGGTCGAGTACCTCGGGCGCCTCGACTTCCAGGTCAAGATCCGGGGCTTTCGGATCGAGCTCGGCGAGATCGAGGCGCTCCTGGCCCAGCAACCCGGGGTGCGCGAGGCGGTCGTGATCGCTCGGGAGGACTCGCCGAGCGACAAGCGGCTCGTCGCCTACCTCGTCGCCCGGGGCGGCGCCGAGTTGGTCCCGGCTGACCTGCGGGCAGCCCTCGTGGCCCGCCTTCCCGAGTTCATGGTCCCGAGCGCCATCGTGACGCTACCTTCCCTACCCCTGTCCCCGAACGGCAAGGTCGATCGAGGGAGACTGCCCAAGCCCGAGGCGCCGGTGTCGGCGGCGATCGCCCCCCCGGAAACAGACCTGGAGCGCCACCTCGCATCGATCTGGGAGGCCCTCCTCGGCCAATCGCCAATCGGAGTTGAAACCAGCTTCTTCGAGATCGGCGGCCACTCGCTACTCGCCCTGCAGCTCCTGAGTCGGGTGCGAGCCGAGCTGGGCCTCGATGCCTCATTGAGAGTCTTCTTTGGCACCCCGACCATTCGGGGGCTGGGTCGTCACCTCGAAGAGCTCGCGGCCACCCAGTCGGCACCGGTCTCGCCAATCGTCCCGAGACCCTGCGACGGACCGGCCCCGCTTTCGTTCGCCCAGGAGCGCCTCTGGTTCCTCGATCGGCTCGAGCCGAACAGTCCGTTCTACAACGCGGCGGGAGCCATGTGGCTCGCGGGGGCCCTCGATCGGCTGGCCTTCACAGCGGCGGTCGAGGAGGTCATCCGGCGCCACGAGAGCCTTCGAACCCGCTTCGTCCTGGATGAGGGCCATCCCGTACAGGTGATCGACGGCCCCGGTCCGGCTGCGGTGATCTTGCTCGACATGGCGGGCGCCCCGGACGGGGAGCTCCTGGCCTGGGCCGAACAGGAGGCGAGGCAGCCATTCGATCTGGCCAAAGGACCGCTCGTGCGGGTCTCGCTGCTTCGGCAGGCGGCGGATCGGCACCTGGTTGTCATCGTCATGCATCACATCGTGACGGATGGCTGGTCGTTCGGGGTGTTCGCGCGGGAGCTTGCGACGCTCTACGCCGAGTTCCGCCAAGGTCGACCCTCGAACCTGTCCGATCTCCCGATTCAGTATCGCGACTACGCCGTCTGGCAGCGGGAACACCTGACCGGGGCCCGCCTCGACGCCCAGGCGACCTACTGGAAGCAGTGCTTGAACGGGGCGGCCGATCGCCTGGATCTCCCGACCGATCGCCCCTATCCGGCGATTCAGCGCTTCGAGGGATCGGCGCTTCCGGTCGAGATCCCGGCCGAGTTGACCCGAGGGCTCGTCGACCTGGGTCGGCGGCAAGGCGCCACCCTCTTCATGACCCTGCTCGCGGCCTTCCAGGCGTTGCTGCACCGACTGTCCGGCCAGACCGACATCCTGGTCGGCACTCCGGTCGCGAACCGAACCCTGACCGAGATCGAGGACCTCATCGGTTTCTTCGTCAACACGGTCGTGCTGCGCACCGACTTCTCGTCGGATCCCTCGGGGCGCGATCTGCTCGCCCAGGTCCGAGAGGCGACCATCGGGGCCTTCTCTCACGCCGACCTCCCCTTCGAAAAGGTGGTCGACCTCGTGCAGCCGAACCGGGATCTGAGCCACACCCCACTGTTTCAGGCCATGTTCGTCCTGCAGAACACCCCGGCCTCCGCGCACGACCTGGACGGCCTCCGGCTGGAGCCAATCGCGATCGAGACGGGCGTCTCCAAATTCGACCTCACGCTCTCCTTGCAGGAGCGGGGCGAAACCTTGGTGGGCGGCCTCGAGTACCGCACCGATCTGTTCGATCGCGAGACGATCGAACGGATCTGGGGGCACTTCCTGGTGCTCGCAGCCGACCTCATGGCCGACCCCGATCGCGCGGTATCCGACCACGCCCTCATGAGCGACTCTGAGCGCCGGAAGGTGCTGGAAGAATGGTCCTACACGGACGGGTCGGCGCCTTACGAGTCCTTGCTGACGCGGTTCTGGCATCAAGTCGATCGGGACCCCGAGGCGATCGCCCTGCGCTTCCAGGGACATTCCCTCTCCTACCGCGACCTCGATCGAGAGTCCAACCGTCTTGCCCACTACCTGCTGAGGCGGGGGATGGCGAGAGGGTCCCTCGTGGGGCTCGCCGTCGATCGGGGCCCGGAGATGGTGATCGGCATGCTTGGCATCCTGAAGGCCGGCGGGGCCTACGTCCCGCTCGATCCGGCCTATCCGGGCGATCGCCTCGCCATGATGGTCGAAGACGCGTCCCTGGCCCTGCTCGTGACCCAGGAGCGGATCCGGCCGTCGCTGCCTGCTGGCACAGCGACGCTCGTCAGCCTCGACTCCGAGCGGGACCGGATCGCCGAGGAACCTGGCGATCGCCCATCGACGGAGGTGGACCCCTCGGATCGGGCCTACGTCATCTTCACCTCGGGATCGACCGGCCGCCCCAAGGGAGTCGTGCTCGAACACGGCGGCCTCTCCAACCTGATCGCGGCCCAGGTCGAGGCGTTTGGCCTAACTCCCGCCAGCCGGGTCCTGCAGTTCGCGTCGTTCAGCTTCGACGCCTCGGTGTCTGAAATCGCGACCGCTCTCTCGGCGGGTGCCACCCTGGTCACGGCCTCCCGTGACGACTTGATGCCGGGTCCCGCCCTGATCGGCCTACTCAGACGGGAGCGGATCACGACCGTGACCCTGCCGCCCACGGTGCTGCAGGTGCTGATCGAGGCCGAACTGCCGGATCTCGACACTGTCGTGTCGGCAGGGGAGGCCTGCCCTCACGACCTCATGGTCCGCTGGAGCCGCAAGACCCGCTTTCTCAACGCCTACGGCCCGACCGAGGTCACCGTCTGCGCGACGATCGAGCAGTGTCACTCGGAATTGGCGCGGGTCGCCATCGGTCGGCCGATCCGCGGGGTGCGGGCCTACATCCTAGATCACCGGATGCGCCCCGTGCCGCCCGGGATGCTGGGCGACCTCTGGATCGGCGGGGCCGGGATCGCGCCCGGCTACCTCGACCGGCCGGAGCTCACGGCCGAGCGATTCCGGCCCGACCCCTTCGGCCCCGGCCGGGTGTACGGGACGGGCGATCGCGCCCGCTTCCTGCCCGATGGCCGGATCGAGTACCTGGGCCGCGCCGACCGGCAGGTCAAGATCAGGGGTTTCCGGATTGAGCCCGGCGAGGTGGAGTCTGCCTTGCTGCGGCACCCACTGGTCAAGCAAGTCGCCGTCATGGCCCGCGAGGACGAGCCCGGCGACAAGCGGCTGGTGGCCTACCTGGTGGCCGGTGAGGGAGAGGCGATGGACCTCGCAGAGGTCCGGTCGTGGCTCGGGCAAACGCTTCCTGATTACATGATCCCGGTCGCGGTCGTGACGCTCGCCGCCATCCCGCTCTCCCCGAACGGTAAGGTCGATCACCGAGCGCTCCCACGTCCGGAGAGCGCACAGGCCGTCCGGAAGTCGGCCTACGTGGCGCCCCGGGACCGCTTCGAGATGCAGTTGCAGACCATCTGGCAGGAGATCCTCGGCGTCACGCCGATCGGCATCACCGACAACTTCTTCGACCTGGGTGGGCACTCGCTCTTGGCCGTCCGGCTGATCGGGCAGATCGCCGATTTGGTGGGCCACGACCTGCCGCTCGCCACGTTGTTCGAGGGGGCGACCATCGAGCACCTGGCGGATCTGCTCCGGAAGCAGGCGGGTGATCGCCAGCCCACCGTGATCGTGCCCATTCAGACGGGGGGCGATCGCCGTCCCTTCTTCTGCGTTCACCCGATGGGCGGCAACGTGCTCTGCTACCTGGATCTCGCCCGTCACCTCGGCGATCGGCAGCCGTTCTACGGGATTCAGGCCGTCGGACTGAACGGCGAGGCCGAGCCTTTCGAGCGCTTCGAGCCCATGGCGGCCCGTTATATCCAGTCGATGAAGGCCTTACAGCCGGAGGGGCCCTACCGGCTGGGCGGATGGTCGCTGGGCGGGGTCATCGCCTTCGAGATGGCCCGCCAGATTGAGAGCGAGGGCGAAACGGTCTCCCTGCTCGCGCTGATGGACAGCACGCCCCCCATTCCCGAGAACGCGCCACCCGAGTTCGAGAGCGACTACAACCTGCTCTCCAATCTGGCTCGCGACCTCGAGGTCTTCTCCGGCACGGATCTGGCCGTTTCCTACGAGGAGCTGGCGCGCATGTCGCTCGACGAGATGCTGAGCTACCTGGTGGAGAGGGCCACGCGGGCGGGAGCCATCCCGTCCGACTTCGGTTTACGCCAGCTCCGGCGCCTTTACCAGTTGCAGAAAGCCAACTTCGAGGCGTTGAGGCACTACCAGCCGTCGCCGTATCCGGGCCCCATCACGGTGTTCGAAGCGACGGGTAAATCCGAGTGGGAGTATCACGGGCCCATGAGCGGCTGGAGTCGCCTTTCGACCCGGCCCGTGGCCACCCACGTCATCCCGGGGGACCACCTGACCATCATCACGCGGCCCCACGTCGAAACCCTCGCGCGCCTCCTCGAGGACATGTTGTCCTGAAACCGGCCTGCGCCGCCAATCTGGGTGTTTCCCCCCTCAAGGGGAAGCCGGAGTCAGCTCGGCGACAGGTCCTCCAGCTCCTCGGTAGGAGACAGCGGGGTCACGTGCGCGAGGCCTTCGCGCGGTCCCGCCTTGAGGTCGGCCAGCTGCTGATTCTGGGCCACGGGCTCGATCCGCTCGATGCCGCGCTTGCTGATCACGACCCGCAGCCGGTGATAGACCGGATGCTCGATCTGCCCCGCCGGCCCGAGCATCCCGACCCGGAACACCAGGTTGAGGTGGTAGACCTTGGGGGCCCTCACCTCCTCGAACACGCCCGTTTCCGGATTGAACCGGGCCACCTGGATGTGCGGGTCGGACAACTGGCCGAGCAGGTTCGCCACCGAGTAGCGCAGGATGTGCTTGACGTTCATCCGGCGCTGGTGGGTCTGCTGGATCTGGCGCGCCTCCAGGGTCATGGTGTGGTGGTAGGACAGAACCTCTTCGTTTCGTTCCTCATCCAGGTCGATCGCGTGGGAGAACTCGCGCACGAAGCGAATGTCCTCCGGTAACTTCCCCTTTTCGGTGTACCGCACGCTCTGCCGGCATTCCCCGATGGGCATGTGCTTGACGGGATCGGAGATGGCCAGCCTCTGGTCGGGGAGCAGACGCTGCACCTGGTTCGTCAGGTAGATCTTGAACAGGTCCTTGAGCTGGTCCTTGAGGATGTAGACCAGCACGATCACCCCGATGAGGACGGCCGTCGAGACGTTGTGGAGCCGGAAGTTGACGTTGCGATCGCCCAGCGTGCTCCAGAACGCTGCGAGCCCCGCGCCCAAGGCCGCGATGATCCCACGGAACCGCCGCTGCTCGCGGATCACGCGCACGTCCAGGTACAGCACCTGGGACAGGTACTTCTTGAGGGCACTCGTGCGGTAGCTGTAGCGCTCCAGGGTGTCCGGTCGCGTCACATCGAGCCGGGTGAACCCTTCGGCCTCGCGATAGGCCGCCTCCTGCCGGGCGAGCCTATCCAGGTAGCCCACGATGGGCTCAATCCCGACCGGAAGCTCGGAGATCGCGGCGTGGAGCTTGCTCACATGCTCGTCGAACCGGTAGGTCAGGTACTCGTCAACCAGGCGCATGGCCTCCACGACCTTAGTCGGCACGGCATCAGGCGCCAGAGCCCACTTGCGCCGGACCTCCCGGAACCGCAGCAAGAGTGCGTGGTCTGTCTCCAAGGCATTTCCGACCCCTCGCAGCGCCTCGGTCACCTCGTGGTCCGAGGCGCCTCGCTCCGCCAGGTCGGTCGCGGCATCCCGTGCCGCCTGTCGGGCGTCTCGCCAGTTGGAGAGTAGGATGCAGCCGAAGAGCTTGGCTTCATTGATGGCCGTCTCGGCAACCACTGGTTCGGTGGCAGCCCCATCGGCGAGGCGCCCGAGGATGAAGATCAGCTGGTTGAGTGGCGAGCGCGGGTTCAGGGGGTCGGTCAGGGCCTCGCTCGTCAGGGTCGGGGTGCGGAACCGCAGGTGGCTCAGGACATCCCGGAAAAAGTCGTCCTTGCCGTAGCGTTCGGCCGAGATTCCGAGGTTGGTCGGCAGGAAGAAGAAGGCGTCCACCCGAAAGCGGGCCCGGCCGTCCTCCTGGGTCGTCGCCGGGGAGAGGTCGTAGTTGAAGTTGATCTCGACGTGCTGCTGGTCATGGCGATTGAATCGACTGCCGTACAGCCGCTCGAGCGGGGTCATGCCATCGCCCATCCGTGACCTCCTGGCGGTGGGCCCGTCTGCCGGGAAGGGTCTTATACCCACTATGTCCCCGGGGGTTCCCGATCGGCCAACGGCGGTTGGCCAAATCACCGAGGGACGAGGCTCGCTCGGGTGCTACGATGCGCCCATCCGCGGCCACCGACTGGAGGTCCCCATGCTCGAGATGCTCGCCCAGCTCGCCCTGACCTTCGTCATGATCGTCCTGTACGCCGTCGTGTTCTGCCTGGTCTACGCCCGGGTCATGGGCGGCATGTTCAACCGCAACCGGTTTCAACCGAGCCGCGAGACCAACGGCCACGTCACCTTCTCGGACGTGCTGGGCATCGAAGAGGCCAAGCGCGAGGCCCAGGAGGTCGTCGACTTCCTCAGACATGCCCCGGCCTTCCAGAAGATCGGGGCCAAGATCCCCAAGGGGATCCTGCTCGTCGGCCCGCCGGGCACGGGCAAGACGCTGCTGGCGAAGGCGATCGCCAACGAGGCCGGGGTCCCCTTCTACTCGCTCTCGGGGGCGGACTTCGTCGAGGTGTTCGTCGGGGTGGGGGCGAGCCGGATCCGGGCCCTCTACAAGAAGGCCCGCAAGCACCCGGCCGCCATCGTGTTCATCGACGAGATCGACGCCCTGGGGCGATCGCGCAGCCAGAATCAATTCGGTGGCCAGGAGGGCAACAACACCCTCAACCAGTTCCTGGTCGAGCTGGACGGGTTCGGGCGGGGCTCCAACGTCATCACGATCGGGGCGACCAACTTCGAGGAATCCCTCGATCCGGCCCTCCTGCGGCCGGGGCGCTTCGATCGCAAGATCCACGTGGGCCTGCCGGACGTGAAGGGGCGCGAGGCCCTGTTGCGCCATTACGCGGCCAAAGTCCGGCTCGATCGGACCGTGGACCTCAAGAGCCTGGCGCGAGCGGCCGTCAGCATGAGCGGAGCGGACCTCGCCTCGGTGGTCAACGAGGCCTCGATCCTGGCCGTGCGGGAAAGCCGTTCGGTGGTGAAGCAAGAGGACTTCTCGCGGGCCATGGAGCGGCTGGGCATCGGGCTCGAGAGCAGCAACCGCATCCTCGGGCCAGAGGAGCGCCAAACGGTGGCCGTTCACGAATCAGGCCATGCCATGGTCGCGCTGGCCCTACAGCCCGGCAAACGGCTCCACAAGGTCTCGATCATCCCGACGGGTCGGCACGCTCTGGGCTACACCTGGGCCGTGGACATCGAGGAGCGGCACCTGGTCACCCGCGAGGAGTACCTGGCCGACCTCGCCGTCCTGATGGGGGGGAGGGTGGCCGAGGACCTCGTGCTCGGCAAGATCACGAGCGGGGCTCATTCCGACCTGAAGCGCGCGAGCAAGATCGCCGAGCTACTGGTCTGGGAGCTCGGGATGCTGGACGGGAACCCCATCAACTACCGGGAGTTGAGTGTCAGCGAGGCAACCCGGGAGCGGCTAGACCGCGCCGTCGAGAGACTGCTCATCGAGGCCCACGAAACGGCCCGCGAGATCCTGATGGCGAGGCGGGTCGATCTCGATCGGTTGACCCACGGGCTCTTGGCCCACGAGGTTCTCTACGAGGCCGATGTGACGGCGGTGCTGGCCGGAGGGGCGCCGGAACGACCGGAACGGGGCGATCGCAACGAGTGGGTGGCGTGACGGTGGCCGGCGAGGCGGCTCCCTCTCCCCGTGAGGGGCCTTCCTCAGGCGATCAGTTCGAGCTGCAGCCCATTCGAGATCAGTTCCCGGCGCTCTGGATCTCGCGCAAGGCGGTCCAATTCCTGACGGATCTGGGCGCGCTGCGCTGCCAGATCGGCCTGCCTCGCCCCCAGCTCCAGCCACTCCAGACGCACCAGCCAATCCTCGGGAAAAGCGGGCAATTGGCCTGCCAGCTCTCGCAACCGTTTGACGTCCATCCCCGTCGACCGCATGCCCCGCAGCTCCCGATACATCGCGTCAAGCGCCGCAGGATACGGCTTGGGGGGCCGGTGGCGATCGTACGAGACAGGCCCCGACAAGGTGGGCGAGAAGGTCGTCTCGGGGCCCGGGTAGCCAAGGCGATCGCCCAGCACCTCCACCGCCTCGAGCAGCTGCTCGAAACTCTCGCAGACGAAGAGCTGGGGCTGATAGGAGGTGATGTCGTAGGACGCGTTGAGGCAGGCATCCAGGTCGAAGGGCACCTTGGGAACAAGAGGGGTCATGCAACGCTGGCTTTCCCCGACCGATGAAAGCAGACCGGCCCCGTAGATCTTGGGGCGTTCGACCGTGCCGATGAGCCCATACTCGACCGTCCACCAGTAGAGGCGCGACACCAGGTTGGCATCCGACGGGCGCCCGAGCTCACGCTGCCGGGCCTTGAGCTCGGCCTCGGCCCGCTCGACGGCCTCGGGGCTCGCCTCCGGGTCTTCCTTGATGAACGACAGGTGGCGGATCGCCTCGTAGAGGGCCAGATCGTTGGGCGACGAATGGGCCCAGGTCCCCAACTCGCACAGCCGGCGCACGAACCGGGCGAAGGTCTCATCGAGCAGGATCGAGCCGTGCCCCGAGCTCTCGTGAATGATGTCGGGCGCCGGGGTGTAGGCGATGTGCTCGAAGCGCCGGATGTCGAGGGCAATGGGCAAGATGCCTCGGGCCTGGAACTCCATGAAAGCGGCGGGCGGGATGAACCCGTCGACCGCGACCGCACGCCACCCCATCGATTGCAGGCGTTCGTCCACGACCTCGACGCGCGGAATCTCGTCGACCGAGATCCCTGCGGCCTCCAACCCGTCCTCGTAGATGGAGTGAGCATGCACGCGGTGGAAAGCCACGTTCTGGCGCATGATGTAGCGCCAGATCGCCTGGTCGATCGCCGAGTAGTGCCCGTAGCACTGTTCGACGACCAGTTGTTGCAAATGTTCCGGTAGACCGTGTCCCAAGTCGACCTCCCGCCCCTCGTGCTGCGTCCTATTCGTTCCCGGTCGCCAGGCCGTAGAAACCGATCGGGCTCAAACGGACCTGGCAACATCCTGCCAGGTCCATTTGTTGTCGGAAGCTACGAAGGCTTCTTCATGTGGGCCGGGCTGGTCTCGACCTTCGCGACCTTCTTGGCCAGGTTCAGGTGCTGCTGCAGGGTCGGCAGGGTCTGGCTCGCGAACTTCTTGACTCCGGGGTCCTTGGCCGTAGCCGCGGCCTTCTTGAAGTCGGACACATCCTTCATGTGGTCCTGGACCATGTTGGCCATGTAGGTACGGTCGAAGGCTTCTCCCTTGAGCTTCGTCAGCTTATCGTGCAGGGCCTGGTCCTCCGGGCTCATGGTCTTGGGCAGGGAGACCCCTTCTTTGGAGGCCAGTTGCTTGAGCTGGCCGTTGGCCTTGCCGTGATCCCGGACCATACGGGCGCCGAACTGCTTGACCTGCGCACTCTTGGCGTTCTTCTCGGCCAGCTGGCCGAGGGCGACCTCGGCCACGCCTCCCTGAGCCGCCTTGTTCACGAAGGTCCGATCGGCGCTGGTCATGACGGCCCAGGCCGGCCAAGACCAGCCAGCTACGGCGACAAGCGTCCCCGCGACCGCGAGCGAGGCGACGGTACGGTTCATGTCGGCCCTCCTTTCGCCGGTGGCGTTCGCCCGGCGCCGCCATGATAGGCGGCGTCGGTGACACGCTCTCGTCACCTTGCCCGAAGGAGTTGGGCCAGATCGACCTGGACTCGTGGCCCTACCAGATGCGGACCCGATCCTCTGAGGCCTTGTACATCCCGTCGCCTGGCTTGAGGCCGAAGGCATCGTAGAACCCGTTCAGGTTGGAGACCACGCCGTTGGTCCGGTACTGTTCGGGCGAGTGGGGATCGGACAGAATCCGCTGGTGCAGCCACTCTGGCCGATTCTTGTTTCGCCACACCCGGGCGTAGCTCAGGAAGAAGCGCTGATCGCCGGTCCAGCCGGCGATGATGGGAGCCTTCTTGCCGTGCAGGGCGTAGTGATAGGCCTGCAGAGCCATATCGACCCCGGTAAGGTCGGCGATGTTCTCGCCGAGCGTGAGACGGCCGTTGACGTGTTCGCCCTTGAGCGGCTCGTAGCCGTCATACTGCTTGACGAGGCGGTCGGCCCGCGCCACGAAGGCCTTCCCGTCCTCCGCGGTCCACCAGTCGCGCAGCTTGCCATCGGCGTCGAAGTGGCGGCCCTGGTCGTCGAAGCCGTGGCTCGTCTCGTGGCCGATCACGGCGCCGATGGCCCCGTAGTTGTAGGCGTCATCCGCCTTGGCGTCGAAGAAGGGAGGCTGCAGGATGGCCGCCGGGAAGACGATCTCGTTGCCCACCGGGTTGTAGTAGGCGTTGACCGTCTGCGGGGTCATGTCCCACCGGCTGCGGTCCACCGGCTTGCCGGCCTCGGCCATGTCGCGCTCGTAGGAGAAGCGGTTGGCGCGGACCAGGTTGCCGATGGCGTCGTCGCGCTTGACGACGAGGCCGGGGTAGCCTCGCCAGCGGTCGGGGTAGCCGATCTTGACTCGCAGCTTGGACAGCTTGGCGAGGGCAGCCTTGCGCGTGGCGGGGGTCATCCAGGCCAGGTGCTGCAGGTTTTCGCGGTAGACGACAAGCAGGTTGTCGACCAGCTTCTTCATGCGGGCCTTGGATTGGGGTGGAAAGTGCTTGGCCACGTAGCCCTGGCCGATCGCCTCGCCCACCTCGGCGTTGGTCTCCTCGACCGCCGTCCGCCAGCGCGGAGGCATGGCCGTGAGGCCCTGGAGCTTCTGGGACTTGAAGCGGAAATGGGCGTCCCGGAAGGCCTTCGGCAGGTCGGAGGCGTAGGAGTCGAGCAGGCGGGTGCGCAGGTACTGCTTCCAGGCCTCGATCGGCGTGTCCTTCGCAAGGCCCACGAACCCCTTGAAGTAGCTCGGCTCCCCAACGATGGCGCCCATCCCCTTGGGCATGCCGGTCGACTTCGCGAGGCGCTCCCAGGGGAAGCCAGGATAGAGCTGGTCCCACTTGGATCGCGGGGTCGGGTTGTAGCGCTTGATGGCATCGCGCCGTTCGGCGCGCGACCACTGCAGTTTGGCGATCGCCGTCTCGAAGGCCACGGACCGCGAGGCCGCCTCGTCGGCGTCGGCAAAGCCGGCAAGCCGGTTCAGCTCGGCCAGGTAGGAGCGGTACCCGTCCAAGAGGGCCAAAGAAGCGGCATCGGTCTTCAGGTAGTAGTCCCGATCGGGCAGACCGAGGCCACCCTGGCCCCAGTAGACGACGTTGAGCAGCGGATTCTTCTCGTCAGCGCTCACGCCGACTTCCACCGGAACGCCGACTCCCAGCTTGAGCCAGTCTCCGAACAGCGCCGCCACGTCCTCGAGGCTCTTGGCCTGGTCGAGCTTGGCAAACGCCGGCTTAAGCGGGGCGAGGCCCTCGTGCTCGATGGCGGACAGGTTCGTCAGGGCCGCGTAGAAGTTCCCGATCAGGCGGGTTTTGGCGTGGGGATGGGCCGCCGCCTCTTCGAGCAGGGCCCGCACGTCGGCGTTGGCCTTCTCGCGCAGGATCATGAAGTTGCCAAAGGACTTCTTGTCGCCCGGGATCGCCGTGTGCTCGAGCCAGTCTCCGTTGACCCCTTGAAAGAAGTCGTCTTGCAGACGGACGGTCGAGCTCCCGCCCGAAAAGGGCAATAGGGGCTGCACAGCCGCGAAGGCCGGAGCCGCGAGAGCGAGGGTCAGGGCGATCGGGAGGATGGGTGTGCGCATGGTGATTCCTGGTGGATCGGTAGGTGGGGACGAGCCCTCATCTTACCGCCTTTCCGGAGCCCCTGCCGAAATGCGCTAGGATGAAGGGCCGCCGCCCCGACCGGAAAGGATGTCGCCGTGACTTCGAGCCTGCAGCCCGAGCTCGATCGCAAGATTGCCGCCGCCCTGTTTCAAGAGGAGGCGACGGGTCCCGTGCCCTTTCCCACCACCTGGCCCGCCCGACTGGCCTGGCTCGGCGAAATCGGCACGGCGTGGCTCTCGCTGGGGCTGGCGATCGCCAACCTCGCCCTCGCCCTGTTCGACTATTCCTACCTAGAGCTGCGCCACATGTATCTCGAGACCGTGCCAGGGCTCGTGACCCTTTACGACCCGGTCAAAGGTATCGCCCCCCACCGCACGACGAAGGCTTACCTAGCGCACGCGGAAGAGACGTTTAAAGCGATGAAGCGTTGGGATGCCAAGGCCTATACTTCCCTTGCTGCCATCACCATGGAGCCCGTCACGCATCCTGACGCAACCACCTCGGCCATGCTCGCGGACATGCAGGAGCGAAGTGTTGCCCTGATACAAGAGGATCCGTTCATCGCCTCAGGCCAAGCGGGGATTTTCGAACGGGCCAAGAATCTAATGCGTCGGCATATGGGCGTCGACTCGGCAAAGCTGGGATTCACGCGGTTCTGGACCCAGCGAACGTTGAACCATGCATGGCTCGAAAGGGAGATTGATTGGTTCAATTCTCGGATTCGTCCTCTCATCGCGCGCAATTACTATCGACGGACAGGAGAAAACGGGCTACCCTTCGACGCCTTCTGGATGATCGACCTGCTCTTCCTGCCCTTCTTCGCCCTGGAATTCGTGCTCCGGGGCTGGCACCTTCGCCGGACGAGGCGAGTCCCGAGTTGGAAGGCCTATACCTACTCCCGCTGGTACGATCTGGGCTATCTGGCGCCCATCGGCCTGTCGCTCGTGCCCTTCGGCTCGAGCGGTTGGATCCACCTGCTCCGGGCGATCTCGGTGGGCAACCGGATGAGCCGGCTGGGCCTCTTCAACCCGATCGCCTTCACCCAGGCCTACACGAACCGGATCGTCAACCTGCTCACCGACCTCGTGAGCGTGCGACTCATCGGCAATTACCAGGAGTCCATCCGGTCCTTCGACCTGGAGAAGACCATCCACGCCGTGTCGCCCGAGCAGCGCGACCAGATCCGGCGCGTGATCGAACAGCACGTCGAGGGGATGGTCGTCCGGGTGTTGCCGGCGATCGCGTCTGAACTCGAAGCCGTCATCACCTACTCGGCGAAGCAGGCCCTGCACGCCTCTCCGGCCTACCAGCAGCTGTGCCAGCTGCCCTTCGTGGGCAACCTGCCGGATCGCTACCTGCCCGATCTGGTCGCCGAGGTGGTGTCGGGTACCCAGCGCACGCTCAGCGCCAACCTGCGCGATCCTGAGTACCAGGCCCTGGTCGATCGAGTCGTCAAGCACGCAGCACGGCTGCTCTACGACGAACTGGCCACCCTGCGGACCGAGGACGAGCTGAAGCGCTTCCTTTTCGACGCGCTCGAGCAGCAAAAGCAGAAGCTGTTGAGCTGACGCGAGTCAGGGAAGGCTCGCCATCCAGGCTCGCAAATCCCCCGCACCCTGCCCTCGCCCCCCGGGGTGAGGGTCTAGCGGAAGCCTCGAATCCTTTCGAGGCTTCTTAGGGCTTCTTGAGCCGATCGAGGAACTCCTTGCGAAACTTGGCGACCTTGGGGGCCACGACCATCCGGCAGTAGCCCTGGGTCGGGTTCTTTGCGAAGTAGTTCTGGTGGTAGTCCTCGGCCGGAAAAAAACGGGTGAACGGGGTCACCTCGGTCACGATCCGGTTCTCGAAGACGTGGGCCAGGTTGAGCTCGCGGATCACGGCCTGTGCGGTCTCGGCCTGGGCCTCGGAGTGGGTGAAGACGACCGAGCGGTACTGGGGACCCGTGTCGTTGCCCTGGCGGTTGCGGGTGGTCGGGTCGTGGATGACGAAAAAGACCCCGAGCAGGTCCCGGTAGGACAGGACGTCCGGATCGAAGGTCACCGAGACCACCTCGGCGTGGCCCGTCCGGCCGGCGCAGACCTGCTCGTAGGTCGGATCGGGCACCGTCCCGCCCGAATAGCCGGACACCACGTCGAGCACCCCGACCAGGTCGTCGAACACCGCCTCGAGGCACCAGAAGCACCCTCCACCCAGGGTCGCCGTTTCATTGCGGGCCATGATTCCTTCCTCCGTCCCAGTCACTTAACAGACATTTGACACACCGCAAACACGCCCACAAGAAGGCTTGCTCGGCCAGTTCGCCATACAAGGTGCAGGGCATGGTTCCACAAAGGAGGGTGCAATGACAACCGGGCCGATCGCGGGAGGCGATTCTCCCTTCTCTCTGCGGAAGTCGTCGGTCAAGAGGGCCATGGAGTTGGATGCCGAGCGGGTCCCGGCTTCGGACGTGCGCAAGGCCAGCGACCTGCTCCAGGCGCATCGGCCCGGGGCGCGCAGCCGGATCGGGTTGCCCGGCGAGGAGCCCATCGTCCATGCCGGGGGCGGAACGGCTACCCACCACGTGCGGCACGCCCGTCACCACCGCCGCGGCCGGCGCATCCGCTACTCGCGCCATCTGGCCGGGGGCGGTCATGCCCATCGGGCGACTCACGTGCTCCATGCCCACCGCCATCATGGGCACGGCCCACACGGGGCTCACCCGGCGAATCCCCACGCGCCGAATGCCCCGGCCTCGTCGACTCCGACGGGAAACGTCGACGCGGGCCACTCCCGGGACGGCCACGATCTGCCCGCGACGTCCGGAAAGGCGACCACCTTCTGGAATGGCCGCTACTCGTACAAGGGCCGCCGCGACCCCGACAATATGAGCAAGGGGGCGTGGGGAGACGAAAACAAGCCGACGGACTACATCGCCGCCTTGCCCGTCGGGCTCAAGGGTGGTGGGGACTGGTGGCACAACCAGAAGATCCTGGTAACCAACCCAACCAACGGCAAACAGGTCGTCGTGCAGGTGCAGGACAAGGGCCCTGCCCCCAGGACCGGCGCCGCCATCGACCTCTCACCGGTCGCCAAGGAGGCGCTCGGGGTTCACTTCATGGACAACATGAACGTCAAGATCTCGTTCGCCGACCCGAATGCCCCCGTGGGTCCCGTCAATCCCTAGGGCTCGATGACCAGGGATCCCGGCTCGCCCACCACGTTGCGGATGGGCGGCATCTCGAGGCTCGCCGTCTTCTTCAGGTCGAGCACGACGCCCTGAGAGGTCTTGCGCATGCCCGGCTGCTGGGCGAGCGCATCCTCGATCTGCCCTGAGGAAAAGGGGATGAACCCGGCCACCTTGACGTCGTGAGCCTGCAGGAGCAACTCACCCGGCGCGTTGTGGGTGAAGCGGATCTGGAAGCTGACCGGAATCGGGGCGTCCAGCACGTTCTTGTAGCCCGAGATGTGAAGGTCGGTGCCCTGCAGGCTGATCGAGGTCATCGAGAAGTCGTCCCCGCCCGCTTGGCCGAACTTGCTTTTCAACACGGCCTCGGAGAGCACCAGATCACCGGATTGCAGCCGAGCGTATCCGTCGGTGTCCCAGTGATTGACGTCGTACGGCTTGCCGGTGTCGTCGGGGATCGCCACCAGATCGGCGTCGCGGAGCGTGCCCCCGTGGAGAGCCACGTCCCCGTGGCTGGTCAGCTCGAAATAGTCCGGCTTATCCAGCCTCAGTCGCCCGGGCACCTCCCGATCCGGTTGGTTGCCGAGCACGACCTTGGCCTTACCCGCCTGGATAGAAAGCTGTTTGATCTGGGTCTGGATCAGCGACTGCTGGCTGAGATCGACCTGCAACGACTCCCCGGGACCGGTCTTGACCATGGGACCAACCCCGGCGAGCTTGCCGAGGTCGAGGTGCAGAAGCTTCATCAGCCACAGGACGGGAATCCCCAGCACGGACACCGCTTGGGGCTGCACCGTGAGGCTGGTCGGGGCATCGAGGGAAACCTTGGCCGATAGCGAGAACGGCAGCGGGAGGCCGAGCAGCTTGAGGCGGCCGGTGAGGCCGACCTGGTTGCCGTCCCGGAACGAGAGCTGAGCGTTGGTCAGCGGGGGTTTGGACAGGTAGTGGGCGATCGCCCTGTTCAAGTCCTTGTCCGTCACGTCGAACTCTCCTGCCGAAACCGAGAGTCGGTAGGTGCGGGGCCTCAGCAGGTTGAGGGGAACGCGCGGGCTGAGGTTGACGGCGTCGGCCGTCAGGTAGGGGATGTCGACTTCCCAGGTGCGGGAGTCGTCCTGAAAGCGGAGGTTGCGCCCGTTGAGGTGGACCGACGCCACATCGGGGCCGGGCCCCCGGGACGCCCCGAGCTTGCCAGGCATGAACCCCGCGACCCGATTGAACGAACCAGCCGGAGCGGACATGCGCACCCCCCCTCGACTCCCCATGCTCCATAAGGTTAAGCCATGGATAAGAAAAAGTAAAGAGGCTGTATCGATCCGCCGCATGGCCTCTGACGGATCCTTCCGACTGATAATCGGAGCTTAAACAAAGCTTGCTCTAGGGATTACGCTCTGGATGCCGGAATCGGCTATACCAGATGGCGGTGGCAAAGGTGGCCATCAAGAAGCCGTGTTTCCCGGCACGAGGCCGGGACCGCGCGACGTCGCACGACCCCTCGGCTGTTCCGCCCGACGACAGGGCGTTCCTGAGGGTCTGCCCATGCCGGACTGGTTCCTTCTTCCCACCGTCTATCATCGCTTCCGGACCGAGGTCCGGGACCACGCGCCGCGCCGGATCCGGAGGCGCCTTCGCCGCCAGCTCATGGTCTGGCTGGCTCGCCTCAACCGACCCCGGTGGCGCTGGCTACCGGCCCGCTGATGGCCGTTCGAACAGGTAGGCGACTCCTCCCGAGCCAAACCAGGCGATCGCGAGGTCCTCTTTCGGCCAGACGAGTCCATGCCCATCCCGGCTCCGGTACGAATCCTCGGTGACGATGTCGCCGCTCGCCGTGAGTCCATGCAGCAAGATCAGGTGCCCGGGCGTCTCGGGGTAGGGGGGATGGGCCAGCACCCCCCGCCGAAACCGGATCGAGGCCCCGACCACGTGCCCCGCCTCGAGGTGGTGCCTGAGCTCGGTCCAGCTCCGGATCCGGGTGACGTAGCCGGGCACTCCGTGCTCGTAGGCGCCCTGGATCGCCCGTGGCCAGACTCCGTAGAGGTCGTGCTCGGGATCGTAGAGGTCCGCGGCGACGGTCTCGGTAGGCAGGTCCACGCCGAAGGCCCCGAGGGCCGAGGAGACCGTGCACGGCGAGCAGATCCGGCCCGTCAGGGCGGGGTTGCTCGTGACCTGGCCGTGGAAGGGGGCGGGGAGGGCGATCGCCGCCGGCTCGGGCGCGAGCTCCGCCAGTTCCTGCGGCGTCGCTCCGGCGTGCGGCCGGCCCGTCAGGCAAACGCTCAAGCGTGACAGGGTGGGAGACGGCCCGTCATCGAGCACTCGCATCATCTCGACCCGCCACTGGTAGGCCACCACGGGGGGATCGGCGAGCAGGGTGTCGATGTCGACCTTGACGCCCGGACCCTCGGTGGCGCGCGGCGATACGGTAGGCAGGGCGTCTCCCCAATTGCCGACCTCGAGCCACGGGCTCCAGCTGTCGGTCGCCGCGGTCCGGACCCGCATCGCGAACCGGAGGCCGGTCCCCCCGGGGGCGTGGGCGTTCCAGGACGGCAAGGCCACGTACGACGGGAACGGGGTCACCTGAACCTGGCCGACCGCTCGCCCTAAGGTGGCACCGGGAGCCAATCCGAGCGTGCCGGCCCGACTCCGGGCCCCGTCGAGCGACTCCCACTGGCGGTCCAGCCGGTCGCGATCCCAGAGGACCGTCGCGTCGATCGGAGGCCCCGCCGTTTGTGGGGTCCCGACGAGGGCCAACGCCAGTAGCCAGCTGGACAGTTTCACCGCCACCTCCCGCCACGGCCTGGCCCGCCAGGCCGCTCGGCATCCCCGATCCATAGCAAGGGTGGCTGGACGTGTCAAACGGACGCAACAGTATGACGAGAAAGGCGTGGCCGACCCGCCCCGGCCGTGTACGGAAGCCGCGTGGTCGGGTATCATGTAACGTCATGTTACAGCGCGAGCAATGGCTGGATCTGGCGCGAAAGCTCGACTGGGAATACACCTACGTGTCCGAGCGAGAGGTCTTCCCCGAGCCGGTCAGTGGCGCGCCATGGCTGCCCCACGAGGCCTGGTCCACCTGGGACGAACCCTACCGCACGAGCTACCCCGAGTACGTGGCGACCCAGCATGCCAAGGAGGCCTCGGTGGCGGCCGTACAGGACGCCGTCGGGCGACTCGACGACTACCGCAAGCTCGATCCTGCCTGGCTGAGTTCCCTCAAGTTGCACGCGGCCGCCTTGCCCCTGGCGGAGTTCGACGCTGTGATTGGCCAACTGCGGGCCGCCCGCTTCGGGCGCGACAGCGCCTGGCGCAACACCGCCCTGTTGGGGGCCCTCGACGAGCTCCGCCATACCCAGATCCCGCTCGCCCTCATGCACGACCTGGTCCAGTGGGACCCGCAGTTCGACTGGACGCACCGCTTCTACCACACCAACGATTGGGTCGCGATCGCCGCCCGCCACCTGTTCGACGAGATGCTCCTCCTGGCCGACCCGATCGAGTTCGCCATCGCCACCAACTTCGTGTTCGAGACCGGCTTCACCAACCTGCAGTTCGTCGGACTCGCGGCCGTCAGCCAGTCGGTGGGCGATCGCATGTTCGAGAAGATGCTCGGCAGCATCCAGACCGACGAGGCCCGCCACGCCCAGATCGGCCCGGCCGTCATCGAGCTCCTGGTCGAGCACGACCGGGGCACCGTGCAGCGCCTGGTCGACAAGTGGTTCTGGCGGTCGTGGTTGCTCTTCTCGATCCTGACCGGCTTCAGCATGGACTACCTGACCCCTCTGGAAGGGCGCCAGGGCTCGTTCCGGGAGTTCATGGGAGAGTGGATCCTCGAGCAGTTCCAGATCAGCCTGGACCGCTTCGGCCTCGCCCGGCCCTGGTACTGGGACCAATTCGTGGAGAGTCTCGACCGCTACCACCACATGGTCTACGTAAGCGCCTACACCTACCGCGCGACCGTGTGGTTCGACATGCCCCTACCGGGTCCCGCCGAGCGGGAGTGGCTCGCCGCCAAGTACCCGACGACGTGGGCCGAGTTCGACCCCCTCTGGGAGCGGATCACCGAGCGTTGGCGCGACGCCGGTCCCGGCGTCGAGTGGTTCTCCCACGGCGCGACCCCGGTCGCCTTCTGCGACCTGTGCCAGCTGGTGCTGTGCGGCGGATCCCCCCGGCACAACACAGCGCGGACGGTCGTCCACGGCGATCGCCCCTACATCTTCTGCTCCGAGCCGTGCGAGCGGTTGTTCCTGGACGAGCCCGAACGGTATCGCCAGCACCGCGACGTGGTCAAACGCATCCTGGCCGGCGAGGCCCCGGCCAACCTCCTCGAGCTGCTGCGCCTCTACTTCGGTCTGCAGCAAGACCACTGGGGCAAGGACGTGGCGCGCGGCGCCTACCCATGGCTCGGGCGGAGGTGACATGCTGGTGCCACTCTACGGGTTTCTGGAAGGCGACACCCTGGGCCTGGTTATCCTCGTCCAGGACGATCAGCCCGTCTCGGAGGTGGCCCGCGCGCTGCAGGAGGCGGCGAGCATGCGGGTGCCGCCCCGCGACGGCATGGCCGTCTATCGGGACGGTCAGCGCCTCGACCCCGACCGGAAGGTCGCCGAGGCGGGGTTGACCCCACTCGCGCGGGTCGACGTCAGAATGGAGTCCGGGCGATGACCTTCGAGCGAGTGGCCACGCTGGATGACCTCTGGGACGGCGAAATGCGGGGATGCCTCGTCGGTGGGTTTCCCGTCCTGCTGGTCCGGCTGGGCGACGACGTCTTCGCCTACTACGATCGCTGCGCCCACCTGGGGGCGCGTCTGAGCGGGGGGACCCTGTCCGAGGGCGTCGTGACCTGCCCGGCCCATCTCTGGAGCTACGACGCGCGGACCGGTCAAGGGGTCAATCCGGTGCAGACCCAGCTGCTCAAGCTGCCGGTCTGGATCGAGGGGGGCGAGATTCTCGTGGACGCGTCGATCGTTCCGGAACGGAGGAGGCCGTGAGCGTGGCCCCGGGCGTGGGGCCGATCCTCCGCCACGAGGGGCCGACGGCCGGGGTGATTGAGGCCCTGCGCCGCCTCAACCCCCGTATGACCCTCCTGGATCGCGGCGCCTACGTCAGAGTGCAGGTTCCCGGTCGCTGCGTGCTGACCCGCGCGGCCGTCGAAGAGGAGCTCGGCCGTCCCTTCCGACTTCCCGGCGACCTCGAGCCCTTGATGCCCTCGTTCCAGGGCCGCATGACCCTCACCGCCGACGAGGTCGTCTGGGAAGGGGCGCCCCTGCCATGAGCCCCCGCACCTACTGGCACCTGGCCGGACTGAAGCACAAACCGACGGCCTACGAGATCGGATCGACCCGGGTCCTCTACTACCCGGGACGGGGCGGCTTCGAGGTGGCCCATCCGGTCGCGGACTGGTACCAGGCCCACCAGGCCGGATCCCCGTTCCAGGTCCCCGACTGGGACGCCTTCGCCGACCCGGCCGCCATGACCTACCGGGACTACGTCGCCCGCCGCCACGAGCAGGAGCTCTTCGTCACAGGCCTCCATGCCTCCATTGACGGGACGGACTACGACCGGGAGCTGGATCCCGCATGGCTGGACCTGTTCGCGAGGGTGGTCGCCCCGTTGCGCTTCCCGGTTCACGGCCTCCAGATGATCGCCGCCTACGTCGGGCAGCTGGCCCCCGGGGGGCGCGTGGCGATCGCCGCCCTCTTCCAGACGGCCGACGAGCTCCGGCGCGTGCAGCGCCTGGCGTACCGGCTGGCCGAGCTGCGCCAGACCTATCCCGAGCTGGGTCGAGACGCCCGCGAGCTCTGGCAGACTGCCCCCGAGTGGCAGCCCCTCAGGCAGATCGTGGAACGCCTTCTCACTTGCTATGACTGGGGCGAGGCCTTCGTCGGGCTGAACCTTGTCCTCAAGCCCCGCTTCGACGAACTCGTCATGACCCACCTCGCCATGCTGGCCCGGGGCTTCGAGGACGACCTGCTGGCCAAGCTTTTCTACTCCCTCAACGAGGACTGCCGCTGGCACCGGGCGTGGTCCGGCGAGCTCGTCCGCACGGCCCTGCGCGCCCGTCCTGAAAACCGAGAGCCCCTCGTCACCTGGATCGATCGCTGGACTCCGCTTGCCCGCGCCGCCGTCGAAGGGCTCGCCGGCATGTTCGACGAGGGGCGCGACCGGATCCCGGGCTGCTCGTCCGCGGGGGTGCTGGAGGCCATCGAGGAGACGATCCGAGCCTTCGCGCAGGCGTGGGGGATCGAGTCGTGATCGCGCCCCGCCCCGACGACGTACTCGCGCGCAGCCTGGTGCATGCGTGCCAGGACGGTCTCCTGGCCTTCGATCCCATGGGGCGGATCACCGTCTGGAATCCCGCCATGGAACGGCTCACGCACCGGAACGCCGAGGAGGTGGCGGGGGCGATCGCCTGGGAGGCCTTTCCCGCCTGGGGCGAGTACCGCCTGGTATTCGAGCGCACCCTGAAGGGGATCCCGGCGATCGCGGGGACCTTCCCGATCCCCGGGACGGACCGTCTCTACGAGGCCTCCTTCGCGCCCGTGCTCGACGATGGGCGCCTCATGGGCGGTTTTGCCGTTTTCCGAGACGTCACCCGGTTCAAGCAGACCGAGGAGCTGCTTCGCGAGAGCGAGGAGCGCTTCCGAGTCATGGCCGACACGGCCCCGGTGCTGCTCTGGATGTCAGGCCCCGATGCCCTCTGCTCGTTCTTCAATCAGCGCTGGTTGCAGTTCACCGGCCGCACGCTGGAGATGGAGCTGGGCAATGGCTGGGCCGAGGGGGTTCATCCGGAGGACTTCCAGGGCTGCCTGACCCACTACATGAATTCGTTCGTGAAGCGCCAGGAATTCCAGATGGAGTACCGCCTCCGCCGGTGGGACGGCGCCTACCGCTGGATCCTCGATACGGGCGTGCCCCGTTACACGCCCGGAGGCGAGTTCTCCGGGTACATCGGCAGCTGCATCGACGTGACTGAGTTCAAGCGTTCCGAATCCGAACGCCTGCGCCTGCTCGGGCAGGAGCAAGCGGCACGGGCAGAGGCCATGGCCCTGCGGCGCTCCGACGAGCTCAAGGACCGCTTTCTCTCGATCGTCTCCCACGAACTGCGCACCCCCCTCAACGCGATCACCGGGTTCGGCAGCGTCCTGGACGACGAGGTGGCGGGTCCGCTCAGCCCCGAGCAGCACGCCTACCTCCGCAAGATGCTCCAGGGCGCGGACACGCTCCTGGCCCTGGTCAACGACCTCCTCGACATGAGCCGGATGCAGGCCGGTCAGTTCCAGCTGCGCCCGAGCTCCACCCGGCTCGCCTCGGTGATCGAGGAGGTCCTCGGCGCGCTGTCGCCTCTGGCGGACCAGCGCCACCAGCGGTTACTACGCGAGATCCCGGGTCCGCTACCCGTAATCGTCGCCGACGAGCAGCGGGTCCGGCAGGTGCTGGTCAATCTCGCCGGCAATGCCATCAAATTTTCGCCCGACGGCGGGGTCATCACGCTGGGCGCCCGGGACGAGGGCGATCGCCTGCGCGTCACGATCTCGGACACCGGCCCCGGCATCCGCCCCGAGGACCTGCCCCGGCTGTTCCGCCGGTTCAGCCAGCTCGACGACAGCACGACTCGGACCCAGGGCGGCACCGGGCTCGGTCTCAGCATCGCCAAGGCGCTGGTCGAGGCGCACGGCGGAGAGATCGGGGTCGAGAGCGAGCCGGGTCACGGCAGCACCTTCTGGTTCACCCTGCCCGTCAAGCCGCCTCAGGAGGTCGGGGCCGCGGGGTAGGCCACCCCGAGGAACTTCATGAGGGCCGCGGCCAGGAAGTCCGGTTGCTCGACATCCTGGACCAGTCGGCATGCCCGCCCGCGCCGGGCCTCGAGGGCCTCGACGGCCCGCAGGCCACTGATGACGGCCCCCTCGATGGTGGCGGGCAGCCCCGTCGCCGTCCACGCCCCGGCCAGGAACAGCCCCGGAGGGCCTGGTTCCGGCCCGGGACGCCACGAGTCGCTGCCGGGAGCGCAGGCGATGGTGGCGTGCGCTTCTTTAATAACCCGGCACGCGAGGATCTGGGCCGTTCGGGCCGCTGGAAAGTGGCGCGCGAGCTCGTCTCGGGCGATCGCCGCGATCCGATCGTTCGGGACCGCGAGCCAGCGACTGGCCCCGCTCACGACCAGCGACAGGGCGCCCTCGGGTGCATCCCCCCTCAGACGAGCAGCATCGAACACCCAGTGAATCGGGCTGTCGAGCAGAGCCGTCACCGGGCGATCGGCGATCGCCCGATCGTAGGTCAGCTGGATCGAGACGATCGGGGAGGTCGTCAGGCGTCGAGCCTCCCGAAAGGGCGTTGCCTCCACGAGTTCGGGAGGCAATATCCGCCCGAGCACGGAGGGCGGGACGGCCAGGATCACGCGTGGGGCTTCCAAGGGGTCATGGCCGACCAGCCACGCCCGCCACCTCGAATCGTCCGTCCGCTCGATCCGCTCGACCCTCTGGCCCCTCCGCAACTGCCCACCGCGGGCCGCGAGGAATGGTTCGACCCCCTCGTACAGGGCCGACAGGCCCTGCGTCGCGAACCCGAAGCGGCTGCCCGCCCGCGAGGTGAGGAAGCCGGCCGCGAGCACCTGTAGAGCGGCGTAGCAACTGATTTCGCCCGGCGCCCCGTTGACGGCCGCCAGGGCTAACGGCTCCCAGAAGCTTGCGATCGCCGCTTCCCCCTGGCCCTGTGCGCGCAGCCAGTCGTGAAAGCTGCACCCATCGAGGCGACGGCGTTCGGCAGGGGGCATCGACAGCAGGGCGATCGCCACGCGCCCCATGGCGAGGCGATCGCGCCATCCGATCGCCTGAAAGCTCAGCAACGGCCAGGCCAGGTGCAAGGGGGCCGGCCAAGGAGCACAGCGAAACGGCATGGCCCGGTGCCCGGAGCGAAAGGTGAACCCGAGGTCGGGCTGGAACTCGAGCAGATGGTCCGTCTTCCAGCGCGCGAGCAGGGCGCGGGTGTTCCGGTAGCCGTCCAGAAACGCGTGTTGCCCGTTGTCGACGGCGTGGCCGGACTCCGGATCCTCGAAGGAATAGACCTTGCCCCCGACGAAGGATCGGGCCTCCAGCAGGGTCACAGGCTCCCCACGTTCGGCTAGGTGGGTGGCCGCGGCGAGGCCTGCGAACCCGCCCCCGATGACGAGGGTGCCCTCGGCCGTCACCTCCCGGCCCAACCTCGCGCCAGGCTACCGAGCGCCAGGCCCAGCTTGCGCGGTCCGGACAGGGAGAGCCGGCCAGAGAGGACGTCGTAGCGGCGCCGGACGATCTCGTCGAGCAGGTGCCGGTAGATGGCCCGTGCGGCCTCCAGGGCCTGCTGGCGGCGCCGGTCCCGCGGGGTGAGGATCGCCTCCGCCGCCTCGTAATAGCCACGCGCCCGCTCGACCTCGTAGGCCATCAAGTCACGGAAGGCCTCGGTGGGGCGATCGCTCAGCAACTCGGATTCGGCTACTCCGAAGCGATCGAGGTCCTCCTGCGGCAGGTAGATCCGGCCCATGTGGGCGTCCTCCCGCACGTCGCGCAGGATGTTCGTCAGCTGGACGGCCGTCCCCCCTTCTCGTGCGTAGGCCTGAAGGTCGCTAGCTCGCTCGGGATCGAAGACCGGGATGAGCATGAGGGCCACGACGGCCGCCACGTGGTAGCAATAGGTCTCGAGCTCTCGAAACGTCGCGTAACGCGTGACGGTCAGGTCCTGGCGCATGCCCTTCAGCAACAACCGGAACGGTTCGAGCGAGACCTCTCGGCGAGCCAGGATCGGCTGCAAGGCCTGGAACACCGGGTGGCCGACCGGCTCGCCCAGCCAGCAGGTCTCGAGCTGATCCTCGAACCGCTCGAGGGCGGACAGGCGCTCATGGACGGACAGGCGCTCGTCGTCGGCCAGGTCATCCGCCGTGCGGCAGTACGAGTAGATCGCGAAGGCGGTGTGACGGTCTCGCTCCTTGAGGAACAGGAACGCGTAGTAGAAATTCAGGGCGGTCCGACGGGTCAGACGCTCGCAATACGCCCGCGCCTCCTGCAGGGGTTCGGATCCCCCCCGGAAGAAGGGAAATCCCTGAGACAACGCCGTGGACATCACCAGCCTCCGAATCCCTGTGCCACCATGGTCCTGAACGCGATGGCGAGCTTGGCCCGACGCGACACCGTGGGGCGCGCGCGCAGGACATCGAAGTCGGCCTCGGCCACGCGATCGAGGATGGCAAGGCCGCCCCGCACGATCAGCCCCAGCGGCAGCCGGAGCCGGCGCGGGACTCGTTTGGCCAGCGGCGCACCCTCCAGCAGGAACGAGCGGGCCCGCTCGACCTCGAAGGCCAGCAGCCGCCGGACCTCCGGCCCCGCCTCCGGGGCGGCCAGAGCGTCTGGCGTGACGCCGAACCGGGCCAGGGAATCCATGGGCAGGTAGATCCGGCCGCGCCCGAGGTCGTTCCGCACGTCCTGGCAAAAGTTGGCAAGTTGCAGGCCCGTGCAGATGCGATCGGAGAGGGCGATCCGCTCGGGGTCGGCTGCGCCGAACAACCCCAGCACGAGCTCGCCCACCGGATCGGCCGAGTGCCGGCAATACCCTCGCAGGGCCGCGAAGTCCGGATAACGCGTCACCACCTGGTCCTGGCGGTTGGCCTCGACGAGGCGCTCGAACGGGTCGATGGGTAGGTCCAGCTCCTCGACGGATCTCTGCATGGCCTGCAGGATCGGGTGGTCGGGACGACCTTCCCAGCAGCGCCGCAAGTCGGCATGCCACTCGTCGAGCTGGGCGAGGCGCTCGGCCGGGGTGGCGGGCCCCTCGTCCCCGAGGTCGTCGACGTGGCGGCAATAGGCGTAGAGCCGGATCATGTGCCGTCGCTGGGGCTCGGGCACCCAGCGGGACGCCACGGTGAAATTCTCGTAGTGGCCCTCCGCGAGCTCGCGACAATGCTGGTCGGCCGCGTCTTCGGTCTGGCCGCGCAAGGGACGGCGTGCGGGCACCGACGACGGGCTCGGGTCCTGGGTCAAGAGGGCGCGTAGGCCGGTGGCCAGGGAGCGTGCCGCCAGGCCCGAGCGGATCCACAGGGTCGGAAGCGTGCGGGGAGTGACCCGCAGGGCTTCGTCGTGCCGATCCAGGACGACTTTGAAGGGGAGGACCGGGATCCCGTGCCGCTGGGCCACCCGGGCGATCGCCGCGGCCTCCATATCGACCGCGAGTGGGGGCGGCTGCCGATGGTTCCGCAAGGCCTCCTTCGCAGCCGGCGTGGCCACGAGGCGGTCCGCCGTCACCAGGGGCCCGATCACGGCGTGGCAGCGCTCGGCCGCTTCCCGGGGCTCGGCCCCCTCCAGCGAAACCGGCGCCGGTCCGGAAAGCCATTCCAGGGAATCGGCCACGACCAGATCCCCGACCTGCAAGTCGGGAGCGAGAGCGCCGGCGAATCCGACCGAGAAGACGCGCTCGACGGGCGGCATGGTCGCCCGTCGGTCGGTGAGCAGCGCCTCCAGGGCCCTTTCGGCCCGATCGGGTCCCATGCCGCTCACGAGTACGAGAACTCGACGACCCGAGAACCGCCCGGACCAGGCCCTCCCGACCGCCACGGGAAAGCGGCGACAGCCCGCCAGGTCGGCCAGGAACGGGGCGATTTCTCTCTTGAAGGCCGCGACGACGGCAACGGTCACGAGGGGTCTCCCATGCGGGCAGGGGACGGTTCACCCAACAGGGTACCGCGTTCCAGGTAACCGTGGTCCACGAACCAGCGAACGGCCTGCTCGATGGCGTGCTCGATCGGGGTCTGGGGCAGCCCCAGCTCCCGCACGGCCCGGCTCGCATCGAAGTACATGGATTTGCGCGCCATCCGCACGCCATCCAGCGGAGCGGTCGGGGGGCGACCCGTGACCCGGCTCCAGGTCTCGCTTCCCGCACCGGCCAACCACGCCAGGGGGTAGGGGATCCTCCACTCGGGGGCCCGTCGACCCGTCAAGTCCGCCACCAGGGCGAGAAACTCGCGAAAAGCCAGGTTACGGCATCCCAGGATGTAGCGGCCCCCATGCTGTCCCCGTTCCATGGCGAGGAGGTGGCCCTCCGCCACGTCCTCGACCGAGACGTAGTTGAGCCCGGTGTCGAGGTAGGCCGGGATCCGCCCCTTCAGGAAGTCGACGATCACCTGTCCGGTGGGCGTGGGCTTCACGTCCCCCTGTCCGATCGGGGTCGAGGGGTAGACCGTGACGAGCCGCAAGCCACGCGCCTGTTGGGCGATCGCCTCCTGCTCGGCGAGAAACTTGGAGTGCTTGTAATGACCCACCATGTCCGCGAGGGTGACGGGAGAGTCTTCGTCCCCGGGCCGATCGGCAGGACGACCCAGCACTCCGACCGAGCTGGTGTAGACCGCCCGCTCGACTTCGGCCTCCCGCGCCAGCTCAAGCACGTTCCGGGTCCCTATGACGTTGCAGCGGTAGAGCTCGCGGGCCTCGCGGCTCCTCAGACTGTAGCGGGCCGCCACGTGGTAGATCCGGGCGCAGCCGGCGATCGCCCTCCGCACCGAGTCGGGATCGGTGACGTCCCCATACACCCGCTCGACGTCGAGGCCGCTCAGGTTCCGATCGTCGGCGCCGGGGCGCAGGAGAACCCGGACCCGCTCACCGTGCCGCGCGAGAGCCCGGGTCACCGCGGAGCCGACGAACCCGTTTGCCCCGGTCACGAGGGTCAGCAGTGAGCTCATGCCTGCATCGCCTTTTCGCGCAGGGACTGGACCTGGCCCGCCCGATAACGGCTCAGAGCGAGCAGCGGGAAGTAGCCAGAGTAGAGGCCGTAGCGCAGGTAGAAGACATTCGGGAAGCCGGTCCCGGTGAAGTCGGGCTCATCCCAGCCGCCATCGGCCCGTTGCCTGTCCATGAGGTACCGGACGCCGTGTTCGGCCGCTGGCGACGCCGCCTCGCCGGCGGCGACCAGCCCCATGATGGCCCAGGCCGTCTGGCTCGGCGTGCTCGGCCCCTGACCGCGGGCCTCGGGTTCGGAGTAGGTGGCGCAGGTCTCCCCCCAACCCCCATCCGGTCTCTGGGTTCGCTGGAGGTAGGAAACGGCTTGCCGGATGGCCGGGTCCCCGTGGGCGAGGCCGTATGCCTGCAAGGCGCACAGGGCCGACCAGGTCCCGTAGACATGGTTGACCCCCCAGCGGCCATACCAGGATCCATCCGGCTCCTGCTGGTGCCGCAGGAAGGCGATCCCCTGCTGCATGGCGGGCAGGCTCACGTGGCCGAGCTTTCCCAGGGATTCGAGGCAGCGGGCCGAGACGTCGGACGTGGAGGGATCGAGCAGAGCCCCCATGAAGGGGCGGGCGAACGAGAATCCGTTCAGCCAAGCCCGGGTGCGGCGGGTCCGATCGAACGCCCCCCAGCCGCCGTCGGCGTTCTGCATGCCGAGAATCCAGGCGATGGCCCGCTCCATCTGTCGACGGGCGCTGGACTCCCGGCTGAGCGGCAGGTGACGCAAGGCCATCAGAACGACGGCCGTGTCGTCCACGTCCGGATAGAAGGCGTTTTCGTGCTGGAAATACCAGCCGCCCGCCGGTACGCCCCTCTCCGTGTTCTCCATCCAATCGGCTGGCAAGCTCGACTGTCGTCCGAGGACCCAACGCCCTGCCCGATCGAGGGCCGGATCCGCCGGATCCAACCCCGAGGAGACCAGGGCCTTGATGGCCCAAACCGTGTCCCAGATGGGAGATCGACAGGGCTGGGTCCAGGCCTCGTCTTCCTCGACCACCTCCAGCCGGTCCAGCTGATGAATCGCTTCCTGGAGCACGGGGGATTCGGGGCCGTGGCCCTGGCAGACCAGGGCGATCGCCGCGTTGACCATCGCCGGCCAGATGGCACCGAGGCCGTCCGAATACGCGAAGCGCCGGATCATCCATTGCTCGGCTTCCAACAGCGTCCGATCCCTCAGCGGGCGGAAAGGGCGGCGATCGTACAAGCCGAGCAAACGCTCCACCCCGTCGATCAGGCGGCATTGCCAGGACGGCAGGTCCATCGAAAGCGGCGGAGAGACCGTCCGCCCGGTCGAAAGCTCGTCGAGCTTAATGGGCAAGGGAAACACGGGTCGGTGGGCCAGCGTGATGAGCAGCGGGACCACGATCGTGCGGGCCCAGTAGGAGAGGTCGTAGCGACTGAACAGCCAGCCCGGGGCCGACAGGACCTCGACGGGGATGCGGGGAACGGCCTCCCAGGGGTAGAGGCCGCCCCACGCCAGGTAAATGAGCGAAAAGAGATGGCACGTCTCGACGCCCCCCAGACGCAAGACGAGCTCGCGGGCGGCCTGCATGGCCTCGACCGAGGGGTCGAGGCCGCCGAGCTTGAGGGCGAGGTAGGCCTTGACGGACGCGTTCACCTCGCTCGGCCCGCCGTGGTAGATCGGCCAGCCGCCGTCGGGATTCTGCTGGCGCAGGATCCAGCGCGCGGTCCTGGCCTGACGCTCGGGATCGACCCGACCGAGGAGGTGGCGGAGGTACAGCCCTTCGGCCGTGACCGAGGCGTCGCAACCCAGCTCGGCACACCAGTAGCCGTCGGCATGCTGGCATGCCAGCAGCCAGCCGCGAGCGGCGGCGATCGCCCCGTCCAGCGCCTCGCTCATGCCGCTACCACCCCTGCAACACCTCGAGGGCTCCCTGGGGTGACCAGGCGCGCAGGGCCGACGAGTGCTCGAAGCCGCAGTGGGTCATGCAGCTGGCGCAGCGGTCGTCCTGGCGCTTGACGAAGCGCCCCCAGTCGACCTGCTCCATCATGTCCTTGAAGGTCCGGTAGTGGGCCTCGCCAATCTGGTAGCACGGACCGCGCCAGCCGCGGGGATTGCGGGTCGGCCCCCCCCACGGGGTGCACTCCATGTCGATAGCGCCGGTCAGGAACTTCATGTAAATCGGCGTGTTCCAGAGCTTGGCCCCCTTGAGACGAGGGGCGAGCTCCTGGAAGCGGGCGATGATCTCGTCCCGCTTCATATAGAACTCCTGGTCGACGACCTCGTAGGTGTAGGCCGGCGACAGCAAGATCCCGTCGATGCCGAGGCCCGTGACGAAGTCGCAGAGCTCGATGACCTCGTCGGAAGGGGTCTGCTTGTAAAGGGTGCAGTTGACCGCCACCTGGAAGCCGTTTGCCTTGAGCACCCGGATGGCCTCGATCGCCCGGTCGAAGGAGCCCGGTCGCTCGACGACCGCATCGTGGGTGGTGGCCATCCCGTCCAGGTGGATCTGGAAGACCAGGTGGCGATCGGGCTTGAACAGGGACAGCTTGGGCTTCATGAGCCAGGCGTTGGTGCAGAGGATGACGTAGCGCCCCTGGCGCTGCAACTCTGCCGTCAGTGGGCCGATGTGGGGGTAGATGAGCGGCTCTCCCCCGCAGATCGAGACGATGGGCGTGTCGACCTCGGCCACGGCCTCCAGGCACTCCTCGAGGCTCATCATCTCCTTGATGGTCGATTCGTACTCCCGGATCCGGCCGCAGCCGGTGCAGGTGAAGTTACAGAGGTGCAGGGGCTCGAGCATGAGGACCATCGGAAAGCGCTTGCGCCCGAGAAGCTTGTTCTTGGCCATGTGGGCCGCCACCTTGCCCGCCATTCCAGGTGGCATCTTGACCATGGACATGCCATCCCCCCTTCTCCAAAGGCGCGGAGCGGTTGCGAAGGGACCTCCCGCCCAAGCCTCTCGTTCCCGGCAGTCGCTTCATTGCGTTTTGTAACGATAGAACAGGGATCGGCGTTGCGCAACATGTCGTTACATGTTTCGTCACCCAGGCCGTGGGGCCTGTCGTCTCAGGACAATGGGAGAGCCTGCGGCAGCAAGGATGACCCCCCCGAGCCCCCCCTGCCAAGCAGGAGGGGGATTCGTTGCCCCTCTGCAAAGCAGAGAGGGAGATCACGGCTTCGATCTTCCCTCATGGCGAAGCCAGGGGGGACCGAGGGGGGTCATCCTTGCTGCCGCGGGCCCCAGGCCCTCATGAAAGGAATCAATTCGGATCCGCCCGCTAAACCGGAACGGCCCCCCGCAGACCCAGCCCCGGCAAGAGGGGCTGCTCCGGCGCCAACCGCATGGCCTCGATCATGTCGAGGATGTAGCCGAAATCGTGGTAGGAGTGCACGAAATCGAGGTCATCGGCCGGCAGCACGAGCTTCGGACAGAGGTTGAACCCCTGGATCCAGTCTTCGTAGAGCTCGTTGAGCTGGGTGATGTACTCCCGCGGGATGGTCGACTCGCAATCCCGGCCGCGCAGGGCGATCCGCCGCATGAGGGTGGGCACCGAGGCCTGCAGGTAGATCAACAGGTCCGGCGGCGGACACGAGGGCACGATGCCGTCGAAGATCCGCTGGTAGGTCGCGAAGTCCCGGTCGTTCATGAGGCCCGTGTTGTGGGAATTGCGGGCGAAGATGGCCGCGTCCTCGAAGATCGAGCGGTCCAGGATGGCCGGCCGACCGCTCTCGATCACCCGTCGATAGGTCTCGATGCGGGTCGACAGGAAGTAGACCTGCAGGTGGAAGCTCCACTTCGTCATGTCGACGTAGAAGTCGTCGAGGTACGGATTGTCATCGACCGACTCGTACCAGGGGACGTAGTTGAGCTTGTCCGCCAGCCAGCGGGACAGCGACGACTTGCCGCAGCCGATGTTGCCCGCGATCACGATGACCATGGGCTTGGACGCAACCTGCATGGGACCCTCGCAATGGATTGGGGGATGGCTCATGATAGCACCGGCCAGGCGGTCAGGAGGAGGGATGACACCCTTCAAGGGCGGGCCACCACCTGCAAGGCGCGCGGCCTCATCTCGACGGTGAGGGGCAGATACCCGGCCAGATCGCCGTCGATCTGATAAGGCACCTGGCGCGCGGACTGGACCGTGACCCGCTCGCAGCGATGGGTCTCCATGCGGGCGAACGGCGTGGAGAGCCGGAAGGCGATGCGGAGGACCGAGAAGATCACCTGGTACCACGACCGGACGCGGAAGACGCACAGGTCGAAGCGGCCGTCCTGCACATCGGCGTGCTCGGCGACCACCGCGCTCGCCATCCCGTACAACCGCGTGTTGGCGATGACCATGAAGTAGACCAGCCGCCGCAATCGCCGGCCATCCACCTGGATCCGCATGCGCGTGGCCCGATGCGTCAGGAAGGACTGCAGGCCAGCAATCAGGTAGGTGGCCTGGCCGGCCAGCTTCTTGAGCTGCGGCCAGATCAGCTGGGTCGTGAGGGCGTCGAACCCCACCCCGACCATCAGGGTGAAGAAACGGCCATTGGCCACCCCCACGTCGATCGGGATCGGCGTCCCGGTGAGGGCGATCGCCCCGGCCTCGCGGAACCCCTCCGGGATCCCGAGCTCGTTGGCCAGGATGTTGCTGGTGCCGGCCGGGATGAGGCCGACCGACACCTCCGTGCCCACGAGTGGCTGCACGACTTCGTTGAGGGTGCCATCCCCCCCGATCACGACCACGCGGTCGAGACCATGATCCATGGCCTCCCGCACCAGACGCTCGGCGTCGCCGGGGCCCTGAGTGACGGCCAGCGTGGCCCTCCAGCCGGTCTCCTCGGCCGACTCCAGGAGCCATCCCCAATCGGCAGCGCGCTTGCGGCTGGGGCCCGAGGCGGGGTTGTGGAGGATGAGCAGCGTCCGGGAACCCATGCCCCGCATTGTAACCCCTGCGGCTGAAACCGGACGGTCCCTACGATTTGTGAACAGTCCCGCGCCGGTGATTCTCGCGCTTGGCGGATGAGAGGCCCTCCGCTACAATGGCGCCAAAGAAAGGGAGCCCTTTCCGCGATGAAAGTCACCCCCAACCGCGATGACTTCCTGGCGCGTGCCCGGGACTATTCGCTCGTCTTCCTTTCCACCGAGCTCAGCGCCGACCTCGAGACACCGGTGTCGGCCTTCCTGAAGGTCCGGGGCGAGCGCAGTCCCGCCTTCCTCCTGGAAAGCGTCGAGCAGGGCGATCGCCTCGGTCGCTACTCGTTCATCGGCTGCGACCCCCATCTCGTCCTACGACTCTCGGACACAGAGGACCCTTACCTAGCCCTCTCGCGAGAACTGAGCCGATTCACGCCCGCCCCTGACCCGACCTTGCCGTCGTTCGCCGGGGGCGCGGTCGGTTTCTGGGGCTACGACACGATCCGCAGGATCGAGCCGAGCGTCGGCGATCCCCCCCCTGACGACCTGGGCCTGCCCGACGCCGCCTTCATGCTGACCCGGGGCTTGCTCGCCTTCGACCACATCCGCCAGACCATCCGGATCGTAGCGGCGGTGAACCCGGGAGCGGATCCTGATGCCGCCTACGACGAGGGATGCGCCCTTATCGCCGACTGGACCGAGCGCCTGCGCGCCCCGCTGACGGCAAGCCCCATCCGGATCGACGGAGAGCGACGCCCCATCGACATCCAATCGAACCTGACCCCGGAGGCCTTCAGCCAGCTGGTCCGTGACGCCCAGGCCCACATCCGGGCCGGGGACATCTTCCAGCTCGTGGGGTCGCAGCGGCTCAGCGCCCCGTACTCGGGCGATCCATTCCTCCTCTACCGAATCCTGAGGACCATCAACCCGAGCCCTTACATGTTCTTTCAGGACTGGGGGGACTTCCAGCTCATTGGCTCGAGCCCCGAGGTCATGGTGCGCTCGGACGGCCGAACCGCCACCGTGAGGCCGATCGCTGGCACCCGGCGCCGCGGGGTGGCGAGTGACGAGGTGCTGGGGGCCGAGCTCCTGGCCGATCCCAAAGAACGGGCCGAGCACGTCATGCTGGTCGACCTGGGCCGCAACGACCTCGGCCGGGTGTGCGTCGCGGGCTCTGTCCAGGTCCACGACCTGATGGCCATCGAGCGCTACTCCCACGTCCTGCACATGACGACCCACGTAACGGGAGAGCTCTCCCCGGGCGTGAGCGGGCTCGACCTGCTCAGGGCCTGTTTCCCGGCGGGTACCGTCTCGGGGGCCCCCAAAATTCGAGCGATGCAGCTCATCAACCGCCTCGAACCCACCCGGCGCGGCCCCTACGCGGGAGCCGTCGGCGCGGTGGGCTACGACGGCGGCATCAACACCGGGATCACGATCCGCACCATGGTGGCGCGGGAGGGCCGGGTGTATGTGCAGGCCGGGGCCGGCATCGTCGCCGACTCCGTGCCCGAAAGCGAATACCAAGAGACCCTGAACAAGGCGCAAGCCCTGCTGAGTGCCCTAGAAATCGCTCAATCTTCGTCCTAAGGAGAGACGCCCCACCATGAATCCACTACTGCCGCGCGAGGACTCGTTTTTCGATCTCCTCGAGGCGTCCGCCCGCAACGTGCTCGATACGGCCCGCCTCCTGCGCGACATGGCCGAGGACTTCCGCAACCTGCCCGAACGCTTCCAGAAGATCCGGGACACCGAGCATGCCGGCGATCGCATCACCCATCAGATCATGGACAAGCTCAACCGGACCTTCGTGACCCCCATCGACCGCGAGGACATCCACTCGCTGGCCTTCGCCCTCGACGACATCGTCGACTCGATCGAACTCGTGGCCGATCGCTTCATCCTCTACAAGATCCCGCGGCCCACCGGGCACGCCATCTCGCTGGTCCGGATCCTGGTCCGCTCCTGCGAGGAGATCCAGGTGGCCATGGGCCTCTTGCGGGATCGCAAGCGCATGAAGGAGATCCTCGACCACACCATCGAGATCAACCGGCTGGAGAACGAGGGCGACCAGCTGTCGCGCGCCGCCCTCGAGACCCTGTTCGATGGCCCGTGCGAGACCACCCGCGAGATGCTCGACCTCATCAAGTGGAAGGAGGTCTACAGCGTCCTCGAAGAGGCGATCGACTTCACCGAGGACGTGGCCGACCAGCTGCATGGGGTCGTGATCAAGAATGCCTGAGACCGCCTTTCTGCTCACCCTGGTCGTCGCCCTCGCCCTGTTCTTCGACTTCATCAACGGCTTTCACGACACGGCCAACGCCATCGCCTGTTCGATCTCGACCGGGGTCCTGACCCCGCGCCGGGCCATCCTCATGGCCGGGATCCTCAACTTCGTCGGGGCCGTCACGATCGGGACGGCCGTCGCCAGCACCATCGGCAAAGGCATCATCGACCCGTCCGTCGTCACGCAGTCGCTCGTCGTGTCGGCGCTCTTGTCGGCGATCGCCTGGAACCTCATCACCTGGTACTGGGGCCTGCCCTCCAGCTCCTCGCACGCCCTGATCGGGGGCATCGTGGGGGCCGGGGTCGCCGGCCACGGCCTGGGGGCCATCCACTGGGTCTCAGCCAAGGGGGTGAGCCAGATCGTGCAGAGCCTCGTGTTCTCGCCGATCTTCGGCTTCATCATCGCCTTCTTCCTCTTGGTGGGGCTGTTCTGGACCCTCCGGAACATGCTGCCCAACCGGGTGCGGGACCTCTTCCGGATCCTGCAGATCGGGGCGGCGGCCTTCATCAGCTTCAGCCACGGCTCGAACGACGCCCAGAAGGCGATGGGAATCATCACCATGGCCCTGGTCTCCGCGGGCTACCTGCACGACTTCAAGGTGCCCCTGTGGGTCATGCTGCTGTGCGCCATCTCGATGGGCCTGGGGACGGCTTCGGGCGGGATCCGCATCATCAAGACGATGGGGACCAAGATCGTCAAGCTGCAGCCCATCCAGGGGTTCGCGGCCGACATGACCTCGGCCCTCGTGATCACGGCCGCCTCGCGGCTGGGCCTGCCCGTCAGCACGACCCACGTCTCGGCCGGCTCGATCATGGGGGTGGGGTCCACCCAGCGGTTCAGCGCCGTGCGCTGGGGGGTCGCCGGCAACATGCTCATGGCCTGGATCATGACCATCCCGATCACGGCCGGTCTCGCCTACCTGATCTACCAGGTCTTCAGCCAGCTCCTCCGCTGGCGCTAAGCGGGGAAGGCGAGCCATCCAGGCTCGCTTTTCCCCCGCCCCCTGCCCCCGCCCCGAGGGGTGGGGGATGCAAGGAAGCTCGGATTCCCTTCCGAGCATGATTCGGGAATCGCGGGATGCCGCTTGGCCACTTTCCCCAAGGGCTAGGCGGCCGACCTGCGCGATCCAGACAAACTTGCCGAACCCTGCGAAGGGAGGGGCGAAGGATATTGCCAGCCGGCATGGGGTATGCTAAGCTTCCTTCGTAAAACTTCACAAGCCTGAGTGCTAGGCCAGAACCTGCCTCCCGACGGCCCTTCAGAGCCCTCCCCCGTTGACCGACTCCAGCCCAGACGTTGCGCGGCTAGCGCGCAGAGCCGTGGGCATCCGGAAAGGAGCGTGTCACATGGTGGGTAACAAACCGGGCCCGGCCAAAGGGGATCCCCGCATGGTCGAGGCGGGCCGCCGCGGCGGCCAGACGGTCAAGGAGGAACGCGGCCGCGAGTTCTTCCAGCAGATCGGCAAGAAGGGTGGCCAGGCCACCAAGGCCAAGTACGGCCCGGAATTCTTCTCGAGCATCGGCCGCAAGGGTGGCGAGGCCGTGAAGAAGGAACGGGGCGTCGAGTTCTACTCGTCGATTGGCCGCAAGGGGGGCTCGACCTCCCGGGCGAGCCGCCGCCGGGTCGTCAAGTAACCCGTCGATCGTCGGCCGGGTCCGGACCCTGCGGGTCCGGACCCGGCCGCGTTGCGAAGCAGGGAGGGCGAGCCATCTGGGCTCGCTGATCCCCCTCACCCTTCCCTCATCCCCCAGGGGAGAGGGTTCAAGGAAGCCCTGATTCCTGTCTGGGCATGCTTACCGGGACCGACCGAGATCGGGTAGCATGGGGGGCCGCCCGTACGAACAAGGAGCCAGACGTGTCGCTCACCGATCTCTCCGCCCACGAGCTCGCCGAGCGCCTCCACCGCCGGGAGGTCTCGGCCGTCGAGGCCGTCCAGGCTTCCCTCGACCGGATTGCGGCCCTGGAGCCCTCCCTCGGGGCCTTCGTGACCGTAACGGCCGAGGAGGCGATCTCCGAGGCCCGCGACCTCGACCGGCGCCGCGCCGCGGGGGAGACCCTCGGGCCGCTGGCAGGCGTGCCCATGGCGACCAAGGACAACCTCGCGACCCGCGGGGTCCGGACCACCTGCGCGAGCCGCATGCTCGAGCGCTTCGTGCCCCCCTACGACGCCACCGTCGTGGCGCGCCTGCGGGCAGCAGGCCTGGTATCGGTGGGTAAGGCCAACCTCGACGAGTTCGCCATGGGCTCGAGCACCGAGAATTCCGCCTTCCATCCCACGCGCAACCCCTGGGACCCTGAGCGGGTTCCGGGCGGCAGCTCGGGGGGGTCGGCCGCGGCCGTGGCCGCGCGCATGGTGCCCTTGGCGACCGGCAGCGACACCGGGGGCTCCATCCGCCAACCTGCTGCCCTGTGCGGGGTGGTCGGACTCAAGCCGACCTACGGCCTCGTGTCCCGCTACGGGCTCGTCGCCTTCGCGAGCAGCCTCGATCAGGTCGGTCCCTTCGCCACCACCGTGCGCGACGCGGCCCTGTTCCTGCAGGTGATGGCGGGCCCCGATCCGCTCGATTCCACCTCGATCGACCGACCGGTTCCCGACTACGCGGCCACCTTGACCGAAGGGATCGAGGGCCTGCGCATCGGGATCATCCGCGAGCTCTTGGGGGACGGGATCGCGCCCGACGTCCAGCGCGCCGTGCTCGCGGCGGCCGAGACCTTCCGCTCCTTGGGGGCCCACGTCGAGGAGGTGAGCCTGCCGTCGAGCGCCCACGGCATCGCGGCCTACTACCTGGTCGCCACGGCCGAGGCGAGCTCCAACCTGGCTCGCTACGACGGGGTCAAGTACACCATGCGGGCCGACGCGGACGACCTCACCGGCATGTACTTCCGGACCCGGGCGGCGGGCTTCGGCCCCGAGGTCAAGCGCCGGATCATGCTCGGCACCTACGCCCTTTCGAGCGGCTATTACGACGCCTACTACAAGAAGGCCCAGCAGGTCCGGACCCTCATCCAGCGCGACTATGCCAGCGCCTTTTCGCGGTTCGACCTGCTCCTGGGTCCGACCACGCCCGGCACGGCCTTCCGACTGGGTGAGAAGACCGGCGATCCCCTCGAGATGTACCTGAGCGACGTCGCGACCGTGCTCGCCAACCTGGCGGGCATCCCGGCCCTGTCCCTGCCCGGCGGGTTCGACGCCAAGGGTCTCCCCATCGGGCTGCACCTGCAGGGTCCGGCCCTCTCGGAGGCCACGCTCTTGAGGGCCGGCCACGCCTTCGAACAAGCCACGGATTTCCACCGGCGGCAGCCCGACTTGCTCGCGGCCCGCGCCTGACGTCCCACGAGGAGCCCCTCCATGCCCCAGTACGAAGCGGTGATCGGCCTCGAGGTCCACGTCGAGCTCGCCACGCGCACCAAGATCTTCTGCGGCTGCCCGGCCCACTTCGGGGCCGAGCCCAATCGCAACGTGTGCCCCGTCTGCCTCGGGCTGCCGGGCAGTCTGCCGGTGCTCAACGAGCAGGTTCTCGAGTACGCCATCCGCTCGGGGATCGCCCTCAACGGCCAGATCGCCGAGCGATCCAAGTTCGACCGCAAGAACTACTTCTATCCCGACCTGCCCAAGGGCTACCAGATCTCCCAGTACGACCAGCCCATCATGCAGCGCGGCTGGCTCGAGATCGAGACGGAGTCGGGAATCCGGCGGATCGGGATCACCCGGATCCACATGGAGGAGGACGCCGGCAAGCTCGTGCACCAGGGGGCGGCCAACCTCGCGGGATCGAGCTACTCGCTGGTCGACCTCAACCGTGCGGGCGTGCCTTTGTGCGAGATCGTCTCGGAACCGGACCTGCGCACCCCCGAGGAGGCGCGGCTCTACGTGCAGGAGCTGCGCAACGTGCTCGTCACGATCGCGGTGACGGACGGCAAGATGGAAGAGGGCTCGCTGCGCTGCGACGTCAACGTCTCGTTGCGCCCCGCGGGGGCGACCGAGCTAGGGACGCGCACCGAGCTCAAGAACATCAACTCGTTCAGGTCCGTGCAAAGGGCGCTCGAGTACGAAATCGAACGCCAGCGCGAGGTGCTCGAGGAGGGGGGGCGCATCGTCCAGGAAACCCGGACCTGGTCCGAAGAGCGCGGCGTCACGGTCTCGATGCGGTCGAAGGAGGAGGCTCACGACTACCGGTACTTCCCGGAGCCCGATCTGCCCGACCTCGTCGTGTCTCCCGAACGGATCGAGCAGATCCGTCGCTCGTTGCCCGAGCTGCCCGCCGCGCGCCGCGAGCGGTATCGGACGGTCGTGGGCCTTCCCGCCTATGACGCCGCCGTCTTGACCGACAACCTCGACCTCGCGCGGTACTTCGACGAGGCGATCGCCGGCAGCCAGAATCCCAAGGCGATCGCCAACTGGCTGATGGGCGACGTAACGGCCCACCTCAACGCCCAGAAGCTCACCCTCGCCGAGCTGCCCGTGACCCCGGCCCAGCTGCGCCGGCTGGTCGAGCTGATCGACCAGGACGTCATCTCGGGCAAGATCGCGAAGAAGGTCGTGGGCCGCATGCTCGAGACGGGGCGGGATCCCGAAGTCCTTGTGCAGGAGCTGGGCCTCACCCAGATCTCGGACGAAAGCGCCATCCAGGCGGCCGTCGCCGAGGTGCTCGCGGCCCACCCGTCCCAGGTGGCCGAGTACCGATCGGGCAAGACCAAGGTCATGGGCTTCCTGGTAGGCCAGGTCATGCGGGCCACCCAGGGCCGGGCCAAGCCGGACGCCGTCAACCGTCTGGTCGAAGAGGCCCTCGCCGAACCGGTGTCGTCCGGGCCCTGAGCCGGCTTCAAAGCGTGGCCATGTTGGTATAATCAGCCAAGGCAGGCGCGCCGCGCGGCGCCTGGTACTGTCCGAAGGGCACCGTTTTTGACCTGTTCTCACTGTCAGGCTTCGCTGCCGAGCTCCGCCCGGTTCTGCACCCAGTGCGGATCCAAGCAGAGCCTCGTGTGTCCTGCCTGCCAGGCTGAGTGCCGCGCCGACAGCAAGTTCTGTGCGAGCTGCGGCACCTCGCTCACCCAGCAAGCGGCGGCCAGCGCGGGCGATCGCCGCATCGTGACGGTGCTCTTCACCGACGTCTCGGGCTTCACGGCCATGAGCGAGAAGCTCGACCCGGGCGCCGTCACGGCCATCGTCAACGACTTCTTCGAGGTCCTCACCGAGCCCATCTATCGCTTCGGGGGGGTGGTCGACAAGTACATCGGCGACGCCATCATGGCCCTGTTCGGCGCCCCCATCGCCCACGAGGACGATCCCGAGCGGGCACTACATGCCGCCCATGCCATGCAAGGGGTCGCCAAGGAGTTCGCCGATCGCCTGGAAGCCAAGACCGGCATTCGCCTCAAGGTCCGGATTGGCCTCAACACGGGGCTGGTGGTCACGGGCGAGGTCGGGGGCGAACACAAGAAGGGCTACACCGTGCTCGGCGACACGGTCAACCTGGCCCAGGCCATGGAGTCCCTGGCCCGTCCCGGGGGCGTCCTGGTCACCCACGAGACCTATCGCCTGGCGGTCCACGCCTTCGAGTTCCTGGCCCGCGATCCGGTCGCGGTACGGGGTCGGCCGCAACCCATTCCCGTGTACGAGGTGGTGGGGCCGCGTCACGAGCGGGTCGAACCCCAGCGCGAACGCCGCTTCGTCAACCGGCGGCGCGAGCTCGAGAGCATGGCGCAGGCCTGGTTCCGGACCGTGGAAGGCCACCCTCAGCTCGTCATCGTGAACGGCGAGGCGGGCATCGGCAAATCCCACCTCGTCGCCCACTTCGTCCAGCACCACTGCCAGCCGGCGCCCATGCTGTTCCGGGCACGGTGCCAGTCGTACACGAGCGGCCAGTCGTTCGGGGTGCTGACCGGCATGCTGCACTACTGGCTCGACGCTCCTCCCAGCCTGGGGGGCGCGGATCTCAAGCGTCGACTGGACGAACAATGTGCCGTCCATGCCGAGGACGGGCGCCTCTCGGAGCTGCTGGGTTATCTGCTCGGCATCGAGACGACCGATCCGGAGCTCGGATCGTTGACCCCCGAGCAGCGGCGCAACGCCGCGTTGCGGGAGTTCAACGCGTTGCTTTTGAAGCTCGGTGCCGCCTCCCCGGTGATGGTGTCGATCGAGGATTTGCAGTGGGCGGACGAGGCCTCGATCGAGTGGCTCGCGTCCTTCCTCGACCTGCTCTCGACGCAGCGCACCCCCACCCGGATCCTGGTCCTGTGCCAGCACCGACCCGAGGCTAAACCGATCGGGGGCGATCGCCTCAAGATCGACCGCACCGTGATTCAGCTGAGGGCCTTGCAGACCTCCGACTGCATGGACATCGCCTCGGCCCATCTGCGCACCGAGGTCGAGCCAGACAGCCCGCTCGGCAAGCTGCTCGTTCAGGTCGTCGAGCGGGCCGACGGCAACCCCTTCTACCTCAATGAGCTCTTGAGCTCCCTGGTCGACGGCAAGCAACTGATCCCCGAGCCCGATGGCGGCTGGCAGGTGGCCGACTCGGCCTCGGGCCTCAAGCTACCGACCACCATCCAGGGGGCGGTCGCCGCCCGCCTCGATCGCCTGAACCCCGAGCAACGCAGCGTCATCCAGGTCGGGGCCGTGCTGGGGCGGATCTTCGCCCCAGCCCTCATCCAGCGCCTGGCCCCCGTTCCGGAGCGGGATCAGGCCCTGCGGGAGCTGTGCGGATCCGGGTTCCTCTACCCCAATTCGCAGGGAGACTATGCCTTCACCCAGCCCCTCATCCAGGAGGTCGCCTACAACAGCCTCTTGATGAGCAGCCGCAAGGAGCTGCATGGTCGGGTCGGCAAGGCCCTCGAAGCCGAGTTTGCCGACCACCTCGACGAGCACGTCCACCTCCTGGCCCATCACTTCGACCTGGCCGAGCAACCCGAACCGGCACTCAAGTACCTCACCCTCTCGGCCAAGCGCTCCTTCGACTTCTACGACCTGGCGCGCGCCCGTTCGGATGCCGAGCGGGCCCTCACCCTTTCCGAACAGGTCCCTGGGGCCGCCCGTTGGGAGATCCTGCACCTGCTCGCCCAGATCCTGGTCACGCAGAGCCAGTACGACGAGGCGATCGCCATCACCGAGAAGGCGCTCACCTGCACGCCGAACGCCCGGGCCCAGGCCAAGATCCTGCAGCAGCAGGGCAGCACGTACGAGTTCAAGGGTGAGTACCAGGCGGCCCTCGACGTCTTGCTGAGGGTGCCGGAGATCCTGCCCCCCGACGCGGTTCAGGAGCACGCAGCCGTGCTCGCCCGCATCGGGTACATGCGCCTGCGCCTCGGCCAGCACGACGACTGCGTGCGCATGTGCACGCGGTCCCTCGAGATGCTCGCCGGCATGGACGCCCCGCGGGACCAGAGCTACGCCCACTCGGTGCTCGGGATCAGCTACTACCGGCGCGGAGACACCGAACGGGCCTTCCACCACACCCAGCAGGCCCTCGAGCTGCGGGCGGCGTCCCACAACCTCTCAGGGCTCGCCAACTGCTACAACACGCTCGCCATGATCGCGACCGACCAAGGCGACTGGGCCAAGGCCGACGACTACTACCGGCGGGCGCTGGCGGCCTACGAGCGAATTGGGGACTCCTGGTACATCAGCCTGGTCCGGAACAACCTGGGCGAGTTGTTGATGAATCAGGGAGAGCTCGAAGAGGCCGAGGAGAGCCTGCGCAAAGCCCTGGAGCTCAAGCAGGCGATCGGCGATCAGCAGGGCATCGGCATCGCCATGTTCAACATCGGCGCCGTGTACTGGCACCGGGGGGTGGGCGAAGAGGCGCTCGCCTTCATGGGGCGCGCCCTCGCCATCTTCCAGGAGATCCAATCCCGCGAGTTCTTCCCGGAAGTGCTCGTCACCATCGCCCAGGTCTGGGCCGACCTCAAGCGGCCGGAAGAGGCCCGCGACTTCCTGCGGCAGGCGAGCGAGTCGGCGAGCGAGGTGGGGGACGACGCGACCGCGGCCGTCATCCCGCGAATCGAGAGCCAGCTCCACCTGCAGGACGGAGACCTCGAGGGGGCCAAGCAGGAGGCCGATCGGGCGATCGCCCTCATCCAGGACCAGGACTCCCCGTTGAACTTCGGGCGGGCCCAGGCGCAGCTCTACCGGGTGCTTCGCGCCATGGGGGACCGGCCAGGGGCAGCAGAGGCCCTGCACATGGCCCAGGACAGCTTCCAGAAGCTCGGGGCCCTGGTCGAACTCGCCAAGCTTTCGGCCCTTCCGGTCTCCCCGGGGCCGGCGGTTTAAGATCAGGCGTTTCGGGAAACAACAAACCTAGCTTCCCCCCTTCTGGAGGACTCCGATGCGCGACCTTCGCCCCCTGGGGCTCACCCTGGCTTCCGGCACGCTGCTCGTGGCCGGCTGCATGAACCTCAACTCGCTCCTACAGCCCCTGCCGGCGACTGGCAACCAGTCCTCGCAGACCGCCCCCTCGACCTCCAACACCGTCAACAATGCCGCGCAGGCGGCGGCGACCCTGCAGGCCTCCCTGCAGTCGAGCCTCAAGCAGGCGGCCGCCCTCACCCAATCGGCCGCGCTCGGCACCATCACCAACGGACCGGTGTCGTTCCTCAAGCAATCGGCCGCCTTCAGCATCTCGGGCCTGCGCGTCCAGGACGTCCCGGACGGCTTCCGCAACGGGACCCAGACGACCGTCGCGAGCTCCAGCGTGTATAGCGGCGAATTCTGGTCCCGCGGCGGGGCGATGGTCGCCTCGGGCTCGGCGACGGCCTCACCCAATGCCAATCCCCCCTCCATGACCTTCGACCTGTTCGTCGCGACGGCCTCCTTCAACGCCAGCGCCTCGGCCCTGGTGGGCTCCGAGCTCAGGGGTACCCTCAACTATGACGGCTCCACCCCGGTGGGCCTCAAGGGCTCGGTCGACATCATCCAGAACGGCGTCCACACCCCGATCGACTTCGGGTTCGTGCGCGGCAACAACAATGGGTTCGCCTGGCAGATCACGGCCCCCATCACGGCGAGCGATGGCACCAAGCTGTTCGCCCACCTGTTCGTCAACCCCGACAAGACCGGCTCGGGCTGGGTCTCGACGAATCGCTCGGGCAGCCCGGTCCTTTCGAACTGCACGTCGGGCGGCAACGGCCAGTGGGTCAACGCCCCGGTCGACAACCCGAGCGCCACGCAGAGCTTCGCCCTACCCTAGCCGTCTATCCAAGGTCCCCGCCGCGAAGCAGCGGGGACCTTGGCGTCGAAACGGACTCTTAATCGGATCCAAAGCCCCGAAACGAAGATTTGACGAAGGTTTCCTGTCAAGTCCGGGATAACTGGAGCTTGGGCAGGAATAAGATCCTGGGCTGGCACGCGCCTTTCAGGAGGGCCACAGATGGATGCCTACATCGCGCAGACGCTGACGAGCTACGTCACGAAACCGGCGCCACCGCCCACCGAGCTCAAGGCCATCACGGCCGGCACCATCACGTCCGATCCGCCCAAGCCGGTCATCCTGGACGACAAGTCGATCAAGAGCGACGGCGATCCGAGCAAGTACACGCTTGACGGCACCGGCCAGATGATCCGCGACGAGATCAACAAGAAGCTGGCCGCCGCGGCACGTGGCGAACGGGTCGACCTCTCGTTCCTGACCACGACGGCCACCGCCGGCGCCAAGCCGCAGGCCTTCGACTACATCAAGAAGACCGGGAACGCATCGCTCGACGCCCACCACGAGCAGGTCTTCAACCAGGCGATCTCCCAGGGCAAAACGGTTGAACAGGCCATCAACGACGTCTCCCACGATCCGATCGTCTTCCACCTGACCGGTAAGGGTGAGGCCAGCGCGACCGGGACCCAGCACGGCATCGACGTGGACGGGGCCAAGGACACCAAGTGGGCCGCCAAAGGGGACGGGGTGCTCGCCTTCGGCGACAAACCGATCGGCACCGACGGCGGCAAGAACGCGGACGCCTACGCCACCCTCACGGCCAAAGCCAAGGAGGCGGGCATCGACACCAGCAAGGGGTACCTGGATGCCAGCGACATCAAGACGCTGGAGTCCAAGGGCCTGACCATGATGGTGAGCAAAGGGGACGGCACCAACCAGATCGTAAAGCCCTCGGACCTCGGGATCACCCAGATGAGCCTGGGCGGCCAGAGCGTCCACGATACCGACTCGGCCGGCAACACGATCACGACCCGCGGCTCGTTCGTCCGCAACGGCGAGACGGGCGAGGCCGACGATATGTGGCTCAAGAACGCCTAGCCACCGGGATTCATGGCCGACCTCGCGAACCAGGGACCTTGGCAAGAGCTCGCCCGTCTATCGGGCGAGCTCTTGGACCTCCCGGACTTCGCCGCCCGGCGGGAGCGGCTCTACGAGGTGGCTCGGCGCCTGCTCAGCATGGAACGGGCCTACATCGTGCCCATCGGGCGCCCCCTGGGGGAACTTTCGGCCCCTGGCCGTAACCAGCTGCCCTTCTTCGAATACCTGGCCCTGCAGCGCCGGCCGATCCTGGTCCAGGACGCCGAGGGTCAGCACGGTTTCGACCTACCCCCCGAGATCCGGGACTGGCGGTACCCGACCCTCCTGTTCGTGCCCCTGATCGCGCGAGAGACGGCGATCGGGGTTCTGGCGCTGGGGGCATCTTCGACCCGCGAGTTCACCCCCGAGGAGGAGGCGTGGCTGGGCGCCTTCGTGCCCCAAGTGGTCACGGCCGTCGACAGCGAGACGGTCCGCCTCGCAGCCGAGCGCCACGCCGCTTATCGGGACTTCCTGACCGAACTGGATTCTGCCCTCCTGGGTGCCGATCGCGCCCAGCTGCTCGGGGACACCCTGCGGCTGGTTCGGCGGGTGCTCGACGTCGAACGGGTGCTCATCTTCACCGAACCGAAGGTCAAGAGGCCCGCGGGGCTCGACGTGACGGCGGCGGAAGGCTGCCCCTACGCCGGTGGCGCCTGCCTCGCCGGGCACGCGTGCGGTCGGCTGGCGAACGAGCTCGCGAGCGCCGGAGGCATCGAAACGCGCAACGCCGAGGCGATCGCCCGGCTGGTCGGGCCTGAGCAGACCCTGTGCCAGGAGCGGCAGGTGGCGATCGCCCCCATCCGGTCCCATCGAGCCTCTTACGGGGTGATCGAGGTCTTCAACAAGCGAGACGGCACCGACTTCACCCACGACGAGCTCGACCTCTTGGAGAACGTGGGCCGCAAGCTGGGCTTTGCGCTCGACAACCAGGCCCTCTTCGATCAGGTCCAGGACGCGGGCCTTGAGACCATCAAGGGGCTTGCCCGGGCGCTGGACAGTAAGGACAAGTACACGGCCAACCACTCGGAGAACGTGGCCCAATACGGCTTCCTGATCGCGGTGGCCATGGGGCTCGACCCCGAGCAGTGCCAGCGGATCAAGCTCGCCGGCATCCTGCACGACATCGGCAAGATCGGCATCCCCGACGACATCCTCAACAAACCCGGCCGCCTCACGGACGAGGAGTTCGTGATCATCAAGCAGCACCCGGGGAAGGGGTACCGGATCCTCGAGCCGTTCAAGCAGATGAGGGACGTGGCCGACGCCGCCTGCTCGCACCACGAACGCTTCGACGGGGGAGGCTACCCACGCAAGCTCAAGGGGGAGGCGATCTCGCTCGGTGGGCGCATCCTGGCGCTCGCGGACGCCTTCGACACCCTCACGAGCGACCGCAAGTACCGACCCCGGGTCCCGATCATGGAGGCCCTCGTCGAGATGAGGCGCTGCGCGGGAGGCCACTTCGACCCCCAGGTCGTGACGGCCTTCTTCCGGGCCATGGCCGAGCTGGGGCCCGTCGACCTCAACAAGAACGGGCTTCCTGATCGCGAGGTCCTGATCGAGCTGGCCGACCTCTCGATCCCGCTTGAGCGCTTCCTGGCGCCCGATCCGCCCGCTCCGGCCGCTGGATGAGGTGCCGGATTCATTGACATGGCCGCGCCGAGGGCCTATGATGCCCCCCGAAACAGCCCTCGGCTGCAAGGAAGCGAGTTCGCGAGATGAGCCAAGTCATGGATCCCACCCACTCCCCCTCGACCCACGCCCCGGCCGAGTCTCACGACGACCAGCCGCCCGTCATTTCGACCCAGGGCGCCGTCGCGATCGGGGCCGCCGTCATGGCCCTCTACATCGCCTTCTTCGTCTACCTGTTCGCCAGCCACTAGCGGGCTTGCCAATCGTGACGCCGACCGAGAGGTCGGCGTCTTGGCATTTCAATGGATCGGAGGCGTCCCGGGAGCCGGGCTCGCTTGGCCCGGACTCAGCCAGAGATTCGGTCGATTGGTCAGCCGATCGAGCAGCTCTAGCTGACGCTGATGCTCCCGGTCCTGCCTGGCACCCACCGGGTCGGCCACGATCAGGGTGAGGGCCTCCAGGACGTCCCGCGAGGTCTGCTTGGTATCGACCTGCCGGTAGTTGTCCACGAGGGTCAGGATGGCCTGGCGATCGTCGGCCGACAGGTCGTCCCGGTAGGCGATCGCCACCAGCTCCTTGAGGGCCAATCCCCCCCGACGAGAGGTCACGGAGCTGTGCAGCATGGTGACGAGCAGGGTCTGGGCTCGTTTGGCCCAGCCCTTGAGGGGGGCTGGGAAGGTCGTCTCGATCTCCGGAGGCCCGTCCCCGGTCGGATCCTCGTAGCCCTTGGCGATGAAGCCCTCGAGCAGGGCCTTTTCGGCCACGTCGATCACGAGGTCGTCCTCGAGGGCGACCTGGATCAGCCGATCCAGCTTGTCGCGATCCAGGGGCTGGTCGATCGTGAGGTCGGCGTAGAGGCGCTTGAGCTGGTCCAGATGGGGCGAGCGGGCCATGGCCGGCGCGGGCACGACCAGCAGGGCGACGAGCACGGCGGACCACCAACGTCGTGGCATGGGGCCTCCTGACGGAAGAGGGACGGTTCATCCACTATAATCGGCAAGGTCCCCGCCCCGCCACAGAAAGGATCGGCGTGAACCTCAACGAACTGCAGACGTTTCGCGAGATCGTGACCCGCGGCAGCCTGACGGAGGCCGGCAAGGTGCTCGGGCTGACCCAGTCGGGGGTGACTCGCCAGCTGCAACGCCTCGAGCAGGACCTCGGCACGAGCCTCGTCCGCCGCGACACGACCCCGGTCCTGCCCACCGTCGCCGGAGAGCGCTTCCTGAGCTTCGCCGAGCAGGTCCTGCGCGACTTCGACCAGCTCAAGGCCGAGCTTGCGGCCGAAGCGGGGAACCCGGCCATCACCCTCGCCGCGAGCACGACGCCCGGTGACTACCTCGTGCCGGCCCTCCTGGTCGACTTCTTCCGCGGCTATCCCGGGTGGCGGGTGCAGCTGTCCGTGACCGACTCGGCGCAGGCGACCGATCAGGTGGAGGCCGGGTCGGCGCAGGTCGGGTTCGTGGGCTCCATCGCCGACCGTCCGGCCCTGCGGTTCGTACCTTTCATGAGCGACGAGCTCGTCCTGGTCGCGCGCCACGACCACCCCCTCGCCGATCGCGGGGTCGTGACGATCGACGAGTGCGCCGCATGGCCCATCGTGCTACGCGAGGCTGGTTCCGGGACCCTCAACAGCCTGCGCCAGCTGCTGGAGGCCCGGGGACAAGCGCTGCCCCCCTGGCGGGTAGTCGCGACCCTCGGCAGCACGCAGGCGGTACTCTCGGCCGTGTTGGCCGGAGCCGGGCTCGGCTTCGCCTCGTTCCGGGCGCTCGCCCCGTATGGCGGCGATCGCCTGCGAGCCCTGCGGCTCGCGGGCCTGCCCCTCTGGCGGCAACTGTACATCGTCGTGCGGCAGGAGGCCGCGAAATCCGATCCGGTCCACCGATTCGTGAGGGCGGCCCTCTCCTGGGCCGCCTACCAGACGTCCTGAGGGCGCCCCCCGGCTTCTTTGCCAAACGGCCGTCGGGGGCTTAGAATGGGCTGCCCGAAGTCGACCAGGAGAGCCCCATGCGCCGTTTCGCCGCCCCTCTCGCCGCCACCTTGGTTCCATGGATGGCCTTGCCAGCCGTGGCAGCGCCCCCCCTCGATCTGGGGATCATCCCGTCCGTCGCCCTGGTGGACGATGCGGCGGCCCTACCCATCAACCCCGCCGGGATCGGGTCCATGCCCGGCGGCAGCGCCTTCCTGTCGCGCCAGGGCTGGGGCACTGGCCAAACTAGGCTCTTGCTGGGCGCCGGTTCGCTGGGCCTCGGCTACATGAACGATTCGACGGGGGCAGTCCCCCTCAATGACTACAGCTTCGGGCTCGGCTTCGGGCTGATCGATCCCGTGCGCATGGGCATCACCTACCACATCCCGGCCGAGGGGCGGCCGTGGGCCTACGACCTGGGCCTGATGGCCCGACCCTTCAACTTCCTGTCGCTCGGCCTGGCTACCCGCAATGCCCTGGGCTCCCCTTCCTCCACCGGGCGCGAGTACCAGTTCGGCGCCGGCTTCCGGCCCTTCGGCCCCAACGTGACCCTGAGCGCCGATCTGCCCTACTACGACGGCGTGCCCTTCAGCTGGGGCAACCTGCGGCCCTTCTTCGGGATCACGGGGCAGGTCATGGATGGCGTCCAGCTGATGGCCATGGGCGACACCGCCGGATCCTTCCGGGTCGGCCTGGCCCTCAACACCCCCTCCCTGCGCCTCGGCGGCATGTCCGACGGCAACCAGTACGCCATCAACCTGCGGACCTCGAGCCTGCGCAGCAGCTCGGCGCTGGGCTTCAAGGGCACCTCGTGGGCGACGCTCGACCTGTCGGAGGCGATCGCCGCCACCCGCACCTCGAGCCTGCTCGGGCCCGCCACCCCCATCCCGGCCGACTACGCCGTGCTCAAGTCCGTCGAACACGCGGCCAAGGATCCCCAGGTGGCCGCCCTGATCGTCAAGGTGGGCCCCACCGGCGTGGGCTGGGGCCTCCTCGAGGAGATCCGCGCCTCCCTCGTCTCCTTCAAGAAAAGCGGCAAGCCGCTCTGGGTCTACCTGGAGGACACGGGCTTCGAAGAGTACTACGTCGCGAGCGCGGCGGACCGGATCTTCCTCAACCCGATGGGGACCATCCAGCTCAACGGCATCAGCCACCAGATGACCTACTTCAAGGGGCTGATGGACCTCCTCGGCGTCCAGCCCCACTTCATCGCCATGGGCCGCTACAAGACGGCCATGGAGCCCTTCGAGCGGTCCGAGCCGAGCCCGGCGCAGCGCGAGCAGAATCAGGCGCTCATCGACGACCAGTACAACCGGGTGGTGGCGGCGATCGCCGCCTCGCGCCGCCTGCCGGTCGACAAGGTCAACGGCCTCGTCAGGCAGGCCCTGTTCGAGGCCCCGGCCGCCCAGAGCGCGGGCCTGGTCGACGAGCTCGCGAGCCGCGACGAGGTCTCCAAGCGGCTCGAGCAGGCGACTGGCCACGGGCTCTCGGGCATGAACGCCCTCTCGCTCAACTACCAGCAGGTCGCCTGGGCCCCGCCCCGCGTCGCGGTCATCACGCTGCAGGGGGCGATCGCCGAGGGCCACGGCGGCAACGACTTCCTCGAGGGCCCGTCGCAGGGGGCCGAGACCCTGGTGGAGGCCATCCGCGCGACCAAAGAGGACAGCAGCATCAAGGCCGTCGTCTTCCGGGTGGACAGCCCGGGCGGCTCGGCCATGGCCTCCGAGATCATGCGGCGTGAACTCGCGCTATTGGCCGAGCGCAAGCCCGTCGTCGTCTCCTTCGGGGACGTGGCGGCGAGCGGCGGCTACTGGGTCGCCCAGGTGCCCAAAACGATCCTCTACGCCGATCCGGGCACCATCACGGGCTCGATCGGGGTAATCGTCGGCAAGTTCAGCATCGACGGCCTCTTGGCCAAATGGGGGATCACCCACGCAACCCTGAAGGACGGCGAGCACGCCGACATGGACAGCCAGCTGCGCGCCTACACGCCCGAGGAGGAGGCGCGCCTGCGGCAGTCAGGCGAGTTCTACTACGGCAAGTTCGTCAACCTGGTCGCGGCCCATCGCGGGCTCTCCGAGGGCCGGGTGCGCGAGCTGGGCAGCGGCCACGTCTACACGGGGGCCATGGCCCTCGGATTCGGGCTCGTGGACCGGATCGGCGGGCTCTCGGAGGCGATCGCCGAGGCCAAGGCGCGCGGCGGCGTGGCCAGCCAAGAGGTCGAGACGGCCTTCTACCCGGCCGTGAACCCCTTCGGAGCGCTCATCGACGATTCGGATGGGCAGCTCCGGCTCGACATGCACCTCTCGGTCGAAAAGGAGATCACGCGCTCCGTCGAACGTCTCAAGCCCTGGACCGAGGACCGGGTGTGGCTCTTGCCCGAGCCGTTGGGATCGGACCGCTAGCGTGGAGGAGGTGGCGCGCATCCTGGGGCTCGACGTGGGCACCAAGACGATCGGCGTCGCCGTGAGCGATCCGCTGGGCCTCACGGCGCAGCCGGTCGAGACGATCCGACGCGTGGGCAAGGAGGCCGATCTGGCGGAATTGCGGCGTCTGGTCGCGCTATACAACCCCGAACGCTTTGTGGTAGGCTATCCCCTGAGCTTGAGCGGGTCTGCGGGCCCTCAGGCTCGCTTTGTTGAGGCGTTTGCCGAGCATCTGCGGACCCTGGAACTGCCCGTCGAGTTCATCGACGAGCGCCTGACCACCAAAGAAGCGATGAACGCCCTGTTGGCGACCGGCATGCACCGGGCCAAGCGCAAGGCCGTGATTGATCAGCAAGCCGCGGTCTTGATCCTGCAGAGCTACCTCGACCGCCGTAGGCGTCGGGCCGCCCCATGACCCCCGACTTGGAAAGGACACAGCCCGTGGAAGAAGCACAGGAAGACATCGTCACGTTGGTCGACGAGGACGGCAAGGAGCACGAGTTCACGGTCGTCGACATCATCGAGGTCGACGAGAAGGAATACGCCCTCCTCATGCCCGTCGAGGGCGAAGGCACCGAAGAAGACAGCGAGGATGTCCTGGTCCTGCGCTTCGAAGACGACTCCCTGGTCATGATCGAGGACGAACAAGAGTTCAATAAGGTCGTGGCCTACCTCGAAGAGCTGGGCGAACAGATCGAGAGCTAGCGGCGTCTCTGACCACGAGCCCTCGGCCTTTTAAAGGATCCGGGCGCGGGTATAGGGTACGCGCGGCCGCCTAGGTCGCAAGGAGGAATGGTGCCGAAGCGTGACGAAGAGCTCGAGTACGAGTACGACGAAGAGACCGAGGATCTCGACGAGGACGAGTACGAGTACGAGGACGACGAGGACGAAGAAGAGGGCGAGTACGACGACGACTACGAAGACGACGACGAGGAGGAAGAGGAATCGGGCGGCGGTGGCCTCCGGCGGATTCTCGTCTTCGCCCTCGCAGGCGTCGTAGCGGTCGGTGGCGGGGTCTACGCCTACCTCAACGGCATGCTTCCCTTTTCGCCCAAGGCCCCCGAGACGGTCCAGGCGAGCACCAGTCCCTACGCCAACCCCAACGGCTTCGGCAAGGTCAAGGCCTCGGCGGCTCCCACTGCGGCCAAGCCGGCCAGCAAGTCGGCCAAGGCCGATGCCCAGGCCGACAACTCGGACGAGAAGACCGCCCCGACCAAGACGGCGGCCAAGCCGACCGCGCCCAAGCACGTCGAGACCAAGGTCAATGCCGATCAGGCCACGAAGGTGGCCGCCAAGCCGCACGCGGCCGTCAAGCCGATCCGGCCCGTGCCCAAGGTCAAGCCAGCCATGGCGGCCAGGCCCGTGCCCAAGCACCCGGCGGCCGTCGCCCATGTGGCTGGCGGCAGCGGGCACTACAGCATCCAGTGCGGGGCCTTCGCCTCGCAGGCCAACGCCAGCAATCTCGCCCGGGTTCTGGGATCCAAGGGCTTCCAGGCCTGGCTCTCCAACGGGTCGGGCACTCCGACGGGCGCCTACTCGGTGCGTTCGACGGTCGTCAACTCCAAGGCCAAGGCCAATCAGCTGCGGGCCAAGTTCGCGAGCGCCGGGCATCCCGGGGCGATCGTGCCCGCGGGCCGCGGCCGATACGTGCTGCAGCTCGGGATCTTCTCCTCGCGGGCGAGCGCCCAGGCCCTCGCGACTGAGCTCAAGGGCAAGGGCATGTTCGTCTCGGTGGGCGGAGGCAAGGCCCGGATCAAGACCCTCAACCGGGTCTACGTCGGCCGCTACGCCACCATGGCGCAGGCCCAGGCCTTCGCGAGCAAGATCCGCCACCAGGGCGTACCGGCCAACGTGGTCCGGATCTAACCAGGGACCAGGACCCGCAAGGCGCGGGGCACCACCTCGAACTGCAACGGCGATCGCCCTCGGTGGCGATCGCCGTCCAGCATGAGCTCGACCGGGCCGGGGGTCCGCAGGGTCACGCGGCGGGACCGGACGTGACGGCTCGCGAGCCGCTCGATGAGGGTCTTGCGCGGTGCGAGGGCGCCAGCCAGCAAGGAGCGCCAACCCGGCTCGACCACGACGGTGTCCAGGAGGCCCTCCGTCACGGTCGCTTCCTCGGCCACCCGCATCCCCCCGCCAAAGCTCGGCCCGTTTGCGATCAGCACCTGGTAGGCGGCGTGCAAGCCCGGCGCCACATCGATCTCGATGGGCAAGGCGTGGCGATGAGCCAGGTGGCGGGCGAACGCGAGCCAGTACGACCACTTGCCCCAGCGTCGCTTGTCATCGGCCGTTGCAAGTCGGTGGAGTTCCGAGCTCATGCCGACTCCGGCCACGTTCAGGAAGTAGTGGCCGTTGACCCTGCCCAGATCGACCCGACGGACGCGTCCCGTGCGGATCACCTCCAGGGCCTGGAACGGGTCGAGCGGCAGATTCAGGCTGCGGGCGAAGTCGTTGCCGGTCCCCAGGGGGACGACCCCGAGGACCGTCTGGCTTCTCGCCAGCGCGTTGGCCAGCAGGTGCAGGGTGCCGTCACCGCCCATCCCGATCACGACCGAGACCCCGTGCCGGACGGCCAGGCGGATGTCGTGCAGGGTCCGAGGGCCGCGGGTCTCCACGAGCCGCGGAGCGAAGCCCCACCCGCGCAGCGTGGCCGCGACCCGGAGGGGATCCAGGGCCGAGGCCCCGCCGTGGGCGCCGGGATTGTAGACGATCAACGCGGGTCGCGCCATGGGCGGCCTCCATCCGGATCATAGGGCCGGAAACGGGCTCGCCAAGCCCCGATTGACGGCTTTTTAACGGGTCCTGAATGCCAGGAATGACGCGCCTCGACAACCGTTCCGAGGGATTGACGGTCGCTCGTGTGCTGGGGTAGGATGGTGCCCAAGTTCTTGATGTCTCGAGTCGCTTGTCCTTGTAGGATTCAGCAACGGTGGCAAGAACGGGGAACCCTTCAACTTGGGAGGAATCTGCTGAACATGCAAGACAAGTCGATCGCGTGCCGCGATTGTGGAGCCGCGTTCACCTTCACCGTGGGTGAGCAGGAGTTCTACGCGCAAAAGGGCTACACCAATGACCCGCAGCGCTGTCCGGACTGCCGCGCGGCCCGCAAGGCCGCTTCGGGCAGCCCGAGCCTGGGCGCTCGCCCGCAGCGCGAGATGTTCCCGGCCCAGTGTGCCGAGTGTGGCAACGAGACCCGGGTGCCGTTCCGGCCGACCCAGGGTAAGCCGGTGTACTGCTCAGACTGCTACCGCAAGGTAGCGCCTACCCGCTAAGAGCGCCTTACAAAGGTACTCTTAGGCCGTTCAATCATCGGGGCCGGGCGATCGCCCGGCCCCTTACTTTTCGTGCCACCGAGTCGGCGAGGCTTGTGGCGGGGGGCAAGGATCCTGAGAATAGGGGGATCAGCGAGCCCGGATGCCTCGCCCTCCCCGCTTAGCCAGGAGGACCCCACATGCCCGGTCACAAGAAGCTGCCACAAGGCGGCGCCCTCATTCGTCAGCCCGAGGCGGCCCCCGAGCACGTCGGGGCCCTGCCGGACCTCACGGGGATCGAATGCCTGCCGCCCACCGAGCCGCCGATCGAGCAGCTGACCCGGGAGGCCGAGTTCGCCATGGAGCTGGTGCAGGACGACGTCGAGGCCACGTCGGTGTCGTGCGAGGCACAGGGCCGGGAACCCTTTTCTCCCCCGACCAGCGTTCCGTGGGGTCGGGACGAGCCCGCCGAACTGGATCGGCGACCCTGATCAGGAGCCAGGACCCCGTGCCTCACGGGGTGACGACGCGCAGCACGTTGTTGCCCTGGTCCCCGACGACTATCATCCCGCTCGGGTCGTAACTGAGCCCGATGCAGTTGTGGAACTGGGCCGAGGTCGTCGCCCCGTCCGAGTAGCCGTCGACCCCGGCCCCGGCGATCGTACTGGTGACCCCTGAGGGCGTCATCTTACGGAGGTGATCGGCGAAGTAGCCAGCGATGTACAGGTTACCCGGCCCATCGATCGCGATCCCCTGCGGATAGGCGAATTGGGCCGAGGTCCCCGTCCCTTCCACCTCGGCGGCCGTGCCGTTGCCACCGATCGTGGTGACGACGGCACCGGGCGTGACCTTGCGGATCCGGTGGTTGTACTCGTCGGCCACGTAAATGTTGTTGCTCGTATCGACGGCCAGGCCGGCGAGCCGGTTGAACTGGGCCGAGGTCCCGGTCCCGTCGGCGAAGGCCGCGACGCCGTTGCCGGCAAAAACACTGGAGGTACCGGAGGCGATCGTGTATTCGGTGATGCGGTGGGCATTCGACTCGGCGATGAACAGGTTGCCGTTCGAATCGAGGACGATCCCCTGGGGTTGCGCGAGGCCCGTCAGGAGCGTCGACACGGTGCCGGTCAGCGTGACCCGACGGAGCGCCCCGTTGCCGTTGTCCGTGACGTACAGGTTGTTGCCGTTGTCAAAGACGATGCCCTGGGGACTGTTGAACCGGGCTGTGCTTCCGGACCCATCGGAGGAGCCTGACGAGCCGTTCCCCGCCAGAGTCGTCACCACGCCCATCGGCGAGACCCTGCGGATGGCGTTGTTGCTGGCGTCCACCACGTACCGGTTCCGGGCCCCATCGAAGGCGATCCCGTACGGCGCATTGAACTGGGCCAAGGCACCCGCTCCATCACTGAGGCTCGCGTACGTGTTGCCGACCAAGGTGCCAACCGTCCCGTGCAGCGGGTAAAAGGCCGCGATCGTCTGGATGACCCCGTTGGGCTGCTGCAGGGTGAGCTGGGCGGAATAGGCGTTGCTGGGGATCGTGACAGTACAGGTCGTCCGATCCGTCGAGACGCTCCAGGTCGAGGCCGCCACGTTCCCGAACCAGAAGGTATTGCGACCGACGGTCGGATCGAAGTTGGAACCGGTCAAGCTGACGGTCGATCCCGGGGTCCCGATGGTGGGCGTGATCGCGGCCACCATCGGGATCCCGGTCGCGAGGCCGTAGGTGCCGTTGGAAGAGTTCAGCGCGTTGGCCCCCAGCGGATCCTGATCGAGCGCGATGGCACTGGTCACGGCCGTCAGCATGGGCTGGAAGTCGGCGGCATTCGTCAGGCCCGTCCCGGCTTCCGTGAAGGTCGTCCCGTTGATCGTGTTGACGAGGTTCGACAACGTGACCGGGGTCCCGGCCGTCTTCTTGAGGCTCACGATCGTGCTGAGGGCCGTCGTGGCTGTGCTCACCACGATCCCGACCCCGGGCGCGCTGTTGGTGAGGCTCTGCCAGCCGCCGTTCCAGAACAGAAGCGTCCTGAGCCTCGCCGCCGGAGCCCCCACCCGGTTCGAGTTGCCCCCCACGGGGAGTCCCTTGACGGCCTCCAACACGTAGGCGGCGCCGGTGACGGGGTTCAGGTTGCTGAAACTCAGGATGAAGCTGCCGGACGCATCGGTGACCGAACTGCTCAACGTGTTTCCCGAGGTCGGATCGATGAGGGAAACGGTCGCCCCGTTGGCGATCTGCGCCATGGTGGCCGCGATGCGGCGCACGGGCGCGAACTCGACCCGGCCCGAGAGGGTCGTGACGGTCGCAATTGGGCCGGGTCTCACGACCACGGCCTCGTGGCACCCCGGAACTGCGAACGTGACGGCCACGAGGCCCATGACCCCGACCCAGTTGGAACGACGCCGAGGGTTTCCGCCGAGCACCTTCATGGCTTTTCTCCGTTCCATGAGCGCCTCTACGGCGTCCAGACGCGCACGCGCTGGCTGCGGCGATCCATGATGTACACGTTGCCGCTGGCGTCCACCGCCATGCCGCAGATGGCCGCGAATTGCGCCAAGAGGGCGGGACCGTCCACCAGGCCGGTCCCGCCGCTGCCGGCGATGGTCGACACGGTGCCGGCCGCGATCTTCCGGATCAGGTTGGTCCCGTTGTCGCCCACGTAGAGGCTCCCGCTCGCGTCGATCGCGATGCCGATGGGATACCCGAAGGTCGCCGATGACGTCGCGCCGTTAGCCGACCCGTAGGCCCCGGTGCCCGCGAAGGTCGATACCAGGCCGCCCGGGGTGATCTTGCGAATCCGGTTGTTGCTGGCATCGGCGACGTACACGTTGCCAGCCGTGTCCACCACGAGGTCCTCCGGCGTATTGAACTGCGCCGCCGTACCGAGGCCGTCCAGAAAGCCGGAGGTGCTGCCCGCGAGGGTGGACACGGCCCCGGCCGCGATCTTGCGAATGCGCGAGTTGCCTCGATCGCAGACGTATACGCTGCCACTTCCGTCGACCGCGACCGCGTAAGGGGCGTTGAAGGTGGCGCTACCGACCGGGCCATCCGCCGCCCCGGAGGCCCCGGTGCCGGCAAACGTCGACACGTTGCCAGCCGAGGTGACGAGCCGGATGACGTTGTTGGAGTCGTCCGCCACGTAGAGATTGCCGGTCGAGCGATCGTAGGCCGCGCCGATCGGGGTCCCGAACTGGGCCGTCGCGGCCGCGCCGTTCACCAGGCCATAGGCTCCGGTCCCGGCGTAGGTCGACACGAGCCCGGCCGGGGTCACTTGCCGGATGGCGTTGTTGTCGTTGTCGGCGATGTACAGATTGCCCACCTGGTCGATCGCAATCCCCTGGGCGAGCCCGAAGCGAGCGCCCTGTCCTCGTCCTCCCACGAAGCCGTTGAGGCCTCCCGCCACCGTGCCAACCGTGCCGCTGACCGGCACGAACGGACCCGTCCACGTGGAGGCTCCCCTCGCCACCTGGAGGACGCCCCCGTAGGCGTTGGCCGGAAGCGTCGCCGTCAGCTGCGTATGGAGGGCGTTGACGCTCCAGGTGGCCACGGGCACGGGCCCCAGGCTGACCGTCGCTTCAGACGCCGATCCCGGGAAGTTCTGGCCGTTGAAGGTGACCGTGCCGCTCGGGGTAGCGATCGCCCCCCCGACGCTCGTGCTGTAGGTGTCGAAGAGAACGAGGTTGCCCGGCCTCGCCTTGTACTTGTCCGTCAGCGTCGCCCCGGCCGGGTTGTAGGTCAGGACCTCGATGGGGTCCTGGTTGTTGGTGAGCGCCGTGTCGACCAACCCGTAGACCTGGTTGTACTCAGCCACCGAAACGGCGGAGGTTCCGGAGAAGGTCGGCCCGGAGATCGACCCGATCAGGGCATTTTGATCCGACTGGACCAGGCTCTTGAGTGCCGCCAAAGAGGCGATGGTCGTCGTCGACTTGCCGATCACCAGGCTTCCGAACAAACCGGTCAGGCTCTGCCAGCCCCCGTTATTCCACGCGACGATCGTCCGGACGCGCGCGACCGAGCCCCCGGCGCGATTGGGATCCCCGCCGACCGAGAGCCCCTTGACCGCCTCCAGGTAGTAGGTACTGCCATTTTGAGGGCGCCACGCATTGCTCAGCACCAGCGAAAAGTTGCCGTTGGCATCCGTGACGGTCGTGGACACCGTGTTTCCGGTCGTCGGATCGATGAAGCTGACCGTGGATCCGGCCGCCACCTCGTTGAGGGTGGCCGCGACCGATCGCTGCGACCAGGACTCCACCCGGCCGTTGAGAGGGGGAATCGCCGTCACCGGTTGTCCAGGGGTCACCGGGGGAACCGGGGGACTCTGGCATCCCGGTAAGCTCAAGGCGAGGACGGCTCCCAGCAGCCACCGCGATAGGGTTCCGTTCATGGGGATTCGTCACCCTCTGGCTAGCGCAACCCAGGCTAGACAGTTATTCCCCTCCCCAACACCCTAAAAAACCTGGCCAGACCTCCGAGGCCTCGTCATAAGGGCATATCGACCCGGCCTCCCCTCGCTCAGTGGGCTGACGAGCGACGCAGGTCGACTTGGCCAGAGGCCGCGACGATGTCGAGGTGGTAGGTCCCGCGCCCCAGACGGATGGTCTTTTCGCTGCCGACCACGCTCCCCGACTCGGCTGCGGGGACCCCGAGGTCGTTCGTCACCGTCCCCGTCACGGCCTGCGCGCTGACCGTGACGTCGGCGTTGGCCGGCAAGGTGACCGAGATGTTGCCCGACCCCGTCTTGAGGTGCGCATCGTGGGCGATCGCCCCGGACTGATGGAGGGTAATGGGCCCCGATCCGGTGTGCAGGTCGAGGCGATCGCCAGGCCGATCGGTGATTTCCACCGTCCCCGATCCGGCCCGAGCCTCAGTATCTCCGTGTCCCCCGGCCACGTGAACCGTGCCCGACCCGGCCGACAGCTCCAGGTTGCCGTCCACCCGGCGGACCGTGAGGGTGCCGGATCCCACGTGGACCGAGCCGTTTGCGTGAAGGTCCTCGAGCGCCACCTGGCCCGATCCGGCTTCGGTCTCGAGCTGCCAGGTGGTCCCGCGTGGCACGGTGACGTCGAAGTCGATCGTGCCGTTCACGACATCCACCCAGCGATCCCCCTTTTCGGTGATCTGGCGAATCTGCAGGGTGTCCCCATCGCGTTCGGCGACCCAACGGAGCTTCTTCAGCGAGTCGCGAGCGTCCGCCGAGGTTTCTCCATAGCCCCGCAGGGTGGCCGCGACGCCGATATCCGGACGATCGGCCGGGCGCACGGTCACGTCGCCAGCGCCATCCGAGATCCGCAGTCGGGTCCGCCCGGCCGGGTCGAGGGTGCGGGATTCCTTGGCCGACGCCTCGGATTTGTGGCTGAGATGGGCCAGGACAGGCACGTGCCGCAGGGCCATGGCCGCGACGGCGATCGCCGCCAGCATCACGAAGAACAGGGCAAAAACGAACTTGCGCACGGAACCCTCTATCGAAAGCAGGTCGAAGGACGCTTCATTCAACCACGACGCCGCCGACGGAAGCTAGCGTTCGTCGGCGGCCGAAGGCTCTGCGGCTCGTCGCAAGCGGTCGTGGACCGCCTGCCAGTCCGGGGTATCGGGCGGTCGTTCCACGAGGATCTCCTTCACCCCGGACCGATCCAGCTCGTGCAGCGTCGCGTAGAGGGCTGCCGCAAACCCGGCGGGTTCGGCCGGCAAGGCGCGAACGTGGGGACCTTCGAGGCCTCCCCCGCACGTGATGGCGGCGACCGAATCGGGTGGCCCCAGCGAGATGTCTCGCTGCAATTCTTTGCGGTCGCGGACCAGGCGTAGGGGGACGGCGGGGGCATAGTGACGCCTGGCCAATCCCGGCGCCAGGCGAGGTCCGGACGCAACCTCCCCCGTGCGATCGACGACCTCGGGGACGACCTCGCGCAGCTCGGTGAGGGGGATCCCGCCGGGGCGAAGCAGAAGGGGGCGATCGCCCGACAAATCGAGCACCGTCGATTCGATGCCCACGTCGCAAGCCCCCCCGTCGAGGACCAGGTCGACCCGATCGCCGAGGCCCGCGACGACGTGATCCGCCCGGGTCGGCGAGACGCTCATGTAACGGTTGGCGCTCGGCGCCGCCACCGGAAAGTCCAGGCTCCTCAAGAAGGCGAGGGCCACCGGATGGGCCGGCATACGGATCCCGACGGCGGGCAGCCCGGCCGTCACGAGGTCCGGGACGTGGCTCCGCTTGGGCAGCACGAGGGTCAAGGGCCCGGGCCAGAAGCGTTCGGCGAGCCTCTGGGCCTCGTCCGGCCAATCGGTGACCAGAGCCCGGGCTTGTTCCAGTGTCCCGACGTGGACGATCAACGGGTTGTCGGCCGGGCGCCCTTTGGCCGCGAAGACCCGGGCAACGGCCGCCGGATCCAGCGCGTTCGCCCCCAGCCCATAGACGGTCTCGGTCGGCAAGGCCACCAGACCGCCCCGACGCAGCACCTCCGCGGCCTCGGCGAGGACTTCCGGATTGGGTTGGCGCGGATCAACGCTCAGGACGCGGGGAAGGTCGGTAGCCATGGTTTCATGCTGGCACCGCACCTGTGGTTGTGCAAGCCAAAAAGAAAGGGTGGAGCCCCTTCGGAGCCCCACCCTTCGATGTCGCTGAATTACTGATTGAACGCCCGCTGGAAGAAGGTCTGGGCGTTCTTCGCGTAGTCGGTGGGGTCCAGCTGCAGGGTCGAGGCACCCTTGCCCGATGCGAGCCACATGAAGGTGGGCAACGTCGAGGCGTCGTGCAGCACCTGGGCCGAGTTGCCGGCGAGGTTAGGGTCGCTCGACATCTGGGTGAAGAAGGTGATGGTCCGGGACAGGTTGCCGACGTTGTTGATGGCATCCCCGTGGTTCGGCGACGTGTGGGTCCGCAGGCCCAGGATCACCGTCGCGGCCTGGCCGGCGAACGACGAGAGCGGGAAGTGATGGGCCTTGGCCCGACGGGTCATGTCGTCCGTGAGGGCCGTGTAGGCGCTGTCCGAGAAGACCCCGTCGAGGCCCGCCCCGGCCGAGGCGGCGTCCAGGGCCGCCACGGCGCCCATGCCGACGCCGAGCGCCCCGACGTGCTTGTTGCCCTGGCCCTTCAGGTAGGCCACCGCCGCGGCCACGTCGTGCGACTCGAGGAGGCCTCCGGTCGTGACGCCGCCCTGCGAGCCGCCGTGGTTCCGGAAGTCGAAGGAAAGGACGTTGTACTGGCTCAGGACCTTGGCGTAGTCAACCATCGCTTCCTTGGAGGCCCCGATCGGGTGGCAGAGCACTACGGCGCTGTCGGTGGCCGTCGCGGCGGCCTGGTAGGTGGCGGCCAGCGTGAGCCCGTCCGAGGTCAGCGAGACCGGCGTGCCGCCCGTCGCGGCGACCGGCCGGGACTTGCCGGGGTGCATGACCTCGCTCGAGATCTTGGTGCCGACGAAGGTCAGGTAGCCGGCGATGGCCCCGCCCGAGATCCCGATGATGGCGAGCTCCCCGGGGCTGATCGGCATGTCGCCCAGGTTCACGCCCGGATCCTGCTGGGTCTCGAAGAAGTGCTGAAGCTGAGCTTTGGTCAGCCGGCCCGTGTGCGCCGTGTCGATCGCGTCGAACTCGTCGCTGGTGAAAAGGTCGCTCGCCTCCTTGTGCAGCGTCCCATCCGACGCCAGGCTGAGGCCCTGGAAGAAGTTCTGGACCGGGGCCCGGTTGGTCGAGAGGTGCGAGCCGGTCACCGGTACGCCGCAACCAGCCAGCAAAGAGAGCGAGAGCAGAGCCGCCGGAACGAAGGGACGCATCTTCAAAAGCCTCCTCGCTTAGGACTGGGGGACTTGGGGCCGGTTGGCCCGCTCGGCGCCGAACAGGTGGTCGATGGCGTCGTTGACCTGCTTGATGAGCGCCGTGCGCTCCGCGCCGTCCGGGAAGGCCGAGTTGTTGGTCTTGTCGGAGTAGAAATCGCGGAGGTAGGTCAAGAGGTCATAGTCCGCGTTCTTCTGACCGACCGAGAAGATGTTGGTCAGCACGAGCAACAGCTGCTTGTGATGGTAGGCGAAGCCCTGGCCATCGTTAGGAGGCGTGGCCGTGTTGGCGTAGTACTTGGCCATTCCCTTGAGCTCGCTGCAGCCAGGATCCCCGGCGTCGCTGCCCATGGCGTCCTGGTTGGCGATCGCCACCAACCGCACGTCCAGCTTGTACACCTTGTCGGTGTTGTAGAAGGGATCACCGCCGACCGTGCTCTTGGCGTAGTAGTCGCGCTGCGCCTTCAGCTTGTCGAAGTCGTCGCTCGAGTTGTCGTGATGCGGCACGGCGAGCCAGATGCCGCCTCTACCGCTGGTCGGATCCTGGTCGTCCATCTCGAGCTTGCCGTCCGCCACCAGGTTCACGACCGAGATCGGGCTGACCGTGTTGTCATCCCGCCAGGGGACGCTCTTGGAGGCATCGTCGGTCAGGTGCAGGGAACTCTTGGGGTAGAAGACCAGGTTGCGGGAGTTGTTCGGATCGGCGAAGCGCATGATGCTGTCGTAGATGAAGTCGATGTCGCTATTCTGGTCGACGATGATCCGCTTGGCCTGGACCTTACCGGCGGCGGCCGTCTTGATGCCCGTCACGTTGCCTGGGGTTCCGCACGCCGCGAGCAACAGGGTCGCAGCCAGGGCCAGCCGGAAAGAGCGCATCGCTTACCTCCATGACCGTCGGTTCGTACGGTGGTTATCGGGAGGTAAGGGAAAATCTTGCCTAACTGTTTACCAAGAATTCGTTAACATCCTGGTTGACGGCCCCGTGGCTGGGTTTCGGCCTGGAGCTGCCCGCAGGCCGCCAGGATCGCTCTCCCCATCGGATGCCTCACCGTCACGGGCACCCCGGCGGCGCGCAACCTGGCCTGAAACCCGCGGACCTGGGCGTCGAGCGACCCGGCCCATGCGACTCCGGCAACTTGATTGTATGGAATCAGGTTGACATGATGCTGAGTGCCCCGCAGCCATGCCGCGAGCTCGTCAGCGTGCTCCGGCCGGTCGTTGATCCCGGCCAGCATGAGGTACTCGATGAAGACCCGGCGGCCCGTGTGGCGTTCGTAGTCGGCCAGGATCGGCATGAGGAGACTCAAGGGATACCGCTCGTTGACGGGCATCAACCGGCTGCGCAGAGCGTCGTTCGGGGCATGGAGGGAGACGGCGAGGTTGACCCCGAGGCCCTCCGTGGCGAATCGCTCGATCTCCGGGACCAGGCCCACAGTGGAAACCGTCACCCGGCGCCGGGCGATCGCCATCCCCCCATCTTCGGTCAGGACGCGCAGGGCCGCCACGACCGCGTCGTAGTTGTGGAAGGGCTCTCCCATACCCATGAACACGACGTTGGTGACCCTCCGCCCTTCGGAAGCGAGTCGCTGGTCGAAGAACCGGACCTGCCCGACGATCTCCGTGGGTGCGAGGTGGCGGTTGAAGCCGGCCTGGCCCGTCGCACAGAAGGCGCACCGGTAGGCGCATCCCGCCTGGCTGGAGACGCAGACGGTCGTCCGGCCGCTCTGGTGCCGCATGAGGACCGTCTCGATCTCGAAGCCGTCGGCGAGTCGCATCAAGGCCTTCTCGGTCTGGGCGTCTTCGGAGACTTGAATCAGGTCGGGGGAGAGGGGGGCGTCGCCGGAGGTTTCCATGGGCCCATGCTACCAGGGCGGGCCGGATCCGGGCGGCCCGCCAAACGAAACGCTCCCCGGGATTCCCCGGGGAGCGCGCGACCCGAAAACGGGATCTTACTTGATCGAGACCTTGGCGCCAGCCGCTTCGAGCTTGGCCTTGATGCCCTCGGCATCTTCCTTCTTGGTCTTCTCCTTGATGGGCTTGGGCGCATTGTCGACCAGGTCCTTGGCTTCCTTGAGGCCGAGGCCGGTGACTTCGCGAACGACCTTGAGGACCTCGATCTTCTTGTCGCCAGCCGAATCGAGGATGACGTCGAACTCGGTCTTCTCCTCGGCGGGAGCCGCGGCGCCGGCGCCGGGGGCCATCATGACGGCGCCCATCGCGGGGGCGGCCGACACGCCGAAGGTCTCCTCGATCAGCTTGACGAGCTCGCTGACTTCGAGCAGGGACTTCTCCTTGATGGCGTTGACGATCTCTTCGTTGGTAAGGGTGGCCATGTGGACTTCTCCTTCAAGCTACGGCCGCGGGGCGGCCCGATGAAACGAAACGAACGCTCTTACGCGCCTTCTTTTTGACGCCGCAGGGCGTCGAGGGCGTAGACGAGGTTGCGGGCGACGCCCGACAGCGACGAGGCGAGCTTCTGCGGGGGGGCCTGGAGGCTGCCCAGCATGCGGCTCAGGAGGACCTCCTTGCTCGGCATGCTCGCGAGGCTCTTGACCGAGTCCGACGAGAGGGCTTTGCCCTCGAGCACGCCGCCGCGGATCTGGATCTCGACCTTGCGCTTCTCCTTGGCGAAATCGCTCACGGCCTTGGCCGCGGCGACCGGATCGTCGAAGCCCAGGGCAAGCGCCGTGGGCCCCGCGAGGAAGGGCTCGATGGCCTTCCACTGGTCCAGATCGCGGGTCACGAGGTCGATCAGGGTGTTCTTGGACACCGTGAGGTCGCCCCCGACCTTCTGGAGCCGGCGCCGCAGGTCCGTGATCTCCTTGACCGTGAGGCCCCGGTAGTCGGTCACGATCGCGACCTGGGCCCGCTCGAACGTCGAGCGGAGCTCGGCCACGGTCTGCTGCTTTTTCTCTTTCGTAGGCATGGGTGTGTTCACCTCCTTCGAGGGGGATTCCGACGAGACGGGCCCCTGCCAGGTGGCAGGAGCCCGAGCCATCCCCCGTGAGGAGGTGAGGTCGAAGCTCATCCGTCACCTAGGCTGGGGGGACCGAGGTCCCATTAAATCGGGCGGTGGCCCGATCCCGGCCGTCTTGGGCGCAGGAGACGCGTCTCGTTTCGATCAGTCTAGCCAGTATACGGCAAAGCCGCCGGCAAGACAAGGTAAAGACTAGGCGTGGGCCAGCTCATTGACCCGCGCGGGGTCGATCTTGACGCCCGGGCCCATCGTCGAGGTCACGTAGACGCTCTTGATGTAGGTGCCCTTGGCGGCCGCTGGCTTGGCCTTGTTGATGGCGTCGATGAGGGCGCCGAAGTTGCGGCCCAGATCGTCCGGCGAGAAGCTCGCCTTGCCGATGGGCACGTGGACGATGCCCTGCTTGTCGGCGCGGAACTCGACCTTACCGGCCTTGAACTCCTGGACGGCCTTGCCGATGTCGAAGGTCACGGTGCCGGCCTTGGGCGACGGCATCAGGCCACGGGGGCCGAGGACCTTACCGACCCGGCCCAGGGCGCCCATGACGTCCGGGGTCGCGATCAAGAGGTCGAAGTCCATCCAGCCTTCCTGGATGCGGGGGATCAGCTCGTCGCCGCCAGCCACGTCGGCCCCGGCCGCCTCGGCCTCCTTGATCTTGTCGCCCTTGGCGATGACGGCGACCCGGACGGTCTTGCCGGTGCCCGCGGGCAGACCCACGGTCGAGCGGACCTGCTGGTCGGCGTGCTTGACGTTGATGCCGAGCCGCAGGTGGGCCTCGACGGTCTCGTCGAACTTGGCGGTGGCGTACTTCTTGGTGAGCGCGAGGCTCTCGGCCGGACCGTAGGTCTTGGTCAGGTCGACTTCCTGGTAGATCGCCTTCTGGCGCTTGGATAGCTTGGCCATGATTTCCTCTCGTGGTTCAAACGGGGCGGGGCCCCTCCCACTTGAAATGGGGACTACTTGACGGTGACGCCCATCGACACGGCGGTGCCCTCGACCATCTTCATGGCCGACTCGACCGTCGTGCAGTTGAGGTCGGGCATCTTGATCTGGGCGATCTCGCGGATCTGGTCGAGGGTGATGGCCCCGACCTTCGCCTTGTTGGGCGTGCCGGATCCCTTCTCGGCCCCGATCGCCTTCTTGATCAGCTCGGACGTGGGCGGGGTCTTGAGCACGAACGTGAACGAGCGATCCTCGTACACGGTGATCTCGACCGGGATGACCTGGCCGGCCTTGTCCGCGGTCTGCGCGTTGTAGGCCTTACAGAACTCCATGATGTTGACGCCGTGCTGACCGAGCGCCGGACCCACGGGGGGCGCCGGATTGGCCTTGCCCGCGGGCAGGGCCAGCTTGATCATCGCGGTAACCTTCTTAGCCATTGGATTTCACCTCCTTCGTCCCGAAGTGTCGGGCTGAGTGCGTTACGAAACCTTCTGGACCTGGGCGAACTCGAGCTCGACCGGGGTGGCCCGGCCGAAGATCGAGACGGACACCTTGAGCTTGCCCTTTTCGGGGTTGATCTCGATGATGTCGCCCGAGAAATCGGCGAACGGGCCGCCGATGACCTTGACGTGCTCGCCGACGTGCAGATCGATCTGGATCTTGGCCTTGGTGGCGGCGCGCTTGAAGATCTTGCGGACCTCGCGGTCCGAGAGCGGGGTGGGCTTGGTCGTTGAGCCGACGAACGAGGTCACCCCGGGGGTGTTGCGCACGACGTGCCAGGAGGCCTCGTCCAGGTCCATCTCGACCAGGACGTAGCCGGGGAAGACCTTGCGGGGCTTCTCGACCCGCTTGCCTTCCTTGATCTCGACCACGGTCTCCTCGGGGACCTCGACGTGGAAGATCCGGTCGGTCATGCCCATCGACTCCGACCGGCGGAGGATGTTCTCCCGGACCTTATCCTCGTAGCCCGAGTAGGTGTTGACGACGTACCACTTTCTGCTCATGAGTCCTCAGGTTTTTGTGGGGTTCCTACACCAGGAACCGGTTCGCGATCAGGGAGAAGATCCAGTCCAGGAAGGTGATGAAGGCGGTCAGGAAGAACACGACGAACAGGACGACCCCCGTCTCGGAGACGACCTGCTGGCGGGTCGGCCAGGTGATCTTCTTGAACTCGGCGCGGACATCGCTCAGAAAGCCCTGGGCGCCCTTGGCCCATCCGATGCTCGGCAGCGCCATGCCGCCCTTGAGGGTCAGCGCGGTGTCTGGCTCTTCGGGCGGGAGCGCCTGGTTTTCCTCGGGTGCCCCCTCGACGGAGGTCTTGTTCGGCTCGGACAACGGATGGCTCTCTTTTCCTGGGAACGACCGGATCGGCCGCAACGCCGACGGTCCACTCCGGGGCCCGGTTTGGCCGGGTGCCTACCAGGCGTGAACCGTGCGTTGGCTGGCGTCAGTGGGAGGCGCGACCTGTAGGACTCGAACCTACGACATGCGGTTTTGGAGACCGCCGTTCTACCAACTGAACTAAGGTCGCACGGGCCGGCGCGTTACTTGGTTTCCTTGTGGGGATGCACCGCGCGGCAACGCTTGCAGTACTTCTTGAGCTCCAGCCGATCGGGGTCGTTCTTCTTGTTCTTCATCGTCGTGTAGTTCCGCTCCTTGCACTCGGAGCAGGCCATCGTCACGATCACTCGCATGGTTTGATTTCTCCTGCGGGCCCCGCGCTTGGAAGCTGGCGCGACGCCCGGCGTATCGGTCCGTTAAAGGCGGATTTAATCAGAGGGAAATGCTTCGCAAATACCAACGCTATCACAACGCGAGCCCCCTGTCAAAATAATCGGCTGCCCTCCCGTCCGATCGCCGAGGCCGAGCGCTTGTAAGGGTCCGGCCCGACCGGTAGACTGGATCCGCCGGAGGCCCCATGACGCCCGTTCTCAGCGTGGTCGTGACCACCTACAACCGAGCCGCCATCCTGGCCCGCTGCCTGGAGGCGCTCCTGCTCCAAGCAGGCAGCGAGTCCTACGAGGTCCTCGTGGTCGACGACGGTTCGACCGACGAGACGGCCGACCTGCTCGATCGCCTCGAGGCCGATTCCCCCCTCCTGCGATCCCACCGGCAGCCCAACGGGGGGAGGGCGATCGCCCGCAATGCCGGACTCGCCCAGGCCCGCGGCGAGTACCTCTGCTACGTCGACTCAGACGTCGTGGTCGTGCCGACCTTCGTCGCGGCCCACCTGGCGGCGCACCGGCGGGCGCGGGGCGATCGCCCCGTCTTCGTGCAGGGCCTCTCGATCAACATCCACGACTGGGCCCAGATCGGGCGGGTCTCCGTGCCCCCGTTCGACCCCTCGCGCGCCTTCTTCGACACCAAGAACGTCTCGATCCGCCGGGCCCACCTCGAGGAGGTGGGCGGCTTCGACACGGGCTTCGTCGAATACGGGTGGGAAGACCTGGAGCTCGGCGTGCGGCTCAAGGCACGCGGGCTCGGTATCGTCCGGTCGCGCGAGGCGCTCGGGTACCACTTCCACCCGGCCTTCACGGTCCAGGACCTGCCCAAGCTGCGGCGCATCGAGGAAGAGCGAGGCCGCATGGCCGCTCGTTTCCTCGCCATGCACCCGACGCTCGACGTCCGGCTCATGACCCAGGACACCCCCCTGCACGAGGTCCTCAACGCGATCGCCACCTGGGGCGGCTTCTGGGACGAGGTCCGGATCCGGCCGTTCCTCGCCTTTCTGGAATCCAAGGGGCGCGTCGGCCTGGCCGCCCAGGTCGCCCAGATCGTGCTCAACCAGTACAACCTGCGGGAGCTGCGTCGAGCCCAGAGCGGTGCCACACAAAACGTAACCCCCCAGGCCGCAAGCCAGGCCCCAGACTAACGATAGGTAAAGGGAGAGTAAAAGCCTGGCGTGCCAGAGCCGGCACGTCAGGCCGTCCATGGGCGGGCGATCGCCTGCCCATGGGCGCCTCGACGGGGTTGACAAGGGGTGCGGCGAGCCTGTTTAATAGGCTTCCGCTTCGGGGCCACCCGAGGCGCTCCCGCGCCGGTCTTCAACACCGGGCCATCTCCTGGTCGAGGATTCGCCGTCGAATCCAACGCCCCCTCAAGCGTCATGCACGCTTACCGCGACGACTTCCCTCCCGGGGGGTCGTCAAATCGCCTCGCAGGTCGAGTCGGGCTCGCGGTAGACCCGCCGACCACCTTGATTTAGGAGGGCTGCTTGAATTGGAAAGCCTTGCGCGCGGGCTCTATGGCCCGCACCTGACGATCGACGCCTACGGTTGCGACCCCGAGAAGCTCGCCAACTTCAGCCTGGTGTATGCCTGGCTCAAGGAGCTTCCCGCCAAGCTCGGTATGGACGTCCTGTTTCCCCCCTACTGCCACGACTACGTCAACGCCAACCCTCTGGAGTCCGGCGTCACCGGGATCGTGGGCCTCACCACCAGCCACTGCAGCATCCACACCTACCCATGGATGCACTGCGAGGACGATCCGACCCTGCTGGGGATCGCGTTCGTGGACGTGTTCAGTTGCCTGCCCTTCGACACCGAGCTCGTGCTCGAGGACTTCAGGGCGACGTTCGGCGGCACCGACTTCCGGGTCAACGTCGTCGAGCGGGGTGACCGCTTCCCGATCCATCGGCACTCCCAGGCCCCGCAACGCGTGCATCGCGAGCTAGCGGCCGTCTAGCAGATCCTCCCCGTCAAGCGCGGTCCCCTAGGGGACCGCGCTTTGTCGCTATAATGGGGCCGAGGAGGGCAGCCGTGTCCAAGATCAAACAAAGCCTCGACGGCTATGGCTGTCCGCGAGCCTGGCTCGAGGACGAGGCCCGCGTCCGGCAGCTCCTCATCGACCTGGCGATCGCCCTCGGCTGGCCCGAGCCCGCCGCCCCCTTCGTCGAGCGGTACGCCGGTGCCGTCCCGGACGACTGGGGCCTGTCGGGTCTGACCATGGGCCCCCATGGGCGACTCAGCCTGCACACCTTCCCCGAGTCGGGCAGCTGCAGCCTGGACGTCACCTCCCGCCCGGCCGCTTCAGTAGAAACGGCCGAGCGGTTGATCAAGGAGCGCCTGGGGGCCAAGCGTCTGGTCCGTACGGAGAGCAGCGCGGCACGACCCTCGATCCCTTAGCCCTCGATACTCGCTCGATACCTTGGGAGGCGGAACCTCGTCGGTTCCGCCGTGCCATCCCCTGACTGCCTTCGCTATCCTCCGGACAACGCCCCCCGCTTCAGCGCGACGGAGGATCATCCATGGCTCGATCGGGAAGCCCCGGTCTGCGGGCGCTCGCGCTCGCCTGTCTCGTACTCGCCGGCTGCGACTCCGGCATGTTCGATTTCGTCAAGTCCTACCGCTTCGCCCCGCCCGGGGGCAAGACCACCCTGCTCACCTTCACGACCCCCTCGATGCCCTTCGACAACCCGGCGAAGGGCGAATCCTCGGGCTTCGCGCCGGGCAACTGGGTCGCCGGAAACGGCAAGCTCACCCAGACCCAGGGGGCGGCGGACAACCTCGCCAACCACCTGCGCTACACGGGGGACGCCTTCGGGACTAGTGACGGCCGGGCCGGCCGGGTCTACAGCGTGAGCGTCGACTGTTCGGTGGCCAAAGAGGCCGACTCGCCCGCCGTCGCCGGATTCCCGGACGGCATTCTCGCCATGATGCCCTACTACAAGGACCCCACGCACTACGTCCTCCTGGTGGGATCCCACCAGAACCTCTCGTGTTGGGTCGTGAACGGGTACCGTCCGGCAGGGCAGGAATGGCCCCAAGAGGCCCGGGTGTGGGATCAGTGGCTCGAGACCCCCCTGGACGCGAGCTCCTCGGTGCGCTGGGGGGCCGACGTGGACTGCGATCACCACTCCCTCAAGATCTACGTCAACGACCAGTCCAAGGCCGCCCGCACGATCCCCATGATCTCGAATGCCCCGCACTGGGTGGCGCTCGCGGCGAACGGCAACTACGAGCAGTTCAGCAATCTCAAGCTCACCTGGCAGAAGTAGGAGGGCCCCATGGCGCGTTTCAATCCCTGGTGGATGCTCGCGATCGCGGGCGGCCTCGCTGCCTGCGGTCCGGCTGGCGGGGGGGGCGGCGGAGGAGATCCGATCGTCAGTCCGAGCGTCGCCCCGCCCAAGGAGTACCTCGGTGAGCCTCAGGACCTGCCCTCAGGCCCGAGCACGCAGGGCACGACCCTGCTCGAAGACGTCGACTTCAAGGCCGGCAACGCCCCCTTCACGGACGCCATCTCGCAGGCGGCCATGGCCTCCGGCAGCTTCGCGGCGGGCAAGTGGTCGAACAAGGACGGCGTCTACATGCAGGAAGCGCCTGGCGTGAGCACCAAGCTCTCGATCCGCCGCTACAACGGCCAGGCCCTGGGGGCGGACGGGGTGCTCGGCGGCAAGTACCGCGTCGAGGTGACGGGCTGGATCTACCGGATCTTCGCCTCCGATCCGGCCCTCGACCAGGGCGTGGTCAGCCTCTTGCCCTTCTACGTCGACGAGACCCACTACGTGATCTGTTCGGCCGGCCCGAGCGTCGCCGAGGCCTGGGTCGCGAACGGCCAGATGCCGGGCGACACCTGGCCGATGAGCAACAAGCTGTGGGGGGCCATGATCTCCCCGCCACGCCCGGTCGGCACCGCCGTCAACTGGGCCTGCGACGTCGACACGGCGGCCCACAGCCTCACGATCTACTACAACGGAGATCGCAAGGCAACGGTGACCCACCCCATGATCACGGGCAACGGCTATGCCTGCCTCGCCTCCAACGGCGACCAGCTCAAGTACAGCCACTTCCGCCTCTACAGCCTCACCGGAGCGACGGCGAGCGTCACCCCGCCTGCCGCGGCGACGACGACTCCCACCACGCCCTCCGCTCCGACCACTCGGACGACTCCTCTGGCTCCGGGCACCACGACGGATGCCTCGGCGACCCCGACGCGGCCCTATCCGTTGTCGCCCTGAACCCCGCCTACCCGACGCCCCGGCCACGTTCTCGGGAGAGTCCGGCATGAGGACCCCGCCCATCCGTCTCAGCAGAGAGGGCGAACCTGGATTCCCTTCCGGGCATGCTTGGGACATGGGTCGCCTGTGGTATCATGCCGGGGCCGTTGGCTCGGCGACCGCTTCCGCGGCCCCGGGCCATCGGGTTCTTCGAGGGAGGGGTCATGGATTCGAGGTTCGAGGCTCTGGTCGCCCGTTACCGGGCCGGCTCTTGGACGACCCGCGACAACCAGCTGACCGTTCCCGTCGACCCTCCGGCCCCCGAGGACGTGGCACACCTGCCCGTGCCAGGCAGCCCCGCGCACCGCGACCTCGAAGCCCTCGGCCGCGAGGCGGTCGCCAACGGCCAGGTCGCCGCCCTGATCCTGGCGGGAGGCATGGCGACCCGCTTCAACTACGACCATCCCAAGGGGCTCTACCCCATCCTGGACGGCGCGAGCTTCCTCGAGCTCAAGATTCGCTGGATCCGCGAGCGGGCTCCCGGCATGCCGATCTTCGTCATGACGAGCTTCCACACCGACCCCGAGATCCGGGCCCACGTGCGGACCCATGGGGACTTCGGGGCCTCCGCCGGCCAGATCCGGCTGTTCGAACAGGGGCGGATGCGCCGCATGACCCCGGACGGGGCCTTCTTCGCCTCCCCAGACGGTCGCGAGGACGACGCGACCCCGGGCCACGGGGAGTTCGTCGGGGCCCTGGACCGCTCCGGCCTCCTGTCCGAATTTCGATCCGCCGGGGGAACCACCGTCCTCTTCTCCAACGTCGACAACCTCGGCGCCACGCTCGACTGGGCGATCCTGGGCTGGCACCTACACCAAGGCCACGACATGTCGGTCGAAGTGGCCGCCAAACGGCCTGGTGACAAGGGGGGCGCTCCAGCCCGGGTCAATGGCAGGATGCAGCTGGTCGAGGGATTCGCCTTCCCGCCCGGCTTCGATCAGGACCAGATTCCCGTGTTCAACACCGCCACCTATGCCTTTTCGGCCGCAGCGCTCGGCCGCGCCATCGATCTGCCCTGGTACGTCGTCGAGAAAACGGTCGGCGGGGTGCCCGTCATCCAGTTCGAGCAGCTCGCGGGAGACCTGAGCGCACAGTTGAGGACCGGCTACCTGGAAGTCGAACGCGACGAGCGCTTCATCCCGGTCAAGAGTCAGGAGGACGTCCCGACGGCCCAGGTCCTGATTCGTCGCAAGCACGCCGCCATGACGTGCGCCTGATCGTTCCGGCGCGCGACCAGGGCCAGACCAACGGCTGCGGCACGGCGTGCCTCTCGGCCGTCATGGACTTCTGGAAGCCCGGGCGTCCGGAGAATGCCTGGCCGGCGATCGAGGCCGCGTTGCGCCCCTTCGACTGGTACACGGCCCCCGGCGAACTCCTCCGCTACGCCCGCCTCCACGGTTTCGAGGCGGCCATCCTGCTCGACGCCCGGCCCGAGGAGCTCTTGACCTGCCTGGATCGCGGTTGGCCGGCGATCGCCCTCTGCGACCGCTCGGGCGGGCTCGGGCGATCGCTCCACTACATGGTGGCCGTCGGGTACGAGGCTGACGACGAGGGCCCACGGGTGACCTGGATGGACCCGGCGCAGGGCGGCTTCTGGTCGGTCCGATTGGAGGACTTCGACCGGGAGTGGCAGGACCTGACATTTCGCGGCTGGCCCACGTGCCTCGGGCGCGTGCTCGTCGTGGCCGTCCCGGCCGGGTCGGGGTTGGCGACATGGTTGCCGGTGCGGCCCCTGCCTACGGCGGCGGCCATGCTGATCGGGCCGCTGGGGATCAAGGATGCGGCGATCGCCTGGCGAAACCGGAATCTCCTCCGCTTGATCGCCGGAGCGCTCGAGGTCGCCCTGAGCCTTCCAGGTATGCTCGGATGCCTCATGGCGGGCGCTGCCTCGCGCGCCCGCCATGAGGCACGGACCCCGATCGGTTGGAGCCTCGCGTTGCTTGCTTCGCTCGGCGGCGGGATCCTGCAGACCGTCGGCATGGGCCTGAGCGGCCTGGCGACCCTGATCGGAGACCCCCTGGTCACGCTCAGCATGCGGCAGGTGGTGGACTAGGGAATCAGGAGCTCCGCCTTGACCGAAGGGACGGTCACCCGTTCCCGATTCGCCGTCTTGTAGGAGTAGGTCCCGACGACGCGGCCTTCCATGACGAACTTCTCGCCCGACAGCATGGCTGGCGACTTCAGCTTCGGGATGAAGATCCGGTTCTCCAGCTTGCTGCCATCGAGGCCAATCAGCCTGGCGAACACCCCGTTGGCGATCTGCGATTCGAAGATCAGCGGCGTGAGGAAGAGCCGCCCCTTGATCGCGCCGATCTTGATCGACGACCCAAGGGCGGTAATGGAGGCCGCCTCGGCGGCCGTTTTCCGTGCCTGGTCGATCTGCTTAAAGATCTCGGCGGCGCGACCCGTCTGACGGGCATTGATGGCCGCTTCGAAGGAGTCCCACAGCAGCTTCTGGCGATCGCGCTTCTGCCGCTCCAGGTCGGCCTTGTTCTTTTCCAGCTCGGCCAGGCGCAGCTTTTCGAGCTCGGCCTGCCGAGCCGCCTCCATCGCCGTGCGCTGCTTCTCCTGCTCGAGGAGTCGATCAGCGATCTGCTTGGCTTGTTCGGATTGGCGCTCGGCGAGTTGCCGATTTTCGGCGGTCACCCGATCGGCAATCTGCTTGCTTTGTTCGGCCAGCCGGTCGGCGATCTCCTTGTCGATCTGTTCCTGGCTCAGGGCGACGTTCTTCACTTCCTCGGAGAGCTTCTGCTTGACCGACTCCAGTTGGGCGGCGGTTTCCTGACTCTGACGCTGCCGCTCTTCTTCCACGGCCAGTTCAGCCTTCAAGGTCTTCTGGGTTTCCAGGTAGGCCGTCTTCTGCGCCTCGTTCTTGCCGGCGACGAGGTGGTTCGTCAGCAACCCGGTGACGAGATGCACGGCCGCGATCGAGCCGGCGGCAAACAAGAGGTTGGGAGTGTCGAGCGGACCATACTTGAACGGCGTGTTGCCGATGGCCGTGCCCGTGTAGGTCGACGCCAGGGGACTCAGTTGCATGAACCCGAAGACGATCCCGGCGTCGGTCCCGAGGACGGCGGCCGAGTCGACCAGCGGATGGGCGAGGATCGAGACCCCGCCGTAGCCGCTGCCGGCTCCCGGCAGCGCGGTGTTCAGCAACCCCGCGAGCGGCGCGTTCTTGAGCTCCGGTTCTTTGAGCTCGAACAACTGCCTCTTGAGGTCCTCGCCGCGGGCCGAACTGGGAGGTTCGGCCATGGCGGCTTCGCAAGAGAGAGAAAGCAGCAGGGGAATCAAGGACAAGAGAGGCGGTTTGTTCATCGGAAAGGTACCTCGGACTAAACGCCCCCAACCGGGGGAGATGGTCGACACGCGGGCGATGGCACCGCGGCCACGTCGGGACTACCCCTCCACCTTCCCAGCGGAAGAATAGCGTGTCGTTAAGTCAGCGTTTCGCCGAGGTTGAGAATGGGCTGGCCGAGAGGAGCCGGCTCGTCCGTCGCGCTAAACCAGCTGCAAGGGCACGAGGGCCTGGGCCAGCTCCCCGCGCAGGGTGAACGAGCGGGCCTCCGTGACCTCGACCCGCACGATCTGGCCGGAGAGGCCCGGAGTACCCGGGAAGTAGCAGACCTTGTTCCCACGGGTGCGCCCCGTCATGACCTCTGGGTTCTTGGTGCTCTGGCCCTCGACCAGCACCTCCTGGATCGACCCGACCAGACGCCGGTTGCGCCGATAGGCAACCTCGGCCACCCGCTCGTTCAGCCGCGCGAGCCGATCGGCCTTGACCTCGTCCGGAAGCTGGTCCTCGCGCTTTCCGGCCGGGGTCCACGGCCGGATCGAATAGGAGGCCGTGTTGTTCGAGTCGAAGTCGATCTCGTCGACGATCCGGAGGGTTTCCTGGAACTCCTCCTCGGTCTCGCCGGGAAAGCCCACGATCAAGTCACCCGAGATGGTCGCCTCGGGCATGTAGCGTCGAATCAGGGCCACCTTCTCGCGGTACTGATCGACCGTGTAGAGGCGCTTCATCTCGGCGAGCACCTTGTCGGACCCGGCCTGGATCGGGAAGTGAAAGTACTCCATGACGTTCGGCAGCTCGGCGACGGTCGAGACGAGCTCTTCGGTCATGTCGAGGGGGTGCGAGGTCAGGAAGCGGATGCGCAAGAGACCGGGGATCGCCGAGAGGCGCCTCAAGAGGGCCGCGAGCGTCGTCCGCTCGTCACCGGGCAGGTCCATGCCGTAGCGATCGACGGTCTGGCCGAGCAGGGTGATCTCCTTGAAGCCCTCCGCGATGAGGTCCTGCACCTCGCGCTCGATCGCGTCGAGTTTGCGGCTCTGGTAAGGCCCGCGGGTGTAGGGGACGATGCAGTAGGTGCAGAAGTAGGAACAGCCGTAGATGACGGGGACCCACGCGTGGTAGCGGCCTTCGCGGATGGTCGGCAGGTCGTCCGGGATGGGGGCCTTGAGGTTGCCGATCCGGGTGATGGGCTGTTTGGTCCGCCTCACCTCGTCGATCAGCTCGGGCAGCTCGTGGAAGTTGTGGGTCCCCACCACGACGTCCACGGCTGGGACCCGCTTGCGGATCTGGTCCTTCTCCTGCTGGGCGACACAGCCCGTCACGCCGATGAGCAGGTCGGGCCGGTCCCTCTTGAGCTCCCGCCACTCTCCCAAGAGGCTGAACAGCTTGTCCTCGGCCTTCTCGCGGATCGAGCAGGTGTTGACCAGTAGCAGATCGGCCTCGTCCTGGTCATCTGTGGGTTGATACCCCTGCGCCCGCAGCATCCCGAGCATCTTCTCGGAATCGGACATGTTCATCTGGCAACCGTGGGTCTTGATATAGACCCGCTTGGCGGGGGCGTTCATCGGGATCTCCTCACAGGGGACGGCCCCCCATGCTATCAGTTCAAGCGCGGGTCGTCAGGCCCAGGAGGCTGTCGATCGCCCGGTCATACGGGGCGTGCAGGATCCCTCGTTCGGTGATGATGCCGCGGATCAAGCGGTTCGGCGTCACGTCGAAGCAGGGGTTGGCCACCCGGACCCCCTCGGGGGCCACCCGGACCCCGGAGATCTCGGTCACTTCGCGGGGATCCCGGTCCTCGATCGGGATGAGCTCGCCGGTGGGCATTTCGGGGTCGACCGTCGAAATCGGAGCCGCCACGTAGAACGGGATGCCGTGGGCATGGGCGAGCACGGCGAGCCCGTAAGTGCCGATCTTGTTGGCGGCGTCCCCGTTGGCCGCGATCCGATCGGCGCCGGTGAGGACCAGGTCGACCTCGCCACGCTGCATGAAGTGGGCGGCCATGTTGTCGGTGATGAGGGTGAAGGGGATCCCGAGCTCCTGAAGCTCCCAGGCGTTCAGGCGCGCGCCCTGCAGCCGGGGGCGGGTCTCGTCGACCCAGACGTGCAGCCGCTTGCCGTCTTCGTGGGCCGTCCGGATCACCCCGACGGCCGTCCCGTAGTCGACCGTGGCGAGGGCCCCGGTCGAGCAATGGGTGAGGACCCGCATGCCTTCTTCGAGGAGGGCAGCCCCGTGCCGACCGATCGCCCGGTTGATCTCGACGTCTTCGCTGGCCAAGACCTGGGCCGTGAGGGCCAGGTAGCCGCGCAGCTCGTCCGGAGCGAGGTGGCTGCGCTCATGGGCGGCTGCCAGCATGCGATCGAGCGCCCACGCGAGGTTGACGGCCGTGGGCCGCGTGGCGCGGAGCTCGTCGGCCGCCTGTTGCAGATCGCGCAGGAGGGACGGGGTATCGCCAGCCTGGCTCTCGCGGACGGCCAGCGCGAGCCCCATCGCGCCGGCTACCCCGATGGCCGGTGCGCCCCTCACCTGCATGGAGGCGATCGCGGAGGCGACTTCGCGGTACGACGAGCAGGTGACGCTCACCCGCTCGAACGGCAACCGGGTCTGGTCAATCAGCTCGACGGTTCCGTCGGTCCACTGGATGGTCTTCACGCTGGCGATCCCCTCGTACGGCGGCAACCCACCCATTGTACCGGACACCCGAGCCAAGGCGTAACAGAGATTTAATCGTTATGGGACGAAGTCGAAAAGAACCCTTGCTTCTTCGTTCACAACCCTCGCTTACTATAAAAGTCATCGGGAGCGCGCCGCGCCCTCGCCCGGAAAACGGCCTGTAGAGTGGCCTCCGGGTATCGGGTTCGGAAGCGCTCGGGACCGGATGACTCGACCTCCGATGCTCACCGAGGGGACCTGCCCCCAGCCCAGTGAGGGCACGAGCACGGCCGAGCGGCGGTCCGCCGGGCGTGGACACGACAGAGGAGATGCCAATGCCTCCAACGTACGGATCCGGTTTCGTCTAACGTCCAGGTTTCCCTTGGGGCCCGCCGCCGCGGGCCCTTTCTCATTCTTGGTTTGCGGCTGTGGGCCTGCGGCAGCAAGGAAGACCCCCCTCTGTCCCCCCTGCTTGGCAGGGGGGAAATTAGTTTGCAGGGGGTCGCCTATGCAACCACCCCATACAACAAATCCCCCCCTTCAGGGAAGGGGGGGCGAGGGGGGGTCATCCTTGGAAACCGGATCCCGACGTTAGGGATACAAGCCCCGCAGCTTGTGGGCCTCGGCGACGCGGCCCACCCCGATCGAGTAGGCGGCCATCCGGAAGGTCAGGTTGCGGGTGGTCACCAGGTTGGCGACCTGCGAGAAGGAGCGGGTCATGATCCGGCGCAGCCGATCGTTGACCTCGTCCTCGGTCCAGAACAGCATGCTGGTCCCCTGGACCCACTCGAAGTAGCTGACGACCACGCCGCCGGCGTTGGCCAGGATGTCGGGCACCACGATGATGCCCTTCTTCTCGAGGATGGCGTCGGCCGCCGGGGTGATGGGGCCGTTCGCCGCCTCGATGACGAACTCGGCCTTGATCCGATCGGCGTTCTGCTCGGTGATGACGGCCTCAAGGGCAGCCGGGATCAGCACGTCCACGGGCAAGAGCAAGAGGTCCGAGTTCGAGACGGGGTCGGCATCGGGGTAGCCGGCGAGGTTGCCGTGAGTCTGCGCGTAGCGCATCATCGCCGGGATGTCGAGACCCTTCTCGTTGTGGTAGCCGCCCGTCACGTCCGAGACGGCCACGATGATGGCCCCCTGCTGGGCGGCGAGCATGGCCGCGATCGAGCCGACGTTGCCGAAGCCCTGAACGGCGATCTTGGTGCCCTTGAGGCCGCGGCCCTTGAAGCGCAGCAGCTCCTCGGTGATGGTGATGACGCCGCGGCCGGTGGCCTCGAAGCGGCCCAATGAGCCACCGATCGCGATCGGCTTGCCAGTGACGACCCCGGGGGCGGCGTAGCCCTTGTTGACGCTCCAGGTGTCCATGATCCAGGCCATCTCGCGGGCGCTGGTGTTGACGTCGGGCGCGGGAATGTCCTTCTGGGGGTCGAAGACGAGGACCATGTCGGCCGCGAAGCGGCGCACCAGCCGCTCGAGCTCGCCCAGGGAGAGCTTCTTGGGATCGACCGTGATGCCGCCCTTGGCACCGCCGTAGGGCAGCCCCACCAGCGAACACTTCCAGCTCATGAGCATGGCGAGTGCCGTCACCTCGTCGATGTCGACCGAGGGGTGGAAGCGCAGTCCGCCCTTGTAGGGCCCGAGGGCGTTGTTGTGCTGCACCCGGAAGCCCGCGAACATCTTGATGCTGCCGTCGTCCATGCGGACCGGGCTGTTGGTCTGCACGACCCGATCGGGGTAGGCGAGGCGCTCGTGCAGGCCGGGCTCGAGGCCGAGGATGTCGATGCACTTGGCAAGCTGTTGCCGCGCCGACGTCAACGGCGACGTGTGCAGGGGTTCGGTCACAATCATCGTGAAGGTCCTATCAAGGCGACCGGGCGGACCCGTCGCGGGGGAAGCGTCTGGGGGCGGAGGGGCGCGGACCCGCTTGGCCGTTCGAACCCTCGTCGGGCGAACGGACCCATCAACGCTTCGCGTCGACCTCCTCGTCGCGTATAAGGCTCGCAACCTCGTCGTTGCGTGCCTCCGAGGGCCATTCTAAGCAATGCCCTCCTGGCTGTCAATCGCGGCGCCTGGCGCTGGATCGGCCACGTAGGAGGGCTCACCGGGGGCAAACTGCCCGGCCCGCACGTCCTTCGAATAGCGGCTGATGGCCTGGGTGAGGACCTGATGAACGTCAGCGTACCGGCCCGCGTGCTTGGGGCGGTGATCGACGTGCAGGCCCACCAGATCGTGAAAGACCTGGATCTGCCCGTCGCAGTGGGGGCCCGCCCCGATCCCGATAGTCGGGATGGCGAGCTCGGCCGTGATCCGCCCCGCCACGTCATCGGGCACGAGTTCGAGGACCAGCGCGAAGGCCCCGGCGGCCTCGACGGCGATCGCCTTCTGCAAGATCTCGTCGGCCGCTTCGGGCGTCTTGCCCTGGATCTTGAAGCCGCCCAGCTGGTGGACGTGCTGGGGAGTGAAGCCGAGGTGAGCGAGCACCGGGATCCCGCGGGAGACCAGCGAGCGGATCGCTGCGAGCTGCGGCTCGTCGCCCCCTTCGAGCTTGATGGCCTGGACCAGGGCCTCCTTCATGAAGCGTCCGGCGTTCACCAGGGCCGCCTCCGGGGTGGCGTCGGCCATGAAGGGCATGTCGGCCACGACCAGAGCCCGGTGCGTCCCGCGCACGACGGCCTTGGCGTGGTGCAGCATCTCGTCGAGGGTGACCGGCAGGGTGTTGGGATAGCCGAGCACGACGGGTCCCAGGCTATCGCCGACCAGGATCAGGTCGACCCCCGACTGATCGACGGCCATGGCCGTCGCGTAGTCATAGGCCGTCAGGGCGACGATGGGCTCGTGGCGGTCCTTCTTGGCCCGCAACGAGGCGATGGTGTGCCTCCGAATGAGCATGTGCCTTCCTCTACCCTCGCTGGATCGCGATCACCTGGACCCGCCCGTTGCCGCGATCGGTCACGAACAACCGGTCGTCGTCGCCCAGGGCAAGGCCTTCGGGCCCGTTGAACTCGCCGAACCCACTGCCTTTCTTTCCGAAGGCTAGCACAAAGTTGCCATCCGGGTCGAAGACCTGGATCCGGTGGTTGAGGGTGTCCGCGATGAAGAGGTTGCCGAAGCGATCGACCACCAGCTCGCGGGGCACGGCGAACTCGCCCGACCCCGAGCCTCGCTTGCCGACCGTCTTGACGACCTCCCCCTTCGGGCTGAAGACGTGGACGCTCGACGACCCGAAGTCGAGCACCAGCAGGTTGCCCTTGTTGTCGATTGCCATGCCACCCGGGGACTGCAGTCCCTGCTCGCGGCCGCAGGTGCCGACCAGTTTCTCGTTGGCGTCGTAGATGAGCACCCGGTGGTTGTTGGGCTCGGACAGGTAGAGATGGCCCTGGGGGCCCACGATGAGGCGCCCGGGAATGGCCGGATTCTCGTCGAGGGTTCGGACCCGCTTCCACACGGCGATCTGCCGCCCGTGCGGATCGAACTTGTAGATCCGGAAGTCGAGGTCGTCCGTCACGTAGATGATGTTGAGCTGGTTGATGGCGATCGCCCGCGGGAAGCGGAAGCTCTCCTGCGCCTGGTTGGGCCGGATCATGCGCAGGTAGCGGCCGGTCTGGTCGAACACCTGGACCCGGCCGTTCTCGGTATCGGCGATCATCAGGTTCTTGGCCGGATCGACGACGATGCACCGCGGCTGCTGGAACTCGCCCTGCCCCACCCCCTGCCGGCCGAAGGTCGCGACGGCCTTGAGACCGGCCACCTGCCACTGGATCTTGGGCTTGTCGCGTCCCGGCAGGGCAGGCGCGAGCGGCCGGGTGACCGGGCTCGGCGCGACCGGCGCCGCGGCGACCCCGGGAACGACCGGCGCCACTTGGGGGGCCACCTGGGGCGAGACCGGACGCGGCGCGGCCGCCGGAATGCGAGCCGCAGCGCTGTGGGCCGCCGGTTGCGCCGGAGGCATGCGGGGCGGGCCCATGGGAGCGGGACCCGAAGGAGGAGGCGCGGCCGGTCGAACCGCGGGCATCGTGTAGGTCAAGGGGGCCGTTCCGGCCCGCCCGCAGTTGGGGCAGACCCGGACACCCGCCGGCATGGTAGCGCCACAGTGACGGCAGGGCTCTGGGGCCCCGGCGGCCGCGGGGGCCGCCGGGCTCGGGGTTTCGACCAGGCGCGGAGGAACCATCCGCTCTGGCTCACGCATGCAGGCCTGCAGGGCATGGCCCATTTCGGCCGCCCGGGTGTAACGCTCCTCGGGGTTCTTCTTGAGGGCCTTGAGGATGACGCTCTCGAGCTTGGCCGGCATGTGGGGGTTGAGCTCGCGCGGCGGCGGGGGCGGCGAGTTCATGATGTTGAGGATCGTCCCGCCCAGGTTCCCGGCGTCGAACGGGGTCTTGAAGGTCAACATCTCGTAGATGAGGGCGCCCAGGGAGAACAGGTCGGACCGACCGTCGACCAGCCGGGAATCGCACAGCTGCTCGGGGGAGATGTAGGCGATGGTGCCGAGCGTCGTGCCGGTCGTCGTCATGCTCGGCAGATCGCTCTTGACCCGCGCCACCCCGAAGTCCGTCAGCTTCACCTGGCCGTTGTCGGCCAGCATGATGTTGTCAGGCTTGATGTCGCGGTGCACGACGCCCTGCTGGTGGGCGTAGTCAAGGGCCGCGCAGATCTGCACCGAGATGTCGACGACCTGCTGCAGCGTGAAGCTGACCTTCTTCTCGAGGTAGTCGCCGAGGCTCTTGCCCTCGAGCAGCTCCATGGCCATGTAGTGGCGATCGCCGTCCTGACCGTAGTCGTAGACCGTGACGATGTTGGGATGGCTCATGCGCGCGGCAGCCATGGCCTCGCGCCGGAAGCGCTCGACGGTGTCGCGCCTTTCGACGTCGGGCAGCGCGTTGGAGATCAGGAGCTCTTTGATGGCGACGGTGCGGCCCAGACGGGTGTCGATCGCCTTGTAGACGATCCCCATCCCACCTCGGCCGAGCTCGGACTGGATCTCGTAGTTGCCAAGCGTCTCCGCCATCCCGGGCCTCGAGTCTCAGGCCGTCAGGAACGGCTCAGGAGGATGACGCTGATGTTGTCGTAGCCCCCTCGCTCGTTGGCCAGGGCGACCATGGTCTCGCAGGCGACTTGCGGCTCGTCGTGCTCGGAGGCGAGCTTGAGGATCTCTTCGTCGGAGACCAGGCCCGAAAGGCCGTCGCTGCAGAGCAGGAGGCGATCGCCCGGGCCCCACTGGACAAGGCGGGTGTCGGCCTCGACCTCCATCTGCATGCCGAGGCACTTGGTGATCACGTTGCGGTAGGGATGCCGCGCGGCCTCTTGGGGGGTGATGGCCCGGGCGCGCAGCAGCTGGGCGACGACCGAATGGTCCTCGGTGACCTGCTCGATGGTGCCCCCGGTCATCAGATAGGCCCGGCTGTCCCCGATATGGCCGAGGTAGACGGCCTCGTCGCAGGCCACGGCAACGGTCGCCGTGGTCCCCATCCCGCGCATGCTCGAATCCTGCAGGGAGGCCTGGACGATCACCCGGTTCGCGGCCTGGATGGCCTCCTGGACGACGCGCAGGAGGTCCTCGTCGGCAGCCTCGGTGAGGGCGGACTCGGTGAGCATGGAGCCGATCGTCTCGACGGCGCACAGCGAGGCCTTCTCCCCGGCGAGGTGGCCCCCCATGCCGTCGGCCACGATGAACAGGCCTCGGACCGGATCGGCCGTCAAGCAGTCCTGGTTGATCTCGCGCACCCGCCCGACGTCGGTCAGGCTGCCTACCTTGAGGTCAGTAGGGATCCGGCAGGAACCATCGGACGCCGATCCTTGTGATGCTTTCGTCTCTTCGTTCGTCGTCGTCACGATGCTGCCTTTAGCCGAACTGAGGGCGGGCCTGCAGGGCCACGAGGACCTGCTCTTGGGTGGCGAAACCGCCTTCTAGCAGGACCTGGACCAGTGGCACCTGCTGTTCGGCCTGGGTCTGAAGCGCCTGAGTGAGCTGCTCTTCGGACAAGACCCCCTGCTCCACCATTAACATGCCCAGGGGTGGCTTGTTGTTAACGACTTGGGGCTGCAGCAGGTCCTGCGGGACCTCGAAGCCGTAGCTGGTTTGGAACGGATCGAAGTTGAAGCTGTTGTCCACTAGGTCTCCTCTCCCGCGGAGGACTCGTCGTCATCGGCGACGACTAGCGCGGCCCCGACCACCCGGTCGTTTTCGTCGAGCCGCTGCAGGCGGCATCCCTGGGTCATGCGGCCCAGCTTGGGCACGGTCGCGACCTTCTGGCGGATCACGATCCCATTGGTCGTGACGATCACGATCTCCTGCTCGTCGTCGTCGACCACCATGAGGTTGGCGACCTTGCCGTTGCGGTTGGCGTTGAGCTTCATGTTGATGATGCCCAGGCCCCCGCGGCCCTGCTGCCGGTACTCGTTGATGGTCGTCCGCTTGCCGTAGCCGTCGGTCGTGATGGACAGGAGGTCGCTGTTCGGGCGCCCGAGGGCCATGCCGATCACGGCGTCGCCGTCGCGCATGGTGATGGCCCGCACCCCGCGCGCCGTGCGGCCCAGGGGCCTTAGCTCGGCGTTCTCGTCGAAGTGGATGGCCATCCCCTCCTGGGTCCCGATCACGATCGATTGCTGGCCATCGGTGTGGCAGACCCAGCCGAGGCTGTCGCCGTCGTCGAGGGCGATCGCGATGATGCCGGTCCGGCGGATGCTGCTGAAGGCCGTGAGGTCCGTCTTCTTGATGACGCCCCCCTGGGTCAGCATGACCAGGAAGTCCCCTTCCGTGAACTCGGAGACCGGAACCACGGCCGTCACGATCTCGTCCGGCCCCAGGGGCAGGAGGTTGACGATGTTGGTGCCCTTGGCCTGTCGGCTCGCCTCGGGGATTTCGTAGACCTTGAGGGAGTAGGCGATGCCCCGGTTCGAGAAGAACAGGACGTGGGAGTGGGCGTTGCTGACGAAGAAGTGGCGGATGAAGTCGCCCTCGCGGGTCTGCATGCCGGCCACGCCGCGCCCCCCGCGGCGCTGCTTCTCGAAGGTGTCGGCCGCGAGCCGCTTGATGTAGCCCTGGTCGGTGATAAACACGGCCATGGGCTCATCCGGCACCAGATCCTCCTGACGGATCTCGCCGGGGTCGTGCATGAGCTTGGTGCGGCGTTCGTCGCCGTAGCGGTCCTTGACCGCCAGCAGCTCGGTCCGGATGATCCCCATGACCTTGGCCCGGTCGGCCAGGATGGCCCGCAGCTCTTCGAGGGTGACCCGCAGGTCGCGGCCCTCGGTTTCGAGCTTGTTGGCCTCCAGGGCGGTCAATCGGCGCAGCTGCATCTCGAGGATGGCGTTGGCCTGGATCTCGCTCAGCGCGTAGGTGCTCATGAGGCCCTGGCGTGCCGCCTCGGTGTTCTCGGCCGACCGGATCAGGCGCACGATGGCATCGATGTTGGCCTGAGCGACCAGCAAGCCCTCGACGATGTGGAGTCGGGCCTCAGCCTTCTTCTTTTGGTACTCGGTGCGGCGGGTGACCACCTCGGCCCGGTGATCGAGGTAGTGGTGGAGCATCTCGTGCAGGCGCAGGATCTGCGGCTGGCCGTTGACCAGGGCCAGCATGATGACGCCGAAGGTCGTCTGCAGCGAGGTCTGCTTGTAAAGGTGGTTGAGGACGACCTGTGGGACGGCGTCGCGCTTGAGCTCGATCACGACCCGGATGCCGCGGCGATCGCTCTCGTTGCGCAGATCGGCAATGCCCTCGATCTTCTTGTCCTTGACCAGGTCGGCGATCTTCTCGATCAAGGGGTCGGGGCCCACCTGATAGGGAAGCTCGGTGACGATGATGGCATTCCGGTCCTTCTTGATCGGCTCGATCTCGCAGACCGCCCGCAGGGTGATCGAGCCGCGGCCCGTCGTGTAGGCCTCGTGGATCCCCTTTTCACCCAGGATGATGGCGCCCGACGGGAAGTCGGGTCCCTTGACGAGGCCGATCAGGTCGCCCGAGGTGAGGCCCGGCTCGTCGATCAGGGCCACCAGGGCTTCCACCACCTCGCCGAGGTTGTGGGGCGGGATGTTGGTCGCCATGCCGACCGCGATCCCGGCGCTGCCGTTGATGAGCAGGTTGGGGATCCGCGAGGGCAGGACGGTGGGCTCTTCGGTGGTTCCGTCGTAGTTGGGGATGAAGCCGACCGTTTCGGCGTCGATGTCGGCCAGGAGCTCGGCCGAGATCCGCGACAGACGGGCCTCGGTGTACCGGTAGGCGGCCGCGGGGTCACCATCGACCGAGCCGAAGTTGCCGTGCCCGTCGATCAGGGTGTACCGGATCGAGAAGTTCTGCGCGAGGCGGACCATGGCGTCGTAGACGGAGGCGTCACCGTGCGGATGGTACTTGCCGAGCACGTCGCCCACGACCGTCGCGCTCTTGCGATGCTTGCGATCGGCGTGCAGGTTGTTTTCGTGCATCGAATAGAGGATGCGCCGATGCACGGGCTTGAGGCCGTCGCGGACGTCCGGCAGGGCGCGACCCACGATCACGCTCATGGCGTAGTCGAGGTACGACTCCTTGAGCTCCTCGCGCAGCGAGCGCGGCAGGATCCGCTGGGGCGTTTGCGGGGTGTCAGACAACGGGAACCTCCGAACCTAGGTCGCCGGACCCGAAGGCCGTGCGGCGCCGCCACGTTCCATCACCTGGGCCGACATGGCTGGGGCGGCAGTTGATTATATCATGGAGCGACGGTCGTCGTAGGCCTTGCCAAACCGGCACCCTGGGCCGATTCTCGGGTTAGCGCGCGCCGGTAGCGCCCCGGAATGAGGGGTGATACTATCTAAGGCTTGGTCAAACTCCATTGCTCATGCTCATTGGGAGGTGTCGCGTGCTGCGCGCGGGAATCGTCGGGTTGCCGAACGTCGGAAAGTCCACTCTATTCAACGCCCTGACGCGGGCCGGGGCCCAGGCGGCGAACTACCCGTTCTGCACGATCGACCCCAACGTCGGGATCGTCACCGTGCCGGACGACCGCCTGGGCGTGCTCCAGGACCTGGTCAAGACCAGCGTCGTGATCCCGACAGCCGTCGAGTTCGTCGACATCGCCGGCCTGGTGCGCGGCGCGAGCCAGGGGGAGGGCCTCGGCAACCAATTCCTCGCCCACATCCGCGAGGTGGACGCCATCGTCGAGGTGGTTCGCTGCTTCGAGGACGACAACATTACTCACGTCGAGGGCGGGGTCGATCCGATCCGGGACATCGAGACGATCAACCTGGAGCTGGCCCTTGCCGACCTTTCGACGGTCGAGAAGATCCTCGAGCGCAACCGCAAACCGGCCAAGACGGGCAACAAGGAAGCCGCAGCGCTGGTGGACGCCCTCGAGCCCATCCGCGAGGCCCTCGATCAGGGCCGCTGGGCCCGGACGGTGCCACTTAGCGCCGAACAACTCGCCGTCATGAAGACGGTCCCTCTCCTGACCATGAAGCCCGTCATCTACGCCGCCAACGTGGCCGAGGGGGACCTGGCGACGGCGGACGATCATCCGCTCGTCAAGCGGGTCCGGGAGTACGCGGAAGCCAATCAGGCCGAGTGCGTGTCCATCTCGGCCCAGATCGAGGCCGAGCTCGCGACCTTGACCGACGAGGAAGCCGCCGAGTACCTGGCGGACCTCGGAGTAAGCGAGTCCGGGCTCAACAAGCTGATCCGGTCGACCTACCGGATCCTGCGCCTCATCACCTACTTCACGGCCGGGGTCAAGGAGGTGCGGGCCTGGACGATCACCCGGGGCACGCTGGCCCCCGGGGCTGCGGGCGTGATCCACTCCGATTTTGAACGAGGGTTCATCCGAGCCGAGGTCACGGCCTACGACGACCTCGTGGCGGCGGGTTCGGAGACGGCGGCCAAAGAGAAGGGGTTGCTACGGCTGGAAGGCAAGACGTACGAAGTCAAGGACGGCGACGTCATGCACTTCCGATTCAACGTTTAAGGTGAACGCATGGGACGCAAGTGGGAGAACATCAAGCGCTCCAAGGGCAAGCTGGACTCGGCCCGCAGCACGGTTTTTGCCCGAATCTCGCGCGAAATCATCGTGGCAGCGCGCTATGGTGGAGGGGACCCCGCCGGCAACTTCCGCCTGCGCCAGGCGATCGAGCGGGCGAAGGTGTGCGGTTTGCCAAACGAAAACATCGCACGGGCGATCCGGAAGGGCACGGGGGAGGACGCCTCTGAGACCCTCGATGAGATCACTTACGAGGGCTACGGCCCTGGCGGCGTGGCCGTTATCGTGGAGGCCATGACTGAGAACCGCAACCGCACGGCAGCCGACGTGCGCGCGGCGTTCAGCAAGGCTGGCGGGAACATGGGTGAGATTGGCTGCGTGGGCTGGATGTTCCGCCGCGTGGGCGTCGTGGTGGTCCCGAACGAGGACGGTACGCGTTCCGAGGAGGACCTCCTCCTCCTGGCAGCCGATGCCGGCGCCGAGGATCTCCGGGCGGAGGACGGCGAATTCGTCATCGAATGCCCCCCAGAGGCCCTCGAAGCTGTCACTGAAGCGCTCCGCGCTGCCAAGGTCATCATCGCCAGCGCTGACGTCTCCCTTGTCCCCGCCAACACGGTCATCGTCGAGGACCGCGACGTCGCCAAGAGGCTTGTCAAGCTTATGAACACCCTGGACGACTTGGCTGATGTTCAGAACGTGACTGCAAACTTTGATCTTCCTGAAGCGTTGATGGCGGAGCTAGCGCACGCATAGCACCTCCCGCCTCTGGACCTCGGACAACGAGGCCAATTGCGGCCCATCACACGACCATCAAGCCACACTTGGCGGTGTCGCTTCTTTATCCTTCCAGTCGGAGCGGCGGGACATCGGATTCCATCCCGGGAGTGTCCGTCCTTGTAACTTAGCCCAAGGGTCATGCTTCCAAGTTCGTGTCCCACTGTTCGACCCGCCTCATTTCAGGTTCAACGTTTAGCGCGGCTCACCGTTTCTCATCAAGAGGCGGCGCTCTTCCCTACCGCGTGTGATTCACGGATGAGGACATCAGCCGGAATATCGAACTGCGCCGACAATCGACGAATCATGGCGAGCGTGAGGGGACGGCGATGGTTCAGAATCTCATGGACGCGGCTGCGGTTTCCAATGACGCCAACGAGCGCCCTGGGATCAAGCCCCTCCTGCTCCAGGCGGAACTTGATCGCCTCGATGGGATCTGGCGGATCGATCGGGTGGTGCTCGCGCTCCCAGGCTTCCGCCAGAGTCACGAGGACATCAAGGCGATCGCCCTCGGGCGTCCCCGGCTCCGCTCCCCACAAGGCCTCGATCTCGCGAAGCGCGGCGTCGTGATCCTCCTCAGATCGGATGGGCTTAATCTCCATACTGCACCGTCCTCACGTCAATCTTGTCGTACTCACCGTGCGTCCCCACCCACTTGATGAAGGCGATCTGGCGTCCGTAGTCAATAGCCACCACCAACCGATAATCGTTGCCCTTGATGTTGAAGACCACCCGCTCTCCGACGAAACTGGCCGATCGGTAGTGTGCCTTCACGTCAGCGGGCGTCCGCCACTGAGCCTGCTCAGCCTCGTGATACCAGGCGTCGAAGGCAGACTTTGCGGCCTCCTGATCGGATTGGGTGGATGCGACGAAGGCGGTTAAGGTCTTGCGGGCCAGGATGCGCATGGCCATCATCATAGCCTGTTCCCACCATGGGAACAAGAACTCTGCCAAGATTTTTTGTAATCGTTCAGGGGGTAGCCACGTAGACGGCGGGTGCCGGCAGTTGTTGGTGTAGGGCGTGACAAGCGTCGACCAGGAATCCGAAGAGATGGAAGCCAAGCTTCCGGGCGGTTGCGGAGATGGTGAGCGACCGCTCAATGAAGCGCTGGCCCTTTTCGCTCCAGCTCCCGAAGCTGCCCTTGCGACCGACCACGAGTTCAGGGCCATTCTGCCCATATCGGCGAAGCGGCCATCGTTCACTACCCCTGGCATCCGTTACACGGCAGATACTGCCGCGTGCAATACGTCGAGCATCGGACCGACGG
>Ga0209979_1000117_pt1 | contig 129379 bp, 123 predicted proteins | sample AnhtaG_FD_183114 | JGI IMG/M metagenome (GOLD analysis project Ga0209979, IMG submission 183114) | Deep subsurface microbial communities from Anholt, Denmark to uncover new lineages of life (NeLLi) - Anholt_01485 metaG (SPAdes) (version 2) | ecosystem: Environmental > Aquatic > Marine >...
GATTCAGAGGAGGTCAGAAATGCCATATCCGAGCAGGTAGAGACCATTGTTGAGACCGTGAGGATTGCCCTGGAGCAGACCCCACCTGAGCTATCCGCTGATGTGGTGGATAAGGGCATTGTCTTAGTTGGAGGCGGGGCCCTCCTCAAGAACCTCGATGTCTTGCTCAGAGAGGAGACACGCCTGCCGATCACTATCACAGATGACCCACTGAGCACTGTTGCTATAGGGGCAGGAAAGGCCTTGGATAATCTGTCGGTTTTAAGGGAGATCATGATAAAGTAATTGAAAAGCTTGGGGTTAAAATAATTGACCATTTTTCCAGAGCATAGGCCGAAATGGGTTTTTTATATCTTCGTTATCTTATCCCTAATCTTGCTGTCTCTTAGCAGTGGCAGGGGGCAAGATTGGAATCCGGCAGAAAAGATCGCTGTCGAGATGACCGCCCCATTTCAAAGATTTTTTGTGGGGACAATCTCCGTAGTTAGGGGTATATGGAGAAACTATTTTTCCTTGGTTGAAACACGCCAAGAGAATTTACTCCTCAAAAAAGAGATAAACCTCCTCAAGCTCGGAAATAGTAAGTATCAAGAGCTCTTGTTGGCTAATCAGCGCCTGCGAAACCTCCTAAACTTTCAAGAGAATACCAATGAGCCTCTTTTGGCGGCAAGGGTGATCGGGTGGGATTCAAGCGGGTTGTTTAAATCTATAATTATAGATAAAGGGGAAAACGATGGTCTTACGATAAACATGCCGGTTGTTAATTCAGAGGGAGTTGTCGGAAGGATAGTTTCTGTCTCCCCTAATTACGCCCAGGCATTATTGATTATAGATCAAAACAGTGCTGTTGACGGGTTGGTTCAGAGGTCAAGGGGGAGAGGGATGCTAAAAGGGAATGGATCAAACGAATGTTATTTGGATTATGTGATAAAAACAGGTGAGATAAAAGCAGGCGACACTATTGTAACCTCAGGATTGGGAAGGGTATTCCCCAAGGGTCTTTATCTGGGTAAGGTTAAAAAGATTACTGATTCGCCCAATAAGCTATTCAAGGATGTTAGGGTAATCCCCGCTGTGGAGTTCTCTAAGTTAGAGGAGGTTCTCATAATTTTGAGATCAGGTTTTGTGCCTTTAAGAGAGCCTGAGATGCCATAAGCGACATAGCTAATCTTATCGCGGTAGTGGAGTGGGTATTAGGGTTAATTTGGGGCTAGGGAAACAGAACAATGTATTTTTCCATGCCTTAATCTGGCTAACATGCGGGATCGTTGTAATTTTAAGGGGGGGCATAACCCATCTTATAGGGATTGAATGGGTTGATATCGATCTAATTCCTATCTTCCTCATATATCTCATCGGCCAGGATCAAAACTTTAGGGCCGGTTGTCTGGCCTTTTTTATGGGGGTGCTGACAGACATATTCGCTCCATGTCAGCTTGGTTTGTTTGCTTTTACCTATTCTGCTATCCTTCTTGGAGCTAATTACTGTCGTCAGTTTTTGGATTTCACCAAAATCAGGACCTCAATGTTATTGGTGGCCTTTTTTGTTGTGGCTAAGTGGTCCCTTCTCCTTATTATCATGAGCATTTTCCCTTTAGGGCAACGCATCCCTTCGATTAGCTTTATTTCAGTATGTATTTCTGCTCTCATAACAGGCATGATTGCCCCATTTTTGTTCTATTTCCTAGATCTGGTAAGAGGAAAAGAGAATCGAGATTATGCCTAAAAGGAGGCACCTCTGGTTTGTTTATCGTTATTTTTTGATGGCTTATCATGGTATGTCGTTCAGGTTTTGATTCCGTAGAGACAGAGATTTATCAGAAACGCCTAACAAGGGCAACATTCTTTGTCCTTATTCTATTTGGCGTTTTGTTTGTAAGGTTGTGGTCTTTACAGATCATTAATGGGCCCAAATATAGGATACAATCAGAAAATAATAGAATAGACTTAAGGGACCTTTTACCCTATAGAGGATCAATCTTTGACAAGAATGGTCAACTACTAGTCGATAATAGGCCTTCATTTATCTTGGGTGCGATTCCAGGGGAAATCAGAAACCGTGATGGTTTGATAAAAGATCTGGGCAGATTGATCGAAATCGATAGCCTAACTGCTAAAGAGAAGATAAAAAGTGCCCTAAGATGGAATCCATTTAATCCGGTTTACATAAAAAAGGACCTTACAAGGGATGAGTTAGCCAGAATAGAGACTAACATCTTTAGCATGCCAAGTGTGATTATAGAAGCGAAGCCTAGAAGGCATTGCATATACAATACCCTCGCTGCCCATCTGATTGGTTATCTTGGGGAAATTGATAGAGAACAGCTTGCTGGGCAGGAATATAAGGAAAATAAACTTGGGGATTTTGTCGGTAAGTGTGGCATAGAGAAGAAATGGCACCGACATCTGAATGGCAGTAGGGGAGGGCAACAGTATGAGGTAGATGCCTCAGGGCGAATACTGAGAGTGCTTTACCAAAAGGCGGCAGAGCCAGGGTTTAATGTTTTTCTTACGATAGATAAGGATCTTCAAATGTTGGCCGAGAGATCCCTCAATGGTAAAGTGGGTGCTATTGTTGCCATGAATCCAAGTAGTGGAGAGATATTAGCTATGGCTAGCGCCCCGGCTTTTAATCCCAATGATTTTGCGAAAGGGATGGATAAGAAAGGATGGGAAAGATTGATCTCTAATCCCCACTTTCCGTTACAGAATAGGGTGATCTCAGGACAGTATCCACCAGGTTCTCTTTTCAAGGTAGTGGTAGCCCTGGCAGGATTAGAAGAAGGGATAATTGATCCCGATGAAGAGATCTTTTGTGGAGGAAGTTATCGTTTTCATGGCAGGACCTATCGCGATTGGAAAGAGGGAGGGCATGGTTATGTTGATTTACACAGGGCGTTAGTTGAGTCATGTGACGTCTACTTTTATCAAGTGGGGCAGGCGCTGGGCATTGATACCATTGCAAAGTATGCCAAAAGGCTTGGCCTAGGCTGTTTGACAGGCCTTGAATTAGGAGATGAGCAACCAGGCCTTATTCCAAATAGGGCCTGGAAGTTAAGGCGATGGCATGCTCCATGGCAGGAAGGGGAGACATTGTGTGTGTCTGTTGGACAAAGCTTTATCCTTGTGACGCCTATTCAAATAGCAAGATTTATATCAGCCCTTTTTAATGGGGGGGATCTGTTTAGGCCACAGGTAACGAAATGGATAGGGGGAGAGAATAAGAACGGGGTTTTTCAATTGAAGCCTGATATGGTAAGGCGCTGGAGTCTAAGAAAAGAAAATATGGAACTGGTAAAAAAGGCCCTTATCGCTGTTGTGAATGAGCCTCATGGAACAGGAAAGAGCGCAAGGCTTGATCAGATAAGGGTGGCTGGTAAGACAGGTACTGCGCAAGTAATTGCTTTACCCGCGGGAGAGAGATCCGTAGAAGAAAGAGATGTTCCATATGAATTTAGAGATCACGCATGGTTTGCGGCTGTTGCCCCTGCTGAAAATCCATTGATAGCGTTAGCCATTCTTATAGAGCATAGTGGTCAAGGAGGAAGTGTAGCGGCGCCCATCGCAAGAGATATACTAGAGAGTTATTTTGATAAGTTGAGGCCTGAGCAGGAGAAAGGAAGATTTTGGGAGGCGCATGAAAGGAGCACCAAGCTGGAATGTTCGATCGTCGATTGATCAATAACTTTGACTGGATACTTTTAGCTATATTGATATTGATAGGGTTGCTGAGCATCTTTAATCTTTACAGTGCCACCTACACGATTAGATCTATGGGGCAGAGCCAGATTTACGTTAGACAAATCTGTTGGTTTGGAATAGGTTTCTTGATTCTTCTTTTGATGACAACTTTTGACTACCATATTCTAGATCGGCTTGCTTATCCATTGTTTTTTATCACCGTGATCTTTCTGTTCGCTTCCCTCAAGATGGGCAGGGTCACACATGGCTCTCAGCGCTGGTTGAGTTTTGGTTATTTTTCTGTCCAACCTTCTGAGATGGTGAAGATATCTCTTGTTGTTGTTCTCGCTAAATATTTTTCTGAACTAGAAAGGATGGGAAATTACCGAGTTAGGGATTTATTGAGACCGTTAATCTTGATTGCCGTCCCTTTCGTTATCATAGTCCATCAGCCTGACCTGGGAACGGCTCTGGTGTTACTCATAGTTTCCTTCTCAATTATTATTTTTGTTAATGTAAACTGGAAATCAATACTGATATTTTTATCCACGGCACTTCTTTCAGCGCCCTTTTTTTGGATCATCCTCGAGGAATACCAGAAGAGACGGATAATAGCATTTTTAAGGCCTGATCTGGATCCCTTAGGTGCTGCCTATCATGTTACCCAGTCGAAGATCACTATTGGTTCAGGCCTTCTTTGGGGGAAAGGCTTTCTTAAAGGGACCCAGACAAGGTTAAATTTTCTTCCACAACAACATACCGATTTTTCGTTTTCTGTTTTGGCAGAGGAGTGGGGCTTTGTAGGTTCTGTACTGCTCTTGTTGCTGTACCTATTCTTAATACTATGGTGCCTCAATATAGCCAAAAATAGCAAAGATAAGTTCGGCGCCCTTATTGTCGTAGGTATTGCTGCATCGATTTTCTGGCACGTAGCTATAAATGTCAGCATGGTAACCGGTTTACTCCCAGTAGTCGGAATACCATTGGTTCTGTTTAGCTATGGCGGATCGTCTGTAATTTCCACTATGGCTGCTATGGGCTTGATAATGAATATAAGCATGAGGAGGTTTATGTTTCAGGAATGATATTAGGCAAGGCTGAGATTTTCGAAGGTCATCTGATGGCTACAATTTTTCTTGCAATCACCAAGAGGGCCCTGCTATTAAGCCGCGGGCGGATATTTAAAGGAGGTATCAAGCGATGAAGAAACCAAAGGATGAGATAAACGCCTTTTTAGGCAAGGACACAGAATTTGAGGGCAAGCTTTCCTTCACTGGAGCTGTCAGGATCGATGGAAAGTTTTCTGGCGAAATCTTTTCTAGTGGAACCTTGATAGTAGGGGAAAGTGCAATTATAAGATCCCAGATACATGTTGCTGATATGATAATAAGCGGGGAGGTTCAGGGGGATATATTTGCAGAAAAGAAGATCGAGATTAATGTCCCAGGCAAACTTATAGGCAATATTCAAACCCCAAAATTGGTTATTAAGGAAGGGGTTATCTTTGAGGGAAGTTGCAAGATGCAAGATCTGGGAGAGGAGATAGAGAAGGATCTTGCCGTATCTCCAACGAAAACGGAAGGCCTTTCCGTTTTGAAATAACGACCATTTCTCTCTTAGTAAGATCTTGGCACGCGATTGAGGTTTAGGTTGATCCTAGAATCGTTACAGAGGATAAAGAAGGCAGAGACTGAGGCAAAAGAGAGGATAGAGAAGGCCAAAGGGGAGGCCATTACGGTAGCTGAGACAGCTAGGGCACAAGCAGAGAAATTGTTGGTGGAAAGGATGAGAGATGCCCAAAGGCAAGCAGAGAGAATGAGGGAAGATGCTGGAGATGAGGCAAGGAAGGTGTGCCAGGATATAGCCAGTGAATGGAAAAGGGAAATCGAGCAACTTAGGAAAGAGGCCCAAAAGAACCTAGGGAAGGCTAAGAAATTCATTTTGCGTTCATTATTGAGTTGAGATTATGCTAAGACCAGCCCGGATGAAGAGGATAGAAATACTCGTATTAGAGGGCTATAGATATGAAACAATTAAAAGGCTGCAGGAGCTCGGTACTATCCATCTTAATGATTATTCTGAAAAACTCGCTGACCCTCATTGGAACAACCTGCTAAGACCTCACCCTTTCTCACCAAATATCAGAAACATAGCTGCACAAAATATCACGGTAAATCGCTTTCTAGATCTTTTTGAGCGCTATGAACCTGAACCAAAGGAGGGTTTTATAAAGGGGATTTTTGCCCCGCTGCCGCCGAAAAAGCTTGAAACCAGAGAGATCTACGGTAGGGAGCTTGCCGATAGCGTTGACGAGATTATAGAAAAGATCAAGGAAGAGGTAGAAGGACCTGTTGGCGAGATAGAGAAGATTGAAGAAGAGACTTTAGAATTAGAGAGGGTTAGCGGATTATTGGGCCTGATTTCACCCTTAGAGATAGATCTAGCAGATATTGGAGATTCAGATTTTTTATCTGTATTTTTAGGTATTGTACCAAAGGAGGAGATAGAAAATATAACGGAGAGCTTAAGGGATTTGACTGATGATAGCTTCTACCTCGAGGCAAGGGATGCATCTGGGAACAAGTTAGTAACAATAGTAATCTGCCTTAAAGAACAAGCCTCGCTGGTATTAGCTAATCTTCGCCGAATGAATTGGGAAAGGATTGAAATAGAGGGCCAGCAAGGAAAACCAAAAGAGGCAATAGATTCCATTACTAAAAGATTGATGGCATTAAACGAGGAGAAAATAAGAAGAGAGGCGACCCTCGTTGATATAGCTAAGAGATGGCGGGATGAGGTTCAAAAGTACCAGGAATTGTTAATGATTGAGAAACAGAGAGAAGAAAGCCAGAATAAGTTTGCAAAGATGCAACATGTTGTGGCTATTGAGGGTTGGGTTCCGAGACACTCAGCTGCAAGAGCTGCTCAGGAGATAAGAGAGGTCTGCCGGGAGGCATGTGTGGTTGAGCTGTCGGATCCAGAGGAGAGGGATAATGTGCCAGTACAGTTAAAAAACCCTCGGTTCGTCAGGAGCTTTGAGCTGTTAACGCGCCTTTATGGGTTGCCTGCCTATAATGGCGTCGATCCAACCCTATTTTTAGTTCCGGGTTTCCTCCTGTTTTTTTCAATCATGTTAACCGATGCACTGTATGGGGTAATAGCCCTTTTTTTGGGTCTATCAATAATACGCGGGGGAGGAAGATATAATCAGATAATAAGGGATGGAGGAATCATCCTTTCATCAGCAGGAGTTACTACAATTATTATAGGCGCACTTTCTGGGGGATGGTTCGGTGGCTTTGGGCGTAAGTTATCTGTATTGGCAGCTATGCAGGTATTTGATCCTATGGTTCATGTTACTACCTTTTTGTTGATTGCCTTAATTATTGGTCTCCTCCATGTAAACACCGGTGTAGTGATTAATGTTTTGGATAATCTTAAAAGGCGACAGAGATGGAAGGCCGTTAGTGAAAACCTCTGGTTCTTACTTGTCCAGCCGGGCCTTTTTTTATTTTTAGTCGGCTACAAGTCAGTCGGCCTAATATTTATAGTGGCGTCCCTCATATTACTTTTAATGGGACATAAGGCCATGGCCATGTTTAAAGTAACTGGATTTATGGGGGATATCCTCTCCTATGCCAGGCTAATGGCCTTGGGATTGTGTACAACAGGAATAGCAATGACAGTTAATGTACTCTCCGGCATGCTTTACATGGTTGGTTCAATAGGGGTAATTCTCGCCGTTATTGTCTTTTTTATCGGGCACCTGTTCAATTTTGTCATTAACGCCATGAGCAGCTTTGTTCATGGACTCAGATTGCATTATGTAGAATTTTTTACAAAATTTTATGAAAGTGGGGGAACACAGTTCACACCCCTTGAGATGAAGGTTGGAATTGTAGAGATTAAATAATACTACAGCGGGATTTTTATCTTTATGACAGCTCACCAAGGCACTTTGAGGTGATTCGACCAATTTTCTCTTCCTTCCTCGTAACCACGAGGAATATGGCCCGCCATGGGTGGATCGCCTTGTGAAGACATCCCCAGCACCGTATTTAAGGAATGCCGTTGTAGTAATAAGAGGGAGGTATTGGTATGGAATTATCGATGGGAGTAATTTTAGCAATTATGGGGGCGGCAGTTTCTATGGGTTTGGCTGCCATTGCCTCTGGCATCGGAGTTGGTTTGGCTGGTGTTGCAGGGGCCGGTGTTATATCAGAGGATCCGAGAAAGTTTGGGCCTGTTTTAGTTCTCCAGTCCTTACCGCAAACACAGGGAATTTATGGTTTCCTGGGTGCCGTTTTGATTCTTATAGGGGTGGGTGTACTTGGCGGAGAGATCAAGGAGATCCCTATTGGGATGGGTTACGCCGCCCTTGGAGGAGGGATCGTTGTCGGTTTAAGTAGTTTTACGGCAATAGCCCAGGGCGCTATATCTGCCAGTGGCATGGGTGCTGTAGCGAAAAGGCCAGAAACCTTTGGTCAGGTAGTTGTCCTTGCTGTCATGGCAGAGACCTTTGCTATTTTTGGTCTCCTGATAGCTATCCTGATCTTTGTAGGATCCAAGATTATGGGCGGATAAATAGAATACGTATGCCGGGGTGCTTTTCTGTTTAATAGAGGGTAATTATGTCAGATGAAGGTGTTGATAAAATAATATCCCATATAGAGGCCGAGGCCGAGAAGGAGATATCTGAGATACTTCTTAAGGCCCAAGAAGAGGCCGATAAGATCAGGAAGGCTGCTCAGGACAAAGCAGAGAGGCAGACTGAGAGAATTCTCTCAAATGGCAGGAGAGCCGCCTCGCTTGAGGGAGAAAGAATCATTGCCGAAACCAAACTTGATGTTCGAAGAAAGAGGATGGATGCCCAGGAAGAAGCAATTGCTGCTTCATTTGAGGGGGCCAAAAAGGCCTTAGGAGAGTTAGCCGAGAAGGGGAAATGGGATAATTTTGTATATAAGAATATAATGTTTAACCTGATTGGTTCTGCCTCTGAGGTTGTTGCCGGAAGCAAACTGGAGTTGGCCTTTAACCAGAGGGACAGCAGAACCTTCAACAAGCGTATGTTGGGAGAATTAACTACATTTGTCAAGAAAAGGACAGGGAGAGACATCTCTTTGACCAGAACTGATAAGGCCATAAAGTGCCTCGGAGGCGCAGTTGTGAGGGATTTGGAGAAGCAGGTGGAGGTTGACAACACCCTTGAGGCTAAATTGAACCGGCTGAAAGAGAGCATAAGGGTAGATGTGGCCAAGATCCTCTTTGGCGATAGGCTATGATTCGCAATGCTCTTTCATATCTGTATGTTAATGCAAAAGTAATGGCAAAAGAGGGCAAGTTTATTTCTCCAGCGAGGTGGGAGGATCTATGGGGATGTAAATCTCCTGGAGAGATAGCCTCACTTTTAGAGGGAACAGATTATTTCCCTTATTTATCAGAAAGGGCAATTAGTGAGGCCAGGGAATTAGAGAATGCCATTCTAAAGGAATTCTCCGCGTTAGGGAGGGAGATCTCCAAGAGTATTCCTAAAGGGGCATGGCCGATAAGGGAATACCTCTTGAGAAAGTGGGACGTTATCAATTTGAGAACGGTTATGAGGGGGATACAGGGAGGCTTAAGGAAAGAAGAAATACTGGATTCCTTTGTTGAGGGAGGTGAGTTAGACTTTATGTTTTTTAGGGCCCTCACTGATGCAGAGGGCATGGATAGCTTTGTTGGCCTCTTGGTAAAAACCCCTTACCAGTCTTTAAAGGATGGTGTGGCAAGATATAATGTGGCTAAAAACCTATTTTTTTTAGAGGCCGCGTTGGATAAGATTCTCTGGGAAGATCTATGGATAAAGGTCTTGAACCTAAAGGGCATGAAGGAATTCAGAGATTTTATAGGGACAAGTGTTGAAACGCATAACCTTAAGATTATTCTGAGGGCAAAAGATAACGGTCTCCCCTTGGAGGATATCGAGCCCTTTTTGATCCATGAGTGCACATTGTTGAATGAACTGCTTCCCGCTTTTGACGAAGAGGATCTGCCCGGCCTCATATCCCTTCTGGAAGATACCATATATCTTGAACCTCTTTTATGTGCTCTGGCTGAGCATGAAAGAACCGGTTCTATTTTATCCTTTGAACAGGCCCTCGATAATATGGTGGTTAGAAAGGCAGAAGACATTAGGAAAAAAAAGCCGTTCGGCCCAGGGCCTCTTATTGGGTTTCTTGTGTCAAAGGAGAAAGAGGTAAGGAATCTTTTGGCCATTGTTAGGAGCACCGAGGTTGCTCTGAATAGGGATGAAATCAGAGAATCACTCATTAGGAACTGATGGAAATCGCCTTAATCGGAGACAGGCATACAGTCTATGGCTTTAGGCTCGCAGGTATAAGGAGAACCTTGCTGATGGAGGATATCAGGCAAGAAGATGTCAGAGGGATGCTGAAGGGTCTATTTGACGAGGGTATCGGCATAATATTGGTTACCGAAAAGGTAGCTGAGGAGATAAGGAATATATTAGAAGAGGTGAGTAGATTTAGGAAGGGCATAATGCCTATAGTTGTGGAGATCCCGGATAGCGGTGGTCCCATGGTCAAAAAGAGCGACCCCATGCGGGAGCTTATTAAAAGGACTGTCGGATTCGAGACGGCATAGTAAGGAAGAAATGGCAGATCATAAGATAGGAAAGATCAAGAGTATTGCTGGTCCACTGGTAATCGCTAAAGACATGAGAGGTTGCGAGATGTACGAGGTTGTCAGGGTGGGCCAGGAAGGTCTGATGGGAGAAACAATAAAGCTCATAGAGGATTTGGCCTATATCCAGGTTTACGAGGATACTACTGGCCTTAAACCAGGGGAAGAGGTCGCAAGAACAGGTGCTCCCCTATCAGTGGAACTTGGTCCGGGAATTATTACCAACTTCTATGATGGAATACAGCGGCCCTTGCTTCGCATCAAGAACCAGGTGGGGGATTATATAACCAGGGGGGTTAATGTTCCCGGCCTGGATCCTGAAAAAAAGTGGGACTTCACACGAACAGTCAAAAGAGGTGATAGGCTTGTAGAGGGAGATATTATAGGAGAGGTTCAGGAATCAAAGGTGATATTGCATAAGATAATGGTCCCACCAGGCATACATGGAAGGGTAATAGAGATTAAAAGTGGAAGTTTTACGGTTGATGAGCCTATAGCTATCCTTGATGATGGAGGAGAGAGACAAGCAATAACAATGAAACAAAAGTGGCCGGGAAGGATAGGAAGGCACTTTAAAGAAAAGCTCGACCCAGAGGTGCCACTACTAACTGGTCAGAGGATTTATGATACCTTTTTCCCTATAGCCAAAGGCGGCACAGCCGCTATTCCTGGAGGCTTTGGAACTGGTAAAACTGTTAGCCAACATCAGTTGGCAAAGTGGGCCGATTCACAGGTTGTCGTCTACGTTGGCTGTGGAGAAAGAGGAAACGAAATGACAGAGGTCTTGCTGACCTTTCCAGAGTTGGACGATCCAAACACGGGGGAAAAGCTGATGGAGAGATCCACGTTGATTGCCAACACCTCCAACATGCCAGTGGCAGCAAGGGAGGCCTCTATCTATACAGGGGTTACTATTGCCGAGTACTACAGGGACATGGGATATGATGTAGCCTTGATGGCTGACTCAACGTCACGGTGGGCTGAGGCATTGAGAGAGATTTCAGGAAGGCTGGAGGAGATGCCAGGCGAGGAGGGGTTTCCGGCCTATTTGGGCAGCAGGCTCGCTGACTTCTATGAAAGGGCAGGAAGGGTAGTGACCTTGGGGGGAGAAAAGAGATTTGGATCAGTTTCGATTATTGGAGCGGTATCTCCTCCTGGAGGTGATTTCTCTGAACCGGTTGCGCAAAATACCTTGAGGGTGGTTAGTGCATTCTGGGCATTAGACACAAACCTAGCAGACCGGAGGCATTTTCCTGCCATCAACTGGTTGACGAGTTATTCACTCTATCTGGATTTTGTGAAACCCTGGTATGATAAGAACATAGACAGGGAATTTCAAACCCTAAGGGGAGAAATGATGGCTGTTCTGGAGAAAGAGGCCGAGCTACAAGAGATTGTCCAGTTGGTTGGTCAGGACGCATTGCCGGAATCAGATAGGGCCCTTTTGGAGGTGGCGAGGATGATTAGAGAAGATTATCTTCAGCAACATGCCTATCACGAAATAGATTCCTATTGCTCTAAAGAGAAGCAATATCTAATGCTCAAGGTGATTATGAGGTTTTATCAAGAGGTCAAAGGGGCAATTGAGTCAGGCATAGTGGCGAGCAGGATAACAGCAATGAAGATTAAGGATGAGATAGCTCGAATGAAGTATATACCAAACCCAGATTTTCCACAGAGATATGAGAAGGTAATCAAGTCTATCGCGGGTGAGTTTGAATCTTTGAGGAATCAAAGATGAAGGAGAAGGCCAAGGATATAAAAGCAAGGGAGTACAGGTCTGTTACGCAGGTTGCAGGGCCTCTGATGATTGTCGAAGGCGTGGAGGAGGTGGCATATGCAGAGCTCGTTTATATCCGCACACCCGAAGGGGACAACAGAATGGGTCAGGTTTTGGAGTCACAGGAGAATGTGGCCGTCGTCCAAGTTTTTGAGGGCACAAGAGGGCTTGATACAGAACAGACAAGAGTCAGATTTTCAGGGGACATCATGAGGATCTCACTTTCCAAGGAGATCCTTGGAAGATCTTTTGATGGTTTGGGTAGACCGATTGATGGTGGACCTGAGATCATTCCGGAGGCTCGATTGCCAATCACAGGTGCGGCTATAAATCCGACAGCACGGGCCTATCCGAATGAATTTATCCAAACCGGTATATCCACCATTGATGGAATGAATACATTAGTGAGGGGGCAAAAGCTTCCAATTTTTTCGGGCTCTGGATTACCTCACAATAAACTTGCTGCCCAGATAGCAAGACAGGCTACAGTTTTGGGTTCAGAGGAGCCTTTTAGTGTAATTTTTGCCGGTATGGGGATAACCCATGAAGAGGCCAACTTTTTCATGAATAGCTTTGAATCAACTGGGGCTCTAGAAAGGATCGTTTCCTTTATCAATTTGGCCGATGATCCAGCCATTGAGAGGATTATTACTCCAAGGATGGCCCTTACAGCCGCGGAGTTCCTCGCCTTTAATTACAACACCCATGTATTGGTTATACTCACAGATATGACGAATTACTGTGAGGCCCTGAGGGAAATCTCATCGGCAAGGGAAGAAGTTCCTGGGAGAAGAGGATATCCGGGATATATGTATACGGATTTAGCAAGCAATTATGAGAGGGCAGGAAGGATCAGAGGAAAAAAAGGCTCCATCACTCAGATGCCGATTCTCTCTATGCCAGATGATGATATAACACATCCTGTGCCTGACCTTACAGGATATATAACTGAGGGGCAATTTGTACTCTCTCGTGAGTTGCACAGAAAGGGAGTTTACCCTCCCCTAGACGTTCTGCCCAGTCTGTCGAGGCTTATGAATGAAGGGATAGGCGAGGGGAGAACAAGGGCAGATCATTTGGGTGTGTCTGACCAATGCTATTCCGCTTATGCTGAAGGAAGGGATGTCAGAAGCCTCGTTGCAGTTGTGGGAGAGGAGGCGTTAAGCGAAAGGGATCGCCTCAATTTAAGGTTTGCAGATATTTTTGAAGAGAGGTTTGTCAATCAGGGAGCTGATGAAAATAGGACTATTGAACAAACACTCGATTTGGGGTGGGAACTTCTCTCAATGTTCCCAGCGGGAGAGCTAAAAAGGATAGATGAGAAATACATTAAGCAATATCACGGGAAGGGATCTCAAGTCAAGGCAGGAGAACAGTAAGTGGCAGAGATCCTACAAAACATCAAGCCGACAAGGATGGAATTATTAAGGCTCAAAAAAAGGGCGAAGCTCGCTGACAAAGGATACAAACTTTTAAAGGAGAAGAGAGATGCATTGATCTCCGAGTTCATGGTGGTGATTAAGGAATATAAGGATGCACGCATGAGGGTAGAGGAAAATTTAGGTATTGCCTTTCACAACCTTTTAATGGCCGAAGTTTTGTTGGGATCTCGGGATTTAGAACAGATAAGCGGCATAACGGTAAGAGATATAGGCCTGGAGTTTACCACTAAAAACATAATGGGCGTCTCACTGCCTATTATGAAAATCCAGGATGTGGTCAGGAAGATCAATGAAAGGGGATACGGCTTTTTGGGTACGACCGCAAAACTTGATGATGCCGCGAAGAACTTTGAGGAGTCCCTTTTGCTGATTGTGAAACTAGCGGAGGTGGAGGAGTCTGTCAGGAGGATTGCCTTAGAAGCGGAAAAGACAAAAAGAAGGGTTAATGCCCTGGAATACATTGTTATCCCCAGGCTCAACGCAACGATTAAGCATATAGAGATGAGGATGGAGGAGAGAGAGAGGGAGAGCTTTTTGCGATTAAAGAAGATCAAGGCCTCCCTTGAGGCAAGAAAGCAAGGCATATGATATGACCATCAGACTTGAGTTAAACAAAAGTAACAGGGCTAATCAACGGGATAGTGATACCAAGACGAAATTGTTTTACCTATTCTTGATAGCCCAGATCTGTGCCATATTTTGCATGGTTGTTGGGATCCTTTTTTTTATCTTACACCTTCTTAAAATTATCTGATAAAAGGCTATCCTCTTTGCTGTAAGCTTCCTATTTCAATGCCTACCCTTTTTTCTTAACACTTGACTTTCTTTAGAAAAAGGATATACTGCAACATATAGGAAAATTTGAAGACCTATATGGGATTAGACGAATTAAGGCAGTTTGGTCTATTAGAACAGAAGATCGAGTCCTTTATCTCGCTGGTGAGTTCTCTCAGGGAAGAGAAGATTAACTTAGAGGAGAAGATCGATTCGCTTACCAACGAGGTAGAGATGTTGAAAGCTGATAGAGATCTTGTTCGAAGGAAGATAGTAACCCTCTTAGAAAAGATAGAAGAATTTGACTTATGATATTAAGGGATGAGTGCCATGGTTGAGAAGGTCAAAATCAGAATAAGGGATAGGGAATATGCTGTAAGAGGTCCTGATGAGAGGGAACAGATACTAAAGGTGGCAGCGTATGTGGACAAGAAGCTGAAAGAGATAAGCGGTTCCAAAAAGGGATTATCCGATGATAAGACAGCTATTTTAGCTGCCCTCGATATAGCAGGCGATTATTTTCAACTCATAAAAGAAAAGGAGGATCTATTAACTGAAATCAACAACAGGTCTCAAAGGTTAATCCAAGGCCTGAATATGGTATTGAGCTAAATCGTTCCCCTGCTATGTTCGTGATTGGTGGAAGATTTTTGAGCTAACAGTAACGGAAAAGGGAGCTCCCTCTTGCCTTTGTGTGTTTTTTTGGATAGTGAAAAAGACCGAATGAGGTAATGGAACACCCATCTGGTACAGATCAGGTTCAAAAAGAGCTGCTGACACGGCATTGGAGTGGGGGAAACAAAGAGTAAAGGGTGGATTGATAGTCTAGGGCTGAGGAAAAAATTGTTACCAGTCTTTATAATAAAAACAGGCGAAAATATTACTATCTTTGGTAGAAATAGCGCAGCATAAATACGTTATTATTTCAGAAATAACTCGTATGCAGGTAACAGGTTCGCAGTGTTCATATTTTTTTATAGTTACCATGTAGAGTACCGTGTGTAATTAGGCTTTACTGAGCACAGAGTTACCTGTCCTACCCTTTAGCCTCTATCAACCCCTCTTTTCCCTCTAAAAAATATTAAAAAATAAAAGGCGGTGATGAAGATATGGTAGCCACTCAGTTAGTTATTGTTGCACTGGCAGGAATCATAGCAGGAGCGGTGATTGGTATCATCGTCCGGAAAAAGATCTCAGAGAAGAAACTTGATTCTGCAGAAGATTATTCGAGAAAGGTTATTCTTGAAGCCAGCAGGCAGGCTGAAACAATTAGAAAAGAGGCCCAGCTACAGGCAAAGGACAAGCTTTATCAAATGAAGCTCGATTTTGAAGAGGAGACGAGATCAAGGCGAAAGGAGCTTCAGAGCCAGGAAAGAAGGTTGTTCCAAAAAGAGGAGACCTTGGATAAAAAGATGGAGCAACTTGAGAAAAGAGAAGCACTAGTTGAAAAGAAGGAAGGGATCTTAGTGAACCGGGAGAAGAATCTGGATGAAAAAGAGGGAGAATTTAATAGTCTCATTGAAGAAGAGAGGCGGAAGTTAGAGAGAATTGGTGGCATTTCAGCAGCAGAGGCAAAGGAGATGCTTATTTCTTCTATGGAATCGGAGGCACGCCATGAGGCCTCCAAACTCATAAAGAGAATAGAGACTGAGACAAGGGAGATCTCTCATAGAAAGGCACAGGAGATTTTGGCCCTGGCCATTAAAAGATATGCTGGTGAGTATGTGGCTGAGGAGAGCGTATCTGTTGTTAATTTACCGAATGATGAGATGAAGGGAAGGATTATTGGAAGAGAAGGCAGGAATATTAGGGCCCTGGAGGCAGCCACTGGAATAGATCTTATCATTGATGATACACCGGAGGCTGTAGTGTTGTCTGGTTTTAATCCCATTAGGAGAGAGGTGGCCAAGGTAGCCTTGGAGCGATTGATTGAAGACGGCAGGATTCATCCGGCTAGGATTGAGGAGGTTGTGGAAAGGGTGAGCAGAGAGGTCGAGACAGATATCAAAGAGGCTGGTGAACAGGCTACTTTTGATATCGGAGTTCACGGTATCCATCCTGACCTGATTAAATTAATCGGTCGGCTGAAATATAGGACAAGTTATGCTCAGAATGTCCTCCAGCACTCTCTTGAGGTTGCCTTCCTGTGCGGCATAATGGCATCGGAGTTAAGGTTAGATCCAAAACAGGCCAAAAGAATCGGACTTCTCCATGATATCGGTAAAGGAGTAAACCATGAGGTAGAAGGGGTACATGCACTTATAGGTGCAGACCTCGCAAAGAAGCATGGCGAATCTGATGAGGTAGTTCACGCGATATCCGCTCACCATGAGGATGTCCAGGCTACCTCTGTAATGGATGTAGTTCTCCAAGCGGCTGACACGCTGTCTGGTGCAAGGCCTGGGGCTAGGAGAGAGATGTTCGAGTCTTATGTGAAGAGGCTGGAAGACATGGAAGAGATAGCTAAGTCCTTTAAGGGTGTTAGTAAGTCCTATGCAATCCAGGCAGGCAGAGAACTGAGGATAATGGTAGAGAGTGATAGAGTAGATGATTCTGAGTCAGCGATGATATGCAGGGAGATAGCAAAGAAGATAGAAAAAGATCTTACCTATCCCGGACAGATAAAGGTAACAGTAATAAGAGAAATCAGGGCGACCGAATATGCCAAGTGACCAAGAAGCCCAGCCCGCTTATGCTTGAATCCTAATAATTGAGATCAATAGTATCTTGAAATTTTTTTTGCTTATTCTCAACAGCAAGCCAGTAATCTTATAATTTTATAATATCCGTCGACTATTGCCATTTGTCCGCTGAAAGCAGTCGAGCGGAATAAGGGATTACTGACATTACCTAATCAATAATATCGCCTTGTAAAATGATCCAACTCTTCCACGTTTATAAATCGTTTGGATCAAAAAATCCAGCCCTCATAGATGTAAGCTTGACAGTAAAGAAGGGAGAGTTTGTTTTCATCACAGGACCTAGCGGTGCGGGAAAAACTACCCTGTTAAAGATAATTTTCTGTGCAGAAAAGGTAACCAGCGGGCAAGCACTGGTCAATGGAAGGAATCTCAATAGGATCAAGGACGGGGAGCTTGCATTTTTGCGTCGACGAGTAGGAGTAGTCTTTCAGGATTTTAAGTTGCTTCCAAGGCGAAATGTGTTTGAAAATGTAGCTCTGGCCCTGGAAATAACAGGTCTTCCGTTCTCTATGATACGCAAGAAGGTTCATCAGACGCTCAGATATCTGGGCTTAGCAAACAAGGAAGGTTACTATCCTCCTCAGCTTTCAGGTGGTGAGCAGCAGAGGGTTGCAGTTGCCCGGGCAATAATCAATAATCCCTTGATTCTCTTGGCTGACGAACCTACTGGAAACCTTGACCCTGATTTAACCATGGAGATAATGGCCCTTTTAAGACAGATACATATCAGGGGTACAACTGTAATCGTGGCCACACATAGTCAGGAGTTACTGAGGGATACAAGGAGAAGGATAGTTACCCTTAGTAAGGGCAGGATAGTATAAATGACCATTACATTCCTTCGTTATTTTGCCAGACAGGCTAGGGCAAATATTTTTAACAATCGATTAGTTCATTTGATAGGTGTGGGCACAATGGCCATAGCATTCCTTATCTTTGATGCTTTCGTCCTTGTTTTCCTAAATCTAAATTATTGGACAGAGGAGCGGGGAAAATTGCTGACCATGTCTATCTATTTCAAAGCGGAGCCAGAGGGGATTGTGCTTGAAGACATTAAAAAAGAGCTACTCGGCTTTCCTGGGGTGACTATCAAAGGGTTTATTTCCAAGGATGATGCTATGGAAAGCCTGAGGAGGCAGTTGGGGGACAAGGCCGGACTCCTTGATGGTTTAAGGGAAAATCCTCTACCGGCCTCCCTTGAGATCGTCCTTTCGAGAGATAAGAGCGGAGATTCTACCCCCTATCAACTGAAAAGAAGGTTGGAGGGAATCGATATAGTTGATGAGGTACAATACAGTCAGGAATGGATAAAAAGATTTGAGGCCTTCATGGAGGCAATAAAGATTGTAGGTATAGTTATTGGGGGATTGCTTTTTTTGGCAGCCCTTTTTATCATCATCAACACCATAAAACTGACTATCTATTCCAGGAAGGATGAGATCGAAATACTTAAGCTGGTAGGCGCAACTAATCGCTTTGTAAAGATCCCCTTTCTGATTGAGGGATCAATTCAGGGGTTTCTCGGTGGCTCAGTTGCCCTCCTCATGCTCTTCTTAGCTTATATAGTAGTCATGAGCAGGGTGGACCTTAGGATTGGATTTGCCTCTCTTGATATCATCTTTCTTCCAACTCACTTTATACTTTTTCTGTTGCTTATGAGTATTATTATTGGTTTTATTGGAAGCACTATATCCTTGGGTCGCTTTTTTAGAATATGAAACCGAAAATCAAACTCTTTCTACCATTTTCTCCCGCACTATTCCTCGTTATTTTTAACCTTGTCTTTACAGATCTCTCAGGTGCAGGGGAGAGGCCTTCTACCGAAATTACTCGCTCTCAGATTCAACAAACGGAAAAGTACCTCTCTGAGCAGCAGAGTGAACTGCTAAATGTCGATATCAAGCAGAAGGACATCTTGGGAGAGATAGAGAGGTTAGAAAAAGCTGCGGCCATCAATAGGGCGTCATTAAGGGGGTTGTCAAACCAGATACAGAAGATTTCAGGAGAGATCCAGGGTGGCCAGAGGAGGATTCAGCAACTCAACCAATCTTCCATTGCTGTCAAGGAATGTTTAAAAAAGCGGTTGGCAGCCTTTTATAAGTTTGGAAGGCCTGGGTATGCGAAGCTCCTTGCTACTTCCGCTACTGTACAGGAATTTCAAAAGATACTGAAATATATAAAGGCCATTATGGATCAGGATAGACAGGTTCTGGACATGCTGGGCAGGCAGAGGAGTCAGGTTGAGAATGAGTTAGCTATGCTCAAGGAAAATATGGCCAAGATTGAGGTGTTAAAAAAGACCCAGGCTAGAAAGATGGCCGAGTTTGAAAAATGCATTGAGAGAAGGGTTTTCTTGTTAATGAGGGTACACAGGGAGAAGGAATTTTATGCAAAAGCGGTTAAGGAACTAAAAGACGCTACCCAGGCCCTTAATCAGACCATGATGGATTTAGAGACGGAAGAAAAGGGAGGGCTCTTAGCAGGAGGGTTTGCTGAAATGGAAGGGAAATTACCTCTACCGCTCAATGGGGAAATAATTAGCGATGTCAAACGATCTGGATCCAATCCATTTGTGCACAGAAAGGGAATATATATTAAGGGTTCTCCAGGGGAAGAGATTAGATCAGTTTTCCCCGGCAGGGTAGATTATTCCGGATGGTTTAAGGGATATGGGCAGCTGATAATAATTAACCATGGATCCCGCTATTTTACCGTCTATGCACACCTTGAGGAGAGAATAAAGGAAAAAGGAGAGATGGTCTCAGGTGGAGAAGGAGTGGGTCTGGTGGGGGATTCTGGCTGGCATGTAGGGCCAGGGGCATATTTTGAGATAAGGAAAGGACGGGATTATTTGGACCCCAAGAGGTGGTTAGAATAAGGTAGGATATAAAACTAGAGGCCAAAGGGGAACATTTTAATAAAAAGGGAGAAGGGTGATGTTAAAAACAAGGCGTAATCATCTTTTTTGTGAGGCAATTGTCTTCATCTGCGTGATATTTTTACCTCTGATCAGCGGTACTTATCGAGATGTTTCGGCCAGTACAAAGGAGGTATATAAGAATATCGAGGTGTTTAGTGAAGTTTTACGGAAGATTGAAAAAAACTATGTTGAAGAAACAGATCCAAAAGATCTTATATATGGGGCAATAAAGGGTCTGGTTGGAACCCTTGATCCTCACTCCTTTTTTATGAGCCCGGAAGAATACAAGGAATTGATGATAGAGACAAAAGGAAGCTTTACTGGCGTAGGGATTGAGCTAACCATAAGAGACAGTGTCCTCACAGTAGTGTCTCCTATTGAAGGGACACCTGCGTTTAAGGCTGGAATCAAGGCAGGAGACCTGATCATCATGATAGATGGCAAGTCAACTAAAGACTCATCCATCATGGAGGCAGTGAGATTTATTCGGGGGCCCAAGGGTAGCAAGGTTAAGCTCACCATCAGGAGGGAAGGTTTAGAAAAACCAGTTGATTTTGTGATTACCAGGGATGTGATACCCATAAAAAGCGTTCGCTCATCCATCCTTCCCTTCGATATAGGTTATATCAGGATATCTAACTTCCAAAGTGATACGGGTCAGGAACTTTCTAAGGAGTTAGAAGACTTGGAGAAGAAAAAGAGGCTGAAGGGGCTTATTCTGGATTTGAGAAACAACCCTGGCGGACTACTGTCTCAGGCGGTAGAGGTTGCCGACGAATTCCTTGATTCAGGGTTGATTGTTTCAATCAAGGGCCGTGATAAAAAGGAAGAAAAAAGTATTGCCCATAAGAATAAGAAGCCGCGAAGGTATCCTATGGTTGCCTTGGTTAATGAGGGGAGCGCTAGCGCAGCAGAAATAGTGGCCGGGGCTTTACAGGACAATAAGAAGGCCCTTATCTTAGGCACTGCAACCTTTGGAAAAGGTTCTGTACAGACCCTTTTCCCCCTTTCAGATGGCTCGGGCTTGCGCCTTACAACTGCACTGTACTTTACTCCAAGCGGAAGATCGATACAGGCAAGCGGCATTGAACCGGATGTAAAGGTTGCCTTCATACCACCAAAGGAAAAACCTGCTGAAAAAGAGCCCCATGGCCTACGAGAAAAGGATCTGGAAGGCCATATTAATGAAAAGATTCCAGAGCTAGACAAGGAGGAAGAGAAGGGGGTCTCCCCAGACGTCCAAGAGCGTATTGCTAATGATAATCAGTTAAGCAGGGCGATAGAGATACTTCAATCCTGGAACATTCTCTCTAAAATAGAGGACCAACAGAGCCAAGATTGACCCTGAGATAGCCTTACATGGTGAGATCGAAAAATAAAAAAAGGAAGGGGGTTAGCCTCACGCTTGTTGGCCTTGGATTAACGGCTATAATGTGTATTGTATTGATAAGCTATCTGTCAGGATTAAATAAAAAAGGCCCTCCCTTCCCATTTGAGGAGATATATGCCCGGTCAAGGCAATTAAGTGGATATATTTGCCTCATAGATAAGGCCATTTCCGATGGATTCTATGAGATAGGGGTACCCCAAGAGAAGATAATTTTTCTATCCGTACTTCCAAGACATAAAGGCGACTATAACTGGGATTTTAACAGTATAGAAGCCAGGATTCCACAGCCTCATTCCATTTTTCAGATAGGCAGGGAGATTAGAAACAGGATTTCTAGTCTCGGGATACCGGTACAAATCAAGACTGACAAAAAATCAGGTAATGAAATAATCTACAATATATATTATAGAGATTTCTATACTCACAAACTAAGAATTATATTGGACACGTGTCAGCATCCTCATCGTTTAACATATCCCAAGATCGGTATTATAATAGATGACTTAGGCTATGACAGTTCTCTTGCAAAGGCCTTTATTGAATTTGATCTACCCTTTACCTTTTCTGTTTTGCCCTTTGCCCCTAGTGCGAGATCAATTGCACGTAAGGCTAGGAAGGAGGGGCGAGAAACAATGCTCCATCTTCCCATGGAACCCATTAATTATCCTGCTATTAATCCAGGGGATGGGGTCTTGCTGGTATCGATGGATAAGGAAATGATTTTGGAGATACTTAACAGGGATTTGAGTCAGATACCTTTTGTAGCTGGTGTTAATAATCACATGGGATCAAGATTTACAGAGAATGAGGAGAAGATGGCGGTCGTGCTGGGTGCGTTGAAGACAAGGGACCTTTACTTTATCGATAGCAGAACGAGTGGCAACAGTGTGGCATTTGAGGCAGCAAAAGAAATGGCCCTTAGGACAGCCTGCAGGGATATATTTTTGGATAATGATCTGTCGGATGATGCCCTAAAAGTCCAAGTAGAGAGGCTCCTTAGTCTGGCAAGGCATAAGGGCCGGGCTATAGGCATTGCACATCCTCACGAAGAGACCCTTATGTTTTTAAAGAAATACCAGTCGACCATCAATAATGAGGCCGAGGTAGTGCCGGTCTCTAACTTAGTGAATTGATATCATTCTCTACTATAATTAACGTGATATAAAAAGAAAGGGATCAGCGGTGGATATACCTCTATTGGATTTAAAGGCCCAGTATGAGGCCATTAAAGAAGAAATTATAGCAGCTACTCTGGAGGTATATCAATCGCAGAGGTTTATCCTGGGTCCAAAGGTAGAAGAGTTAGAGAGAAAAATAGCCGCTTACAGCCAGGTCAAGTATGCAATAGGCGTTTCCTCAGGCACAGATGCCTTGCTCATATCCTTAATGAGTGCCGGCATTGGTCCGGGGGATTTGGTGATTACTTCCCCCTATACCTTTTTTTCCACCGCTGGTTCAATTGCCAGATTAGGCGCTATCCCCGTTTTTGTGGATATAGACCATCTTACCTATAATATTGATCCAGACAAATTAGAGAAAAGAATCTCCACATTACCCGCAAAGCAGAGATCTCGTCTAGAGGCGATATTACCTGTTCACCTTTTTGGGCAGTGTGCGAATATGGACAAGATTACAGCCATAGCAAAATCTTTAGGGATACTGGTTATAGAGGATGCAGCTCAGGCCATCGGAGCAGAATATAGGTCTTTTGATGGATGTTTGAAAAGAGCTGGTTCTATGGGCAACTACGGCTGTTTTTCTTTTTTCCCCTCGAAAAACCTCGGTTCCTTTGGTGACGGGGGCATGGTTACCACAAATGATGAGGAAGCATTTCAAAGCCTTAAGATAATGAGGGTGCATGGGGCTCATCCAAAATATTACCACAAGATTATCGGTGGAAATTTTAGGTTTGATGCCCTTCAGGCAGCTATTGTCCTGATAAAATTTAAGTACCTTGAGCAGTGGACTGAAAAAAGAAGAAGCAATGCACGCCTATATAGAGAACTATTTGCCAGGAAGGGTATAGAGGAGGTTGAGCTCCCTTTTGAGAATGAAGGAAGACACATATATAACCAATTTGTAATAAAGATTGATCAAGGCAGGGATGAGCTAAAGGGATATCTTACCAATCAGGGGATAGGTTGCGAGATCTATTACCCAGTCCCTCTTCATGTTCAGGAGTGCTTTCGATATTTGGGTTATCGGCCAGAGGATTGCCCTGTCTCCATTGAGGCTGCAGCAAAGACCATTGCCTTACCGATTTATCCGGAGTTACGATGTGAGCAGATTGAATATATCGTAGAAACAATAGGTTCATTTTATAAGAGGTAAGAGGTATTAAGTCGAATGGTAGATTGAAGCCATATTCATACACGAGATATCTGAAGAATATTAGGTCATGGCTAAAGATTTTATTAGACTTTATCAAAGGCCTGCATTCCGTAGCCCAATACTGATTGCTGGATTTGAGGGCTGGTCAAATGCCGGTAATATCGCCCTAAAGTCAATCGAGTACATTATTCAGAAAAAAGGGGCTACATTAATGGCCGAAATAGATCAAGACCGTTTTTACCAGTTTACTCAAAACAGACCAGTTGTCACTATCAAGGAAGGAAGGCTTCAAGATATATGTCTCAAAAAGATACGTTTTTATTTTTGGTCTAACAAGGAGGGGAACAATGATCTTATCCTCTTAAAGGCGCAAGAGCCAGACTATAGATGGTCCGCCTTTGTTCAGGTCCTGTTTCAGTTATGTAAACAATGGGGCGTGTCTCTTATCATCAGTGTTGGGGGGGTGCATGATGATGTCCTTCACACCGAGGCCGTCGTCTCTGGAGTTTATTCTTTCAAGGAGTGGAGAGATATTTTTATCAAAAAGGACATTCATCTGACTGAATATGAAGGCCCCTCCGGGGTCCATTCCCTTATTATGCAAAAGGCAGAAAAAGAAAGCTGCCCAGTTGTTGGGCTTTGGGGCCACTCGCCACTGTACCTTACGGGTACGAATTTTAGGGTGGTAATCAGGATTATTAATCTCATTGCCTCTTTCTTTGCCTTCTCTATTGAGACCCTTGAACTTGAGGGGTGTCTAAAGGAATTTGAGCGTGAAATTGGGGAGATTTTGGAGACTAATACAGAATTAAGGGAATATACGGAGAAGATCAAAAAGATCAGAAGTGGAGAGCTACGGAAGAAGGATACACCAAAGGTTATAAACATAAAGGATTTTATCAGGCATAAGGATTCATAGTCAGGTGCCCCATCCCCGCATCGTTCCTAAAAAGAATGCGGAGGGGGCTTATTTTCTTTGAGGTAGAAAGATATGGCTAATGTTGTCGTTATTGGCACTCAGTGGGGTGATGAAGGAAAGGGAAAGGTCGTTGATCTTCTCAGTGCTCATGCGAACAGGATAGTTAGATTTCAAGGGGGAAACAATGCAGGACATACACTTGTGATAAATGGTGAGCGATTTGTTTTCCATCTCATACCTTCTGGAATCCTTTATCCAGATACGAGATGTCTCATAGGCAATGGAGTAGTCGTTGACCCAGAGGTCTTGTTGGAGGAGATAAAGGGATTGCTTGATAGGGGAATAGCTATCAGCCCCAAGAAGTTAGGCTTAAGCGAGCGGGCTCATCTGATAATGCCCTACCATAAGGCCATTGATATAGCCCGTGAGAGTGCAAAAGGAAGGTCCAAGATCGGGACCACGGGAAGGGGCATAGGCCCCTGCTATGAAGATAAGGTAGCCAGGGTGGGAATAAGGGTCATTGATTTAACAGAACTCGACGTATTAAAGGAAAAAATCAGGGCAAATCTCAGGGAGAAGAATTTCTACCTAACAAATCTTTTTGGATGCGAACCAGTGGAATATAAGCCTCTATTAGACAGATACCTATCACTCTCCCATGAGCTTTCTCCATTTATTGTTGATGTCTCCGCGGAACTGCATGAGGCAATGGGGAGGAATGAAAGTATCCTTTTCGAAGGTGCCCAGGGCACACAGTTAGATATTGACCATGGCACCTATCCCTTCGTTACCTCCTCCAACCCCGTAGCGGCAAATGCATGCATCGGGGCAGGAATAGGTCCAAAAAGATTGGACAGCATTGTCGGCATTGTAAAGGCATATACAACTCGCGTTGGCAGTGGCCCATTTGTAAGCGAACTCATTGATGAGACTGGAAATTATTTACAGGAAATAGGGCAAGAATTTGGTGCCACCACTGGTAGGCGGCGTAGGTGTGGCTGGCTGGATCTGGTTGTTGTCAGATACTCGGCCAGGATAAATGGAATGAACCATCTGGCAATAACAAAGCTCGATGTATTAACAGGTTTGGACCCGATTGGTCTCTGTATAGCATACGAGTGTCAGGGAAAGAGGCTGGAGAATGTCCCGGCCAAGCTATCCGTGCTCTACAATTGTAGTCCTGTTTATGAAGAGATGGAGGGATGGAAAGAGGATATCTCCGGGGCGAGGGCCTTTGAGGAACTACCAAAAAATGCCCAGGCCTATGTAAGAAGGATAGAAGAGGTTGTCGGTGTTCCGGTTTCTATTATATCCGTAGGATCAGGCAGGAAGGAGACCATCTTTTGCAAAAACCCCTTTGATGAGTAAGTGCTCAGTTCGCCTAGCCTCCTCATCTTAGCCTTCCTGGATAAAAATATCTCACATTGTTTTCTTGACTAATCAGAAAAGTTTTTGTTACAAGGTCAAAGGATTGAGTTATAGGGATACCTTAGGCTTCAGCGAAAAGGAGGTTCAGACGGAATTTACTAACTTATAAAGTGCTGAGCGAAAGGAGGTCTAATCATGTCAGCAGTTGTTATCAGTATCGGTCTTTTGATTTACCTAGTTCTGTATTTCACCTACGGAAAAAAGGTAGAGAGAGATGTCGTGAAGGCTTCGGACTCTATAGAAACACCAGCCAAGCGCCTCTATGATGGGGTAGATTATATCTCAGCAAGGCGGGGGGTTCTTTTTGGACATCACTTTGCCTCGATTGCCGGTGCTGCCCCTATTATTGGCCCTGCACTGGCGATGTGCTGGGGTTGGGTTCCCGGCCTACTCTGGGTCTGGTTAGGTAATGCCTTCATCGGAGCCGTTCACGACTATCTGGCCCTGATGGCATCTGTCCGCTACGACGGCAAGTCGATTCAGTTTGTCGCCACTGATCTCATAGGGAAGAGAACAGGAACGGCATTCTACTGGCTCGTTTTACTCGCCATCGTGTTTGTGGTGGCCGCCTTCAGCTCCATTGTCGGGGGAATGTTTGTCAGAACTCCCGCCATCGCCTCCGCCTACCTCTGGGCTATTGTGGCCGCTCTCATCCTGGGTGTCTTGCTCTACCGAGTCAAGATGAATTATTTCCTGGCTACCATAATCGGCATCGCTATGCTGATAGCCTCCATCTGGGCAGGCGTGGCGCTTCCTATAAAAGCGGATTTTGACACCTGGATGATTGTGTTCTTTTTCTATATCATCATTGCTGCCGCCATTCCCGTCAATGTCTTATTACAGCCGAGGGACTATCTGAATTCCTGGCTTTTGTTTGCTGGTCTACTGTTGGGCCTTCTTGCCGCCCTTTTTGCGTTCAGGGGATTTGAGGTGCCTGCATTTTCAAGCTTTTCGCCCATCCTCGTCGGCGGCAAACCCACGCCCTTCTGGCCGGCAATTCCTCTGATCATCGCCTGCGGCTCGCTTTCCGGGTTCCACTCTCTCGTCGCCTCGGGAACAACCTCAAAACAGATGGAAAAAGAGAGCCATGGACTGTTCATTGGTTACGGAGGGATGTTTTTCGAAGGATTCCTGTCCACCATTGTTGTGGTATCCATAGCCGGATTTGGATACACGGCCCTGAGGAATGCAGGCGTAGGAACGGATGTACTGAATGCGGGCAACTGGGGTGCCATGTTTACCAAGGCCTCCGCATCTGTTAAGCTGGGCAAGGCAAACCTATTTCTCCAATCTTATAGCGACATGGTGGGCGCAACATGGTTAGGATTTATTCCAGCTGAGTATGTGAAGGTCATCGCGGGTATGTGGGTCGCTGCCTTTGCCATGACCAGCCTGGATACGACCAACCGACTGGGACGTTACTGTGTTGCAGAGATGGCCGTCCCTCTGAAAGAAAGCGCCAGAGGGCTTTACAATTTCATAACCAACCGTTGGATCGCATCTCTGATTCCAGCGGCAATGGGAATCTGGCTGGCCTGGAGTGGAAGTTTTCTGATCATCTGGGGTGCTTTTGGAGCGGCAAACCAGCTGATTGCCTCTATCGCGCTCATGACCGGTGCTGGATTTGTGGCTAAAAAATTAAGATCCACATTTGCCAATGCTGCCGTCATTCCGGCTCTGGTTCTCTGGATTACGGTCACTTCTGCTATTGTCTGGTTCATTGTGGTTGTCCAGCCGGACGAGATCGCTACAAAACCCGTTACGGGATGGGCGTCTATGGTCTTTCTAGTCATACTGCTGGTTTTGAATATTGTGTTTATTCGGGACTTTTTCAAATCCAAGGCATATAAAATAGCGTAACATTCTTGCGGGTCGAGTCTTATTACCGGTGCACGGAACAACAACCGTGCACCGGTTTGACCAACCCCAACCTGTGAAGCCATCCTGATGGGTTTTTCGATTCTCAGTTTTCTTCGAGGTGTCTTTTCCGGGTTTCATGCCTCGCAGCGTGAAAATGCCGTTGCACTGACGATTGTCGAGACCGAGGAGCTAGAAAATATCTTCGCACTTCTGCTTCTGGGATCCTTTGTTGGGCTGCCTTCTCCACCCACCTTTTTAGCTGTCGAACTCTTACCTTTTATGGAAAAGGAACTGAAGATTTTAAACCGTAGGGCCCGGGACGCCGGCGATATGCTGGCGGAGATGTGTGGAGTAATGGGTATTGAGTAAATGAAAATTCTTTTTTTTACCGGAAAGGGTGGGGTAGGAAAATCCACCATGGCAGCTGCTGCAGCATGGCAGCTATCTCAAAAATATCGTGTACTGATCGTTTCCCTTGATCCGGCACACAATTTGGGCGACATATTCGGCGTCACCCTCAGAAACAGGAAAAGCCGATTTACAGACACCCTTCATCTCAAGGAGATCAATCTTCACAAGCTATCCAAGCAGTATTTACAAAGGCAAATCAACGTCCTTTCCAGTACCTACAGATATCTTCAAACATTAAATCTCGACAATTACTTTTCAGTGCTGAAATATTCACCGGGCATCGAAGAGTATGCCTTACTGACAAGCATTGAGGAAACCATCAGAACCGAAGGGAAATTTGACTATATCATCTTCGATACCCCCCCGACGGGGTTGACCCTCAGGTTTCTTGCCCTTCCCAGGGTGACCATAACCTGGGTTGACCGATTGATCCAAATCAGGCGAAGGATCTTAGAAAAGCGCTATACGATCTATAGGATAAGGGGAGAGTTAAGCAAGAAGGAAACTGTGCTCAGTTACGATGAAGGTGACGATGATGTGTTGAAAAGACTCAGAACACTGAAGAAGAATTACCAGGCCCTCAACACCATCTTGCAGGGTGAAAACTGCTCTGTTGTCCTGGTTTTTAATCCTGATATTCTTTCACTTAAGGAATCTCAGAGGTTGATTGAAGGCCTTGAGGATTTAGAGTTCCCCCTTCGCCTGCTTATAGACAATAAGGTCACTGAAGAGAATAAAGAGACGGCTGAGCATGTTGAAAGAGATATAAGAAACATGAAGAATGTTCCCTTGGAACGGGTTTCCCTATCAAGGGCGCTCCTTGATGACAAAGGTGGAAAGCTCTACGATATACCGGAAGATATCATATCCAGGCTCTAGGAAAGGGCAAGAAGAGATGTTTGAACATGGACATATTGTTACGCAGCCTGTTTTTTTCCTTTTTATTGCCTTTTCCTGTATCCTTACAATCGGTTATTTCTGGGGGAGGAGACAAAACAAAAGGGTATTTCTCTCCGCATTTAATGACCTTGTAGATGTGGTCAAACCCGACGATCAGACCTTCACCAATATCGGAGGGGTTGTCGGATACCATGCCAATCTCTTCATCAAAAAGAGAGGCCCTATTTCCCAGATTGACGCTACAATCACGCTCCTTCCAAGGCATTCATGGCTTTATATGCCCATATCAAAGCTCATCATGAAATACGATCGATTGTTCATCACGTTGTACCTAAGACATCGTCCTCCAGCAGAGGCACATCTGATTGAGGCAAAATATGCAAGCTTTCGGGGGCCGAAAATAACCAATGTCCATCGCTTTGACAGAGAAGAAATAACGTGGGGAGCATACGATTTCTACCTCTATTATGAAAGGGCCGAGATGCATGATCATTTCATGAAGTTTATTGATAATAACCCTGACCCGGGCCTTGTCCGCCATATTGCAATCGTTCCTGGCCAGAGAAAGGGCTTCATTTTTATGATCCCCCAAAAAGGACAGGTGAAAAAAGACCTGGCACCGATTTACCAGTGGATACCCTCCGTCATCGAGGAGTGATTTGCCTTTTTGCCGGCCCCATCGTGTCCGCCCAAGTTTCCTCGATATAGTAACCTTCATGTAATTCTGCACACGGCTGTCAAACCCGTGTATTATTGTGGCCTTTGGCAATGGGTTTTTGGTATATTTTACCGCATGATAGGCTTTTAATCTTGGATCAGGTGCCTTTATGAGAAAAGTTAGGAAGATCGGATTGGCCTTGGGTGGTGGTGGGGCAAGAGGATTAGCCCACATAGGGGTCATGAAGGTGTTGGAAAGAGAAAGGATCAGGCCCGGCATTATTGTGGGTACAAGCGTAGGTGCAATTGTTGGGGGTGCCCTGGCAAGCGGTATGAAGGTCGAGGAACTGGAGGGGAGGCTCGCATCTTTTTTGGAAAGCAATCTCTACACTTCATCTGAGCTTAAGGCCATGGGTGATGCAGAAAGTGGAGCCGAACTGAGCCTGAGTAGAAGGATCCATTCCTATTTTAGAACTAAGATCAGGTTGGCCCAGGCGCTCTATAGACACAGCATTTTGCAGATAAACGATATCGAGGAGTTCATCAACTTCTTCATACCGGACATCCAAATCGGAGAAACCGCAATACCCTTTAGGGCCGTGGCAACAGATCTATTACGTGGCGAGCTCGTTGTCCTGAAAGAAGGTTCTTTAAGGCGCTCAATACTAGCCAGTTCGGCAGTTCCTGGCGCTTTACCACCGGTTGAGATTAACGGCAGACAACTTTCCGACGGTGGTATTATCTCTGTAGTGCCTGTAAACTGCGCCTTGAAAGAAGGAGCCGATGCGGTTATTGCTGTAGCCGTAGATAGGGACATATCTTTGGTCTCAGACCTTCAAACAGCTGTGGACATATACGTAAGGGCTGGCGAGATACAGGGTTTCCACCTGGAGCGATACGATCTGGAAAGGGCAGACATTGTTATCAGGCCAGAGTTAGAGGGCACCCACTGGACTGATTTTTCCCAATCAAGGGAGCTGATTTCCCTGGGGGAGGCAGCAGCTATGGATAATCTTCCTGAGATGAGAAGGTTGGTGGGACCAAAGTGGGAGTTTTTGGATAGGGTTAAAAGGTCAGTTAAGAGATTTTTTGCCCTCAGGGCATGAGGAGATGGGTAATAATACTGAGATAGATCAAGAGTCCGAGTATATCGTTCGATGTGGTAATGAATGGTCCTGTAGCTAATGCCGGGTCAATATTGAGCTTTCTGAGGAGAAGAGGGGCGAATGCCCCGAAGGAGCCGGAAAAGAGTGTTACCGTGATCAGGCTAACCCCAACACCGAGACCTAATTGAGGGTCAGATAACCAGAAGGCTACCACAAGCCCTAAAAGGATACCGCAGACGACACCGTTTATCAGGGCTACCCACAGCTCCACCAGGAGTCTTTTACTGGTATGAATTACGCTTATATCGCCTGTGGCCAGGCCCCTGATTACAACGGTAGCTGCTTGGGTGCCTGTATTTCCACCCATTGCCATTATTACCGGTATAAAGAATGATAGGGCGAGTATTTTTTCTATAGAACCATGAAAATGATTAATTACTAAGGCTGACAGAAGCCCTCCAAATAGACCTAAAAGGAGCCACGGGAGGCGTGCCCTAGAAATCTTCAATGCGGATCCCTCACCAATTTGCTGATCCATAACGCCTGCCATCAGGGAAATATCCTCATTTGCCTCCTCTTCAATGACATCAATAATGTCATCGCTCGTAATTCTGCCTATCAGTTTATGCTGGTCGTTAACAACAGGTATGTGGACAAGACCGTATTGTTTAACGATTCTGGCTACCTCTTCCTGATCAGTATCTACATCTACGCTGATAACATCGGGGTTCATTATTTCCTTAATCATTCGATCTTCCGGCTCAAGGACAAGATCCTTTATGGAAACAACCCCCACCAGTTTACCAAATTCGTCCACGACCCAGACATAATAGAGCTTCTCAACCTCTTCTCTCTTTTTTCTAATGTTTTCTATGGCCTCTCCAATGGTGGAGCTGGCGTTAACAGAAACAAATTCCAGGGCCATAATGCCGCCAGCTGTGTCGGTTTTATACCCGAGTAACTTCTGTAACTCTTCAGATACCTCTGGTTGAACCAAGCCGATTATTTTCTGAGCCCTCTCTCTTGGGAGATGAGTGAGGATATCCGTAGCATCGTCTGAATTGAGCTCATTCAAGATGTCGGCTACTGTCTTGTCATCCAGTTCATGAGTAAGAGCCTCCTGTATGGGGGATGACATCTCTTTCAAGACCTCGCCCGCCCTTTCAGAAGAAAGAAGCTTAAACACACTGAGCCTTTCCTCGCTATCCAGGTGTTCTATCAAATCAGCAAGATCTGCTGGGTGGGGCTCAGTTATCAAACTTTCCAGATCTGGATAGGCCTTTTCTTGGATCAAATTCCTAATATTATCAAGCAGAATGTCATAGTCACTTTGAGTCATGTTTAATCCTTGAGCTGGGTACTGTATACTAAGGACCTTGCCTCATTTTAGACACTTCTTAGCTTCTCTTTTAAGGCCCTGGTCTTGGCCTCGATATCGTCTGAGGAAAGGATATCTGAGATAATGGCAGCCCGTTTTATCCCCCTATCTACTAGCACGTCTATATTGTTTTCCCCTATACCACCGATTGCTATTACCGGGATAGAAGATAAGGCCTTCACCTTCAGGACTAAATCTATCCCCACAACTTGGTCAACCCTAATTTTGGTCTCTGTCTCAAATACAGGACCTATTCCTATATAGTCCGCACCGCTATCAATGGCCTCCCGCGCCTGCTCCAAGGAGTGGGTGGATATACCGATTATCTTGTCTTTCAAGAGGGGCCTCGTATATTTTATAGGTATATCATCTTGACCAAGGTGAACACCATCAGCTTCAAGTATCAAGGCCAGATCAAGATCATCGTTAACAATAAAGACAGTCCCTTCCCGTGCGGCTAAGTTCCTGACCGCACGACCTAACTCTAGCTTTTGCCTTTTCGACATATCTTTTTCGCGTAGTTGAATTACATCCGCTCCTCCCCTTATTTGAGCCGCAACCATTTCAATGGGGTCTCTGCCCATCAGAAAACTACCGGGGGAAAAACAGTAAAGCCTTACCTCCTCGAGTGACTTCATCGTAATACCCTATTTTTTGGACTTCAGGGAGATTATTTCGGCGACCTTCCTTCCGGAAAGGAGCATCCCCCCGAATATAGGGCCCATGCGAGGGCCACCGAAGACATTGTTAGCTGCCATTCCGGCCACATAGAGGCCAGGGAAGACTTCACCCGTGTTGGCCACAGTAAACTGCTCTCCCTTTTCTGCCCACAGGGGCATTTCTCCCACCACGCCACCGGTTTTCGTATTCAATTTTACCCCCATCTTTCGTGTCACGATTCGGCAGATTTCCGCTGGATGACCGGTGCCATCCACTACAAAGGAGGCTTTTATGCCAAGCGGGTCCACATGAAGTTCCAGGGTTTCCACAGGGGACCAGTTAATGACAAGGCCGGACACCCTGCTCTGCCCTGCCTCTTGCCTGAACAACACATCCGTCACCTTTACCAGATTAAAGATAGTAGTTCCTGACTTGACGCAGCTCGAAACAATGGTAGAAGTGGCCTCCACGCTGTCCATGGTGTATTGGCCATTCCCCTTTGGATGATGCGCGATTCCCAGCTCCTCCACAATATGAATGGCATCATCCTGAACGACAATCTCGTTGAACATCATGCCGCCACCCCACATGCCGCCGCCGGGCGCCAGTTTTGACTCAAATACAACTGCCTTGAGCCCTGCCTTGGCAAGATAATAGCCGGCTATTAGATTCGAAGGACCTGCTCCCACAAGGGCCACATCGACCTCTAAAGATGCGAGGAACTTTTCCATGTAGGATGCAATAATGGACTTGGAAATGGTTAGATCATCTATCTTCATCTTTTTTCGTCTCCAAGATAAACCCCTTCCCTATAACTGACTAAACAAAGCCGGCCTTGAATAGCGACCGGCTTAGAAATCGGTGTTAATCGAAAATCAGGATAAGGCAGAATTTTCTAATAGGATTTGGCAAAATAGAATACCCTTTTTGGGCTACAAGTCAATAAAATATTGACATTGACTGGATAAATTATATCTGTTATGCAACAATTGCTTGATTATTGGCAGTTTAAAAGATCTGCTATTATCTACTTGATACCTTTAGAACGCTGAGAGAGATACATCATGGATTACAAAAAGACGCTTAATCTTCCAAAAACCGATTTCCCCATGAAGGCAAACCTGGTTCAAAGGGAGCCTGAAATATTAAAGACATGGGAGAAACAGGATATCTACTCAGTAATAAGAGACACATCAAAGGGAAGACCTACCTATATCCTGCACGATGGCCCACCTTACGCCAATGGCAATATCCATATGGGTACCGCATTTAATAAGATCTTAAAGGACATGATCATTAAGGCAAAGCAGATGGATGGATATGATGTTCCTTATGTGCCTGGATGGGACTGTCATGGGCTTCCGATCGAGTTGCAGGTAGACCATGAACTTGGAGATAAAAAACTCGAGATGACCTGCTCAGAGATCAGAAAAAGGTGCCGCCAGTTTGCTGATCGCTTCATAAAGATTCAAAGAGATGAGTTTAAAAGGCTCGGGGTTTTCGGTGAGTGGGACAGGCCTTATTTGACAATGGACTATACGTATGAGGCCACTATTGTCAGAGAGTTTGGGAAGTTTGCACTTAATGGCAGCCTTATTAAAAGCAAGAAGCCCATCTACTGGTGTTATTCCTGTGGCACTGCCCTAGCAGAAGCAGAGGTTGAATACGAGGATGATACATCTACCTCTATCTATGTAAGATTTCCCTTTGTCTCTGATCTAACGTCAAAGTATCCATCCCTTGCAGGCAAGGATATATTCATAGCTATATGGACCACAGCCCCTTGGACTATACCGGCTAACCAGGCTATCTCCCTCCATCCTGATTTTACCTATGTAGCTGTCGATACACGAATGTATGGTGTCTTGATATTGGCTGAAGGCCTCGTAGAGCAGTTCTTAAACACAGTGGGAATTGAAGGGCATACTGTTTTGGCCCGGTTTGATGCCCGCGAGTTAGAGGGCCTCAAGGCCAAGCACCCGATTTATGATAGAGAGTCAGTAATTATTCTGGCTGATTACGTTACCCTGGATGCCGGGACTGGCTGTGTTCACATTGCAACCGGTCATGGACAGGAGGACTACGAAAGCGGGTTAAAATACAATCTTGAGATATATTCCCCGGTTGACGATAAGGGAAGGTTTACAGAGGATGTGGAATTTTTTGCTGGTCAGGAGGTCTTTGAGGCAAATCGAAACATTGTCCAGAAGCTGACTGAGGTAGGGACAATGATTAAAGAGGAACCTATTACCCATTCCTACCCCCACTGCTGGAGATGTAAAAAACCGGTTATATTTAGGGCCACCGAGCAATGGTTTATCTCTATGGACAAGGTTGGCTTGAGGGAAAAATCCCTCAAGGCCATAAGAAATGTAGAGTGGATCCCAGGCTGGGGAGAGGAAAGGATCTATAATCTTGTTGCTAATCGGCCTGATTGGTGTGTCTCCAGGCAGCGTTTATGGGGTGTGCCGATCACTATCTTTTACTGCCTGGAGTGCGGCAATCAGCTTATCAACGGGGAGATAGTAGATTATGTAGGGGAACTTGTTGAGAAGCACGGCACCGATGTCTGGTTTGATCGGTCTGCTCATGAGCTTTTACCAAGAGGGACAACCTGCCCCTCGTGTCATGGGAACAGATTCAGGAAGGAGACAGATATCCTGGATGTGTGGTTTGACTCTGGTGTAAGTTTTACTGTTCTTGAGCAAAGGGACTACCTGAGTTCTCCGGCCGATTTATATCTGGAAGGAAGTGATCAGCACAGGGGCTGGTTCCACAGCTCTCTTTTATGTTCGGTAGGGACAAGGCAGAAGGCCCCATTCAAATCCGTCCTGACACATGGGTTTGTGGTTGACGGAGATGGAAGGAAGATGTCCAAATCAAGGGGCAACGTTATCTCCCCAGAAGAGGTCATCGACAAATATGGTGCCGAGATACTAAGGCTCTGGGCGGCCTCTGAGGACTACCGGGGTGATATAAGGCTTTCTCAAGAAATTCTTGATAGGCTCACAGAGGCTTACCGAAGGCTGAGAAATACCTTCAGGTTCTTGCTTGGCAACCTTTATGATTTTAATCCAGTGAAGGATGCAGTCCCTTATCAGGAGCTATTAGAACTTGATAGATGGGTCCTTTACCGGCTTCAGGAATTGACGGCAGCCGTGATGAGCTCCTACAAGAGATTTGAATTTCACGCTATATACCAGGCCATCTATAATTTCTGTGTCCTTACCCTATCATCCTTTTACTTGGATGTGTTGAAGGATAGGCTTTACACCTCGGCTGTCAGTTCAAAAGAAAGGAGGTCCGCGCAGACAGCCTTGAATGAGATCTTAGAGGGTCTTGTCAGGCTTATGGCCCCTATTATCCCCTTTACGGTTGATGAGGTATGGGGGTATCTTCCCAATAAAGAGAGGCCGATCAGTGTCCATGCGGATTTATTTATGCCTGCCAGAGAGGAGTTTACAGATAGCTCATTGATCAAGCACTGGGAGGTGCTGTTAAATATCCGAAAGGAGATTGCCAAGGCGCTGGAGTTGGCTCGAAAGGATAAGATCATTGGCCATTCCCTGGATGCGTCGGTAAGTTTGGCCCTTCCCCGGGATCTCTTAAGGGGCCTAAAAGACTACCGGGATGAACTAAGGTCTATCTGTATTGTCTCGGCCGTTGAATTGGTAGGGGAGGGAAAGATTGAAGGGGGTTATGAGAGCCAGGAGTATCCTGGATTGGTGATCAAGGTCTCACCTTCCCCTTTCCCTAAGTGCGAGAGGTGCTGGATCCATGACTCTACTGTAGGACATGATAGAGAGCACCCTGCGATATGCAAACGATGTGTACAGGTTATTCAAGAATTAGACTAAAGGCCTCAAGAATTGAAAAGAGATTATCCCCTATTTATTGGCCCAGCCCTGGCTGTTCTGCTCCTCGATCAGATTTCCAAATGGCTCATTATCAATCATCTAAAACTGCACCAGATCCTTTCTGTAATCCCCGGGTTTTTCAATCTCGTTTTAGTTAAAAACAGGGGAATGGCCTTTGGTATTTTTAGCCAAACCAGATCCGGATTTCCCTACTATTTCTTGTTAGCCACAACAATAGGCGTCATAGTTGTAATCCTTTGCTTCTTTTACTGGACAAAAAGAGATCGAAAATGGCTGACCGTAGGGCTTTCTATTATCCTCGGAGGGGCCATAGGCAACTGTATAGACAGGGTACGGTTTGGTTATGTCATCGATTTTTTGGATTTCTTCCTAAAAAGCTATCACTGGCCTGCATTTAACGTGGCCGATGCTGCAGTCACTGCAGGTACCTTCTGGCTTTTCATCAATATTCTGAAAGGTAAGAGCCTTAAAGAAGATAAGCCGTAACTTATAACTGTTCCAGCCTCTATCCTCCAGCCTAGCACCAAAGACGTAGACCCTGGGATCTTGTAATGTCGGTTGTTAGTTGTCCGTTGGCCTAAATCATTTTGTTCTTTGTTTATTCCCAATCCAGGCAAGATCTGCTATTCCTTCTGCCAGTTGATAAACGCGAAGATTTTCGAATCTTGTCCTAACCATAGTATTGTGTATCGTATTGTGTATCCTAAAATATTTCATTGTTATTCTTCACAACGGACAACCGGCGACGATCGAATGACGCTATGCTGAATTGGGCTCTTAGTAGCCAAGGTGCAAGAACTTGTTTTAGGGCCCATAGTTTAAGAGAGTAAATGCACATTGCCGATTCTTACTCTCCTAAGGCCTGCCTTCCTGGCCGCCTGAAGGCATTCCTCGGCCTGTACCCTGGGTGTGGTCGGTAGATCCTTCATAAAAAAGTGAGGATAAAACCCTAACAGGCTATAGGGGATATTGGGACTGCAGTTGTAGATAAGAGAGGCGATCTTATGGACCTCTTCACTGTCTATATATCCAGGGACAAGCAGGGTGCTGGCCACAAGGAGAGGCACCTCTGGCCTCTCCTGTATATGCTGGGCAGCTATCTTAAAATTATCCAGTGCCCTCTTATTGCTCACCCCGCACAAGGCCAGATGAAGGTTCTCTGTCCATGCCTTGAGATCAAACTTGATACAGCCTCCGGACCTCAGGGAGATATCGATCATCTGGGAAAGCAGGCCAGGATTCATGGAACCATTTGTCTCCCAGCACACCCGTAAGATCCTTCCTCGGTTCTCCTGAGTTGCCCTTTTTGAGACATTTATGGAATGAATGAGATGAGGGGTCGGATCCCCACCAAAGTAACAGATACAGGCGGTTTTGCGATCCACACAGCTGGCAAGCTCAGATACCAGCACCCTCTTCCCCCTGCTGACCCGCTCCCTGAAGTGCCAGTTCTGGCAGAATAGACAGTTGAAAGAGCAGCCGTTATAGAAAACGGCAAGGTTTTTGTAGCCATGCTCAGGGCCTTGGCTGTACGCATATTTTGGATAGCCTATGCCTGTGCCACCTGGACAGACCCAATCAGCCACACAGTTCGTCGGCAGCGCGTCGTAGTACCAATCCACATTAGCATCCCTCGTTCCACCCCTTATCTTACCCCCCGTAACTGATCGGATACCGCAGTATCCGGTGGCGCCTTCGGCAATCTGACACGAGTTAAAGCAAAGCCTGCAGGTAATAGCTTGTGGATCTCGTGGTGGCAAGGCCGGAAGGCCAAATGGTTCTCGGGATCCTCCGTGAACCTCACAAATGTGATCGATCATGCCATCATAGCCTGCCCTCAGGCATCTTAAACAGATACCAACTGTCTTTGAAATAAAGGGTGAGGAATCACCACAGTTTATGCAAACAGCCATCGGTTTATCACCTTATGATAGCCCCAAGATTTCCTTCAGCCTCTTTGCATTCTTAACAGCATAGCCCTTATAATCATTGTCAAAGTAAAGGTACGTATCCTTGGACCGATCCCTGATTTTTCGAGCATATGCCCCCAGTTCCTTCTCAGAATATTCAGAGGCATAAAGTCTTTTGGAACCGTGGAGCCTGATATAGATAAACGTGGCCGTATCCTTCTCCATATAAGGGTAGCGACCAGCCGTATCGGAGATACAAAGGGCGATGTTGTTATCCCTGAGTATGTCTATTGCCCTTTCCTGTGCCCAGCTAGGATGTCTCACCTCCAGGGCATAGCGATGGTTCCCTTTGAGATGTCTGCAGAAATGGCTGAACACTGTTTCATCAAAAGAGAGACTCGGTGGTAGTTGAATGAGGATTGGCCCCAGTTTTTCCTTGAGCGACTCAGCAGATGTGAAAAATCTCTCAAGAGGTTCCTCGGGGTCCTTTAGTCTCTTTATGTGGGTGATATATCTATTGGCCTTTACTGCCCAGAGGAAATTATCGGGTGTCCTTTTTCTCCAGTTTTCAAAGGTCTGTGGTTTGGGAAGCCGATAGAAGCTGGCGTTTAGCTCAACCGTCCCATAGTGCCTGGCATAGAAGTCCAGCCATTTCATCTTCGGCCAGTCTTTGGGATAGAATACCTCGCTCCAATGATCGTAGATCCAGCCGGAAGTACCGATGCGGATTTGGGGTGACCGTTCACCGTTGTGTGTTATCCATTGTCCGTTATTCATTGTTCAGCGCTCTCCGTTCACCGTATTTGCTAAGGGAATTCTTGAGCGCAGTTATTTTTGCTGAGACTTTGTGCAGCTCTCCGATTAGGCTATTGCAAGATTTCTCATTAATATATTCTTGCCTTTTCGAAATCTCGAGAAGTGGAACACATTCGTAGCACGAGCCAAGCGCAATATTCAGGAAATGAATAAATTCCCTTTTTCCTCGGCTGCTCCCCTCTGCAATGTTAATTGGAATTGAAATAGATGCTCTTCTTAACTGGTTTGTGATTCCGAACATTTCGCTTTTTGGAAACGGTTTAGTTATTTCATAGGTTTGGTTAGCTAATTCAATAGCATCCTTATATACCTCTAACTTTTCGAAATTAAATTGCATATTTTGCCTCCCTCCCCGTTGGCTCTCTAGTTCTTCCTATCGGTCAACGGGAAACAGTGAACGGTGAACTTTTACAATGCGCCAATCTTTTCGCCCTAAACTTGTTTGAATGACAAGTGTCTTTGCGTATATATCTATATTGAAGCATGAGAGAGAAATTTTTCAAGGTAAAAAAATTATACGCAATCTTCTCAGAGAACTATGGTAGCGCATAAAGAAGAATACTGGAGCAAATTTGCCAGTACTTTTGATGAAGATCAAGAGTATGTTGTTGGAAAGACAGTTCTACAAAAAATAATTGCAAAACTATATGAAGAGCGTGACCTGGGAGAAGTAATAGAATTCGGATGTGGAAGAGGATATTTCACTCAAGCGATAGCTAAGAATGCGAAGCATGTTACAGCCACAGACCTTTCAGATGAGATGTTGGAGATGGCAAGAATTCAATTACACCAATTCCAAAACATAACTGTCCAAAAAGCTGATTGTGAAGACACATATTTTCCATCGAGAAGATTTGATAGCGTATTCATGGCCAATTTGATACATGTGCTAAGAAATCCTATAAAGGTTCTTCAAGAAAGTCATCAAATTCTAAGAAAAGGAGGATTATTACTTATTGTAGACCTTACATCCTATAATATGAACTGGTTTGAAAAAATGAAATTAGGTATCAGATACTTCAAGAAGTGGAGCATCCCACCACGCTATGCCCGAAACAAGTTATCTCCCGATGAACTTGCCTCCTTTGTAGAAAACGTAGACTTTAACGTGGAGGAAGTTCAGCTTTTGGGAGATAAGACAAAGGCGTTATATTTAAGAGGCAGAAAGGAATGAAGACAGCGTATGACAGAGCGTATCTGGCTTTACTGCGCTTTGCCCAAATCCAGGACCGGTTGGGCTCCGAGTATTGTCGGGAGGTCAGGTAGACATGCAGGATAAGGAACCTTTATACATAGAAGGCCAGAAGATTCCCTCTGTCGTTCTTGATATCTCACGGAGGCTTACAGAAAATGGTTATGAGACCTTTATTGTGGGAGGGGCACTGAGGGACTCCCTTCTTGGTTACCAGGCCAAGGATTGGGACGTGGCTACCGATGCAAGGCCGGACAGAATCCATGGTCTTTTTCCCGATATGACACGCTTTGACTTGAAGCATGGAACCGTTACCCTAGTTTTCAGGAGGAGGCACTTCGAGGTAACCACCTATCGAGGTACCGGGGGATTTGGGGCAAGCATTGAGGAGGATCTCTCGCACCGGGATTTCACCTTTAATGCCATGGCATATGATATTGTCAACAAGAGGATCATAGACCCCTTCGGTGGGAAGGAAGATATGAAAAGGAAGCTAGTCAGGGCAGTGCTCAACCCGAAAGAACGGTATAATGAGGATCCATTGAGGATGATGAGGGCTATCAGGTTCTCTTTACAGCTTGGGTACTCCATTGAGCCCGAAACCCTCATGGCAATAAGCCCTATAGTACCAGCTATTGATACAGTAGCCGAAGAAAGGATACGAGAGGAGCTTTTGGCAATACTCATGGTTAGCAGGCCCTCAGCTGGTTTTAACCTTATGAGGAAGACAGGTCTTCTCAGCAGGATCTTACCGGAGCTCCTTGAAGGGTACAGAAAACGGCAAAATAATTATCACAAATATACTATCTACCGGCACACTATGGAGACGGTTGATTCTATTGAGAGGGAGCCTATCCTGAGGCTTTCTGCCCTGTTTCACGATATTGCCAAACCTCGGGTCAGAAAAAAGCTCAAAGGCAGATGGAGATTCTTTGGCCATGAGAAGGCAAGTGCAGGGCTTACCAGGGAGATTATGCTCCGCCTGCGGTTTAGCAAGGAGGAGATCGATCGAGTGACATACCTGGTTTTCCATCACATGTTCGACTATAAAAAGGATTTGAGCGACAGGGCAATAAGGCGTTTTATCAAACGGGTAGGAACAGAGCACATCGATGACCTTATGAAGCTTAGAGAAGCAGATGACCTTGCACATGGATGGGGGAGGATTGGTGAAGATCAGATTGAGGAATTCAGAAACAGAATCAATGCCCAGATCAAAAAATCACACCCTTTCACCATCTCTGACCTAGCGGTCAATGGCAATGATGTAATGGATATATTAGGGCTAGAACCCGGTCCCAGGGTCGGCAAAATCTTAAATAAACTCCTTGATATAGTCATCGAAAAGCCAGAGCATAACAAGAGAGATAAGCTTATAGAGGTGCTCAAACATATGAGGGCGTAATAGAGGACTCGCCATTAAAAGACATTTTCCTTTTCGGGGAATTTCCGAATTTCTTCATAAGTAAAGACCGGGCCATCAACGCAGACAAACTTGTCCCCGATATTACAGTGACCACATTTGCCGACCCCGCATTTCATATAGCGCTCCAGGGTCATAATAATGTCTTTTCCCTTGAATCCGGATTGCACGAGCTCAAGTGCCACAAATTTCATCATTATCGGCGGCCCGCACACAATGGCTGCGGCATTTTCAGGATGAACATCGGTCTCCTTCCATAACTCCGTTACCACGCCGATACAAAATCCCCAGCCCTCGGATGGTTTATCAACAGTCAGCCAGACTTCTGTATCGGGGACTTTTTTCCATTCCTCAAGCTTGACCTTAAAACACACTTCTTCTGGTGTCTTCGCCCCGTACAGGATCTTGATATTCCTGAAATCTTCCCTGTTGTCGAAGACCATATTTATCAGACTGCCCAAGCATGGTAGTCCAATCCCTCCGGCAATAAAATAAATGTTTTTCCCTCTAATCTCATCATAGGGAAATGAATTGCCATATGGGCCGCGAACATACAAAATATCTCCTACATCTAATCCGTGTATCGCATGCGTTACTTTCCCAGTATCCCCGATCGTAAATTCCAGAAACCCTTTCCGTGAAGGCGGTGACGTAAACGACATGGGGACTTCTCCGACACCGAACAGAGACACTTCTGCAAACTGGCCAGGTTTATAATCAAAAGAATCCGCAATCTGTTTATCCGTGAATCTTACCTTAAAGGTCTTGGCGTCAAAGCTTTCCTTCTGAATGGCTTCAATTCTTGCGGGATAGGGCAAATATTCGTTTTTCATTTTACATGACCTTTCTTTCTTCCGTTATCTCCTGGATGAACTTGGATATACCTATATCCACCGGACAGCTCGCCAGACAACGTCCGCAGCCAATACAACCGCTCATCCCGGTAATCTCATAGTCATATCTGAGTTTATGTTCGTATCTTCTCGCTGTTCTTATGGATTTCTCTTCCCTCGGATTGTGCCCGCTGGCCTCCCGGGTGTACCCTTCGAAAACACAGGCGTCCCAGCTCCGGTAACGAGCTCCCTGCTCCCCTTTCAGGTAATCAAACACGTTGAAGCAGGTACACGTGGGGCAGACATAAAGGCAGGCCCCGCAATAAATACATCTTTCGCCAATTCTTTTGTAGTTTTCTTGTGGGGAGAATTCATGGTCAGCCATGAGATCAACTGCCTTCGGAAAATCCACTTTTAGTTCTACGGCTTCATATGCCTTGGTCTTTATGTGGTTTTTTGTCTTTTCGGCATCCGCCGGAGGATCTTTAAAGAATTTCCCATATTTTTCAACGAGCTCCTCGCCTTTTTGAGACCCTGTTTCCACAGAATAGGAATCCCCGTTATCAATCAATTGCCAGTCATACCCCTCGTCGGCAAATGGCCCTGTCCTGGCCGATGTGCAGAAGCAGGCCGTCGGGCGCGGAGGATTGAGACAGCCGATCACAACGAGGAATCTGTTTTGAGTTCGGCTCAAGTAATACTTATCCTCAAAGCCCCGTTTAAAAAAATCATCGGAAAAGAGGACTCCCTTTAGATCGCAGGCCTTGATGCCAAAGACAAATTTGGCGGAGGATTCAACGGCTTCTTGTATCTTGCCTTTTTGAAACGCAAACATAGATTCAAGCTGGGGGAAGAAGATATCCTTAGGGGGAATAACCTCTTCATCTCCTAGGACAATATTTTTCAGGGCATCATCAAGTTCCCTTCCGTTCTTTGGGAGCGTTTCGAACCAGATATCTCCTCCTAAATTCCTCTGCGGAACATAGGTGTTCCACTCCTTGCTGACTTCCCGTAATAAATCGCCAATTTTTTCCTTCTCGATGACCTTCATACTATAGCTTCTCCACTTTTACCGCACACACTTTATATTCCGGTATTTTTGCATCCGGATCGAGCGCCGGATTTGTCAGAACATTAGCGGCTGCCTCTCTAAAGTGAAACGGGATGAATACCGAATCCTTCGCTACCTGTCGGGTAACCTTAGTCCTTATTTTAATGTTTCCCCGCCGGGAACTGACCTTAACATAATGACCTGTTTCTACCCCTAGTTTTTCGGCATTTTCCGGGTGCATTTCCACATAGGCCTCCGGAACCTCTCTCTCAAGGGTTGAGGTTCTTCCGGTCATTGTCCGGGTATGCCAGTGCCAGTAAACCCTTCCCGTGGATAACGTGAAATTATATTCTTCATCTACCGATTCGTCCGGTGGGATATACGGACGCGGCATGAAGGTACCATTGCCTTTTACGAATCTGTCTTTATGCAGATAAGGCGTCCCGGGATGATCTTTTGACGGACATGGCCACTGCAACCCATATGGGTCCAGCCGCTCATAGCTCACCCCTCCATAGATGGGCGTCACCTGCGCAATTTCATCCATGATTTGCGCGGGATGGTCATAATTCATGCCGTTGTAGCCCATTCTCCGAGCCACTTCACGGAGTATTTCCCAGTCCGCCTTTGCCTCTCCGGGAGAATCGATTGCCTTTCTTATCTTCTGTATCCTTCTTTCGGTATTCGTAAAAGTCCCGTCCTTTTCGGCAAAACTGGCTGCGGGAAGTACGACATGCGCATATTCTGCTGTATCAGATAGAAAAATGTCCTGCACAACCAGAAATTCAGCCTTACTTAAGCACTCTCTCACATGATTTGAGTCAGGATCGCTTATCACCGGATTTTCACCCATGATGTAAAGCCCCTTTATGCTTCCTTCTCCTACGGCATTGATAATTTCCGTGACCGTAAGCCCGACACTTGCCGGCAATGCCTCCACATTCCAGGCCCGTTCGAACTTCTTTCTCACGCCTTCATCGGTTACCTTCTGATATCCAGAGAATACGTCCGGCAGCGCCCCCATATCACAGGAACCTTGGACATTATTGTGTCCTCGCAAGGGATTTACCCCCGTGGAGGCAAATCCAACATGACCCGTGAGCATGGCCAGGTTCGCCAGGGATTTAACATTGTCCACCCCTGTTGTATGCTGCGTAATGCCCATGGAATAAACGATCATGGCCTTGCGGACTCCCGCATAGGTGCGGGCAATCTCGATAATTTTCTCTTTTGGAATGGAAGTAATATGTTCGACATACTCCGGGGTGTAGTCCTTCACCAGTTCTCTTAGTACTTCAAACCCCTCGGTTCTTTCCTCTACATAATCCTTATTGTAAAGCCCTTCAGAAATAATCACGTGGATGAGGCCGTTAATCCAGGCCACATCCGTCCCGTTTTTCTGACGGGCATAAATAGTGGCATGTTTGGCGATTTCTATCTCCCTCGGGTCGATGACGATCAGTGTGGCTCCCTTATCCTTTACCGCATTAATAATGCGGGAGCCGATCAAGGGATGCTGGGCCGTTGTGTCCGAACCGGTAACCAGGACGACTTCCGCATCTTCAAAATCCCCAATGGAATTGGTCATCGCTCCGGAGCCGAATGTTGCCGCCAGTCCCGCTACTGTCGGCGCATGACAGAGCCGTGCACAATGGTCTACATTGTTGGTCTTGAACACGGCGCGAGCCAGTTTCATCATGAGGTAATTCTCTTCATTGGTGGTCTTGGCCGAACTTAAAAAAGCAAGGCTATCCGCACCGTACCTATCCCGGAAATACCTTAGTTTTTCGACAATCAACCCCAGGGCCTCTTGCCAGGTAGCAGGGATAAATTTTCCGTCCTTTTTGATCAGAGGTGTTGTTAATCGATCCAGGCTGTTGGCGAACTCGAAGCAATTCCAGCCTTTGACACACAGTGCACCACGTGATACGGGATGGTTCTTGCTGGGATACGCTCCGGTTAATTTCTTGCCGTCAGAGACAAGGTAAAGACCGCACCCACACCCGCAATAGATACATGTCGTTAAGACATGCTTCAGTTCCATGATCAAACTCCTCGCGAGCAAGAGATCTATTTTTGGATAGTTAAAAAGAAATCCTCAACCCTAAATTCTACCATTTTTATATATCAACATATTTGTCATCTGGAATGAAATAATTTCTTTTTCATTCTAAGGAATAATTTCATATTCTTCCTAGAAATTCTAAGAGCTATGAGGGAAAGGTAATCGGGCAGGCCTCGACGCGGCTAGCCTCTGCTTTGGTCATCAGCGTCGGCAATCTCTTCGGTTTTTTGGCTCTCTCCATAAAAAGGGACGGTTCTATTTTATTGGCAAAATCGATAGGGTCAAATAATATTTGAATAACCCAAGGGGAGCTAGGATAGCACTATCAGGGTAGGAGATTGGGGTCTGGCCTTGACATTTGACAGAATGTGAGGAGGCGGTTTTAGGTTTTTCCTTAACTGCCTTCTCCTTTTTCAGGGAGAGGTGTACGGGGGCCCTGGCAAGCTTATGGGCCGGGGAATTGTGGGCGACCATGAAATAGATTTGGGCCCTCTTTCGATTTGAGTAAGACCTGCCATATGTCCAGTAGCGTCTGCCTTGAAAAGCAGACGTAAAAGGGGAAGGCGAAAGCCAGGGATAGTATTTTTTCCGTCAGGTTTTCATTTTTCAAGAACTTCTACTACCTCAAAAGCAGTAAAGAGCCACTTGTCTTGGAATTTCTTTAAACCCACTTCAAGTTCAAGGGTATCATCAACAAGGTCTTCCCCTTTCAAGGTTCCTGACAGCTGGCCTGTTACAAGGACTCTTGCTAGGTCCTTTTCCGGGAATTCAATCTGATGATCATGAAATCGTACGGATAGCTGAGAGAATTGTAAACGGCCGCGACCTGCGAGGCTGGTTATCTCCTGGCGAGTGTAGCTGCCTGAAATAGAATTAATGTGGCTCCTAAGGGTACAGCCTTCAGCGAACAATGAGCCTAGATTTTGGATCTTGAGTGCCATGGTGAAGGTATTTTCACCCCTTTCCTTTGATGCCCATTGGGCAAGTGAGGAAAACTGCTTTCTTACCTTCTTTTCTTCACTTTCAAAAAAGGAGACTGATGCTGCTATCCCAATTGTCACAACCAATGCGGCTATTATAATGTACCTGGTTCTTACCATAGCGGGGCTCCTAGGATACGCTCCAGTGAAGCTTGTCCAAAATTATGCTGCTCCATTGGCACATTCCTGTTATCCCCCACAACATAGACAAAACCTCTCTTGACCTGTCGCGGTGAAAGATCCCAGTTGCAGGGATAACGGGCGTAAGGTTCATCCAGCTCTATCCCATCAACAAAAAGCTTTCCATCGCGAAATTCAACTGTTTCCCCTTCCAGGGCAACTACTCGTTTTAGGAGCATTACGTTTTTGCCTGCAAAGCTTACCAATACCACATCATGCCTTTCTGGCCCTGAAAGGATGTACTTGAGTCTCCAGCAGAAATTGACAGATCCATTCCGGTACAGAGGCTCCATGCTGTATCCCTTAATACGGAGGGGGATGCAGATGTGGCCGAAAAACAAATATGCTGCGAGCGCAACCAGTAAGATCCTGAGAAGAACTTTAGGTGTTACAGACGGAAAAAGGAATTGGCGAATCTTTTTATATGCAGCCATTAGGTAACGTAAAAGGGACGGTTCTATTTTATTGACAAAATCGACAGGGCCCAATAATATTTGCCCATGCCAAGGGTAGCTAGGATAGCACCATCAGGGTACATATATCACATTTTAACGAGGGGCAATAACCGTCAGGATATTTTTAAGGCGGAAGAAGACTATGAAAAGTTTATCGACATAGTTGGGAGCCACAAAGACAAGTACATCTTTAAACTATACCACTACGCACTGATGCCAAATCATGTTCATCTTGTCCTTGAGACAATAGAGGAAGGGGGCAGTTTGGCAGAGGTAATGAAAGGGATCAACTTGTCGTATGCACAATACTACAAGAAAAGCTATAGGCATATAGGGCATTTTTGGCAGGATAGATATAAGAGCATCTTAATATCAAGGGATGATTACCTGCTTGCCTGTGGAAGTTATGTAGAGCTAAACCCAGTGAGGGCTGGGATAGTGGGGAGTCCGGAGGATTATAGGTGGAGCAGCTACAAGGTATATGCCTATGGGAACAAGGATTCAGTGATAGATGAACACCCGATCTACAAGGAACTATCAACTAACGAGACCGCTCGCAGGAAAAGGTACAGAGAATTTGTAAAGGGAATGATAAAGGCAAGGAATGCTATGAAGGGTGAAATGGACAGAAGGATGATATATGGAAACAAAAATTTTACAGACGTGATAGAGAAAAACTATGAATTAGCGGCTTTAATAAAGCCAAAAGGTAGACCGAAGAAGGAGGAAGAAAAAAAATAGAGCCGTCCCCCCTTTTTGATCCTAAAGACACCTGCCTCATGGTTCATGCTATTATTACCGTTGTATCATGAACCTCAAAGTCCAGGCCCCAAATTGGGGTTAAAGAGGATCGAAGTTTGCTTTCCCTTTCGTTTTATTCATTCATGAATGCACTTCGCAGTAACACCATTAATTTCGAGGATGAGAGGTATTCACAATGGCCAGATTTGGGATGGTAATAGATTTGAGAAAGTGTATCGGCTGTTGGTCCTGCACGGTCTCTTGTAAAGAGGAGCACTTCTTGCCACGCGGTATGTTTTGGAACAGGGTGCTGATCAGTGAATCAGGAAAGTACCCAGCGGTCAAAAAGGAAATGTACCCTGTTCTTTGCAACCACTGCAAGGAAGCGGCATGTGTGGATGTCTGCCCTACAGGCGCCACTGATAAAAGAGAAGATGGTATCGTCGTGGTTGACGCCGATAAGTGCACTGGGTGCAGGTATTGTTTAATTGCCTGCCCTTACCAGCAAAGAACGCTTTATAAAGACGATAAGGTGGAATGGTTCCCGGGGCAGGGTTTCACTCAATTTGAAATATTGGGAAGAACATTATACCCCTTGCAAAAGGGTACGATGACAAAATGTAACTTCTGTGCTGAAAGGATCGATGAAGGGCAAAAGAAGGGACTGAAACCTGGCGTGGATAATGACGCAACCCCTGCCTGTGTGATAAGCTGCCCGGTCAATGCCCGGATTTTCGGGGACTTGGACGATCCATCCAGCAACGTATCAGACCTTATTAAAGTACGAAAAGGATTCCAACTGCATCCTGAGTTAGGGACTGATCCCTCAGTCTATTATATTAATTAGACCTAAAGCTGTCATGTCAAGGAGGAAAAGTCTATGTCAGCACAACAGGAGAAAATATGGGAAGATGTCTGGGTGAACACCACCTGCGGTGGATGCTACTGTGGATGCGGCATAAGAGTGCGCAGGATTAATGGTGTACCAGTAAAGATAGAGGGTATTCCCGGAAGTACCATGGGGGGAGAAAATGCCGGCGTTTGCGGGAAGGGCGCCGCAAGCATTATGTACTACCATGACCCCAACCGGGTTACAAAGCCCTTAAGGAGAACAAACCCTGAAAAAGGGATTGGCGTTGATCCCAAATGGAAAGAGATCTCCTGGGATGAGGCATTGGAGGAGGTTGCTGAGAGGATGAAGAAGATTATAGCCGATGATCCGCACAAGGTTTTGCTCACCAATCAAACCCAGCGCGCCAGTGACGGTCCCCACAACCATCTCTATTTCTATGGAGCGGCCGTGGGACAACATGCCAATGGCTGCTTTATCATTGGTGGGGGGAGCCTCCACTGCGGTAACGCGGCCCACATGATGGGTGGTCTGATTCATGGGGCCTGGTCTATTGCCCCTGACTGGAGATATACAAAGTATGTGCTTAAATTCGGATCAAGTAAGGGTACGGGATCCGGCCACTCCGCAATGACGAATGCCAGGTTGAGAGCCCAGGCCATGGAAAGGGGCATCAAAGAGGTCGTTTTTGACCCGATGTGTAATTTTGCTGGGGGAAAGGCCACCGAATGGATACCTATCTTGCCGGGCACGGACTCTGCTTTGGCCCTGGCCATGGCCAATTATATCCTGAACGAATTACAGGTCTATGATGCCCAATACTTGAAGGCCAAGACAAATCTTCCCTATCTTATTGGCCCGGGTGGTACCTATGTGAGAGATAAGGATTCAGGTAAACCTTTTATCTTCGATGAAAGGGAGAAAAAGATCAAAGAATTTGATGCGCCCGTTCAGAATTACGGGGATTATGCCCTAGAGGGGGAATTCGAGGTTAACGGCGAGAAGTGCAGACCAGCTTTCATGTCCCTAAAGGAACATCTGAAACAGTTCGGCATGGGCTGGGCCTCAGACATCACTACTGTTCCGGCCGAGACCATCACGCGCATTGCCGAAGAATGGGTAGGAAACGCCCAGATTGGCAGTACCATCACCATTGAGGGAAAGACCTATCCTTATAGACCTGTGGCTGCTGTAACATTTCGAGGGGCTCAGGGACATTCAAACGGCATCCACCAGGTAGCAGCCATAGACCTCCTATGCGAACTGGTAGGGGCAGAGGATGTTCCTGGCGGCACATTGGGCTGGCCCTCCATTAGGAGAAAGTATCCCGGTGGGAATTATGAACGAAAAACGAGCGTGGGGCTCGATGGGGTGATCGTCCCCGGTGTCTTTTACTCTCACATCCCCTGGCCTCCCCACAAACCCAAGGTGCCCTGCAAGGACATTGGCTGTGTGGATTTTTGGCCCCATGCCACACTTTCCCACATTCCCTACGTGAAGGAGAGGGATGAGATCTGGAAAAAGCTGGGGGTGACCGCAAAACCGGAGATGCTATTTGGCATAGCCTGTAATTTCATTGTCAGTAATTGTGATTGGCAGGCCACGGTTGACTTTTTTAAGGATTTGTTTGTGGTCCAGATGGACGTATGGGTCAATGAAACCGATCAGGCCATTGCTGATATCGTCCTCCCCGATGTTACCTGGTTAGAAAAGGACTGCTGGAGTAGCGAAATTGATGCCTATTTTTTCAGCGGGAGCCCTTCCTACGAGGATTGGTACTGTCATATGCAAAAGGCAGTGGCAGAGCCGGTAGGTGAGTGCCGGTTCTTCATGGATGTCTATTTAGAAGTCGCCAATAGGGCAGGATTCAGGGATAAATACAATGAAATAGTCAATCAATATTACGGCATAGAGGACGAAGATCTGAAATTCAAACCTGGAGAACAGCCCACATGGGCAGAGATGGGGGAGCGCGTTCTCAAGTGGGTATATGGCGAAGACGCAGACAAGGTGAAGGAACAGGGCTATGCCACATGGCACAAACCTATCGAAGATGTTTATTGGCGGTGGGAAATCAACTCTAAGGTTCCTGTTTACATGGAGTTCCTGATTCGCGCAAGAAATGAAGTGGAGCGGGTTTGCAGAGAAGTAGACATGGATCTGGACTATGAACAGTATACGCCGAATGCCAGCTGGTTCCCTCCTACCACCTATAAAGAATTGGATGACGAATATAATATGATCGCCTATTCCTACAGGGATGTGCTGCACACGAATAATACCACCTTCCAGAATCCCATGATTGATGAAGTGAGCAAATTGTGCCCCTACACGTATACAGTCACCATGAATACGGATGTTGCCAAGCAAAAAGGGTTCGAGGATGGGAATATGGTATGGATTGAAAACCGGTACGGCACAAGAGAAAAGGGAAGGATTAAAACACTGGAGGGACAGCACCCCAAAACCGTGGGCATCGCCGGCCAAGGGGGGCTTTGGGCGGATATGAGACCAATTGCCAAGGGGAAGGGTAGCAATTTTTGTAAAATACTTCCCACCTATTTGAGGCACTATGACCCCGTCACGGGGAATATTGAAACCTCGGTGGCGGTAAAGGTGTATAGGGCGGAAGATTAAATCGGGACCCTTTAATAAGTTTGAAATAAAAACTTTAAAGAGAAGATTGAATGAGATGAAAAGAGCAAGGTTAATGGAATACGAATGGATGGTTAGGTATACCCCCCAGACAGAATGGATTGAGGGGCAGGGCGTGTTGTTATGGCTCGCGTTCTTTTTCTCGGAAATAGGGGCTGGAATATATTTTGTCTCACTTTTTTTGAACTTCAGAGCAGGCTGGCTCGTTGGATGGCTCGTAACATTAGTACTGGGGGGCCTGATCCATTTGGGATTTTTAGGGCAGCCTATGCGAAGCTGGCGAATATTGCTCAAGCCTGCAAGTTCAGAGCTGTCCCGAGGGCTTTGGGTCATTTTTCTCTTCGGGGTGATTGGCTTCTTTCAGATTCTCCCTGTTGTTTTTTCGGGCCTGCCATGGACAGGAGAAAGCTCAACCATGAACACGATTATGGGGATACTCTGTATACTGATAATCACCCATGGTTTTCTAACCATGAACGTGGTAAGGGCGCTTCCCATTTGGAATTCATCCATGATCATCCCTGTGTCATTGGTTTCGGGAATCTGGGTAGGAAGCCAGACCGCTGAATTGATGCTAAAAATCAGTGGGCAGGAACTCTATATGTCCGAGTTATGGTCCAGGTGGTCCCTCTTGAGTTATATGGCTGTATTGTTCTTATATTTGTGGGGTACTTATCATGCATCAGACACTGCCAAGGAGTCAATAAAGAGACTATTGATTGGTGATTCTGCTGTGCGTTTCTATATCGGGGTATTGGTCATAGGGATTATTATTCCCCTGATCATTACGCTTGTCGTTTGGGGGAATGGCGTTGAAAAACTGAGTGGTGGTCTCTTATTCATTCGTTTTGTATGCGTGCTGATTGGCGACCTGACGATGCGCTATAGTATCATGAAAAGTGCTATCTATACACCGATCATTTAGGACCTTGACTATTACTATAAAGAGCCAGGCTTGTTCAGAAGATATATGAGGTTGATCCTCCCACCTGCCTTAAGTGGAGGTGGGGTCAAATCTTTATTTTTGACAAATGAGGGGGTTCAGTCCTTTGCTCTTTGCTTAGAGAAAGAATAGGGTCCACACTCTTGATGGAATAGGAGGCGGCTGAAGGTTTTATCCTGAACCGTCTTCATCGTTTTTTCAGGGAGGGGTAAGAAAAATGTTTCCGTGAGGGTTGAATATTTTGTATAAAGACTTACCATATTGACTCAGCCATTTTAAAAGAGTACGGCCTGTTCTAAGCTCATGACTCATAATAGATAAAGGAGAAAAGAACAGGAGATAAAATGCCCATTTATGAGTTTAAATGTAAGAAGTGTGGAAATATCTTTGAGCACCTGATCTTTCGCTCTGATGAGGAGGACAAAGTTATCTGTCCCTCCTGCGGCCAAAGGGATACCTCCAGGCTTATGTCCTTGTTTTCATGCGGGTCAACCAGCTCCAGCAAGGGCCTGAGTAGCGGCGTTTCATCGGGTTGTTCATCACCTCCAGGCGGATTTACTTGAGCCTGATTATCACAGCCGTGAGCTGTGTCTATGTGATAGCTTTTTTATGGAAGGGAAGCAAAAGGAGAGAAAGAAGCAGATGAGTATCTGGTGGTTTCTTTTGATTATGGGAATATGGTTTTTGCTCCAGGCATACGTTTTGCCAAAATTGGGGATTTCCACCTGACTAAGAAATAGTTGCCAGTTGGGCAATCCAGAGAAACATATTACAGAAATTCACAAGAAGTCTGATACGTAGTTAGTCTATCTTAATAGGTGTTTGCTATTCTCTTTTGTCCGCCTTTTCATTTGACACGCAGACCCCTTCCTCCTATATTACGCCGTCAAAAACCGAATGCTTATCATTTTCATTAATATTTTTCCAAGGAGGTGACCAATGAAAGACTCTGTCGCTCTTATAACCGGGGCATCGACCGGTATCGGCCATGAGACTGCAGTTCTTCTGGGTCAGAAGGGCGCGAAGGTAGGGATCCACTACAATAAGAGTCGCGAGGGGGCTGAGGCTGCTGCTCGCAAGATCAGGGAGATGGGTGGCATGGCAGAAACCTTTCAGGCAGATGTTTCCCGGCAGGATGAGGTTGATGCTATGGTACGCGATGTAAGGGAAAAGTTGGGTGAGATTGATTATCTGGTGGGCAATGCCGGCTCGCTGATACGTCGTTGCCCGGTCGCAGAAGCAACCGGTGAGCTATGGGATGAGGTAATTGGGGTGAACCTGTCGTCAGTTTTTTACACCTGTCGGGCGGTTCTGCCCGGGATGATTGAGCGGCGCAAAGGGGCTATTGTCCTTGTTTCATCTGTTGCTGGCAGGACAGGTGGTGGCCCTGGGGCGGTCCCGTATGCTACTGCAAAGGGCGGTGTCTTGTGCTTTACCAAGGGGCTGGCCAAGGAGGTCGTGGGTTACGGGGTGCGCGTCAACGGAGTTGCTCCCGGTGTGATCATGACACCGTTTCACGAGCATTTTTCAACCCCGGAGATCCTGGAGAAGTTTCGGCGCCAGATACCCCTGGGAAGGCTCGGTGAGCCACAGGAGGTGGCCCGGGTGATAGTTTTTCTGTTGTCAGACGAGGCCAGTTACCTTGTCGGTGAGACAATCGAGGTCAACGGTGGTCTATTAACGGATTAGCCTGGATATCTGACCCAGGGACAGGCTGGACTCGAGATGGGCTCAAATCTTTAAAGGCGATTGAGGGGTTTCCTTGAATCGCCTTTTTTACTTGCCCCGCACATATCCCCTTATCTTTATGGGTTCTCCGGGGAGGGCTCCCGTGTGCCTTCCTTTCTCGACAACCATCTTGCCATTTACAAAAAGGTATTCGATACCTAGTGGGAATTGCTTGGGTTTGGCAAAAGTCGCCGTATCGGTGACGGTAAGCGGATCAAATACCACGATATCGGCCTTCATCGCATCTCTCAAAATGCCCCTCCCCTCCAGCCCATAGCGGTGTGCGGGAAAGGAGGTCATTTTCCGGATTGCCTGTTCCATGGTCAGGATCTTTTCCTCTCTTACCATCTGCCCCAGTACCTTTGGAAACGTTCCATAGGTACGAGGGTTCGGCATCCCGCCGGAGATAAACATGTGCGCAGGATGGGTCATGAGGGCCTTAACATCATTCATATCGCCACCGAAGAAATAGAAGGTTGCCCCCAGGTTTTCCTCCAACAACATGTCGCAGATGGTATCGCATGGGTCTTTCTGAAGCCTTTCAGCGATCGCTTGCACGGTTAAGCCCTCGCACCATTTGTTCTTTTGCGTATTCACCCCACTGACAACCATTTCTTCCAGTTTGCCGAGTACCTTGCGGGACTGGCCGCGCATTCTCTCTCGATCATCCCTGTTTTTCAGTAGCTTCAACAGCTCGTGCGGTCCTCCTGTAACTGCCGACTGCGGCAATACGATCGTCATTGACGTGCTTCCAGCCTCATAAGGATAAGCATCAAAGGTTACATCAACGCCGCTTGCAATCGCATCGTCAATGAACTGTATCATCCGTTGGGTCTGTCCTCGAAGGGGTATGGTTGCGAAATAGTGGGAGATGTGGACCGGGCAACCACTGCGCTTTCCGATTGTCACAGCTTCTCGGAATCCGTCAAAGACCCCATCTCCTACGCCATATCGGACATGGGTTGAATAGACGCCACCGCACTCGGCAACGGTCTTGCACAGCTCCACGAGTTCATCGGTGGTGGCCCAGCTGCCGGGCGGGTAATCCAATCCGGGAGAAAGGCCGCATGCCTCCTCCTCCATTCCCTGCCGTATCATGTTCTGCATCTTTCTTATCTCATCCTTGGCAGCAGGCCGGTTGTCCCATCCTACAGTGGCCACCCTCAGACACCCGTTGGGAATAAGGTAGGCAACATTGCAGGAGGCTTTGTGATGGAATTGCTCCAGGTATTCGGTAATCGAGCTCCAGTTGTAGTCCAACTCCGGGCAGCCGTTGATCCCCGAAAACAGGAGGACCATCCTCTCTAGGTTCTCTTTTGAAAGGGGTGCATACCCAACTCCGTCTGACCCCATCATCTCGGTACAAACCCCTTGCATGATCTTTGGCTCATTGAGCGGTTCTGCAAGCGCCATCAGGTCAGAATGCGTGTGGGAGTCAATAAATCCGGGCGCTACGATGGAGCCCGATACATCAATCGTGTAGCCTGCCTGGACAGATGATGTGTCGCCCACCAGGATCCTTACCTGGTCCCCTTGAATGGCGACATCTCCTTTAAAACCGACATTTTCCGTTCCATCAATAATTTTGCCCCCCGTTATCAATACATCAAACATGTTAAGCTCCTCACGATTATCTCTTTACCAGGCACCGACGATCTTTGGTCCCAGGACAAGCGTCGGCAACCATAATGAGATCGTCGGCACATACGTAGTGAGCAGTAAAACGGGGATACCGACGAGAAGCAGAAAGATCACCATCGGCTTGACCACATCAATATATCGTACCTGTGCCAAATGTGAACCAACAAAGATGGAAATCGCATATGGTGGTGTCACCACACCCAGACCAACATTCACAATGATAATTGCTCCCAGCTGAATCAGGTTCACGTCTATCTTTGCGACGAGCGGCAATATGAGCGGCACCACGATGATAAGAATGGGGATACCATCGATAAACATCCCAAAAAGCAGCAAGAGTATGTTCATCAAAGCTAATACAAAATACTTGTTTTGGGAAAACCCGATGACAAAATCCGTCATGGCCTGGCCAACCGCTTCCCGGATGAGCAGTCTTGTGAAAACCGTGCCAAAACCCAGTAACAGGGTGATCATCCCCAGGGTAACCAGCGTGGTCTGAGCGCTTGTCCATAGGGATTGTGCATTCATATCCCGGTACATAAAGCCCCCGACGATTGCAGTATATACCACCGCAATAGCGCCCGCCTCGTTGGGCGTACATATCCGCCATAGATCCCCACCAATACAACAATGGGACAGCCTAAAGCCGGTAGTGCAGCCCAACCGGATGCCCCAATCTCTTTTACCGTTTCCTTAAAGGTTTGCGGCATTTCCCCAAGACTTGCCTTGAAAGCCAGGTGTGCGTTAATGGTTAATGAGAAAGATGATATTAAAATCGATGCCCGCGATTACGATTGGTTCGTTGCCTTGTGTGGTCATTAAGCTGTCTTAGAGGTGGCTATGGGATACATGTTCCCCTAACAAGCCACCAGGGCTCTGTCGAGGAAATTTGTTTTGGCCAATTGGTGGAACGGGGGCGGGGTCGACTGTGTTTGGAACCGCCTTCAGGCTTTTCAATTGACACCCAACGGTCTTTATCTTATGCTCGTTCTTACCATAAAGGAGCCCTCATAAATCGGGTAAAGAGGAGATGGCAATGCGTAGAGGAGTCGCATTCTTGGCCCTTGTTGTCTTTTCAGCGACAATTGTGATGGGGTGTGCGCACGCGGTTTCGCCTGCGAAAGAATCTATTACAGTAACCACTACACCTCCAGCTGAGGAGCAAGTGCCAGGTGAGGGTGCCACTGCTGAGAAGATGATCGCAGACCTCCTCTTGCTCAGACCCCTGGGCATTGTGGCGACGGTGATGGGTACGGCATTCTTCATCGTTTCACTCCCCTTTAGCGTGCCAGGCGGAAATACTAAGGCAGCCTTTCAAAAACTGGTGACAGACCCTGCCAAATTTACCTTTGACCGGCCCCTGGGAGAAGTGGAAGACTTCTAAGCGGAACGGGGTACTGCGAACTTTCGGTTGAGCTTCCCACCTTGACAGGACACCCTGTTTCATCCTTCCCAAGGTTCTTAACAGGCTGCTACTTATATGACGGCTCAATTGCCGACCCAGATGATCAGGCCATCTTGAAGGGAGCAGTAACCAATGAATAAAAGGTGCGCCCTGGGGGTATTGCTTTTGGTCGCGTCAGGTTGGTTCCATGTGGCAGGCGCTTCTTCAGAAGAAATGATAGAGGAGATTTATCTTCTGGTGAGGGAAAAAGAGATTCTAGCCTTTTCAGCTGTGGGAGATCGGTGGGTGACTCAAGGTCTTCGCCCCGGTGAGCGGGCTCTAGATAGCGAATACGGTGGGCATGTGGCGGTCGCGGTTACAAGGCTCCGAGTCCTCGGATTCAGTGCCCTTACCAGCAAGTGGAATGAGGAGAAGTTGATAGTTGATGAGATGGTGGTCGAGATTGAAGCCAAGGGCGATGTAGGGACAGTCATCACCAATCTGAGGGCGCTCGGTTTCAGCGCAAAAACCGGCAGGTGGGTAGTGGTGCGATTTGGCCCGAAATAAAAGAAGAAAGTGTCCAAGGAATTACCGGATCTTGTTAGATATATCCAAGGTGTTTTGGAACTAACTTCCCCCACAAGAGAATGGCGGTGATTTGGGCTTGACACACAACCTTCAATTTTCCTATGCTTGCCCACACCAAAAGCGGGTTTTTATCAGTTCAATGAGACATAACTTTAGGCTCCCGTAGTAAACTATGAGAAGGGGATTTCAGAAGGTGCCGATATGAAGGCCTCCAAGGGGTAGTTGTCCCCTTTGGAGGCCTCTGTGTTTTGAATATGAGACGACATTGTCCCGGTTGTCTTAAGATCTATGAAGGGCCGAAAATGTGGCGAAATATCAAGTCAGAAGATAGGCATAAGGAGGAGAGAAATGAAAAAACATACACTACTTATCGTGGCGGCTCTGGTCTTTTTATTTGTGAACTGCGCGGTTTACTCTGTGCAGGCCAAGGAGCCATACGCCCCAGCTGAGGAGTATAGCAAGTATATCGTTAATAAGAGTTGCGTGCCCTGGACCGAGTTGGTGCCTGGTGCCAACTCCCGTCTGGTGTGGGCAGATCGAATCATGGTCAGTTTTATTACCATGAGCCCCTGGACGTCCTTTCCGCGCCACATGCACGAGGCGGAGCAGATTATGATCGTTGTTGACGGCTACATGGACGAGATGATCGAGGGGAGGCTTTATCGGATCAATAAAGGGGATATAATTAGATTGCCCTCAAATACCCCGCACGGTGGTTACCTATATGATGTCCCGTGTGTGGCGATCGACATTTTTGCTCCCGTGCGACCGGATTATGTGGAGAAAACCAAAAGTCAGGGAAGCTATGGCGTCGTCATCCCGAAGTAACGAGTAATCTTCATCGATAGATTGCCATCGGCAAGAAAGCAGGTTAAAGTGAGCATAAGGGTCGGCCATCGTGCCGGCCCTATTTTGCCTCCATTTTTTCACAATAGTTTGGTATTGCTTTTTATTAAAGATTTGGTATCAATAAAGTCCTGATAGCGATTTTGTGTATCCTAAAGATCCATCCCCGAGTGAAAAGAACAAAGCCTGTCTTTTTTTGTCAGCAAAGGAGGAGTGGATGGTGCTTTCAAGAGAGGAAATCAAGGGAGCTCTGGCTCGATGGAATAGGGCCTGGAACAACCATGACCTCGATTGCGTCATGGAGCTTTTTCACGATGAGGTCCTGTTCGACAACTGGACCGGCGGAAAGGCAAAAGGAAAGGAGACCCTCCGTCAGGCATGGATCCCTTGGTTTGAAAATCATGGCGGATTCCGATTCACAGAGGAGGAAACCTTTATCGATGAGGCTGAACAGAAGGTCCTTTACCGATGGCAACTCGATTGGCCCTCGTTCGAAAAGGGCTACGAGGGAAGAGCTGAAAGGCGACGGGGAGTAGATGTCCTCCATTTCCGGGACGGAAAGATCATACGAAAACTGACCTATTCGAAGACGAATCTTGAGATCGATGGGGAAAGGGTTCCACTTTCTGCCGAAGTACTTTAGTAGGGGCTGCTTTTTTTAATACCATCCAACCAAGTTTTACATCTTGCTGTTTTTGAATGGCACCTTAGGTGGCCTTAGTACCAACGTTTGATTACAAGCTGGTATGAGCTTTAACGCTCAAAAGGAGATAGCAATGTGTAGCACAGAGCTTTATCATCGCTTGAAGGCTGAAATCGATACCATGCCGGTCATTGACATGCACGAGCACCTGATCTTTCCAGAGGAAGATTACCTGGACCTGGCCAGGGGTCTCGACGCGGACTTCGGGCGTTTTCTCTCCTGGTACACGGTTGATGATCTCCAGAGTGCTGGAATGGAGATCTCAAATGTTCAGGAATACAAGGACACTGCAGGCGCTGTGCTTCGTGTCAACGGGAAGCCGCTCTCGCTTGATGAGAAGTGGAACTACATAAGGCCGTACTGGGAGCATACCCGTCATACTGGATACAGCCGAGCCGCACTTTACTCTATGAAAAAGCTTCTGGATGTGGATGATCTGAATGACAGGACATACCGCGAGGTTTCCGAGAGGCTGTCCTCGCTCATGAAACCGGGTGTCTACCGTACCATGCTCAAGGATATCTGCGGATTCACATACATCGTGAATGACATTGACACTATGGCTGCGCCGGGGGCATATGAGCGGATGGACCACAGCCTCCTCCACTTCGCATCCCGTTTCAGGCACTTTTCATACGCCTACAAACCGGGCGGCATTGAGAACCTGGAAAAGGCCTTTAACCGGACTATCCGTAACATAGACCACCTCCTTGACACGATGGACGCCCAATTTGAACGGTGGAAAGATGAGAAAGGCCGGATTGCGCTCAAGATCGCTGATGCATATTTGAGGGACGTCCACTACGAGGACAGTACCCGTGAGGAGGCCGAGCGGGTCATGAGGCGTATATTTACACTCCGGAAGATTCCTCGCAACGATGAAACGCTCTCATACACCGAAGCTCGTCCGTTCGAGAACTTCATCATGCACCGTATCCTGGACCGTGCTGAAGAACATGGCTTTCCGGTGATGGTCCACACCGGCATCCAGACCCACATGGGAAATGAAGTAGGGAACTCACGCGTCGGGCTGCTTACCAATCTGTTCATGAAGTATCCGAAGATCAGGTTCCAGGTCCTTCACTCCAGCTACCCCTGGATGAAAGAAGCGGCTTGTCTCGCCAAGCAGTTTCATAATGTCTCGCTCGATCTCAGCTGGGTTCATATCATCGTACCGGAAGGTGCGCGGGAAGGGTTGTCTCACATGCTCGATATGGTTCCGGTGAATAAAATTCACGGATTCGGTGGTGACGCTCTGGTGCCGGAGACTATCTGGGGTGCCCTCGAAGTGGCACGGGAAAATATCGCGTATGTTCTCGCCGAAAAGGTGGCGATCGGTCAGATGAGCGAATCACAGGCAGTGGTTGTGGGCGGTAAGCTCCTCAACGGGAACGCGCGGCAGATATTCCAGTTTGAACAATAAGAATAGTAAGTGCGACACCTCGATTCGGTCTGTCCTGCCCAGTATCTTGTCGCTTAATGCATGCCATTCCAGAAATCTCCTTGGATTGTCTGAGAAGCTCACCGGATTTATCAGTTGAAAACGGGGAGTTAAGGTATGGTCTTATAACCTGACCTCAAGAACGGGGATTTATGGTTCAAATATTGTAGGGCCTGTTAAATCGTACTATGAATAAGGGGACTGGATATTGTATGATGAAGAGGAGGAATTCCTTTATGGAGAGGGAACATGATTCAAGAGAGGATTCCGAGCCTGTACAACTTCCAATTCCGTGATCTGCATCCGAGTGTTTTCATTGGAACAGCCAGCGATAGATATACAGGTTGGATGGGGCAAATCTATACAGAGGAACACTATAGAAATAGAATATCGATCAGACCTAAAGCTATTGGGGGGAAATCTTTAAAAGAAGAAGTATTACCCGCTGAAAGTGTTGAGGAGTATTTTCAACATTTTTCAGTCCTTGAATTGGATTTCACCTTCTATAGATTGCTTCTAGACGAAGATCTCAGGCCCACTCAGAATTACCATGTGCTACGGAGCTATCAGAGGTACCTGAGTAAAGATGATCATTTGATACTGAAGGTCCCCCAGGTGGTTTTTGCCCAAAAGCTTTGGAGGGGCAGCACATTCATTGAGAATCCCGATTATCTCAATTCGGAGATCTTCATTCGTCAGTTTTATGAGCCGGCGGTGGATCTTTTGGGTGACCTGGTCCACGGATTCATTTTTGAGCAGGAATATCAGCCTAAAGGACGCAGAGATTCCCCGGAGGAGTTTGTGTCAGCGTTGGGCGAATTCCTTGGCAAGATTCCAGAAGATGGGCGCTATCATATAGAGCTCAGAACTGAGTCCCTCCTTTCAGACCCGTATTTCAAGGTACTTGAAAAATATGGGGTAGGACAGGTGCTCTCACACTGGACATGGTTACCTCCGCTGCGGAAGCAATTCAATTTGAATGACCGCAGGTTCTTGTGCACTAGCAACCAATGCATCATCAGGCTTATGACCCCTCTGAGGATGCGCTATGAGGAAGCATATATAAAGGCGTACCCATTCAACAAGATGATTACCGGGATGATGAGTCCGCACATGATCGAAGACACTGTAGAGATAATGTCAACAGCGATCGATCAGGGAGTGTGCATAAATGTGGTAATTAATAATCGTGCGGGAGGGAATGCGCCACTTATTGCTCAAAAGATCTCGGAGAGGTTTTTAGGAGTTCATTCCAAAGCAGGAAAGTAGCGAACCCTCAAGGAGCGCAATACTGGGGATACCTACGATGTTCATTGATTCCCATTGCCATCTTTATTCTCTTTCCAACATTGAGGATGCCATTCTTCATGCCCGCGATGCGGGTGTCGCAAAGGTAGTTGTGGTGAGTGAAGACCTGCAGACGATGGAACAGACCCTAAAACTCAGAGATGATTTCCCGGAATTTGTTCTTCCTTCCCTGGGCATTCACCCCGTTAATGTTCTATATATGTCAAATAGTGAATGGGAAAGGGCCTTTTCTTTTTTGAGGTTGCATGCAAATGAGTGTTCATGCATTGGAGAAATTGGTCTGGATTATAAGCATGCTACAACGGAAAAGGAGAAAGAAAAGCAACGCGCGGCCCTTCACGGCCAGATGGAGGTGGCAGCCGAGAATCATTTACCCATCAACCTTCACTCGAGAAGAGCTCTCAGGCAGACCATGCAAGAAGCTGTTGCTTTTCATAAAGATACCGGGCTGCCAACCCTTCTTCACTGGTTCGCCCATTCATTGAAGCTTTTGAGAAGAACCAACGAAGAGGGGATTTTTGTCTCCGCCGGTCCTTCCATCCTTTTTTCAGAGGATGCTTTGAGTCTTGCCTTTGCCATTGACATCCAGCTCATTTTGGTGGAGACGGATGCACCCGTACCATTCAACGGGAGGCTTTCCTACCCGGCATGGGTAGTAGAGGTGGCCGAGAAATTGGTCTCCCACCACCCGGAGAAGAAACTATCCAAAGAAAAACTCTTAGATAATGCCCAGCGATACTTAAAGAAACCATGAAATATCAGCATTAGAACATCTTTTGCCAGCTTTTTAAATCTTTCAGAAAATGGTATTTATTGTCGGGTTGTTGAGGTATACTTAAGGCCTTATCGGATAGAAGGAGGTGAAGCCCTCGGGCTATGAAGGCAAAGAGGCATAGAATGCCTTTGGTATGCACGGTAATGTTCACTGCTCTCGTGGTGATCGGCTGCGCACCGGTGATTTCTCAAGAGGCGTTAAAGCAGGTTGATCAGAGCGTCCGTTTTGAAGAGTTACTGGAAAACCCAGAGGGCTATCGAGGGAGGACCGTGCTTCTGGGAGGCGACATCATCGAGACCCAAAACCTTGCCGACAAGACGCTGATTGTTGTGCTTCAGCGTTCGCTCGGCTACAGAAAAAAGCCAGCTGCGGAGGGTGTGTCAAAGGGAAGATTTATCGTTTCTGTAACCGGTTTTCTGGATCCGTCCATCTATCGCCCTGGGAGGAAGATTACCGTGGTGGGTTTAGTTGTAGGAACAGAGGTACGTCCATTGGGTGAAATAGAATACACCTATCCCCTCATTGCCAAAAGAGAGCTCTATATCTGGCCCACGGAAGAATCCTCTGCGGCAGGATCTGGGGTGCATTTTGGTGTAGGGATAGGAATAAGCCTTTAAAGGCCGACGGAGGGGTGCTGATGAGGGGCCTTCTCATCGTTACAACGACTGTCTTCTGTTTTTCCGGCTGCGCCCATGTCATCTCAAAAGAGGTCCTGCAAGAGGTAAACACAGAGATTGCCTTTCCTGAACTGCGAGAGACCACCCAGGCTTATCAGGGAGAGGTGGTCCTGTTGGGAGGGGTTATTGTCAAAACGGTGAACAAAAAGGATGGAACCCTTCTAGAAGTCTATCAGACCGAGATAGACCGTAAGGGCAAGCCCATACAGCTGGATGTATCCGGGGGGCGCTTCTTGGCTTACTATGAGGGATTTTTGGACAGCGAGCTTTACCGTAAAGGGCGAAGGGTAACCATCGCGGGGATTGTGCAGGGTGAGCAGACCTTGAGACTAGGGGAGCTCGATTACCGCTATCCTTATCTGGTAGTCAAGGATATTCACCTCTGGAGGCAAGAACGGCTCCGTAAGTATGACTATTACCCCTGGGGTCTTTGGGATCCCTGGTGCTGGCATCCATGGTACCCTTGGGATCCAGCGTATCCCTGGTACGATCCATAATGGCGCTATCGGCGCTCCAGACACTAAGCCACGCCTGATTCATGTCTCTTCACTTTTTACATATTTCATCTAGGGGGCAAAATGGGCATCTTTTCTTTTTGCAAAATTCTAGATTTATCCTTACCAAGCGGGATTCTAAACAGGGCTCATCTAAGGCCTCCTCTTCTAAATTCAGCCTTGTCATGACCTGTCTAGCCCATGGAGAGATTTGGGGATTTGCCTTTTTCCAAATTGATTTGAGCTCCCGCAAGAATATATTTATAGTGGTGGGGCCCACCCCTCTAAATTCGATAAGCCTCTTTTCAAGGTCAATACTATCTTCGGCCTGATCATAGAGTTTGTCTAAGGAGCCGTATTTCTTGTTCAATCTTTCCGCCATACTAAGTAGGTTTGACGCTGTTGAGAAGTCATAGCGGACATAGCCACCCGCATCCAGCACTTGCACCACCTTATCATATCCAGCATTAATAATGGCCTCCGGGGTTACTAGGTCCTCTTTCTCGAACTCCCTGTAAGTCGTCTGTGCTATCTTTGAAGAAATCCTTTTTGAAAATAAGATTGATGCCAAAAGCCATCTAAATCTATGTTCTTCCCTTCCCAAATCTATGCCTAGTTGCTGAGAATAGGTAAGAAGTGATGAAAGCCTTTGTTTTATGAGAGAAGTCTTAGGGTTTTTCATCTTCTATGCAAAGAGACTACTATAATATAATCCACAAGGGAGGTAAACAGTGGATCTTTTAGAGATTCTCACCTTCGCCCCCAATTTTCCGCGTATCAATTTAGTCTTGACTTTTATTGTTTAGAAGGCTAAACGGATACGCGCAATTCCATGTTGATTCAAGAACGATATGACGATTAGGGCAGGAGAGGGGCCATGAACACTAAAGATAAATTTTTGGGCAGGTCTATGGAGAAGACCTATTCCTTTTATTCTCCATTTTATGACTTAATATTCGGAAAAACCCTACAGCCTGGAAGGGAGTTGGCTTTTTCCTATCTTGATAAAAGACCACATCAGAGGATATTGGATATTGGTGTTGGAACAGGGTTGACCTTTAACTTATACCCAGACCAATCTTATATTGTAGGTATTGATATATCAGCCAAGATGATTCAGCAGGCCAAAAAGAGGGCGGCCATTCTGTCGAATGGACACCAAATTTCCTTATATGTTATGGATGCCTGTAATCTTGAATTTGAGGATGAGTTCTTTGATGCAGTTATTTCGCCCTATGTAATTACTACAGGAAAAGATCCTCTTAAGCTCTGCCAGGAAATGTATCGTGTATGTAAGAAAGGTGGACAGATTATCATCGTGAATCATTCTAAGAGCCCCCGAGGCCTTTGCTCCAAGTTTGAGGACTGGCTTTCACCTTTATTTGCCCGGGTTGGGTTTGTTACAAATCTCGATGTCATGGGACTGCTTGCTTCTACAGAGATTCATATGGAGAAGGTTATAACCTGTAACGCATTCAATCTACACAAAGTTTTCGTGGGCGTGAGGAAGTAAATCAGATCGCAAGAGACTCTTCTTTCAAAAACACCGTGAGAGCCGTTTTCTATGATTGCAGTGTAAATACTTCTTGAATGAAGATCCATACCTGCCTATAATTCCCTTATAGGGCACTTCCACTGCGGCTGTCTGAACACCCGACGTTTTACCAGATTGCTATATTTCTCATTTCTCAGCCCCGGGATGGGTGGGCTTCAGAGGGCTAAATGTTACGATCTGCTGCCAGCCAAAGAATAACTCAACCAATTTTGAGAAGGATGGCAGTGGGGCGGCATGGACAAGAAAATAACGAAAGGAGTGAGCAATGGAAAAAATTAAGAAACAAAAGGCCATTTTGTTGATCTTGGTCGTCTTTTTTCTACTCTGTGCGCACTCGGTTGGCATTGCCGAAACAGAGGACGAGGAAAACAACATTTCCATTTATCGCCGAGATGGCCCCGGCGTGGTCAATATCACGAGTGTGGTGATCGAGCGAGATTTTTTTTTCAATCCCGTCCCAAGGGAAGGGGCAGGGTCGGGCTCAATTATCGACACCGCTGGTCACATATTGACCAATCATCACGTCATTCGAGATTCCACAAGGGTGGAAGTTACGTTAAGCGATGGTAGCAAATGGCCTGCGCGATTTGTAGGTGCTGATCCAGACAATGACCTGGCCATCATTAAGATTGACGCACCAAACAACAAGCTCACGGTGATTCCTATGGGGGACTCGTCAAAGCTGGATGTGGGCCAGAAGGTATTGGCTATTGGGAATCCCTTCGGTCTGGGACAAACCCTGACAACAGGAATAATTAGTTCCCTTGGGAGGTCCATCCGTTCTGAGGCAGGGGTCTTGATCCAGGATGTTATTCAGACAGATGCGGCTATTAACCCGGGCAACTCTGGGGGACCCCTCCTTGATTCCACAGGAAAGATCATCGGCGTCAATTCAGCAATCATCAGTCCGACAGGAGCAAGTGTAGGGATCGGTTTTGCAATTCCTGTGAACACGGCCAAACGTATCTTGCCTGAACTCATCGAAAGGGGCTATGTCTCCTATCCTTGGATCGGTGCTACTGTCTATCCGTTAATTCCAGAATTTGCAAAATCTCTGGGTATTAGCGTTGAGCGAGGGGCAATGATCGGCGAAGTTGTGCAAGGTGGACCGGCGGACAAGGCCGGTCTGATAGGCGGGCACAGACAGGTTCGGGTGGGAAACTCCTTGATATTGGTTGGGGGTGATGTGATCACGGAAATAGACGGGAAAAGGATTGTGTCCTCAGATGACCTGATACGAATGATCCGAGATCACCGACCTGGTGATAGGGTAGAGCTGAAGGTTTTACGAAGAGGGAAATTCTCGGGCATTACAGTGACCTTGGGCGAGAGGCCAGCTAGAAGGTGAGTCCTTTAGAGTCAAGCCCCGCCTTTACAAAACCTAGAAGACTGTCAGGGCTGGAAGAGGGTTTCTGGATGAACACTTCTTAGGTTAGCGCTCATGGTGGGCAGAAAGAACTGGATCTTCTGGACCACGAAAACTGCCGGAAGAATACTGCTGCTGCCATTCTTTTGCTTAGAAACACACAGGGTTGAAAACTTGCCCCAAAAGAGCGCCTTTATTCTCTTACCGAAGCACCAGCGTTGGGAGGACAGTCCCCTGCTCAGTCTTGCTACACCCAGGCCCCTTTACTATGTTGCAAAGTACGAATTATTCAAGAATCCTCTCAGTAACTGGTTCTTGAGGTCTCTTGGCGGTATTCCGTTGAACCGGCAGCGTCCTCTGGAGAGCAGGCGGTCCCTGCAGTCCATGATTGAGTTCTTAAAAAAGGGGGAGGGTGTTGTAGTTTTTCCCGAAGGCACCTATTACAGGAATAAAATGGGCACTGGACATGTGGGTATCGTGAGACTCATCCTTTCGCATTTGTCCCTTCCTGTTATTCCCGTGGGGATTAATTACTCGCGGAAGGGCGCCAGGACTTTGGTTCGGATCAATTTCGGCAAGGCCTTTTATGCAGACCCAGCAGCATCTGCAAGGCTGTTTCTTGATAACGTGATGAAAGAGATTGCAGTGCTTTCGGGGCTGGGTTAATTCTTGCTTCAGAGCGAGGCGACGGGCGGCAGCTTATCCCCCATACACCGCCAGATCCAGGTACTGTCCTTTTCTCTCTTGCCGCCGCATCTTAAGGAACCGAGGCGCCATTTTATACTGTCTGCGGCAGCCCTCGATGGTCTCGCCGACTACCTCAATCTTACTGAGGTCCCCCTCGCCGAAGCCCCAATCCCAAAGGTAGTTGAGGTATCTGATATCATCGAAGTCCGCGCCCATGACCTCGGTGCCCACACGGTCTACGCTAACGTAATCCGTGCCTGCAATCGCCAAGCGGTGGTCTACAGGCTCGCCTTTTAGCGGTCCATTGCCCTCCATGCCCTCGAAGCCATCGAGTACCCCGAGGTCGATGTGGAGGTGCTGCATGACGGTAAAGAGGTTATAGTCGAGGACTCTGTTACCTGCCTCGCTCGGGTGCATACGAACCTTGTCGTTGACCATGATGGCGCCCATGATCACATTCTTCGCGGTAAGGGTAACGCCCACCTGGAGGTGACTCTTTATCCTCGTAACCGGGATGATGTAGTTATTCGGGTCCACCATGGTCTGTGCGAGCCTCACCGGATGAGGCTTCATGTCGGGGTGTATGATATAGACCTGTTTCCAGGACTCAGGCGCGTTTAGGTCAATAAGCTCGAGATCGTAATCCTTGGCCAGGTTATGATAGCCGTACTCTCGAAAGCCCCTGGAGGTGGTGCCCACGGTAGCGCCTTCAGCCACTGAGACATCCTTCTCACCCCGGTCCTTGAGGAATTCGACGATCGCCCGTACAGCATCCGGGTGAGTGGAGCTGAGGGGTGTATAGGTGCAAACGAAGTTGACTTTGATGACCGGATGCCGACCTTTGAGGTCTATATCATCAGAAATGAGTTCCAGGGCTTGGCGAATGTTCGCCTTACGGTCATCGCCTTTTACCAGTGCTACTTTTCCCATGGTCTCCTCCCTCCGTATGGGCTAAGCTTCAAATGAGATGATTGAAAAAATAATGAGGATTCTGTCCTATCCAGGGAAAGTTTAGGATAGAGATACTTGTCTGTCAATAGAAAGGAAATCGCAACCTATGGTAGTTGCGCTGGGGTAGCAGGTATCCTTGGAAGAAGGCTTTCAAAAGGTCGAGGCCCACCTTTAGTATTCACAATTCAGGGCCGTTCTGGTATGAATTTATAGGGTCTGTCCTTTTGATTTCCCGGGGCCAGCGGAGCTATTTTAAAATCTCTTGACAGTATATAAGGAGCAAGTGTACAGCCATGTCAATGCATGAATATCCGGACGGCCCTCGGAGTGCTGTAGGGGCCATCGTAATCAGAGGCGACGAGGCTCTTCTTGTTAAACGTAACAACCCGCCAGGTCAGGGACTGTGGTCCATTCCCGGCGGCTGCGTGGAGCTGGGGGAAACGCTGCAAGAGGCAGCCGAACGAGAGATCAGGGAAGAGACTGGGGTTGTCATTCGGGCCAGAAAACCAATATATACCTTTGATGTGATTGAGCGCGACGATCAGGGACGCATTCGGTTCCACTATGTGATTGTGGATCTTCTGGCCGATTATATCAGCGGCAAACCGAATCCCAGAAGTGATGCATGCGAGGCCCGCTGGGTGAAGGCTCAGGAATTGGAGGAACTTTCTGTGAGTCGGATCACAAGAAAGGTCCTGAAAAAAACGATCCAATTCGGTTGCTGAACTATCGTGAGGAGCAGGCCTTGAAGTATCTTTTTTGGTGAGCACTGTTTCTATATTTCGAAGGCATTATCATTGTTGTCCTGTTTTGACAATTCTTGCCAGCTACCTGCTGAGGATAAGCCTTCCAATGAAGGAGCCACACCCGCCTCCATATCCTGCGAGGCTTTTTCCATTGACACACAGCCTCCTGTAACCTATACTCCCATCGCCGATAAAGGGATTCTCATCAGTTTTCTGCCCGACACTTGACATCCTGGGGATGGGTGCTTTGTAGTTCATAGTTGGAAAGGGATATTCCTGAATCTTGCTGTGGCAAACTAGTGAGGCTCTGTGATCGGCACGGGATCTCTAAAAACAGAAGGAGGTATGTAAGGTAATGAAGACAGCTGAAGAATATCGGAAACAATTGTATGGTATGAGAAGCAATATCCATGTTGGCGGTGAGCGCCTGAGGAGGGACGACCCCCGCCTTGAACAAGCGATAAACGTGGTTGCGAGCACATTCGATGCTGCCCAGGAGCCGGAGTTTGAAGGGCTTGCTACGGCTACCTCCCACCTGTCTGGCGAGAGGATAAACCGGTTTTGCAATATCCACTGTAGCGTGGAAGACCTGCTTCACAAACAGCGTATGACCCGTATGCTTTGCCACAGGGCAGGGGGATGCATTCAACGCTGTATGGGCATCGATGCCACGAATGCCCTATCTGTGATTACATACGATACGGACCAGAAGTACGGCACCGAATATCACAAACGGTTCCTTACGTTTCTGGAGTATTTCCAGAAGGAAGATATAGTGGCCAACTGTGCACAGACCGACGGTAAGGGTGATAGGAGCAAACGGCCTCACGAACAAGTTGACCCGGACCTTTACCTCAGAATAGTGGAGAGAAAGAGCGATGGCATAGTGGTAAGGGGTTCTAAGTGGCACAATACCATGGCACCATATGCCCAAGAGATAATCGTTGTGCCCACGCGATCCTTAACCAAGGAGGAGTCTGATTGGGCAGTTGCCTTCGCTGTTCCGGGAGACGCGGAAGGTGTTCACCAGATTGTCAGACTGGCCAGTGCGCGCCCTAGAAAGCACTTGAAGGCCCCCATAGCCACCTTTGGGGATGCCGAGTCTCTTACTGTATTTGATAATGTGTTTGTCCCCTGGCAGAGGGTCTTCTTGTGCGGCGAAACGGACATGGGTGGTCGGCTGGCCCTGCAGTTTGCCGAATTTCACCGCCATAGCTATACCGGTTGTAAGCCGTCTATAAGCGACATAATTATGGGAGCCACAGCCCTGGCTGCCGAGTATAACGGGGTACAGAATGCCCAGCACATCAGGATGAAGTTGGCTCATCTGATTGGTGTTGGAGAATTGGTGAATGCCGCAGGGATAGCTGCAGCTTATAATGCCACAAAAACCCCTTCAGGTACCTACATACCCAATAGCATCTTCGTTAATGTCGGAAGGCGCCTGGCAGGCGAGAATATTTTCCACGAGTGGGAGATACTGTGTGACGTTGCCGGAGGAGTATATGCAACGCTACCCTTCGAGGAGGACTGGTACAGCGAAGATACCAGGAAATACCTGGAGAAATATATTATGAGGAATCCCAGGGTCTCCGCCGAGAATCAGCACCGGCTCTTCAGGTTAATTAGCGACCTGCTTGCCTCTCACTGGAGTGGGGTAGAACTGGCTGGCCAGTACCACGGGGGCGGTTCGCCGATAATGGAGACCATCGGACTGCTCAGAGACTACGATCTTAAGAAAAACAAGAGCCTTGTCAAATACCTAGCTGGCATTCCATTGGATGACCCGCACGGCTAAGAAGTTCATGCTTCCGCGATGAAAAGAGGTCAAATCTGGCCTTGAGTAGCCTTCAAAGCCCGGTAAGCCTTTATTTACCTGAGGCTCGTTGCACGACCTTATTTCTCAAGATTGCTTTTTCCATGGTATCTACCCAAAATCTGCGATTATGGCCAAGGATAGGAGCCAGGAGCAGGTTTGACCACTGCCGCGGTACCTTAGCATAAAAGGGAACTAACAGTATAGTATGAGAGAGGAGGAATGAATGTTAACCGGAGACAACTTGGTTGAAGAATACAAGAGAACTCATCCAGGATCACAGAAATTGCACGATCGGGCGGTAACGGTCTTTGCTGCGGATGGAGCTACCCATATGGTCCGTGTTCTGGATCCTTTTAGGCCTTATTTCACTCATGCTCAGGGTTCGCGAAAATGGGATGTAGATGGGAACGAATATATAGATTACGTGATGGGACATGGTGGCCTGATATTGGGTCACAGTCACCCTGCAGTGGTACAGGCGGTACAGGAGCAAATGGCCAAGGGGGCACACTATGGTGAAAGCCACGAGCTGGAGCTGAGGTGGGCCGAGCTCATAAAGAGTATGATGCCCACAGCAGAAAGAGTAGAGTTCTTTTCTTGCGGGCAGGAAGCCAATATGATGGCGATAAGGCTAAGCCGAGTCTTTACTGGGAGGAAGAAGATCCTGAGGTTCAAGGAGAATTTCCATGGCTGGGGTGATGAATTGGCGCATGAAGGATCAGCCGGTATTGTTGCGGATGAGGTCAACATTATACCGTTTAACGATCTTGCCAAGGTAGACAGGGAGCTGGCCACGGAGGAGTATGCCGCCCTCTTGACTGAGGGGGGCGGGGCCTTCGCAGGTGGCCGGGTTCACATAGATACTGACTTCGTTCGGGCGATGCCTGGGCTCGCACACAAATATGGTACTGTTTGGGTTCTGGATGAGGTAGTCACTGGTTTCCGGGATGCCCCGGGAGGCTGGCAATCTGTAGTAGGTGTCAGGCCTGATTTGACCACTCTCGGCAAGTGTGTGAGCGGAGGACTTCCCGGTGGAGCTATAGTGGGTCGAGCTGATATTATGGATGCCTTCGATCCCAAGACCCCCCCTGAGCGACTCATCGTACACTCAGGGACTTGGAATGCTAACCCTCTCGTATGTTCAGCTGGCATTGCCGCTTGCGAGCTCTACCAGGGTGGTGAACCGCAGAGAAAGGCCGGTGAGTTTGCTGATTACCTTCGGGAGAGAGGGAACAAGGTTCTCAAAGAAAAAGCGATCAATGGCCGTCTCTATAGCAGGACGATAGTGCACCTTTACCTAGGCCCAATTGACTACGAACCATCTGACGATACTATGCCGCCTACCAAGGATATTGGTAAGATTATGGACCCTGCAAGGCTGCCCGTACGTGCTCGATTATGTCTTCACCTGCTTCAGCGGGGCATTGCTACCATGAACGGGGAGATTTTTATCCTTTCAGCGGCACATAGTAAAGAGGATATTGACCAGACAGTACAGGCACTTAGCGATTCTCTTGATGCTATGATTGCCGAGGGTACCATAAGCTCGGCCTTGAGGGCGAGATAGAGGGTTGCAAAGGAGATCAAGTGGGCTCCCGGAGGGCCTCAAGCGCTTGCCAGTCAAAGTTGACACCATGTCCGGGCCGATCTGGAGCGATGGCCATCCCATCCTCTATCGTGAGGGCATGGGTAATGAAGCGTTCAAGCCCGAACCCATGCACCTCCAGGTAGGATGCGTTCGGTACTGCAGCCAGTAGGTGCACATGCAGGTCGTGTACCCCATGGGAAGTAACTGGAAGGTTATGTGCCTCTGCCACATGGGCTACCTTGAGCCACACGGTGATTCCGCCGCAGTTGGAGACATCCGGTTCGGGAAAGGACACACCGCCTGCCTCGATCATGCGTCTGAACTCATACAGCGTGTGCATATTCTCGCCGGTAGCGATAGGGAGCTGTCCCTCTCGGGCAATACGCACATGGCCCGGTACGTCATCTGGGATGGTGGGTTCCTCCAACCAAAAGACGTTGTACTCCACCAAGCTGCGTGAGGCTCGAATGGCCTCCTCTACGCTCCATTGCATGTTGGCATCCACCATGAGGGGGATGTTCTCTCCAATTACCTCACGGATGGCGGCCACCCGGTCCAGATCCTCTCTCAGGCGAGGGAGTCCTACCTTCATTTTGATGGCCTTGAAGCCAGTTTCGAGATTCATTGCGGTTTGTCGCTGAAGTTCTTCCAGTGTAAAATGCAGATCGATGCCTCCAATATATGCCAAAACGCGAGGGTCATGGCCCCCCAAGAGGCGCCAGAGCGGCTTGTTTTCCCGACGGGCCTTTAGATCCCACAAGGCGATGTCGATAGCGGATATGGCAAACACGGCCAATCCGCCGCGCCCGACATAATGCAATCGCCACCACATGGTCTCCCATAATCCTTCGATGCGATCTTCCTCAGAATCTAGCAGGACAGGTGTGAGTTCGCGCTCAATTAATGAGAGAATCGCTGCTCCGCCCATCCCTGTCGTATAGGTGAATCCCACCCCTTCCTCTCCGGAGTTCGTCTCCAGGCGAACCGTGATCAGCTCAAAATTGGTCATTTCCCCATGAGTGGAGTCGGACAGCGTGACAGGCAATGGGATGCGATAGAGCCCTGCTTGTATGGAAGAAATCGACATTGTACCTCGTTATTGAATCATTGTGTTATGGTCTAGCGATAAAGGGAGTATAGAGAGATAGAACTTGTGCGTCAAGCAACAATGCGGCTTAACATACAGTATTTAAGAGATCAAAGCTGATGTTATCAATCTGACCCAGGCATAAGCTAGTCTAATACGAAAGGTGGTTTCTGCTTGACATTTATGAGGGTTTGAATTAGCCATGTCCCTATTGGAAGCCAAGAGGCCTCATTCGACAGATGAGCAGTGACATTTGCTTAAAGATTTCAGCATGATTAACTTATTGCGAACAACACCGAGATAAAGAGGAGTATTGAGATGATTGACCTGAACCTGAGTGAGGAGCAGAGGGCACTGCAAAAATTGGCCCGGGATTTTGCTCAGAAGGAGATTGCCCCTGTTGCCTTGCAGTACGACAAAGAACCTGCCTTCCCGGGCGAAATCATCAAGAAAGCCCATGCTGCAGGGCTGATGAACCTCACCTGCCCTAAGGAGTATGGCGGGCAAGGGCAGGGGCTGGTCAACGCGGCCTTGATTACGGAAGAGCTGAATGTAGGCTGTGTGGCTATTGCCGGGATGATTGGGATCAACTCTCTGGCCTGCGGTCCCATTCTCATTGGCGGAAGCGATGAACAAAAGCGCCGGTTGCTGATCCCGTTGAACGACGCAGGCAAGACTGCCTCCTTTGGCCTGACCGAGAGGGAGGCAGGATCTGACGCGGGAAGCCTGAAGACTGTGGCTCGGTCGGCGGGCGATCATTACGTGCTGAAGGGGCAGAAATGCTTCATCACCAACGCCAGTCATGCGGATCTTTACAGCATTTTCGCCACGCTCGACCCCAGCAAGAGGACCAAGGCTATAACCGCATTTGTTGTCCCTCGCGGATCCCCGGGCCTTTCCGTTGGAAAGGTTGAGGATAAGATGGGCCAACGTTCTCTGAATGTGGCCGAGGTAAACCTTGATGATGTCGAGGTTCCCCGAGAGAACCGCCTGGGTGAAGAGGGCGAGGGCTTCAAGATCGCCATGAAGACTCTCGACGAGGGCCGGGTGAACATTGCCTCTTGCGCTGTGGGACTCTCCCGGGCGGCGTTTCAGGCTGCCCTGGAGTATGCCAGGGAAAGAGTCCAGTTCGGCAAGCCCATCGGCACCTTTCAGGCCTTGAACTTCATGCTGGCGGATATGGCTGTGGCTGTGGACGCTGCCCGCTTACTCACCTGGTATGCCGGCTCGATGGCCGATCAGGAAAGGCGGCATAGCAGAGAAGCTGCCCAGGCGAAATTTTTCGCCACGGATGTGGCCGTGCGCGTTACCACAGATGCAGTGCAAATCTTTGGAGGATACGGGTATACCAAAGATTATGCCGTGGAGAAGTATATGCGCGATGCGAAGCTGATGCAGATTTATGAGGGAACCAACCAGGTCAACCGGATGGTTGCCGGAGCCGTGCTGATGGGTGGATAGAGTAGATAAGGGCTAAGTCTGCTCTTGATTCAAAGTACAGGCCCAAGTGTAGGGATGTCAAACTCGCGATGGCCCAGAATTTCCGCCTTGGTTACCTTTCCTGATGCGACTTCACGTAGCTCGCCAAATATCTGTTTCCCAACACTCTGGATGGTGCCCTTGCCATCTATTATCACGCCTGCATTTATGTCGATATTTTCTTTCATTCGCTGATAGGTGTCGGTGTTGGTAGATACTTTTATCACCGGGACAGAAGGCGTGCCGACTGGAGTTCCCCGGCCAGTGGTGAAAGCAATTACCTGCGCTCCAGAGGCTATTAAACCGATGTTAGACCCAACATCAAGGGCGGTGCCATCCATTATTACTAAGCCTTTCCTGGAAGGCTTCTCGGCATAGTTGACCACCTGCACAATAGTTGTACTACCGCCCTTACGGATACAGCCAAGCGATTTCTCCTCAATAGTAGTGAGTCCTCCCTCTATGTTCCCCGGTGATGGCTGTGATCCCCGAATATCCATACCCATAGACTTAGCCTTGGCCTCAGCAGCGGAAATTTTTTCATAGATATCCCTTTCAACCTCAGCGTCTCCAGCTCTTTTTGCCAGGATTTGTTCAGCGCCCAGCATCTCAGTAGTCTCTGTAAATATGGCGGTGCCTCCCTCGGCGACCAATAAATCGGAGGCAACCCCCAATGCCGGGTTAGCCGTAAGCCCCGAAAAGGCATCGGAGCCACCACACTCCAGGCCCAAGATAAGCTCAGAGATATCTATCGATTCACGCTCAATACTTGATGCCTCTGCCAAGAGCTTTTCAGCTAACCTTACCCCTTCTTCTACACACTTGCTCGTGCCCCCTGCCTCTTGTATACTAGTGGCTTCCACTCTCTGACCATCTTTCGCCAACTCTCCAGCAATCACATCAGGCGTTATGAGTTCGCAGCCATTTCCAACCAATAATACACCAGCAATATTCGGATGCCCGGTAAAACCAACCATAGTTCTGATTACCTGCTCCTTATCTTCGCCAACATGCCCGCACCCGCAACCGTGAATGGCACAGACAGTGCCTGCCACTCTGCCGCTTATCATCTGCGCCACTGTAGAAGCACATACTATGGTGGGGAATACTAATACGTGGTTCCGCGTTCCAGCACTGCCGTTGCTTCTACGATATCCCAAAAACTTCATTGCTTGTCTCCCCTGCCTTTTTGGCTTTCAACATTGTGGACATGAACATGCTCGCCGTGCCGGATCTGTTTGGTAGCGAGGCCTATTGCCTCACCGTACTTAATTATAGCCCCTCCCTGCTGAATATCCCTCAGGGCAAACTTATGTCCAAAGGCAATATTCTCTAATAACACAGTATCGCTGGTAAAGTCTTCTACCCCAACCTGGACGGAATCGCCCTTCCCGAGTTGGCATAATGCTGTTGCCACATTATCCTTTTTATCTATTAAGATAGCCTTTTTCTGCACCTCAAAACCTCCTTATCCTGGCTGAATAATCACCTCGCGGACAAGCTAAGGGAAACAGGGCTGTGTTTTCGACGATGGGATAATAGGAGAGAGACAGGGGTGTGTCAACTATAAAGTATACCCATGATGCTTTAGGAGGAAAGAGGGGTCGCTGGCTGTTCTCGACAGGCATGATCGATTTTTCCGTTGACAACCATCAGATCTTAAAATACCATACCCCCGATTTCTTAACCCTTTAACCATTCGTTCTGGGGCAAGGAGTGATGGTGATTTCCCGGATGATCCGAGTACAGAAGCCTCCATAGGGGAATAGATAGCCCTTTGGGGGCTTTGGTATTTTTGGTGGGAGGCCAGAGAAAAACTTGTAAAAAAGGAGGAAGTGAGATGGAAGCTCAGAAGATGCCAAGTGGTGCACTGAGGCCTTGGAATGTTGCTGATTTGCCGGCACCACCAAAGTTCAATTTTCGCAATGTAATGGCAGTGATCGGGCCAGGGGCCATTGCCTTGAGCATGTCAATCGGCAGTGGTGAGTGGTTGATCGGTCCGAGCGCTGCAGTTAGATTTGGGACCTCCGTGATGTGGATCGTTATCGTATCGGTATTTTTCCAGGTTTTCCTGAATCAGGAATTTGCCCGATATACCCTCTACACCGGAGAGCCGGTGCTTACCGGTTTCATGAGGACTAAGCCAGGGCCCAAGCTCTGGGGTTGGCTTTATCCTCTGTTCGGTATGCTCCAGGTAGCATGGCCCGGTTGGGCTGCGGCGGCAGCAGGATGCCTTTTTGCAGCCCTCTATGGCCATTTGCCGGACGTGGCCATTGCTGCTGACCGAAGTACAATGCTTGTGCTTGGTTATATATTATTCTTTGCGTGCTTAGTGATCGTCCTGTTCGGGGGGCGTATAGAGCGTATTCTCGAGTGGATAGCCTGGGCGATGGTTACATGGATTGTCGTCTACCTCCTCATCGTAGATGTATTCTTTGTGCCCGCAAAGGCGTGGGGGGATCTGGCAGCAGGCTTCTTTAAGTTTGGCTCCATTCCCAAGGGGCCCACAGGTGTGGATTGGCCGCTGATGGGGGCCTTTGCAGCCTACGCCGGGGCAGGAGGTATAGGGAACTGCTGGATCACCAACTGGCTACGGGACAAGGGCTTCGGCATGGGTAAGGTCATCGGGTTCATCCCCAGCGCAGTGGGAGGTAAGGAGGTCAAGCTTGCCCATGTGGGAACTGTCTTTGAGCCCACCGAGAAGAATATGAGCACCTGGACGCAGTGGTGGAAGTACCTGTGGGTGGACCAGGGCATCCTCTTCGGTGGAGGGTGCGTCATAGGGATGTACTTGTGCGTGCTGCTCGCCTACGGGGTAATCCCCCATGGTACAGACATAGCTGGGCTGGCGACTGGTGCATATCAGGCAGATTACTTGATGAAGAGAGTCGGTCGTATCATGTGGTTCCTGACCCTGCTAAACGGATTCTGGGTCCTGTTTGGCACCCAGCTCAATAACATGGAAGGCCTCACACGGGTGATCACCGATCACATTTGGACTGGTAGTGAGCGGGCGCGCCGCGTGGGCGATGTGCGTTATGTGTACTACACCGTACTCGCCATCTTTGTCATCTGGGGATGTATAGCCTTCAACATGGCTAAGCCGTTTGTTCTGATCATCATCGGGGCAAATATGGCAGGATTCATCTTTGTGTTCTCGGGGGTCCACATTCTGGTGACACAGCATCGCTTCCTGCCCAAGGAGGTGCGGGCCCCCATGTGGAGGCAAGTGATCATAGTCCTGAGCTGCATCTTCTTTGCCTTCTTCGTGCTTATGAATATCGTGAAACTGATCGGAGGCTGGATTGGGGTATAGGAACTCCCAGATATGCAGTTGACCCGCGTCAGTCTCGGATCATATTGTTGAAGGCGGTTATAGATTTTTGCTTTAACCGCCTTCAACCTTTTTGGAACAGGGTTGTCGAAGGATGGGGCTGGTAGCTGTCTGATCTTCATGTCTTGCCCACTCACACTCCTCCCTTTTCTTATAAACAACACTCGCCTGGTCAAGGTTTTATGCCAGAATTGAGGTGGACTTTTGATCAACCGATGTTCAATATGATTATATTGGGGGAGGCATGTTTCTAGTAGGGGGTAAATTTGGCTTCGACCCCGAGATCTAATTGTCGTATGGGCCGGTAGGACCATATAGAAACAGATCAATAACCAATGGAGGGATAGAAGATGACTGGGGGATACATGGGAAGGATTGGTTTTGTGGATCTATCCACGGGGGAGATAAGAGAGGAAAAGCTCGATGAGAGACTTGCACGGAGCTTTATAGGGGGTTATGGGCTTGGGGTGCGAATCCTGTTCGAGCGTCAGAGAGGAGGAATAGACCCCTTGGGGCCGGAGAACATCCTCGGCTTTACTGCTGGGCCACTTACCGGGACACAGAGCCCGACCGGTGGTAGATATATGGCGGTATGTAAATCGCCGATTACTGGCGGTTGGGGAGATGCCAACTCGGGTGGATACTTTGGCAGTGAGTTGAAGTCTGCAGGCTGGGATGCGATCTTCATTTCCGGCATTGCGGCCTCACCTCAGTATCTTGTAGCGACAGAGGATGAACTGGAGTTGAGAGACGCATCTCATCTGTGGGGGCGAGATACCGTTGATACTGAGGAAATACTGCGCGAGGATCTGGGAATCTCCAAACTCAGAGTCGCCTGTATCGGTCAGGCCTCAGAGAGACGGTCGCTGATCAGCGGCATTGTCAACGATAAGGGGCGTATTGCAGCTCGCTCGGGTGTTGGTGCGGTCATGGGCTCAAAGCGCCTCAAGGCTTTGGCTGTGTACGGAGGGAAAAAGGTCGCTGTAAGCGATAAGAAAAGGCTTGACCAGCTGCGCAAGAGCTTCATAAAGGAGCTTCGTGAATCAAAGGGCTTCCCTCGGTTACTTATGGATTATGGAACTTGTGGACTGACCGACGGACTGGTGGCAGGGGGAGCAACCCCTATAAAAAACTGGCTTCTTGCGGGCAAGCAAGCCTTCCCGACCCTGGATAAGATAGCCGACTTCGATACTGTTATTCAGCACCAGGTAAAGCGATATGGTTGTTCCAATTGCCCTATTGTCTGCGGAGGTATCTTCGAGGTCTCTCAGGGTCCCTATCCTGTGGCAGAGGTTCATAAACCAGAATATGAAACCATAGCTGCATTCGGCACCATGTGCATGAACGATGACCTGATATCCATCATCAAGCTGAATGATATGTGTAACCGAAGCGGCTTGGATACCATCTCGGCAGGAAGTGTCCTCGCGTTTGCCATGGAATGCTTTGAAGAAGGGATTATCACCGAAAGGGATACCGATGGGATCAAGCTAACCTGGGGGAACGCAGAGGCCATGATCGCCATGCTCGAGAAGATCATCCGCCGTGAGGGCTTTGGTGACATTCTGGCTGACGGGGTTAAGGCCGCTGCCCGTGAGATCGGGGAAGGCGCTCAGGAGTGCGCTATCCACGTTGGAGGACAAGAACCAGGACTGCACAACGCATTGTTCCTGCCGGGCCGGGGCACGGGGTTTGTCTGCGATCCCACCCCCGGCCGCCACACAGCTGCTGCTCCTACGGCTCGTATAGATGCAGGTTCGCCAGCCATTATTGCCCCTTACCCGGAATTGCAGTTCCGGGGTTACGAACGCTATGAATATAAGAGCAAAGGGCCTGCCAGCGCTACAGCTTCTTGCTACTGGCAGGTGGGGGCCTGTGCAGGAGTTTGCCTCTTTCCGGTTATCTTCTTTGGTAATTACCCACTTCTAGATTTTCTTAACGCTGTCACCGGATGGGATATGGATGTCACTGAGGCCCTGGAAACGGGGACAAGGATTCAGACGTTGAGGCAAGCCTTTAACCTCAGAGAAGGGATCGAGCCACGTGAGATAAAGCTGCCTCCCCGCATGGCCGGGGTCCCTCCTAAAAGTGATGGTCCACTTGCAGGCATCACAATAGACATAGACACGCTAGCCTCTGAATACCGTAAGGCAATGGGATGGGATCCAGATACGGGCGACCCAACCGAAGCCACCCTTCGGCGGCTGGGATTAAAAGAGCTAGCAGAAACCTATTGGAAGTAAATAAAACACTCAGGGTCATGATAGACTCTAGAGAAAATAAAAAGCGGTCGCAGAGGATAAGGAGGGAGGATCATGGCAAATGAGAAGACAGGATTAGCAGTAGATCCTTATGCGCGCAAGGTGGAATATATCCTCGCGCCACCTGACACCTTTTGGAAGAGGACAAAGTTCCTGGGCCCAGCGCTCATCTTAGCAGGGTCTATCGTCGGGTCAGGCGAGCTCATCGCTACTACCACGCTTGGCGCCAAGGTGGGTTTTTACGCCCTTTGGATGATCATCATCAGTTGCCTGATCAAGGTCGTTATACAGGAAGAGCTGGGCCGGTATACCATCGGCTCTGGAGAAACGGCCCTGCGCGCCTTTGATCATATCCCAGGCCGCCTCCACGTGTCGTGGGTTGTCTGGTTTTGGATCATTATGACCATTGCGGTTACCTTCCAGGCAGGTGGCATTGTAGGAGGGGTTGGGCAGGCCTTGCATTTGGCCTGGCCGCAGCTTTCTGCGAACTGGTGGACTGTCATCATCACGGCCGTTGGCATCGGACTGACGGTGCGGGGCTACTATGTGGTATGGTCGAGAGGATGGCGGTGTTCATGGTGGCTGTCTTCACCTTCATCACTCTAATCTGTGCCTTCTTGGTCCAGTGGACCCCACACGCGTTTTCCCTGGCAGACTTCGTAGAAGGCTTGACACTGAAGCTCCCCAAGGGCGGGGCAGGAATTGCGTTCGCCGTCTTCGGCATCACCGGTGTGGGTGCCACGGAGCTTGTGATGTACCCGTACTGGGCTGTGGAGAAGGGGTACGCCCGCTTCGCTGGGCCGACGGAAGAGACAGAGGCCTGGCTCGAACGAGCCAAGGGCTGGATCCGAGTGATGCACGTAGACATTATAGTAGCCATGATCGTTTTTACTATCGCCACCATCGCCTTCTACATCCTCGGTGCAGCAGTGCTGCATGGCATGGAGAAAGTCCCTCAGGGATATGATATGGTCGCCACACTCTCTAATATGTACACGGAGTCGATCGGCAGCTGGGCATTCTACCTCTTCCTTGTAGGCGCGTTTTTTGTGCTCTTTTCCACCTTCTTCGTGTATATTGCCTCGTTGGCTCGGATGGCGACGGACTGCCTGAAGGTCCTACGCCTGATCGACTTCGAAGACTACAGGGCACGCATGCGGTGGATCGGGTTCTTCTGCATTATCTTTCTCGTGCTGTACTGTATCCTCTACGTCAAGCTGGCGGCACCAGTGTACATGGTGCTGATCGGTGGGGTAGCGCAGGCCTCGTTCCTTCCGATCATAGGCTTCTCCGCCCTTTACCTGCGCTACAAGCGAATGGACAAACGCCTGCTCCCGGGCCGAGCCATTGACATACTGATGTGGATCTGCGCTGTTCTCATCACCATCATCGGGGTCTATGCGGTGTATCAGAAATTCGCCGGCTGAGGGAGGCAGCAATCAAAGAAATGCGTGGGAGCAAAGGGAGCCTTTTTGTTCGTACTCGTGATAAACATATCATAAGGACGATCTAACGAGAGGAGTGTCATATAATTGAAACATCTACTCGAGCCACTTACCGTAAAGGGCATGGAACTTCGAAACAGACTTGTTATGCCGCCTATGGCGACGAATTTTGCTTCAGAGGATGGGGCAGTAACCAAACAAACCATAGGCTATTACAGAGAGCGCGCTAAAGGTGGGGCAGCATTGATTATCGTGGAGATGAGCTATGTCCACCCAACTGGTAAGGCCTTTCCCTGTATGCTTGGTGTTTACGACGATAAACTTCTTCCGGGGCTCAACGAACTTGCTGAGGCAATTAAATCATACGGGGCTGGGGCTGCATTGCAGATAGGGCACGCCGGGCGACAAACACGCTCTGAAATCTCCGGACATCGAATACTGGCCCCGTCTGCGATACCGTCAAGGGATACGGCAGAGCTTCCTAAGGAGATGTCAGCAGAGGAAATCGTGGAGATTATACATGCATTTGGAAGTGCCGCACTGCGCGGAAAAAACGCCGGCTTTGATGCAGTGGAACTTCACGGGACTCATGGCTATTTGCTCAACCAGTTTCTATCCCCATATACCAATAAAAGAACAGATGTATATGGGGGTAGTTTCAAAAACAGACTGAGATTTCCTATAGAGGTAATCCAGGAGGTAAGATCAAAAGTGGGGGAAGACTATCCATTAATCTTCAGACTGTGCGCCAATGAATATATTGAAGGCGACGAGGCCATTACCCTTGATGTGGCCAAAAAGATAGCCCCGAGACTGGTTGAGGCAGGCATAGAGATACTTCACATAACCGGTGGAATAGGCGAGACAAGAGATCATGTGATCCAACCCTTATATTACGGCCATGGCTATCATGTATACCTTGCAGAGGGGATAAAGCGGGTTGTGGGTAGTATCCCCGTTATTACAGCAGGAAGCATTACAGATCCTTATATGGCTGAGAAGATACTGGAGGAGGAAAAGGCAGACTTGATTGCTATGGGACGGGGGCTTATTGCAGACCCCATGTTTCCCAACAAGATAAAAGAGGGCAAGATCAAAGAAATCAGACGCTGTATCCGTTGCAATGAATGTATCGGTCGCTTCAGGAGAGGCTATCGCATTAGCTGCACTGTTAATCCCACAGTGGGCAAGGAGACACATAGCGAACTGAGGCCGGTAAAAGAGCCAAAGAAGGTTCTCATAGCGGGAGCCGGTCCGGCGGGTATGGAAGCGGCAAGAATCCTCTCCTTAAGGGGACATGAAGTAACCCTGTGTGAAAAAGGTGATGAGCCTGGAGGACTTCTTCGAATAACTACTGTTCCAGGGTGGAAAAAGGATATTCTTGCTCTTGTTGATTGGCTAAAGACCCAATTAGAGAAGAGTAGTGTAACTGTCCACCTTAATACCGAGGTCACGCCTGAATACATCACTAAATTCGGTCCGGATGTCCTCGTAGTTGCTACAGGATCCACGCCCACGAAACCAAATATTCCCGGGATAGAATCAGCTATAACAGCTATAGATGTCTTAGAGGGTGTGGCTGTGGGAGACAGGGTGGTCATCTGTGGAGGAGGACTTGTTGGCTGTGAGATAGCATGGTATCTCGCTGAGCTGAACAAAAGGGTAACTATCGTCGAAATGCTTGATAAGGTGGCTGCGGATATGGAGATTGGAAGCAGAACAGCGATATTGAAGAAACTTCGGGAACATGAGGTAGATATAATCTGCAATCTAAAGATGGAAGAGATTATTCCAGGTAAGGGCATAATTGGTGTTGACAAAAAATTGGCCAGGAGAGAAATAGAGGGAGATACAGTAGTATTAGCGATGGGTTTTGACCCAAATCGCGCGTTATTTGATACAAAAAATAGATCATATGAGGTGTATGGTATTGGTGACGCCAAAGAGCCACGGCGCATCATTGATGCGATACGAGAGGCAGATCATATAGCCCGCTTTGGGATATAAAGGCCGTGCCTCCCTCAGCAGGGCACCACCACAAAAAAAGCTTGACTGCAAATTGGTGACGTAATATAAAGCTATGGGATTTTCGTTGATTGTTCCTGACACAGGGGCCTGAATTTTTTCAAAGGACGCGATCTTTTTTGGGAAAGGAGGTGGGGGAAAAGCTGTTAAGGGGCCTTGACTGTGTTGGGGACACCTGTTTGTGTGAGCAGATATCTACCCTAGTTTCGGGGAGATAACTGTTCGTAAACAATGAAAGGAGGAACGAGCATGAGCCGAACTAAAAGAACTAATCTTATCATTTCGCTGGCCATTTTGTTTGTGTTCATCCTCGCCGGCTCAGGTTATGCGTATAAGGTGATCGACCTTTCGCAAAAAGTTGAGAATGGGATGCCTGCCTGGGCTGGCAAGTGGGAAGGGATGAGCATGTGGGCCGGGGCCAAGACTCAGATGGAGTGCTACGATAAGGTGGGGAATTTTTACGGTCACGACCTGAAGTTCACAGAGCATACCGGCACGCACATGGATAGCCCCGCTCACAACTCTTACGGACTCTGGCGACTTGATCAGATCCCGATCGACAAGTTCCATGGCAAGTGCATAATCATGGATATGCAGCCCTGGGTGAAGGATCGGGATGGCTATGAGGTGAGCTTGGCCGATGTGAAGGCATGGGAGCAGAAGACAGGCTGCAATCTGATGAGGGATGCGGCACGATCGATGATCTTCATGTCGACCGGCTGGGACAAGTATTGGAACGACTACATCGCGGGGAAAAACGACCGCGCTATGGGGAACCGCTTCCCTGGCATCATGGAGGATGCGGCCAAGTACTTCGCCGATTGCCGGATCAAGGGCTTCGGGTTTGATACCCTCTCCATCGATATCTACAAGAGGGTGATGGAGGGCAAGCCGGTTGCTCACCAGGCGATCTTTTCCAACAACTCCTGGGTCATCGAGAACATCAAGATCGATCCCTCGGTGGCCAACAAGTGGGTCTACGCCGTACTGGCCCCCATGAAGATCTATAAAGGCTCCGGTGCCCCCGTCCGGGTGTTTGTGCTGGATGACACCAGTGCCAAGGGGATGGCCGCTTCACTGGCCTCTATGAAGGCCTTGGAGAACAAATTCATGGCCACCCCCATGTACGATCTGGCCAACTATATCGAGAACGGGATGCACATCTGGATGGGCGTGTTTGGCAGCAACCAGGTCGGATTGGGCGATCTTAATGACTTCCGGGGCATCTATCCCTGGATCGACTATCGGGACGGTGGCTTTTATGGGCAGCAGATTTTCTGTAACGAGCACACCGGCACCCATACGGATTCCCCCGCTCACCGTCGGGAGGGAGCGAAGTGGACCATCGATAAGGTCGCTTTGAATCACTTCGTGGCCCCCTGCCTGGTAGTGAATGGCTCCGGATATGGCCCGGAAGAGGGCGACTGGGACTTCACGATGAGCATGTTCCGGGATTGGATGAAGAAGAACCCGGGTCTGACCGTCAACAAGGGCGATATCGTCTGCTTCTCCCAGAATATGGTTCACAAGTGGGCCCTCCACAACAAAGGCATCCACCGCGAGTGGGTTACCACTCACTTTCCGGGCATTGGTGGGGATGTAGCCAAGTACCTGAAGGATAAAGGTATTGTGGGCGCGCTCACGGATGTCACCAGCATCGATGCCGCCATGCACTGCCAGAGGGGCAAAGGCACCGACCAGGAAAACAACATCACGCATGTAACCCTGCTCGGTAATGGCATCTTTGTTACGGAGAATGTCGGAGGAGATCTGCAGCAGGCCGCCAATTCCAAGGGTCTGGCCTTCGTCATGCCCTGCATGAATACCAAGAATGGATCCGGTGGCCATAGCCGCATCTGGTACTTCGAGGGTCTGGATATCCCCATCGAATAGATCGGGAATTCCAAATCTCTGAGGGCAAAGGGGCTATCTTCGGATAGCCCCTTTCGAATGCTCCCTTACCTTAATCTCCTCTTCAGTCGTTCGACGTTTCCCTTAGCCTACCCGATGAATCGTTTAATGAAGCTTCCTGGTTGACCTGTTGCAACTCTTCTAGGAAAAACCAATTCTTAGGTTGACAATCATCAGATATTAAAATAACATTCAGCTGGTTTATTTGTGCTTCAACCCTAACCTCTGGGGTAAGCAATGATGGTGATTTTCCTGATCATCTCAATACAAAAGCCTCCATAAGGGAAGAGATAACCTTTGGAGGCTTTTGTATTTCTGGTGGTCGGCCAAAACACAGTCCGTACCAGTGGGGGGAGCTGGTAATAGTCTATCGGTTCGGCCAGGATCTGGGACAGAAAAACCTTTAGAAAGGAGGGCGTGAGATGGAAGCTTCAAACATGCCAAGTGGTGCACTGAGCCCTTGGAACGTCGCCGATTTACCGAGACCGCCGACGTTCAATTTTCGTAATGTCATGGCGGTGATCGGCCCGGGAGCCATTGCCTTGAGCATGTCAATCGGCAGTGGCGAGTGGTTGATGGGTCCGAGCGCTACAGTAAAGTATGGGACGGCCGTGATGTGGATCGTTATCGTATCGGTATTTTTCCAGGTTTTCCTCAATCAGGAATTTGCCCGGTACACCCTCTACACCGGAGAGCCGGTGCTGACCGGTTTCATGAGGACCAAGCCAGGACCAAAGCTGTGGGGTTGGCTTTATCCCCTGCTTGCTATTCTGCATGTAGGATGGCCTGGCTGGGCAGCGGCAGCGGCAGCATGCCTTTTTGCAGCTCTGTATGGCTACTTACCTGATGCGGCTGTGGCTGCTGACCGGAGTACCATGCTTACCCTTGGTTACATACTGTTCTTCGCGTGTATAGTCATAGTCCTTTTCGGCGGCCGCATTGAGCGCATTCTTGAGTTCGTAGCCTGGGGCATGGTTATATGGATTGTCGTCTACCTCCTGATCGTTGACATATTCTTTGTCCCCGGAAAGGCGTGGACGGATGTGGCAGGGGGGTTCCTAAAGTTTGGCTCCATCCCCAGTGGGCCCACAGGTGTGGATTGGGCCCTGATGGGTGCCTTTGCAGCTTACTCCGGGGCAGGAGGCATCGGCAACTGCTGGATCACCAACTGGCTGCGGGACAAGGGCTTCGGCATGGGGAAGGTCATTGGGTTCATCCCCAGCGCGATTGCAGGGAAAGAGGTGAAGCTCGCCCATGTGGGAAGTGTCTTTGAGCCCACCGAGAAGAACATGAGCGGCTGGAGACAGTGGTGGAAGTATCTGTGGATGGATCAGGGTGTGCTCTTCGGCATCGGGTGCGTTGTAGGGATGTACCTGTGCGTGGTGTGCGCCTACGGGATGATCCCCCATGGTACAGACATAACTGGGCTGGGGGCCGGTGCATACCAGGCGGATTACCTGGCGAAAAGGATCGGTCGTGCCATGTGGTTCCTGACCTTGATAAACGGATTCTGGATCCTGTTTGGTACCCAGCTTAGTATTACCGATGGCTTCGCGCGGGTCGTTACCGACCACGTATGGGCCTGTAGTGAGCGTATGCGCCGCCTGGGCGATGTGCGGTATATCTATTATGGCATATTCATCATCTTTGCCATCTGGGGATGTATTGCCATCAACCTGGCGAAACCGTTCGTCCTGCTGGTCATCGGGGCAAATATGGCAGCATTCATCTTCGTGGTCTCAGGGGTCCACATTCTGGTGGTGCAGCATCTCTTCCTGCCCAAGGAGGTGCGAGCCCCCGTGTGGAGGCAGGTGATCGTAGCCCTGTCCTGCATCTTCTTCGGCTTTTTCGTGCTTATGAATATAGTGAAACTTATCGGAGGCTAGGTTAGAGGGATAGGAACTCCGTTTTCAACGGTTGACTGGTCAAACACAAAGAGGGGGGCACAAAGCCCCCTTTTTTGTTAACGTATGGTGAAAATGGGACATTCGTTTACCATAGCGGCGTCCTCTCTCACATACCTTTAGAAATGATGAGGGCAGGCTGGCCTTTGGGATAATAATTTTCTCGGGTGCTAATAACCGTAAAACCAGCCTTCTGGAAAAACAGATGAGCTACAGTATTCTCCGTGGCGGTATGGAGTAAAAGTCTCCTCAGGCCAAGCTGGTAGGCAAGGCATTCTATATGGTTGAGCAGGGCAGAACCGATTCCCCTCCTTTGATACTTAGGAAGCACTGCTATAGCCAGTATTTCTCCACTAAGAACATACAACATAGCAAAGCCCACTGGATGCCCATGTTTGAGATAAATGACGGTAATTACAGCCGGGTTTACAAACCACCGAGGTATAATCTCACTATAGTCACCAAATATGGAAAAGACTTCACCTGAAAGCGTGCGGATAAAACTACGGTCCTCTTTAATTGCTAAACGAATGAATTCTCTTTGCTTAACATCTCTTCTTTCTTTTTTCTTTCCAGCCACCTAATTATTCCACGTCTAAAGGCCGTTCTTTCTTGAGGGAGATTCTTCTTTAGTCCTTTGAGCTTATCAACGAAGTATATCATTTCATGGATAATTTTGTAGGTATTCTAAATACCTTTATCATATCTTTATCAAAGAGACATTCCACATACTTGGAGATGCACCCCAAGTTACATTTTCGGCAGAATAACCTCCTAGAAACGTGCAAACATTTATGTTTATAATCTTACCCTAAATGAAACCCCGCCGACAAAGCCCCTTTCAGGAGAGGGGAAGAAACCTATCCTTGACCCAAAGGGGTATCCGCCAATGCCGCCGAATTCCTCGTATTCTTTATCCAGGATATTGTTTACTCCCAAGAAGGCTGAGAAGTCCCCCCATGTATCCTCATATGCATAAGATAGCTTTGCGTCCCATACACCGTATCCTGGAAGTTTGTCGAATGTGTTTGCCAGGTCATTCGCTAAGAATCTCTTCCCGACAAATCGAGCTCGATTCCATAAGGTAAAACCGTAGCCCAAATCTAAGTTTGCTCCAATGTACCCCAAGTGTCTTGGGGTAATAGGAAGATCCGATCCTTTAAGGGGGCCCTCTTCTATCTCTGTGTCCACAAATGTATAACTTCCAAGAAGTGTTGTCCTCGGAATGATACTTGATTCTGCCGATATTTCTATTCCTCTGTGTACTACTTCATCAAAGTTCTCATTCTGCCCAAAAGCAAAGGCCCCCACACTGGGTGGCCTGAATAATATCTCATCATCGACTGTCATGTGGTAGAGTGATATTCCACCATTGAATTTGGGTCCAAACCGCGTTTTCATTCCTACCTCGAAGTTTTGTCCCTTCTCTGGGCCAAGTTCTGGTGTGAAACCGAAGAAGCCTGTTAGTTCGTCCCTGTTTGGAAACCTGAAGGTCTTGGCATAACTGAAATATGCACTCATATTGTCGGTGAAAAGGTATGTGACACTTGCCTTAGGGCTGAGTCTATCAAAATCCCTCCCGCCTTCTGTTCTCGAAGTCGTTGTGCTTACTAAGTTTTCAGTTTGGCTGGAGAAATCGAAGGCTGCTCGGTCGAACCTTATCCCTGCGCCCAGAATAATTCTATCAGTGATAGAAAAATCGTCATGGAAGTAAACTCCTAAGAGCTCCCGCTCGTACTTTGTAGCCTGCCTCTGGATAAAGGGGAAAAAGGGGTCAGGAAAGTTAGAAAAACTTGCTGATCCTACTTCTTCCTTGAGCAAATCTAACCCTAAGATAGCCTTGTTTTCCCTGCCAAATATTTCATATGTAGATGTATATCTCAATGAAAGGCTGTAGTCATCTTCGTCATCGTCAATTGTTGTAGAACCAGAACCAGGGATTGAGGTGAGGGAATCACCCTGGTTGTTGTCGTAGTAAAACAGCATAGAGAATTTATTGTACTCATCAGGGATAAGATCGGCGCCGAGGACCGTATTAAATTGGTCTGTCTCCCTTTTATCTTCGCCGGCCACTACTGAACCCCTCCTACCAACTGCTTGTATTTCATTCTTCGTCAGGCTCCCTGGAAGCTCTCTGTCGTCAGTATGGTACCCAGCTTTCAGCGTTAGTTCGATTACAGGAGTCAACTGGTAGGAGAGTTTGCCTGTCCAGTCCCGTGCTGTAAAGTTAGAGTTATCTCTGTACCCGTCCTCTTCACTGCGGCTTCCAAACAGAAAATAGCTAGACCTTTGTGTGGAACCCTGTAATGTTGCTGTCTGACCGTATGTCTGCCAAGTTCCCGCATCTGCTCCCAGCTCAATAATAGGTCTGCCCAGGCCCTTTTTAGTGATGATGTTTATTACAGCAGCCATGGCGGAATCGCCATAGATGGCCGTCGCTGGTCCTCGAACTACCTCTATTCTATTTATGTTATGCAAGGGGATTAGAGCCCAATCCGGATTAGATGAATCCGCTTCGTTAGCTTTGCAGCCATCTACAAGCACTAGGGTTCTTCCGCCGTTGCCGCCTCCGTTGTTAAACCCGCGCGCCTCCACAGTGATTCCGGTTGGCGTGGAACCAGAAGTGTTTGTGACCATAATCCCAGCCTCTCCTCTTAGAAGTTCTGTTATTTCCTTAGCTGTTGATCTTTCTATGTCCTCCGCGGTTATCACTGTGACATTAGCCGGAATGCGAATGATCTCTTCCCTCTCTCTACTGGCAACAACGACTATTTCCTCTAATACTATCACCTCTTTCTGCTGGGGCATTTCATTAGAGGCTTGTGCCAAGAAAAGACCATTGAATGGGGCAAGTATTAAGATAAATAGCTTCATTACAAGAATTTTCCTTTTCATTATTCTACCCCCTCACTCCTGCTCGGCCAAAAAAATCACGATGCCTTTCTCTTCGTATTGAGATTGTGTAAGGTGCATCTTTATCTGATCAATTACCGAACTACCATCCCCTTTTTCCCTTCTCCTTATCACATTAGCTTCCGCAATCTTGCCAGACACGAACAAAAAAATCCCCGGACCGGATAGAACCGATCCGGGGATTTCCCCTTTTTATCCTCAAGATCTTTAGGCTAAACCCAGTCCGCGAAGGTTAAGCCTTACATTCAGGCAGGTCTTCTGACTTTCGGATCACTCTACTTGCTGCGCCTTCCCATTCGGCCTCGTGCAGAACAGTGGCATTTTGCAACTTTCGTCCCCGATTACAGCGGCGGGCCCATCCCCGATTTTAACAGGGTTCCCTATTAAGCTGCTATCGAGCACCTGAACATAGTAGGATTTCTAACGAAATGATAGATGAAAGTCAAGGGAAATTCTTGGCACATGATAATCCTTTGACGGAGATCTCCTGGCTAATCAGAACTTTTCTTCTCCTATAGGCAACTCATATACAGAAAAATGCACTTGGCTGCTCTATCGCAGTTCTTTGTGTGTTGACTTTATATTGCACATTCATTATAGTTTGGCACAACATCTTGTGGAAAATGTTAGCAACGATGGCCTGAAGGCTGTTCGCTTGCATCGACTGGCCTTAATTTCACCTTGTAATAGCTGCCGGGGGTTTGCCTTGGATTCCAGAGGCAGCTCTGAGCATGAGCAAGACTACTTTTGCTGCCCCGGCCCTCGATCTACCTAGAGAATGGGAATGAGAGAATTGCGGGATTTATTAACTCCGCCTGCGGCGGATGAACACAGATATGGGGAGAAGAGACCATGTTTACCGAGATAGAAAAAAGAGATGGCAAGACAGTGGCCTTTGAGGCAAAAAAGATTACCAATGCTATTGCCAAGGCTGGGAAGGCAACAGGGGAGTTTGACGAAAAGGTCGGTAAGAGGCTTACTATCAAGGTTTTGAATTTAGTTGAGCATGTGATTGGTGATAAGACCCCAACAGTAGAGGAAATCCAGGACATCGTAGAAGAGGTGTTACTTTCCTCTACTTATCGCAAAACCGCCAAGGCATACATTATCTATAGGGATCAGCATGCAAGGATTAGAGAAATTACCAATAAGGCAAGTGTGGCACTGGTGGATCAATATCTAAAGAAGACAGACTGGAGGGTTAATGAGAACAGCAATATGGCATTCTCCCTTCAGGGATTGAATAACTATGTTTCCTCAGAGGTTAGCAAGGTCTATTGGTTGAATGAAATCTACTCTCCAGAGATTAGGGAGGCGAACATACAGGGTGATTTTCACATTCATGATCTAAGCCTTCTGTCTGTTTATTGTGTGGGTTGGGATCTGTTTGACCTCTTGGCTGAGGGATTCAGGGGGGTATCGGGGAAGGTAGAAAGTGGGCCTGCCAGACACCTCAGGAGTGCATTGGGGCAGATCGTAAATTTCTTTTATACACTTCAAGGAGAGGCGGCAGGTGCCCAGGCATTCTCTAATTTTGATACCTTGCTGGCGCCTTTTATAAGATTCGATGGATTAGATTACAAAGGGGTAAAGCAGGCCTTACAGGAATTTGTTTTTAATATTAATGTGCCCACTAGGGTTGGATTCCAGACCCCTTTTACGAATGTCACGCTAGACCTTGGTGTCCCTGAATACTATGCAGACCAATGTGTCATTATTGGAGGTGAGGCCCAGAGTACTACTTATAGGGATTTTCAGAAAGAGATGGATCTATTTAACAAGGCCTTTTTGGAGGTAATGGCAGAGGGCGATGCCAGAGGGAGGGTCTTTACCTTTCCCATTCCAACATACAATATTACACAGGAATTTGACTGGGGGAATCCTATTCTCGATGATCTGTGGGAGATGACAGCCAAGTATGGGGTGCCCTATTTTTCCAATTTTGTAAATTCAGACATGAACCCGGAGGACGCAAGAAGCATGTGTTGCAGGTTGAGAATAGATAATCGTCAGTTAGAAAAGAGGGGAGGCGGACTGTTTGGCTCAAATCCTTTAACAGGCTCTATTGGTGTTGTAACAATAAATATGCCAAGGATAGGTTATCTCAGTGGGAATGAGGATGAGTTTTTCAGACGACTAAGACATTTGATGATCCTGGCTAAAGAGAGTTTGGAGATAAAGAGGAAGGTTCTGGAAAGGTTTACCGATGGAGGTCTTTATCCTTATACAAAATTTTATTTAAGGGATGTAAAGCAGAGGTTTGATGAATACTGGAAGAATCATTTTTCAACCATAGGGCTTGTTGGAATGAATGAGGCCTGCCGAAACTTTCTTGGTAAAACTGTTGGTGATAGAGAAGGGAAGGAATTTACCCTACGGGTCTTAGATTTTATGAAGGAAATCTTGATAGATTTTCAGAAGGAAACGGGAAATAATTATAACCTTGAAGCTACCCCAGCGGAGGGTACCTCGTACAGTTTGGCAAAGATTGATAAGGAAAGGTATCCTGAGACCATATCTGCAAGCCACAGAGATGGGGGTCAATGTTTCTACACGAATTCTACCCATCTGCCAGTTAACTTCACTGATGATGTTTTCGAGGCCCTGGATTTGCAGGATGACATCCAGCAAAAATATACCGGAGGAACGGTATTCCATATCTATGCAGGTGAGAGGATCGCTAACCCTGGTAGCGTTAAATCATTGGTACGCAAGATCTGTGAAAATTATCATCTCCCTTATTTTACCTTAACCCCCACGTTTAGTGTTTGCCCTGTTCATGGATATTTAAATGGAGAACATAGGGTATGCGAGAAATGCGGTACTGAATGTGAGATTTACTCCAGGGTGGTTGGTTATCTCAGGCCTTTAAAACAGTGGAACAGGGGAAAGCAAGAGGAATTTAGAACGAGAAAGATGTTTAAGGTTTGAGATATGATCATAGGGGGTCTTCAAAAATTTTCCCTCATCGATTATCCAGATAAAATCTGTGCTGTTGTTTTTACCCAAGGGTGTAATTTCAGATGTCCTTATTGCCATAATCCAGAGCTTGTCAGCCTGCGGCGGACTGGGTCTGCCCCAGGCGAATTAAAACACAAAGAGATATTGTCGTTTTTAGATAGGCGGAAGGGAAAGCTTGATGCTGTGACAGTAACCGGCGGAGAACCTCTTTTGCAATCTGGGTTAGGGAATTTTTTATCAGCGGTAAAGGGGCTGGGATATCTGGTTAAATTGGATACCAATGGAAGTCTTCCTTCAAGGTTAGAAGAGCTAATACAATCTAAATCCATAGATTACATTGCTATGGATATAAAGACATCTCTAGATAGGTATGAATATGTGATTAGGAGAAAGGTAGAAAAGACTAAGATTCTTGACAGTATTAGACTGATTATGGATTCAGGGCTGGATTATGAATTCAGGACAACTGTTGTAAGAGGCCTTTTTGAAAAGGATGATTTTTATAAGATCGGCCAGCTAATAAGAAATTCCCGCTTGTATGTCTTGCAAAGCTTTGTTCCCTCTAAGGTCTTAGATGACCGATTTTTGGATATGCGAGGTTGTTCTGATGAGGAAATAAATTCCCACAAGGAGATAATGGAAGGTTTTGTCCAACGGTGCGTTGTAAGATAGAGTTTGTATGTATTGTTTTTGTAAGTGCGGCAGGATTTCTGAGCTAACAACGGATACATAAAAGGATTGCGCTGGCACTTATTCCGAGATTGCCATCTCAATCTCACCGAGAATCCTTTGTGTAGCCTCAATCGGTTTTTCGGCAGTCCGGATAGGCCTGCCCACCACTATGTAATCGGCTCCCCTCTTTATTGCCTGATAGGGAGTGATAATTCTCTTTTGATCATCCTTTCCTACCAGAGACCATGCGGGCCTGATACCAGGGGTAACCACGAGAAAATCCTTTCCTAACTCAGCCTTGACTTTTTCAACCTCTAGGCCAGAGCAGACAACACCGGAACAGCCAGCCTCCTTAGCCATTCTGGCCCTAAGCATGACCAATTCTGTGATGTCGTTAACATATCTATCGCGAAAGCCCAACTGTTTTAAGTCCTTAGTTTCAAGGCTCGTGAGCACAGTTACAGCCAATACCTTGGTGCCTGAAGGATTATTTTCAACAACAGAACGAAGAAGACCCTTCCCCTCATCACAATGTACGGTCGTATAGGTAACCCCATGGGCGCTTGCTGCCAGAAAGGCATTCTTTACAGTGGCGGGTATATCATGAAACTTTAGATCAAGGAATATACCTGTCCCACCCGTCTCTCTGATTGCCCTTAGGATCTTTGGTCCAACACTGACAAAGAGTTCCAGGCCGACTTTAAAGAGTCCCACATACTCCTTGAGGAGTTCTATGTACCGGACTGCCTCCTCATAGGTTGGGACATCTAGCGGGAATATAAGATAGTCCTTTGCTCCTTTCACCTTTCCTGTCCTGACTTAATCTGCATTTTTGGAGAATTTGATGTGTCTGTGCCCGGTTGTTTAATAGTGCGGAAAAGGGTAGACTCCCTTTCTTAAAAGACGTATATATAAAAAGGCCACCGTAGCTCAGATGGCAGAGCACCTCACTCGTAATGAGGATGTCGACGGTTCGATTCCGCCCGGTGGCTCCAGTCATTTCAATAAGTTAGCCATTATTTGAAATAGCAGATTTCGAAGACGTGACAGTTTTGTAACATTTATCATTTACCATCTTTGGGGCAGTTAGTCCATTTAAAAGATTAACTACCTTCTTTTTGTGCTCCTGGGATAGGTGAGCATATCTCAAGGCCATGGTCATAGTCTTATGGCCCAATAACTCCTGTAATTCCTTCAATGATCCACCCCTCATTACAAAGTGAGTGGCAAAGGTGTGTCTTAGATCGTGGAACCTGAAATCTTCGATTCCAGCTTTTTTTAAGGTAGCCTGGAAGGAGTTATTTATCTGCTTGAAGGGTCTGGCCTTGCTATCACAAAAGACATATTCAAATCTTAGCTCATCTCTCTTCCTGGTATTCTTAAATAAGTCAGCTAAATCATCATTAACAGGTATCTGCCGAGGCTCCACAAGGCAAAAGACCCCACTTTAAGATAGTGGGGGAGGGTCGGCAGTGGAGATGCCGACTTTTCGGCTCCGGAGGCCTATCCCCTTAAGGTCTTTATTTATAATACTCCAAAAAGCCCTCTACGGTTAAACCTGCCTTTTTTATCTGATCTAATAGCAATCCTTTCTTTATGGCTTTCCTTTATGAACTGGAATTGAGAGCATGTTGGGGTTTCCTTCTTTAATTAGCTTAACATGGCTTCCTTTTTGCCCCCATACAGTCCATCCTGCTCTTTTAAGGGCTTTTACAATTTTTTCAGGTTTTAGGTTGTGAATGCCTTCCATTTATGCAGAAGTCCTTTTATCTCTCTTCTTTTCCGCTAAGACTTCAAGATGTCCGTTCATAGCATCTTTTATCATCTCTAGGGCTTCCTCTATCGTATCTCCCTGAGAGGCACAGCCTGGAAGTGCCGGACACTCTACCCAAAAACCTCCATCTTCAAGATCGGGGTGTAAGATTACCTCATAAGAATCTCCCATAACTCTAACCTTGTATTTTCTCTCCTTGCTTATTTTTTCTACTTCTCCCTTAAGCTCCTCGATAATTTTACCTATAGCAATAGACATCACCATTTGACTCTTAGAGAGAGTATCAAGAATAACCTCTTTGTTCTCTGTCAACACAAAGATAGTCTCGCCATCTGTTATTAACCTCATTTCTGCTAAGGGTTTCTGTATTTCTGGAAATGTTTTTTTGAGATAGTTTATGCTCTTTCTAATCTTTTGAACGCTTAGCCCCTTATCCTTAAGGGTCTTTGCAACCCTCAATTGAACCAAATCAATAAAGGAATATAATCTTACAGAACCATACCCAGAAGCTTCCTTGACAGAGGGTTTAATGAAGTGAATCCTATCCCAATAGTCAATCTGTCTCTTAGTGAGCTCTGTGAGTTTACAAACTATGTTAGTATTGAAATCCATAATTAGCACCTCTTTTGAAGTTATAATTACATCAATGTATTAATAAAACAATTTAATAATATTGTCAAGAAGTTATTTCAGGGTATAAATTGCCAGAAATCTCTTGATCAGGCCAAGGGATGGGTTGGAGGATAGAGGGAAGATTTATTTCCAAGATTTTGGTCGAGTAAGGATTACGTTAATAGGTATTAAAACTTGATTTGGAAATTGGCTTTTTGAAAGATCTTTTTTTTCAACCTTTCTCCAAAAATCACATACATCTGTTAATTCTTTAGCCCAGCGATCTATTGGAAATAAGACGCCCACCTTCTTCCAGGGGTATACGCTTTTTAAACCCTCGATTGCAGGAACTAAATCAGTATCATTAGTCATGATTATTGCTGTATCATAACTATTGGCAAGCGCTTCTTTAAAAAGATAAACAGCAATATTCACGTCTGTTTGTTTTTCTTCTCTTGCCTTAAAAGTAGCACCACATTTTTTACAATATCTATCTTTTTCCTTAAATTTCCCCATAACAACACCTACGCCTCTGCTTTTCAATGCATCAATCAACATTGTATGTCTTTTCATCGAATGTGGTTTCCAAGTAGCATAAGAAGAAAAGTAGTACACACCTGAAATGGTATCTTGTCTTCTTGTAAATCGTTGTGCGAGAGCGGAAAAATCAAGCCACAAATACTTATGGTATTTTAGATCATCTTTGAGGGAGTGATAGACATTGAATCCATCAATAAAGAACGTCACTTTAGCCATAGAAGAAACCTCAGACCAAAAAAAACCCGTGCTGTATTTAGCACGGGGACCCATAAAGCCGAAGCGATATGGGGATGAACCGATTTATATTCATTTAATCCTAATTTTTTTCAAAAAGTCAAGAAAAAATGTGACAGTTTGTGACAGAAATTGATTTTTTAGCTTATTCTTTTTCTACTGTTTATACTCCTCAGTTCTAATAATATCAAATAGTTAAGTTATTTCCTCAACTTAGCAAAATGCCCCACAACTCACTCGTAATGAGGATGTCGACGGTTCGATTCCGCCCGGTGGCTCCAAGATCAGAAACTTCCCCTGAACACTCTTATCACATTTCTTACAGAGGACTCTGGCGGGCAGGTTTATTGCCATAAAGGGGGCGACCATCTGTTTCTGTAACCATTGTAAGACCAACATCCGGGCAATCCATTATTTGATTGGAATTGAGGATCCTGTGCCCATTGTATCATAACTTCATGGGCCATGTTTATTTCCTTAAACCTCTCGCCATCGCCACCTTTATCAGGATGATAAACTTTTGCCATCTCCCTGTAAGCTTTTTTAATCTCTCTAACATAATCTCCAAAGGCCAAACCGTCTATATGTATGTTAAGATGCTTAAGGGCCTTTTTCTGATCAGTTGATAGTTTTGGGGTTCTGTTTGTATTCGGTTTAATGGAGTCAGGGTTGATAGTGTGTTCAGCCTTTTCTTCAAGAATCGACTGGGATGAAAAACTGCGAGAAATCCGCCTATGCCGTTTTTTGTACCACTCCTCGCCAGCCTCAAGGATCAGCTCTTTAAGGGCATGAGCAGGGGAATAACCTGATTTTCTTTCATAGACAAACCGTGATATCCTGCTTGACCAGGTAGGCATTACATCAAGGGCAACGTAATGTTTGGTAAATGAAAAGGCTGCATATCGTGTATTGAGGGTTATGAGTAATCCCTCGGATAGAGAAAGGGTCCACATCAGCTTCTGCCTGCATTGCCTTGAGCAGTAACGTCTTCCTGGTTTAATCTCCTCAATTCCACAAGCAAGGCACCTTCTTGCCCTTCTTTTAAGAATGAGGGGAGATAGCTGGTTTTCGTGCATCTTCTTGTCTCTTCATAACACGGGGCCCATCAAAAAAATATATTCAGGATATTGAGGAAATCCTAAGATAATTGAGTAGGATATCATAAGAGGCAGGGATATTAAAGCGAAAAATGCTGCTGTCCTGGTATTTTCATTTGAGTTGACTTTTATAGTCTACTTTAAGTAGTCTACTTTAAGTAGTGTATAATAATTAATTATTATCAGAGGTAGGAATATATCCAATGGTATACGTTTCGCAGATGCTGGGCGCGGTGGGCGCAAGTCCTTTTGCAGCTGATATTGTTCAGATGGTAGTGCATGCCGGCCCGATGGTAAGGTTTGTGCTTTTGTTGCTCTTCTTTTTTTCCCTCGCTTCGTGGACCATAATCTTCATGAAATTAAGATTGCTTAAGAAGTTCAGAGATGAAAACGAGAGGTTCTTGGAGCTTCTCTCCTCTACCCGAGAGATAAGTAAGCTCTATTTGGAGACCAAGGTATTTAGCTTCAGCCCATTAGCCCAGATCTTCAGGGTTGGTTACGCAGAATTTAGTCGATCTAAGACGCTCCAAGGTAATCCTGATGAGACTATGGTTTTTCAGTCACAGCAAACGATTATGGACAATGTCCAGAGGGCTGTCAAAAAGGCCTTGTCTGCTCAAAGCTCTCGTTTGGAAAAAGGTTTAACCTTTCTGGCCACTACAGGCAATACCTCCCCTTTTATTGGCCTGTTTGGGACTGTCTGGGGTATTATGAGCTCATTCAGCTCCATAGGCATGAAAGGCTCCGCCAGTTTGACGGTTGTGGCCCCTGGTATAGCTGAGGCCTTGATTGCTACGGCCGCGGGACTGGCAGCAGCTATACCGGCAGTTGTGGCCTTCAATTATTTTAACCGCAGGATGCGGGCATCTCAGATAGAGATGGGAAATTTCATCTCTGACTTTGTGGGCTTGCTGGAAAGAGGGTTAATGAAGAGGGCATCAATCGAAAAGACAAGAGGCGAATCCTAGTGGATGTGGGAGAAAACAGGCAAGATGTGATATCAGATATCAATATAACACCGCTGGTTGATGTGATGTTGGTATTGCTCGTCATATTTATGGTGACAGCGCCCATGCTGATGCATGGGGTCAAGGTAGATCTCCCTAGAACGGAAAGCAAGAGCATAAAGACCGAGGAAGATGCCTTAATATTATCTATAACTAAAGAAAGGCTTATTCTTATTGAAGACTATAAAGTTGAATTTGGGGCGCTCCAGGAAAAACTAGAAAAAATATTTGCCAATAGAGCGGTAAAGGAGATCTTCTTGCAGGCCGATAAAGATGTACCTTATGGCTACGTCATAAAGGTTATGTCTGAGGTTAAAGAGGCTGGAATTACAAAAGTGGGGATGATAACCGAGCCGTTGCATAAATGAGGGCAACAATTGTTGATTCAGGATTTAAGGAAGAGAGATGGGTCCGGATGATGACCCTGTCCTTCTGTTTTCATTTAGCTGTTTTCTCTACCATCCTATTCATTCCACAAACCGCTACACGCTACCCATCGATAGGGGAAACCGTATATCATGTTGAGCTAGTTGGCGCTCCATCAGCACTTAAAAGTGGGGGCAAAGGAGGAGGTATACCCAGTATAGCCAAAACAAAGGAGACATCTCATATACGGGACGCCAGGACCCGGCGTATTGCTCTTAAGCCGAAAAAGCCCCTCCCTGTTTTAGCAAAAAGAGTTTCTCCTAAGCCTAAAGCAGCGCCCAGAGAGCAAACTTATTCTCCTTCAGAGCTTATTGATAAGGCCATATCTAAAATTGAAAGAAAGGTAGACAAGACGACAGTGCAAACCGAGAAGACCCAGGATAACCTTGAAGGAGATAGTAAAGCTCTCTTTGAGGGGGGAAAAGAGGGTGGGATGTCTGGGATCTCTTCGGATATAGGTACAACCATGAAACTCTATCAGATGGAGATTGAAAATACCATCAAGAATAATTGGTCTTATCCTGTGGCTCTTCTGAATTCAAAAAAGGCGAAACTCCCTGAGGCAGTTGTTATAGTAACTGTCAAAAGTGACGGAAAGATTTTAAAGACCTGGTTTAAGAGGCGATCTCACAATGCTCTATTTGATGACTCTGTGCTGAAGGCAATAGAGAAGTCAGATCCCCTCCCCGGATTTCCACGTGGTTACAGGAAGAGCTATGATGAAGTTGAAATCAATTTTAGTCTCAAAGATCTTGTTTAATATTAGGGCCATCTTCCGGATACCTGTGTGGATTTTGGTTCTATGGATAGGCATTATTGTCCAGACAGACGCAGTAGAGGGGAAGCTTTACATAGACATAACCTCTCCTTCGATGAAGAGGATATCTATTGCTATACCAGATTTTCGATACTTAGGTGAAAAGCATGAACATCCAGACCTAGGCAGCACACTTTCTGGGATCATGTCCAACGATCTTGATCTGAGTGGTTATTTTAGGCCACTGGACAAAGCATCCTTTATTGAAAGGCCAGAGTCTGGTGTTACGCGTGATAGTATCCATTTCAAGGATTGGTCTGTCATTGGGGCTGAACTCCTTGTAAAAGGTGTTTATGAATGTATCGGCCAACAGCTCAAGGTGCAGGTGCGATTATTTGACGTCTTTTCTGGCAAACAACTCTATGGCAAGAGGGCATTAGGGTTAGTTGATCAATCAAGATATCTAATTCATCGCCTCGGCAACGAGATCATCCAGGCATTGGCCGGTCATGTCGGGCCATTTTTAACCAAGATGGCCTTTGTTGGGACCCCCACAGGGCATAAAGAGATCTACATATGTGACTATGATGGATATAATCTGAAGCAATTAACCTCTTACAATACCATAACCCTCTCGCCAAGATGGTCTCCTTTAGGGGACAGGATAATCTATACTACTTTCCGTAATTCCGCGACGGTACTTTTCATGAATGATATAATCAAAGGATCGGCTACAAAGATCTCGGACAGAAAGGGTTTAAATATTGCTGCTGCGTGGAGACCAAATGGAAAGGAGCTCGCACTGACCCTCACCATTAGTGGAAATCCAGACATCTATCTCATTGACACAACGGGCAAGATAGTAAGGAGGCTGACGAAGCATTGGGGGATTGATGTATCTCCAACTTTTTCCCCTGATGGCAAAAAAATGGCCTTTGTTTCTAATAGGTCTGGCTCTCCCCAGATATACGTCCTTGATCTAGTTAGTAATCAAGTAGAGAGAGTGACCTTTGAAGGAAACTATAATACCTCACCAGCCTGGTCAAAACTTGATCGGATAGCCTTTGCTGGTTCTTTGAATGCTCAATTCGATATATTTACTATTTCATCAGATGGATCGGATCTGCATAGTGTTACTCAAGGTCAAGGTAATAATGAGAATCCGTGCTGGTCCCCAGATGGGCGGTATATTGCCTTTAGCTCAAACAGAACAGGTGGCAACTACCATATCTTTATTGCTAATGCCAATGGGCAGAATCAAAGGCAGGTCACATTCTTTGAGGGTGATCAATTCTCCCCTTCATGGGCCCAACATTCGAAGTGATCACCCATATCTTTTTTAAGAAAAATATTATTTGGCATCTAAATGCTTGAAATTGTAATTGCGAAATGATAAAGTTACGGGCTTATAAAGAATGAAAATTTGTGTGTATAACCTAATAGAAGGAGGTAAAGAGTTATGAAGAGGAACCTAATCATTGCAACAATGGTGGTCTTTGCAGTTTCATCCATTTTTTTGCTTTGCTCTTGCGCTAAGAAGCAGGTGGTAGCAGAGGAGGAAGAAATTACTGCCCCTCCTGTGGGACCAGAGGTGGTGATTGTAGAGGAAGAAGAACTGCCAGCTGTGGAAGTAGCCAAGGAAGTCGAAGAGGAAGGAGAGGTAGTCGAGACTTATGAAATAGAACTGGCTGAAGAAAGGGAGGTTGAGGCAGTGGAAGAGGGCTTGGCAGCCAAATTTGAAGGGAAGCCAATCTATTTTGACTTTGATAAGTCTTTCATTAAGCCAGAATATAGGCCCGTCCTAGAGGAAAAGGCAGCATTGCTGAAAGATAATCCAAATATCCATATAAGGATTGAGGGTAACTGTGATGAAAGGGGTACCAACGAGTACAACATTGCCTTGGGGGAAAGAAGGGCCAATAGTGCAAAGAGTTTTTTAGTCTCCCTCGGAATCTCTCCTGACAGGGTAGAGACCATCAGCTATGGCGAGGAGAGGCCGTTTTCCTTAGGTCATGATGAAGATTCATGGTCCAAGAACAGACGCGATGACTTCCTGATCATAGGGGAATAGGTTTTCTAAGATTTAGATATTTGGAAGGCAGGGCTTTCGGGTATAAAAGGTGACCTTTGCTGCCTAAGGAGGTGATGGCCGGGTATTGTGCGAAGGAAAAAGGGTTCTGATGTAACTTTAGGCAGTACGGCTTTACGGGGGTTGGGCAAATGAGCACAGGGGTGGCTAACATATTCATAAAATTTGTCGCCTTTCTGCCTGTTGCTGTTTTTTTTGCAACTTCTTGTGCCTCCCAGAGGGATGTAGTCTCCCTTAATAACCAACTCAATGCCCTTTATCGCCAAACAAGGAAAGATGGGAAAGGATTTGAGAAGTCCATAAAGAAACTGGAAGAAAAAACTAAAGCAGATCAGGCTCGGCAAAAGGAGATAGAAAGGGCCCTCAGAGAGGATCAGGAGTCTGTCCGCTTGCAGCTCGCCGAACTTGGAGCGGATCTTGTGGGAATGGCAGAACATATCCAGATGTTGACCGGCAGGGTAGAAGAGAACAGTCACCTGTTGAAAGGGACTATAGAGGGAGATACTACCAGAGAGGATTCCATGGTATCCCAGGTGAAGGAAATTTCCCTTGTGGTTGATAAACTCAAATCCAGGATAGATAAGATTGAGAATTATTTTGGTCTTGAGACCTCAGTTACGAAGAAAAAGGCTGGCCTAGAAAAGAAGACCCCACCCCCTGAGCAGATCGGGCCTAAGGATATTTCGGTTCCTGAGAAGGAAAAGCTGACAGAGTCCGCTATCTATGATCGGGCATTAGGAGATTATCGGGAAGGTCGGTATGATGAGGCTATAGCAGGTTTTGAAAAGTTTCTCAAATTGTACCCCCAATCCGACCTTGCAGATAATGCCTATTTCTGGATCGGTGAGTCCCATAGGGAGTTAGAAAAATACGAGGAGGCAATTTTAGCCTATCAAAAGGTCATTAATGACTATCCAAAGGGGAATAAGGTTCCTGTAGCTATGTTGCACCAGGCATTCGCATTTGAGAAAATAAATGATAAGACAACCGCAAATCTCGTATTTAAGAAATTAGTTAAGAATTTTCCAGACACGAAAGAGGCAGAGATCGCCAAAAAAAGACTTAAAGGTGATTAGCTAACCATCGTACCGTATTAGCTTAAGTCAGCTTATAGCGTAAACGGTTTATATTATTCCTTATAGATCAGGTACGGCTTTCTTGACTCAAGGAAGCCTTCTAGGTCTTTAGAGCAATAGTCCAAGAGCTCCTCGATATCTTTCCCCTCCTCTAGATTGACCCTTATTGAAGAATCTCCGAAAATGAGGTCTATGGGGAGCCTCTTAAAATCATATTCATAAGGTGGTTTCCGCCAGGCGAAGTTATCTCCATAAGTTTCCACAATCGCTTTGAGTAGGGCAAGTGATGTCCGATAGGGTCTATAGACGGTGGGGTTTAGGACGTGAATCATAAAGCCGCTGCAAAGTTCCCCCTTCCATTTATTGAATGTAGGTCTAAAATAATATTCCTGAACATGACATCCTTGAATATCTCTTGATGTTAACCCCTTTTTGATTATAGAGGGGTTAAGAAAAGGCGCCCCAAAAATCTCGAGCGGGCGGCATGTCCCTCTTCCCTCTGAGATGTTTGTACCTTCCCAAATAACCTGGCCTGGATATACCTGAGCAGTTTCTAAAAGAGGCATATTTGGTGAGGGCATGATCCATGTTAACCCTGTATCCCTCCATAACATGTAACGACGCCAACCCTTAAGGGTAAGGACGCTGATATCACAGTCAATCTTAAAGGTATCCTTAAAAAGGTATGCGAGTTCTCCCATGGTCATTCCGTGCCGCATGGGAAGAGCGAATGGTCCCACAAGGGAGTAAAATTCGGGACGCAAGAGATTTCCCTCCACTATTGATCCACCCAATGGATTAGGCCTATCTAAGATAAGAACCCTTTTTCCCGCCTTGGCGGCTTCTTTAAGGGTGTAAAGCATGGTGGCGATAAAGGTATATACCCTTGTCCCCACATCTTGCAGATCTATGACAAGAAGATCTATGGTGCTGAGGATATCAGACAGTTTAGCTATCTTGCGGCCGTACAGGTTACATACTGGGATATTTAGCTCTGGATCAAAATAGTCTTGTGTCTCAACCATATTGTCCTGGTCTTCGCCCCGAAATCCATGCTGGGGCCCGAGAAGGATCTTGAGCTGTCCGGGAAGGAGAGTAGCGATCGCATCTCTTGCATTCCGCAGATTATGATCTACAGAGGCCTGGTTGGCTAGTAAACCTAGGGATTGGCCTCTGAATCTTTTCCAGGATTTTTGCACAAATTGATCCAAGCCTGTTGCGACGTTAGCCATTATTCCCTCTTTGATTAATCGTTGGTAAGAAATAGGGATTGTGCCACCAGGCAAATTTTAGTATCATTCCAACCTTCCCCTTTCATTATAACGTGTATAACATAACCGACTAGGTTTTTTGGAGGCAAGGGATTAAAAAACTATGGTCTATTTTGGGTGAAGAATGTGGTAAGTCGCGCTGAGGACAAGGGAAGGCGGTATTTTTCCTATAAAGAGTCGGTTTCCTGGTTATATGGGCTCCAGAAACTAGGGATTAAGTTTGGACTCTCAAGAACATCAAACCTTTTAAAGGCCTTCGGTAATCCTTACCTGGTTGGGAGATACATCCATATTGCTGGCACCAATGGTAAGGGATCTGTAGGGGCTATGCTGGAATCCATATTGATGAGATCGGGGCTGAAGGTTGGCTTCTACTCCTCACCGCATTTGGTCAGCCTTACCGAAAGGTTTCGGATTAACAGGGAGTTTATCAAAAAGGACTGGGCAGACTCACTTATCAGGGAACTGAGAGCGGCAACGAGCCAGACGGAGCCACCAACATTTTTTGAGCTGACAACTGCGATGGCATTTATCTATTTTTTCCGTAGCAATATTGATGTCGGTATTGTTGAGGTGGGAATGGGCGGGCGTTTAGACGCCACCAATGTAATCCATCCAATGGTTTCTGTTATTACCAATATCGGTTTAGAGCATCAAGAGTTCTTGGGAACTACCCTGATGGATATTGCAAAAGAGAAGGGTGGCATAATAAAGGAAGGGGTTGACTTGGTAACAGCTGTGAATCAGCCTTCTGTAATCGGCCTATTTGACTCCCAGTGTAGGAAGAAGGGCGCCCCTTTCTGGAGGGTTGGGCATAGTGTTCGCTATCGCAGATTACCATCGGGTCTTTTAGGGTATTATGGCCTTACAAAGAGATACAAGAATCTGGAGCTGGGTCTTAAGGGGAGATTTCAGTATAGAAATGCCGCCTTAGCCTTATTGACTGTGGAGATACTAGAGAGAAAGGGTTTTTCTGTCCCAGATGAGGCTATCAGACTGGGCCTTGCTGATCTTATGTGGCATGGCCGGCTTGAAAAGGTTTCCTCTGATCCAACAATAATCCTTGATGGTGCGCATAATCCACCAGCCATGAGATCGCTTGCCCACACAATCGCTAATGATTTTGATTTCGAGGGGCTGATTTTGGTTTTGGGTGTTATGGGAGACAAGGATATCTCAAACATCCTTAGAGAGATCTTACCCCTGGCAGACAGGGTAATTTATACCAGGCCGACCTACTACAGGGCGGCCAATCCTCGATATCTAATGGATATGGCGAGGGAGTTCGGAAAGGCCGGGGAGGTCCATTTCTCCATACCGGCAGCTATTGATAGGGCCAGAGATCTGGCTGACAAAAGGGATCTGATATTGATTACCGGTTCTCTCTTTACCGTTGGTGAGGTGAAATCATACCTAGATCCTATAAGCTACCCAATTGAAGATATTTGGAACTATAGGGCTTAAGATAAGGGGGTTTTCATGGGGCGAAAACCCCCTTAAAAAATGGATTATCCTCCTGGGTAGGAATTAAGCAGAAAGATGCCGGAGCCGTTCTCAAAAGCCGTTGTTTTGAATCAGGGTGAGAGAGGTGTATCTGGTATCATATTCTGGATCCTTTTTATCACATCAATGAGCATTACTGCCATCCCTATAGCCGAAGGTCATTCCAATGCGGGGGGAGAACTAATACCCTGGCACATTACAGCCAATAAGATAGTCAACCTAGCAGAGGAAGAGCTTTACTTGGCAGAGGGTGAGGTAATGATCTCCAAGGGAGATGAAACTCTTTGGGCGGACAGGGTGACATATAACAGGAGGTCTGGACTGGTTACGGCTGAGGGAGATGTAAAACTGTCAACAGCAGGTGACATCTTAAGGTGTGATAGGGGGTCATTTAACCTGAAGGACAAGACAGGCCATATATCAGATGGAACCCTCTTCCTTATAACCAATCACTACTATATTCAGGGTAAAGAAATAAGCAAGACAGGCCCAGCAACATATATTATCAAGGGTTGTAGGATTACCTCATGCGACGGGGAAAATCCAGATTGGTCCATTACTGGATCGGAAGTAGCGGTTACTCTCGAGGGTTATGGTACTGTCAAGCATGCAGTATTTTTTGTGAGGCATATCCCCATTTTGTATTTCCCGTACATTATCTTTCCAGCCAAAAGAAAAAGGCAGACAGGATTTCTTCCACCAAGCATAGGCTACTCCAGGAGGAATGGCCTGGATTTCGAGCTCCCATTCTTTTGGGCTATATCTGATCAAACCGACGCCACTTTTTACGAGCGCTACATGAGTGAAAGGGGTCTAATGCATGGTCTTGAGTTTCGTTATATAACCGGGGCTGATTCAACGGGGGCTTTTTTGTATGATACCATTTCTGATAAGAAAGAGGAAAAGGATATGTACGATGAGGATGACCTTAAGATTAGTCCATATCCGAGGGAAAATAAAACGCGGTACTGGTTTCGAGGGCGCTCCGACCAGAGATTCCCCTTCGAGATAGTCTCTCGGCTCGATGCTGATTTCGTAAGCGACTATGACTACTTGAGGGAATTTGAGGTGCCTGCTTTGGGGTTTGAGCACAGGGCGAGACTGGATGAGGAATCCGGGAGACCGTTAGAAGAAATTCATTCACCCACGAGGCGATCGGCTCTCAGGATCAGCAGGGATTTCGACGATTGGTCACTTCAGGCACTGAGCAGTTATTATCAGAGGCCAGAGCGTCCAGAAGAGGATACAACTGCCCAACCCCTTGCTGGCTTAGATTTAGCAGTTCTTCCAAAGAGAATTCTTAACCTTCCCGTTTTCTTTTCCCTTGAATCTGATTATGGCTATATTTACCGGGATACCGGTCAGAGAGGGCAAAGACTGGCTCTTTCTCCCTCTATCAGCTATTCGCTATGGCCTATTCCCTACGTAGAGCTCGAACCATCGATTAAGTATTTTGTCACCTACCAATGGCTTGAGGAATTCGAGGGACATAAAGGCAAACAGATTAAGGATGTCTATGAGCTGGGGTTAAGGGTATCCACGATATTAGAAAGGATATTTGACACAAGGAAAGGGAACATAAAGAGCGTAAAGCACAAATTTCAGCCAGCTATTTCATATACCCTGAGACCATACCCGGACGAAGAAGAATATAGGCCTTGGTTCGAACCGGTAGATACATTAGGCAGACTCAATTCAATTTCACTTTCTCTTGATAATTACCTTGATGCACGCAGGGAAGATGAAAGAGGTAGGCTTACTTACTCGCAGATCGCAAATTTCAACCTTATCCAAGACTATGACGTTGATGAGGCCACAAAGGAGAAGACACCTGGTGAGAAGAGGGAGCCTTTTGGTCCTCTGAGAGGTAATTTAACTTTAACCCCCTATCCAGGCCTTGACCTGCGGGCTACTGCTAACTGGGATCACTATAAACATCATATGTTATCGGGGGGTGTGGCCCTGGATTTAACAGTTCAAAGAAGCGGTAATAGACAGGATAGTTACATAATAGATTATGTATATTCCAGGGATACTACCAGGAGTTTAAATTATGAATTGAAGATAAATCTACTCTACGGTTTTGCCATTGGTGCAAGCAGGAAGAGGGACCTCATCATCAAGCACGATATTGAGAATAGCTACTGGATAGGCTACCAATCCCAGTGTTGGGGCCTGAGGCTCCTTCATGAGGCTATTGATGAAGATAAGAGGACGATGGTTTTCTTTAGACTTTTAGGGGTAGGTCAGGTAGGTGATTTCTGAGTAAAGGAAGAAAGGAGTTAGGTAGTTTTTTCATTGTTAGGCCTAAAATACAATAAGGCTAAGCCCCCGATAGCCATCAAGAGGCAAAGAATCTGACCCATGGTCATAAAAGAGAAGACAAATCCGAGCTGTGGATCCGGCTCTCGGAAAAACTCTACAAAAAATCTGAAGATGCTATAAAGGAAAAGGAATAAACAGAAGAGCGTTCCTTTTTTAAAGGGGAGATCCTTTATCCACCACAGGATTGCAAAAAGGAGGACACCTTCAAGGAAAAATTCGTACAGCTGAGAGGGATGCCTTGGAAAATCTCCAGCTGATGGAAAGACCATGCCCCAGGGGAGATTGGTTACCCTACCATAGAGCTCAGCATTAATAAAATTGCCAAGCCTCCCAAGCCCCAAGCCAATAGGAGCAGTTACGACAATAAGATCGGCAAGTTCCCAGAAATTGACTCCATGCCTTTTTGCGTAAATAGAGCCAGAGAAAATAACACCTATCACGCCGCCGTGAAATGACATCCCCCCTTCCCATATAGCAAGTAGTTTTAATGGATGGCTGAGATAAAAGGGAAGATTGTAGAAGATAACATAACCGAGGCGGGCCCCAATAATAAGGCCAATTATCAGAAAAAAGAAAAGATCATTGACGAAATGTATGTCAATATGAAGCCTTTTTTTTCTTATTTGATATCGCACCAGAAAGTAGGAGGACAAGAAACCAAGGACATACATGACCCCATACCAGTGCATCTCAAGGGGCCCCAGTTTAACTATTGTTGGATTTACGGTTGGATAGGTTAGCATTTGCCTGAAATTGCACTTCAAGATACCATAACAGGATAAAGAAAGGAATCTAAAATTTAGCAAAGGGTTGCAGTGGATATAAGAAGGGGAGATACCATAGAGCTGGAAATAGAAAAGCTTGTTTTTGGTGGTAGGGGACTTGCCCATCTCAAGAGAATGGCAGTCTTTGTGGATAAGGCCGTTCCAGGTGACAGGGTTAGGGCAAAAGTAATCAGAGTTAAAAAGAATTATGCCGAGGCAAGGATCCTAGAAGTGATAGAGGCCTCACCGCACAGGACCAGTGCTGCCTGCCCTTACAGCAATTACTGCGGTGGCTGTAACTGGCAGTTCATTAACTATGAGAAACAGTTGGAATACAAGCAGGCATCAGTTCAGGATTTACTGAGCCATATCGGTAAGGCTATTCATTGTCAGGTCCACTATGTCCTGCCCTCCTCCCAGATATTTGGGTACAGAAACAAGATGGAATTCTCCTTCTCTGACAGAAGATGGTACTTCCCCGGAGAGGAGGATGAGGCCAGTGGCAATAAGAATTCTGCCCTTGGTCTTCACATACCAGGTACCTTTGATAAGATGGTAGACATTGAGGGGTGCCTTCTTCAGAAAGAAAAAGGCAATGAGATATTAAGGGGGGTAAAGAGATACGTAAAGGATAGTGGGGTACCCGTCTATGGGCTTGAAAGTCATTGGGGGTTCTGGCGCTATCTAGTGTTACGGCATTCCTATTGCTTTGATGAATGGATGGTGAATATAGTAACGAGTGATGAGAGGGACCCTCCTGTTCATGCCCTGGCCTCAGTGCTGAGGGATCGATTCAAGGAAATCACCTCTATAGTAAATGGTATCAATACCAGGAAAGGCGGGACGGCAGTTGGTGAGTGGGAGAGAACCCTGGCAGGGGATGGAAATATCAGGGATAAAATAGGGGGGTTTACTTTTGAGATATCCGTAAATTCCTTTGTGGGGATGTGAAGACTTTGTTGCCTCAGGTTACTATTAAACCAGAGTTGTTGGTCACTGACCCACCAAGAACAGGGATGCATAGGGGGGTGGTAGACCAGATCCTTCGATTTTTGCCTGAAAGGATTATTTACATTTCCTGCAACCCTGCCACATTGGCCAGGGATATCGCCTTGTTAAAGGAGAGGTATAGGGTAGAAGAGGTTCAGCCAATTGATCTATTTCCAAACACCTATCATGTAGAGCCTGTCGAGAGGCTGGAAAGGGTTTGACGGCAAAAGAAAGCTATTGACAATTACTGAGTCGCATATATAATTCGAATTGTGTCGGGCCACAGATCAAAAGGGGAGAAAGTGCTGGCACAATCTCCCCAGCAATATATCTTTTAAACAGGGAGGTGAGTTGGAAGAAGGGCTGAGACTTGGAAGAGGGAGCGATCTGAGCGCTTAGCTAAATGCAGTTAATACTATGAAGGTAATTGTATATAATAATCAAATAGAAAAGGCCATACGAGATCTGAAGAGAAAACTTTCAAAGGAGGGTTTCTACTCGGAGATAAAGGAGAGAAGGTTTTATGACAAGCCGAGTGTACAGAGGAAAAAGAAACAGGCGAAGGCTGCCAAGAGACTCCGAAAAAAGATGAGAGGTTTTAGCTTTAGTAGGTAACAATCAGTTATATATTACACGTTAGAGGTAACCCGTTCAATTTTAAGTCCGCCTGCGGCGGACCGGGGTAGCCCATTTTCCTTGTAGACGAAGGCCAAGGCTTTTAATCTTTGATCTACTATCGGTGGTACCGAAATGGTTTAAAAGGGAATCCCGTTAAAAGCGGGAACGGTCCCGCCGCTGTAACCCTGTCCCTTCTTGTTTTGTGAGAAAAGGGAGCCTTTTTAGCATGTGTGTGCCACTGTTCCGAAAAGTCGGGATGGGAAGGTAGCTAAAAGGGTGGGGGAGTCAGAAGACCTGCCCCGATGGTAATATTTTGTCGGCACTGAGCCGGCTGTTTAAGGATCAAGGAAACAGGGTGCAGTCCTTAAATCCACCTGGATTTAAGGATTTTTTTTGAAATTGTGCTGGTCAGAATATGGCAATGCCCTATCGTAAATATGGGTTGGGGCCTTGTCTCAATAAGAAATTCCACTTTTCTCTCGGCCGATAGATATGGTCCGGGGGAAATTGGCCCAGCCGAGTTACGAGATTGCTGGTAAACCGTTACAGGATATCAGTATACTATGAGTAAAACGGTTTATGTAAAACTATCGTTCATTATTCTCCTGTTTTCTTCGCCTCTGTTCTCACATGCAGGTGTCTTCTATGATTCTTTGGGAAGGGAAGTGATCTTATACTCCATGCCTATGAGGATCGTTTCTTTGGCGCCAAGCATTACAGAGATGATCTATTTTCTCGGGCTAGGAGATAGGCTTGTGGGTGTAACCCGATTTAGCTATTTTCCTGAGGAGGCCCGGAACAAGCCAAAAGTGGGTGCCTATACGGATATAAATGTTGAAAGGGTCATAACGCTTAATCCTGATCTTGTTATTGCTACGGCTGATGGAAATAAGAGGGCGGATGTTAAAATGCTGGAGGAGGGCGGCATTCCTGTTTATGTTATCAATCCTCGAAAGGTAAATCAACTCCTAGATACCATAGAAAGATTGGGAGAGATCTGTGGCGTACCTGATAGGGCAGAAAGGCTGGTTAATGATCTCAGAGAAAGGGTCATGAGGGTTGTGAAGGCAGTAAGAAATAAGGGAAGACCGCTGGTACTTTTGGTGATAAATGTGAGGCCACTTATGAGCGTAAATCGAAACACCATACACCATGACATAATCCAGCTGGCTGGTGGGAGGAATATGACCGGGGATCAGCCCATTACCTATCCAAAACTGAACATGGAAGCAGTAGTAAAGAGAAAACCAGATGTGATAATCATCTCATGTATGGAAAGAGGAGGGGAGTACGAGAAGGCCAGAAACCAGTGGTTTCGATGGTCTACCTTGCCAGCTGTCCAAAAGGGGAATGTCTATCTTATTGATTCTGACCTGATAGACAGGCCAGCCCCGAGAGTAGTGAGCGGGTTAGAAGAGATGGCCAGATTAATACATCCAGAAATACAAGGGCATGAGAGGCAATAATGAAGATCAGAGGATAACTCCTGTAAGGGTAATAACTACAGGGCTTATCTTATCAGGGATACTTCTTGTTATAATCCTTATCTCTCTAAGTTTGGGTCCTGCCAGAATTTCTTTAAAGGATGTTCTTGCCTGGGTCACTGGCTATAAATCCGTTGATCGAACGGCATGGATGATTTTGTTTAAGATAAGGCTGCCCAGGATCTTGCTGGCTGGGTTGGTTGGCTTTGCGCTCTCCCTTGGTGGAGTTGTATTCCAGGCCCTGCTGAGAAACCCCCTGGCAGAGCCTTTTATACTTGGTGTCTCAAGTGGAGCCGCAGTGGGAGCCATTATAGGAATTGTTTTTGGTTTTGGATTTAGCCTTGGTGTTCCTCTTCTCTCTTTTATGGGTGCCTTGTTCACTATTTCACTGGTGATGGGCATAGGCAGTCGTTATGGAGGACTGGAATCATCGGCCTTACTTCTGACTGGGGTAATTGTTAATGCCTTTTTTACAGCTGTAATAATGTTTTTCATTGCCACCACAAGTGATAGCAGGCTTCATTCCATGCTTTTCTGGCTCTATGGTGACCTTTCACAAAGCAGATATGTTCAGCTATCAATAAGCCTTCCACCCATCCTCGTTGTCTCAGGTATCATTTATTTGTTTTCTCGTCACCTTAATCTTATTGTAGGAGGGGAGGATTCCGCGCTTCAGATGGGCGTCGAGGTAGAATTGCTGAAGTGGATATCATTCCTTGGAATTTCGTTAATGACTGGTATAGTTGTATCTTTTTCCGGAATAATAGGCTTTGTCGGTCTGATTGTGCCACACCTGACGAGGATGTTGCTCGGCCCTGATCATAGACTCTTGATACCAGCTTCTGCCCTTGGAGGAGCCGTTTTTTTAATAGCCGCAGATACAGTGGCAAGGACCATACTATCCCCCAGTGAGTTGCCGGTAGGGGTCATAACCGCCTTTTTGGGTGCTCCCTTCTTTATTTATCTTTTAAAACAGAGAGGCAGCCGGTGGACTCAGAGCTGACCCTTAAAGATGTCTACTTCAGGTATAACAGCCAATGGTGCCTTGAAGGGATAGATTTTGACCTCACAAGGGGTGAGATCGTAGGGATGATAGGCCCAAATGGTTCAGGCAAAAGTACCTTGTTAAAGATTATGGATGGCCTTCTCAAGGCACAGAAAGGAGAGATTTTACTCCTGAGCAGACCATTATCTCATTACACAAGGGCTGATATTGCGAGGCATATAGCCATGGTACCTCAGGAATCGACCTTTCAATTTTCTTTTTCGGTCTTTGAGGTCGTGCTTATGGGTCGCTTTCCCCATCTAGGCCTCTTTCCCTTTGAGGGAAAAGAGGATCAGGAAATAGCCCATCAATCTATGCAGCTCACTGGCACACTTGATCTGGCACGTCGTTCCATACATGAGTTGTCAGGAGGAGAGAAGCAGCGGGTACTTATTGCCAGGGCATTGACCCAGAAGGCTCGGATAATCCTCTTGGATGAACCAACATCTTTCCTTGATATAAGGCACAAGGTGGAGATATTTGAGCTTATTTCAACGCTGAGTCGGACACAAGGACTCAGCGTGATTATCGTCTCCCACGATATCAGTCTGGCTGCCCAATATTGCCAGCGGATGCTTCTTTTAAATAGAGGGAGTGTTTACAAAATAGGTGAGCCCGCTGAGGTGATAACTGCTGATACTATTAGCAAAGTGTACCAATGTCCGGTATTTGTCGACAAAAACCCGATTAGCAAAACCCCCCGCATCACAGTTCTTTCAAAAACAGAAGAGGGTAAAAGGGAGGTGCTGCATTGACTAGCTGTTCGTTCATTTGCTGGATCAGGTAAGGATAGCTGGCCTGAATAGGATTTCATTGCAGGCCACGATGGGAAAGTAACCTTGAGTCGATCGCTTCCCGTTGGTTTCTTGCGTGCATCGATTATGCAGCCGCTTTTGGGATGTGAGGAGTGAGACTTTTTTCAAAGGCCTATCCTTGTTCCACCGTTGGTGAGTGTGCCCTTTCGCACTTGTCATTGATCAAAAAGGAGAAAACAAGGCCCTATGGAAGCTGATTCAAAACAGGTAAGGAAGGCTACAAAGGATGGGTGGATATTCTTCTTATCTGGTTTAATTGGTGCCCTTATTTTTGGGTGGGTCGTATTTCCTCTTATTCTTTACTCTGAAAAGAGACAGCCGCTGACCTTCAGTCATGCCAGACATGGCTTGAAGTCAAACGTCGGATTGGGCTGCGAGGAATGCCATTTCCTTTACGAAGACGGGTCATTTTCTGGAATCCCTCAGATTAAGAGGTGCATGGGGTGCCATGAGGATCCAGATTCCCCTTTAAGTGAGAGTCCGGAAGAGGTAAAGCTTTTTACTACTTATATTAGGCCACGTAAGGAAATCCCGTGGCTGGTCTACTCGCGCCAACCAGATTGCGTTTATTTTCCACACATTGCCCATGTAAAGATGGCTGCAATTACCTGTAAGGTTTGCCATGGAGATTTTGCCACAAGAGAAGACCCTCCTGTATACAAGGTCAACAGACTCACACATTACAGTATCGATATCTGGGGGAGAAATATTGCTGGGTACAAGAAAAATACGTGGGGCAGGATGAAGATGGATGATTGTGCTCAGTGCCATAGGCAAAAAGGAAAGGAGAATAACAACGCCTGTTTTATATGTCATAAATGAGGGCAGAAAAAATGGAGCTTACCAGAAGGAATCTTATTAAATTTGCCGTTGGAGGATTAGGGGGAGCCTTATTATCCCCCATTCCCTGGAAGCTTATCGATGATATAGCTATATGGACCCAGAACTGGTCTTGGGTGCCGGTGCCAGCTAGAGGAGAATTTTCAACTATAAAATCTGTCTGTACTCTCTGCCCCGGCGCATGCGGTATTGAGGTCAGGAAGGTTGGCAGCAGGGTAGTAAAGGTAGAAGGCAGGGATGATTATCCAGTAAATCGAGGAGGAATATGTCCGCTCGGCATGGCAGGACAGCAAATCCTATACAACGAGGGGATCCGGTGGAAGGCGCCAATGAAAGGTATTGGGCCGAGAGGCTCTAAGGAGTGGAAAGAGATATCATGGGCTGAGGCTATCGATGAGCTTGCCACAAGGATCAAAAGATTGAGGGATAGGGGAGATCCAGAAAAACTGGCGGCTATAGACGGAAATCAATCTCGGTCTACTATGGCAGTATTAATTAAAAGACTGCTCGATGCTGTTGGCAGCCCTAACTATCTGAGTATGCCAACAGAAGAAGATACCCATGCTATGGCTACTTTCCTTATGCAGGGAACCAAGGGGCCTGTGGCATTTGATCTCGAAAATTCTGATTTTGTATTGAGTTTTGGCTGCGGCCTTCTAGATGGGTGGGGAGCCCCGGGAAGGATGCTGGGTGTCTGGAGGGAGTGGGCGAAAGATTCGTCAAAAAATAGAGCTTATTTGGTACAGATTGAGCCAAGGGCCTCAAATACTGCATCAAAGGCAGATCAGTGGCTTGCTCCACTTCCAGGAACAGAGGCAGCCCTGGCCTTGGGAATTGCCCATGTAATTATCAAGGAAGAACTGTATAAGAAAGAATTCATCGAAGATCACACCTTCGGGTTTACTGATTGGTGTGAGACAAATGGGGTTGAACATGAGGGATTTTCGAGAATTGTTCTAGAAAAGTACCCTCCTCAGCGGGTAGAAGATATCACCGGTATAAAGACCAGTGTCATTATTGAGGTGGCCAGACAATTTGCCTTAGCTCGTGCCCCTATTGCCCTTGCTGGCAGAGGGAAGGGTATGCTACCTGGCAGCCTATATGAATTTATGGCCGTACATGCCCTTAATGCACTGGTGGGAAGGGTAAATGAAAAGGGAGGGGTTTTGGTAACAAATGATCTCCCTTTGGCCCAATGGTCAGACTTAGCATATGATCCCGTGGCCATAGACGGGCTGAAAAAAGAAAGGGTAGATCGTGCTGGAACGCCACGATATCCATTTACCAAGAGCCTCATACATCAGTTTACAGAGGCGATACATGAAAGCCCTCGCTTACCTGTTGATACCCTTCTTATATGTTCGGCAAATCCCGCCTATACTATCCCAGACAGTCAGCGTTTTATCGAGGCAATGGCAAAGGTGCCCTGTATTGTGAGCTTCTCTCCGTTTATGGATGAGACCTCTCTTATGGCAGACCTGATACTCCCTGATCATACCCACCTTGAAAAGGTGGTTGATATTGTATGGCCAACTGGGATCCAGTATCCTCTCTATGCCCTTTCTAAGCCCGTGGTAGAACCATTGTATAGGACGAGACATACTGGAGATGTGATCATATCCTTGGCAAAAAGGATAGGCGCACCGGTTGCTGGCTCCTTTCAGTGGACTTGCTTTGAGGAGGCCTTAAAAGAAAGGGTCAGGGGGCTTTATGATTCAGGGAAGGGGAAGACATCATACAGTGAGTCTGAGCCGGTCTGGAAAGGATTGGCTAAAAAGGTTAGATTGAGCTCAGCATATTCATCCTTCAAATCAATGTGGGAGGATCTTAAGGAAAATGGATGCTGGTATATGCCTTGCCATGCCTTTGGTAAATGGTCAGATGCCTTTCAGACGCCAAGCAAGAAATTCGAATTTTTCTCCACAAATATAGAACGAGCCCTTAAGGCCCATTCAAAGGGAAAATCCTTTGATGATGCCCTCTTACATTTGGGCATCTCCTCCAAAGGAGATGAGGTATATTTGCCACACTATGAGGAGATAAGATCGGGGGCAGACGAGAGGGAGTATCCCTTGGTCCTTTTCCCCATTGAATTGATAAATCTGGCCAGTGGATGGATAGCAAATTCACCATTTTTACAGAAAACACTTTTCGATCATCAGCTTAAGAGAGATGATCTCTTTGTGGAGGTTAATCCAAAAACAGCATCGAAATATGGCTTAGAGGAGGGCTCAAACGTAGCTTTAAGATCCCCTAAGGGCGAGTTAAAGGTAAGGGTTCATCTTTTTGATGGGGCTATGCCTGATGTGATCTTTATCCCTTTTGGTCTTGGGCATACTGCCTATGACAGGTACCTAAGGGGAAGGGGCGCCAATCCTAATGAGATCATTGACCAGATCGAGGATCCCTTAGGCGGGCATCCTGTATGGTGGAATACCAGGGTTAAGATAATCAAGATATAACGGTCATCGAGGCAAGGCAGAGGCGATGAAAAACCAGGAAAATACCAAGGCCACAAGATACGGGATGGCTATTGATTTAGATAAATGCACTGGCTGTGGTGTATGCGTTATTGCCTGTGTCTCTGAAAACAATGTTCCTGTCATGTATGATGAATCGGATAAGACAAGGAACATAAGCTGGATGCAGATTTACATGCTCACAAATGGAAGTCAGTTTCCGCATACCAAGGTTATATATATCCCCAGGCCATGTATGCAATGTGATAATCCCCCATGCGTACCTGTTTGTCCAGCAACGGCAACCAGAAAGGATCCAAACACTGGCATAGTAAGCCAGATCTATACCAGATGTGTAGGTTGTAGATACTGTATGGCCGCATGTCCCTATCATGCAAGGGATTTCAACTGGTTTGACCCCCATTTCCCTGAAGGTATGGATAGATACCTGTCTCCAGAGGTTTCCCCGAGGATGAGAGGTGTAGTAGAGAAGTGTACCTTCTGCCACCATAGGCTCATGAGGGCCAAGGCAAGGGCATATACAGAGGGCAGGAGGGACCTGAGGGAGGATGAATACATTCCTGCCTGTGTGGACGCCTGCCCCGCAAAGGCCATAACCTTTGGTGACCTTAATAACCCTGAGCACACAGTCTCTAGGCTTATAAAGAGCCCCTATGTCTTCAGATTGTTGGGGAGGCTTGGTACCGAGCCCAAGGTATATTATGTAAGCAGCGATGACTGGGTGAGGCGTATGGCAGATAATTATCTGCCAGGGGAATTTAGCGGGAAGGGTTAACTCGGTATCCATATAAGGCAAGGGATTGCATAGCATTGAGATCTTGGTCAGTGGAATTTGTTTCGGATTTCAACGGTGGAATTTAGGATTTTTTTACTGACGTCGTGGCTCGTCGGTTTGAGACGGAGCTTCACGAGGTGGACGAGGAAAATGGATTTGGCCCTGATCCCTAGAGGTGTTCAAAGATGCCCGCTCAGGATATTTGTGCCATGGATACTCTTGTGCCTGGTTATTCTGAGCTGGGGCCTGTTATCGGCCTTTTTGTGTTTCTATAAAGGGCTTAACCAAACGAACATGAATCACTATTTTGCATTTGGCCTGTGGATCGTATTTGATCTTTCCCTCATTGCCCTGGGTGCAGGTACATTTTTTACTGGATTCCTGATCTATATCATTGGCAAAGATGAACTTAAGGCCATTATCAATCCAGCTGTTGTGATAGGTTTCATCTGTTATTCAGCTGCCATTGCAGTGATGGCAGTGGATATCGGGCAGCCATTAAGGAGCTGGTTTGTTTTCTGGCATGCCAATGTCCATTCCATGCTGACAGAGGTCTCTTTTTGCATCACCGCCTATCTGGGTATACTCACTATTGAATATCTCCCTTTGATATTCTCCAATAGAAAACTAAACGAGATCAGGGAATTTAATATCTTTGGTAACAATCTTCACCACATGATGGCCCTATTTGCTGCTGCAGGGACATTTCTCTCCTTCTTTCATCAGGGTTCACTTGGGGGACTCTTTGGAGTGCTTTTCGGTCGTCCTTTTGCCTATAGAGAAGGTTTCCTTATATGGCCATGGACCTTCTTTTTATTTATCCTTTCCTCTATTGCGGCAGGCCCATCTTTTACCCTGCTCTGTGTATGGGTGGCCCAGAAGGCCACAGGAAAGGGGCTGGTTAAAAGGAAAGTCTTTGACATGCTGGGAAAGATATCAGGTTGGCTACTTGGCAGTTACATGATTCTCAAGATTCTGGACACAATTAGCTGGGCCTATGGGGTTGTCCCTCGGGCTGGATTGTCCTTTAGGGATTTCTATGAGGGACCATATGGAATCTGGCTCATGATTGCCGAGATCGGGATCTTTGGCATCATTCCGGCAATTATCCTGATAACTCCTCGGTTGAGGGAGAGAAATGGCCTCCTTATCCTTGGTGCCTTGATGAACATTATTGGTATAGTGCTGAACAGGTTTGTTTTTACTATTCAAACCCTGGCTATACCAGTCATGCCATTTGATACATTTCTGAGTTATTCTCCATCATGGCAGGAGTGGGGCATTGCAATGGGTGCTACTGCCTATGGAATCCTTTTATTCTCTCTGTCTTATAGATATTTACCCCTTTTTCCACAGGAGGGTGAACTGAGCCAGGATTGAGGTTTTTGGAAAGGTTATAGCTGATTTTGGAGTCGCGAAAAGGGTTGCTATGTTTCCTTTTTGTTTTGAATGGGCTTGGGATGCAGGCCATCTTATCTTTATGGGGCTTCTTTATCTTGTTCTTGCTGTCATCGTCTTTGGCCTCATCTACGCATTCATAAAGACATGGCTAAAGCTGAGGGATCAGGGTAATAGCTGAAAATCCTGTCACCGTATCATGGCGGCAGTTCTTTTGATCTCGGGCGATACCTATATACTTCCAGCATAAGGCTTCTTCCCTAATCCCAGTTATGGGAAACAACAGATTGATACCTTTCAGTGGCTGAACCTGTGCCCTCATAGGAGCAGGTGGGGATTCATGATCATCGGCACCAGAGATCTTCGCGGTGTCTTCAAATGCGGATTTTGCACACAGAAGGCCTCAAGAAAAGAATTGCTTTCACGTCTGTTGGCCCGTTTCGACCGGTAAAGGGCGCCTCACCTATGCATAGAGACTAACTGTAAGAGGAGTGGACTCTTTGCAAGTTATGATTGACCTTTCAAGGAGAGATATAGTACATTAAAGAAACTATGACTGTGTCAGCGGTTATATTTGATTGTGACGGGGTCATGTTCGATTCCCGGCAGGCCAACGTTAATTTCTACAATCATATTCTGTCAGAATTCGGCCTCCCTCCCTTGACAGCTGAGGATATTGAATTTGTCCACATGCATACTGCTGTGGAATCGCTAAACCATATCTTCAGGGAGAGCCTTTATTTGGCCAAGGCACAGGAATATCGGTTAAAGCTTGACTACAGCCCCTTTATGAAGGATATGGCCATGGAGCCAGGGCTGAAAGAGGTGCTCGATTTTCTGAAGCCGAGTTATGGTCTTGCAGTGGCAACCAATCGGAGCTATACCATAGGAGAAGTTCTTGAACTAAACGGTCTTAGTCACTATTTTGACATAGTTGTCTCATCCTTAGATGTCGAAAATCCCAAACCACATCCGGAAGCCGTTTTAAAGATCCTCGATTTTTTTGGGATTGAGCCCCAGGGGTGTTTTTATGTAGGTGATTCCCTTGTGGATTTTGAAACGGCAAGGTCGGCGGGAGTACGATTTATCTCTTACAAAAACAGGGGATTACATACGGATTATCATGTGGATCACCTGATGGATATAGCTGAGCTTCTCAATTCTGATTATTCAGAGGGCATCTCACGGTAGGAATGAAAGAGCACGGCAACTGGTTGCCAGGTATCTTATTTGATCTTGTTTAGCAGCTTTTTCGCCTCCTCTGCAAAAGGCCCTTCCGGATCAACCACGAGGATTTGCCTCAATTCCTCAGCTGCCTCGGTGTTTCGATTAAGCTCGAGATACAGCCTTCCCAGATTAAAATGCGCAGCGGGATATTCCGAATCATAAGAGATAGCCTTCTTATAGGCATCTATGGCTGTTTCCCATCTGTCTGTGGCCTCATAGGCGAGACCCAAATTAGTATAGCAGATAGGGTAAGAAGGTGATAATTCCAATGCCCGCCGATAGCTATCGATCGCCTTTTGATACTCTCCCTTGTTGAAATAGGCCAGTCCGAGGTTGTTATAGGCAAAATGTGTGGTTTGGTAGGTAATATTGCTTACTGCTTTCTGGAAACAGCCTATGGCCAGATCCCATTTCCCGAGCAACAGGTAAAGGGTACCAAGGTTGTTCTGGGCCTCTGGAAAATCTGGCCTGAGGGACAGGGCCTTTTCAAAATGAACAAGGGCTTCTTCATATATACCCAGGTCTTTGTAAGTCAGTGCCAACTCATGGTGTATCTTGGCATTTTCAGGATCTAATTTGGCAGCCTCTATGAGATGTTCGAGACCCGCCTTTGGATTACCTTGCCGGATATAAGAAAGGCCCAGATCTTCCCTGGCCCTAGCCTTTTTCTTTATGAGCTCTTTGTTGCCTGCACAACCGAAATAAAGCATTAAGAAGCAGATAAAGAGTACAATGACCCTCATTGTCTGAGTCTCATGAAGCAGCCTGGCAGCCTTCTTCCTTACCATGCTATCTTTTTAGAGAAGAGATAAAGGTAGGTGTAATCATAGTGAGCGCACTCATTGGACGATTCGGTTAGCGCCTATAGTTCCTTGGTGGGGCGTGTGATAACATTTGGTGTCAAAAATATGAGCAGCTCACTTCTCTCACTGCTTTTGACTTGGGCCTTAAACAACCACCCGAAAAATGGGATGCTTCTTAGCCATGGAATCCCCGTCTCTGTTTCGGCCCTGTCCTCCTTGTATATCCCACCAATAACAACCGTTTCCCCACTCTGAACCATCAATTTGGTTTTAATGCCCTTTTCTGTTTTTCCGCTTAAGTCTGCAAATACTTTATCATCTTTGACCTCGACATCCATGCTGACATAATCATTGAAACTAACAGTGGGTGTTACAACCAACGATAGGGTCGCGGGCAACTCCTTTATATCACGCTGGTCTGCAGTCACGATTTCTTTGTAAATGATATCGCCCCTGGTGATCGTGGCTTGCTCACCATTACTGGCTATTACCTTGGGGGAAGAGATAATCTTTACTTTACCCTCTGTCTCCGCCAGAGCAAGGGAGGCATCTAAGGCAAGCCCTCCCAACGTGCTACTGGTCAGTTTGGCAAAACTCACGCCAATGTTGGGAGACCAACCCTCCGGTGTATTTGTGGCAAAGCTGCCCCCATATCTAGATGCGCCGCCTGCTGTAAAATCCGCTTCAACATTTGTTGGTGCCCAGAGTGGGGTTCCCCTCCAGGTCGTGGAAGATGGCTTTCTTCGCTGTCCCTCGATCGCATTCCACTGAACACCCAGGTCCCGACTGAAAGAGGTTGAGGCGTCTACGATTCTTGCCTCAATCATGATCTGTTTTACTGGGGTGTCAAACCGACTAACTAGCTTTTTTGCTTCCTCAATACTGGCGGCTGTGTCTTTCAGAATAATTGTATTTGTGCGTGCATTCACGCCTATGCTGCCCCGATCAGTCACAACGATATGATCTTTAATCTCTTCGGCCTTTGCAAAGTCAATTGCAAAATAATCCGTAACAAGTGGCTCAGTTGCTTTAGCCTGCTCCTGTGCAGCCTTGATTGCCTTTATCCTTTCCTGTTCAGCCTTTCGTCTCTCTTCCTGCTCTTTCTCTAACTGCCTTATCTTTGTTCTTGTGGTTACCCAGATGATATTGTCCTCTTCTCTCTCGCCGAGATCATTCGCCTCCAGTACTATATCCAGGGCTTGATCCCAGGGGACATTTTTTAACCTCATAGAGACCGTACCCTTCACCTCGGGCCCCCAGACAATATTTCGCTTGCTGACCTCGCCTATCAATTTGAGGATGTTTCGTATATCCGCATTGGCAAAATCAAGAGTCATCCTGGCCCCTTTGTACCGTTTTCTGGGGAGCCCTGGGGGACTAATAGCACGACTAACAGGACTAATAGCTGGTTTAGCCTCAGAGGGCACCTCCCCTGGCTTGAGAGAGACGTTAACTAGTGTGGCTGGAGCTATCTTTTTGGCAGGGGGGTTAACAGTGGTTTCATTAAGATCTAACCTTATTTCTTTATCAGCCTGTATCATATGGTAAGGGACCATTTCCTTTAGTTCTATTTCCAGGGCAACCTGCCTTTCCGCAACTTTTACAATAGGAGTAATCCGGTTGACTACCCCTTTAAATTGTGAGGAATCTATATATCGAGTTAGTTCAGCAGGGATGGTTGCCCCCTTTATGTCCAAAAGCAAGGTAAGGGAGTTCTTCCGGCTTAGTTCATACTCCGCCTTTTTGCTGGTCGTGACCGTAAGCCTTGACTTGCCCCTTGGCAGCATGAAAAAATCAATCCCCAGTATCTGATTCAGTTTTGTTTTGCCCGGTGAAAAGAACAGACGAGGTTCTGCGGGTACTATCTCCTCCTCTTTGGCAGCCAAAACTTCCCTCGTCTCTTTTTCAACCGGTTTTTTCGGGAACACTAGAACCCTTATTGTCCTATCCTTTTCCTCCACCTTGTATTCTACATCCCTGGAAAGAGTGGCAATGACCCTGGTAGCTGTACGCTTGTCCTTAGCGCCTTCAAAATGGACAGCTTTTACAATCCTGCCATCTAAAACAGCTGGCACGGCCAGTTCCTCAGCGAGACGCGCATCTATATCTACTATGAGACGCAAGGGTTGGACCAACTTAAAGGCCGTATAGGGGACAGGTTGTGAGCTGGTTATCTCAATTGCCGCCTCTTTGCCATAGGGGCCAGAGATGACGTTTACTGATTCGATCTTAGCAGCTTCCTCCTCTACGATACCTGTTATCTTTCTTTTTGTAGGTGTTGGGGCGCAGCTAAAGATAAGATAGATGAAAGAAAGGCTGAACAATAATAAAGCGATAGCGCCTTTTCTCGGGGTCATCTTGTCCAACATGCGGGTTCTCCTTAAATTTATCTTACTTTTTAACCTAATCTATAAGTGGGAGCCTAATAGAGATGTCCTTTGGTATTTTTTCACGATCCCTCATATCCGTATAATATTCCCTCACCACAACCTCTTTCTCGAGGATCTTAATAACTCGCCCCCCTCTTGTCCCCATAGCGGTCCCTACTGTAATTACATGACCATCACCCTTAGAGTCCCGAACAAGGGCCCAGTTTTCTTTATCACCTAAAACTATGGCCGAGAGGGTCACTTGGGAAATATCGAGGGTCTCAAGATAGGTTTTTGGTTTTTCCTTTTCCTTTTCCTTTTCCTCTAACTCCTTTCTTACGACAATAAAGGACTTGAAGGGATCGACCTTGTTAGTAGGATCGTAAGAGTAATCCACCTTTTCCTCATCTTTTTTAGCCTCGCCTTCGACGACCTCAACCTTGATCTCTTCCTCTATAGGTTTTCTGGATGGCTCGGTGATCGTTTCCTTGTCTTTTGGAATCTTAATGATAGCCTTTTTCGTGACCTCAGCAGCAGCTGATCCTGGAAAAATAGGAATGGCCGCGATACTAAAGAGTAAAAATAAGATTATGCTATTTGCTCTTTTCTTGTACACCCTGAGCCTTGTTTCCCTCTTTAAACCTGTAGGTTAATGCTTTACAGGTAGTCTTGAGAGTGGTGCTATTCGGTTTAGTTGGAATAATACTCACATCCACGACGTTAACGATCCTGTCCAATTTTCCTATCTTGTCAAAAAACATTGCGACATCGTGATAGCCCCCCCTCACTTCTATGCTTACAGGTATTTCTACGTACAATTCTTCTTTTGTAACCTCCTTTTCTGGACTAAAAAGGAGGAATTCTAGATTAGAATCATTTCCAAGTTTGGTAATACTCTTTAATAAGCTCGGTATTTCACTGGTTGTAGGTAAGAGCCTGAGGGCTAACTTTAATTCGTCTTGTGCCGCGGCGAGCTCCATTTCGAGCTTCTGTAAATCCCTTTTCGCGAATTTGGCATCCGTGATCTTCTTCTCCAAGGTGCGCAGTTCAGATTCTACAACAGCTCTCTCGTCTGTTTTTGGGATGTATATGAGCACAATAAAGAGGCCTACAAGCACAACAACCGTCGCTGAAAAGATCAGGACCCTATGTGTCATGCTGAGTTTGGATATCTTATCAAAATAGGCATCTACATCAATTGCCATGGTCGTTATCTTCTTCCCTTCTTTTTCGTTACCTTTGGCTGCGCCTTTTCCTTAAAGGCATAGGTCGTACAGTTCAGGGCGAAATCTTTTAGGTTGAGATTAAGCTCCTTTATCTCCTTTTGTCTTGTTCTGACTAATTCAACGGAATTAATACTCTCTGTGCCTTTCAAGCTATTCATGAAATCTGCAACTGTTTCGTTATCCATTGCTGTTCCTTCTAAAACAAGAGTTCCCCTCCTCTCGTTAAAGGCACTCAGCCATAGCTTATCCTTTGGTACGCTCATGGCTATATCGTCTAAGAGCTTAACTGGCCCTGTCTTAACTCTTTTTAGCTCATTTATTTTCTCTAATTTAATGTCGATTTGGTCTTTGGTTTGCTCCAGGGCCTTTATTTTGACGGTGGTACCTTTGTAGGAGGCAAGCTCTTTCTTTTTATCATCTCGTTCTTGTCTTTTGGATCTTAGGTCCTTGTCTAAGTTGATGGACCACCAGCTGATTACCAGGATAAGTAATATAGTAGAGAGGGCATAAATAGTTACCTGTCTTTTGATATTTTCTTTTATTCTGGCAGCCCGGTAAGGGAGGAGATTAATTCTAATCATCTATCACCTATACTCCGTAATGCAAGGCCAATGGCGATAACAGCCATGGGGGCAGCATACTTTAGGTATCCTGTATCGAATAATCTTTCCTTTATTTCCAGATTGGCAAAGGGATTTAGCATCTCCACCTTTAAGCCTGTTTCCATGCCGATATATTTACTCAATCCTGGAAGCAAGGACGAGCCTCCACTTAGTATGACAGTCTCAACCCTACTATCTGTAAAGGTAGTTGCCACGAAATCAAGAGCCCTCTTTATCTCTTGGGCCCATTTTGCAACAGTCGAGGAAAATATCTCTTCAACTGCAGGCCTCTGCTCTATTTCCAATGGTCTAGCGCCCAATTTTACCCTTTCCGCTTCTTGATAAGAGATGTCTAATCTTTTTTGTATCTCACTTGTAATCTGGGCACCACCGTAGGATGAATCTCTGGTAAATATGGAGACACCATCTTTAATAACGTTTATAGTTAGTTGTTGAGCACCGATATGGACCAGGGCGTGGCAGCCAGATTGTTCATGACTGCTGATTTCAAAGGCATTCTGTAGGGCGAAGGGGTCTATATCGAGAACAACTGGATTAAGCTCTGTTAAGTGAAGCAGGCTTATGTATTCCTCAACTATATCTTTCTTTGCAGCTACCAAGAGGACATCCATCAACTCTTGCCTTTCCCCTGTTTCTCCTTCCTCCGAGGGAAGGATCTGAAAATCCAAATTGACGTCATTGATGTCAAAAGGGATGTATTGCTCTGATTCACTCTGGATACTTTCTTCTAGATCTTTCTCCCCTTTTTGGGGGATGGTAATCTTTTTGACAATGACCGAATAACCGGAGATAGATGTGGCTACATCTTTGCTTTTAATCTTTAGATTTTTCAGGAGGTTTTTGAGGGCGGCAGAGACTATTTCGATTTCCTTGATAGAACCTTCCACTACAGCTTTTTCGGGGAGCCCTATCATGCCAAAATTTCTTAAGATCATGCCCTTTTTGCTATCTTCGATCTCGGCAATCTTGATAGAATGGGATCCAATATCAATCCCAATTAGCTGATTCTTTCTTGGTGCAGGCATCTCAGAGCTAACTTTTTTAAGATTTACTTATCATTAACAAAGATCTTGTTTTTTTCGCTCAGTTGGCAGCCGAGGGCCAGAATAATTTTTCTTTTTGTCTCCATCCTACAATCCTTACCTTTCTCGATCCTGTCGATTGTTAGCGGAGATACGCCGGCTTTTCTGGCCAATTCTGCTTTACTCAGTAAAAGTTCTTCTCTTATCTTCTTCACCTTATTTTGGCCCACTACCATTCCTCCAAGAGTAAAATCTAATCAACTGATAAGTCAACAGAATAAGAAGTTACTCTTCGAATAATACATATATACGCTAATTTGTCAAGTATTTTTAATAAATTGAATAAAATTTTCACAATTTATAGATATATAGTGTTAATTTTTAACATTAGCACAATATATGCTCAATTATCAGGAAAAAGCCTCATGGAGGGGGCCGAAAAATTTTTGATTATTATTAGTAGTAGTGGCACGGAAGTTTGTCATAAAATAAACTGAACCCTTCAGTTAAATCCTGCGTGCGTTTTTAACAGATGCAAATTTCATACCCACTAATAGCTGCGGAGAGATTTCACGGAAATTTACCGGGACTTAGACAGGTAAAATGTATACTTGGGTTAACAGGAGCTGTGCATCTTTTTGCACGCGGTTTGAGAAAAACTCGGAGAAAAGGCTTCAAGATGAAGTTATGTAACTCCCCTTAAATGCGTTTTGAACTGCTCTTCACGAAAAACTAACCCTGGATGCCCCGTGCGGAAGCACGGGGAGGAAAGGGTTACATCTGTATAGGAGCTTAGTATAATATGCTGCATGAGCATAAAACGGATGAGCCATGCAGTCTACGACACGAGTTACCATCTCGTGTGGGCACCGAAGTATCGAAAGTGGATACTGAAAGAGAAGGTACGA